>WBZP01000017.1_pt1 | contig 231004 bp, 190 predicted proteins | sample 5204301 | NCBI WGS metagenome assembly WBZP01 (sample SAMN12412401, study PRJNA552823) | activated sludge metagenome | isolation source: activated sludge from nitrification reactor of wastewater treatment plant... | place: USA: Pennsylvania | collected 2017
CGGAGACGCTGACGGGCTTGAGATAGCCCGCGGCAAAGCCATCGCGGCGGGCGCGGTCGAGCAGGGCGACGCAGGTGGCGCTCTTGCCGACGAAGGTTTCGGTCGAGGCGACATAGAGGGTGGCCATAGTGCGTCCTCACTTAGCGTTGTCGATAACCGACTTCCGGGACAGCCCGCTCACACACATAGCAGTAGTGGAGTGGATCGTGATCTGTTATGAAATAGGTAGGTGTGAGGCGACAGAGTGGTGGTAGAAGCAACCAGAAACAGTTTGTAGCCTGCCGGGCAAGATCTGTATAGCGCGAGCCTGGTAGTGCTGGCCGGGATGCCAAACTGCACTGCGCACACTGCCTCGATCATCAGCCAAGCCTCTATGTGGCAAATAAGGCATCTCGCCCTATGATACTAGATTGTAGGCAGATGGGCAAATAAAATGGAGGCTGCCCACATAATAGCGCTGTTTCCAGTTCTACTATGTGAGCAGCTCTCCCGCCCGCAGCAGTAATGTAGCATCACGACGTGACATGCAGATGACATATACAGGCCGATTTGGTAAAAGTTTTGTTAGAAATAAGGCGAGGCAAGAGTGTACATTCTGCGTAAACAGCCGTTGTTTGGTTTGGTTTAGGGTACAAACAGGTGATTTTGCAGCGCTGAACCTTCATGCTATAATGTCCTAAGTATCATCGCACCAATTGTGGAAATGGTGACTCAGCATTGGAGCAGCCCCTGTGAAGGTTACCTCAGAAAAATTACCAAAGAGCCTGCTAGCCCTGGACATTGAGCTTGATAAAGAGCAGGTAGAGAAGGGTTTGGATCGCGCCGCGCGCCGCCTTTCTCAAAAGTACAATATCCCCGGCTTCCGTAAAGGTAAAGCGCCGCGTTTCATCGTCGAAAATTATTTTGGTCGCCCCGCGCTTATCGAAGAAGCCTCCGAAGATCTTGTCAATAAAGCGTTCAAAGAGGCACTTGAGCAAGAAAAAATTAACCCGGTTGGCCGTGCGAACCTCGAAACAGTAAAGTTCGACGAGCCGCCGTTTAGTTTTCGGGTGACAGTGCCGGTTGACCCAACCACGGCACTTCCCGATTATCGTGCTATTCGCGTACCCTATGAGCCGCGCGAAGTGACTGACGCAATGTTTGATGAGGCGATGGACTCGCGCCGCGAACGCCATGTGGTGCTACGCGAGCCGGAAGAGGCTCGCCCGGCCAAGCAAGGCGATCAGCTGACGGTGCAGCTCGAAAGCTTCCTCGATGGCGAGCCGCTCGAAACGCGCGACGAGGGTGCCGATGTGCCCGAAACCAACGTCGTGCTTGAGCCTGGCCGCTTAATCCCAGGCTTGTACGAGGGCTTACTTGGTATCGAGCCAGGCGAAACGCGCGAAATCACCGCCCATATGCCCGAAGACCATGAGAACGAGCGCGTGCGCGATAAAGACGTGTCCTTTAAGGTAACGCTGAAACGGTTGCAAGATCGGCTGCTACCCGAGTGGGACGAGCTGCCTACCCTTGAAGAAGAAGAAATAACGCTCGACGAATTGCGTGAGAAGACGCGCAATGAGCTGGCCGAATCGGTTCGCACCAATCAAGAGCGCGAAACCATCGATGCCTACCTGAAGCAACTGGTTGAGCAGACCGAGTACGATATTCCTGATGCACTGATTGAGCAGGAGGCCGATGATCTCTTGCATCAGCGCGGCCACGAGCTTGAGCGCTATGGCATTACCCTCGACCAGATGCTGCAATACCGTGGACAGACCCACGATGACGCGGTTGACGAGCTGAAGCCCGAGGCCGAAGAACGCCTGAAAACCACACTCGCACTGCGCGAAATTGTGAAAAATGAGGAGCTGACGGCTAGCGACGATGAGGTTGATGCCGAGGTTGAGCGTATTGTTGGCACCTACGAAGATGATCAGCGCGAGCGCGCCCGCGACTTGCTCAGCCACCAGATGCGCTCAACTGTTGCTAGCAGCGTTATCGACAAAAAATTACGCGAGCGCCTGTTTCAGATTGCAACAGGTGTAGCACCAGAAGCGCCCTCAGTGGCTGAAGCCCAGCCCGCAGTTGCGACGGTGGACGACGCTACTAACGAATAGCCGTGCAATCAACCCTATAGCGGCGGCAAGGGTAGGGAATGACAACAACGTTTGCCGAGGCTATATACCATAAGTATGGAGATTGGCGTATGGATTGGATATCGCGAAATAACGTTGAATGGTTCGCCCCTCAACCCGAAGCGCTCATCCCGATGGTGGTGGAAAGCACCAACCGCGGCGAACGCGCCTTCGATATTTTCTCGCGGCTGCTCAAAGAGCGTATTATTCTGCTTGGTACGCCGATCGACGACCAGATCGCAAATCTGATTGTGGCGCAGCTGCTTTTCCTTGAGCACGACGACCCCGAGCAGGATATATCATTGTATATCAATAGCCCGGGCGGTTCGGTGTATGCTGGCCTGGCAATCTACGACACAATGCAGGCGATTCGCCCGAGCGTATCGACGGTGTGTGTGGGTATGGCTGCCAGTATGGCTACGATTATCTTGGCTGGCGGGGCAAAAGGTAAGCGCTATAGCTTGCCGCACTCGACCATCCATATGCACCCCGCGATTGGTGGCGCGCGCGGTTCTGGCCCCGATGTTGAAATTCAGGCCCGCGAGCTTTTGCGCATGCAGAGTTTGAATCGTAATCTGCTGGCGCGTGACACCGGCCAAACGCTCGACAAAATATCGAAAGATTTCGATCGCGATCTATTTATGACGCCTGAGCAGGCGAAGGATTACGGGATCATCGACGAAATTTTGCTACGCGAAGATATTTCGCAGCTTGGCAATAAGCATTAGCCGTGGGAGGCAGTAGGCAGCAGGTGGCTCGTACGTGCCTGTTGCCTGCTGTTTCCTTTTAGTTTTAGGATTTTCGCTTACTCAAGCAATTTCTTCATTTTTTGTAGTGTTTTTGCGCGTAGCGCAAAAACACTACGAATAACGGAAAAATATCTTGCTGCCGCATGCAAATAAACCGGTAAGTGAAAATCCTTAGTTTATAGGAATGAGCATGGCCCGCAATCGCAGCGCAAACACCGGACGCGGGGCGTATATATGTTCATTTTGTGGCCGGGGCCAAGATGAGGTGCAACGCCTGATCGGTGGCCCCGGCACTGTGTGTATTTGCGACGAATGTGTGAGCTTGTGCAGCGCGATTATCGCCGAAGGCGATGATGTTCCGCCATCCGTCGTGCGCCCGCCCGCTGCTGGCCCGCATCGCCTGCCCGTGCCCCGGCGTTTGCGCGAACGGATCGATCAATATGTCATTGGCCAGGATCGGGCCAAGATTGTGCTTGCAGTTGCGGTATACAACCACTACAAGCGCCTGCGCACCGCCCATCAAGTCGATGATGTTGAGCTGGGCAAGAGTAATGTGTTGCTGATTGGCCCGACGGGCAGCGGTAAGACCTTGCTTGCCCAGACGTTGGCGCGTGTGCTCGATGTGCCGTTTGCCATTGCCGACGCTACGGCGCTCACCGAAGCTGGGTATGTGGGCGAAGATGTTGAAAATATTCTACTGCGGTTAATCCAGGCCGCCGATGGCGATATTGAACGGGCGCAAACCGGCATTATCTATGTCGACGAAATTGATAAGATCACCCGCAAGGCCGATAACCCTTCGATTACGCGAGATGTATCGGGCGAGGGCGTGCAGCAGGCCCTACTCAAAATCCTTGAGGGCTGTGTCGCGCATGTGCCACCACTGCCCGGGCGCAAGCATCCCCAACAAGAGTACATCGCTTTCGATACCAGCCATGTCCTGTTTATTTGTGGCGGGGCATTTGAAGGGCTTGACCAGGTTATCGGGCGGCGGGTTGGCGGGCGGCGTACCCTTGGTTTTCAACAGGCTAGCGATGCTGAGCGCGCAGAAGAGCAGAAATATTTGCTTTCGCAATGTACTGCCGATGATCTGCTGCGCTACGGCTTTATTCCCGAATTTATTGGGCGCATGCCGGTAATCGCTGCGCTGGAACCGCTCAACAAAGAATCGATGATTCGCATCCTAACCGAGCCGCGCAATGCTATTATTAAGCAGTATCAGAAAATGTTGGCGCTCGATCATGTTGAGCTAGAAGTAACCCCCGACGCACTCGATGCGATTGCCCAGCGCGCGCTGGCCTCGCGTACAGGCGCGCGGGCCTTGCGCACCACCGTAGAAGAAGTGCTGCTCGATGTAATGTACGATGTGCCATCCCAGGAACATATTGGGCGCTGTATCATTAATGCCGAGGTTGTAGAAGGGCGCGGCCACCCGATTATGGTGCCGCGTGCCACCGAACGAGCCGAGTATCGTCGGCGCTTGGAAGAAGCTGTTTAGCCAATGAACGATGCGCGCTAGAGCTAAGATGAATCGTCTGATGCCCATCGCCCATTGTCCATCGTAAAGCTTATGCGACTAATACGCCGAACAACTGACCGCGCGCAAGATGAAGGCAACGCGCCGCGCCGTATCCTGGTTGCTGATGATGATCCTTCGATTGCGACGCTGATTCAGGTGACGCTGAAAGATCCGCGCTATGAGATTGTCGCGGTGAAGAACGGCCTTGAGGCGCTAAAAGTCTTTGAGGGTGGGAAGTTCGATGTCGTGATCCTCGACGTAATGATGCCCTATGTCGATGGATTTGAAGCTTGCCAGCGCATCCGCGAACGTTCGGATGTGCCGATTGTGATCTTGACTTCGCGCGATGGCACCGATGACGTGGTGCATGGCTTCGAGCTTGGTGCCGATGATTATATTATTAAGCCGTTCAAAACAGCCGAGCTTATTGCGCGGGTTGAATCGATTCTGCGGCGGGTAGAGGGGTATAAGCACCGCGCTGCGCCGCCGATTGTACGCGTGGGCGAGCTAGAGATCGACGAGCCGCGCCACCGGGTGAGCGTGCGTGGGCAAGGCGTTAATCTTACGCCAATGGAATTCGAGCTGCTCTATTTCCTGGCTGCCAACTACGGACAGGTGTTCGATCGTGAAACGCTGTTCCGCGAGGTGTGGGGCTACGATTACGTTGGCGAAACGAACCTGGTGGATGTGTGCGTGCGCCGCCTGCGTGAGAAGGTTGAGATCGAGGCGTCGCGCCCGCATATTATTGTGACAGTACGTGGTGTTGGGTATAAGCTTGCCGAGCCATAACGATATTCAAACCGATTGCTCAGGCGTTGCGGGGGTGGTGAAACTACCTCCGCTTTTTTTGTGGCTGAATAGTGCGCACTCAATCCATGCGCTTTAGTATTTGCCTCTCAGGGTGCAATAGGTAGCTACGGAAGCGCGCCGAGTCAATATAATTACTAGAGCTTTGTTAGAAATGTAACTGTGTAATTATAATTACGTTGACTTTCTAATTACTGATGATTATACTGAACGTTATTTCAGATTGCTTTCAATACCTCGGCGCAGCGCTCGTTGATGCGTAGCGGGGCAGAAAGGCCAAAAGCATGAGCACAATGGCGCAAGAGCGCGACGCAATGGATGCCTACTCGCACGCAATTAGCACCGCAGCCGAGCGTGCCGGGCCGGCGGTGGTAAAGGTTGAAACCGGGCGCAGCAGCCAGCGCGGGCGCGGCCAGGGAGTCGGGTCGGGGGTGATTTATAGTAGCGATGGTTCGATCCTTACTAATGCACATGTGGTTGCCGGGGCCTCGCGGGTAATGGTAACCCTGCCCGATGGCCGCACCCTGCCAGCCGGTGTGCTTGGCACTCGCCCCGAGCGCGATCTGGCGGTGTTGCGGGTTGGGCAGGGCGGTTTACCAGTGGCTGAACTGTATGCCCCGCTACCGCGAGTTGGTCAGCTCGTTGTGGCAATTGGCAACCCCTATGGACTGGATTTCACCGTAACCGCTGGTGTAGTGAGCGCACTCAACCGCTCGCTGCCGCTTGATCGCAGTACCACCCTCGGCCAACTCATTCAGACCGATACATCAATCAACCCTGGGAATTCGGGCGGGCCGCTGGTAGATGTTCAGGGTCGCGTTGTTGGTATTACCACGGCCATTTTGCCCTATGCGCAAGGGCTTGGCTTTGCTATCCCTGCCAGCGTCGCGCTGGATGCCATCGGGCAAATTACCGCTGTCCATCGCCAAAGTATTGGACGAGGTGTACTTGGGATTAGTGGGCTTGATGTGCCGATTGAGGCAGCGGTGCAGCGCACGCTTGGGCTTGATCAGACGAGCGGTGTACTTCTGCTGGAAGTGGCAGCGAGTGGCCCGGCGGCGCGCGCCAGCCTGCAAAGCGGCGATATTATTGTATCGCTCGATAGCCACACCGTTGCGACGGTTGAGGCGCTGCGCCAGGCTGTGAAGGCGTTGCGCGGCCAGAGCCCGTGGCAGGTGAGCTTTCTCCGCGAGGGGCGCCGCCGCCGGGTGGCGCTTGTGCCAGCCGCGTAGCAGAAAACGCTGCACATGAACCACCGATTGCCCCAACTCTCTGGTACAATAGCTGCATCAAAACGCGCGCCGCGCTCGTCGTATGAGTAATACCGTAATGATGGCGGAAGCAGCTATCTCTAGCTTCACAATGGAGGGGCTATGGGGCTTTTCGATAATTTAAGCAAAACAATTTCGCAGGTAGGCGATCGGGCGAAATTTGAAGCAGACAAATTTCAGAGGACGACAAAACTGCAGGGTGAGATAAATGATCTCAAACGGCAGATCGATACAAATCGCCTGGAATTTGGGGATCGCGCTATTCAACTGTACCGCGCAGGCCAGATTCAATCGCCAACTTTGGGCGAACTGTTAAAGGCACTCGATGCGCTTCAGGCGGGCATTACGCTCAAGGAAGAGGAGCTGAAGCGCGCACAGGCGGATGTATATATCGAGCCAGCCACGCCACCGCCCGCAGCTGGTGTGCAGCAGGTGCCAATTAGCACCGAGCCTGCTGCACAGCCCACGTCGGCTGGCGCGGCAGGCCCGGTAGCTGGAAGTAAGTTCTGCTCGAACTGCCGCTTCCAGATGCCAACATCGGCCGTTTTCTGCCCGAATTGCGGCGCGCGGCAAGGCGCATAATACGAGATTTGTTGGTTGTGTTCGTGCAGTGCCTGGTATAGCTAGGCACCGCTCGAGAGCAGGAATTTCGAGGGCGGCGATGCTGCCCTCGAACCGTTTCCCATACAATAGGCTATTCAAAAGTGATATATTGCGTTTAGTCGATTTCGGGTAATGTTGCGGCAAGCTCCACAATCCGCACAATACGCGTGGGCCGGTAGGCATCTTTATCAATCCACAGGTGCGGTGCGTCTCGCCGAAATGGCTGATAGTGATCGAGCATCCACTGTTCGGCGGCAGCCAGCGCCAGTTTCCCTTCCTCGTGCAATACGCCCTGGCGGCGCAGGTGCCGCAGCCCCAATACCGCGTATGCAGTTTCTTCAGCCGTCGAATCATGGTAGCTGCCCAGCCCGCCATCGGGTGCCTGGTGCCGCATAATTTCATCAACGGCGTAGTTGATCTGCTGGTGATATTGCGTATAGGGCAGCACAATCATTGCATGGCTTGTGGTATAGAGCCACGCGCTCTGCCATTTATCGCCGAGCCAGCGACCATCGTTATGCTGGCGCTCGGCAATGTAACGATACGCATTCGTCGGGTCATCGCCCAGGAGCTGAAGGGCGTGCGCGGCGTGCGATACTACTGAGATCGAGGGTTGCAGCTCGCCGGGGAAGGCACAGAAATGGTCGCCATCCTCGAAGTAGCGAAGCGGTGCGCTCGTAACTGTGTGGCCCGCAGTATGCAGAATTGCCAACGCTGCCGCGGTATCGTCACCATCAGGAATGAAATAATCGCTGAAGCCGATACCAGTTGGTTTGAACGCTCGCTTGAGTGCCAGTACTTGCGGCTCGATCACATCGCGCAGCGCCGGGTGCTGCAGCAGCTGCGCAATGCAAAGGGTGTACAGCCCGAAAACAAGCTCAAACCAGTTAATCGGCCAGACGCCAGGTACTACCCCGGGCAAATCAATCCCCGTCATTGAGGCAGCGCGGTCAAGGTATGCCTGTGCATTCGTGCGGGCCGCAGCCAGCTCGGGCCGATGCCGAGCAGCGTGTAACCAGGCAGCAGTCGCAGCCGAGCTATGCCCGATGCCGCCGCTCCCATCAATCAATTCGGTCGTAGGCTCGGTACCCCATCCTTCCCACGAGTGGACAGGGGGCGTGCCTGCCCGCCATTGGCGCGCCGCAATCAGCTGGCGGCGTTTCTTTCCCAGGCCCACCACAAGGTTATATGGCTCGATTGGTACATTGATCTGGGCCGCGCGTGCCTCTTCTAGCAGGCGTGGGAGCAGCAATTCCACGCCTACCGGTAAATCATCGACGAGGTGCGACCAGTAGGGCGCCTGGTTATGCAGAAAAGCAAGGCCATCGTGAATTGAGCGCCGCGCTTGTGCGCCATCGCTGTAGGTATGGAGCGCCAAAATAGCGGCCAGGGTCGATACGTCGCGGGCGCGCGGTACCGCAGGGTCGCCCCAACCGCCATCGCGATATTGCTGTGCTTGTAACCATTCGAGGGCCGGCCAAACCATGCCTTCGGGTGGTGCAAAACGCAGCACTTGCGCCGTGTCATAAATGGATGCGCTATTCATCCCGCCATCTTTGCTAAGGTCGCGAATAACATGCCGTAAATCCATAAGGAGAATGTCGTTGGTATGTGACATGCACAGCTCCTCATACTCGGCTGGGTTGATTAACTGCCGAGATGGTTCATTGTTGTGTGCCTCATAGGGCTTCAAAAATCATCGTTCGGCGAAAGTTTTGATAATAGAAATATCCTTTTCGTCAAAATTGCAATTATAACGCAAATTGACCAATTAATTAATTATTGTACAGGTGTTTTTAACCTCCAATTTGTGCCATGTCATTATGAGTCGCGCCGAAACGCGCGCATGCGCCCAGCCCTCGCAGCCGATGCTGGAGGTATGCGCGTGAGTTCAATATTTGGGCCTACTGTATTGGGAGAGGATGTCGCGCTGCTAAGGGGTTGGCGGCAACTGCACCACCCCCATTTTTTAGGGCTTTCGCGTACCCAAATAACTTCTTCGCTTCCTTGATAATGTTTTGCACGGAGCGCAAATAATCATAAGGTTAGCGTAGGTACAGAAACGACAAGCGAAAGCCCTAGCTTTATTATGCACCGAAGATGGATTGTGAAGAGCCATCAAGCGAAGTGACGCTGTCCTGGGCAATGAGAGCGGGCATCCGGTCGTGGCCGGTGAGCGCCTGGTACTCGGGGGTGGGCGGCAGCGTGAGCATATACACGCGTTCGGCACCGTCGCGCTGCACCAGGAAGCCGCGAATACCATGTTCGATGCCAAACCAGATTTTCTTTTCGACCCCCTGAAAAGCAGGGATGATGATCTCGCGCGGGCGCAGGTAGTTCCATTTGCCCGCTTCCAGGCTCTCGATCCGCAGCCAGCCGGTTTTTGGTAATTTCAGCGCGCTGTCGCGGTTGCCCCAATCGTACAGGCGTAGCTCATCGCCAACCAGCGCGGGTAGAATGGGCCGCGCCTGCCAAAAGACACTTTCGACAATACCCGTGCTGCGCGCCTGCTCAAGTTGCGCTGGGGGCAGCACCTCGGCCAATGCCGGGGCCAGCGTTTCGTTATACTGAAATCGAATACCGCCACACATATGCGCCTCCTATCCTGGGTCTTCGGCCTTAGCCGAAGCGATCCCACTGATGCGGCTATGCAAGTCATCGGTAGCTTGTCATCACCTCCTACAGCCTGCTTGCTCCATAAATGATAAGAGTTACGCAGTTGCGTTGCTCGGCAGCTCAATGGAAGGCTTTTTGCCTGCGGCAGCATGGTACGTGCCGATCGTGTTGTGTGCGGTTTTTCCGCGTAAAGCGCGGAAAAACCGCACACAACAAAAATCATGAGGAGTACCGCTCTGCCGAAGGCTTAATACGACAACTGCGTATGTCCTAAATAAGTAGAACAAAAATTTCATCCACATTATACACCGTTTATCCACAAGAATCGCTTACACTTTTCACCAGTTATCCACGAAATCGCATCGCATGAGTGTGCTATAATGCCGGTATCGACAGAACAGTCAGCCCAAAATCCATATGCGTTATGTTTATATAGCGCAATTTAACGCCCTATTTCCTGACACACGATTGGTGTAAAGCTACTGTTTGCAGCATGAAACACTTCTTCGCCGACTGAACCAGTGTTTGTAGTGTAAATCCTTTTTTAATAATGCTTCTTCACGAACCGCATACGCGAGCGGCTCGTACCCTTAGCCGGAGCGCGCGATGAATGATTTCACCCACCTCCATGTCCATTCGGAATATAGCCTGCTCGATGGCTATGCCACCACGAAAGGGATTGTTGAGCGAGCAGCCGATCTTGGCATGGACAGCATCGCCCTGACCGATCATGGCGTGATGTACGGCGCAATGGATTTTTATACTGCTGCTAAGAAAGCCAATATCAAGCCGATTGTTGGCGTGGAAGCCTACATGGCCCCCGGCTCGGTGAAAGACCCGATGGTGAAAGGTGGCAAGAACTACTTTCATATGGTGCTGCTCGCCCAGAACGATGTGGGCTACCGCAACCTGGTGAAGCTTACCTCGCGTGCGCACCTCGATGGCATGGGGCGCGGGGTATTTGCCCGCCCGCGCATCGACCGCGAGATGCTCGAAAAATACCACGAGGGCGTGATCGCCACGTCGTCGTGCATTGCGGGCGAGGTGATTCAGCACCTGACCGTGCAGCAGAAGAAGGAAGCGCGCGAAGTAGCTGCCTGGTACCGCGACCTGCTTGGCCCCGAAAACTACTACCTTGAACTACAGCTACATGGCAACACCCCCGAGCTTGAGCCGATCAATGAGGAATTAGTACGCATCGGCAAGGAGCTAGGCATTCCGCTGGTGGCAACTAACGACACGCACTTTGTGCGGCGCGAAGATCTTGATGCGCAGAAACATGTTATGGCGATGGGCTTCAACCTGACCATGAAGGATTTCTGCACCAAGAACTACCAGATGGACGATAGCTACCACATTATGTCGGGCGAAGAGATGTGGCAGCTCTTCAAGCGCTATGGCACCGCACCGTTGGAGAACACGCGCCGCATCGCCGATATGTGCAATCTGAAGCTCGATTTTGGGCGCGTGCAACTGCCCACGCTCAACTTCATCCCCGCAGGGCATGACGCTGCTTCGTACCTGAAGTTTGTGTGCGAAGAAGGGTTGATGAAGCGCACCGGCGGCAACCCACCCGAGGAGTATGTGCGTCGGCTCGATGACGAGCTGGATGTGATTAACGCCACCGGCTTCCCCGATTACATGCTGATTGTCTGGGACTATGTGAAGTTTGCGCGCACCAACGGCATCCCGGCGCTGCCGCGCGGCTCGGCCGGGGCCTCGCTGGTGTTGTACTGCCTGTATATTACCGACGTTGACCCGATTAAAAACAAGCTGCTGTTCGAGCGCTTCCTCTCGCGCGAGCGCCTGGAAATGCCCGATATCGACACCGACTTCGCCGACTCGCGGCGCGGCGAAATTCTTGAATATATTTCCAATACCTATGGCCGCGAGAATGTAGCCCAGATCATCACCTATGGCACGCTGGGCGCGAAGGCCGCGCTGCGCGATATGGCGCGCGTGCTCGACATCCCGCTCAACGAGGTCGATCGCGTTGCCAAGCTTATTCCTTCGCTGCCGGTTGGCACTACCATTTCTCAGGCGCTGGATCGTGTGCCCGAGCTGAAACAGATCTACGATGGCAACCCCGATCTGCATAACCTGATCGACTGGGCGCGCAAGGTTGAGGGCCGCATGAAGAGCGTAGGCACCCACGCCTGCGGTGTGGTGGTGAGCCGCAACCCGCTCGACCAGATGGTGCCATTGCAGCGCACCTCGAAGGACGAGCATGCGGTGATGGCGGCGTTTGAAGGCCCGACGCTGGCGAAAATGGGCCTGCTGAAAATGGATATTCTCGGCCTGGCCAACCTTTCAATCGTGGCCGAAGCGCTGAAATATATTCAGCAAACCACGGGTAAAAAGCTTGAGCTAGCCGACATTCCGCTAGAAGATCGCAAAACCTTCGAGAGCCTGGGGCGCGGTGAAACCACGAATGTCTTCCAGCTTGAAAGTGCGGGCATGACCCGCTACCTCATGCAGCTGCGCCCGACGCGTGTCGATGATCTCTACGCGATGGTGGCGCTGTATCGGCCCGGCCCACTTGAGCAGATTCCGGTCTATATTCAAAATAAAAATAATCCACAGGGCATCAAATACCTGCACCCGATTCTCAAGCCCATTTTGGAAGATACCTATGGCGTGATTGTGTACCAGGAGCAGATTATGCAGCTGCTCCAGACGATCGCGGGCTATACCCTGGGCGAAGCGTATATCGTGATCAAGGCGATCAGTAAGAAGAATAAGGAGCTGATGGCCGAAAACGAGATCCGCTTCAAAGAGGGCTGTGGCAAGAAAGGCATTAGCCAGGACATTGCCGGGCAGCTGTGGGAGCTGATTCTGCCCTTCGCGGGCTATTCGTTTAACCGCCCGCACGCCACGCTGTATGGCCTGCTCAGCTACCAGACGGCATGGCTCAAAACCAACCACCCCACCGAATATATGGCGGCGGTGCTTACAGCGGCGGCGGGCGAGATTGAAGAAGTGGCGAAAAGCGTGGCCGAGTGCGGCCGCCTGGGCGTGGCAGTGCTGCCCGCCGATGTAAACCGCAGCAGCGAGGGCTTCACGATCGAGCGCTTGCCGAACGGCCAGCTGAGCGAATTCACGAATCGCCTGGGCATTCGCTTTGGCCTCTCGGCGATACGAAATGTTGGCAGCGGGCCGGTGCATGCCGTGATTTCTGCGCGAGAAAATGGCCCGTTCAAAAGTCTGGAAGATTTTTGTGCTAGTGTGGATCGCTCCTATCTAAATAAACGAGTATTGGAGGCTTTTATAAAGTCTGGTGCTATGGATAACTTAAAAGTAAAGAGCACCAGACGTCAAAAGCTGGCTATACTAGATGGTGCATTAAATGAGGGAGCCAGGGTTCAAGAAGAACGAAAATTAGGAATGGGACAAGACTCACTCGATTTATTTGGGGAAGGTACTATAGATACTTCGAGTAAGGTGGTAGTCCAAGTTATACCTTTACCTATCATTACCGAAACGCCTCAACATTATAAAGAGCAACTAGCCTGGGAAAAAGAGCTGCTGGGCATGTATGTGTCCGATCATCCGATTGCGAAGGCGCTCGATGGACAAGACTTGACGGGCATCACGCCGCTGAGCCAGCTGGGCGACGAGCAGGTGGGCAAGGTGCATACCTTCTTCGGGATGCTCCAGGGTGCTAAACGCCTGGCGACCAAGAAGGGCGACAGCATGTTGGTTGCCACGCTCGAAGATCTCGAATCGTCGGTCGAGCTGGTCGCTTTTCCCAAGAGCTTCGAGAAGTACCGCGATCTGCTGCAAGATGATGCGCTGCTGCGCGTGATGGCCAAGGTTGATAAGCGCAACGAAAGTATTCAGCTGCTGCTGGAGAGCGCTGAAGTGCTTGAGCCGTTAGCCCGCGCGCCCCACATGGCAGAGCTGCCACCACAGATGGATCTGGAAGGTCGCACGGAGGAGGTGTTGCCGATGCTCGATGAGCCGCAAACGCAGCTAGCACCTACCGACGAAGCGCCGCACCCGGCAGGCTCGAACTCGCGCGCAGCTGCATCGGCAGCGCTGCCCCTTGAGCCGAGCGCGCCCCCCGAGCCGCCCGCGCCCGAAAGCCCAATCAGCGTGATCCGCTCGCGGATGAAGGTGAGCGCGAACGGGAACGGCAATGGCAATGGCAATGGGCATGCCAATGGGAACGGCAATGGCAACGGCAATGGTGGCACCTATGCACCCGCACCACCAGCATTCGTGTCGCAGCTGCGGCTGTACCTGCCGCGCACCAGCGACCTCGATGCCGACGTGGTACGTATGCACCGCATCGACCGCATCCTACGGCAGAGCGAGGGCGACGCCAACGTCATTCTGCACATTGCAAATGGCGAGACGACCGTGCTGCTGCAGCCGCGCCATAAGGTGCGCTGTAGCGAAGATCTGATCGGTGCGCTGCGCGGCGAGCTTGGCAGCGAGCGGGTGGTGCTTGAACAGTAGCCACGCCTGCGCCTTAGGTGAGCGGCGGGCTGGGTTGGAACACTGCGCATGCGCCTGGCGATTCTGTCCGACATCCATGGTAATCTGGCGGCGTTTGAGGCGGTACTCACAGATCTACAGCGCCGTCCAGTTGATCAGATCATCATCGCTGGCGATATTGTGGTTGGGTCGCCCGACTCAGCAGCATGCTGGCAGCTGGCGTGCAGTCTGGGCTGCCCCATTGTGCGCGGCAACCACGAGCGCTATGTTGCGCACTATGGCACGGCGCAGGCACCGGCTGTGTGGGCTACGCCGCGGTTTGCGCCAGTGCAGTGGGCAGTGGCGCAGTGTAGCCCGGCTGAGCGCGCCACAATTGATGCTTTGCCGCTATTCTGGCGCACACCCGAGCTTCCTGATCTCTTGATTGTTCACGCTTCGCTGCGCAGCGATAACGACAGCGTTGCAGCCTATACCCCGGCTGCCGAGCTGGCGCAGATGTTCCCCCAACTTGCCGAGCACTGGGTGATACGCGGCCATAACCATCTTGCGCAGGTGCGCGAATGGAATGGGCGGCGGATTATTACAACTGGCGCAGTCGGCCTACCCCTCGATGGCAACCCCGCCGCACAATATTTGGTGCTTGAGCGGCACCGCAGCGGCTGGCGCTACGAGCATCGTGTGCAGCCATACGATGTTGCTGCCACGGTGCGCCGCTTCCACGAAACTGGCTACCTTGCCGCCGCCGGGCCGATTAGCCGCCTCTTTTTGCGCGAGGTAATAACCGCTGGCCATGCGCTGGTGCCTTTCTTCCGCACGTATCAGCGCTGGTCGCCCGATGGATCGCTGCCACTGGCCGAAGCGGTTGAGCGCTTTTTATACGACGCAACATAGCTTTTCATAAGGTGAGTGAAATAAATCACAATTGTTGCCGACTCGCAACCTGTGATTGATTCCTCTTCCCTCACAATCAGTCTTGCGCGCCGTATTCTGTATCCATCGACACAAACAATTCACAATATCGATACAGGAGGAACCTTATGAAAGCGCTCAATCAACCCAAATTCACCGGCATCCTTTGGCTGGTGGCACGGCTCTGGCTCGGCTACGAGTGGCTAACGGCGGGTATGGAAAAAGTGTTTGGTGAGGGCAGCGCCGTATGGGTCGGCCCAAAGGCTGGCACGGCGGTAGCGGGTTTCTTGAAAGGTGCCATCGCTAAATCGGCGCTCGCGCCCGACTTCGACCCGACGAAAAATGCGCACCCGGCGGTGCAAACGTGGTACGCCATTCTGGTGCGCGATGTCTTTCTCCCCAACGCGGCGCTGTTTAGCTATATGGTAGCGTTTGGCGAATTGCTGGTCGGTGTGGCGCTCATCCTTGGTATTTTCACTCACTTTGCGGCACTGATGGGTATTCTGATGAACCTGGCGTACCTGTTTGCTGGCACAACAAGCACGAACCCGAACATGCTGGTCGTGGGGATGGTCATTCTGCTGGCGGGCGGCGTGGCAGTCGGCTACTATGGCCTCGATTACTTCGCCCGGCCAATTGAGCAGAAAGTGCTGCGGCGCGCGCACCTTGCCCCCGAACCACTTGCCGGATAAACAATTAAATATCGCTGCCTGGGCGGCCTGGCATATGCCAGGCCGCCCTTTTTGTGTGCGCTGCAGAGCGGCGCTACAATAGCGTTGCTTCTCGGTTTGTGGGATGAAGGAGAAATGACATGACCCCCGAGGAATTTCGCCAGGCGGGCTATCAGCTCATCGACTGGATCGCCGACTATCGCGCGCGCCTGGCCGCGCTGCCCGTGATGTCGCCGGTTGCGCCAGGCGAGGTGCGCGCCCAACTGCCGCCTGCGCCGCCCGAGCAGCCCGAGCCATTCGCCGGGATTTTGCACGACCTCGATACAATCATCGTGCCAGGTGTATCGCACTGGCAGCATCCCAGCTTCTTTGGGTATTTTCCTGCCAATAGCGAGCTGGCCTCGGTATTGGGCGATTACATCAGCACCGGGCTAGGCATCATTGGGCTGTCGTGGCAATCGAGCCCGGCGCTCAGCGAGGTTGAGGAAGTGGTGACCGACTGGATGCGGCAGATGGTCGGGCTTTCGGAAGCGTGGAGCGGCGTCATTCAGGACACTGCCTCAACCAGCACGCTATTAGCGCTGCTGTGCGCGCGCGAACGTGCCACCGACTACTCGCTGGCACGTGGTGGTTTGCAGGCCGAGCCGCGCCCGCTGGTAGTGTATACCTCGCCGCACAGCCATAGCTCGGTTGAGAAAGCGGCACTACTGGCCGGATTTGGCCGTGTGAACGTGCGCACCATTGCTACCGATGCCAGCTATGCCATGCGCGCCGATGCCCTGGTCGAGGCAATTGCCGCCGATCGCGCGGCGGGTGTCCAGCCCTGCGCAATCGTCGCAACCACAGGCACAACCGCCACCACCGCGCTCGACCCGATCGACGCAATTGGCGAGATTGCGCAGCGCGAAGGGCTGTGGCTGCATGTCGATGCCGCGATGGCAGGTTCGGCTATGATCTTGCCCGAGTGCCGCTGGATGTGGCAAGGTATCGAGCGCGCCGACTCGCTGGTGCTGAACACGCATAAGTGGCTGGGCGTGGCCTTCGATTGCTCGTTGTACTTCGTGCGCGATACGCAGCACCTGGTACGCGTGATGAGCACCAACCCAAGCTACCTGCAAACGGCGGTCGATGACCAGGTGAAAAACTTGCGCGATTGGGGCATCCCCTTGGGGCGGCGATTCCGCGCGCTAAAGCTGTGGTGCCTCATCCGCGAGCAGGGCGTGGCCGGGCTGCAAGCACGCCTGCGCCGCGACATTGCCAATGCGCAGTGGTTTGCCGCGCAGGTGCGTGCTACGCCGGGCTGGCGCGTACTTGCTCCGGTGCCGCTGCAAACCATCTGCATTCGCCACGAACCTGCCGGGCTGGCGGGCGCAGCGCTCGATGCGCATACCCAAGCATGGGCCGAGCGCGCCAACCGTTCGGGTAGTGTCTATCTCACCCCGGCCAAGCTCGATGGACAGTGGATGGTACGCATTTCAATCGGCGCATTGCCCACCGAGCGGGCGCACGTCGAGGCGCTATGGACGCTGCTGCAACAGGTGGTGCAGGCGTAACTGCGGGCTATGGCGCACTCAGCGGCACCGCGCGCGTAATCCAATCGTCATACAGCGGCTGGACATCGCAGCTGCACGCCTGATTGGCCGCGCGCACTAGGTCGGCACCAGTAACATACCGATAGCGATTGGCGGCATAGTAATCGTGCAGAAAGCGATCGAATGCTACGTCGCCAATCTGCTGGCGCATTGCCTGAAAGAACAGTACGGCCTTGCCATACACCAGCAGCACATAATTATTGGTGAAGGCGCTATTCGGCTGCTGCGCCGGTGCATCGCGGCCTAGCGCCAGGGCGCGCTGGTAGCGCTCGCGGAAGCCATTTAGCTCCTGCTCGGCGGCGGCTGGCCCACGCATTTCTTCCTGGTATACAATCTGCGAATAGCTCGCCAGCGCTTCATCCAGCCACGATGCGGTTTGCACATCGTTGCCCACCTGGCTGAACCACCACTGATGCCCGACTTCATGGGCAACGGTCAGCTCGATACCATTGCCACTGTCGTACAGGCTGTCGGCGATCATCACCAGGCCGGGGTATTCCACGCCAAGAAATGTATTCGCCGGGATTTCAACCACATCCAGCTCGCGTAGCGGGTATGGCCCATAGCGCTTGTTGAACGCGCGCAGGGCATTACTCGCCGCTTCCAGGGCGGCCTGCCCACCGGCAGCATTGGCCGCGCGAAAGTACGAATTGATGCGGGTGCCTTCAACATCGGCGCTGGCGAGCTGGAATTGCGCTAGCGCCAGCGTAAAATCGCGCTGCGGCCCGCTCACGATATGCAAGCGCTGCGTGCCCGCGTCGTCGCGCCGCACGGTCACCACACCAGTAGAAACGACGCTCCAATCGGTGGGCGCGCGCAGGGTCACATCATACAGCGCGGTTTCGCTATTCACGAAATCGCCCTTCGGGTCGGGCCAGCCAATATCCCACTGCCCGCCGCGCACAATCGCCACAATCGGGTAGGCCGAAGCCAGCGTGAGCAGCCCGTTTTCGCTGTTGAACGCGCCATAGAGCCGAGCACCGGCATTGCGTGGGGTGGTGGTGGCCCAATCGAGTGTAACAGCGGTTGTTGCGCTGGGGGCCAGTGGTTGCGGCAAATCCACGCGCAGCAGGTAGCGCCGCGTTTCATACACAATTTCGCCCGGCGCTCCGTCAACGGCAACGCGCTGTATGTCGAGCCGCCCACCAAAATCGGGCAGGTTCGGGTACAGGTGGAAGTACAGCCGGTCGAGTGCGGCGCTGTCGCGGTTGGTATATTCCAGGCGCAGCTGCCCACGCAGGGTATGGGCTGCCGGGTCGGCCTCGGCACTGATGGTATACCGGTTCCACTCGCCCTGTCGCGCCAAGTCGCCCACAAACTCGGGGCGGAGCGCCGCCGCCTGGGCCGGCACATCGAAGGGCGCTGGTGGTAATGACGTTACTTCCCCGGCGGGTTCGCTGGTAGGGGCAACGGTAGGTATGCTGGTGGGCGCGTTGGTAGGGGCGAGGGTTGGCTGCGTAGTAGCCGTGCCAGGTGGCACAAAGGTGGGCGGCAGGGTAGGCGTAGGCAAACTGGTGCCTGTTGGCAGAAATGTGCTTGTTGGTGGAAGTGCGGTCGGTGCACCGCTGGTTGCTACGCCATCACAGGCTACCAACACCATCGCTAGCACCAGCACCAACGGGTAGAAAGGTAAACGCAATCTATTCCTCAGGCTTTGTAGGCATTTCCAAAAAAAACCGAACGACATTATAGCAGCTTACAGTTGATAATGGAGGCATACAACTGTTGGCTCACCGCCGATCTTTGTAGAGTCGCATTCCGTTTGTGGTGCAGTGTTGCCATTAGAGCGTGGTATACTGGCGCCTGTGAAACGCCGCACGAGGCAGGCGCTCACTGTTAGCGTAACTGCTTCTTCCAGGGTTTAGCTCGTGGTAGCATCAAGCGAACTCCGCGAAATCGCGTTCTTCGCCGATCTGGATGACCAGACGCTGGCCGATATTGCCCGTAAAGTTCAGCGCTGCGAGTATCGGCCAGGCGAATACATTCTGTTTGAAGGCGAGCAGCCGCCTGGCCTGTTCTTTGTGCTGCGTGGCCGGGTTCGCCTCTCGCGTACTGCCCCCGATGGCCGTGAACAGGTGTTAGCCATGGTTGGCGCAGGCGAAAATTTCGATACCGTGCCCTTATTCGATGAGCGCCCCAACCCGGCCACCGCCCGTGCGATGAGTCCGGTGCATTGCCTACTGCTGCCGCGCGATGCGCTGCTCGGCCTGCTGCGTAAGCACCCCGACCTTGGCCTGGCGGCACTACGCGAAATGGCGGGCCAGCTGCGCGATCTGGTCGTGCTGGTGGAAGATCTAGCCTTTCGCTCGGTGCGCGCCCGGCTGGCCCGGCAGTTGCTTCACGAAGCCGAAGAGGGTGAGGCAATGCTTACGCAGCAGGAGCTGGCCGAGCGTACTGGCACGGTACGTGAAATTGCTGGGCGCGCGCTGCGCCAATTAGCGCAGGAAGGGTTGGTACACCTGGAACGAGGCCGGGTGATTGTGCTCGATCGCGCGGGGTTAGCGCGTATCCTCGAAGGATAGCGTTGCGCACGGCCGCTAATTCGGCGGTGAAGTGGAACAAAAGTAGCAGACAAAACCTGTTCGCGATGCTATGGTACGCATGGTTCTACAGATATGATGTGGTTTGGCAGGAGTATGTATGGCCTACGTGATAACTGAACCCTGTATTGGCACGAAGGATGCAGCCTGCGTGGCGGTGTGCCCGGTCGATTGCATTTACGAGGGCGATGATCAATACTACATCAACCCCGACGAATGTATTGATTGTGGTGCATGCGAGCCAGAATGCCCGGTTGAAGCGATTTTCGCCGCCGATTCAGTACCCGAACAATGGCAGCCCTATATCGCCAAGAACAGCACGTTTTTCGCGGGATAGTGGTCGGCTCATACCCCTTCCCTAAGGATTCGCCGAATATTTCAGGAGGAAACCCCAATGGCCTACGTGATTTCTGAGCCCTGTATTGGTACCAAAGATGCAGCCTGTGTGGCGGTATGCCCAGTCGATTGCATTTACGAGGGCGATGATCAGTACTACATCAACCCCGATGAGTGCATCGATTGTGGCGCGTGCGAGCCGGAGTGCCCGGTGAGCGCGATCTTTGCCGAAGATTCTGTGCCCGAGGGCCAGACCTCGTTTATCGCCAAGAACCGCGCGTTCTTTGGGCTATAAGTTCACCTCTACTAAAACCTGCTTCGCACCGGGCAGCTGCACACGCGGTTGCCCGGTGTGCGTTTGACAAGCCCCCGCGCCCCTGCGATAATCGCCCGCCGTGCAAGCTGCACAACGAGGAACGGTATGGAATGGCTCGCTTCAGGCAAGCGTGGGCTGCGCGCTGAGCTAGCGCAGCTACGCGCCGCCTTCGCCGATCGGCAGCTATGGCTGGCGCTAGCACTATTTGCACTGCTATTGGCGCTGGTAAGTCAGTCCCCGCTCGATTACCGGATCAACGTCGGCCACGAAGAAGGCTATGGCAGCGACCTGCCAATGCTCGCAGGCTTTCACGATTTCGAGCGGGCCAATAACGATACGATTGCTCTGCGCTGGACGACTGAAGAATCGACGATCCGCCTCCCTGGGCTTGGGCCGCGCGCGCTACAGGTTGCTATCCGGCTATTACCAGTGAATGATGACGTTGCCCAGCACGGGCCTGCCGCGATCGATGTTGTGGCGGATGGGCTACCGATTGGCGCACTGGTCGTGCGACCACGCACCGGCGGCACATACTATTTCCAGGTACCCCAAGCCCCGCCCGGCAGCAGCGACCACACGATAATATTACGCAGCCCCACCTATGTTCCCAAAGGCGATGTTCGTGCGCTTGGCACGCCAGTTGACGAACTGCATATTACAAGCGCGGGTGGGCCATTTCTACCGCCCTGGCGCCCTTCCCTGGCCTGGATCGCGGCTGCACTTCTGTTCTGGCTAGCGTTACGCCGAGCCGGATTGGGCGCGCCGCTGGCTTGGCGCTTCGTACTGGTGGGCATTGGCCTGGCGTGTATCGCTGCCCTGCTCGATCCGCCGCGGTTTGCATTTGGCAGTGCGACGGCGCTGATCATCGCAGGGCTGTGCTGGTTGCTGGTTGAGCTGGCGTGTGCCTCGCCGCCGGTTCTCCTTTTTGCTGGCGCTGTGCTAACACCATGTGCGCTGGTACTGCACCTGCTGGCCCAGAGCGATGGGCTGGTGTTTTTTGGTGCGCTGGCATCGGCAGTGTCGTTGGCGCTGGTGTTGGCAGGTTGGTTGCGTCCGGCGCTCGGGCGATTATACACCCAGATTGCGCTACCAATGCCAGAATTTGTGCGCCGTAGCCTGCTGATCATCTGCCTGCTAGTGTTTGCAACGCACTATGGTGGTAAAATTTACCCCCTTTCGATGTGGGGCGATATTGGCTTTCATTCCAATCGCTATCTCGAAGTGCTGAAAGGCAATGTGCTCCTCCTTTCGCGCAACCGTGGCGTTGATTTCCCATACCCACCAGCGTTTTATTTGCTCCTTGCACCCTTTTCGCTCACTGGCCTCGACCGACGCATATTGCTACAGTTGGGCGGTGCTTTACTCGACGCAATAAGCCCGTTGCTTGTGTACACGATCGCCGCCTGCATCAGCGGCGCACAAGCAGGGCCGCAGGTGACGCGGCGCAGCCTGCTGGCAGCGGGTATCTATGGCTTTAGCGCCGCCACACTCATGACGACATGGTGGAATTTCAGCACTCACACCTTTACCCAGTTCGCCCACCTGTTGTTAATTACTGCCCTGGTTGTACTCTGGCACCGCCGTGGGAATCTGTCCGGCTTGCTAGGCCGCGGGCTAGCTTTACTATTTGTCTTGCAATCGTTTGTGTATCTCGGGCATTTTGGTTTCTGGATCAATATGTCGTTGTTGGGCGGGCTGGGCCTGTTAACGCTCCTGGTTGCTCACCTGCGGCACCGCGTGCCCTGGCGGGTAGGCTGGCAGATGCTGGGAATATTTATTGCCGCTCAGCTCTTTGCCGTACTGTTTTTCTACAGCGCGTACACTGGCCTTTTTTTGGCGCAGCTGCAAGCAACTGCCTCGGGTGGGCTTACCGGCTTAGCCGGTCGCCAGGCAGTCGATCGCGCCATTTTGTGGAATACATTATGGGATGCTGGTTTGCGGGTTCATTTTGGCCTGTTCCCGGTTCCACTAGCGCTTCTCGGTATGATCCTACTTTGGCATCACCATAAGCTAACCCCTGCGCAACGCGCCTTTGCAATGCTCGGTATTGGAACATTTTTGATTGCGCTCTTGTTTGCCGTTTTGCCCTTCGCATCGGGATCAACACTTTCTACCCGCTGGCTCATGTTCTCGGCATGGGCGATAGCGATTAGCGCGGCACGCGTTGCCCAACGGCTTGTACAGAGCGGCCGTGTGGGCCGCTGGCTGGTGCTTGCTATGGGCAGCTATATCATCTGGGTCAGCGCTGCCATGTGGTTAGGTGCTTTGGCTTGGCGCATTCGCCCGCCAGAGCCGTTTTGATACTGTACGCATTCTTAGGCGCCGATTATGAAAGGCACCCGCTGTAAAGCGGATGCTTTTTATATTTCTCATCAAGGTAGCGAATCCGAGTATTTTTTGCTGCTGAATTGGCATGCACGAAGGTAGATCATCGGGCTATACTAGCAATAGTTCGGCAGGGCGCGGCACACTGCGGTAGCCACACCAGGGAAGCGCGCCAATGACAGGCGTATATGCAGAAAGGACAGGGTCATGGCAACACGGCAGGAATTAGTAATGGCAGTCCTCGACCGACTGTCGGCAAACATGAGTTCGGATATTTCGGGGGCCGTCGCCGTCAGTATGGACGGTATTGTGCTGGCATCGCGGATGGCGAGTGATGTGAACGCCGACCGGGTCGGCGCGGTTGCAGCGACGATGGTGGGGGTCACGCGGCGCGTGTCGAACGAGCTGAAGATTGGCACGCCAGAAGAGGCGATCATCAAGGCCGATAATGGCATGTTCATGGTGGTACCGGCTGGGCAGCAGAGCCTGCTGGCAGTGAACCTGCGGCAAGGTGCTAATCTGGGCATGGTACGCCTTGAGGCGCGCGATGCCGCTGCTGAAATTAGCAAGGTTCTGTAGCGCCTAACCCGCGAGGCGTAGAGCTGATTAATATACCAGCATACATTGATCTGTTGATATTTTGGAGGCGATAAACAACATGATTACGGATCGTACAAGTTGGGCTGTCAAAGGCGCTGATATTGTTAGCGAGCTAATGACACTGATTAATGTTACAGATGAAGAAAAGGACTTACTCAAAGCTCTACAGGCAACAGCACGCGAACAATCTCCAGGGCTGCTTGATGCCTTCTATGGCCGCTTACTTAGCCATGGTAACACTGCCGAGTATTTGCGCAATGTTCCACTAGAGCACTTGCATGCCACATTAACCAACTGGTTTCTCGATATTTTCAGTGGTGATTATAATGAGCAATATGCCCAGAAACGACTGAAAATCGGCCAGGTTCATGTTCATATTGGCCTGCCAGTACGCTACCCATTGGCCATGATCGATGTCATTATGCAGTATGGTGAGCAGGTGACAAAAGCTAGCTCTAATCCAGCGTTAGCCTTCGTCGCATTCAAAAAGGTGCTCTCGCTTGATATTGCTATTTTCAATCAGGCATACGAAGATAATCAGCTAAAATATCTGGCTGAAATGGTTGGTGGCGAGCGCCTAGCGCGTTTGTTGCTATCGGGTAATGGCTAAATAGTTTTTGATTAAAGATAAAATAAATACACGGATAGTTCTAATCAACTATCTGTGTATTTATTTTTTGAACGGAAATAATATATTTTTATTGCTATATTTAGGAAGATGAAATATATTACATGAACAAATTGAGTATTTTTCGCTGCTGAAATGTTACACACAAGCATGTAGGGCCGGGCTATACTAGCTATTGTTGAACAAAGCGCGGCAAGCATAGTAGCGGTGCTATAAAATACACTACATCAGCAAATACAACAGGGCATTCAGAAAGGACAGGGTCATGGCAACACGGCAGGAATTAGTAATGGCAGTCCTCGACCGACTGTCGGCAAACATGAGTTCGGATATTTCGGGGGCCGTCGCCGTCAGTATGGACGGTATTGTGCTGGCGTCGCGGATGGCGAGTGATGTGAACGCCGACCGGGTCGGCGCGGTTGCAGCGACGATGGTGGGGGTCACGCGGCGCGTGTCGAACGAGCTGAAGATTGGCACGCCGGAAGAGGCGATCATCAAGGCCGATAATGGCATGTTCATGGTGGTACCGGCTGGGCAGCAGAGCCTGCTGGCAGTGAACCTACGGCAAGGAGCGAACCTGGGCATGGTACGCCTTGAGGCGCGCGATGCCGCTGCTGAAATTAGCAAGGTTCTGTAGTTTTCAAGCCCTTATCATCATTGCTTTTCGACATTACAAACATACATCACAGCAATAAGGAGATATATCATGGCCACGAACGAGCGCCCCACATTAGGCAATTTCATGAACCTCGCCTGCTTTCAGTACCTGCGTGTTGGTACCGAGGATGTCGCTGACCGCGCGCCGATTGTCGCGGCTGGGCGCAAGCGCGGTTACGATTTGGTTGAAGGGCTTGGGTTGCTAGGCGCAACGCACGATCCGTCCGTTATCGCTAAGAAGTTTGAAGACGCGTTGGGCATCAATGGTACTCGCCTTTGCAAAGTGAATAGTATTAAAGCTATCGGCAATGGCGGTTTCGAAGTACGTCTTACCGAAGGTGCTTGTACCGCAGGTCAAACCTCTAGTGAGCCGCTATGTGCATTTACGCTAGGCGTTTTTATTGGTGGTCTGCACGCAATCACTGGTAAGCAAATGAGCGGGCGCGAAACGCATTGCTGCGCTTGTGGCTCGGAAGAATGTGTATATATTATTGAGCCGGTTTCATTGTAACGTATATCCATTCGGTTTGATGTAACCTTTTGGCATAGATATTGGGATTATTCGTTGCTTGTAATACGAAAGCGATAGGATAAATATTGTAATATCTATAAGACTGGCGGTATAGTAGAGCGAATTTCCTCGATTCGGCATAATTATAACCTGTAGATAGTATCTAATAACGATAACAGGAGTATAAGAATGGCCCTCGAAGGAACATTACAAGATATGTCGCTTACCGACTTGTTCGCCATTTTCCGGATAGGCGTAAAAACCGGGGTGCTGCTTTTGAAGCAGCACCCCGAACGAGCAGTTGTGTATGTTGCTAATGGTAGCCTGGTTGATGCAGTAGTATTTAATGAGTTACACCGGCGATTGATTGCTAATGGAGAATTAGCGATTATTCATTTACTTGCTTGGGAGAATGCTACATTTACGTTTTTTTCAGATAAAAGTGCTCTATTATGTCAACGCAGAATTTTTCGTGATAACGATACACTTATTCGCGAGGCACTTGATAATTCATCAAGCAGCCGACGAGCTGCCCTAGAACGTAGTCTTACGCTTGATACGCGCCTGGCAATGACATTGTTACCGGAAAGAGCAGATCCGGCCATCAATCTTGATTTAGAACAGTGGCGTATCCTGAGTCAAATATCAATTTGCGACACTATTCAAGAGATTTGCACAAATACTCGTAAACCTGCCGAAGAAGTAATACCAGTTGTGGCTGGGCTAATTAAATTTGGCCTAATAGAAGTGAAAGACGAAGCGCGCAACTTGCCTTTTTACGATAACGTATCGCCATATAAAAATAATCAAAGTGCGCCTGAGGCAGCAGGTAAACTACTAGTCAGAGCAAACTCTAATAGGATAAGGCAACCTGGCAAAAGATTGTTACAGGCCATTATGCGTCGCGTGCATAACCTGTAGGAGCCTTCAGCATGCAAGCTGTTAAATTGGTTATAACTGGTGCATATTCGGCTGGTAAGACGAATTTTATTCGTTCTATCAGCGATATTGAGCCTGTACTTACTGAGTATGAAGTGACTGATCCGGAAGAGCGTTTATTAAAAAAAGAAACAACCGTCGCTTTGGACTTTGGTAAGATTGCCATTTCTGAAGAAGTAGTGCTCTTTTTATTTGGAACCCCAGGGCAAGAGCGTTTCGACTTTATGTGGGAGGTCTTGAGCGAAGGATGTGTGGGCTATGTGGTGATGGTTGATAGCTGCCGCCCCGCTCATTTGCTCGAAACTCAACGGCTTATAGCCAGGTTTGCGACCATTACTGATGCCCCTTTTGTTGTTGCGGCAAATAAGCAGGATGATCCGGCTGCACTGCCGTTGAGTTATATCCGGCGGCGCTTGCAGCTGCCATTTGAAATCCCACTGCTACCGTGTGTTGCTACCGAGCGTGAAAGTGTGAAGAACGTTCTGCTGGCACTTCTCGATCATATTGATCAAGGTATACCGGATAGCGACGACGAAGAGATACCACCCACAATTGTGGATGGTATGTTTTCGTAATAGTGGGCTGTTATTCTTCTTCAGGATACTGACTGGTGCGAATACGGTGACTTTAACCATATTTTATCCGTCTAAGTATCGGGTAATGTAAAACGATTTGCCGTGGAGGCCATCGCACCAGATTATATTAACCCCTAGCTCGTCGACTAGTGCTATCGAACGAATTGTGATTGTGTGTGTATACTACGGCCTTGTATGCCGTAGCTCTTTTCCAAGATTGAGAGCACAACTATGACCCTCGAAGGTACACTTCAGGATATGGCGTTAAATGACTTGTTTGAGGTGTTTCACCTCGGCAACAAGTCGGGTATTCTGCAACTCTTCAGCTCTTCGCAGAGCGCTTCGGTATACGTGACAATGGGGCGCGTTATCGACGCAGTGCTGGCACAGTGGCCAAATCGGGGTGTTATTGCTGTGGGTGATGAAGCAATCCTTCATCTGCTGCAATGGGTAGAGGCAGAGTTTGTCTTTACGCCGGATAACTCGGTAATGTATCATCCGGTAACCGTGTTTCATGATATTACGCAGCTACAGGAACTCGTGCCGTTGCAGGCCGCACAGCCCGAGGCGGTTCTTCAAGTTGCGTTGGGTCAATCGATACCCCTAGACACCTTTGCTCAGGATCTTTCGCTAACGCGAGCTGTTGGGCAGCGTGTAGATGGGCGATACCGCAAGCTCAGCTTGGAAGCAGCGCAGGGAGTGTTGCCGGTGAAATGGGAGGCAGCGCGCCCACTCCTCGATCTCGCGCCATTGCCTGAATATGGTCAGCGAAGTGCGCCAGTTGCACCTACGCGCGTATCGGCACCAGCGCCTGCGCCTGTTCCGGCCCCGCAGCGCCAGCAGCCTGCCGCATATTCCGCAGCGATTGACCGTGCGGCGGCGACAGTTCAGGTGCGCACCGCTGCGCCACAGCCTACGCGGCGCTTAATGCAAGCGGTGCTGCGGCGGGTTCGCAGCTTATAGCTCGCTGCGGATGGCGTGATATACCCGAATGGCGCTCTGGCTTACGGCTGCAGTACTTTGCCCTGGGAAGGTACTGTCGCCCACTAGCCAGAAGCCAGTAACATCGGCAGCACGCGGCCCTAAGCTGAATATTCCTGAGCTGCTCAGATGTTGGGGTAAGCCGCCAACCATGCCATAGTGGCGGTGCGTGTAGCGCCAGAATGAGAATGGGGTACCGGCCTGCATATAGTGCAGTTGTGAACGCAGCCCCGGTAGTGCCAGCATGGCCGTCGCAATGAGGCGATCGGCCATTGCTGCTTTTTCGGCCCGATAGCGGGGCGGATCGGTTGTACGCCAGTGCCACCATCGTGCCGCATTAGTATGGGTAGAAATGGTGATAGCGCGCTGACCGGCGGGTGCGCGGCTCTGGTCATCGGCAGGGTGCATCGAAATAAAGACGCTGTTCGCTTCACCTAATGGCTGTTCATAGTTGGCAATGACCTGGTGATGCTCGGCTGTACCAGCAGGGAGTGCTGCTGCACCAATGCCCAGGTAGAGCGTAAACGCGCCCCAGCCAGTAGGCGCTGCTGTTACTTTTTGGTCGAAGGCGCGCGATGCGGTGTGATCGAGCAGGCGCTGGGCATCCCACAATGTGAGATTCCCGATAATATGCCGGGCCGTAAACCGCTCGCCGCGCTCGGTTTCTACCCCCACGGCGCGCCGCTCGTGCGTGAGAATGCGCCGCACCCAGCTACGATAGCGGATGGTGCCACCATCGCGGAGTAGTGATTCTTCGAGTACACGCGCCAGGCTCCAGGCTCCACCCATCACATAGTGTGCGCCGATGCGCGCAAAATCGAGGGCAACCGCCCCATATAGCCAGGCACAATTTGCAGCTGTAGTTTGGGCACTGATCAGCAGTTGCCCATCGATGTACGTGCGCAGCCGCCGATCGGTGATGCTGTGGGCACGCAGCGCCTGCCCGGCGGTGCGCCAGACGTGCGGTAGTAACCAGGCCATTTCGGGGCGTATACTCGCGACAAGGCTCGGTAGCTCGTTCAGGCGCTCGGGTGGCAGCGCAGGCTGGCGCGCGGCAAAGCGCCACGCAATATCGGCGATGCGCTCTTGTTCCTGCCAAAACCCCTCGGCTTCCCATGCCTGGGTCGGGAAGGCTGCCTGGCGCTCGGTGCGCCAGCGTTCGTCGGCATAGCGCGTGATACGCCGATCGGGCAGCCATACCTCCATTGCTGGCTCGAGCGGGCGCACCGGCCAGCGAATCCCGAGTTTCTGCCCAACCCAATGATGCGCGCCGCCGGCAGTAAACCCGGCGAAGAGAGTTGCGCCCACATCAAAGATATATGTATCGCCGTTTGGCCGTTTGCGCTGGTAGGATGAGGCGCAGCCGCCCGGTGCGATATGCCCCTCAAGCACCAGCACACGGTAGCCATCGCGCGCCAGCAGGGCAGCTGCCGTGAGCCCGCCAATGCCCGCGCCGATCACAATAATATCGTAGGTTGTTTCGCTCATCGATGTTATGCTATCAAATAAGCTTCCTTACCGCGTGTCAGGTGCGCCGCCAGGTAAGGAACTTAGAATGAAATGTTATGCTATTATCTGCGAATATATGTTTCGATAGAATCAGGCGAGCGACTGTGTAAGCTCTGAGCATGATGCCAACATTGTATAGCTATGGCTAACTCGAATCCCATCGCTGTTCAGCTAGAAAATCTGTCCAAGACCTTCGAGCTACGGAGCGGCTGGGGCCGTAATCGCATCCGCCGCGCGGTAATAGCCGTGGATGGCATTAGCCTGACCATCCCGGCAGGCCAGTCGGTAGCGTTTATTGGGCCGAATGGCGCCGGGAAATCAACGACGATTAAGATGCTTACCGGGATTTTGCACCCGAGCGCGGGCCAGGCACAGGTGTTAGGCTACACGCCCTGGCGCGAACGCCGTGAGCTAGTGCGCTATATCGGCGCGGTGTTTGGGCAGCGCTCGCAGCTGTGGTATCACCTGCCCCCGCGTGATACGTTTGAGCTGCTGGCACGGATCTATAGCCTTGATCGTGGCAGCTACGTGCGTCGGCGTGATACGTTAATCGAGCGGTTTGGGTTAGGCGAATTTCTGCATACGCCCGTGCGTAAGCTTTCGTTAGGACAGCGCATGCGCGCCGAGGTGGCAGCCAGCTTACTGCACGCGCCGCGCGTGCTGTTCCTCGACGAGCCAACGATCGGGCTAGATGTGATTGCGCGCCAGGAGCTGCGCGATTTGATTCTAGAATGGAACCGCGAGGAGGGAGTAACGGTTTTTCTCACGAGCCATGATGCGGGTGATATTGAACGGGTCGCGCGGCGCGTAATCGTGATTAATCACGGGCGCGTGGTGCTCGACGATAAGGTATCGGCGCTGCGCCGCCAGTATCTTGGCTCGAAGATCCTGAGCGTGAAATTTCATGCGCCGCCTGCGCCAATTGTGCTGCCGGGCGTAACAACGCTTAAGGCGAGCGAATACGCGCTGAAGCTGGAGGTTGATACGCGCGCAACGCCAATTGAGCAGGTGATGGCCGAGGTGCTGCGTGCGGGTGCGGTGGCCGATATTGCGATTGAAGACCCGCCGCTTGAGGAAGTGATTGCGCATATTTACGCTGGCGGCAGCGCACCAGAAGTAGCAGCAGGCGATCACAAACACGCATGATGGCATTACGAAAATACACCTGGATCGGCCTGACTGCGGCACGATCGAACCTGGCATACCTCAGTGAGGTGGCCGCGCGCACGGTTTTTCTGGCGGTGATTCTATATATTTTCTTGCGGCTCTGGCAGGTAACGTATGGCGATACTGGCGCGACGCAGCTTGGTGGGCTAACGCTGCCACAAATGCTGTGGTACCTGGTGATGACCGAAACGTTGACGCTTTCGGCACCGCGGGTTGCGCCCGAAATCGACCAGGATGTGCGTACTGGCGCGCTGGCGGTGCAGCTTATTCGCCCGTTGAGCTACCCGCTGGCACGGCTATGGAGCACACTGGGCGAACGCTTGGTGCGGTTCGGGTTGAACCTGGTGGTTGGCGCAGCAATTGCCCTGCTGTTGGTCGGGCCAATTGCATTTTCGGCGGGCGGGTTGCTGCTGTTTCTGCTGGCACTGCCGTGCGCGTTCACGCTCGATTTCCTCGGCCAGTTTCTGATCGGTATGGGCGCGTTCTGGCTGGAAGATACGAGCGGCCTGCTGCTGATTTACTCGCGTATCACCATGATTCTGGGTGGCATGCTCATCCCGCTTGAGCTGTTTCCGCAGGCGGTGCAACCCTGGCTCCGAGCGCTGCCATTTTCGAGTATCATTTACGGCCCGGCGCGGATGTTTGTGCATCCCGATGCTGCCTTCCTGCGCGACTTAATCGTGCGGCAAGGGCTGGCGATTGTGGTGCTATCTGGCGCGGTGGCGCTGGTGTACCGCGCTGGTATACGGCGTATTCACGCAAATGGTGGCTAAATGCTGAAGCAGCTGACAAACTACCTGGGGCTGGTCGCCGCCTACACGCGCCTGAATCTCAATGCCCAGCTGGAATATCGCGGCGCGTTCATCTCGCAGGTGGTTGCGATGTTCTTGAACGACGGCGTATGGCTGGTGTTCTGGACGCTGTTCTTCACGCGTTTCCCAGTGCTGCGCGGCTGGACGATCAACGATGTTATTACGCTCTGGGCGATGACAGCCTCGGGCTTTGGGCTGGCACACGCGATCTATGGGAATGTGCTGCCGCTGGCGGGCCTGGTAGCGCAAGGCCAACTGGATGTATGGATGCTGTACCCGCGCGCGCTACTGCCGCACATCTTACTGGGGCGCATGAGCGCCAGCGCCTGGGGCGACGCGCTGTTTGGCTACGCGGTGTACCTTGTGTTTGTGCGGCCCGATCTGCAACATTTCGGGCTATTTGTCGTGCTGACGCTATCGGCGGCGCTGCTATTTGTGGGCTTTGGCGTGCTTACGGGTAGCCTGAGCTTTTTTCTTGGGAATGCATCGAGTCTCGCCGACCAGTGGCGTTTTGCTATGGTTACCTTCAGCACGTACCCGGCAGTGCTGTTCGATGGCGCGATTAAGCTGCTGCTCTATACGTTGGTGCCCGCCGGGTTTGTGAGCTACCTGCCAGTGCAGGCGCTGCGCGAGCTTTCGCCGTGGTATGCGCTGCTGGCGCTGGCTGGCGCGCTCGGTGTTACTGCGATGGGCGTACTGGTGTTTTACCTCGGCCTGCGCCGCTATGAGTCGGGTAATTTGATGGAAATGCGCGGCTAGGGCGGGGCCGACAACTAGCGAATGACGATTGACGACCGAGATTTTTACCACAGAGGCACCGAGGGCACAGAGATTATCACGTTACAGGGGTGCAAATCACTGCCAACTACCGACTACTGACTGTTTGGCTCTGTGGTTCCACGGTTCTGCAATTCTGTATAGAATGGCTTTATGAACCCTACACCTACACTCAGCGAAGCGGCGCGGCGGCGCGGCCTGCTTGCCATTCTGGTCGATGTGTTCTTCATGTGGGGTGGCTTCTTCATGGTGGTGCCGCTCATCTCGGTACACTATGTCGATGGACTTGGTTGGGCGGCGGCCTCGATCGGGCTGGTGCTGGCCTTGCGCCAGCTGGTGCAGCAAGGGCTAACGCTGCCGGGTGGCATGCTGGCCGATCGCATCGGCGCGAAGGGGCTAATCTGTGCGGGCATGCTCATCCGCTGTGCAGGGTTTGCCAGCATGGTCTGGGCGAATACGCTGCCGCTACTGATTGCCAGCGCGGTGCTTGCGGCGCTGGGTGGGTCGCTGTTCGAGTCGCCCCGCGCAGCAGCAGTGGCGGCGCTGACCACGCCCGGAGATCGCGGGCGCTACTTTTCGCTGCAAGGGGTGGCGAGCGGCCTGGGCATGACGCTGGGGCCGCTGCTGGGCGCACTGCTATTACGCTGGGATTTTCGCGTGGTGGTGCTGGCGGCGGCGAGCTGCTATATCATTACGTTTCTAGTAACGCTGCTATTCTTGCCGCCGGTACAGGTAGCCACCGAACGCCACAACCTTACCTATGGTATCGGGCTGGCGCTGCACGATCGTCCGTTTATGGTGTTTAACGTGCTGCTGATGGGCTACTGGTTTATGTGGGTGCAGCTTTCGATCTCGCTGCCGCTTGAGGCGGTTGCGATTAGCCGCACCAACGACGCAGTAAGCTGGGTGTATATGCTCAACGCGGGTATGAGTGTGCTACTGCAATACCCGGTGTTGCGCCTGGCCGAGCGACGGCTGCCACCGTTATTGATTCTAGTGCTTGGTGTGGTGACGATGGCTGCCGGTTTGGGCGGTGTGGCGTTTGCGGCGAATACATTCGTGTTGCTGCTGTGCGTGGCTTTATTTTCGGTGGGGGCTTTGCTGGCCGCGCCCAGCCAGCAGACGGTAGCGGCGGCTTTTGCCAATCCGTCTGCGCTAGGCTCGTATTTTGGCGTGAACTCGCTGGCACTGGCGATCGGTGGCAGCCTGGGTAACTACAGCGGCGGCCTGCTGTATGGCCTGGGCCGCGAGCGCGGGCTGCCAGCCTTACCCTGGCTGACATTCTGTGTTGTGGGCGTGGTGGCTGCGGTTGGGATGCTGTTGCTGCACCGCTGGCAGGCGATGCGTGGCGCAGTGCAAGTGGCGCGCGAGGGCATTTGAGGCAATGGGCTGGAACGCGCCACAACGCTGCGACGGCTGCTATACACGATTGCCACGCCATAATCAGGACGCGCACTTTAAGCGAGATTGCTTTAGCGATTTCCACCGGGGCCGGCCAGAGTGAAGCATATGAATGCAGCGACGGGCGGCTTCTTCGCGCTGGTGGCGCTGTGGTTAGGCTTGAACCTGGCGACACTCTGGATGCGCGGATGAACGAGCACTTGGTCGGCTGGATTGGGCAGTCGTATACCTGGTTCTATGGTATTCTAGCGGTGGTGATAGCACTAAACCTACTGGCGGCACTCGTGCTGCTGATATCTGCTACGTTGCGCTCGCCAAAAACGTCGTAAAGGAGCACCATTATGCTAGTTCGCGATCTTATGTCTCAGGAAGTGACGGCACTGGCACCTTCGTGCTCGATCGCCGATGTAGCCGCGATTATGCGTCAGCTAGAGATTGGTTCGCTACCGGTGATGGAGCACGATCAGCTACTGGGTATTATTACCGACCGCGATATTGTGGTGCGGGTTGTGGCTGAAGGGCTCGACCCGCATATGGAGCGAGCCGACTTCCATATGACGCGCAACCCCATGGCTGCTGCGCCCGATTGGACAATCGACCGCGCGGCCCAGCTTATGCTCAGCCGCCAGTTCCGCCGCTTGCCGGTGATGCAGGATGGCCGCCTGGTGGGCTACCTGTCGCTGCGCGACCTGGCGCGGCGCGAATCTGAATCCTCGCTGAACGATACGCCATAAGAACCGCCCCTGCTTTGGTGGTGTTGTGGCCGTGGCCGCGCCTTAAGCAGCGCTCATCTGCTCGGCAAATTGCAGCTGGTACAGCCGGTAGTAATAGCCGCGCTGGGTCAGCAATTCTTCGTGGCTGCCATCTTCTACCACGCGGCCCTTGTGTAGCACAATGATTCGATCGACATCGCGGATGGTACTCAGCCGGTGGGCGATGACGATGCTGGTGCGGCCATGCAGCAGCCGCCCAAGCGCGGCTTGCATCAGCATCTCGGTTTCGGTATCGACGCTGCTCGTGGCTTCGTCGAGAATCAGCAGCACCTCGGGATTAAAGGCAATCGCGCGCGCGAAGGCGAGCAGCTGGCGCTGCCCAACCGAAAGGTTCGAGCCGCGCTCGCGCACGATGTAGTTGTAGCCACCGGGCAGCCGTTCAATGAATGGCGCGGCATTGGCAATTTCGGCGGCGCGGCGCACCTGTGCATCGCTGATCTGCTGGTTGTGCAGGCGGATGTTTGACATAATCGTCCCGCTAAAGCACACCGGGTCTTGTGGCACGGCGGCGATATGGCGGCGGACATCGGCCTGGCGCAGCGCGCGAATATCGATGCCATCGAGCGTAATTGCGCCGCGCTGGATATCGTAAAAGCGTGCGAGCAAGCTAATGAGCGACGTTTTACCTGCGCCAGTTGCGCCCACGACTGCTACCGATTGCCCGGCGGGGATTTTGAGCGAAATGCCGCGTAATACCCAATTATCCGCTGATGGGCGAGTTTCGGCTGTTTCTGCGGTGGGCGACTCATCGCTGGCTGCCGGGTCGTAGCTGAACCATACATTATTCAGCTCGATTTCGCCGCGCACTGGCTGGGGCAGCGCCTGTGGCTCAGCTGGGTCGGTCACGTCGGCCTGGGTGTCGAGGATGCGGAAGATGCGCTCCGACGAGGCCATTGCGCTTTGCAGGGTATTATAGTTCTCGGCGATCTGCCGAATCGGCCCAAACATCTGGTCGGCATATTGGATGAACGCGACCAGCATACCAATGGTTGCCAGCCCGCCCAGCACCAGCCTGCCGCCGAGGTTCAGCAGCAGCACCGTGGCCGCCACACTTAGGAAGCTTACGGTAGGGAAGAACAGCGCGAAGGCCATGAGCACGCCAAACTGCGCGCCACGGTAGTCGTCGCTCAGCTCGTCGAAACGCGCGCGGCTACGCCCTTCCCGATTGAACAGCTGGGTTACGAGCATCCCGGTGATCTGCTCATTCAGGTAGGCGTTGATGCGCGCCAGGCGCTGCCGCACTGCGCGGAACGATGCGCGCATATAGCGCTGGAAGAATACCGTGGCGACTACCATCAGGGGCAGCATTAAGAAGCTGATCAGCGCCAGTCGCCAGTTTAACACCAGCATGGTAATAACCACAAAGATTAGGCGCGCGCTATCGCCAAGCAGCGCTACCATGCCCTGCGCCAGGAATTCGTTCAGCGCATCGACGTCATTCGTCAGGCGAGTGAGCAGGCGGCCCACCGGGTTGCGATCGAAGAATGCCAGGCTCATGCGCTGGATATGGCTGAAGATACGCATGCGAATATCGACCATCACCTGCTGGCCGGTCGATTGCATGATGTAGGTCTGGCCGTAGCGGCAGGCAAACGCGGTGATTAAGGCCAATATATACAGCCCGAAAATTGGGACGACGCCAGCCGGGTTACGCGCTGCAATTGGCCCATCGATTGCCTGGCTTACGAGGTAGGGCGGGGCTAGTTCGGCGGCAGCGGCCGCAAACAGCAACAGCATCGCCACCGCTAGCTGCCGCCAGTAGGGCCGCACAAACACCAGTAGTCGGCGCATTAACCGGCCATCGTAGGCTTTGCCCAGAATTTCATCGTCTTCGAAGTTCGCGCCAGCCATATGACCTCCCAATTTACAATGTGCGATTTACAACGTGCGATTAGCCTTTGCCAATCAGCAAGCATAAATCTGCAATCATAAATTTTGTTTATTCTTCCGTCAGCTCAGCTTCGAGTAGCTCACGCCGGTACATAGCCGCGTAGCGTCCGCCCTGCTGTACCAGCTCGCGATGCGTGCCGCGCTCGGCGATCTGCCCGTTGTGCAACACGATCACCCGGTCGGCATCCTTGACGGTGGCGATGCGCTGGGCGATGATGATGCTGGTGCGTTCTTGCATCACATCGCGCAGCCCGGCTAGAATTTGCGCTGCCGTATGGGTATCCACGCTCGAAAGTGCGTCGTCGAGCACCAGAATAGCCGGGTCGCGCAGCACCGCCCGCGCAATCGCAGTACGCTGCTTCTGCCCGCCCGAAAGCGTTACGCCGCGCTCACCAATTAGCGTATCTAGCCCATCGGGGAACTGGTTCAGGTCGTTGCTCAGGCGCGCAATCTCGGCGGCGCGGTCAACGTCGGCTTGGCTCGCATCGGGCCGCCCAAATGTGACATTCTCGCGCAATGGCACGCTGAATAGGAAGGTGTCTTGCGGCACATAGCCAATTGCGTGGCGCAGCTCGTCGAGCGGCAGTGTGCGAATGTCGTGCCCATCGATGAGTACCTGGCCTTCGTCGGGGTCGCGCACGCGAGCCAGCAAGTTCACCAGTGTGGTTTTTCCCACGCCGGTTGCGCCAACAATCGCCAGCGACGAGCCGCGCGGCACGGTGAATGAGATATGGCGCAGCACCCAGCCTTCTGCCGCCGGGCGGTCAGCGTGCGATGGCGGCTCTTCTATAGTGGGCCTGCTGCCGGTGGCGGTCAGCGTGCGATGCTCGGCGGCCAGGGCATGATCGAAACGAATGCCAACATTGCGAAACTCGATGGCCCCGCCAATCGCCAGCTGCGCAGGTGCCTCAGCCGGGCTAGTGATTGCGGGCTGGCGGTGCAGCACTTCGGCAATTCGGCCCATCGAGGCCGAGGCCTGCTGGTAAAGGTTGACCGTCCATCCCAAGTTGACCATCGGCCAGGATAGCAGCGCGAGGTAGGTATTGAACAGCACGAGATCGCCCAATGTCATTGTGCCGCTGGCGACAAAGCGCCCGCCTACCAGCAGCACTAGCGCGCTGATTAGGCCCATAACCACCGCAATCGCTGGCCAGAGTAAGCCGCTGAGCAGTACATAGCGCACGTTTTGGGCGCGGTAACGCTCATTTTCTTCAAGAAAAACGCGAATCTCATCTTCTTCTTGGGCGTAGGCCTTAATTGTGCGAATGCCGCTGAAATTCTCTTGTGCGCGGGTTGAAATATCGCCAAACTGATCTTGCACACTGCGAAAGATGCGCTGCATACGCCCACCGATTGTGACAAACAGCAGCGTAATAATGGGCAGCAGCGCCAGCACCAGCAGCGCCAGCGTGCCATTCGTGCGTACCAATAGCGTCCCGGCGGTGCTAATGAAGAGCACCGCAGTCATCAGCGAGTTGATACCCGGGCCAAGAAACTGCCGCACCGCCGAAAGATCATTTGTCACCCGCGTCATCAGGTCGCCGGTGTGGGCATTGCCATAAAAGCCCTGATCGAGCGTGAGCAGGCGGCGAAACAATGCGCCGCGTATATCGTATTCCACCAGGTATGCGCCGCCTGCTACAAACCGGCGTTGGCCGAAACGAAACAAACTATCGACAAGCGCGAATAGCAGCATCAATCCGCCCGCGCGTATCAGGTCGGCGGCGACTACGCCGTGGGCATTTAGCTCATCAACCACGGTACGCAGGATCTGGGGGATGAGCGCGGTGAGCGCTGCCGAGCCAGCCGCGCAGAGCAAGCCGAGCAGCAGCCGTTTGCGGTAGCGTGCTACAAAGGGAAGTACATGGCGCAGGTGTTCCACGGCGGGCACCTCCTTTACCTTTTGGGCTTGAGCATCGTGAGGAGACAACAAGAAACACGCCAGGTTCATTCGCGGCGCAGTGGAGCTTCGACAGTATAGCATTGCAACTCGGGTGATGCTGTACAACTTTTGGCGGATGTTAAGCTGAGGGGAAAATACCGGGCCATGCCAAATCCGGTTGCATACTTCTATATCAGGCACGACGCATGATGCACGACAAAGCCAAACACTACGTGCTTCGTGCATCATACTACTGGCGAAATTGATATGGGTATGATGAATCTGGGGGCCAGCACTCCCCATTGTTGGGCGCAATTGACGGGCTTAGCGCTTTGGCAGTGGTGTATAAATACTGCGCGGGCACCGAGCAATCAAGCCCAGTGCCCGCGTTAGATCAAAGCTTATTCGGGGAAGATAGCTACCCCAAGATCATTCGGTCAAACACCATCGCCACCCAGAGGAGTGCGAGGTACAGCAGCGAGTATTTATACAAACCCCAGGCGGCGGGCACAGTGCCATCGCGCCAGAGCAGCAGCGCATAGCGTAGGAAGAGGCCGCCAAACACTGCTGCTAGCGCCAGGTATATCAGCCCAAACATGCCCAGTGTCGCGGGCAAAACGCTGAGCGCGATCATCATAATGGTATACAGCACGATTTGGCGCTGTGTTTCGGCGCTACCAGCCACTACCGGCAGCATCGGCACCTTGGCGCGCGCATAGTCTTTTTCGCGGATCAGTGCCAGCGCCCAGAAGTGCGGCGGCGTCCAGTAGAAGATAATCGCAAACAGCAGTAGCGAACCCCACGTCAGCCCGCCGGTAGCAGCCGCCCAGCCAACCAGCGGTGGGAATGCACCCGCGCCCCCGCCGATGACGATATTGCTGGGGGTGGTGCGCTTCAGCCAGCGCGTATAGATCAGCACATAATAGAGGTAGCCGCCGAGCGAGAGCAGCGCAGCGGTCAGATTCACAAAGATTGTCAGGATTGCGAATGCAAGGAGTCCTAAGGCAATGCCTAATACCAGCGCGTGCCAGGCGGGGATGCGCCCACTGGGGATTGGGCGGCGACTGGTGCGGCCCATGTTAATATCAATATCCTCGTCGGCCCAGCAGTTTACCGCGTGCGCGCCCGAGGCCATCAGCCAGCCACCCACGAAGGTCCAGAACACCAGCGTGAGCGGCGGTGCGCCTGCCGGGGTAATATACATGCTGGCAATCGTGGTTAATATGAGCAGGGTAATCACGCCCGGCTTGGTCAGGCTGATATAATCTTTGAGTTTAGAGGGCGGCTTGACAATAGCTTCGGCGGGGGCAGCAGGCCGGGCGGTTGCTGCTTGTGGAAAATGCAGAACAAGCGCTACCTGCACCACCAGGCTTGCCCAGGCGGCTACACCAACCGCCAGGTGCGCGCCGCGCGTCGCCGCCAGGTACGTTGCCGAACCATCGCTCGCCAGGGTTACCTGAATCATGCCCACCACAATTTGCGCGCCCATCAGTATCAGCGCGGTAATAGCGGCACGCCGTACCGGCTGTTCATCGCGTAGTTGCCAGGTGCGCGCCACCAGCCAGAGTACACCAAGCCCGGCCAGGGCCGCTAGCACGCGGTGCCCCATGCCTAGCTGCGCCATACTACGGTTTGCTGTTGCGCCGTCAATCGCGCAGATTGGCAGTGCCAGGCAGGCCCGTAAGGCGTTTTCATTGGCAATGAACGAGCCAGTCGTGAGGGTAAGGTAGACAATAGCGACGATCAGCGCTGCCAGGCGGCGATACTGCCGGAGCGATGCTGCGGCCCGCGCGCCGCGCCGCACTACTGGCGCCGATATACGCCCGACAACCAGTGCATAGAGCGCAATGCCTAATGCGGCAATCGCGGCAGCACTGAGCAGTGTGGCGCTAAGCTCTAAGCGCGCACCACTAAATACAGCAACGAGGTATGCACTTATAACGGCTAAAACCCGTACCCACTGGGCAGGCTTCAGCCCAAGCGTAGAGGAAGATGGTTGAGGCTGCATACACGACTCTTCTTACAGCGCAACGCCCATTGGTATGCGGTGCGTAGCTGAAGCAAATCTGGCGATGGGTTGGAATGCGCCCGAGTCTAGCATACGCGGCTTGTGGTGTCAAAATTTACAACAATTGGCTTGACGCGCTCCGTGGAGTGAGCTATGCTTTCGTATTCATATCTGTGTGGGTACATCATAAGTTGCGTAGTCTCTTCTTCTAATCGTATACCGCCAGTTTATACGCACCGAGGTCGTATGTTTCAGCTTCACCAAAAAGTGGCACTTGTCACTGGCGCTGGCTCGGGTATTGGCCGCGAAATCGCGCTGCTCTTTGCCAGCCAGGGCGCGATCGTTGTGGTGGCCGATCGTGACCGTGCCGCTGCCGATGCAGTTGTGGCCGAAATTACTGGCGCAGGCGGTAAAGCCACCACCCAGGTGGTCGATGTAGCGATTGAAACCCAGGTGGCAACCGCTTTTGCTGATGTAGTGCAGCGCACGGGGCGGCTCGATATTCTGGTGAATAATGCTGGTATCAGCCACGTCGGCAATATTCTCGAAACAAGCGCCGACGATTGGGATCGCGTGATGAGTGTGAATGCGCGTGGCGTGTTTCTGTGCGCGCGCGAGGGATTGCGCCATATGCTGGCCCAGGAGCCGCGCGGCGGGAGTATCATCAATATTGCTTCGGTGGCAGGCATGATCGCGGTTGAACGGCGTTTCCCATATAGCGCCAGCAAGGGCGCTGTGATCAGCATCACCCGCTCAATTGCCATCGATTTTGCCACCACGGGCGTGCGCGTGAATGCAATTTGCCCCGGCACCGTCCATACGCCCTTCGTCGAAGGCTACCTGGCGCGCAACTTCCCCGACACTGCCGATGAGGTGCGTAACCAGCTGCACGCCCGCCAGCCAATTGGGCGCATGGGTCGGCCCGACGAGATTGCTGCCGCTGCGCTCTACCTGGCTTCCGACGAGGCGGCGTTCGTCACCGGCTCGTGCCTGGTAATCGACGGTGGCTGGACAGCGAAGTAGCGTTAATCCTTCCTGCTTCCGGGTGTGGTATGCGTAGCATAAAGGAAACGCGATGCAGATCGCTCTCTTCATCACCTGCTTCAACGATACCATCTTCCCCCAAACTGGCCGCGCGATGGTGCAGCTGCTCGAACGCCTGGGCCACCGCGTTGAATTCCCCACGGCGCAAACCTGCTGCGGCCAGATACACTTCAACACCGGCTACCAGCGCGAGGCAATTCCGCTGGTGCGCCATTTCGTGGCGACGTTTGCGCGCTACCAGGTAATCGTTGCGCCATCGGCCTCGTGCGTGGGCATGGTGCGCGAGTTTTACGCGCGCGTGGCCGAGGTATCGGGCGATCGGCGGCTGGCTGCCGATGTTGCTGCGCTGGTGCCGCGCGTGTTCGAGCTGAGCGAATTTCTGGTGCATAAGCTAGGCGTGGAAGACGTTGGCGCATACTACCCGCATCGCGTCACCTATCACCCAACCTGCCACTCGCTACGCGTGTTGCACCTGGGTGATGCGCCGCTGCGCCTGCTGCGCAAGGTGCGCGGTATCGACCTGGTAGAGCTGCCGAATGCCGAACAGTGCTGCGGGTTTGGCGGGACGTTCGCGGTGAAAAATGCTGATACCTCAATGGCGATGCTGGGCGATAAGCTGCGCTGTGTACTCGATACCCGCGCCGAGGTGTGTGCCGCCGCCGATAATTCCTGCTTGATGCACATTGGCGGGGCACTTCATCGCCAGCGCGCCGGTGTGCGCGCCATTCATCTCGCCGAAATTCTGGCTGCAACTGAGTAAGTAAGGAGCGCTTCATGAAGCATGAAGGACTGCCTTCCACACCAATTAGCTTCTACGCTTCGGCGAAGGAGGCGCTGGCGAATACCCAATTGCGCCGGAATATGGGCAAGGCTACCCAGACGATCCGCGCCAAGCGCGCCAGTGTGGTAAGTGAAATGCCCGATTGGGAAGCGCTGCGCGAGGCGGGCCGGGCGATTAAGGAGCGCACACTGCGCCACCTCGACGACTATTTGCTGCAGCTTGAGACGGCGGTGCAAGCGGCTGGCGGGCATGTTCACTGGGCGCGCGACGCCCGCGAGGCCAACCAGATCGTCACCCGGATTGTGCAAGGCCACGGCGCGCGTGAGGTAGTGAAGGTCAAATCGCTCACTACCGACGAGATTGGGCTGAATGCGGCGCTGGCGGCGGTTGGCATTACAGCAACCGAAACTGACCTGGCCGAGCTAATTATTCAGCTGGCGGGCGAAAGCTCGTCGCATATCCTTGTACCTGCTATCCATAAAAACCGCGCCGAAATCCGCGAGCTGTTTATGCGAACCTTGGGCGTCAGCGATCTGAGCGACGAGCCAAAGGCGCTGGCCGCTGTGGCGCGTGCGCATCTGCGGCGCAAATTTCTCAGCGCACCGGTCGCAATCAGTGGCGCGAATTTCGCCGTCGCCGAAACCGGCACCGTCTGCATCGTCGAATCCGAGGGGAACGGGCGCATGTGCCTCACGCTGCCGCCGGTGCTGATCTCGATTATGGGCATCGAGAAGGTCATCCCCACCTGGCAGGATTTCGAGGTCTTCCTTCAGCTGCTGCCGCGCTCATCCACGGGCGAGCGCATGAACCCCTACACCTCGTTGTGGACAGGCGTGGCTCCCGGCGATGGGCCGCAGGAATTTCATCTTGTGCTGCTTGATAATGGGCGCAGCGGCGTATTAGCCGACACAATTGGGCGGCAGACGCTGAACTGTATTCGCTGTAGTGCCTGCCTGAATATTTGCCCGGTGTACGAGCGCACCGGCGGCCATGCCTATCAATCGGTCTATCCCGGCCCAATTGGCGCGATTCTTACGCCACAGCTGGTGGGCGTGGATGTGGCTGGCTCGCTGCCCTACGCCTCATCGCTGTGTGGCGCGTGCTACGAGGTATGCCCGGTGAAAATTAACATCCCCGAGGTACTGGTGCATATGCGCGCGCGGGTGGTGCGCAAGAAGCAGGCCGGGCTGCTCAGTCGGCTCGATCCTGAAAATGTGGGTATGCAGGCACTCGGCCGCATGTTCGAAAGCCCGCTGCTGTACGAGCAGGCGCAGCGCCTGGCGCGGCTGGGTCAATGGCCGCTGGTGCGCGGCGATGCAATTTCGTTTCTGCCGCCCCCGCTCGGCGGCTGGACTGCGATGCGCGATCTGTTTCCGGTGGCCGATCAAACCTTTCGCGAGTGGTGGGCGGCGCGCAACAAAACCTAAGCGCTCAGATTGATTTTCGCAGCAACGCCTCCGATCGTGTTCGGTTTCGGTTTTCTGTTTTTGTAATAATGCGGGCTGTTGCTTACCCAGGCACGTTCTTCTTTCAAGGACAGAACCCATCACTACATGCGTATCCAGGGCAGGCAAACGCCCTCACACAATGAACAGGAACGAGCATGGATCCAGGCCGTAACGAAATTCTACGCCGTGTTCGCGCGGCGCTGCGCGATATACCGCCGGGCGAGCAGCCCGACGATGTCCCAGTGGCGCGTACCTACCGCCAGACTGGCGCACCGCACAGCCCCGAGCTGGTTGCACGCTTTGCCGAGCGTGTCGCCGAATATAAGGCTACAGTGCATCAGATCGGCGCGGAAGCATTGCCCAGCGCAATCGCCGCCGCGTGTGCCCGGCGTGGCGTGCGCCGCCTGGTGGTGCCGCCCGACCTGCCCGCTGCCTGGGTGCCCGCAGGGATTGAGCTGCTGCGCGACGATAGGCTCAACAACGAGCAGCTTGAGGCTAGCGATGGTGTGTTAACTGGCTGCGCCTGGGGTATTGCCCAAACCGGCACGATCATTCTGGATGCCGGGCAATACCAGGGTCGGCGCATCATTACGCTCCTGCCCGATTATCATTTGTGTGTGGTTCGGGCTGAGCAGATTGTTGACCTGGTGCCTGAAGCAGTTGCCCGTCTGACCCCAACCGTGCGCGCTGCGCGCCGCCCAATCACACTTATTTCTGGCCCCTCGGCTACCTCCGACATTGAGCTCAACCGAGTGGAGGGCGTTCATGGCCCGCGCACGCTCGAAGTGCTGATTGTAGCGTAACCGCGATAAAGCGGTAACGGCTGCCCGATCACTCAGGCAGCCGTCGAGGTATATGGGGGCGGCGTGGAGCCTCGCAGCGCACTATCACGAACAATATCTGCGCTGAAATGACCGCCGCAATCATTTGCTTCCATTAATTGGATATGTGAATTATATCACATTACCTACCAATTTGCAAATACGCTATTCGTCGGATGCGTGGCTCGGTCTAAAGTCGTAGTGATTTGACACACGCGTAAAGCTATGGTACAAGGGCAGCATGCATTTCCCTGAAATGAATTGCCCGCTGCGACCGAGGCGTAACCAAGGGCCGTGTGAAGCCCTGGCGTTGCTGTGGCAGCCGCACTCGATGCCATGAAACGCATCACCTACCGCACACTGGCATTGCTATTCTGCGGCGTTATGATCGTGAGCCTGATTGCGGCTCGCCCACTAATGCCCGAGGCTAGCGCGCCATCCACCCACACGCTTTTGGCCGAATCCCAGGCGGCACCGATTGCGCGCGCGCCTGCGGTAGTACAGCCGCACCCTGCGCCCCGGCCAACCCGCGCCTACGCCCGTGGCCTCGCCGATGATGTCCCGCGCGCGCCGAAAACCCCGGCGAAGCGCCCGGTGCCGCGCCCTGCGCCTGCGCATATCCCCGGCAAAGGCCCCAGAATGCGTGGTACACTCGTAACGCAAACCGCCCGGCTTGATCTCTATGTGGGCAAAAATACCTTCAGCGCCGACGTGATTGCTGCGCGCGCAGCTAAGTTCGAGCGCGTGCTGATTGCTGCAGAAGATTATTTTGGCACCACCCTCAAGCGCCGCGTTTCGGTGGGTTTTTATCGCACGCCGCCCAAGCGTGGTGTGCGCGGCATGGCCTACACCGATAGTGGGCAAGTGGAAGTGTATTATCGTTCAGATGAAGATATTGGCCGCGCTACTACGATTGTTATGCATGAGCTGGGGCATCATCTCGAAGCGCAGCGCTATGGCGAGGAGAACCAGCGCCTGGCCGACACAATTCTGCATGAGGGGTTAGCGACCTGGATTGCAAGCATCCGCTGGCTCGACCAGTGTGGCGCGTCGAGCTGGCGCGAGCGGGCACAGCAGCTGAAGGCAGCGGGTGTGCCGCTACGGCTGCGCACCGCAGAGCGCTCGGGTGCCGATAATGCGTATGAGCTGTGGGCCTCGTTTGTCGATTACCTGACCCGCCAGTATGGATGGAAAGCCTTCGACGCCCTGTACGCCAGCGGGCGCGGGCGCGCCCCCGGCTCGGCGAACTACCAGCGGGTGCTGGGCAAATCCCTCGATGCGCTTACCGATGATTGGCAAGCGTGGGTAGAGCAGTAGACGATGCGTATTGGGTGCCCGGTTACGGCTACTGCCGACCGCATCCTACCTTACTGAAGGTTCATCACCAGCAGCTTCGGCTCGGTCATTTCCTCGATCGCATAGCGCAGCCCCTCGCGCCCAAAGCCCGATTGCTTCACTCCGCCATACGGCATTGGGTCGAGCCGCCAGGTCGGCACTTCGTTCACCATCAGGCCGCCTACTTCTAAGGAATCGTACGCCTGGAAAATGCGCTTCACGTCGTTGGTGAATACACCTGCCTGCAAGCCAAAATCGCTATTATTCACCGCCGCCAGCCCATCTTCGAAGCGCTTATAGGTTTGTACCGTCACAACCGGCGCAAAGATTTCGTGGTTGTTGACGCGCAGCTCGGGGCCGGCCTTCACAACTACCGTTGGCTGCACTACGCCATCGCGCACCGCCCCGCCAACCAGGCATTCGGCACCAGCGGCGCGTGCCTCGGCAAGCCACGCACCCACACGCTCGCCCTCGTCCTTGCTAATCACCGAACCCAGGTCAGTCGCTTCGTCGAGCGGGTGGCCGACCTTCAGCGCGCGCACCTTGGGCACAAATGCGTCCATAAAGGCGTCATACACATCTTCTTGCACAAAAATACGCTGCACGCTGATACAGCTTTGGCCGGCGTAGGAAAACCCACCCACTACACAGCGCTCGGCGGCGAAAGCCAGGTCGGCATCGGAATGAATAATAACGCCCGCGTTCCCGCCAAGCTCAAGGGTTACGCGTTTGCGGCCTGCGCGCCCCTTCATCGCCCAGCCCACACTTGGCGAGCCGGTGAAGGTGAGCAGCTTGAAGCGTTCGTCTTCCACAAGCGGCGTAGCATCGCGGCTATTAATAGGGAGCACGCTGAGCGCCTCGGCGGGCCAGCCCGCTTCGAGGATGATCGACCCGAGGGTAAGCGCGGAGATTGGCGTTTGCGTCGCTGGTTTCAGCACCACCGGGCAGCCTGCCGCAATCGCTGGTGCCAGCTTATGCGACACTAGATTCAGCGGGAAGTTGAACGGTGAGATCGCCGCAATTGGGCCAATTGGGAATCGCCGCACGATCGCCGGGCGATTCTCACCACCGGGCAGCGCATCGAGGTGCAGCACTTCGTCATGGAAGCGGCTGGCTTCGTCAGCAGCGGTGGCGAATGTGCCGATGCTGCGGCTCACTTCCACGCGCGCCTGCTTAATTGGCTTGCCCGCCTCAAGCGCGATCGTGCGCGCCATTGCCTCGGCCCGTGCCGTGATCGTTTCCGATACCTTGCGTAGCACGCTAGCCCGCTTATGCGCTGGCAGCGCCCGCGTGGTTGCGAAGGCGCGCACAGCTGCCTGGGTCGCCTGCTCAAGGTCGGCAGGCTTGGCGCGATGCACCGTGCCAACCGACTGATCATCGTAAGGACATGCCACCGTGTAGGGCGTGCCAGTACGTAGCTCGCCAGCCAATAGAAAGCGATACTCCAGTGTATCGGTCATAGTGCTCTTCCTTTCGCTGCAAGGGGAATTGCGCGTATTGTAGCACAGGCGTAAAGCAGCATAGCACTACACGTACTTGCCTATAGTAGCCACGTTACGCGCATATGAATGGTACGAACTGATTTGTAACTGGCGCATGGACACTTGTGATAGTTTCCACAGATGCAGAAGCACTGCTCATCCATTTCTCGGTTGGCACCCGGCGATTTCGATCGGAACAATGACGTTTACAGTTAGCCCGGCGGCGTTTTCTACGTCGGCGGCGACTTACGAGGTGACAGCAATGGATATTATTCTCATTGGCCCACCCGGAGCCGGTAAAGGCACCCAGGCCCTGGCAATAGAGCAGCAACTAGGGGTAACCCATATTGCGAGCGGCGATCTGTTCCGTGCTGCGATTAAGCAGGGCACACCGCTTGGCTTGCAAGCCCAGGAATATATGAATCGCGGTGCGCTGGTACCCGATGATCTGGTGATCAATATGATCATCGAGCGTGTGCTGCGGCCCGATTGCGCCGAAGGCGTTCTGTTCGATGGCTTCCCGCGTACCGAAGCTCAGGCAGTGGCGCTCGATGCGGCCCTGGCGAAACACCAGCGCCAGATTGACTCAGTATTATTTTTAGATGTACCAGCCGACATTCTGGTAAAGCGTATGGCTGGCAGGCAGATTTGTGGCCTGTGCGGTGCGATTCATAATATTTATTTCTTCCCGTCAAAGCGCCCGGGCGTATGCGATCAGTGTGGCGATTTGTTGTATCAGCGCAGCGACGATACATTTGAGACAGCACGCCGCCGCATCGATGTGTACTTTACGCAAACTCGCCCCCTGATTGAGTATTACAGCCAGCAAGGCAAGCTTGTTGAGGTTGATGGGTTGCGCCCGATTGAGCAAGTGACCGAATCGATGCTTGAGGCACTGGGCGTGCTTCAGGCTCTGGAGCGCATGGCATAGCGCCAATAACCAGCGAACCGACGAGGCGCCAGGCGGGAGCCTCCACTCGCCTGATCACGTCTCGCGTTCAATATAGAGGGGCGGATGTGCCGCATCCGCCCCTTTGTGCGCCCTTGTTTGTATTTATTATCCGTATAAGCAAAAATCGCGCTGGCGCTATGCGAAAGTTACGCCATCATTCCGTTAAGGTTCTATAAAGGCAGCAACAACGCTTGCCCATGCACAACGCGATAGTCGCGCCGTAGCTGGCGCGCTGTCCGCCCCAATTCCTTGAGCAAAGCCTAAATTTGCCACCGTAGTCTCACCGTAGTCGAGCCGCACTGGTACCGCAGTGCGGCTTTGCTATGCTGTACACAGAAATACGGCCCGCAACACCGGCATTTGTTTACAGCAAAAAGGAGACCGCGATGATGACGATGAATGCAAGCACCAACCGACCGCAGCGCACAGGCGATCGGCTACCGGCAGCGATAATCGATCCTCGCGCGCTAAGCCTACCGGCATTGATGCAGCGCTGCATTGTTGAGAGCGAACACTTCTACCGTGGCCGCACTCACGATACCACCTTTGCCTACGAGCTATTTCGCCGGGCCTTGGCTGAACGCGACGAATTAGCGTGGGAATATGTCTACCTCCACTATAGCGCGTTGGTGGAAAGCTGGGTGCGGCGCAGCGGTGCATTTACGGGCTGTGGCGAGAGTAGCGAGTTTTTTGTGAGTGCGGCGTTCACCAAATTCTGGCGCGCCATGACGCCCGAGCGCTTTGCTACCTTCACCACTCTACCGGCGCTGCTGCACTACCTCCAGCTCTGCACTAGCTCGGTGGTTATCGATAGTGTGCGCGCGCAATCGTGGGCCGAGATGGTCGCTGAAGAGGCGCTGCCCTTACACCAGACGCCGTGCAGCTCGCCCGATGAAGAGGCGCTAGAGCGTGTACAACGTAGCGAGTTCTGGCAGACCATTGACGATCTACTTAATGATGATGCTGAGCGCGCAGTAGTGATTGGCTCGTTTGTGCTTGGGCTGAAGCCGGGCGAAATTTACCAGGAGCGGCCCGATCTGTTTGGGGATATTAACGAGGTCTACAACGTTAAGCGCAATGTATTGAGTCGCCTGAGTCGCAACACCGATCTGCGCCAAACCATGGGCTATGCCTAAGTTGCAGGATGCATGCGGTCGATGCTTTTGCCTGCGGCAGAGCGATACTTTTTCATTGATGGTATCCCGCTGATGGGGCGGATCGCCACCACCGGAATACAAAGAATAGCATCCTGTCGCAGGCCTGATCAGTGCGCGCTGTGGGAGGCTGCCTAAGCCTTGTAGGTTAAACGATTTGGTTAGCGTTACTGCCTGCTGTATTCTTCAGCCGAACGGCTCACAGTATTCGCTGTGAGCCGTTCTATGGTGCATAGCTACTGATACTTGCACGCTTTCCAGTTCAAACTTAGCGCTCTGTGGTAATCCAGCTTTGCTGACCATCGGTGGCCCAGGTAATCGCACCATTGAGCCGTTCGTGGTACAGCCTGGCACCGCCAATCGCTCGCTCGCGAAATGTCAGCTCAGCCGGATGTGCAGCCTGCTCGCCATCGGTGAAGACAATTGCCTGCGGGTGAAATGCTGAAACCACCGGCGCATGTGGGTCAAGCTCCCACGGGAAGGCCAGTAGGTTGGCTTGGTGCTGTGGAACATCGCTATCGAGACCATTCTGGTCGAACACGACACTCGTAGCGCCGTATTCCAGCCGCAATAGCATGCCTGCCGATTTCCCCGACCCAAGCGCAAGCACGCGCAGCTGTGCCCCGCCCAGACCAAAAACCTCACCGGTTTGAGCTATATGAACAGGTACATCGGCGGCTTGCACCAAACGACGCCATTCGATGAACAAGGCGCTGGTGTGCGCAGCCGGTGCGATGATTGCCTGGTTGAGGTGATAGCGGGTTAATGCCGCTGCCTGCCCAGGCAACCGCGCAGCATCGGGGGCTGTAAGAATGACCGCATCCAGCGTGTGTAGCCAGAAAGGCATGCGCTGCCCCAATGCCGCCGCCAGTACAGCCGGATCAGAGCCGCCATCGAGCAGGACATAGCCGCCTGCGGGAGTCTGAATCAGTACGGCGTCACCACCGGTTTCGAGAAACATTACCTTGAGCTTACCATCGGGGCGAACATACCAGGCCAGGAAGGCAAGGACACCGACGAGTAGGGCAATGATCACTAGGGGGCGATAGCGGGCGACGATGTGAGAAGATTGTGGTTGCATAATCATACCTAGCGATACGACTCAATGCCGTATTCTACCAGGCGACCATTACCACAGTGGGCCGTAGGTGGGGCTGTTAAGAAAATGGTTCGCCGCGTGTCGCACGGTGCGGCATGCACTATGGTTTGATGGTGATCAGCAGGCGAAAGGGCGGCCAGGCTAGCACCTGCGCGTTGCGTAGGCTCGCCTCGGCCACAAGTGCCCGCGCCTCGGGCAGTGTGTACGCGCGCAGCACCGACAGCGGGCCATCGTGGCGGGCCATTGTGTGCCAGGGGCCAAGTGCCAGTAATCGTGCGCCCCAATAGGCCGGGCGTGCCCGCCGCAGATCGTTCACGACCACACCGTAGCGTGCTACGCGCGCCAGCTCGCGCAGAAGCGCCACCGCCTCAGCCGGGGCAAAGTGGTGTAATGCGAGCGCGCAGGTCGCAAAATCAACGGCGCCATTTGGTAGTGGGATGTGTAGCGCATCGTGACGGATGAGTGGAAAGTGCACACCTGCCGCACGTGCAAGCTGAAGTACATCCGCCAGTCGATCGGAGGCGATTGGATGCAAGGTGTAGCCATGGCGGCGCGCGTGCACCGCCATGTACGGTGGCCCATCGGCCCCACCCGTAGCGACATCGAGCAATGTATAGGGGTTCTCAGGTGGTAGCCGCCGCAGCATTGGCCATAGCCCGCGCCAGGTCAGCGCGCTACTGCCTAACCAGCGATCAAGCGCGCGCAGATCGCCCAGGTTCGCGGCCAGCGCATTAATATCATGCGTGGGCTGATCGAGGAGCTCGGGCTGCTCGCTGCGCGGCAGGGGTGAAAATACGGGCATCGGGAAATGCGGCCTTCTGTCTTTGATTATCGCTCATTCAACCTAAAAATCACGAGTCGATGGCCATCGAGATCGCGGGCATCGAAGGTGCGGCCAAACGATTGTTCGACTGGCTCCCCAAGCACGTTGGCTCCAGCCGCCCGCATAGCCCGCCAGGCAGCATCGACATCTTCTACCTCGAAGCCCAGCTCGATACCCTCACTTGCGCTTGGGGTGCGCCCAATCGCTTCGGCATCTTGCAGGCTTAGTGTGCAGCCCCCAGCATACAACAACGCCATAGTTGGCGGGCCATCGCGCTCTTCGGGCTCGGTAAGCCCAAGCACCGTGGTATAAAATTGTTTTGAGGCATACACATCGCGAACCAGCAGATTGATATTACTCATACGGGCAGACATCCAGTGCTCCTTTCCACATTGCAACGTACTCAACGGTGCCTATGGCTCAGTATAGCCGGGCAGTGATGCCATGTCTTGAAGAAATGCGACACCTTGGCGACGTAATTCTTCGCGCGATAGGTGTGCTTCAGCAGCAAACTGGCGCGGTGTCCGCCCGCTGAAGGCCTTAAATTCACGCGCAAAATGAGCCTGGTCGGCATAGCCAAGCTGTGTGGCAAGCTCGGCCAGTCGGGATGCAGGCATACGCCACAGTGCGTCACGGGCCTGCTGAAAGCGCACGCGACGTTCAAGCTGCTTCGCCGATATCCCAATCGTATGGCTAAACTTGCGTTCGGCCTGGCGGCGTGAGAGGTGACACCTATCGGCCAAAGTACGGCTGCTGATCGGGAGACCCTCGGCGAGGAGTTGGCGTGTAGCCTGGTCGATGCTATATGCACCAATATCAAGCGCCAGCGCGCGAGTGAGTAATACTTCGTGCAGGGCTGCGCTGGCGGCGGCTGGGTTATGTGGGGCGAGCTGTGCGATTTGGGCAGCGATGGTGACCCAATCATCACCGATTGGCGGATGTATCGCTGTAGCGGGCGAACGCCCCAATAATGCCGCAAAACCCCAGGCAAAGAAACGGGCGGCTACGGTGATAATCGTTCCTTGCCCCTGAAGCTGCACTGGCTGATCAAGCAACCCTAATACAAAGTACGGCGGCAGCTGGCGTTGCCCCAGAAAGAACCTGCCGCCACTCGTGAATACCAGCTCGATATAGCTATCGGGCAGAATGTCGAGCTGGCTATGCGGCGGCGCAAAGGTGCGCTCGGCAGTCCATAGGGACGCGATGTAGGGTTGCAGCAAGGGGTGGGGCGTGTATTGAACATGGGTCATAGTATATCGGCCTGCACTACTGTACCAGGCCCTTCGTTACCTGCATAAACACATCTTCCAGATCGTTCGATTGCTCGGCGAAACGCGTAATGGTGACGCCACTACCCACCAGTGCGGCCAGTAGCTCACCCATACTGTCTTCATCGCCGCTGTAATCAACAAGTAGCGTCTCGGGCTGCTCGCCCGCAGGGGCCGCGTCTTTTTCTGGAACGTTTGCAGCAGGCACTGCCGTAGTATCTTCCGATGCTGCCGTAGCAGGGGCCGACGCGCGGCGCACGCCCAGCACATCGGCACGCGGGCGCAGCAACGCCTCGGCCTGGGCCACACCGCGCAGCACGCGCACTTCCAGCGTGCGGTGCGGCTGAAGCGAGCGCAGAATCGTCTGCACATCGCCTGCGGCCAGCAGCTTGCCGCGCTCGATAATCGCAATATGCGTACACATTTCGGCCAGCTCGGTAAGAATATGCGAGCTGATCATCACCGTTTTGCCCAGCGCGCGCAGCTCTTTCAATAGCTCGCGCAGCTCGATACGGGCGCGTGGGTCGAGCCCGCTGGCAGGCTCATCGAGGATGAGCAGCGCCGGGTCGTGGATCATGGTGCGGGCCAGGCTCAGGCGCTGCTTCATGCCACGCGAAAGCCCCATCACAAAATCTTCGCGCTTGTGGCTCAGGTCAACCAGCGCCAGCAGCTCGCCGATCATGCTCTGGCGGCGATTCGGCGCAATACCGTAAGCGCGCCCAAAAAAATCGAGATATTCCCACACTTTCATACTATCGTACACGCCAAAAAAATCGGGCATGAACCCAACGACTTTACGCACTTCGAGCGGCTCGCGCAGCACCGAGCGCCCCGCTACCCAGGCCTCGCCGCTGGTGGGGGTAAGCAGTGTGGTAAGAATGCGCATGGTTGTGGTTTTGCCCGCGCCGTTCGGCCCAATGAACCCAAAAATAGCACCATGCGGTATTTCGAGGTTCAGGTGGTCGAGGGCCAGCGTTGTGCCATAGCTACGCGTCAGCTCGCGCGTCTCAACGATTGCGGTCATGCAGCCTCGCTTGTGTGGTGTGGTGCAGGTAGTGTACCATAAGAGCCGCAGCTACGGCTATAGGGTCGCAAGCTTGCCAGTACCTAAATGACCCAAACATAACCCACCGACTACGTATATAATCTTCTACACGCTGGGGCCAGGCCACCCAGGTGCCACCAGCACGAACAGAGAAGCGAGGGGCCATGCAAACGCTTGATCACGTCGCCCGCCTACCCGGCCACGATGCCGCCACCCATAAACCCGTGCTACGCAACAAGCGCCTCGATCGCGCGCTGACCCGGGTGAGCGATGCACCACTACGCAATGGTAACCAGCTGACATTGTTGCATAACGGCTCGGAAACATATACTGATTGGCTCGACGCGATCGGGCGCGCACAGCATTGGGTGCACCTCGAAAACTACATCTTTCAGGATGATGGCATTGGCCAGCGCTTTGCCGAGGCCCTGGCCGAGCGCGCGGCGGCGGGTGTGCGCGTGCGTGTGCTGTACGATTGGTTTGGCTCGCTCGATGTTTCTGGCGCATTCTGGCGGAAACTGCGGCGCTCAGGCGTCGATGTGCGCGCCTTCAATCCGCTGGCAGTGATTTCACCATTTGATGTCATTCACCGCGACCACCGCAAGCTGCTGGCCGTGGACGGTACCTATGCCTCAATTGGCGGCGTCTGTATCGCCGATCCCTGGCTCGATACGTCGCCAGTGACCGGGCTGCCCTACCGCGATACGGCGGTGCGCGTACTTGGCCCGGCGCTGGCCGATATTGAGCGCGCCTTTGCAGATATATGGCGCCATAACGGCACACCCCTGCCGCCCGACGAGCTGGTGCCACTGAATAGCCTGAGCGCGGCGGGTGATGTGTTGGCGCGCGTAGTTGTGCAAGAGCCAGAGCGGATGCGGATGCTGCGCGTATTTCAGGTGATGCTGGCCGCCGTTGAGCGGCGCGTATGGATCGCCGATGCCTACTTTCTCGCCGCGCCGATTTTGCGAGAAGCGCTGCTGGCGGCGGCCCGCGATGGCATCGATGTGCGAATTCTGCTGCCTTCTACCAACGATCTCCCGCTGGTTGGGGCGATGTCGCGCTATGGCTACCAGCCGCTGATTGAAGCGGGCGTGCAGATCTGGGAATATGCCGGGTTGATGATGCATGCAAAAACTACCGTCGCCGACGGTTGGTGGTCGCGTGTGGGTTCGACTAACCTGAATATCACCGGGCTGCAAACCAACTGGGAAATCGACCTGATTGCCGAAGATCAGGCGTTTGGCGCGGCGATGGAAAAAATGTATGAGCATGATCTGGCGCACGCCCGCGAGATCCGCTTGAGCGGCAAACGTCGGCTGCGCCCGCGCCCGATTCGCCCCGAAAGCCGGGCCGAACGCCAGGCCCGCCGCCATCGCAGCGATAGTAGTGTCAAGGCCAGTTTGGCAATGGCGCGCGTCGGCGCCGCAATTCAAACGGCGGGCAGCGAAACCCTGAAAAATAACGATCGCACGATTAGTGCAGTTGCAGGTGCAGCGCTGGTGTCGTTGGCGCTGCTGATTGCCCGCTGGCCGCGCTTGCTCGCCTGGCCGCTTGCGCTGGTGAGCGGGCTGCTGGGGGGCGTCAGCCTTTCACGGGCGATCGCTCGTTCGCCTAATGTGGCGCGAGGGTTTATCCATCGCCGCGCAGGTTTCCGCCCCGAAGCCTGGCGACTGAAGCGCCGCCGCCCGCGTGGGCGTAACCGTCGCCTTGATATTGGCTAGCGCACGCTATTGCGCTACCTCATTACCAGGGAATTGCCGTGCCGATTACGCAGTTTTACCATGTCGTCATCACATTTGCCGATGCGGGTATGCCCCCCGTCGTTGCCGCCGCCGATACCAGTGAGCAGCTATATCAGCTCGTCGAAAACACCGCGCACCAGTGGACCGTGTGGGAACAAGGGCAACTCGTAACACTGACGGAAGCGCAGCAGACTCAGCTGGCAAGGATGCTTGCCGCACTCGCTTCCTTGCCTGATCCCACCACTCTGCCGCCGATTACCCCTGGTGCCGACGGAAGCTGGACAACTGTTGATGTTCGGCGTAGCGGAAACCAGGTTCGCTACCGGTGGTGGGGGCCGCTACCCACGAGCTTGCAGGCCCTGGGTGCAGTTACCGAGTATGTACGCCAGATTGCCGATGGGCCGCGCCAGGAAGCGGCCAGGCAGCAGGCGCTTATCGCACAGCACTACTTTGCCTGCCTGGCCACACGCGATCTGCCGGGCATGCTGGCCCACTGCCACCCCAACATCGTGTACCAGAATCGGTTTGTTGAGCTGAATGGCAAGCAGGTAGCCACCCTATGGCGCACGGTGTGGCGCGAGCTGCCCGATTTGCGCGGCATATGCCGCGACAGTGACATTCGCGGTAGCATCGTGTATTGGCAGGTGACGTACACGTACCCACCAACCGGCCGCCGGGTCGAGCTGCAGATCAGCGCTGCCCTGACCTTTGCCGACGGCCTGATCATCCGCCACTCCGACCGCTTTAACGCGCACAATTGGGCGCGCCAGGCGTATGGCGTTATCGGGCAAGCCTTTGGCGGGTGGCGGCTGTTTGAGCGCTGGGTAGCCGCGCGGTTGCAGGCACGCATCGCCGCCGGTGCGCCCGATGAACCAGATCTTCGGGCGCACTAATACGCTCTGGCCTTAAATGCTGTATGTTCGCCCTACTGAAAGCGGTTCGCCTCAGGGTCGACGGTGTCGTAACCTGCAGCGTCGAGCAGCGGCCAGAGGTCGTCGGACATGGGGTGTTGCGCTAGTTCAACTGTTTGCGCAACGCGCTCGGGCCGGGTGATGCCGATAATTGTTGAGGTAATGCGCGGGTCGCGCAGCGAGAATTGCAGCGCAGCGGCAGCCAGCGGAACCTTATACGAAGCGCATATCTGCTCCATATACTGAGCGCGTCCCAGAGTTGTCGTGTCGGCCTCTTGGTAGGCATAGCGCGCATATGCCGACGGCCCCTTTGCCAGAATACCGCTGCCGTATGGGGCAGCATTCAGCACTGCCATGCCGCGCTGTGCCGCGAGATCCAGCAATGGTGCCGCTGAACGATTGAGTAGCGTATAGCGGTTGTGCGTTATCACCGAGCCAAATGCGCCGGTTTCGACATAGCGCATAAGCATATCGATTGGCCCGCCCGCGATGCCTATCTGGTCGATTACACCCTGCTGCTGGTACTGCTGAAGCACCTCAAGCGGGCCGCCCGGCGATAGGACATGCTCAAAGGTCGTATGTTCGGGATCGTGCAAGAATACGATTTGTAAGCGATCCAGCCCCAGCAGCGCCAGGCTGCGTTCGAGCGAGCGCTTCATTTGCTCGCCGCTGAAATCGCCAGTCTTCAGATCGCGATCGACTTTCGTTGCCAGCACAAAACCCGCCGGTAGGCCGCCAAGCTCGCGCAGCAGCAACCCGATGCGGCGCTCGCTCTCGCCATCGCCATATGAGGCCGCCGTATCGATATAGTTGACCGGGCTGGCAACCATGGCGCGTAGCGTCTCCAGCGCGCGCGCCACTGGCACATCATAGCCAAAGGTTTCGGGCATACCACCCAACGGTGCACAGCCAAAACAGAGCGGCGTTACCTGTAAATCGCTTGAGCCAAACGCGCGTAGGGCAAACGGAGGAGTCATGGGTAAGCCTTTCTTGCACTGAACAGGCTAAATTCCACCAAAGGCCGAGAAACCGCCATCAATTGGCACAACAATGCCGGTGACAAAGCGCGCCGCGTCGCTGGCAAGCCACACTGCGGCGCCCACAAGCTCATCGGGTTCACCAAAGCGCCGCAGCGGCGTATGATCGATGATTTGCTGGCCGCGCTGCGTGAGGCTGCCATCGTCGTTCAGTAGTAGTGCGCGGTTCTGTTCACCAATAAAGAAGCCCGGAGCAATCGCATTAACCCGCAGCCTGGGGCCATATTTCAAGGCTAGCTCGGTCGCCAGCCAGCGCGTGAAGTTATCGATTGCGGCCTTGGCAGCGGCGTACCCAAGCACCCGTGTGAGTGGCTTCTGGGCGGCCATCGACGAAATGTTGATGATCGCGCCTGCGCCACGCTCGGCCATCGTCGCACCAAACACCTGCGCAGGGAAAACCGTGCCATGGAAATTCAGGCGTACTACCTGGTCGAGCGCGTTGGGAACGAGATCAAAGAAGCTGTGCTGGCCAGCAATCGTCGCCGCAGGAATATTACCGCCCGCTGCGTTCACCAAAATATCGATGCTGCCCCATGCGGCAAGCGCCTGCTCGCGCGCGGCTACGAGCTGCGCCGGGTCAAGCACATCGGCCACCAGCGGTACGGCTTCGCCACCAACCGCACTAATTGCCTCACATACCAGCTTGGCGCGGGCTGCTCGCCGCCCGAGAATGCCCACGCGCGCACCGGCGGCGGCTAAGCCCTGCGCAATGGCACTGCCCAGCACGCCAGTACCGCCGGTGACAATCGCGGTTTTGCCCGCAAGTGAGAAGCGAGACGTCATAGAAAGTCCTTCAACGGTAAATAGAAGCTCGCTGGATTTCGCGCAACTATAAAAATGGCTGCAAATGGCGCGCGAAGTGGTGCGCCAGCCCATCGCGATAGGCTTGCTCGTCTTCCGCAATCATCGCCCGCAGGTCGTCGCCAAATGCGTCGAGGATCGAGCCAAAGCAAACGTGAAGCACCTGGCGCGTATCAAACTGCTCAAGCAGTGCGGGAAGCTCAGCATCGGGCATCGCCCAGCTATCGGGCACGCGGTCGGGCTGTGCATCGAGGAAGTACGTTTTGCGATCGTGCTCAAAATGTTCGCGGGCATAATCAAGCATTGCGCGAAAGAGTGCGGGCCGCTGCTTCGCTGCCAGGCGTAGCGCCTCAAGGTAGCTGGTGCCAGCCGTCTTCACATGTACGCGTCCATGGCTCAGCTGCGCAATGACCGGGTATAAGCTGAACTTATCTGAACCAGTGTGAATACTCAGCTTGTAGCTGCCGAAGTGACGCATAATCGCCGCATGACGTGCAAATTCGCTTGCAAACTCGCCAACATAGCCAATGTAATCCACGCCCTTCTGGAATTTGCCAACAAAGCGGGGCGCGAGGCTTACCACTGGTACATCGAGTGCGCGCAATTGGCTCGCAATAAAATAGTGCTCTTGAATTGACGTTGGGGTGTCGGTCTCGTCTACCGACATCTCAATGTCATACGGCTGGCTGCCCAACTGCGCGGCCAGTGCCTGCGAAATCGCGGCAGTATGTACCAGCGCCCGGCCATATTTCACGAGCGCACGTAACAAATCGGTTTCGTGGAAGTCGATGGTAAACGCACCTACGTCGATTGGTTGCCCGCAATATGTCGCATGTAATGCTTCGTAGCGTGTGTGTAGCTGGCCCCAGGGCAATTCGGCTACTTTAGCGCGCAACGTTTCGAGCGAATCGGTTTGTGCCGCATTATCGACGTGGTCGCTCGGGTCGATCGTATAGAAGGTGTAGCCCGCTGCCACAAATGGTGCCAGATCATTAATCTGTTTTACATGGTCGGCGTCGGCACCCCACGGGGCACGCCAGCCTGCAGCAAACACCGCCCACATTGCGTCGTCGAGCACCTGCTGCGGGGTGCGGCCCGTGCGGCTATTTTCGCGCACAGATTGCTGGGCAAATATCGGGGCAATCAGCGCCTCGGCGCCGGTGATACGCATGGCCTGAATATGGCCGGAGGTGGCTAGCCCCATACGATCGCCGAAACCGAAAGACGTTGCAGTACCAAGTGCAATTGGTCGCAGCCAGGGGAGCTGCATTCGCAGTGTAGCAGCATTTCGGGGAGTACACGGAAACAATGTAGTGCCATCGGGTAGTGTTTCTAATGCGCCAGCAAAGCGGCTAATAGCCGGGCCAGACACCCCTAACACGCGTGTGTCATCTTCGGCCAATCGGGCGCTACAAAAAGTACTGTTGTTATGTGCCACTACCGATTGTGGCTCGATTGTGCCGCTAGCGAGCGAGATATCGTGCATGGAACACCTTTATCTACAAACATATGCGTCATTGTAGCACGGCTCTGCTGCCAGGTAGTACGAAGTAAATGCCCGGCTGTGCGCGCGATAGAAGCGCATGCATAAGCCTGCATGCATCCAGGAGCGTAAGCCTAAGCTACATAGAATTCACACTGCTTCTTAATAATATCTGCAAACTCTTTTGCTACGATACTGGCATCGTAATAAAAAATATGCCGCAGTTACAGCGTTGTAAAGGGTATTCGCATGAATAGCTTTCTTATTGTTCACCGGCCGCCGCGCCAACCATTGCGCCTGGCGCGCCATCATATAGATATGTTAGGCGGCGCACTTTCCGGCTTGGGCGGCGGCGGCGCAATGATAATTATTGCGGCAATGCTTACCTATGTCCTTAACCAAGATCCATGGGCACAACTGCGGCTTCTGGCGCAACCAATAATGGGGAGTGCAGCAACTGCTACCAGCGGCTTTGCTATGGGGCCGGTGCTGGTTGGCCTGCTTGTACACCTGAGCATTGCAGCACTGCTCGGCGTGCTTTTTGCCCTGCTGGTACGCTGGCTGGCGCGGCTGCCGTCGCTCTTGAGCCTTCCCGAGATGGCCGGTCTCGCATATGGGTTGCTGCTCTGGGCGGCAGTCTATTTTCTTGTTGCGCCATTCGCTAGCTCGCTGATGTTAACCACAGCCGCACCGGTATTACCGGTATTACTCATTCAGCATATGGTTTATGGCGCGAGTACGGGGTTGTTGTACTCAATGCTACGGCCACAACCCATACTGCTTGCGTATACCTAGCATGGCTTTCACGTTATAATGAGGACTTTCGCTTACACGAGCAAATTCTTAACTTCTTTGGTGATGTTTTGCGCCGAACGCACAGCATCACCAGGAAGAGTCGACAAAGAAGCATACTGTCGCAGTCACAAAAATGGCAAGCGAAAACTTAACACTATGTAGGCCAACATCTGAAGCGAGAAAGGTATTGGATGCGCACCTGGCTACAATCGGCGCTGGCACGCCCACGCGTGCGCCTGCTGCTTACGTTCGCCGTGATCGTAATTGGTCTTTCGATCACGATCTTCTTTGGCATTCGCTCATTCCGATCGTTTCAGCAGCTGCGCTACATTCAACAGCAGGGCCTCGATCGTGGCACGGCGAGTGTCGATGCCATTCGCCCATGGATGACCGTGCGCTTTGTGGCGGTGGCCTACGCCGTGCCGGAAGAATACCTGTTTAGCGCGCTTTCGGTGCCCTACAACCAGCGCAACGCCAATAGCACGCTGCGCGATATTGAACGGGCCTACCATATTGATGCCTCGCAAACAGATACGGTTTCGGAAGCCGCCGAAAAACTGAAAGTTGCCATCACTGAATATCGCGCCAACCCGGTGGTAACTGGCCTGCGCGATGTACGGCCCTGGATGAGCATCCGCTATATTGCTAATAGTACGGGTGTGCCTGCGAGCTTCATTTTCACGCAGCTTGGCATCCCTCTCGCAGGCAATGAAGATAAGCCGCTTGATCTGCTCAGCGAGGAGCAGCACTACCAGGGCGGGCCACGTGCATTCGCCGAAGCCGTTCAGCAAGCGCTCAATGCGCACCAGGGGCAGCCATGAGCCTTTCCGACCTGAGTGATGCCGCACTTACCTATATCGTAACCTATGGGCCATTCGCCCTAGGCTTGATTCTGCTACTCGCTGCGATTGGCTTACCGCTTCCAAGCACGTTTGCGGTGTTAGCCAGCGGTGCATTTGTGCAGCAAGGCGTACTCGATCTCACCTCTACGCTAATCGTAGGTTTTGTGTTCGTGGTTGTTGGCGATACATTGAGCTATGGTATGGGGCGCTTGCTGCGCCGACCAATCCACCGTCGTTTTGGCCAATCGGCAGGCTGGCAGCGCGCCGAGCAATATTTTCAGCAGCGCGGCGCCCTGGCAATTTACCTTACCCGCTGGTTGCTCACCCCGATTGCGGTGCCGCTCAACCTGGTAGCTGGTAGTAGCGGCTATGCCGCACAGCGTTTCGTTGGCTTTGCCGCAGCGGGCGAGCTTACATGGCTCATTGCTTATGGCACGCTCGGCTACCTATTTGGCAGTCAGTGGGAAGCCGTTAGCGATTTCATCAGCAACTTTAGTGGTGTGTTGGTGGGCCTGGTTATCGTTGGTATTGGTGTGTACGCATTGCTGCGGTGGGCACGCCGCCCGGCACCAAGTGTTGTTGTTCCACACAGCTAAAAACTACTGTGCAGCTATCAGCACTCGCGCCGCCTACACAGCATTTTGCTCATTCATATGCTTGACGATTTGGAACATACATGCTAAGATAGGGCTGCATCGTTATCGCATATCCACGTATTGGTGCGCGAAAGGGTGTGAGCGTTCGAGTAAGTACGAGAAGGCTGAGCGGTACGATTCGGTAATTTGAACACGAGGAGGAAAGCCATGGCGAAAGATCTAAACAAAGTAATGCTCACCGGGCACCTTGGTGCCGACCCTGAGATGCGCTACACGGCGCAGGGCAGTGCAGTTACCACCTTCCGCGTTGCATCTGGCCGGGCCTGGAAATCATCGGATGGCATGCAGCACGATGATACCGAATGGTTCCGCGTCGTCGCGTGGGATAAGCTCGGCGAAATCTGCAACCAATACCTCACCAAAGGCTCGCGCGTGTATGTTGAAGGGCGGCTGCAAACCCGCAAGTGGCAAGATCAGAATGGGCAAGATCGCTACAGCACCGAGGTTATTGCCAACGACATGATCATTCTGTCGAGCAAGCAAGATCGCCCGGGCGGTGGTGCCAGCGACTACGATGCACCTATGGAAGAAGATATGCCTGCCCCGGCGCGTCGGCCTACACCAGCACCCGCACCCGCTGCTGCGGCACCGCGCCCGGCCAACGGCAATGGCAACCGCGCTGCTACTGCGGCACGGTCGTCGGCCCGCAATATTCCTCAGTCGATCGACAACGATGAGGATCTGCCGTTTTAATAAACCGAGGCCATTTCTACGAATAGAATGACCCGCGATCATAGTGTTGATCGCGGGTCATTGTTTTTACCTGGCTATTGGAGTTCGTTAGTCTATTCCGCTAAATTCGCTCGATACTACCACTACCCAAGCAGAGTCGTCACTTCCTTGTTGGTTGCTTGCACATAGCTACGGGTTCAGATCAACAATATCCCCGCTCGCAATAAAGATTACCCGCTCGGCGATATTGGTGGTACGGTCAGCGATACGCTCAAGATTGTGCGTGACGAAGAGCAAATCAACCGAACGCGCCGTGGTCGAAGGGTCACTCTGAATTAGCTCGATCAAACCCGCACGCATTCGCGATACCAGATCGTCAACGGTATCATCGGCATTGCTCAAACGGCGCGCCGCGTCGGCGTCCTCGTTTACATAGGCATCAAGCGCGCTTCCCAGCATCGTAATCGCCTGTTCGGCCATCTGAGGAATGTCCATCAGGGGCTTTGCCAGGGGAGTATCACCCTGGCGTACAGTGATTTTTGCAATCCCCTTCGCATAATCCCCAATTCGCTCCAGCTCGCTCGCGATCTCGATCGCTGCCACAATGCGGCGTAAATCCCGTGCCATAGGCTGCTGCGTAGCCATGACAACAAGCGCATGCTCTTCGAGCCGGTATTGAGCCTGGTCGATGCGATTATCTTCTTCAATTACCTGCTTCGCAGCCGTCACATCTTGCTGTCGCAGTGCGCCAATCGCCCGCGTAATCGAAACAATCACCATCTGCCCTAATGCGCGCAGTTCGGTATGCAACCCCTCAAGTTGCTGTACATAATGTTCACGTGGCCGCATGGTAACCTCCTCACGCCACTCTAGCGCATCTACACTATTTAGAGCTTCTATTGAACTATGCCTGCTGCTATTGTAGCACGCAAGCGCGATTGCATGAGCAGGCACAACTATAGCAGTTTTTTTGGTCCACAGGAGCCGGTGGTCATACCGGCGTCGCTGGTGCAGATGCTCAATTGCTGGGCACCAGAAAAAAGTTCGAGGGCAGCGCAGCCGCCCCCGAACTACTACTATGTGATATATGATGCATTCTGATTAGGTATAAAACAGCGCGGGCTATAACCCGCGCTGAGTTTACAATAGCACTGGAAAACTATTCCTCGCTCTGCTGCAAAATAACATATAGCAGCTCAAGAAGTACCTGCTTAACACTTTCGCGCTCAGCAGCGACGCACGGCAGCACTTTGACATGGGGTGGCAAGCGCAGCGCCAGGCGCAATTCATCGGGCGACCAGGCATTTGGCTTGTCTTGCTTATTTGCGGCCACAACATAGGGGGTGTCGCGATACGAAACGAAGAAATCGATAATTCGATTCGTTTCGCGGAACGTCTCAGGGCGCGTACTATCGACCAGAATGACCAGGCCGAGCATACCTTCTGAGAGGATCTCCCACATGAAATCGAAACGCTTTTGACCGGGCGTACCAAACAAGTGCAAAACGAGATCATCGGCAATAGCAATGCGGCCAAAATCCATTGCTACAGTCGTCTCTTTTTTGATAAGTTTGGTGTCGTCGGTAGCCCGCCGTTCGGTGGAAACTACCTCGATCTCACTGATAGCCTTAATGAACTCGGTTTTACCCGCGTTCACGGCACCACTAATAACCATTTTTACCGTCTGCACACCGGCCCTCCGCTGCGGTGTAGTGCCTTCAACGACCGTTGCCGGCCACAAAGACATACGGCGCTCTTTGCGTATAGGCGGACGCTCGTGCGAACGCCGCAACGAGCATCACATTCCACGAATACGATTGATAATCCGCGAGACCAACCCACGTTTTACCCTGGGTGGCTCGGCCATTGGTCGTCCAGTAGCCATAACTGGTAGCGGCTTTGGCTTCTTAATAACATCCACGAGGCCAGCCGTGAGGAACCCGTAAACAATCCGGCTGACATCAAATTCGCTCAAGCCAGTCTTCTGAGAGATTTCTGCCAGAGTATCCTTGCCATTGATCCGCGCAAACACGCGCCATTCTTCGGCCGCCAGCTGTACGCCTTTCGCCTTATCGCCAGGCTGCTCGACAAATTTTACCACCAGATCGTTGCTTGGGATACGATCCTTGATACGACCCCATTCATCGATTCTGCGAACCCCCTCCATGATTAAGTGTTCAACCGGGAGCGGCACCGGCATAATTGGTGATGTCACTTCTGGGCGCTGATTCTGCTCGAAACGAAACTCACCATCCGGCCAGCCGAAGAGGACATATACCGATTCTTCGATATATTGTTGTAAAATCTTTTGTAGTTCCTCCCGTGAAATATATTCACGCTGCAATAGCACTTGCGACAGGTTAGCACCACCATCATTGCGCTGCGCAACAAGCGCGTCGCTGGCTTGCAGGGAGGTGAGCTTATTTTTTTGTATCAGCAGATCTGTGACTGATGCAGCGTGATCTTTCCGCGATGCAGTAATCAGCTTTCCTTTATCAAAATAGAGTGATGCCGATTCATCGAGCCGGTTAAGATGCAAACAGCCTGTTTTGTAACCACGATCAACGAGGTACAAAAAATCAGACAAACTAAAATCTCGGATATTACCGACCAGCGCCATTGTATTCCTCCGCTCACAGGCGTGAGAGGTTAGTATTGATCGAACGTATCAGCGCGTATGCGGTTTAGACGAACGCCTGCTGAGCGTCAGAGACTGAAGACCCCGGCAACTGCACTCCACCTGCGAGCGCCGTATCATAGTCAGGTACCATTGCGCCATCAGCGGCGAGAACCGGAAGCAGCGCCGCAATTGCCACTTCGAGCATACTATCGTCGGGTTCACGCGTCGTCAGCTTCTGAAATGCCAGCGAAGGCGCAACCAGCACACGTACCCATGCCCGATGGTAATTTGCTGCCGATAGCCGTAACAATTCGTAGCTAATTGCCGCAATCAGTGGAATGAGCGGAATATGGCTCAGTACGCGCCAGATGAGTGGCAGATCGCGAACAAATAGAAACGAGATTACGAAATTGATCAATAAAACGACCAGCAGAAAGCTCGTACCACAGCGCGGATGAATTAAGGTAAATGTGCGCACCTGATCAACTGTCAGGGGCACGCCAGCTTCATACGCGTTAATTGCCTTGTGTTCGGCACCATGATACCCAAACAGGCGTTTTACATCGGGTAAGAACCCAATTCCGACAATGTAACCCACAAAAATTGCGAGCTGCAATACACTTTTGAGCGCTTCGCGCACAGTTGGTGTTGCCCCAAACCGTTCGGATATACTCGCTACTAGGGTGGGAATAACAAAAAATACCCCAATCCCAAAGAGTAGCGAAACCAGCATCATCAGGGTCGTCGAGCCCTCAGAGTTAGGCTTTGGCAGCGAAACGGGCTGACCAGTACGTGCTGCTTCAGCCTTTTCCTCGTCGGCAATCGCCACCGAAGCCGAGAAATTTAATGCCCGAGTACCAAGGCTCAGCGCATCCCAAAGCATCAAGATGCCGCGTAAAAATGGCAATGTTTCCCAGGCGTGGCGCCGTTGGACATTCAGTGGCTCGTGCTTAAAAACGATCTCGCCAGCAGCATTGCGCACCGCTACCGTTGCCTGATGCACGCCACGCATCATCACGCCTTCAAGAACGGCCTGACCGCCGTATGGGAAACGCTTGGTGCTCATGTACCTACCTACTCTATCCACGCCGGAGCGCATCATGGTGCGGTAGATGAGCAAACCCGGCAAATGTATGATACCACGTAGCAACAGTGCCCACAATAGTGATTGGGTACCACATGAGGGGGGGCCAATGGGTCAACCGGAGGTATACATTATTGTTCGCCACGCCGCGCCAGGAAGGTAGCCGCTGCGCGCACTCCTGCAATAAGCCCCGAAACACGAATCATGGGCGACACAACTTGTTCGGCGACATAATTTGTGGTTGTTCCCACCGAGGCAGTCGTATCTTTAATATTCGCGGTGATTGATTGGGTATTTTCGATTACTGTATCGAGCTTAGTCGTTAACAGATCGACTTTTGGCATAACTGTTTTGACGGTATTATTGGTGAGACGCTTAAGGTAGAATGTTACGTACAGTATTGCTATCAGCAGGGCAGCCGTAAGAATGGCACCGATCATTTGGAACACAGCTAAGATAACGATCGCAATATCGCGCGTGGCTTCGCGAAACGTTGGGTAGAGATAGGCTGCCACAATAAAGGCGATAGTGATCAAGGCAATGACGGCCAGGCCGATGCCGATCCACTTTTTCAAGGTCGTGCTCCTATGCTAGCCGCGATGCAGCAGAGCGTCGCAGCCAGGATGAAACTGTATTCGATCCGTTCTAGATGCGCTATATCGCGGCGATTATATCATACTCGTAATCGTGAGGCAACAATAAGCAGCAGCCATGCTACCAATACGGCTTCGAGCACCGGCACGCCAGCGGGGGTAGGCAGCTGTAGCGGAAGGCGTAAACCCAAAGCATAGGCAACCAGGCACCCAGCAAATGCGGCCAACCAGAAAATAGGTAATTGAAGCAGGCGCTGCCCCCACAGCATATGTGCAAGGGCGGCGCTAATTGTTGCGATAAGCAGTAATAATAAAATAGTTGGCGACATTGCTTTACTGGCTTATGCGCCCACCGCCCAGCACTATATCGCCGTCGTATAGTACAACGGCTTGGCCGGGCGAAATGGCGCGCTGCGGGCGCTGAAACGCAACGGTGATATGGCCTTGCTCGTGTGGCGTCACCTGCGCCGCCACTGGCTCGGCATGCGAGCGAATTTGGGCCATACATTCGAAAGATGCCTGCGGCCAGTCCCCATCGACAAAAGTAACCCCAGTGGCCGTGAGCGCAGGCCGCTCAAGTGCTTCCTTCGGGCCAACCACCACGGCATTACGTGCATTATCGAGTGCGGTGACATAGAGCGGCTGGCTTGCAGCCACACCCAGCCCCCGGCGCTGACCAATCGTGTAGAGCGGCAGCCCGGCATGGCGGCCAAGCTCACGGCCGCTGGCATCGACTATTGGGCCAGGGCGCAGGCTTTCGGGATGCTCTTCGCGCAGCAGGTTGCGATAATCGCCACCGGGCACAAAGCAAATGTCCTGGCTCTCTGGTCGGTCGGCGCTGGCAAGCCCACGCTCGGCGGCAAGCGCGCGCACTTGCGGCTTACTGTATTCGCCGATTGGGAACATCAGCCGCGCGAGATCATCTTGCTGGAGCATGTGCAGCATGTACGATTGATCTTTTTCGGGGTTGTGCGCACGAAGTAGCTGGTAGCTGCCTTGCTCGCGGCGGATGCGCGCATAGTGCCCGGTAGCGACATAGTCCATGCCCAGAGCAGCCGCACGCACCATAAGCGCGCGAAATTTAATGTCGCGGTTGCATGCCAAACAGGGGTTCGGGGTGTAACCCTGCGCATATTCTTTCAGAAAGTACTCGATGACGTGGCGCCGAAATTCTTTCTGATAATTAAACACATAGTAGGGAATACTGAGCTGCGCGCATACGCGGCGCGCACTTTCGGTCATTTCCAGCGAACAGCATAAACTCTCGGCCAGGCGCTCGTCGTCACCTTCCCATAAATGCATGGTGACGCCCGTCACCTCGTGGCCGGCCTCGTGCAGCAGGGCTGCAACCAGCGAGCTATCAACTCCGCCGCTCATGGCGACTAATATTTTAGCCATTTGTTTGTATCCAGAAATTGTTTAGTGTACGTTTATTATACTTCATTGGCTGTGGCTTGGCCGACATGGCGTTGCACCAGTGTTGTGAATACGCGCCGCGCGCCTGCCGCCCTGAGCGCCTGAGCTACTGTTACCTTCTGCTCATCGTTAACCAGCGCGAGCATCACCCCACCCCAGCCTGCGCCCGACAGTTTGGCACCGAGCGCACCGGCGTGCGTAGCCGCGGCTACTAGCGCATCGAGCTCGGGGGAAGATACGCCAATACGCTGCAGAAGGCTATGGTTCTGGCTCAGAAGTTCGCCTAATACTGGCATAGTTCCTTCGGCCAGGCAGGCGCGAATCTGGGCCGCTACTACGCCAACCTCATCGAACAGTGCCTCGTAATGCGCCGGGTTGGCCTGCCAGCGTACCCGCACATCGCCAACTGGCGCGCGCGTCGGGCTACGCACGCCGGTATCGGCGATCAATAGTGTGAGTGGCTGGCTGATACGAATGGGTTCAATAAGCGGCGCTAGCCGTGCTGGGGCCGCCTGGTCACCTGGCGTAGCGTTGGGCGAGCTAGCCGCCTGACGCACAAACCAGATTGGCTGTTCAAAGGCAATCACCGCATTGTCGATGCCACTTGGTGTGCCGTGGAAACGCTGTTCGCTGGCATACACGAGCGCCGAAACGTCGTTCGCGGGCAAGCTGTGGCCCAGGTGGTTTGCCAACCCACGAACTAAGGCGGTAGCTACCGCCGCGCCACTACCCATGCCGCTCGCGATTGGAATACTCGAGCGGATGGTAATACGCATGCTCGCAGTTCGCAGGGCTGCTTCGCCACCAAGATGCCTGAGCGTATTAGTAATTAGCTCGCTCAGGGCATTGGTAGAATTCTGGGCAACCCACCAGCGCCGCCGTAGATCGCGGGCGATGACCAGAATGCCGCAGCTGGTGCGACCAGGGAGAATACTTACACGCGCGCGAATACCATCAAGCGGCAGCGCAATAGCTGGCCGACCATAGACGACGGCATGCTCACCACAGAGAATTAATTTGGCAGGGGCGCTGCTGGTAATTTCGGGTGTAGTAATCGGGTGCGCGGGTGTACGGTGCATGGCGAATATATGCCTACGACGGATCGACAATTGCGCCCATAAACAACATTGTGCCGCTACGCTCATCGCGGATGGCGCAGAAGAATGGCCGATCGACCACCATTGAAAACAGCTTCTGCGGCGCGAATGAGGCCCGCATCATACTCACACAGGTAACAGCCGCTGCTTCGGTGCCCTCTTCATTTACCTCGATAAACGATTTATGGCGCACCTCGTCGATATGCAAATGCGCACCATCACCGGCCATTGCGCTAAAATCCGCCCGCCGATCGAATGCGATGCCCATGCCCATATCTTTAAGCGTATTGTTCAGCTTCACTTCGTAGGCAATACGAAAGCGTGGCAGCACCAGCCGCCCTTCCGTATTGCTAAAGTGCGTCATCCAACGCTCCCAATCCTTACCATTGAGCTGGTGGATAAAGCGTTCCAGGCTCACATCTGGGCGTGGGAGCACAATGTACATACATACGCGCCCGCCGCCATAGGGCAAGGCTACTGCCTGAAACGCGCGATCTTCGTAGTAGCGGTATTTACTGCGCTGCGCCATCATTGGCACCTGAATCTGCCGCTCACCAGGCAGGGTAAATGGGCCATCCTGCGTGAGCTGCCGGTTGAATGGCTCAGTCCACTGGCCCTTGAAGTAAATCGCATTCACGAGCAGCAGCAAAGTATCGCGATCAAGCTGATCAATCAGGCGCGTAATTTTCCCAGCAGTATGTGCGGCAACCCAATCATTCACAATCTGCGCTACCGGCTGGTGCGCGAAATCGAGCGTTTGCACGGCGGCCTGGTATTCGTGCTCAACGGTATGCACAAAGCCGCAGTCGAGCTGAAAGGTATCGCTGACCCACAGAGCGTTGGCGATGGCGATCTGAATATGACTATCGAGCTGGCTAAGCTGCTGCTGCAAGGCAGCATTGGCCTCATTTAGATCATCAGTATCGCTCTCATCGAGTTCGAGCGTGCGGGCAATCGCGCGCCGGGTATCGCCACAGGCACCGTTATAGACCATCGCCAGTGCCAGTGCGATGCTTGCAGGCGAGATGAAGGTATTTCGTTGCGGCGCGGCTTCAGCCAGATGCACAAACAGGTTACAAGCGAAGGCAGTAGCTGATGCAGTAGCAGGGCTATGCTTGATCATGCTAATGCTCCTTCCTCACTGCCATACCATTAGGCAGCAACGGCGGCCCCGCGGCCGCCGATACAGGATATTGTAGCATACTCTGCGGCGGTATGCATTATTCCCACTCAATCGTTGAAGGTGGCTTGCTCGAAATATCGTACACTACGCGATTCACGCCCGGCACTTCGTTGACGATCCGGCTGCTGACGCGTGCCAGCAGATCGTCGGGCAGCCGCGCCCAATCAGCAGTCATATAGTCTTCAGTAGTGACGGCGCGCAGCGCAATCACATCGGCGTAGGTGCGGCCATCGCCCATGACGCCCACACTCTGGATGGGCAGCAGCACGGCAAATGCCTGTTGGGTTGCGCGGTATAGCCCGGCGGCGCGCAATTCGCCAATGAAGATTGCGTCGGCGCGGCGCAATGTTTCGGCGCGCTCCCAGCTCACTGGGCCAAGGATGCGCACGCCCAGGCCGGGGCCGGGGAAGGGATGGCGCCAGACCCAATCTTCGGGCAAGCCTAGCTCTAGCCCGGCGGCGCGCACTTCGTCTTTGAACAGGTAGCGTAGCGGTTCGACCAGTTTGAGCTGCATATCGGCAGGCAACCCGCCGACATTATGGTGGGTCTTAATCGTCACGCCCTTTTGCCGGTCGGGTGCTTTGCTCTCGATTACATCGGGGTAGAGCGTGCCCTGGGCCAGAAATTGGACATTGCCAATCCGCCGTGCCTCGCGCTCGAAGATGCGGATAAACTTCTCGCCAATAATCTTGCGCTTGCGCTCGGGGTCGGCCACACCTTCGAGTGCGGCCAGAAATTCTTCAGCAGCATCGACCGCCACCAGCGGCACATAAAAATGCTCGCGAAACGTTTCGACCACCTGCGCCGCTTCGCCCAGGCGCATCAGCCCATTATCGACAAACACACAGGTGAGCTGGTCGCCGACTGCGCGATGAATCAGCAGCGCCGCGACGGCTGAATCGACGCCGCCCGAAAGCGCGCAAAGCACCTTGCCGCTGCCCACCTGCGCCCGAATGCGCTCGATTGCGTCGGACACAAAGCTCGATGCCTGCCAGTCGCTGCCACAGCCACACACGCCATGCACGAAATTGCGCAGCAGCTCGCGGCCAAAGCGGGTATGCACGACCTCGGGGTGAAACTGAATGCCATACCAGCGGCGCGCATCATCGCCCATAGCGGCGAAGGGTGAATTGGCGCTACGTGCAATCGGGTGGAAGCCGGGCGGTAGCGCTTCGAGGCGGTCGCCGTGGCTCATCCACACCAGCTGCTCGCGCGGGGTAGCGGTGAAGAGTGCATGCTCATCAAGAATCTCAATCGTCGCCGGGCCAAATTCGCGCTCGGCGGGCGGCGCAACCTGACCACCCAAGGCATAGCTTTGCAGCTGCATACCGTAGCACACCCCCAGCACCGGCAAATCCGCCGTTAGCAGCCACGCCGGGAGCTGCGGCGCACCTGGCTCGTACACGCTGGCAGGCCCGCCCGAGAGAATAATCCCCTGTGGGTTGAGCGCATGCACCGCCGTTTCAGTGGCATCGTGCGGTAGTAGCTCGCTATATACCCCCAGCTCGCGCACGCGGCGCACCAATAACTGGGCAGTTTGCCCGCCAAAATCAAGCACCGGCACCGAAACTTGAGTCATAATAGACCCTCTATATAAAGTGTGCGTGGGATGATGACCGCACAGCATAAGCACAAACAATAGCAGGTTGATAACGTGCGGCGAATTATAGCATAGGGGGAACCATGGAATTATATTTTCTGCGCCATGGCATCGCGGCAGAAACCAGCCCCGATGGCAACGATGCCAGCCGGGCGCTCACGCGTGAAGGCATTGAGAAAATGCGCGATGTGGCCCGCGCTATGCGTAAGCTCAACCTGCGGCTAGATGTGGTATTAAGCAGCCCGCTAGTTCGCGCTCACGAAACCGCGCAGCTGGTAGCGCGCGAACTGCGGCTCGGCGTACAGCTCGCCGACGAATTGACGCCTGGCTGTGATCTACCGCAGCTATTTACACTGCTGGGCGAGCACCGCGTGGCCGAGCGTGTGCTGCTTGTGGGCCACGAGCCTGATTTCAGCGGCATGATCGCCGCGCTTACTGGCGGTGTCCGGGTACAGATGAAAAAAGGTGGGCTGGCGCGGGTTGATACCGACCGGCTTGAAGCTGGCGCGGGCACCTTGATCTGGCTGATGCCGCCGCGTGTTATGCGCAATGTTGAGTAAGGTTGCTTACCGAAGCCCCTGAACATATTCAGCTATAATTGACTAGGCGATTTGGCGGGCGCTTTTAGCCTTCGGCAGAGCGGTACTGTATTTCTTTTTGTATGTTTTCGCACTATGCGCGAAAAACTACAGATACCGTGAAGTACCTTTACCTTTCTGGAACTGGCAAAATCAAGCCACAGCATGGGCGATTACGTCAGCGCTGGGCATTCCTGCAAGCATTGTACGTAGAGGGTGTCATGTCCACTCAGCCAGTTGGCTACCTGGCCCTGTTACGGCATAACCGGGCATTTCGGCGGCTGTGGTATGGCCAGGTTATAAGCCAGCTTGGCGATTGGTTCGACTCGATTGCGCTGTTTGCCCTGCTGTATCGGCTGACTGGCTCGGGCCAGGCGGTTGGTGCATTACTCGTGGCGCAGTTTCTGCCCGCAACCATTGTTGGGCTGTGGGCGGGCGTCATTGTCGATCGGCTGCCGCGCAAGCTGATTATGATCGCGGCTAACCTGGGCAGCGCTGCGCTGGTGCTGCTGTTCCTCTTTGTGCGCGATCCATCGCAGATCTGGCTGATTTACGTCGTTACCGTGCTAAAAATGTCGCTGGTGTCATTCTTCGATCCCGCGCGCACCGCCGCCATTCCCAATGTCACCAGCCGCGACGAGCTGATTGCCGCGAATGCCATTAGTGGGGCGACATGGTCGGCTATGCTTGCGATTGGTGCCGGGCTTGGCGGTATAGTGGCGGGTACGCTCGGCACCGACGCAGCCTTCCTGATCGACTCGGCTTCGTTTGTGCTATCGGCGCTGTTCATCTGGATGGTGCCGATCCGCGAGACACACCTGAACGAGCGCCAGCCGACGAGCCGCCTGCACGAGTTCCGCGAGGGCTTTGCATTTGTATTTCACCGCCGCGAGATTGCAGTGTATACGCTTACCAAAACGCTGTGGAGCCTGGGCGGCGGCATTCTGCTGCTGCTCACGGTGTTTGGCCGCGAAGTCTTCCCACTAGGTGTGGATGGCGCGCTGAGCATCGGGCTGCTGTATGCCGCGCGCGGTGTGGGGGCGGGCATCGGGCCGCTGGTGGCGCGGCGCTTCGGCGGCGATGGCCAGCGCTTCTTACGCCGGGCGATCGGGCCAGCGTTCTTCTTCACCGCTGCAGGCTACGCCATTGTGAGCGGCGCGCCATCGCTGCTGATTGCGTGGCTTGGCGTAATGCTGGCACATATTGGCGGCAGTACCCAGTGGGTTTTCAGCACCGCACTTTTGCAGCTGAATGTGCCGAACCGCCTGCAAGGGCGCGTATTTGCGGTGGAAGGCGCACTGCTCACGCTGGCCACCGCAAGTTCAAGCTATGCCGCCGGGCTGGCTGCCGATGCTGGCTGGTCGCCGCGACTGCTGGCGCTGGTGCTCGCATCGGTGTTTGTGCCAACCGGGCTACTGCTGATGGCGCTGCTGTGGCGTACCCCTAGCGCACCCGACCGGGCGCTGCTTGGGTATGGCGCGCAAGAATGAAAGGGCAAACGGTGGAACTGTACCAGGCAGTCCAGGCTGCCGAGCAACGCATTCGGCCTTATGTGCACAGAACGCCGCTGGAATATGCGCCCGCGCTCAGCGCACTCGGCGGGGCGCAGGTCTACCTGAAGCTCGAAAACGTCCAGCATACCCGCTCGTTCAAGCTGCGCGGCGTGATGAATAAGCTGCTCAGCATGCAACCAGCGGAACGAGCGCGCGGCGTAGTTGCGGCTTCATCGGGCAATCACGGCGCGGCGCTGGCATATGGCTGCCGCCAGCTTGAGATCGAAGCGCTGATTTTTGTTCCCGAGCGCGCTGCACCAGCCAAAGTAGCCGCCATCCGCCAGCTGGGCGCGGCAGTGCGCTACCACGGCAACGATAGCGTTGTGACCGAGCGTTTCGCCCGCCAGTATGCGGAAGATCATAGCCTCACCTACATTTCGCCCTACAACGACTGGGAAATTGTATATGGCCAGGGCACCGTCGCCGCCGAGCTTGTGAGCCAGCTGCCCCAGATTGATGCGGTGCTGGTGGCGGTTGGCGGTGGTGGCCTGATCAGCGGCATGGCGGGCTACCTGAAAGCGCGCCAGCCTGCGCCCTCCATTCTTGGTTGCCTGCCCGCCAATTCGCCAGTGATGGCGGCTTCAGTTGCGGCGGGGCAGCTGCTCGAGATGCCAACGCTACCGACCCTTTCTGATGGCACGGCGGGCGGCATTGAGGCCAACGCTATCACATTCGAGCCGTGTCGCACCCTGGTTGATGAGTTTTTCCTGGCGGAAGAAGCGGCGATTGCGACGGCGATGCGCACCTGCCTGGCCGAGGAACACCTGTTGATTGAAGGCGCGGCGGGGGTGGCTGTGGCCGCGTACCTGCACAACCCGGCGCGCTGGCAGGGCAAGAATATTGTGATTGTGATCTGTGGCGGGAATGTTGGTATCGAAACCGTGCGGCAGATTGTGCAAATAGCGTAACTCACACATATTCAAGGAGAAACGCCAATGGCGAACGATTCATTCAAAGCATTGGTGCTTGAGCAGCGCGATGGCCGTATCGACGCGGCCATTCAGGAGCTTGCAACCAGCGCGTTACCCGCTGGCGATGTGCTGGTCGATATTGTTTATTCAACCCTCAACTACAAGGATGGCCTGGCAATTACCGGGCGCGGCAAAATCATCCGCCAGTTCCCAATGGTGCCGGGCATCGATTTTGCTGGCACCGTGGCCGAATCACAGCACCCCGATTACCAGCCTGGCGATGCCGTGCTGCTCACCGGCTGGGGCGTGGGCGAGCGCCATTGGGGCGGGCTGGCTCAGCGCGCGCGTGTGAAGGGCGACTGGCTTGTGCCACTACCCGCCGGGCTGGATGCGCGCAGCGCGATGGCTGTGGGCACGGCTGGCTTCACTGCAATGCTGTGCGTGCTGGCGCTTGAGCAGCACGGCCTGGCACCTGGGCGCGAGCTGCTAGTCACCGGTGCAGCCGGTGGCGTTGGCAGTGTCGCGGTGGCGCTGCTGGCGCAGGCTGGGCACACGGTTGTGGCTTCGACCGGGCGCGCCGACGAGGCCGATTACCTGCGCGAGCTTGGCGCTGCCGAAGTGATTGGTCGATTACTCGCCGAGGGCCGCCCGCTCGAAAGCGAGCGCTGGGCTGGCGTGGTCGATACAGTTGGCGGGACGACATTAGCCGCCGCGCTGCGTTCCACTGTTACTGGCGGCAGTGTTGCCGCCTGCGGTAATGCCGGTGGCATCGAGCTGAATACCACGGTCTTCCCTTTCATTCTTCGCGGCGTGAACCTGCTTGGCATTGAATCGGTACATTACCCGCGCGCGGCGCGGCCAGCCGTCTGGGCACGTATTGCGCGCGACTTGCCAGCGAATACACGTGAGCGCATGGCGCAGGGTATTGCGCTGCGCGATGTGCCAGCCTACGCGGCCCAGATCGTTGATGGCAAGGTACGCGGGCGTGTGGTTGTGGATGTGGGGCAGGCATAGGAAAACCCGGCAACAGCCCAAACTCAAGTGGTATACTACGGCCCGAACCGTAAACACATTGAAGGGTAGGGCAATGAGCGAGCAGGAATTTCCCAAGATCGCTATGACCATTGTAGCGCATCCCGATGATGCCGAGTTCGGGTGTGCAGGCGCGGTAGCGGGCTGGGTGCGCGAGGGCTGGGAGGTATATTTCGTCATCTGTACCGATGCTTCGGGTGGCGGTGCCGACGATGCGACTGATGTGGGGCCAGCAGCACGGAAAAAGATCACCGACATTCGTAAAGCCGAGCAGCGTGAAGCCGCCCAGATTCTTGGGGTGAAAGACGTTATTTTTCTCGATTGGCCCGACGGTGTACTTCAGCCAAGCATCGACTTACGCCGTGACCTGGTACGCGTGATGCGCCGCTACAAGCCTACCCGCGTGCTCTGCCAATCGCCCGAACGCAGCTGGAAGCCAGCTTACCCAATCGGTCGCTATCACCCCGATCATCTGGCAGCCGCGGCGGCCACGATTGCTGCACTGTACCCAGCCTGCCAGAACGCCTGGGATTTCCCCGAGCTGCTTGCGGAAGGGCTATTACCGCACAAAGTGCGCGAGCTTTATGTGATGGGCGCGCCCGAAATCAACTACGCGGTTGATATTACAGCTACCTTCGATACTAAACTCGCCGCGCTTGCCGCACATGATAGCCAGCTGGGCACGCGCATGGCCGAGCTTGAGCCGCGCCTGCGTGAGTGGGCCGCTGAGGCGGGCAAAGCCTATGGAATGCAGTATGCCGAAGTATTCCACCGTACTGAGAACTGGTAGCAACAGATGTGCTCAGGTGGGTCGTAGTAACATCAGCATAGCAAAAAGCCCTGGTGATCAACACGATCGCCAGGGCTTCTGATTGATAGTGCAGCGCGCTTTACGCGTCGTCGCCGTAGATTTCCTTGAGCAAGCTGGGCTTCTTGGGGGCTGGCTTGTTCTTTTCTTCGCGGCGGCGGGCGGCATCGGCCTGTTGCGCCTGGCTGGTCTGCAACCGCTTCATAAAGCGATCGACCTGGCCTGCTGTATCAACAATGCGCTGCTCGCCTGTATAGAAAGGGTGGCAGTGTGAACAAATATCGACACGAATATTCTGCCGAGTCGATTCAGTCGGCCAGTTGGTGCCGCATGTCGTGCAGACGATTGTCGTCTGGTACACTTTCGGATGAATATTGTCTTTCACAGATTTCTCCAATTTGGTCGTTATTATGCCGCTGTCGGCTCGGCAGCCGGGGCGTTATACACGCTCACTTGCTTCTGCGTGCGCGAGTATGGCTCGAATGTGACGACGCCCTCGACCATGGCATAGATGGTATGGTCGCGGCCCAGACCGACATTCACGCCCGGCTTAATTTTGGTGCCACGCTGGCGCACAATGATCTCACCGGCGTTGACCCGCTGGCCGCCGTAGCGTTTGACACCAAGCATTTTCGGCTTGCTATCGCGGCCGTTGCGCGAGCTGCCGACACCTTTTTTATGCGCCATTGTTGCCTCCGTATGTTGTATGCATGCGTGGCGCGGTTGTGCTGCACCACGGGTTGATTCGGAATCTGCGGGCTAATTAGCCAACAATCTGGCTGATTGATACCCGAGTATACTGCTGGCGATGGCCTGTCCGGCGGCGGTAGCGCTTCTTGTTCTTATATTTGAACACGACAATCTTATCGCCTTTGGCAGTGCCAAGCACTTTTCCTACGACCTTTGCGCCCGACACCAGCGGGCTACCGACGGTTACTTTATCGCTACCGCCGATCATCAAGACTTCGCCTAGCTCAACCTGGCTGCCAATCTCGGCATCCATCAATGCCAGCTCGACGACCTGGCCTTCTTCGACGCGGTACTGCATCCCGCGATCACGAATAATTGCGTACACGACGCCGCTCCTCAATACATAGTGCGGGTTTTAGGGCGCTTATGGCCCTAAATCTGTTCTTCACACGAAAAAAAGAGTGGACCAGCCACTCTCTCGATGGAGTGCCCTCGCATCAGACTGCGCGTGATTATAGCAAAGCGCAGCGGCTCTGTCAAATGCGGTTGGGTGTGCGCCGCCACATACTTCTGGCTAAAATATCAATGATGGCGCACACCCCAGCTAGGCTAGCCCAGCCGAATATCGACAATGCGTTGCACGATGGGGGTAAGGTGCTCACGGAGTGTGTCAACATCAACACCCACGATCTTGCACATCACCGTGCTATTGGAAAGATTCTCACCGGCAAAGGTGCTCAGCGCAATAATGTTCCCGCCCATATCGGCAACTGCTTTGGTGAGTTGGGCCAGCTGGCCCGCTCGATCGGGAACAAGCACAGTAGCACGTACACCCTTTTCGCGGGCACCGGTCATTTCGAGCAGCACGCGGAACAGGTCGGTTTCGGTGATCATGCCAACTACATTGCCGTCACGCATCACCGGCAGGCCGCCAATTTTGTTATCGGCCATAAGCCGGGCCGCCTCTTCGATCGGGGTGTTTTCGGTCACGGTTATAACTTCGGTGCTCATCACCTTGGCAACAGTGAGCTTACTGAGCAGGTAATTTAGCTCCCACACGCTGAGGGTGGTGGCCGGCGACGCCGATGCGTGCAACAGATCGCGGTCAGTGACAATACCAACCAGCTGCCCATGATCGACGACGGGCAGGCGACGGATCTTTTCGCGCCGCATCATGGTTAGCGCCTCGGGTACCGATGTTTCGGGATGAACCGGGATAACCGGGTGGGTCATGCGTTCGCCGACAAGCATACAATGCTCCTTACACTGCAATGTGTTGGTTGTAGGGTGGTTACATGGATGGCAACATCGCCATCCCATTCTATAATTGACACGCGTTACGCGGTTGGCGTTTTTCGCCTTCGGCAGAGCGGTACTTTTTATTATGATGTTCCGCAGTTGGCGCGAAGCGCCAACTGCGGAACACAACAAACAGTTCGGTAGAATGCTGCTGCAGGCACTATTCCGCAAACGCGGGCAACCGCGTAACGCGTGTAATTGATACGAGCCTGCTGCCCACTGGCCCGTACCAGACTATACTATTATAAACGATGTGCGCTGTTACAAACCCAGGTATGCCGAGCGTACATGATGGTCGCTAGCGAGTTGGCGCGACGGCCCTTCTAGCTCGGTGCGGCCTTGGGCCAGCACATAGCCGTAATCGCTCACAGCCAGTGCCATCTGCACATTTTGTTCTACCAGCAATATCGTCAGGCCGGTCTGCTTCAACTGCTTAAGATTCTGAAATAGCTGTACCGTCAGCACTGGCGAAAGACCTAGCGATAGCTCATCAATCATCAATACCTTCGGATCGGCCATAAGACCGCGCGCAACCGCGACCATTTGCTGCTCGCCGCCACTAAGCGTGCCCGACTTCTGGTGCATCCGCTCGTGCAGCCGCGGGAACATTTCGAATACCCGCGCCAAGTTTCGTTTCAGCGCTGGCCGAGCATGGGGATTGGATGCTCCCATTTCCAGGTTTTCAAGCACCGTCATGTCGGTGAACAGCTGCCGACCTTCGGGCACTAATACCAGGCCCAATGCGGCTTTTGTATAGGCGGGCACGCGACTTACATCGCGGCCCTCAAACCAGATCGAACCGCTCATTGGTTTGAGCTGCCCCATCACCGTGCGCAGTAGCGTCGTCTTTCCAACGCCGTTGGCACCAACCAGGCAGGTCATTCGGCCCGGCTCAAGCACCATACTTGCATTCCACAGGATCTGGACATCGCCGTAGCCTGAGGCAACCTCGCGAACTTCGAGGATCGGCATTGCCAATGCTCCTTCGCATGGCTGCGCGGCGAACCCGCGCCCGTCATGCTATTGCAGAATATCCGATGATTGTGTTGCGATTCCCTAACCTACTGGCGTCGATTGGCAATCAGGCAGCATCGTCCATCAGGCTTTCGGCCAGCTTGGGGTCGCCAAGGTAGGCTTCGATAACCTGCGGATTAGCGGCCACCTCAGCTGGCGTTCCGGCGGCAAGCTGCTTGCCATAATCAAGCACTACCAATTGGTCGCACAGCTTCATGGTTGCGTGCATCACATGCTCGATCATTATAATGGTCACACCCTGATCACGAATGCGCCGAATGGTTTCAACCATAGTGGCAATTTCGGCAGGGTTCAGCCCGGCTAGCACTTCGTCGAGTAACAGTAGGTGTGGCCGCGCAGCCAGCGCGCGCGCTAGCTCAAGTCGCTTTTTCTGGGCTACATTCAGGCTGCCAGCCAGTTGTCGCGCACGTTCGGCTAACCCAACAAATTGCATAATGTCATCGGCGATCTGTGCAGCCTCGGCCAGGTTGTGGCCCTCGCGCCCAAAACACGCCCCAACCATCACGTTTTCGCGCACGGTCAGGTCTTTCAGCGGGCGGACAATCTGGTGGGTACGGGCCATACCCATACGCGCAATATGATAAGGTTTTAGCCCTTTCAGATCATGCCCTCGAAAGATGACATGGCCCTGTGATGGTGCGTATACCCCATTGATAACATTGAACAGCGTCGTTTTACCGGCACCATTTGGCCCGAGCAACCCCATAATCTGGCCTTCTGGCACCGCGAACGATATATTTGAAAGCGCTTGCAATCCACCGAAGCTCTTCGAGATCTGCTGTAGTTCAAGGATCATAGCTAGCCCCTTTGTCGGCGATAATCAGGATAGTGATGCCTCGCCTTATAGTGCAGTGAGCAGGAGCCAATCAGTCATCGAGCGTGGCGCATTGGTCTGGTGAAGCGTACCTGCTAAGCCGCTCAATTCCACCGGATGCTCGGTAGAGTAGCAACCCGATTAGCTCAGGGCAGCAGCGCCCGCAAGCGCGGGAAGTGCTGGCGCAGCCAGCCAACCGCACCGGCAGGAATAAATAACACGATCAAGAGGAGCAGGCCACCTGCCACGGCTAACTGTACATCCTTAAATAGTGGACTGGTGACCAGGAAACCACGTAGGCCCTGGTAACCAGCCGCGCCAAGCATCGGGCCAAGGACGGTTCCCTGCCCGCCCAGCATTACCATCACCAGCATCTCAATCGAAAAATGCAGCCGGAATGCGTCGTTTGGCTCGATATTGCCATTCTTGAAAAAGAACAGCGCGCCCACTATGCCCGGAATAATCGCCGATAAAATATAGGCCCAGGTTTTGGCGTTCGGCGTGATAACGCCCATAACCTCGGCAGCGTCCTCGTCTTCGCGAATGGCCATGAGACCCAGCCCAAATTTGCTGGTTTTTACCAGGTAGCTGAGCACCAGGCTTACGATTGCCAGCCCAAGCAGTACATAATACGTGAGCCATAATGCCTGGCCTGCGCCACCGTAGCCAGTATAAATCTGGAAATTAAGCGAGATTCCGGTAGGGCCGCCGAATGGCGCGAAATTATTGATGAACGCGCGCATCGCCTCGTTAATGCCAATTGTCGCAAGCGCGAAATAAGCCCCACGCAGCCGTAAAATGGCTTTACCAAGCAGAAATGCCAGCACACCTGAAGCCAAACCACCTGCCGGAGCAGCCAGCCATAGCCCCATGCCCCGGCTGAGCAAGAACATCCCAACATAGCCGCCCAGCCCGAAAAACACGACATGCCCAAAGCTCACATATCCGGTGTAGCCAAGCAGAATGTTCAAGCTCGACGCCAGCGCGACCGACAGCAGCATTGTGAACACAACCTCACGGACAGCAACATTGCCAGTGAGGGCAGGGTAAAGGCCTACTACCAGTGCTATCGCCAGCGTGAGCCACAGGCCGGGGCTGCGCCGTAGTAGGCCCAACTTCACCGAAGCCTCGCGCTCAGCAGTGATCGCCTCGGAGGCGAACGAAGGTCGGTCTTTCATCGTTTCGCTCCAAACAGCCCACTCGGGCGCACCAGCAAAATCAGCACGAATAGCAGGAACTCAAGCACTGGCACCCATGTGTTGGGTAGAAATGCCGGGATAACGCCTTCGAGCATGCCCAGCACCAACCCGCCAGCCAGCGCACCAAGCGGATTGCCCAGCCCACCGAGCACACCAATAACAAAGCTCTTTAATTCATATGCGCCCCCCGCCAGAATGGTAAAAGGGAAAAATGTGGCGATCAGGCCGCCTGCCGTGGCCGCAAGCAGCGTGCCAATGCCGAAGCTGAGCGCAAGAATACGCGATGATGGAATGCCCATTAGCTCAGCGGCGGCGCGGTTGTTTGCCACTGCGCGCACATATTTACCGGGCCGGGTGCGGTACAAAAAGAGGTATAACGAGCCTGTCACAATTACCGCAGCCAGTGCAGCCACCAGCCGCGTACCGAGGATCGTAATTGGCCCAATGCTAATGCTGCCGAGCGAAAAATCTATGGTGTAGGGCGAGGTGCTGAACACTTTTGTGCCCAGCCCAATAATGATCATGTTGATTGCGAAGGTCGCCAGAAGCGTCGATAGATGCGGTGCATTGATGACCCGTTGGATCGCTACAGCATAGATCAATACACCGCTAGCCAAACCAACGAGCGCTACCAGTATCAGTGCAATGTATGGGTTAACGCCTAACGCAGTTGTGATCAGGTACACCCCAAACATGCCCAGCGCAATGAGTGGGCCGTGCGCCAGGTTGATTACGTTCATTACGCCCCAGATCAGCGTTAGCCCCATGGCCGCGATGCCATAGACAAAGCCAATCAATAGGCCATCCACAAGCGAGGCGAGCAGGTTCATACGTCTGTCTCCAAGTATGGCACCTGGCGCCTGCATCAACTGATGCAAACGCCAGGCACCTGCGGCGGCAAGGCGACGATCGCCACGCGTGAGGCTTAGCGAAGCGGTATGGTTAGTTTGGCAGTAGTAGCCGCAGCCGGCCAGATGATCTGCTTCGTTGGCTTATCACCATCGCCGCGCTGCCACTGGATGTATACCATGTCGTGGCCGATCTGTAAGCCGTGTGCATTGGAGGTATTGAACTTAATATGCCCAAAGAAGTTGAGGAGATCGAGGCCGTCGAGCGTAGCCTTCACTTTTGGTGTATCGAGCGTGCCAGCCTGCTCAAGTGCCTTGCCTAAAATCATGCCGGCTGCATAGCCACCTGCGGCGTGATATGAAGGCTCTTCGCCATAAGCATCTTTGTACGCTTTCACGAACTCGGCTACAGTTGGGCCATACCATTCGATGCCAGCCGATTTAGCGGCATCGGCGTTATACGTTGCTGCAGGCTCCCATTGGCTGGGGCCAACGACGCCGAGCGCGGCTGCGCCTAATTCAGCAAATTTTGGCTCAGGCGGGGCCACGAGCAACGCTAGAAATTGGGTAGACAATTTCTTTTCGTACAGCTGCTTCGATAGCGTCGTGCCATCCTGGAAGTGCCCACCACCCAGGATCGCGTCGGGCTGAGCCTGCTGGATTTTGTTGATGATTGGGCCGAAATCTGTCGTACTCGTGTCGTAGCCTTCAAACAGCACAATCTGGTATCCCTTACCTTCAGCGTAACTCTTGAGCGCATTCGATACGTCGGTGGAGAATTTATCGTTTTCGTGAACGACAGCAAGCTTTTTGGCATCGGGTTTAGCTTGTGCTAGCGCATCGAGCGCGCCAGTGAGGTAACGGCTTGCCGGCGTATACATCTGATATACCAGCGTATAGCCTTTGGAATAGGTGCTGTCGGAGGCCGCCCCGGTGGTGATCATAATTTTGCCGTACTGCTCGGCAATGACCGCGGCAGCATCGGTTGGGCCGCTGCCGTATGGGCTAATCAAGAAATCGGCTTTATCATCATTAATGAGACGTGCGTAGAGTTCCTGTACGCGATCTTTATTGCTCTCATCGTCATACGATTTGGCGGTAAATGTCACTTTACTGCCATCGGCGAGTGCCACACCACCACGAGCATTTACCTGATCCATCCAGAGCTGGAGACCATTTTTCTGGCGTGTTGACTCGACATTGCTGGCGCCAGTGAGAGAAGCACTAAAGCCGATGGTGACGGTTTTCGAACTGGCCGCGCCAGTGCCCGGTGCGGCATTCCCAGCACTGGTAGGCGCGCTGGCCGGTGCTTGCGTACCGCATGCAGCAAGCAGCCCAACGGCCATGAGCATACTGATGAGCACAGCGAAACGACGCTTCATTGCAAGCCCTCCTCTACGAGTACTATGGTTTTTGATAACACGAAACTATATCGCCGCAACATGCTGCGATAGGATACCCCGGCTTAGAAATCACCGTGCCAGCTTGGTAGGGCGATGTCGTGCTACGAGGTTGGTTTATCAATCGAATATGTAAAATAGCCAATTGATAAACAATTTAGAACGTGGGAGGGATATGCTGGAATTGATATGCTAGAATTATTTGTTGATGTATTTCGACAATGCTATAGCAAGCAACTCGTAGGTACAAAGAAAAAACCTTAACATTATTAAAAGATTCCTTCACTTTTCTACAAATGCCTGCACTACAACGCTGAATAGCCCTGCCACTTGATTTGTACAAGGGGCAGGGCTGAAGTATTAAGGGAGGAACTTGTGAGCACGGCGTGAGGCCGCACCACGCTCTACTAGCGCCACATTACATTTAGGACTTTCGCTTCCTTGTGTATGTGCCTGCGGCAGCACGGTACTCTTTCGTTGTTCTTGGTGATTTTTGCGCAAAAATCACCAAGAACATGAAGAATTTGTTGAGTAAGCGAAAGTCCTAACATTATCACTCAACGTGCCGAATTTGATTATATGCTGGTTGCCACATACGCGCATCAACACGCTCGGCGGCGCTACTATTGCCGCTTGCAGTGCTTACCCCCGCTTGCTCGGCAGCAGTAGCCACGGCTATCCCCACCGCCCGCGCGACTTCGCGCACATTGGCAATGGTGGGGTAGAGCGGTGCAGTAGCCCGGGTGTTGAGCGGCGCAAAGTGGCTGAGTGCTTGTGCGGCGGCTACCAGCATTGGTTCGGTAATGCGGCGCGCACCTGCGGCAATTGCCCCTAATGCCACGCCGGGGAAAATAAACAGGCTACTCAGCTGGCTGGGGGTAACCGCATCGTTGCGGTACACCACATCGGGCAGCGAGGTGCTGGTTACAACCACGGCGCGCCCATTCGTCCATTCGAGCAGGTGGCCCGGTACTGCCTCTGCGCGGGCCAGTGGGCTTGAAAGTGGGAAGATGAGTGGGCGTTCGACTTTGCCCGCAATCGATTCGACGACCTCGCGGGTAAACAGGCCGCTCTGCCCTGAAGCTCCAATCAACATTGTTGGTTGAAGCTGTTGTACAACCTCGGCCAGGCTCGTGCCCACTGGCCGCGCCAAACGGTATTTTACGGCGCTGCCAAGCGGTTGGGCGTACTGCTGCTTCGTCGCATCGAGATCGCTGCGCCCCTGGTGCAATGGGCCATGGCTGTCGATCAGCCAGATCGCCGCACGCGCCTCGTCGGGGGCAACGCCTGCCTGTATCATAGCGGCGGCCAGCATATCGGCGACACCGCTGGCAACTGCCCCGGCCCCGGCGATTACAACCCGCTGCTCGGCGATGGTATTGCCAGTGTGTGCTAGCCCGGCGAGCACCCCGGCCAGCGTGGCCGCGCCAGTACCCTGAATGTCGTCGTTGAACGAGCAGATCCGGTCGCGATAACGATCGAGTAGGCGGCGCGCGTTCGGGCGGGCAAAATCTTCCCACTGAAGGATTGCATTGGGGAAGACGCGGGTGACCGCATCGACAAACAGCTCAATGAAGGCGTCGTATTCTGGTCCGCGCACGCGCTCGTGCCGCCAGCCAAGGTACAGCGGGTCGTCGAGCAGTGCCTGGTTGTCGGTACCAACATCGAGGTGAATCGGCAGCGTATGCGCGGGGTGAATACCGGCGCACAACGTGTAGAGCGTTAGCTTACCCACAGCGATTTCCATACCGCCAACACCCATATCGCCCAACCCCACGACATGTTCGCCATCGGTCACCACAATTGCGCGTATATCGTCGGTCGGGGCATTGCGCAGTATCGCCTCAATCGCATCGCGCTGTGGGTAGGCGATGTACAGGCCGCGTGGCCTACGATAGCTGTGGCTGTAATGCTGCGCAGTAATGCCAATCACTGGCGCATACACCATTGGCAGCATTTCGGGCAAATGCTCGCTCAGTAATCGGTAGAACAGCGCCTCATTCCGATCTTGCAGGCTAGTGAGAAACACATGCCGTTCCTGGGCATTAGGCTTCTGGCGATAATTCTCGTACGTGCGTACCAGCTGCTCTTCGATTGAAGCAACATGCGGCGGTAACAAGCCCAGCAGCCCGAGCTCTTGGCGTTCGGCCTCGGTAAAAGCGCTGCCTTTATTGATCATCGGGCATTCAAGCAAGAGCGCGCCATCCAGCGGTGTTTCAATCGTCGTTTCACCCGAATGCGGGTTTTGAACAACATGGTACGCCTTCATGTGCGGCTCCTTTCAGCCATGGCGATCCCTATACGCCATGCAGCATTCTATCGCCAGCGTATGCGATTTGGCCGTTGTATGGCGGAAAGAAACCCCCATTCAGCGAGAAGAATTCTTTACCACATCGGCAATCGCAGCCCACCACCGCTGCACAGGCAGTGAAGAATTGTTCTCCCAAGATGTTTATTTCTTCTCTTCATGGCGCGTTTGTGGAAGCTACCATCAACATGTTGTAATGCGGCACAAAGAATACAACGGTTTGGAGGTACGCCCATGATCGGATTAGACACCGAAACGCGCGACATGGTGATTTCGACATTGCAGGAATACGCCGAGCGCAAACTGAAACCGGAATTCCTACGTGAGCTTGACGAGAAAGACGAGTTCCCCACCCAGGTACTACGCGATCTGTACGACCCCAATCAGTTCGGCCTGCACCTGATGTTCATCCCCGAAGAATATGGCGGGCTGGGCGGCGGCGCCTACGACATCTACCGCGTCTCGGAAACAATGGCACGCATCGATCTGGGCATTGCCACTGGCGTGCTCGCTACATTTCTCGGCACCGACCCCATCACTGTCGGCGGCACCGAAGAGCAGAAAAAGCTATGGATGGGCAAGATTGCCGATGAGGGCTTGCTGGTAGCGTATGGTGCTACCGAACCGCAGGCAGGTAGCGACCTTGGCTCGCTCACCACCAAAGCCGAGCCAGTGCTCGAAGCCGGCGTGGTTGTGGGCTATAAGATCAATGGGCGCAAGCAGTGGATTAGCAACGGCGGCGTGGCGCGCCTGTACACCGTGCTTGCGAATGCCCCAGGCGGCCCTTCATGGTTCGTTGTTGAGCACGACGCATCGGGCTTTACCAAGGGCAAACCCGAAGACAAGCACGGCATTCGCGCCAGCAACACAGCTGCGCTGTTCCTCGATGATGTATATGTGACCGCCGACCGGCTGGTGGGCGGCGTGGAAGGCAAGGGCCTGGCGCAGGCGCAAGCCGTGTTTGGCTACACCCGCCTGATGGTCGGCTCGTTTGGCCTGGGTGGCGGCTGGGCCGCACTCGAACGCGCCATTCGCTACGGCCAGACGCGCGTGCAGGGCGGCGCGTTGCTCAGCACTAAGCAAGCCTATACCCACAAGCTGCTGGTACCCAATGCTGTCCGGCTCGAAGCCTCGCGCGCCTACATCGAGTGGGTGGCCGAGCGTATCGACGGCGGCGACCCCGAGCAGCAGACTGAAGGTGCAGTAGCGAAGTATATGGCTACTGAGGCCGGTAACAAGGCTGCCGAAGATGCGATTCAGGCACATGGTGGCTACGGCTACACCAAAGAATATATGGTTGAGAAGATTAAGCGCGACGTGCGAATTACCTGCATCTATGAGGGCACCTCAGAGATCATGGAATGGACGATCGCACGCGACCGCTGGCAGATGCACCTGAAGAGCCAGGGTGCCTACTACCGCGATTGGGCCACACAGCTCGATGCGATTGCCGCCCAAACGCCCGAGAGTGGCGCGGCCACTGCGGCGCTGGCGCTGCGCGCGCTTACCGTGCTGCTCGAACGCTGCCGACTCGACCGCCTCACCCGCAACCAGCACATCCTCTTCCGCCTGGGCGAACTGATCGCCTACGCCGAGACAGCGGCAATCTTTTCCGAGCGCGCCGCCAGCAAGCCCACCGAAGCAATTGCGCTCAGCCCGGCTACCCTCTGTGTGATGGCACGCGTCCATGCCCGTGAGGCAGCGCTGAAGATTGCGAACGATGGGCTGCGCTGGGCAATTGGTGCCGGACAGACCGACCCGAACCTGGCGAATTCGCTCAACCTGCCCGCGATCTTCGCGGCCCAGGCTGGCCTGGTAGATGATATGAACACGGTGGCGGCGGCGCTGATTGCAGCCTTCCCAGCCGAGTAGGCAGTTCGCACTATGCAGGTGGCAGGTGAACCCTATGTTTGAAACATAGCTTTCCCTGCCACCCATACTGCCTGCTGCTCCTTAAGGAGAATTGACATGGACTCGACAGCAGATCGTGCGGTTGCGATTGTGGGTGTGGGGGCACTTTTGCCCGATGCACCCAACGCGCCGACCTTCTGGAAGAACATCCTTGCCAAGCGTTATAGCATTACCGAGGTGCCCTCCGAGCGCTGGAGCGCGGCAAGCTACTACGACCCCGACCCCGCCGCGCCCGACAAAACCTACTCGAAAATTGGTGGCTGGGTGCGCGGTTTCACCTTCGATTGGCAGCGCTTCCGCATTCCCCCCAAAGTGGCCGCTGCAATGGACGAGAGCCAGCAGTGGGCGGTGACGATTGCCGCCGAGGCGCTGGCCGATTTTGGTTTCCCCGACCGTCCGCTCAATACCGAGAATACTGGCGTCATCCTCGGCACGGCGATGGGCGGCGAGATGCATTACCTGACTAATTTACGCGTCTCGTTCCCTGAGTACGCGCGTGCGCTTGAGGCAGTGCCCGAATTTCAGCACCTGCCCAGCGAGCTGCGCGCAACGTTGCTGGCACGCTGGCATGACCAGATCGAGCGCCGCCTGCCCCCAATCACCGAGGACACGATGCCTGGTGAGTTGGCCAATATTGTAGCCGGGCGCGTAGCAAATGTGCTGAACCTGCGCGGGCCAAACTTCATCACCGATGCCGCCTGTGCCTCGACATTTGCCGCAATCTCTGCCGCTGTTGAGATGCTCGACGAAGGCCACGCCGATGCAGTGCTCACTGGTGGGGTTGACCGCAACATGGGCGCGTCGTCGTTTGTGAAGTTCTGCAAGATCGGCGCGCTGAGCGCTACTGGCACGCGCCCATTTGGCGATGGTGCCAATGGCTTTGTCATGGGCGAGGGTGCGGCGGTGTTCCTGCTCAAGCGCCTGGCCGACGCCGAGCGCGATGGCGATAAGATTTATGCGGTCATTCGCGGCATCGGTGCATCGAGCGATGGTAAGGGGAAGGGTATCACTGCGCCGAACCCAGTTGGTCAGGTGCTGGCGATTGGGCGCGCCTGGCAGAACGCCGGTCTAGATCCAGCCACCGCCACACTGGTCGAAGCACATGGCACCAGCACCAAGGTCGGCGATGTGGTTGAAGTGGAAAGCTTAAGCAAAGTCTTTGGGAGTGCCGAGCGTGGCCGCATTGCATTGGGTTCAGCCAAGAGTAATATCGGCCACCTTAAAGCCGGTGCGGGCGCGGCGGGCCTATTGAAGACGGTTATGGCGCTGCACGATAAAGTGCTACCGCCCACACTCAATTCCGAGACGCCTAACCCGAATATTCACCTGGACACCACGCCGTTCTACCTGAACCACGAAGCGCGCGAATGGGAGCAGCCTTCGGGCTTTCCGCGGCGCGCTGGTGTCAGCGCGTATGGCTTTGGCGGCACCAACTTCCATGTTGTGATGGAAGAATATGTCCCTGGTATGTTGAAAGTCGAAGAGCGCAAGCAATTTACGGGCGCAACCACCAGCAGCGGCCAAGCGACAGCCAGCGCAACACCGCCCGTTGCGGCTAGCCAACCGCCTGCGGCAAAACCACCTATTCGCGGCATCCTCGCGCTGGGTGCAGCCACGCCGGTAGCACTGAAAGACGTGCTCGACGAAACATACCGCAAGGCTGAAGGCGGCTGGGCACCGCCGATTGCTCCGCCCGATCCAGAAGCACTGCGCGCGCCCGAACGACTTGTCATCGATTTCGGCGCGCAGCCCGAGCTGCTGGATAAGCTGGCCAAGGCACGCAAGGCGGCTGGGTTCGATAACCCCGCCGCGTGGAAGGCGCTGCAAGCCCAGGGCATCTTCCGGGGCAGCGGCGCGGCACCGGGCAAAATCGCCTTTCTCTTCCCCGGCCAGGGCAGCCAGTATGTGAATATGGGCCGCGAGCTGGCGGGTGTTTCACCGTCGGTGAAGGCGGTATTCGCCGAGGCCGATGGCGTGATGACGCCGATCCTGGGCCGCGCGCTCAGCAGCTACATCTTTGTCGATAGCGCCGACCCGGCGGCGGTGAAACAGGCCGAGCGCGACCTGATGCAAACTGCGATTACCCAGCCAGCGATGTTAACGCTCGATGCAGCGGTCGCGCGGCTCCTCGGCGAGTACGGCTTCCGCCCCGACATGGTGATGGGCCACTCGCTTGGCGAATATGCCGCACTCACCTCGGCTGGCATTATGCCACTGGCCGATGCGCTTGAGGCTGCTGCCGCACGTGGCAGCGAAATGACTAAAGTCAGCATGGGCGATAACGGCTGGATGGCGGCGGTGATGGCGCCGCTCGATGTGGTGCAATCCACACTCAAAGAGATCGATGGCTATGTCGTAGCGGCGAATATCAACAGCTATGGGCAGGCCGTGATTGGCGGCGCGAGCAAAGCGGTTGAGCAGGCGATCGAATTATTCACCAAGAAAGGCTTTCAGGCCCAGCGCATCCCGGTGAGCCACGCCTTCCACACCAAGATCGTCGCGCCTGCCAGCAAGCCGCTGCGCCAGGTGCTCAACCGGCTGCGCGTCACCCCGCCACAGCTGCCGCTGGTTGCGAACGTGACCGGCGAGCTATACCCCAGCGATGTTGAAAGCATTAAAGACCTGCTTGAGCAGCAGATTGCTTCGCCAGTGCAATGGGTAAAGGGTCTTGAAACGTTATATGCCAACGGTGTGCGCACCTTCGTTGAGGTTGGCCCGAAGAAGGCGCTGAAGGGCTTCGTTGATGATGTGCTCGCCAGCAAGCCTGATGTTGTGTCGCTGTTCACCAACCACCCGAAGACTGGCGAACTCGCCAGCTTTAACCAGGCACTGTGCGGACTTTATGCAGCAGGCTATGGCGCAATTGACGACCGACACCCGACAACGAACAGCAGCGAACCTGCACGTAACGTTGTTCCGGCTGCAACCAAAGCCTCAGGCACAGTGAGCACGTCAGCTCCAGTTCCGCAGGCCGCGCCTGCGCTGCGAGCAGAGGAAAAACCGATGACGAATGGACATAACCCCGCTGCTGCGGATCTGGGCCAACTGCTCGCCCAGGCGCTCACCCAGCTCGGCAGCCAGCCAGCCAGCAGCGGACGGCCCATCGCCTACGATCGCAACGACGTGCCCACCGGCTCGGTTGTGATTAGCGGCAGCGGGCTGGGCTTACCCGGCGCAGAAAAGCCCGTGATGGATGCCGATAATGCCCTGCGCATCTTGCGCGGCGAGCAGTTCATCGATCTGATTCCCGAGCGTTTCCGCAACCAGATGCTCGCCAAGCACGTGACGCGGCTGGTAAAGGCCGACGATGGCAGCGGCAGCTTCGAGACAATTACCGACCCGAACGATGTGATCAAGCTTGCTGCGCGCCCTGGCGCATTCGATTTGAATGGTGAGTATGGGGTGCCCGCCAAGCTTGTCGAGGCGCTCGACATCACCACGCAGCTTGCAATTGCCGCCGGGCTCGACGCCCTGCGCGAGGCGGGTATTCCGCTGGTGCAAACCTATAAGAAGACTAGCAAAGGTACCTTCCTGCCCGAACGCTGGCTGCTGCCCGAGTCGCTACGCGACGAAACCGGCGTGATTTTCGCTAGCGCCTTCCCCGGCCTCGACCGCGTGGCCGACGAGTTTGAGCGCTACTATGAACACGAAAACCGCCGTGCCCAGCTGGCTGCGCTGGAAGACCTGCGCCGCTACACCACCGACCCGGCGACGCTGAATGAGCTTGGCCGCCGGATTGGCGCGCTGCATGATGAGATCGAACGCTCGCCCTACGAATTCGATCGGCGCTTTATCTTCCGCATTCTGGCAATGGGCCACAGCCAGTTCGCCGAATACATCGGTGCGCGCGGCCCGAACACCCATGTCAATGCGGCCTGTGCCAGCACCACCCAGGCCATTGCGCTGGCCGAAGATTGGGTGCGCACCGGGCGTTGCCGCCGCGTGCTGGTGGTCGCCGCCGATGAAGTCACTGGCGAACGGCTGATGGAGTGGATCGGCGCAGGCTTCCTCGCCACCGGTGCCGCCGCCACCGACGACCGGGTTGACCAGGCCGCGCTGCCATTCGATCGCCGCCGCCATGGCACGATCCTGGGCATGGGCGCCTGTGCGCTGGTGGTCGAAAGCGAAGACGCGGTACGCGAGCGCGGTATGCGCGGCGTCGTCGAGCTGCTCAGCAGCGAAACCCGCAATAGCGCCTTCCATGGCACCCGCCTGGATGTTGAGCATATTGCTACGGTGATGAACCAGCTCGTCACTACCGCCGAGCGCCGCTTTGGCATCGACCGGCGGGCAATTGCCTCGCAGACGGTGTTTGTATCGCACGAGACCTTTACGCCTGCGCGCGGTGGCAGCGCCGCCGCCGAGGTAGCGGCCCTCCGCCATACCTTCGGCCCGGCTGCCAACGAAATTGTGGTAGCGAATACCAAGGGCTTCACCGGGCACCCGATGGGTGTTGGCATCGAAGACGTGATTGCGCTCAAAATCCTTGAGCACGGGATCGTGCCGCCGGTGCCGAACCTGAAGGAGCTTGACCCCGACCTGGGCGCGCTAACGCTGAGCCGCGGCGGGCGCTACCCGGTGCAATATGCCATTCACCTTGCGGCTGGCTTTGGCTCGCAGCTCGCGCTGACATTCACCCGCCGCATCCCTGGCGCGCTTGAGCGCGTTGACAGCCCGGCGCGCTATGATCGCTGGCTGGCCGATGTGAGCGGTTACGACCGCGCCGAGACCGAAGTCACACAGCGTGTGCTGCGCATCAAGGCGCAGGGCGCGCCCGCCCGCGTGCCTGTGGCGAGCAGCTGGGATTACGGCACCGGCCCGGTGCTGCGTGCAGCAGCCCCTGGCGCAGGTATGCCAAGCTACCAGCCCGCACCGTTGCATCTCGCGCCACCAGAAATTCGGCCAGCCATGCCCGAGCGCCCGCAGGTGGTCGAACGCTCTGTTGCCCCGCCGCCCGCGCCTGCGCCGGTGATGGTGCCTACGACGAATGGGCATGCACCTGCTCCGGTCGTTAGCAGCCCACCGCCAGCTGTGAGCGCGCCGCAGCCGCCGCAGGACGAGCGCCCGCCGATAGTTGCGGCCGCGCCCGCCGCAGCGCCTGCAGTAACAGCGGTTGTCAGTAGCTCGCCGCCCGCCGCCGACCCGGTGGTGACGCGCGTGCTGGCGATCGTGGCCGAGAAGACCGGCTACCCGTCGGATATGCTCGACCTTGATCTCGACCTGGAAGCCGACCTGGGGGTCGATACGGTCAAGCAGGCCGAAACGTTTGCTGCCGTGCGCGAAGCCTTCGACATCCCACGCATCGAGAACCTGAAGCTGCGCGATTACCCGACCCTGGCGAGCGTGATTGGCTTTGTGCGCACGCAGCGCCCCGATCTGGCAGCAGCAGCCACCAACCACCAACCGCCAGTCGTTGAGGTCGCGCCCGTTGCAACAGTGGTCGTCAGTAGTCCAGCGTCAGCGGTCGATCCCGTGACCGAAAAGGTGCTGGCGATTGTGGCCGAGAAGACCGGCTACCCGTCGGATATGCTCGACCTTGACCTCGACCTGGAAGCCGACCTGGGCGTCGATACGGTTAAGCAGGCCGAAACGTTTGCTGCCGTGCGCGAAGCCTTCGACATCCCACGCATCGAGAACCTGAAGCTGCGCGATTACCCGACCCTGGCAAGCGTGATTGGCTTTGTGCACACGCAGCGCCCCGATCTAGCAGTAGCGGTCACCAACCACCAACCGCCAATCGTCGAGGTCGTGCCCGTTGCAGTGCCCGTTGCACCAGTGGCAGTCAGCAGCCCGGCGGCGGTGGTCGACCCAGTGGTGACGCGCGTGCTGGCGATTGTGGCCGAGAAGACCGGTTACCCGCAGGATATGCTCGACCTTGATCTTGACCTGGAAGCCGACCTGGGCGTCGATACGGTCAAGCAGGCCGAAACCTTTGCTGCCGTGCGCGCCGCGTTCGATATTCCACGCATCGATGACCTGAAGCTGCGCGATTACCCAACGCTGGCGAGCGTAATTGGCTTTGTGCGCACGCAGCGCCCTGATCTGGCAGTAGCGGCCACCGCCTACCAACCCTCAATCGTCGAAGTTGCGCCCGTAGCTGTAGTGGCACCACCAGTGGTCAGCAGCCCGGCGGCAGCGGTCGATGTCGTAACCGAACAGGTGCTGGCAATTGTGGCCGAGAAGACCGGTTACCCGCAGGATATGCTCGACCTCGACCTCGACCTGGAAGCCGACCTGGGGGTCGATACGGTCAAGCAGGCCGAAACGTTTGCTGCCGTGCGCGCCGCGTTCGACATCCCGCGCATCGACGACCTGAAGCTGCGCGATTATCCAACGCTGGCGAGTGTCATTCAGTTCGTGCGTGATCATCGCCCTGATTTGGCGCAGCCAACGCCCGCCGCCCAACCAGCGACCGCGAGCGAATTACCGCCAACACCAGATAACACCGTACCGCCGGTTGGTACCCCACCCGTGGCGGTAGCGGCACCACCAGTGGTCAGCAGCCCGGCGGCAGCGGTCGATGTCGTAACCGAACAGGTGCTGGCGATTGTAGCCGAGAAGACCGGCTACCCGCCCGAAATGCTGGAGCTTGAGCTTGACCTGGAAGCCGACCTGGGGGTCGATACGGTTAAGCAGGCCGAAACCTTTGCTGCCGTGCGCGCCGCGTTTGACATCCCACGCATCGACGACCTGAAGCTGCGCGATTACCCGACACTGGCGAGTGTCATCCAGTTCGTGCGTGATCATCGCCCCGATCTGGCGCAGCCAACACCTGCCGCCCGACCACCAACGATGAGCGAAGCTTCTGCGACACCACCAGTGGTCAGCAGCCCGGCGGCAGCGGTCGATGTTGTAACCGAAAAGGTACTGGCGATCGTGGCCGAGAAGACTGGCTACCCGCCCGAAATGCTGGAACTCGAGCTTGATCTGGAAGCCGACCTGGGCGTCGATACGGTCAAGCAGGCCGAAACCTTTGCCGCGGTGCGCGCCGCGTTCGACATCCCGCGCATCGACGACCTGAAGCTGCGCGATTACCCGACGCTGGCGAGTGTCATTCAGTTCGTGCGCGACCAGAAGCCCGAGCTGGCGCTTGCCCATGCGCAGCCAGCCGCTGCCACCGACACGCCAGCAACTGTAGTGGAAGCGCAACCGCACACCGCCGAGCGCCAACCGCACACTGCCTACAGCCTGGCCGAGGCCGATCGCGCCCCGCGCCGGGTGCCCGTGCCTGCGCTACGTCCCACACTCGACCTGTGCAAGCCCACCAACGTCGCTCTCGGCGCAGGCAGCCGCGTGATTGTGGCCGCTGATCGTGGTGGTGTGGGTAAAGTGCTGGTGAACCGGCTGGAGCGTCGCGGTGTAACCGTGTGCGATCTCGATCCGCAGCACGACGCAGTAACGCTTGAAGCCCAGCTTCATGCCTGCCTGGCCGAAGGGCCGGTTCAGGGCGTCTACTGGCTGCCCGCGCTCGATGTTGAAGCCGCGATTGAGGCGATGAGCAGTGAGCAATGGCACGAGCTGAACCGCGTGCGCGCCAAGAACCTGCATCTGGTAATGCACACGCTCGTCGCAGCAGGCGAGCCGCCCTTCCTGGTCGCGGGCACGCGCCTGGGTGGCCTCCATGGATACGGGGCAAGCGGCGCGAACGCACCACTCGGCGGTGCCGTAACTGGCTTTACCAAAGCCTACAAGCGCGAACAGCTGAGCACATTGGTCAAGGCGGTTGACTTCGAGCCAGGGCGCAAAACTGCCGAGCCAGCCGAGCAGCTACTGGCCGAAACCCTGGCCGATCCGGGCGTCGTTGAGGTAGGCTACAACAATGGCCTGCGCTACACCGTCACGCTCGAAGAGCAGCCGCTGCCCACCGAAAATCCTGGGCTTGTGCTCGACGCAAGTAGCGTGCTGCTTGTGACTGGCGCGGCTGGCGGTATCACCAGCGCCATCATCAACGACCTGGCACAAGCCAGTGGGTCGAACTTTTACCTGCTCGACCTGACGCCTGAGCCGCGCGCCGATGATCCGCATATCGCACTGTTCCGCAGCGATAAGGAAGCGCTCAAACGCACCCTGATCGACGAGCTGAAAGCAGCCGGCGAGCGCCCCACCCCGGTGATGGTCGACAAGCGCATCATGGCGATTGAGCGCTCCGAAGCCGCGCTACGCGCGATTGAGGCCGTGCAGGCAGCGGGCGGAACTGCGCACTACCACAGCGTCAATCTGCTCGACGACACCGCTGTTGCCGCAGTCATCGACGATGTGCGCACCCGCTACGGCAAGCTCGATGTTCTGCTGCATGCGGGCGGCATCGAAATTAGCCGTGGTCTGGCCGACAAAACTCCTGACGAATTCGGGCGCGTGTTCGACATCAAGGCTGACGGCTTCTACAGCTTGCTCCATGCCGCCGCTGGCCTGCCAATCGGCGCAACCGTCGCCTTCAGCTCAGTAGCCGGGCGCTTCGGCAACAGCGGCCAAACCGACTACAGCGCAGCGAATGACTTACTCTGCAAGATTACCAGCAGCATGCGTAGCTGGCGCCCCGACACCCGCGCGATTGTCATCGACTGGACAGCCTGGGGCGGCATCGGTATGGCGACGCGCGGCTCGATCCCGAAGATCATGGAGATGGCCGGTATCGACATGCTGCCGCCCGAGGTGGGTATTCCTACCATCCGGCGCGAGCTAACCGGCGGCGACTTCCGTGGTGAAATGGTGGTGGGCCAGCGGCTCGGCATCCTCACCGAGGAATTCGACCCGACCGGCGGACTCGATCCAGCAAAGGTGTCCACCCAGGCGCGGTTGATGCTGGGGAGCGTCGTAGCGGCCAAGCTGTACGGCGGCCTAGAGGTTGAAACACCGCTCGACCCGCGCGAGCAGCCGTTCCTCTACGATCACCAGATCGATGGCATTCCGGTGCTGCCGGGCGTCATGGGTACCGAGTCGTTCGCCGAGATCGCCAGCCTGCTGGCCCCAGGCTATCACGTTGCGGCGATCAGCGAGCAATTCCACAGCCCATTCAAGTTCTACCGCCACGAGCCGCGCACGCTGCGTCTGAGCGCCCGCATCATGCCCGGCTGCGATGGCGAGCTGGTGGCCCACACGGCGCTACGCTCGTTCACCGCACCGTCACGGCCTGGCCTACCCGCCCGCGAAGATTTGCACTTCACTGCCACCGTGCGGCTCACGGCTGCGCCAGTAAGCGCGCCCGCGCCCTCTGAGCTGCCAGCCTCGTTTATGGATGGCGAGCAAGGCGTGAAAGAAGTCGAGCAGGCGGCAATTTACAAGGTCTACTTCCATGGCCCCGCCTACCAGGTGCTTGAGCGCGCATTCGTGAGCGGCGGGCAGACCCTAGGCGTGATGTCGGCGCAGCTGCCGCCCAATAGCGTACCTGCCGACGCAGCAACACTCATGGCCCCACGCCTGATCGAGCTGTGCTTCCAAACGGCCGGTATCTGGGAAATGGCTAACCGCGGCGTTATGGCGCTGCCGCTGGGCATAGGCTCGGTAACGGTATACCGCCAGCCCGAGCAGGCCAACGGCGCGCGCCTGTATGCCCTGGTACGCGCGGTTGATGATGGTGCGGCCTTCGATGCGCGGGTACTCGACGACAGCGGCAACGTCTATGTCGAGCTGCACGGCTACCGCACCGTTCAGTTACCAGGAAGCGTCACGCTGTAAATAAACCACTCCACCTTCCGGGAAGCCAAAAGCTTCCCGGAAGGTGGGAACCTGCCGGAATGTGGGAAACACATGATCGACTGGCTGACACAATCGAGCGCTGCGCATCCTGCGATCGCCCTGGGGAATGCCCCCGAGGCATTGCTGAGCGCTGCCGAGCGTGCACGACTGTCAGCGATGCCCGTAGCCAAACGCCGTAGCGACTGGCTGCTGGGCCGCTGGACAGCCAAGCACCTGGTGCAGGCCCATATTGCCCAGCATACCGACGTGCGGCTGCCACTGAGCGATATTACCATTGCCAGCGACGCCGACGGTGCACCACGGATTGTGCTTGAGCCAGGCAGCAATACCGCTAGTCTCCTGCATCTTGATCTTGCGCTATCGATCAGCCATAGCAACGGGCAGGCATTCTGCGCGCTGCACAACACTACCGCTGGCGCGCTCGGTGTCGATATCGAGCGGGTCGAGCGGCGCGCCCCCGAATTCGCCCACGACTTCTTCACACCACCCGAGCTGGCTCAGCTGCATACGGCACCACCCAGCCAGCGCGACACGCTTACCACGCTCATCTGGAGTGCAAAAGAGGCAGCGCTTAAAGCCCTGCACCTGGGCCTCACCGTCGATACCCACAGCGTCGCATGCTTGCCGGGTGCGCGGTATGGCCCGGCCTGGGGCTGGTCGGCGCTTGATGTTCGCAGTACTCTCCCCCAGGCCCAGGCCGGAATGGCGGGCTGGTGGCGCACGATTGGCGAATATGTGCTCACGATCGTAGTTCTGGCAGGCTGAACATCAACGAATAAACGAAAACATAACCATCATGACACGAAGGCACCATGGAAGAGCATATCGTTGTGCCTTGATGCCTTGGTGGCGTATCACAGACGCATAGCACGGAGATTGTATGGAAATGGATGACTACATTCGCAAGCTGCGTGAGCGGCGCGCTATCGCCGCCGGGTCGGAAAAAGATCGCGACTCGCAGCACAAGAAGGGCCGCCTCACCGCACGCGAACGGATAGATCTCCTGTTCGATCCTAGCAGCTTCACCGAGATCGATACGCTGGTGACGCCGCGCTACGAAACCTATATGGGTGGCAAGCAATCGCGCTATGGCGATGGTGTTATCACTGGCTTTGGGCTGGTGAATGGGCGGCGCGTATTTGCCGCCGCGCAGGATGCTGCGGTAATGGGCGGTTCGCTTGGCGAAATGCATGCTAACAAGATCGTGAAGGCGATGCGTATGGCATTGCAATATGGCTGCCCGTTCATCGCACTAAACGACTCGGGTGGGGCGCGCATTCAGGAAGGTGTCGATAGCCTGGGCGGCTATGCGCGCATCTTTGACGCAAACTGCGAGTCGTCGGGCGTCATCCCGCAGATCTCGGTCATTCTCGGGCCGTGCGCTGGTGGCGCAGTGTATTCGCCTGCGCTCACCGATTTCGTGTTCATGACTGAGAATAGCTATATGTTTATCACTGGCCCGAACGTGGTAAAGGCCGTAATGCGTGAGGATGTGAGCCAGGAAGAGCTAGGTGGTGGCCTGGTACACAGCCAGGAGAGCGGCGTCAGCCACTTCTTAGCAAAAGACGACCAGCAATGCCTGGCAATGGTGCGCGAGCTACTGGGCTATTTGCCCAGCAACAACCAGGACGATCCACCCTATATCCCGCCCACCGACGACCCCGAGCGGCGCTGCCCCGAGCTTGAAACGCTGGTGCCAACCGATTCGCACAAGCCCTACGATGTACGCCAGGTGATTGGCAGTATTGTTGACGACGGTCGCTTCTTCGAGGTTCATACTCTCTGGGCCGAAAATATGGTTGTAGGCTTTGCGCGCCTGAATGGCTGGGTTGTGGGCATTGTCGCTAACCAGCCGATGGTGCTGGCCGGCACGATTGATATTAAAGCCAGCATCAAGGCCACGCACTTCATTCGCATCTGCGATGCCTACAATATCCCAATCATCACGCTGCAGGATGTGCCCGGCTTCCTGCCAGGCACCACCCAGGAATATGGCGCCATTATCCGCAATGGCGCGCGCATGATCTACGCCTACAGTGAGGCAACCGTGCCCAAGCTGATGCTCATTCTGCGCAAGAGCTACGGCGGTGCCTACTGTGTGATGAGCAGCAAGGGTTTGCGTGGCGACCTGCTGTATGCTTGGCCGAATGCTGAGATCGCCGTGATGGGTGCCGAGGGCGCAGTGAACATTCTGTTCCAGGGCGAAGTGAAAACCGCTGCCGACCCGGCGGCACGCCGCAAAGAGCTAGTAGAAAATTACGAAGAGCGCTTCAATAACCCGTATGTCGCTGCTTCACGTGGGCTAATCGACGATGTGATCGAGCCGCGCGACAGCCGCCGTATGCTCATCCGCGCGCTTGAACTCACCCTTTCGAAGCGCGAGCGGCATGTACCGAAGAAACACGGCATTTCGCCCATGTAATTTACGATTTCAGATAGACGATTTACGCCTTGCGCGCTGCCAATCGTAAATCCAAAATCGTCGATCGTAAATTTGGAGATGATGATGTTCAAAAAGATTATGATAGCCAACCGGGGTGAAATTGCCGTGCGTGTGGCACGCACCTGCCGCGATATGGGCATCGCCTCGGTGGCGCTCTACGACCCGACCGATAGCACGTCGCTGCATGTGCGCCTGGCAGACGAGTGCATACAACTAACTCCCACCCCTGGCTCGCTTTATTATGAAGAGGTGATTGAAAGCGCGCGCGCCACCGGCGCAGAGGCCATTCACCCCGGCTATGGCTTTTTAGCCGAAGAGCCCGATTTTATTCGCGCCTGCGATGCTGCTGGGATCGTCTTTATTGGGCCGCCCGCCGACGTGGTGGAGCTGCTGCGCGACAAAATTACAACCTTGAATAAGGCATCAGCGGCAGGCTTCGCAACCCCACCGCATTCCAAACGTCCATTCGGTGGCGGCGAGATCGAAGCCTTGCGCGCCGAAGCCGAGCAGATCGGCTACCCGCTGGTGATCAAATCGTGCCGGGGCGGGCGGGGCCATGGCACGCGCGTGGTGCGCTCACCGGCCCAGCTTGAAAACGCACTGAACCAGGCCCAGGCTGGCTCGGCGGCGGTCTTTCGTGATGCGCAGGTATACCTTGAGCGGGCGATTCTACCATCGCGCTATGTCGAAGTGCAGCTGCTGGGCGACAAACACGGCAACCTGATTCACCTCGGCGAACGTGATAGCTCGATCCAGCGCAATAACCAGAAGATCGTTACTGAGTCACCCGCACCATACCTTTCTGCCGAACAGCGCGCCGAAGTGTGGACATTGGCCTTGCAGATCGCGCGGCTGTTTGGCTGCTACAGCGCCTGCACCGTCGAATTTGTCGTCGATGACCAGGGCACGTTCTTATTTACCGAGATCAAGCCGCGCATCCAGGTCGAGCACCCAGTCACTGAAATGGTCGCCGGTGTGGATATTGTGCGCTCGCAGATTCGTACTGCCTGGGGCGACCCGCTCACTATTGGGCAGGACGACGTATTACTGCGCGGCAACGCAATGCAGTGCCGCATCCGCGCCGAAGATCCAACCAATCACTTCCTGCCCAGCCCAGGCCAGATCGGCCTTTTCCGCCAACCCGGCGGGCCAAATGTGCGGGTCGACACCTATGCCTATAGCGGCTGCAATATCCCGCTGCGCTTCGACCCAATGTTCGCCAAACTCATCACCTGGGGGCGCGACCGGCCCGACTGCCTGAATCGTATTCGTCGCGCGCTGGAAGAAACGTTCATTACCGGCATCCAAACCAACTTGTCGCTGCTGCAGCAGGTGGTGAACGATGAGCATTTCGAGCAAGGTGAGTACACTACCGAGTTCAGCCGAAGGCCGCTCTCAAGCACGCATACACCTGAAATCGAGCTGCGTGATCTGGCAGCGATTGCAGCGGTAGCATATGCTCTGCGCAGTGGCGCTGCACGGCCTACCCAGCCTGAACAGCTGCGTTCGGGGTGGCATCGTTCCAGTCGCATCATACCTGGGTAGGCGTACAGGTTGTATCGCGCACATGGGCGCACTGCCAAGGATTGAGTGCTTTGTACGTGCGTATGTTTTCATAATAACTGGAATGAAGTGATATGAACAAAATCCAGGTCGTCATCGATGGAATGAGCTTCGACATTGATGTCCAGATCGACCCGCAAGGGCGCGCAATCGCCATAGTCGATGGTGAAACGCTGCCGCTAGTGATGGAATACCAGAATAACGGCACCACACCCTGGGCGCTCGTTGGCAGCCGCTCGTATGAAATTGAGATCGACTCGCAGCTGCGCTGGATTCGCACCGCCCGCCAGCAGCATTTGCTCGATCTGCGTGATCGCGACGCCCAGGCCCAGCGCCCCGCCAGCGGCGATGGCCGCGTGAAAGCCCCGATTCCCGGTACAATCACGCGGTTAATGGTGGCCGCTGGCGACCAGGTGTCGGCAGGCCAGCCACTGCTCGTGCTCGAAGCGATGAAAATGGAGAACCAGGTAAACGCGCCGCGCTCGGGCACTATTGAGCGATTGAACGTAGCGCTTGGGCAAAGCGTGACCCTCGGCGCAGTGATGGCAGAAATTGCCTAGCTGTGGCTAGAAGCGGGTTCTGCGATGCTGCGTAAGTGCACAGCACACGCATAGGGTTTTGGCTTGTCTCTTGCCAGGTGATGCTTTGTGCAGATCGCAAAGCATCACCTGGCAAAATTTTGCTTAGGCAATCAGCGGTTGGTGCGCCGCCAGTAGTTAGATCACTGTCCGACAACCCCTCTCATTCAGTTTGCTGCCAATTCTGCGTATGCTATACGGCACGAACAAGCAAAGGAGGGGTCGTATGAAACGCAAGTTGCAGACATGGTTGGGGTGGTGGAATGAGTTGCTGCGGTGTGTCGCCGAGCTGCATCCCGGCACGATCACCTTTGGCGCTAGCCTGCCGCCCAAAGAGCTGCCGCGCCGCCCAGCTCGTACCGCCGTGCCTGAGCGGAAACGCAACATTGGCGGCGCAAGCCCGGCACCGCGTGAGGCTGCGCCCGCGCCATCACGTATGCTTAGGCGCTCGAAGCGGGTGGAGAGCTAGCACAGCCGGCCATGTGTTTAGGCGTTACGCAGCCGGTGTGTTGCCGCAGGCAGCAAGCATGACAGTGGTACACGCCAGCGTAGCGATGTAAAGCCTTATACTTCTATAGAAATACCCCGCTGGTTTATGTGCTGTGCAAACCAGTGGGGTACTTTTATGGTTGTGTATCGGGCAGTTATAGCGAGAACGGTGTGTGCGGCTTGTGTAGCGTATGCCTAAATATAATGCAGCTTCTGGGCTTCTTCTAGTAGCTTGGGCCTGAAATCAGGATGTGCAATATTGATTAGAGCGCGGACGCGGCGTGCGAGCGTGCTACCGTAGAGCTTGGCCACGCCATATTCAGTAATTACATAATGCACATCGTAGCGGCTTGTCACTACGCCCGCACCAATATCGAGTGTCGGCACAATCCGCGAGAGCTGGCCGCCCATCGCCGTTGCTGGCAGCGCAATGATTGGTACCCCCTCTTCCGAGCGCGACGCACCACGAATAAAATCGACCTGGCCGCCCGCGCCGCTGTAGAACTGGGTACCGATACTATCGGCGCATACCTGCCCGGTCAAATCTACCTGCAACGCCGAGTTGATGGCGACCATGCGCCGGTGCTGGGCAATCACAAACGGGTCATTCACATAATCGGTTGGGTGCAGCTCGACCATTGCATTATTATGTGCCCACTCAAACAGCCGCCGCGACCCAAGCAAAAACCCGGCAACCAGCTTGCCGCGATGCAGCGTTTTCGCTTCGCCATCGACTACTCCGGCCTCTACCAGGTCTACAATGCCATCGGAGAATAGCTCGGAATGAATGCCCAGGTGGCGCTTGTGCGAAAGGTAGCGCAACACAGCATCGGGAATCGCACCAATACCTAGCTGTAGCGTCGCACCATCGGGAATAAGGTCGGCAATGTGCTGGCCAATTCGCTCGGCAATCGGGTTACTCTCGCCCTGAGGTAGCTCAGCCAATGGGCGGTCGGTTTCGACGCAGGCAGCGAGGCGCGAAATATGAATGAAGCTATCGCCGAGTGTGCGTGGCATCTGGGTATTTACTTCGGCGATGACCGTGCGCGCGAGCTGCGCGGCTGGCAGTGTACAGCCAACCTCGACCCCAAACGAACAAAAACCGTGCTGATCGGGCGGCGATACCTGAATGAGTGCGACATCGATGGGTAGTTGCCCTGAACGAAACAGGCGCGGGATTTCTGAAAGAAAGATCGGCGTGAAATCGGCACGACCTTCGTGTACTGCGCGCCGGACATTCGAGCCAATAAAGAGTGCATTATGCCGAAACGACTCGGTCAACTCTGGCGACGCGGTTGGGTCGTCGCCAGCAGTAAGCATATGTAAAATCTCTACGTTGCGCAGGGTTGGCGCGTGCTCAACTAGCGTATCGAGCAGCGTTGTGGGCACGCCACAGCCGCCACCAATATAGACACGCTGCCCCGAATGCACCAGCGCCAGCGCATCGGCGGCAGCCATCGTGCGGGGCACCCGGGCGGAAGCGATGTTCATAATGTCTCCAGTTGGGTGGCCGTTGCCGACGTTGGCCGTAATCGCGCAATGACCTGCGGCGACACGGGCACGCCACGTAGCAACCCAACCCCACTCGCCAGCGCCGCTTCGGCGTTCATCGCATCCTCGATGCCAGCATTGGCGATTTGTAAAATGAAAGGTAACAGGGCATTATTCAGCGCATGCGCAGCGGTGCGTGCCACTGCGCTTGGAATATTTGGCACCGCATAGTGTACAACCCCATCGGTCAGGAAGGTCGGGTCGCGATGCGTGGTTGGTCGGCTAGTAGCCACACAGCCGCCCTGATTGATCGCTACATCGATCACCACGCTGCGTGGCTTCATATGTTTAATCTGTTCTTGGCGCACCAGCACCGGCGCGCGCCCACCGGGCACATGCACCGCACCAATCAGTACATCGGCAAACGGCAACACATGCTCAAGCGCGCTTTCGGTGCTGAGGCGGGTCGTAACATGCCCGCGGCAAATGCGTTCGCAGTTGCGCAGCCGGTCAAGGCTATGATCGAGCACAGTTGTATGCACCCCCCAGGCGCTCAGGCCATAGGCTGCGTTTACACCGACTGTGCCTGCACCGACGATTACTACCTCGGCGGGAGCGACACCGGGGGTAGGTGGCAAGAGCGTACCGCGGCCACCGAATGGCGTTTCGAGTAAGCGTGCGGCCAGCTGGGGCAGCAGCCGCCCGGTGATCTCGCTCATTGGCATAAGCACTGGCAGCACGCCATTATCGCGGATCAGCTCGTAGCTGAGGGTTGTAACACCAGCAGCGGCAAGCTCGCTCAGTGCGTGGCGGCGGATAACCGATAGGCCGAGGAAGCCGCACAGCAGCTGGCCATGCCGCAGCCACGGAAACACACCCTCTGGCACGCCATCGACCGTCACCAGCAGATCGCCGCGCGCAATCGCTTCTTCGGCGCTATACACCAATTGTGCGCCCGCGGCAGTAAAGGCAATATCGGTAAACCCGGCGCCTTCGCCCGCACCACGCTCGACATAGACGGCATGGCCGGCACGGGTGAGTGCCTGTACGCCCGCTGGGGTAAGAGCTACACGCTGCTCATCGGCGAGGCATGCGCGTGGTATTGCAATATCCATAGCTTGCTCCAGTTCGCTACGTCAGTTCGCCACGTTGCGAATGGCCGTGCGCCCGCACGGAGCATAGCATGCGTGCGCGCCCATACGCGGAAACGAGTCGTTACGCAGAGTTGTTATTCACACACTATTTGAGAGAAGAGATCTGCACAATAAGAGCAGGGCCTTCGCTTGAGTGCGCTTTTGCCTGCTGCAGCATTGTTTGCGCACAGGGCAAACAATTTTCAGGGAAATCAAGAACATGCTTGGGTGGGCGAAAGTTCCATGGCAATTGCGCTTCCAAAAATAAGGTGCAACAAAGCCCTGCGCGAACATACTCACACAGGGCTTTATTTGTGGTGGGCGATACTGGGCTCGAACCAGTGACCTCAGCGATGTCAACGCTGCGCTCTAGCCAACTGAGCTAATCGCCCGCGCGGGTAATAGTAGCATTCGGGCAAACTCCTGTCAAGCGCGAACGAAGCGTACATTTTTGTCATCTCCCTAACCTGCCAGTATAATAAGAAGCCTGTGCCTTGCACAATCGAAATTTTTCATACAGCCCCACGGGCCAAACATACGAGGAATCGATGAAAATACTGGTGACCCTTACGTTTTACCATCCGCACTGGACGGGCCTGACGGCCTATGCGAAACGTCTTGCTGAGGGCCTGGTAGCACGTGGACATGAAGTGACTGTTCTTACTTCACAGCACAGTGCTGATCTACCGCTTGAAGAATGGATCGGCGGCGTACATGTAGTGCGGCTTCCATTTGTGGCTCGCGTCAGTCGCACGGTGATTATGCCTGGATTTCCCGCTACAGCTGCCCGCCTGATCGCCGCGCACGATCTGGTACACATCCATACGCCGATGCCTGAGCTGCTGCTGGTAACATCGCTGGCGCGTGCGCTTGGCAAACCTTCAGTAGTGACACACCAGGGCGATGTGGTAATGCCAGCCGGGGTAACTAATCAGCTCATTCAGCGCGCAATGGATACAACCATGACGATGGGCATGCAGCTTTCGACGCGCGTGGTGGTGCATAGTGGTGATTATGGTCGGCATTCGACGTTCCTGGCGCCAATTGCCCATAAGCTCGACGCAATATACCCGCCGGTAGAGATGCCCGAGCCACAGCCCGAAGTGATCGCTGCCTGGAAGAGCGAACTGGGCTTAGAAGGAAAGCGGCTGGTGGGCTTCGCCGGGCGCTTTGTCGAAGAAAAGGGCTTCGATTTCTTGCTACGCGCTGTGCCGCTAGTGCTTGAACAAGTGCCGGATGCGCATTTTGTCTATGCTGGCGAAACGCATGTCGTGTACGAGCCGTTCTTTGAGCGCTGGCGCCATCTGCTTGATAAGTACCAGGATGCTATTTCGGTGCTGGGATTGATCCGCGACCCGCAGAAGATGGCGAATTTTTATGCTATGTGCGATGTTTTTGCCCTACCCTCGCGCACCGATTGCTTTCCAAGTGTGCAGATCGAGGCACTCATGAGCGGCACGCCCCTTGTCACTGCCGATATCCCTGGCGCACGCGAGGTAGTGCAGGTGACGAGCCTGGGCCGTATGGTGGCACCACGCGACCCACATGCCCTGGCCGAAGGTATTGTAGCGCTGCTAAATACACCGCACGAATACCAGCCAACTCGGGCGCGCGTGCAGACGGTCTTCAGCCCCAACCGCTCGCTCGATGAGTACGAAGCACTTATGACGCACTTGGTGCATGGAGTGTCAGCTAAGCAAGCACAGAAGCTTGACGCTGCACGTACACAAGCGCGCAACACGTTACAAGCCGTAAGCGCCAGTACGCTGCTGGCGACACCACCGGCTTTGCCGCGTAAGCCGAGCGCCGCACCTACCAACTTGAGTGTCAGCGACCGCGCGACGCTGGAGCGGCTTTTGCAGAACGAGGCCGATATGGCCTTCCGCCGCCGCGCCATGGCCCTACTCGATCATCTTGACCTGCACGATGGTGAGAGCGTGCTCGATTGCGGCTGCGGTATGGGCGTGTATATGATGATGATGAGCCGCCTGCGCAATCTCAATATTGTTGGTGTGGACGGCGATGTAGGGCGGCTGGAATGGGCTGAGCGCGAAGGCGTTGACGCGCGGCTTTCGCGGGTCGATATCCACACCCTGCCCTTTGCCGATGCCAGCTTCGACAAGGTGCTCATGACCGAGGTGCTTGAGCATATTGCCGAGGATCGCGTGGCGATGCGCGAGGTCTTTCGGGTACTGAAGCCGGGTGGTACGCTGGCACTGAGTGTGCCACACGCGAATTACCCGCTGCTGTGGGATCCGATTAACAAGGCGATTGAAGCGCTGGGCTTAAGCCCAATGCGCGGGCCAGGGCCAATTACCGGGCTGTGGAGTAACCACTGGCGGCTATATACCCCTGAAACATTGAGTAGCGTGATCAGCAGTGCAGGCTTCGAGATTGAGGCACTGGAAGAGCAGACACACTACGCTTTCCCGTTCATTCATTTCATTGTGTACAGCATTGGTAAGCCGCTGATTGAGCTGAACCTGCTGCCCGAAAAGCTGCGCAACTCTGCCGACCGGTTTCGCGGTGAGCGCAATAGCGGCAGCCTGCTTAACCCGATCAATCTGGGCGTGCGTGCCTTCCGCTGGGCCGATAAGCAGAATGATAATTTGCGCGGTAACGAGCAAACCTTCGTGAATATTGTGGTAAAAGCGCGGAAGCCTGCATAGCACCAGAAAATCAAATACCAGGAAGTACGAACCGGGCACCACGCACTGTTTTATGCTGATGCTCGGTTCGTGTTTATTATGCCCTTATGGCAGCAGCAGCACCTTCCCCTTGGTGTTGCGCCCTTCGAGGTAGCGGTGCGCATCGTCGGCGGCGGTAAGCGCAAAAGTTGCATCGATCGCCACTTTCAGCTCGCCATCCGCGATCCAGCCGAACAGATCATTCGCGCGACTCAGCAGCTCTTCGCGCGTGGCAATGTAGTGCCCAAGTGTGGGCCGGGTGAGGAATAACGACCCGCGCGCATTCAGCACCTGCGGATCCATGGGTGGTACCGGCCCGCTCGATTGGCCATACAGCACCATATAGCCGCGCGGGCGCAGGCAGTTCAAGCTTTGGTCGAAGGTCGTTTTGCCAACCGAGTCGTACACGACATCAACGCCCTGGCCATCGGTCAGCTGTTTCACCGCCGCCTCAAAATCTTCTTCGTTATAGCCAATCACCTTGTCGGCACCAGCGGCGCGCGCTAGCTCAAGCTTAGCGGCAGATGCGGTGCCAATCACCCGCGCGCCGCGCTTTTTGGCGATTTGCACCAGCAGCTGGCCTACCCCACCTGCCGCCGCGTGAACGAGGGCGGTATCGCCGGGCTTAATTTCGAAGGTGCTAAACGCTAGATAGTGGGCTGTCATGCCTTGCAGCATCACGGCGGCAGCCTGATCAAGCGGCACGCCCATAGGCACTGGCACCAGGCGCGCGGCAGGCACTATTGCGTACTCGGCATAGGCCCCCTGTACGCTGGCATAGGCGACCTGATCGCCAACCTTCACGTCGGCCACATCTGTGCCTACGGCATCAACAGTGCCTGCGCCTTCTTGCCCAAGTGTAAACGGCAGCTTGCCGGGATACAGCCCTTTGCGATGGTAGATGTCGATAAAATTCACGCCACTCGCGGCGAGCTTCACACGGGCTTCACCTGGCCCTGGCTCGGGCAGCGGCAGCTCATCGGCGCGTAAAACCTCGGGGCCACCAAATTCGTGAATACGGATCGCCTGCATACGAACACCTCCTATGCCTGCGGGCAACTGCAACCAACACGTTGTATGGCGCTATTCTAGCACGAACCTTCCGGCGCGCCATACCCCGAACTGCGCCGCTATTGACACTCGCCCAGGCTACTTTTATACTCGCTTCGTTACAGCCTTACTACGCGCAAAAGCCAGATCGTAACCGAGCGATCGTAGCACTCTGCTATGATCGCTGCGAAACACATCACCCTACATCAGGTGAAGCATTGACTTATTTGCTCAGGAGGCGCGCATGAGCGATATCAGCACCGATTCCGGTATTGCAGTGAAGCCCGTCTATCACGCCGACGACGCCGGCGCGTCGCAGCCCGACCCTGGCAAATACCCGTACACGCGCGGTGTGTACCCAACCATGTATCGCGGGCGGCTGTGGACGATGCGCCAGTATGCCGGGTTTGCCTCGGCGCGCGAGAGTAACACGCGCTACCGCTACCTACTCGAAAAAGGCCAGACCGGCCTGTCGGTCGCGTTCGATCTGCCAACGCAGCTAGGGCTCGATTCCGACGACCCGCGCGCCGAGGGTGAGGTGGGTAAAGTTGGCGTCGCCATCGACAGCCTCGAAGATATGGCGATCCTTTTCGAGAGCATCCCGCTGGATAAAGTTACTACCTCGATGACGATCAATGCCCCGGCTGCCGTGCTGCTGCTGCTGTACGAGCTGGTTGCCGAGCGCCAGGGTGTGGCGCCAGAGCTACTGGGCGGCACCATTCAGAACGATATTCTGAAGGAATATGCCGCGCGCGGCACCTATATCTACCCGCCGCGCCCCAGCATGCGCCTGATTACCGACACATTTGCCTATTGCCAGCAACACATCCCTAAGTGGAACACGATTTCGATTAGCGGCTACCACATCCGCGAGGCCGGGGCCACCGCCGCGCAGGAAATCGCGTTTACGCTCTCCGATGGGATTGCGTATGTCGATGCTGCGGTGAAGGCCGGGTTGCCGGTTGATGAATTTGCCCCGCGCCTGTCGTTCTTCTTTGTCAGCAACCCGAACTTCCTTGAGGAAGTGGCGAAATTCCGCGCGGCGCGGCGCATGTGGGCGCAGATCATGAAAGAGCGCTTTGGGGCGAAAAAAGACGCCAGCATGATGCTGCGGTTCCATACGCAAACCTCGGGCGCGAGCCTCACCGCCCAGCAGCCGCTGAACAATGTGGTGCGCACCACCATCGAGGCGCTGGCCGCTGTGCTGGGTGGCACGCAAAGCCTGCACACCAACGGCTTCGACGAGGCGTTGAGCCTACCCACGCAGGATGCCGCGACCCTGGCACTGCGCACACAGCAAATTATTGGCTACGAAAGCGGTGTTGCCGCCACTGCCGACCCACTGGCTGGCTCGTATGTGGTTGAAGCGCTGACGAATGCAGTCGAGGCCAAAGCCTGGGAATTGATTGAGCAGATCGATGAGATGGGTGGCGCGGTGCCTGCGATTGAGCAGGGCTGGGTGCAATCGCAGATCGCCGATTCGGCGTATGCCTTCCAGCAGCGCATTGAGAGCGGCGAGCAGGTACTGGTTGGCGTGAACCGCTTCGCCGATGCGCAGGCCACCACCGTACCACTTTTCGCGCCAAACGAAACTGTGGCCGCTGAGCAAACTGCCGCGCTGGCCCGCCTGCGCGCCGAGCGCGATAACAGCGCCGTCAGTGCGGCGCTAGCGGCATTACGCCAGGCAGCCCAGGGCGACGAGAACGTGCTCTACCCCATGCGCGCGGCGCTGAAGCAGCTGGCGACTATCGGCGAGGTGTGTGGCGTGCTGCGCGAGGTGTGGGGCGAATACCGGCCCGAGGTGCGGCTGTAACATCCCAATAGTGTTGGTCGAATGGCAACGGGCGGAGGTGCGCGTTCACTCCGCCCGTTTTGCACGCCGCGAACCACGTAACTTACGGGCCGCTTGCAAATGGCCCGGTGTGTGTTGCCATAAAAATGCTAGTTCCGTTGTTGCCATGCGCCCCCGCAACATCGAAATACAGCAGCGCTTTATCGCCAAGCGTCACCAGCGTCACTAGAAAGATGCCTTTCCAATCGGAATACTGCTTGCTGGAAACAACCGGGTTACCGCTGAACGCTGTCCAGTGAATGCCATCGGCGCTGGTTGCATAGCCCAGCTGGTAGGGCGCACTGCCATACTTAACCGCGCCCGGCGTCGATTCATACACCATTACCCAGCTATTGCCCACCTGTATCACATTCGGATCGATCACCCGTGCGGCGTCCCACGCCCCTGGCTGCCCACGCAAAATCGGGTCGCTTTCGGCATATGGTGCGGCGGTGGTGGCCGGATCGTTATACTTGGCCCAATGGATGCCATCGGGCGAAGTAGCTATGCCGATCTGGCTTTCCTTCCCCAGCAGGCCATCATAATACATGATATACCCGTCAGTGGTGCGGATGACGTTAGGGCTACCAACCTGAAGCGAATCCCATGCGCCTGTCGGCCCAGGTTCAAGCATCGGCGTAGGGTCGAGCGTCCACGGGCCGGTGGGCGCAGGCGCGGTAGCTCGAACAATCGACTGCCGACCCATAAATGAGCTGCCACTGAGGGTATAGAAGTACAGCACCCAGGTACCATCTTGCTCGACTAATGCGCTCGTAGCGAACATATTTGCCGTGCTGCTGCTGGCTTTAAGCACTGGTTCATTGCCCTGTTTTGCCCAGGTTATCCCATCGGTTGAGGTTGCATAGCCCACGCCAACGGGCCGCGGCCACTCTTCGATGCCATTGAAAAACATGTGCAGCTGACCATCATGAAATACGATTGCGCCTGGATCGATATAGAGGCGATCCCAGAAGGGGGCTTTTCGGGTTTGTACCACCGGGTTATTGCTATATACCTCAAAGGCCGGGCCAGGAATTGGCGTAGGCGGGGCTGGCGTCGCCGTGGCGGCAGGTGGTTGCGTCGTGGGAAGCTCAACAGCTGGTGCAGCTGGCCCGCAGCTCACCACTACCAGCACCAGCCCAAGCACGAGAAGCTTACGTATCAGCATATGATCCTTTGCACAACAAACGGTGCTGCCATCCTATCCAACAAGCGGTTTGCATACAAGAACCACTTCTTTGTACAATAGCCATACCACTTGAAGGAAAAGAACGATGCACCGCCACGCCGCTATGCCTACCGGCAGTGCAATTGTGCTTGATCGCACATCGCCGGTAGCGCTCTACCAACAGCTTTACCGCTGGTTTCGCACAGCCATCCTTAGTGGGCAGCTGGCTGCTGGCGCACGGCTGCCCGCCACCAGGGTGCTGGCCGCCGAGCTTGGGATTTCGCGCAGTACGGTGATTAGCGCATTTGAGCAGCTATTGGCCGAAGGATATCTTGCCGGTGTTGCTGGCTCGGGCACCTATGTAGCCGATGTCCTGCCCGATGATCTGCTTCATGCTGCGCCGCAGGCCAGGCTGCCCGTGCCAACGAGCGGCCATGAGCAGAAATATGCTCAGCGTGGTTCCGCCATAGTAGCGGGCCTTGGCGCGCTCTATCGCCCATCGGGGCCGCCAGCCTCAAGCTGGGCATTTGTCCTTGGCATCCCGGCGGTAGCCGAATTCCCGCACAGGCTGTGGGGGCAATTACTCTACAAACGGTGGCATAACCTTGAAGCCAGGCAGCTGCTGGCCCCTGCGCTACCAGGCTACCCGCCCCTCCGCCGTGCCATTGCCGAATATGTGCGCGCAGTCCGTGGCGTGCACTGCGATGAGCAGCAGATCATCATCGTTTCTGGCTCACAGCAGGCGTTTACGCTACTTGCCCAGATCATTCTTGATCCAGGTGATGTGGTGTGGATGGAAGAGCCGGGCTACCACGCCGCCCGGCTGGCATGGGCCGCAGCTGGGGCGCAGGTCATTCCTGTTCCTGTCGATGCCGAAGGGCTGAATATGAGCGTTGTAGCGCAGGCCAACCCCTCGCCGCGCCTGATGTATGTCACACCATCACACCAGTTTCCGCTGGGCGTTACCCTGAGCTTGCCGCGCAGGCTTGCGCTGCTCGAATTGGCGCACCGCACCGGAGCCTGGATCGTTGAAGATGACTACGATAGTGAATATCGTTATGGCGGGCGGCCGCTGCCTGCGCTGCAAGGACTCGATACGAACGGGCGCGTGATCTACGTGGGAACATTTAGCAAAGTGCTGTTTCCCGCGCTACGGCTGGCCTATGTGGTGGTGCCGCCCGAGCTGGTCGAAGCTTGCACTGGCGCGTGCTTTATCCTGGGCACGCGTGTGCCAACGCTCCATCAGCAGGTGGTGTGCGAATTCATTGTCGAGGGGCATTTCGCACGCCATATTCGGCGCATGCGCAAGCTCTACGCCGCGCGCCGCCAGGCTTTGCTCGATGTGGCAACCCCCGCGCTCGCTGGCCTGCTCGATCTACAACCTGCCGAGACGGGCATGCACCTGCTTGGCTGGCTCGCCGAAGGGCTTGATGACCGCGCAGCTGCCAATGCCGCGCGGCGCGCGGGTGTTAATGTCGAGCCGCTCTCGGCATTTCGCACAATGCCTGGTCGCCATGGCCTCTTACTGGGGTATGCCGCACCGGATGAATCCGCGATACGGGCGGGCGTAGAGGCGCTAGCAGAAGTGTTGAATAGCCTGCGCCGCACGTAGATGCTCAGCAGCCCGGCTATAACCCTTACCAGGAATGGTATACTACCGCTCGGTATCAGTGGTCGTACTCATTAGAAAGCTAGGCATATGCCCATTCCAATCATCGATGATATTACGGCGGCGCAGGCTGGCATTCTCCGGCGCATGCCGCTCGACGAAATGACCGTGCCGCCAGCCCTGCTCGATGGCATCGAACGCATCTTTGGCGCGCGCCTGTCGCCTGCCGAGGCCGTGGATCGCATCATTCGCGATGTGCGCGCGCGCGGCGACACCGCCCTGTTTGATTGGAGCACCCAGCTCGATAACGCAAGTGGTGGGCCGCTTGAGGTGCCGCGCGCCCGCTGGGAGCAAGCCGCCGAAGCGCTTGACCCGGCGCTACTTGCGTCACTTCGGCTCGCAGCGGAGCAGATCGAACGCTTCCACCGTAGGCAGGCGCGCAACTCCTGGGTTGACTTCAGCGTCGAAGGAGCATTGGGGCAGCTTGTAGTGCCGCTACAGCGTGTGGGCCTGTACGCACCTGGTGGCAGCGCGCCGCTCCCATCATCGCTGCTGATGGCGGCGATTCCTGCGCGGGTGGCTGGGGTTGAAGAGCTGATCGTCTGTTCGCCACCGCAGCGCGCTACTGGCGAAGTGCACGAGATCGTTTTGGCAGCGGCATACGTAGCAGGAGTCGATCGGGTGTTTGCGCTGGGTGGCGCGCAGGCGATTGCGGCGATGGCCTATGGCACTGCCAGTGTGCCGCAAGTCGATAAGATTGCCGGGCCGGGAAACCTGTTCGTGGTGCTGGCTAAGCGTGCGGTGTACGGCGTGGTGGGCATTGAATCACTGCCCGGCCCGACCGAAACGATGGTGATTGCCGACGCAAGCGCCGACCCACGCCTGGCTGCCGCCGATCTGCTGGCGCAGGCCGAGCACGATGTAGTAGCCTCGGCGATTATGCTTACACCGAGCCGCACGCTGGCCGAAGCCACCCAGGCCGAAGTTGCGCGGCAGCTCGAAGCACTTGAGCGCGCCGATGTGGCCGCCCAGTCGATCGAGCAGCGCGGTGGTATTGTGGTAGTGCCCGACCTTGATGCCGCGTTTGCCCTGGCAAATGCCTACGCGCCCGAGCACCTCTGCCTGCTGCTGGCCGAACCGTGGCAGTATGTTGGCAAAGTACGCAACGCGGGCGGCATTTTCCTGGGCGAGCGTTCATTCGAAGTGCTGGGCGATTACGTGGCTGGCCCGTCGCACATTATGCCCACCGGCGGCACTGCGCGCTTCACATCACCCGTCAATGTCGACGACTTCCGCAAAGTCATTTCGCTGGTTGGGCTGAACGAAGCTGCGCTTCAGCGCATTGGCCCGGCGGCGGCACGACTGGCCGATGCTGAAGGGTTAACTGCGCATGCCGCAGCTGTGCGCGCCCGGCTCAGCGATTCATAATCGATCTGGTATAATACAGCAATCCCATTGCTATGCGCCTAAAGGAGGCAGCAGATGTCCGCGTCATCCTTTCTCGTCAGCTTTATCAATATTCTGTTCAATGTGCTGACGCTCGCGATTTTTGGCCGGGTGCTCGCATCGTGGGTCGATCCGTTTGCGAATAATCGTATTACGCAAATTCTGCGCGACATTACCGAGCCAATTCTGGCCCCGATTCGCAACCTGATGCCCAACACAATGATGTTCGATTTCTCGCCAATTATCGCAACACTGCTGTTGCAGGCACTAGGGAGACTTCTGCTAGGCGCACTTGTGCGCTAAGATCGAACCGAGCGCAGAGAACCGAGAACCATGGTACCATCTGGTTCTCGGTTCTTCGTTCTTGGGTTCTGGTTCTTGTAAAGGTTGGTTCGATGGAACAACAAATCCCCGCGCAGCCCCAAGCCGCGCAGCGCGAGGCAGCGCAAAGCTCCAGCCGGTTCTTGCTTCTGGTGGTGTTCCTCGCTGGCATTGGTACGCTCGGCATTGAAATGATCGCCTCGCGCTTGCTGGCTCCCTACTTCGGCACCTCGCAGCCAATCTGGGCCGTGGTGATCGGCCTGACGCTGATCTACCTGACGATTGGCTACCGCCTGGGTGGTACGCTTGCCGACCGCCGACCCGACGAAAAGACGCTCTATAAGATCATTACCTGGGCCGGGTTTATCACTGGCTTCATCCCACTGCTCGCCGATCCGATCCTGCGCTTTTCGCAGGGCACGATCGCGCGCGTGGCGGTAGGCAGCTTCCTGGGCGCGCTCTTTGGCGTGCTCATTCTGTTCGCCGCGCCGGTGATCCTGATGGCGATGGTCAGCCCCTTCGCCATTCGCCTTCAGCTGAAGAAGGTTGAAGCGGGTATCGCCGCGGCTGGCCGCACGGCGGGCTCGCTCTCGGCGCTCTCCACAGTTGGCTCGATTGTCGGCACTTTCTTGACGGTGCTTTACCTCATCCCCACAATCGGCACCGCGCGCACCACCTACCTGATCGCTGTTTTCCTGATTGCGGTGGGGCTGATTGGCCTGCGCGACTGGCGCTATATTGTGATGCTACTGGTGGTGGCCGGGCTATTTTTCTACACAACTACCACGCGCAGCAATATTAAATCGGCCGATTGCGGCGGCTGTACCCTGATTGATGAGCAGGAATCGGCCTACAACTACATTCAGATCGCGACCAGCGCCAGCCAAGCATATGGCCCGCAGGTGAACCTGATCTTGAATGAGGGCCAGGCGATTCACTCGATCTACCACCCGCGCTTTGAGCAGAGCCACAACCCACTCGATCTGCTGACTGGCGGCGGGCCATGGGATTATTTCACGGTCGCGCCCTATTTTTTTCCGAACCGCGATCCTGCAACGGTGAAAAGCTTTGCGATGCTCGGTTCGGCGACTGGTACCATTCCCAAGCAGTTTCTGGCGATTTATGGTGCCGATGCGACGATCGACGCGGTGGAGATTGACCCGGCGATTATTGCCATGGGCCGCAAGCACTTCGAGCTGCGCGATGCGAGCGATGACCCGAGCCACCCGAACTATCGCACCCACCCGGAAGATGCGCGCTACTGGCTAGCCACCTCGGGCGGCACTTACGATGTTATTGGCATGGATGCCTACCACCAGCCCTATATTCCATTTCACCTCACCACGGTTGAATTTTTTAACCTGGTGAAGCAGCACCTCTCACCCGATGGCGTGGCGGTGGTCAATGCGGGCAAAGCTCCCGATGGCGATGACCGGCTGGGCGTCGCGCTGGCGGGCACGATGCGCCAGGTTTTTCCCCAGGTGTTCATCATCGACACGGCTGGTTTTGGCAACCAGATTCTGGTGGGTGTGAACCGGCCAGTGGGCGATGGCGCGCTAAATTTCAAGCAGAACTTCGACCGGATGCAGGTGCCAGTGCTACGCACGGTGATGGATTGGTCGTTGCGCCTGGGTGCCGCGCCAGTGCGTGAATTTCTTCCCACCGACGCGCGCTACGCGCCATTCACCGACGATAAAGCCCCCGTCGAGCAGCTGATTGACTCGCTAATCTTTGACCAGATCAAATAGCTGTTGCGAGTGCCCTGCGCTGCTGAGCGCCGATTGCCGAGCGCACCATGATCCTATCTGCATTTGTTGAAGTGCTGCTGCCCGTGGCCGTGGTGATTGCGCTGGGCTATGTGCTTGGCCGTACCTTCCCGCTCGATGCGCGCACCCTCAACCGCCTGAGCCTGTACATCCTCAGCCCATGCCTGATGTTTGTGAGCATGCTGCGCACCGATGTTGCGGGCGATGCTGCATTGCGTATGGCGCTGCAAATGCTGATTGTGATGGCCGCAACAACGGTGTGCGCGGCCGTGGCGGCTTTTCTTTTTAAACAGGATACAGAAATATTGACATAATCCAAATTGGCGGGGTAAAATCGTAAGGCTTATATTAAGTATCTAGTATTGACAAATTAAAAAAGAGGGTTATACTTAAAGTAAGATGTAAGCTATTTGAAGGAAAGTGATATACTAAATAAAAAAGTTTTGTTTTTAGTAATAACTTTCGTTATAGCGTTTTTCTTAATCCAATACCCTACATCTTTTGCAAGCCCACCAGGGCCTCGAGTTGAAATCAGTAGTAGAAGAGGTTTTGATTCATGTGCAATGCCCAATTACAATCAAATGGTTCAAATTGGTAATAACAGTGATTTCTGGAGTTTAGGCATTTATATAGGTGGTAGTAACGCTTTATGTACATATAACGATCCTTTATTTGTGAATGCTAGTAGTGGGTATGGATGGGGGTTCTTGCCTCTATTTGTAGGGCGTCAAGCACCGTGTACTAGCTATGCATCTAAGACAGATTATGATCTTCCAACCTCCGCTTCATATGGAAGCGGAGACGGAACCTATGCAGAAAATAGAGCTATTTATCTTGGATTTACTAGAGGATCTGTTATTTACTTAGATGTCGAAGGATTTGATCCTGCAGATAGTTCATGTCGTAACGCTATGAAAGCTTATGTACAAGGATTTGTAAAACAGCTTCACAATGATGGATGGAAGACAGGGGTTTATGGGTCGTCATGTTCAAGCTATGCTTCAGATTGGATCACTATTTCCCCTCCGCCAGATCAGGTTTTTCTCGCTGAATACTATAATGCTCCTGTATCAGTAGCAAATACAAATGTTTTTAATAGAAGCTGCGTTAATAACTTAAATTGGGGAAATAATCAAAGACATCATCAATACTTTACAACACAATTATCAAAAAAATATGGCTCTTATACATTACCGAATAGAGATGAAACCTGTTCTCAAGGCTGGGTTGCTGGGAATGGGTATAACGATGGTGTTCTTAATACTTGCCCTTAACTTTTATACTATAAGGAAATATTAATGAAAAAACTATTTCAGGTGAAGCTATTTGCTTTGCTAGTATTATTGCTAAGTGGATGTGGGAATAACGGAACACTCATACAAAGTGACATACAGATTTTACCAACAGCTTCACTGAATGCAGCATCTATACGATCTAAGCCGCAGATAAATCAACCAGAGGGAAATATTGTTATCAATTTTTGGCCTATGTCTGCCAAAGGTGTTATCGTCCAAACGGACTCTGGACTTTGGATTACAGACACAAGTGCCGGAACTTGGGCGAGATTATCAGTACCGAGCGGATTTGATATTAGTACAGTAGCCGATATTGCAACACTTGGCCAACATATTTGGATTATTTCAGGCCCTACTCAAAGCTCAAAAAATTCATGGGATTTACCAGTAATTTATACACAAGATGGTGGAAAATCTTGGTTTTCATCCTCTTTGCTTCCTAGTACAACTAAATGGATTGGAGACCCAATTCCCTATGTAAATGCTCATTTTATTAGTGATTTAGTCGGATGGGTTTCTATAAGAAAAGCGACTTCATCCAACTTTAGTACAGGTGAAATATTTAAAACTGTGGATGGAGGTAAAACTTGGCAAATGAATGATATGCCTTCAGGTGAGGATTTTACTTTCATGGACGAAAATAATGGGTGGACGGTCAACATGCCTGAACAGAAATTATATAATACTGTAGATGGTGGATTAACCTGGAATGAGTCTAAGATACCCATATCAAAACCAGTTGATTCACGCGTTAGTTACAATATACCGATATTTGTAAACGGAGATATATTTGTTGTTGCTAATATATCAGGAGTCAATGATAATTATGCAGAGATTTATTTATCTCAAGATAGCGGTTTGACTTGGAATAAAAGAACAACAATAAAAATACCATTTGAAACTAATATATCTGCCAGTATATTTACGAATACAAGGTGGCTTATGTTCTTTGGTAATAATACTGTTGTGGAATCAGTTGATAGGGGTAGTAGTTGGGTTGAACAAAAAACGAACATGCCAAAACCGGATATAATCCAAGTGAAGTATTCGGAACAAAATATTTGGGGGAGAGTTGATAGTCAAATCTGCGTTCGGCCCAAAAAGGATTGTACCCAAAAATCAGAGATATATGAATCTACAGATAGTGGAGATAATTGGACACCAATTATCTCCTATGTTACTACATCTGAAAATGCAAAATAATGTTAGTTCGAGATAAGAAATCACTGAAAATAGCTAGCTGTTCCTGGTAGGTATCTGCGCTGCTGAGTGCCGGTCTGCTGCTGCGCCGCCAGCTCGTGCGCAACGGTTAATCCTAAATTCGGCTGAAGATATGGTTTGCTGGGGTTCGGGGGTGGCGATGCTGCTCCCGAACTTCTTTATGCTCTTTGTAAGCGAATATCAACACATGCCAATCTGGTAGCGTGGTGGCTGCGCTATAATGGCGGCCATGGATATGCTGAATGAGGAATGAAATTCCATGGCTGAAGCGAAAAACAACGACCGTAAACTGCCACGCGGAGTCTACGTGCTGGCATCGCTGATGTTTCTGGCGGGCGGGGCGCTGATGCTGGCCGCGCTGGTGTTGCCAATCCTTGGTACGGCGATGGTTCCCTGGTTTATTTACTTGCTCTATGGTACCTATTTTGTGGTGATGGGCTATGGCCTGTGGGGCGGCAAGCGCTGGGCCTACTTCGCTACGCTGCTGATGTGCGCGGTGCTCACTTTCTACCAGTTTCAGAATGCACTCGTGTTAGGGCAGAACGCGCTTGTTCAAGTTATTCTGCTGGTAGCAATTGCGGTATATATGCTTCTGCCAGCGGTGCGCGCGGCGTTTTTAGCCCAACCCAACGCGCAGCAGTAACCTGAGCTTAACGAAACGACCGAGGACATGGCATATGTTGGTGCCATGTCCTCGGAGGTCGATTGACGCGCGGGGCTTTTCACGCTATCTGCGGCAGCAGGCGGCGAATGCGCCGCGCCCGTACAGCGGCAATAGCACTTGCAAACACCAGTGCCGCGCCACTCATTACGGCTACCAGCACCACTACGTCGCCAATTAGTGGGTAGAGCGTTGCCTGGTGCTGGGCGGGTACAGCGCCGCGTAACACCCGATCGCTGCTGCTGAAGTAATCGCGCTGGTCGATGATACGGCCATACTGATCTGCCATCACCATCAGGCCGCCGCGCACCGGGCGCACCACCGCAAAGCCATTCTCGATTCCGCGCACGATGGCAACATAGCTATGCCACGGCGCAATCGCGCGCCAATCGCCCGAGCCAGCGAACACAATGTCTACCTGCTGCCGACCGAGCTGGCGAATAAACTCCGGCGAGTCCATGTCGTAGCAGATCACTGCCGCAATTCGGCCATAAGGCGTATCAATCACCGGAATAGTGCCATCGCCGCCCAGCGACATTTCGCCCGCTGGCAGCTTGTTCTTGTGGTACACCGCCACAATCTGCCCCTGTGGGTCGATCGTCACTACCTTGTTCTCGAACCGTTCCTGCCCCGGTGTAATGGTCACCATTGCCATCAGCAAGTAAATTCCCTGTTCGCGGCTTAGCGCCTGTGCCCGGCTCAATAGCCCAGGCTCATCGGCCTTCAGCGTGAACATATTCGCTTCCGACCATGCAACGATCTTGGCACCATCGCGCGCGGCGCGGCGGGTTTGTTCAAACAAGCTATCGTTTAGGCTAGCCAGGGCGGCGCGCACCGGCGCGTAGCGCGGGGCAGTCGGTTCGGCGAGAAAATGCCCAAATGCCTGCGAAACCAGCGCAAAATTTGGATCAGTGAAGTCGGTGGTTGGCGGGAGGGTCATGGTTTTGCCCGTATCGGCCTGGTATGCCATTTCAAACACTGGCAGCGTGTCGAGCGCAATCCCGGCTACCGGCACGGTGAGTGTGTGCGTTGGGGCCAGCGCGAGCTGAATACCACCAAAACCAAATGCGGCAATCAGCACCGCCGCCCACGCCGTCTGCACGCTCCGCCAGCCGGGCCAGAACGTGCCGCGCTCCCAGAGCTCATTGATCACCGGCGCAGTCCAGTTCAGCAGAAACACAATCGGCCAGATGCCTGCGAGCTTGGTGATTTGCATAAGCGGCGCAATACTCACCTGGGTATATGCCTGCGATGCGATCGTCCCGGTAATCACGAAGGTCAAGCCATACTCAATCGCCAGCCCCACCAGCGGGAATACCAGCGTTCCCAATGCGGTGGGCAGGTATGGGCGGCACCAGCGGTCGAACAGGAACGGGATGAGTCCAACCAGTGCACCGACCATCGTAATAACCACGGCCACCTGGGATGGCGCGGGAATAAAGCCCCACTGCGATACAAGTACGACGCTCACAATCCCCAGCCATTGGAACAATAGCCCGCGCCAGAGCGGCTGGCCGCGAAAAAACCGCAGCAGAAAGACGTTGCTGAGCCACGGTGCGAGCGGAATGACCCATGCTGGGGCCGAAAACCAGATTGCGAGCAACCCGGCTGCCAACCAGAGAAAACGTAGCCGATCACGGCTTGGATGATGAACTGCTGTCATTGTGTACCACCTTCCAGATGCAATTTTCACTGTGATCAGTGTAGACAGCACTGCGGTGGTTGTCAGTGATCGAAAGGCGTAGCGGGTGGTTGATTTAAGGTTATTGACAGGACGTACGCGGTGGCTTGTGTGGCTAACCGATTCTGCCTGCGGCAGCAAGGTACTTGCCTTCTTTTGTGCATCGATTTTGGCGCAGAGCGCCAAAATCGATGCACCTTAACCGTAACGTACCGCTCTGCCGAAGGCGAAAAGCGCCGACCGCGTAAGTCCTGTTATTGAGAGGTGTCGTTAGAGTAAACCGAGCTCGCGGGCGCGCGCTACGGCTTCGGTGCGGTTGCTTACGCCAAGCTTGCCAAAAATATTATTGAGGTGCTTCTTTACCGTTCCAATCGCCACTGTCAGCTCGGTGGCAATCGCGCTATTCGATGCGCCGCCGGCAACCAGCCGCAACACCTCTTGCTCGCGCGGATGCAGCAGCTCACCGCCGGGGAGGGCGATTGCGGGCAGCGCCGCCGGGTACAACGCCGCAATCGTGCGCCCAGCTGTGCTGCCCGCCGCATAGCGCAGAATGAGCGCTTGAAATGCGGCACCACGATCGAGAAACGTGCGCCGGAAGCCCGCCGCCGCGCCAAGCTGCACCGCACGGCGCGTTGCTTGCGCCGCGAGGTCGCTGCCAGCGGGCGCGCTGAGTGCCAACAGAACCAGTAGCTCAATAACCGCGCTGATACGCCCAGCCTGCTCGGCAATGGGCAGCAAAGCTTCGATAAACGGCAGTGCCGCCGGGTCGCCCTCAAGGCGTAAGGCTTCGGCGGCTGCAAGGTAGAGCGGGCGCTGGGCGAGCGAGGCAAACCCCGCAGGTGCGGCGCTCAATAGCTGCGGATCAATCGCCTCCTCGCGTTCGCCGCGCAGTGCCAGTACCTGGGCGCGTACTGCCGCCACCATTGGGCGCGCCACTGGCTGCACTGCCTGAAGCGTCACGGCTGCATCGGCCAGGAGCGCCGTGCAGGTGGCCTCATTGCCCGCTGTCCAGGCAATCTTTGCGTTCAATACCTGGCAGAGCGCGACCCATTCGGTTGCGCCACACTGGTGGGCAAGCGCAAGGGCTTCCGCGGTGAATCCCACCGCCTGCGTCAGATCATCCCGTTCGTAGGCAATATCAGCCAGGTTCATTGTAGCGGTCAGTCGCTGCGTCAGGGCTGCGTGTGCGCTCGCGCGCACATCTTCTTGCAAGTGGCTGGCCGCCACCAGGTCGGCGCGTTCGCGGGCGATCTGGCCCAGGAACTGTTGTGCGGTTACTACCAGTCCCAGGTTACCGATAATTTGCGCGGTAGCAACAGTTGCGTGCAGCAAGGTTTCGGCCTGAACAAGCTGCCCGGCAACCATCGCCACAACACTGAGGTTAATGCCAGTCACGGCTTGCATCAGCGGCTCGTAGCGCGGTAAGGCCAGTATGGCTGGCTGCGCGGTTGCGAGCGCCTCGGCAATCTGGCCTTCTAACAACTGGCGGTAACTGCGCACGGCAGCAATCTGGCCGTATGCCGCTTCCGCTTCGGATGGGTAGGCACTGGGCAGCGCTGCTTCGAGCTGGCACAGTATCGGTTCCACAAGCGCGATATCCCCGGTGAGCAGCCGCGCCCATGCTTCGAACAAAAGTAATAACGGCATAGCTGCGCGTTCGGCCGGGGTCAGATCGTTGAGCCAGCGCAACACCGTGCCCGCCGCGCCGCCAAAGAGCAGCGGCCCGGCAGCATCGGCAACCACCTGGAGCAACAATGCTCGGTCGCCGCTAGCCTGGGCATGGGCATACGCTTCGCGCCACTCGGCTTGGGCTAGCCACCAGCGCGCCGCGCGGGCATGCAATGTTGGTATGAGGGCAGGCCGGGTGCGCTGCAACTGAGCACGCAGCGCCTCAGCAAACAGCTGATGATAGCGAAACCATGTGCCTGTGGTGTCGAGCCGAAACACAAATAACCCGGCGCGCTCGGCGGCTTCTAGCAACGCGGTAGCTTCAGCCGTGCTTCGTTCAAGCACCGCCGCGCACAGCGCGCCACACATCCGGCTTAACAGCGACGTTGCCAGCAGAAATTCTTGCAGTGCTGGTGGGTGGCGCTGCAATACCTCTTCAACCAAATAATCGCTGACAAAGTGGTGGCTTCCGCCAAAGGCCCGCATCACTGCCGCCGAGTCGGGCGCGCCCGTAAGCGCCAAGCCTGCCAATTGCAACCCGGCTACCCAGCCCTCGGTTCGCTGCTCAAGTGTAGCAATTGTGCCTGCAGCCAGCGCCAGGCCCATGGTTTCGTGGAAGAAGCGCGCCACCTCATCATGCTGAAAGCGCAACGCGGCAGCATCGAACTCGCCAAGCTGACCACGGGCACGCAGGCGCGCGAGCGGTAATGGTGGGGTGCTGCGGCTTAGCACGCCCAGCCGTAGTGTGCTGGGTTGATGTTCAAGAATAAAGGTGAGCAGCATGTGAATTGCTGGTTCATCAATACTATGATAATCGTCGAGAATAAGCAGAAGTGGCCGAGATTGCGCCTGAAGCTGGTTGAGCCATAGCGCCAACACCGCCTGGGTGTCGGTGGGCGGCTGGGTGCGCAGCCGTTCGAGCGCCGCAACCGCACAGCCCGGTATAGCGCGCTCACAGGCGGTCAGCAGGTAGGCGAGGAACTGGTCAGGTTCGTTATCGCTTGGCTCGCAGCTAAACCAGGCGATTGCTACCGTGTTCAGGTGGCGCAACGCCGCCAGCGCGAGGCTGGTTTTGCCAAACCCACCAGGTGCGACAAGCAGCGTAAGCGGGCGCGCCCAGCTGCGCGCAATACTAGCCTCATGCTCTGGGCGCGCGATCTGCCCGGCACGTAGCGGCGGTACCACTGTTTTAACATCAAGCAACATAGCGCTCTCGGCAGTGGCGATTTTGCGTATTGTAGCAGGGTTTTTCGGTGGGAGGATACTACGTGAATGAGATCAGCAGAAGCGCGCCTGTCGGCAACCTACACGTCGGCGGGAATAGACTGCACTGGCCCCATGCGGTCGTAGCGAATATCGGCAGTGGTGCCTTCGAGCACGCGCCAGGTGCCGGGGGTGCGTGGCAGGCATAGCACCGCGAGCCGCCCCTGGTTCGCCAGCCGCAGTGCTTCATCGCCATCAGAAATCCAGATGCTGCCCATGTAGGTGCGGCGCGGTGCCACTGGGATGGCACAATCGAGCAGGGCACCCTCAATCGCGCCGGTGGGGTTGCGGTGGGGTCGCAACCGCGTCACATGCGCGCGAACGATCAGGCCATTACTCAGCAGTGCCATATCGTCACGCACACGCCGCCAGATCTGGCGCGCCGCTAACCCCAGTTGTCCTAACAGAATAAGCAGTGGGATTAGGCGCACAAGCGGTGGCACTCGCAAAAGGTACAGCACGATCAGGGCAACCAGACAGGTGATACTCAGCGGATTCAACAAGGTACGCAGCGGGCGCTCAAGCATATAGTCGTAGAACAGGTTCAGCATCACGCCGGTTGGCCTGGGCCGTGGCGTTGGCTGTTCCAAATAGCTCGTATCAACTTGCTCGGTTACACGCAACATAGAAATTCCCTGGCCGAGTTTGCTCTAGCAGCGCGGGTGCGCTACGACACATTGTAGCGAAGTTGCAGGGAGAAGGCAAGCCATCTCGCCCGCTGTTTTCAGAAATAATACGAGGACTTCGCTTTCTTGTTTATTTGCCTGCGGCAGCACGGTACTTTGTTCCTGGTGGTTTTTTGCGCTCCGCGCAAAAAACCACCAGGAACATGAAAAATTTGGCCGTATAGCATACTAGAAAAGAAGGCAGGGGATTTGGTAGAACTATTACGACCCAGGAATGACACTGGGCCGTAATGCGTTGCGTAATGTTGGGCCGTGCTAACGGCTGATAAAGAGGTATACGAGCAAAATCAAAAGCTGAAAAACGACAGGTATTAAACCGCCAGCAGCGAGCTGGCCACCGCGCCAGCCATACAATTCCTCGCATATCGCTGCTGTAAGCAGAAACGACCACACAATTGCGCCAAGCCAGAGCAGTATCGGCAAGAAGGGCACGCCAAGCAACACCAGCACAAGTGCGCCCAGCTGCGGCAGTAGGCGCGGCATCTGGCTCACCGGGTAGAGGTAGAGCGCGCGATTGCCTTCTTCGCCCCCGCCGCTCATTTCATCCATTGTTGTCAGGCCAATGCCTACCAGCGGCCACTCAACCAGCCCCAGCACGAACAGAACCAGCGCGCTAATCAGCAAGGTGAGGTTGGGCATCAGCGCCTGTTGCACAATGCGGTCGAGCAGTAGTAATAGTGCTGGCGGCAAGGCTAGCAGGCTAGCCAGCGGCAAAAGGCTCAGCAGCCGGTTCGATTCAACCAGCTTGGTGCGTGGGTCTTCGCGCGATTCGGCCACCAGCCGATCGATGGTGGCGCTTGAGCGGAAGCCGAGCAGCAGAAGGTTCGAGCGCGCATTGCTCTGTAGCAGCGGTGCCGCCTCACCCGCTACGCCCTGGGTGTGGCGGGTGACTTCGAGCAGCACCCGTTGCAGCACTTGCTCGAAATTCGCCAGGGCTGAGGTGACAAGCACGCCGGGCTTGAGGCTGCCTTCGTAGAGCAAGCTGCTCAGCCGTTTCGAAGCTGGCAGCCCGCGCTTCGTCTGGATCAGCACGACGCGGCTCTGTTCCGAAAACTCAGTCACTTTGATGGCGGAAATCGCATTCCAGGGCACAATAACCCACCGGCCAAACTGCCGCACCGCCAGGCCCTCGGCGCGTGCTTCGAGTGCGGGCAGTAAATTCCACACTGCCGGAATGAGCCAGAGCATGAGCAACAGCAGCAGATGCGCAGCGACCAGCAGCCACCAGGGGGCTGGCCGCGCCGTAAGCCGCAGCCGATCGAACAATGGCCAGGTTTGCAGCGTTGGAAACGTAAGCGCGAGAAACGTGAGCCAATACCACAGGTAGCGCAGCACCAGCCCCAGCACGAGCAAGCGGCCTGCCCAGCTAAATAGCATTTGAATGCGGCGCGGGTAGGTTCCGCCTAGGGGGGCCTGGCCCGTAACACTTGGCAGTGGCGTCGCCTGCGCGGCATCCTCGGCCTTGGTGCGCCGACTGAAGAACGATGCCGGGCTGAGCACCAGCCGAAACAGCGGCGACGAGGCTTCTTCTTGCAGGCGGGCGGGCTTGATGTTATCGAGCACGCGCGCGACGCGGTCGGTTTCGGCCAGGAGTGTTTTGATAAGGTTCTGGAAATCGCTAATTGCCGACGTGATCAGGAAGCTGCGCCGAAAGCCCAGGCGATAGAACAGGCTATAGAAGCGGTGCCAGCCGGTAAGTTGTTGTGGGTCGGTTTCGGCCAGCAGCACAAAGCGCTCGGCAGCCAGATCTTCGGTCACCTTGATCGCGCGTACTGTCTCCCAGGGTATGGGCAGCCAGCCGCCCGAGAATTCTACCAGAATGCCGCGCGCGCTGGTGCGAATAGTTGGCAGGCTATTGCGCAGCAGCAACGCTATGAGCAGCGCGAGCAGTAGCCAGGCTAGCATCGGTAGCAGCTGAGGTAACGCCAGCAGCACACCCAGCTGCCCAAGCGATTGATCGCGGCGCGGGAATGATGCACCATTGCCGATCGACAAAATGAGCTCGGGCAGGTAGGGCACGCGGCTTAAGAGTGATGTATCGAGACCGAGGGTATTCCAGAGCAGTAGCAGTAATGTTCGCCCAAACAGCACCGCCGCAATGCCGACTGCCAGTGCGCTGAGCACTTCGAACAGCCAGACAATCCAGCGCGGATAGCGATGCACCTGCTCGGCAACCATATGCTAATCCTCCCATAAGTTTGGGCGTGGCCCAACCCCAGTTTGCAATTCCTGAATACGCAGCTCTGCCGCATCCAGCAGGCGCTGGCAGGCTGCCGCCACAGCCACCCCTTCTTCATACAGCGCCAGCGCCGCTTCAAGCGGCAATTCGCCAGCCTCAAGCCGTGCGACGATCGCTTGCATGCGGGTGTAGAGCGCTTCGTAGCTCGTATCTGTGGGTATCTGTGTCATAGGCTTACTCGTATCTTCGCTTTCTTGGCATGCAATTGCAATAGCCCAAATGTCATATTTCTGGCGCTGTGTGTACGCGGATTTCGCCACCTTTCACCGTGAGCGCCAGCTCGTCGCCGGGAGTTACCTGTGCCGGGTCGGTAATAATCTGTCCGTCGGTGCTACGGCGCACGATGGCATAGCCGCGCCCGAGCGTGGCCTGCGGATTCAGCGCAGCGAGCTGGGCGTGCGTGCCGAGTAGCTGTGCGCGCTGTAGCGCTACACTATGCGCCAGACGGGTCGTTGCGCGGCGTATCAGCTCATCGAGGGTCTGGCGATCGCGCTGTAAGCGGGTGGCAGGAGAATGTTGGGTTAGCCGTCGCTCTAGGAAATCGAGCGCGCTCGCCGCATCGTCGAGGCGGTGGCGCATGCTGGCCTGCATCCGCTCGCTCAGCAGATCAATCGCACCAGCCAGCTCGGCCATGTCGGGCGCAACTATTTCGGCGGCGGCGGAAGGTGTGGGGGCGCGCACGTCGGCCACGTAGTCAATAATTGTCGTATCGGTTTCGTGCCCAACCCCGCTGATCAGGGGTACCGGGCTGGCAAAGGCGGCGCGCGCCACAACCTCTTCGTTAAATGTCCACAAATCTTCGGCTGAACCGCCGCCGCGCGCTACGATGATGACATCGACTGGCTGATCATACAGCGCATACAGCGCCTCAACCACGGTATCGGCAGCGCTCTCGCCCTGCACCTGGCACGGCGCAAGTACCACTTCGGCTAATGGATAGCGCCGCCGTAATACCTTCAGCATATCTTGCAGGGCCGCGCCAGTTGGCGAGGTTGCGATGCCAATGCGCTTGGGCAATGCTGGCAGTGGGCGTTTGCGCGATTCGTCGAACAGCCCCTCAGCATCGAGCCGCGCCTTCAGCGCTTCGAAGCGCGCATGCAGCAGCCCAACCCCAGCCGGGCGAATCATATCGACATACAGCTGCACCTGGCCCGCGGCTTCGTAGAAGGCCACGCGGCCATGCGCTAGCACCGCATCGCCATTCCCAGGCATGGTGCCAATCCGCGCCACCGATGAGCGCCAGCATGCCGATTTTAGCTGCGCCTCGCCTTCTTTGAGTGTGAAGTAACAGTGGCCCGAGGAAGCGCGCACGAAGTTCGAAACTTCGCCTTCGATCCAGATATCGCGAACAATGTCATCCGCATCGAAGAGCTCGCGCAGGTAGGTGTTCAGCTCAGAAACAGTGAGGATATGCATGATCATTTACGATACTACGGTTCACGATTTGCGATTTAGCGCTTCAAATCGTAAATCGTAAATCGTAAATCGTAAATCTATAGTGGTTCAATAAGCATCAGCGGCTGACCATACTCAACCGCCTGGCCATTCTTCACGAGAATACGGGCGACACGCCCCCCAATCTCAGCCTCGATCTCATTCATCATCTTCATCGCTTCAACGATGCCCACCCGGTCGCCGGGCTGGATGATGTCGCCTTCTTGCACATAGGGCGGGTCTTTCGGCGATGGTGCACTATAGTAGGTACCAACCATTGGCGCGGTGATTGGCTCGCCATTGGTGGCGCTTTCGCTGCTAGCCTCAACAGTTGGCACGGCATTGGCAACGGGTAGCGCGCTACCATGCTGATGAAACGGCGCGACCGGCGGCAATGGCGAGTGTAGCTGTGGTGGTAATGCCGCCGCTAGCGATGGTGTTACCAAGAGCGGAGATGTGTGATGTGCAGGCGATGTGCCACGCCGAATATGCAGCTTGGCCCCGCCACGCTCGATCGTAATTTCGGTGATATCGGTATCGCTGATCAGGTTCAACACCTCGCGCAGCGCATTTACGCCAAAATCATCATCACTGGCGGGGGTAGGCCGCGCGTCTGCATCTTCCTTCATCAATGCGATGCTCCCGTACTATCAGTTCTGCCAACTATGCCTACGCCCGCTCAATATACGAGCCATCGCGCGTATCGATGCGCAAATCGTCGCCCTCGCTCACGAACAGCGGCACCATCACACGCAGGCCGGTTTCCATAATCGCTGGCTTCACCGCGCCCGAGGCCGTGTCGCCCTTGTAGCCAGGCTCAGTCTGATCAACTCGTAGCACGACATTGGGGGGCAGCACAATATCGAGCACTTCGCCTTCGTAGGTCATCAGGTCAACGTGCTCGTTTTCTTTGAGGTAATTCGCCGCCTCGCCAATAATATCCAGCCCCACCACCGGCTGATCATAGGTTTCGGTATTCATGAAATGGAACGAATCATCTTCCCGATACAGAAACTGCACGCCTTGCTTTTCGAGCTGTGCCACCGGGTATTTTTCGCCCGCCTGGATAGTGGTGTTTACCGTGGCCCCGGTGCGCACATTGCGTAAGGTCAGGCGCACGTAGGCACTGCCGCGCCCCTGCTTGACATGCTGGAAATCGACAATGCGCATCAGGTTATTATCGTAAATGATTGTGAGCCCTTTTTTCAGCTCGCCAGTAGAAATCATAGGTATGAAGGCTCCTTCATGTTGCGCAGTTCAACCCGCTCCCAGTCGCTTCACGTGCGAAGCCGGGGCAATTCCAGCGCAATGTGGCACGGTGAAGCTGACACCAAAACGTTATATACTCCTAGGAATGCGCGTTCCTTGTATGAAAACATCAGTCTAGCATTATAACATAGCTTGCAAAATAAGAACAAGTGTGCTAAAATACTGTATTATTTCTTGTAAGCTCGCTGTGTAAACCCTACATGTTTCGCGCTTGCGCGCATAGGCGCTCGACGCTATACTGACCGCGTCTTATGTCCAGCACAAGGATGCTCGCATGCCAACGCCAACATCCAACGCGCGCGCCCGCACGGCTACCACCAGCGCAACTGGCAGCTCGCGCAAGCCCGCCGAATCGCACGACCTGCTCAATTACCGATTGATTGAACGGCTGGCGCAAGAAGAGCTTGCAACCGTCTATCGCGGCACTCATCAGACGCTCGACCGACCGGTTGAGATACATATTCTGCGCCGCACCGATTGGATCTCGTCAAGCCGCTTTCAGCTGGCGGGCAAGCTGGCCGCGCGCCTGAACCATCCGAATATTCTGCCAGTGGTGGATGCCGGGCACGATGAGCGCTATGGCGCGTATATGGTTACGCCGCGCCTCGATACACAGTCGCTACAGGCGGTGCTCAAATCCGGCCCGCTCGATCCGCTTATTGCGCTGAAGGTATTTACTCAGGTTGGGGCGGCGCTCGATTACCTGCACGGCCAGGGTATTGTGCATCGCGATGTCCAGCCCGCGAATATCTTGCTGACGCCACAGGGCAATGCCTACCTTACCAATTTCAGCCTGGCAGCCGCACCCGATACGCCCGACCTTTCGAGCATCGAAGAGGCCGACTATCTAACGCCATATTCGGCACCTGAGCAGAGCCTGGTATCGGGTGAGCCAGCCGCCGCGCACGACTTATATAGCCTGGGCGCGGTGCTGTACCATATGCTGCTTGGCGAAGAGCCACCCCCGCCCGGCGCTGAGCTGCACTCGCTGGCGACGCGCGATGTGGCGCTCACCGAAGGCGACCGGGTGCTGCGCCGTTTGCTGGCGGTAAACCCTACCCAGCGCTACGCCGGCGCTGCCCAGGCCGCTGTGGCCTTACGCCAGGCGTTACGCCAGCAGATCGACGATACCACCGACGATATGCAAGAATCGCGCTGGGAGCCGGTGGCCGAGTGGTTAGAAAATCCGCTCGAAACCGTGGTGGGTACGCTGCTCGACCACGATTTCGTCGCTCGCAGCCGCACCCGCGCCGATAAGCTCCACCATGCCGGAGTTATTCGCAAGCAGCTCGATCAGTGGAGCGCCGCCGGGGCATTACGCCGCCCGCTGCTTGGTCAGGTCATTCAGCCAACCCAAATCGTGAGCTACGATGTGTACTTGTACGAGCTGCGTGCCCATTACGAGGCCCGCACGCCGCCCGAAACGCGCCAGGTGGTGCCCGAGGAGGGCGCGCTCAAATCGGCGGCACACGAGATTGAGCTGTGGGATGTGCCGGTGACCGAGCCGGCTCCCTTCATCGATGTACCCGCTACCCAAATAGTTATTCCTGGCTCGCAGCGCGTGGTTACTTGTGGTGAATGTGGCGGGGCGGCGAATAGTGTATGTAAGAACTGCCGTGGTGAGGGGTATATCGAGCATGCACGCAAAGTGCGCGAACCGGATGGTTCACAGCGCGCTGAAACGCTAAAAGAGCAATGCCCACAATGTCGCGGCTATGGCAAGCAGATCTGCGCCCATTGCGAAGGCGCGGGCCAGCTGCTCGAAGAAAAAGTGTTCACATGGTCGCGCTATGGCAAGCGATATTTTAACGAAGACGACCTGACCGGGCTGCATAAGCTCACTATTCAGACCCAGGCACAAGAGGTATTTACTGGGCGCATCGACCCGTATGAGGCCAAGTGGTACCAGGTGGCACCGATTAAAGATATGCTTGAGGAAGCGATCAATGGCGGCGGCCCCAACGCACGGCTGATCACCGCTGAGCTTGATATAAAGGGCGTGCCGATTACCGAGGTCGATTATACCTACAAGAACCAGCCGCATAGCCTGACATTGATTGGGTTTAACGACGAAGTGCGCGGCGATGCGGTGCTGTTCGATCGTGAACGCGCGATCCTGTATGGCGGCCTGATATTGCTAGCACTAATAGCGCTCGTGCTCTTCCTGATGCGGTTTTAGCCAGCACCACGCGATTCGCTTCAGCACCATGCGCCGCGCTTCCGATCGCTGGCGCAATACCCGCATGCGCCGTTAGCGTACCTCGATATACACAACTTGCTGGATTATATACCGGACTTTCGCTTCCCCGCGCCTGTATCGCTGCTTTACACAACTTACGCAGTGCCTATAGTATGCACTGACCATACCTGCCTTCTTGGTGATGTTTTGCGCGTAGCGCAAAACATCACCAAGAAGGCGCGTGCTGCCGCCCCTGCGCGTCACCAGGCCATACGCATTCAGCCGGACTTCATAATCTTCCCACATACTCTCCACATTGCTTCTTAACAATCTCTAAAAATCTTCCTGCTACTATAACGCCATCGAAACCGAACACACAAAGTAGCAAGGAATAACAATGAAAGCTGCAACAGCACAACCCAACCGCAATAAAACCAACCTGATCATTGATAGCGCAATTTTTCTGGCATTTCTGGTTGCAATGGCCCCACGCTTCAGCGGCATTGCCGTTCACGAGTGGCTCAGCATTGCCTTTGGCGCGGCAATCGTCACCCACTTGCTGTTGCACTGGCAGTGGCTGGTTGAAGTAACCAAGCGTTTCTTCGGCAAAGCCCAACTTTCGGCGCGCGTAAACTATGTGCTGAACGCGCTGCTGTTCATCGACTTTACGCTGATCATCTTCACCGGCCTGATGATCTCGAAGGTGGCGCTGCCCGCCCTAGGCCTGACACTCGCTGCTGGTGGCGGCTGGCGCGGCCTGCACGAGCTTACCGCCAACCTGTTCCTGCCGTTCACCGGCCTGCATATCGCGCTGCACTGGCAGTGGATCGTGAATATGTTCAAGCGCTTCGTTTTCGCACCGCTGAGTGGTCGCCGTACTGCACAGATCACCGCTACCCCACAAAAAGGAGCTTAATAATGAAACTGATTGCACGCACACTCTCTATTCTCGCTGCCGCGCTGATAGTGGTTGGGATCGCCTTCACCATTGGACAATCGAGCGGGATGCCGAGCAGCAACACTGAACGCCAAATGCCGCCGGAATTTGCACAAACCAGTAGCACAAGCGCCACCGGCCACCAAATGCTGCCGATGCGCGGCGAGCATAACGAATCGGCCAGTCTGTTCGGTATCGTCGAAGTTGTGAAGAACCTGGCGATCATTAGTATCATTGTGGTAGCGGTATCGAGTATTTCGCGGCGGCTGCAGCGGCGCAACCCACGGGTTGGCGGCCCCCGGCCACATGCTCCACCGGCGTAGCGCACAGTAGTGCCACGCATAGAGCGACGACCAACAACCAGCCGAGCATGAATGGGATGCAGGCAGTGTTGGTCGTCATTCTTCTGCGCGAGGTAGGCGGTAAGTGCCAGGAGTATATTGTTGGTACTTGCCCTGCGGCCCAGAACGTTCGATAATAACAGCCCAATACCAAGCCAGCGGCAGAGCCGCTATTCGCCGGAAGTATCATCGTCAGTGAGGAATACCATGACCCAGACAATTATGGTGGTAGACGACGAAGCCAAACTGCGCGATATGATTCGCCTGTACCTTGAACAAGAAGGCTACCGCGTAGTGGAGGCTGGGAATGGCCGCGAGGCGCTATATGTTGCCCGCGTCGAAAAACCCGATCTGGTCATTCTCGATCTGATGATGCCCGAAATGGGCGGCTATGATTTTATGCGCGCCTTCGGTAAAGAGGCGCAGACGCCGGTGATTATGCTGACCGCCAAGCTCGAAGATCAGGACAAGATCCTGGGCCTGGAGCTAGGGGCCGACGATTATTTAACCAAGCCCTTCAACGTGCGTGAGCTGGTTGCGCGCGTGCGGGCAGTGCTGCGGCGCACTAATAAGGCTGCTATTGAACCCGACCTGCTGCGCGCCGCCGATATTGTGCTCGATCGCGCCGGGCGCACCGTGCGTGTGGGTGAGCACTATGTCGATCTTACGCCTTCGGAATTTGCCATTCTGGCAACGCTGATGGCCGCGCCGGGGCAGGTGTTCTCGCGCCTCGATCTGCTCGATCGGGTATCGGGCGAGGCATACGAGGGCTACGAGCGCACGATCGACGTGCATATTCGTAACCTGCGCACCAAGATCGAGACCGACCCGAAAAACCCCATCTATGTTGATACCGTGTATGGCATGGGCTACCGCTTTGCGGTGCGCAAGCCCGCGGGTAGCTAGTTCAACGCCGAACGGAGACCCGTATGCGTTCGCTCACAATCAAACTTACGCTGGCCTTTCTCCTCGTCGGTGCGCTGGGCGCGAGCCTGGTGGCCGTGCTGGTAGGGCTACGCACCCGCACCGAGTTCGATCGCTTTATCTCCGAGCGCGATCAGAATACGCTGGTGCAGGCGCTTGAGGGCTACTATACCGCGCACAATAGCTGGGATGGGGTCAATACAATGCTGGCGGACACACCGCCGCTCGATTTTTATAGCCGCTCGCTGAAGCTGATTGATATCCAAGGTAAACTTCTGCTTGATGATGGGAAGACTGGCTCGACGGCGGCGCTGCCACCCGATTGGCGCAAAACCAGCACATCCATCGAAGTGAACGACCAGGTAGTGGGCTATGCGCTGTTTCCCCAAACCACCCCTGCTCAGTCGCGCAGTGCCAATCAGCTGCCACCCGATGTGCAATTCCTGAATCGGGTGACGGATGCGGCGCTGGTGAGTGCCGGTATTGCCGCGCTGCTGGCGTTATTGCTTGGTGTGCTGCTGGCCCGCACGCTGACGCGCTCGCTGCGTGAGCTGACCCTGGCAACCGAAGCGATGGCGCGCGGTAACCTGAACCAACGAGTGGTGGTGCGCTCGCGCGACGAAATCGGCGAGCTGGCGCAATCGTTCAACCAGATGAGCGCCGACCTGGCGCGCTCCAGCCAGCTGCGCAAGCAAATGACTGCCGACCTGGCGCATGATTTGCGCACGCCGCTTAGCATTTTGCGTGGGTATACCGAGGGCTTGCAAGATGGCCGGTTGCAGGGTGCGCCGCGCCTGTACACCATTATGCATGGCGAAGTTGAGCATTTGCAGCGCCTGGTTGACGACCTGCGTGTGCTCTCGCTGGCCGACGCGGGCGAGCTGCCAATCAACCGTCGCGCCGTCGACCCGGCGGCATTGCTTGAACGCACCGGGCTGGCCTACATTGTGAAGGCCGAAGAGCAAGGCCTTGAGCTGCGGGTTGAAGCCGCCGAAGATCTGCCTTCGGTCGAGGTCGATACCGACCGGATAACGCAGGTGCTGAATAACCTGGTATCGAATGCGATGCGCTACACCAGCCAGGGGGCGATTGTGCTAGCCGCGCACGCCGATGCGCAGCGTGTCTACCTCGAAGTGCGCGATACTGGTAGTGGCATCGCCGCCGAAGATCTGCCTTTCATCTTCGATCGCTTCTACCGCGCCGACAAAGCGCGCCAGCGCAGCACCGCCGATACCTCTTCGGGCCTAGGCCTGGCAATTACGAAAGCGATTGTCGAGGCGCATGGTGGTACCATTGCTGCGACATCAACCGAGGGTGGTGGCACAACCTTCACTATTGCCCTGCCACGCGAAAAGGCTGCCGGTACGCCGCGCCAGCTGAGCGATGGCAGTAATGCACGGCAGCCCGCCGAGCAGCTCACCCGCGTGTAGGCATCCGCCCAAATAATGTGCCGGCTCGCAAGTGCGGGGGTAGCAGTGCTGCCCCCGCAGTCGTGTGCCTCAGAATGACGCCGATGAGCGAGCGCCACCCACCGACGAGCGACCACTAGCGCATCGCAGCAATCGCGCCAGGGTTTGACGCGCTGCATCAGGAATGCTATTATCTGGGTACCTCAACCTGTACCTTGCATATGTAGATAGGCCCTTGGCCCGGGGGAGAACTGCAATGACGGAAGCGGTCCGCCAGATCTACTGGAATGTCGGTGAAGGATTTGCACCATTCGCGCTCTATTTCAGTGCGCTTGTCGCCCTAGCGGTGATGACCTGGGGTATGCTGCGCGATGTCGCTCGCTGGCGGCGGGGCAAGCCCGATGCGCGCATTTCCGAGCTGCCAGCCCGCGCGATCGAAGCGCTGGCCCAGGTATTCGGCCAGAAACGCGTGCTCAAAGATCGCCGCCCTGGCTCGATGCACGCCCTGATCTTTTTTGGCTTCCTGGCGCTGTTTATCGGCACCGATATTATTGCGGTCGAAGAAGATTTCAGCATTCCGCTGATGGGGCCGCAGGCCGGACAGATTCTCGCTGGCACCTTCTACCAGTGGTACGAGCTTATTCTCGACACGATGGGCCTGGTGTTCCTGGCGGGCCTGGTGTGGGCGGCCTGGCGGCGCTACCGCACCAAACCCGACCGGCTGAACAACCGCCAGACCGATCTGTGGGTGCTGGCGACGCTGCTGTATATTACTGCCACCGGCTTTCTGCTCGAAGGGCTGCGCCTGGCGAACCAGACGATCGGTGATATTCCGGTGTATCAGCAGGTATGGGCTAGCAACTCCTACTTTGGCTATAGCCTGGCTACGATCCTGCGCGCGATTGGCCTGGGTAATGGCAATGGGGTTGCCCTGGGGCTGCACGGCCTGTTCTGGTACACCCATATGCTGGTCACGTTCGCGTTTGTCGCCAGCATCCCATTCTCGAAGTTCAAGCATATTTTCTATACGCCGCTCAACACCTTCTTCCGTGATACTGCGCCCAAAGGCGCGCTGATGCCCATCCCCAATCTTGAGGCCGAAATCGAGAAGGACGAGCCGAAGCTGGGCGTGGCAACGCTGGCCGATTTCACCTGGAAGCAGCGGCTCGACTTCGATGCATGTATGCAGTGTGGGCGCTGCCAGAGCAAGTGCCCGGCCTACGCCTCGGGTTCCGAGCTGTCGCCCAAGTTCCTGATTACTAAAATGGCCGACCTGATGCGTGGCGAGCCGATTTTGCTGCGCGATGGCAGCGTGGCGCGCGTGCACCAGAATGTCGTGGCCGCAGGCACCAGCGAAAAGGGTGAAGCTGGCAAGCCCGCCGACGACCGCGAGAAATATCGCATCATCACTGGCGACCCGGAAACAATCCCGCTATATGAGGAAGGATTGTTCACCGAGAACGAGCTGTGGAGCTGCACCACCTGCCGCGCATGTATGGAAGAGTGCCCGGCCATGATCGAGCACGTCGATCAGGTGGTCGATTTCCGCCGCAACCTGGCGATGATCCAGAGCGAAGTGCCCGGCGGCGTTAAGCGCGTGCTCGAAGGCATCGAGCGGCAGGGCAACCCCTGGCGCCTGCCCGCGCGCGACCGCATGGCCTGGGCCGATGGCCTGGACGTGCCAACCATGGCCGAGAAAGAGCATGTGGATGTGCTCTATTGGGTGGGCTGCGCGCCGAGCTACGATGATCGCTCGAAGCGCGTGGCGCGCACGATGATCGAGCTGTTCACGCGCGCGGGGGTGGATTTTGCTGTGCTGGGCGAAGAAGAAACCTGCACCGGCGACCCGGCCCGGCGTATGGGCGAAGAGTTGCTGTTCCAGGAAATGGCGAAAACCAATGTCGGTACGTTCGGGCAATACACCTTCAAGCGGCTGGTAACCACCTGCGCCCACTGCTATAACACCATCAAGAACGAATACAACCAGTTTGGCGGGCGCGCTGGCATCGACTACGAGGTGATTCACCACACCGATTTCCTGGCGCAGCTGGTGGCGGCGGGCAAGCTTACGCCCACCGAGAAGGTTGACCAGCGCGTAACCTACCACGACCCGTGCTACATCGGGCGTTACAACGATGTGTACGATGCGCCGCGCAGTGTGCTGCAAGCCATCCCCGGCATTGAGCTGGTGGAGGCGCCCGACTGGAACCGTGAGCGGGCGATGTGCTGCGGTGGCGGCGGCGGCAATGTCTGGCTGGAAGGTTGGGGCAAGAAAGGCATCAACGTTATTCGGCTTGAACAGATGCAAAAAGCCGCACCCACTACCGTTGCAGTGGCATGCCCCTTCTGCATGGTAATGTTTGAGGATGCGGCCAAGAATACGGGTGTTGATGAGACGCTGGCGCGCAAAGACGTAGCCGAGCTGTTGCTGCAATCGCTACCTACGCCACCAACTGAAACACAGGCATAGCCACAAAAGTTGAAAAATAACCACCAAGGCGCCAAGACACCAAGAATATGTAGAAATCTTGGTGTCTTGGTGTCTTGGTGGTAAAATCTCCTGGTAACAGGAGGGCGCGTATGATCGAAAAGCCTAACGATATGCCGAAGCTGCGCGAGCTAGCCTACCCGGCTAATCTCCTTACCATTGCGCGCTTGCTGATGCTGCCAGCGGCTATTCGTGCTATGCGCGAACCCGATGGGCGCTGGCGCGCCCTCGCAATCTTTGCTGCCGCTATGGCAACCGACCTGTTCGATGGGCCGGTGGCGCGCATGCGCAACGAAGTTTCTACTTTGGGTAAAGTCCTCGATCCGCTGGCCGACAAACTGATGATCAACACCACCGCAATTGCGCTGTCGCGCACGCGCGGGTTCCCCTGGTGGGCCACCGGCCTGCTGCTGGCGCGCGATGTTGGGATTGTGCTTGGTAGCGCGCTGGTGTATCGCCACCGCACCGAAATCACCGTGGCCCACCCCGCTGGCAAAGCCACAACGCTGGCGCTTTCAGCCGCCATGCTGCTCTACCTGGCCGATGGCCCGCGCAGCGGCAAGCCCGCGCTATATGCGGCCTTGCTGCCATTTGGTGCATCCATGCTGGTGTATGGCAAGAAAATGCTTTCGGCCTTACGCCAACCACTTGCGCCGCGCTAACCGACACCCGCAAACCATCTGCCCGTGCATATTCCCCGGCGTTGATTTGTTATAATAGCCCGCGCGGAAGTGTATTTGCAATGCGGCATATTGCACGCGAGCGAGGTTGCTATGCCATTGGCGCTGATCGTCCACGGTGGGGCCTGGGATATTCCCGATAACGAGGTAGCCGAACATCAGGAAGGATGCCGCCAAGCGCTCGCCGCCGGGTGGCGTGTGCTCGAACAGGGCGGGCGCGCGCTCGATGCGGTTGAGGCGGCGGTGCGCGTACTGGAAGATGCCCCGATCTTCGATGCGGGCGTGGGCAGCGTGCTTAATCGCGATGGCGATGTGGAGCTGGACGCCGCCGTGATGGATGGCGAAACGCTGCGCTCGGGTGCGGTAGCCGTCGTGCGCCGGGTGCGCAACCCAATTACCCTGGCGCGGCGCGTGCTCGAGAGCCAGGTGATTCTGCTGGTGGGCCAGGGGGCCGAGCGCTTTGCCGAGTCAGCTGGTATTCCCTTCTGCGACCCCACCGAGCTAATTGTTGAGCGTGAGCGTGCGCGCTGGCAAGAACTGCACCAGCAGAGCAACTATCGCGCGCAAGATGCGTTTGGGGCGGCCCGCGCCAAGCAGTCTGCCCCCCAACCAACCAGCCTGAGCCATCCCGGCGATACGGTGGGCTGTGTCGCGCTCGATCGCACCGGCCAGCTTGCGGCAGGCACCTCTACTGGCGGCACCGCCAATAAGCTGCCAGGCCGTGTCGGCGATTCGCCACTGATTGGCGCGGGCCTCTACGCCGATACCAGCACCGGCGGCTGCTCCACCACTGGCTGGGGCGAATCGATTATGAAAGTGTTGCTGGCGAAAACCGCCACCGATCTGATTGGCGCAGGGCATACGCCGATGGAGGCAGCGCGCGCCGCGATCGACGTGCTGGCGCGCCGGGTTGGTGGGCTAGGTGGCTGCATTTTGCTTGATGCCCAGGGGCGGCCCGGGTTGGCGTTTAATACGCCGCGCATGGCCTATGCCTACCGCACCGAAGGCGGCGATGAAATAGTAGGGGTATAGCCTCATTTACACGCGTTACGCGGTCGCGCAGGTTTGAGGACATGGTACCAAACTGTTTTTTTGTGTTCGGCGGTTGGCGCAAAGCGCCAACCGCCGAACACGATGATACAAAAGTACCGCGCTGCCGCAGGCTACAAACGTCCACCGCGTAATTGGCCGCTCACGTAACTTGCCAGCAGCCAACCAGGAACAGCGGCCCGCGCACATGTTCGATAATTGGGTATAATAGGGCAATGCAACAACGTAATCATTCCGCCGCCGCTACCCCCGATCTGGCGGCAATCCGCACCGCCTTGCTTGCCTGGTTTGCCGCTGCTGGCCGCGATTTACCCTGGCGCCGCACGCGCGATCCCTACCACATCATGGTAGCGGAGATCATGCTTCAGCAAACCCAGGTCGATCGGGTTATTCCCAAGTATCACGCCTTCCTGGCGGCCTTTCCCACCCTCGCCGCGCTCGCCGAAGCCCCCACCGCCGATGTCATCCGTGCGTGGGCCGGGCTGGGCTACAATCGCCGGGCGCTGAATTTGCAGCGCGCGGCGCGTGCTGTGCTGCACGAGCACGGTGGGCAGTTCCCGCGCGACATTCCAACGCTGCTGAAGCTGCCCGGCATTGGGCGCTATACCGCCGGGGCGATTGCGTGCTTTGCCTTCGAGCAGGATGTTGGCTTCATCGACACGAATATTCGGCGTGTTGTGCAGCGCCTGTTTGCTGGGCCAGAAGAGCAGGGCACCAGTAGCGAAGCGCAGCTGCTGGTGCTTGCCGAGGCCGCTGTGCCTGCGGGCGCTGGCTGGGCATGGAACCAGGGGATTATGGAGCTGGGTGCGCTGATTTGCACGGCAAATGCCCCGGCGTGCTGGCGCTGCCCGGTAGTGGGCTGGTGCCGCGCCTATGCTGCCCGCCGTGCCGCCGATGAACAAGCCTTCAGCCTGGGTGCGCCCGCAGCTGTACTTGCGCCTGCGCGCCTGCGCAAGGTAGCCGAACGGCGTGAAGCTCCCTATGCTGGCTCGAATCGGTTTTATCGCGGGCGCACGGTTGATACTCTGCGGGTGTTGCCAGCCGGGCAGTGTATGGCGCTCGGCGATCTGGGGCGCGCGCTGAAGAGCGACTTTGCTGCGACCGACCAGCTCTGGTTGCAAGCGCTCGTCGATGGGCTGGCGCGCGATGGCTTGCTGGTGCTTGAAGGCGATGGTGTGCGCTTGCCATAGCGCTAAAGTTTTCGCGATGCGTGCCGCCACAGTGGCGAAAGTGGTATAATCGTCGCGCTCAAGCAGGCGTCGGGAAGAGAGTCATGCCCGCATTCGAAGCCCAATCCAGCCAATTCAGCCTGATCAGTGGCATTCAGCAGCCCACCAGCGACATGGTGCTCGAAACCGTGCCCGCCAGTTTTTTCGCGCCCGAAGCACGGAAAGGCCGCCTGTATATTTTCGTGGATATTGAGCAAGAAGCGCCGCGCGGGCGCGATGCATGCCAGCTTGTGATTCAGACGATCTGCAAGCAGTTCTACGACGATAGCTCATATAGCGTTACATCGGCCCTGCGTAAGGCCATCAGTGCGGCGAACAAGGCGCTGTACGAGCAGAATTTCAGCGCATCGCCGCAGAGACGGGCGGTGCTGGGCGTAAGCTGCGCCGTGATCAAAGGGAGTGACGTGTATATTGCGCAGGTGCAGCCCGCACAGGCCTACTTGCACAGCGGCACGAAACTGCGCGCCCTTCCGCCGCTGCCAACCGGCACAACTCCCACCGGCACAGCTATGTCATTCAAGCCCGGTGCAATCGGTGCCAGCCTCTCGATCGACCCTGAATTCTACCGCGCGGTGCTCAATCCTGGCGATGTGCTGCTGCTGTGCACGAGCGCAATGTCGCAGCTGCTCGACACCGACACCGCCAGTCGAATGCTGCGCGGTATGACCACCGAAGATATTGCCGCCGCGCTGGGCCGCCTGTGCGCCGAGCATGGCTTCACCGAGGCGCACGGGCTGGTAGCGATGATTCGCCCGGTGCTAAGCCCTGCCGCGCAGGCCGAGCCGCTTAGCCGAGCTGGCGTAACCGAGCGCGGGCGGCTAGTGGTGCGCCGCGCAACTGGCTGGGCCGGGCGGCTGAGCGGCGATGTTGCCTTGCTGCTGCGCGGCACAAATGCGCGCACCCAGCGCCGCAAGGCCGCCGCGCGCCACGAGCAAGACCAGCGCGCCGCGCAGCTGCTGCAGCAGCTGCCGGAAGAGCCACCTTTTCGGGCCGATCCGCCGCCGCCGGTTATCCCGCTTGAGCTGGGCGAAAGCCTCGATGAGCGGCTCGAGCAGGAACGACGTGACCGACGCACGCGCCTGGGTGCCGCGCCCGTGCGCGAGGCCGAGCCAGGCACCGACGCGCAGCCTTCGCGCTTCCTGGGCGAAGACGACTATATCGACCCAACGCGTACCGAGCGACGGCTCGACCCTGGCCGCACCGAGCGCGGGCCTGATCTGAGCGATACCCCGGGCATGGCTAGTTTTGGCCGCTCATATCGCGCGCAGAGCGAAGCTTCCTCGGGCAGTGAGCCAACCCTGGGCGAACGTATTTCCCAGCCATTCGGCCAGCTTGCCGGTGCGCTCGGTAGCATGAATCGCCGCCGCCGCTTGCGCCGCCCACCACCGCGCGCTTTGCCACGCCGCAGTGGCGGCCTGACCTACCGCCGTCAGGCACCACCTTTCCCCTGGCAATGGCTGCTAGTGCTAGTACTGGTGGTTGCCGCCGCCGTGCTTTATGGGATGAATCTCTCGCGCGAATTGACTCAGCGCCGTGCGAACGATACGCTTGAGCGCGCGGCAACAGCCGTAAGTGCGCTCAATGGTGCCAACGAACAAACTGCGCCCCAGTTGCTCGATGCGGCGGCGGTAGCGTTGGCCGATGTCCGTGCCACGGGTTCAATCACCGCAACGCTCGAAAATCGCCAGCGCTACGATGAGCTTGAGCGCGAGTACGAGCGGGTGCAGGCCGCACTGCAAAAGCTCACGTACTTCGACGACCTGACCATGATCGCGCAACACCCGGTCGTTTCCGGGCTGTTCACCAGCGTGGTTGTGCCACCACCGCCGCAGGGCATAACTAACACTGCGGCATTCGCCAGCATCTACATGCTCGATAGTAACGCGGGTGTGCTGTACCGCATGCCCCGCAATGGCGGCACGCTCGAACCCATGCTCAGCCCGAACGAAACAGTTGGGCCAACCGTAGTGGGCAAGGTAAAGGCCCAGGCCTGGCGCGAAGATAACATTGTGGCTGTGGCGCAGAGCGGCGATGCCGGCCCTTTTACCTTCTATTTCCACAATAGCAGCGGGTGGGGCTACAACACACTGGCGGGCAGCGAAACCTGGGGGCGCATCAATGCGCGCTTCCGGGCCGTGAATTATGGCGGGAACCTGTATGTCTGGGGCGGTGGCGCGTCGTCAGATCAGATTCAAAAATATAGCAGCGGCAATTACGGCCAATACCCCGAGCCGTGGATCAAAGAATTTGGCGGGCAAAAAACCGCCAATGCACTCGATCTGGCGATCGATGGCGATGTCTATTTACTCGAACCAAATGGGAATATGCTGGTATTTAGCGGCGGTACGTTCACGCGCGAGATTGTGCCGCAGGGGCTTAACCCGCCGTTGAGCACACCCGCTGGCTTCTTTGTCACGGGCGATATTGAGAGCGGGTCGATCTTCCTGATTGATTTCAATCAGCGGATTATTGAAATCGATAAAAAGACCGGCGCGCTGATTCAGCAAGTTCGCGCCCGGCCCGACAGCCCTTTCACCCTCGATCAGCTCACCAGCCTGTATGTCGATGCCAGCGGCCCGCGCCCGGTGCTGTATATGGTGAATGGCGGGCAGATTCTGCGCGGCGCGCTGCCCGACCGACCGCGTCCACTGGCGGCACCTACCGGCACGCCCGCGAGCGGTTCGCCCGCGCCTACGACTGCACCATAAGCAACGGGTGAGTAAGTTTATTAGGACTTTCGCTTACTCAAGCAAATTCTTCGCTCTCTGGTGATGTTTTGCGCGGAGCGCAAAACATCACCAAGAAAAAGTACCTTGCTGCCGCAGGCAAATAAACCAGTAAGCGAAAGTCCTATTTATATCAGGTTCGCTAACCATATTACGCACTACGCTCTACGGTTTATATCGCGTAATGAGTAGTGCGTATTTCATCCTTCAAACGAGCTTGATACTATTCCGCTTCGCGTGCATCGCGCTGGCTCGCTGGGAATGGCATATTCAGGTTGAGCTGTAGCAGCGCCCACAGCCCGGCACTGAGCAACATAACCAGGCCAACCAGGCCAGCCAGCGGGTAGCCGCGCATCATATTCACCAGGGTGAACATAAGCGTGCTGAGTAGGTAGAGCCAGGCCGGAATACCTGCCGCACCCGCCAGCCCACGCGGCGTCCCTACGCGCACTGCCAGTGGGCCGCGCGACGGAAGCAGCTGGGCCAGGAGCAACGCCATAAACAGCCCCACCAGCCACCATGCCACGAAATTGGCAAGCGGAACCCCGTAATACCAGCCGCTATCGTGCCATACCCAGTAGGCGTGGATGCGCGTCGCCATGGTTTCGATTTGCAGGTCTAGCAGCAACACCAGGGTTGCAGTCAGCAGCGCCCGTGTGAGCCGGGCCTGGCTGACGATCGTCGCCAGCTGCCATGCGCCGGTTGCCACCATCAGCCAGGCGCAGGCAATTGGCAGCGGCACAATGCCAAAAAACTGCGGCTGAAGCGCTTCGGTATAGGTATAGCGCCCGAACGGGAAGCCGGTGACCACGCCCAGGTGTTCAACGCCCCAGGCTAGCAAAAACACACTCAGCGCGGCCAGCGCGCCGCGCCGCCCATAGTAGCCAAGTAGCCAGAACAGCGCCGCCGCGCCCTGAAGTATCAGCAGTGCGCCGCCCATCCAGCCGCCCCAGCGCGGCACGCGATCAAGCGCAACCACTGCCGCCGAGCCAGGGAAGGCGGCTAGGTAGATCAGGAAGAGGGCTAGTGCAACATGGCGAATTTTTCGCATACGAAATCATTTCTCATCACACTTCAACGACCAAGCAAAAAGCCCTGCCCTAACACATCGTGCGGGCCAAGCACAAACTCGTGCCGCCCGGTAATTGCCGCTGTGCCACCGATTTCAGGCACAATTGCTGCATATTCGCCCACGCTGGTGGTAGCCGCCACTCGCCCGCTAAAGGCGCTGCCGCGACCCAAAATGCTCTCGACTACAATCTCCTGGCCTGGCGCAAGCTCTCCGCTAGCCGTGTGCAGTGCCAGCCGCGCCGACACACCCGTACCCGTCGGCGAGCGATCGACCTCGGCGTTGGCAAAGACGCAGATGTTACGGCTGTGGTGCGCGGGGTCTTCGGGCGCGTCGGTGAGGATGGTGCCATACAAAAAGCTTAGGTCGGGCTCATACGGGTGGCGAATGTGCAGCGCAGCATTCACCGCCTGCTTCACAGCCTCACCCGCGGCGACAAGCTCACGCGTGTGCTCGGGTGCGACGCGCAGCCCCAGGCGTGCGGCGGGCAGCACCGCGTAAAACGCGCCGCCAAACGCTACATCGGCTTCAACCCGGCCATAGCCCGGCACATCAAGCGGAAGATCACGCGCGTAGACAAACGATGCGACATTCAGAAACGTCACACGCGCAACGTGGCCCTGCGCGTCGATGTGCGCCGTGGCGCGTACCAGCCCGGCGGGCGTATCGAGATTGACCGGCGTGCGCGGGCCAGCGGCAGGAAATGCACCAGTTTCGAGCAGCGCAGTTACCAGCGCAATGACGCCATGGCCACACATAGTGCTGTAGCCTTCGTTATGCAGGAAAATGACGCCGAAATGGGCCTCGGGCGATACCGGTGGGGAAAGCACGCAGCCATACATATCGTAGTGGCCGCGCGGCTCCCACATCAACGCCCGCCGCACGTAGTCGTACTGCTCACGCATTGCGCGCCGCCGCTCAAGAATGGTTGCCCCGGGCAGCGCGGGTAGCCCGCCAGTGACGATCCGCAGCGGCTCGCCCGCCGCGTGGGTATCGAGCGTTGTGATAATCAGCGCATTGGCGGCCCAGTCGCGCGCATTCCAGTTGAGCTGCATACCACGCTCCTGCTGTTGTCGCTGGTAGTTTGCCCTGAACGGCCGCACTATCTATACGCAATCTTGGGCCAAAACGATGTGCGGATTATACCAAATGCGGAAACGTTCTTGCTGTTGCGAAGTGACGACTGACCACCGACAGCCGACTACAGGCCAGTCGTCCGTGGTCAGTCGATGGTTGCCATCCGGCTAGAAGGTGTTGCAGACAGCTTTTGAGACTTATCGCAGCTCGCCACGCGCCAGCGCCCGGGCAATTGCGTTATGGCGCGCCACCAGCGCGGGCAGATCGAGGCCAAGCAGCTGGCCGTCGTGGACGCGCACCCGCCCGTTAATCACGCTCAGCGCAACTTGGGGCGGCTGGCAAAACACCAGCGCCGCCAGCGCATCGTGAACCGCGCCGCCGGCAAAGCCCAGCGTATCGAGCCGGAAGCCGACAACATCGGCGGCCATGCCCGGGGCCAGGTAGCCAATATCGTCGCGGCCCAGCACCTCGGCACCACCGCGTGTTGCCAGGCGTAGCGCCTCAAGCGCCGTCAGGCCAGCCGGGTCGCCCAGCACCCGGTGCAGTAGCAGCGCCTGGCGCGCTTCGGCTAGCATATGCGAGCCATCGTTCGAGGCCGAGCCATCGACACCCAGGCCCACGCGCGCACCGGCGTGCAGCAGCGGGCGCAGCGGCGCAATGCCCGAGGCCAGGCGCATATTTGAGGTTGGGCAGTGCGCTACGCCGGTGCGCGTGCGCCCCAGCCGCGTCACTTCAGCGGCGGAGGGGTGAACCATATGGGCGTGCCACACATCTGCGCCAACCCAGCCCAGGTCTTCGGCCAGCTCCACCGGCGTGCGGCCAAACGCTTCCAGGCAGTAGCGGTGCTCGTCGCGAGTTTCGGCCAGGTGCGTGTGCGAGTGTACGCCATAGCTGCGCGCGAGCGCGATGCTTTCACGCATCAACTCGGGCGATACCGAGAATGGCGAGCAGGGGGCTAACACCACGCGCAGCATACTGTAGCGCTCGCTGTCATGGTATTCCTCAATCAGGCGGCGCGAATCGCGCAGGATGAACGCCTCGTCTTCCACCACGCGATCGGGCGGTAGGCCACCGTGGCTTTCGCCAACCGACATCGAGCCGCGCGCGGCGTGGAAGCGGAAGCCCAGCGCCTGTGCCGCCGCAATCTGGTCGTCGAGGCGCGCGCCATTCGGCCAGATGTAGGTATGATCGCTGGCGGTGGTGCAGCCCGAAAGCATCAGCTCGGCAATCGCCACCTGGGTGCTGACATGAATTGCCTCGGGCGTCATGCCCGCCCAGATTGGGTAGAGCGTGCGCAGCCAGGTGAACAGGTTGGCATCTTGCGCAGCGGGAAGATTGCGCGTCAGTGTCTGGTAGAAGTGATGATGCGTGTTCACCAGGCCCGGCAGCACCACCATATCGCGCGCGTCAATCACCGTATCGGCGCTGGTGGGCAGCTGGCTGCTCGGCCCCACCTGGCGAATCACCTGGTCTTCAATGTAGATGCCGCCATCGGTATAGCGTGTATCGGCATCGTCCATGGTCGCCAGCAGCGCGGCGTTTTTCAGTAAAAGTGTTGGCATCGCCCCTCCTCAGGTTTCGGCGGGCCTGGCTGCATGCGGGCGCGGGTTGGGCAGCCGCTTCGCCAGGAAAATACGCTGGTGGCCGGGCGGCAAATCATCCAGCACGCCCCACACCTGGTAGCCGTGCCGCTCGTAGAAGCCGCGCGCCTGAAAGCTGGTGGTGTCGAGATGCACAGCAATGCACTGGCGCTCAAGGGCAATCGATTCGGCGCGTTGCAGCAGGCGGCTGCCCCAGCCCATGCGCCGCAGCGGCGCGTCGAGCCAGAGCGTTTCGACATACAGCCAGTGCCAGTAGGTGCCGCCCAGCAGCCCGCCGACCACGGCTCCATCCGGATCGCGCAGCAGCAGCGTCAGTGGCGCGAAGCCGTCGTCGCCCGCGATTTGCTGATTGAAGCGCGACAAGCCCCAGCGCACTGCTTCGACATCTTCAGGGCTTGGGTTGTCCTCTTCGCTCAGGCGATACGTGCCTTCCACGGCGTTACAGCGCCTCGAATACGATATCCTGCGCGCCCTGCCACAGCACAGTGCGGCCCATTGTCGCGAGCTGCTCGTGGCCTTCAAGCAGGGTGAGGAAGTGATTACCGGCGAGCTGCCCGACTTTGCTGGCGAAGCACGCGCTGCCATACGGGAACAGAATCTCGGTTTCGCTGTAGCCGCCAGGGTAGAATAGAATGTCGCCGCGCGAGGGGTGGCTGGTGTGATTCTCGAAGCCTACGCCGAGCTGGAAATCACCGAGTGGAATCCAGCAGGCTTCGCCGCTCCAGCGCGCGTGAATGATTTTCTGACGGTAGGGCAGCAGCTGCGCGAATGCTGCGCAAGTGGCTGGGGCTAACTCTTCCTCCAGGCGCGCGGTGTATACAAACTGCCCGCCAACCGTGATGCGAAGGGTTTTCATGGGTGCTTACCTTTCGTTGTTGCTCGTTCAGGGTATGCGGAATAGAAAGTAGCACCGGTCAGCTGTGCCGCTTGTACACCCCAGCTGACCGGTTTGGAAATAAACAAGCGCTACTCTGTACTGCCTGCGCGCGGTGCCTGCGTTTGCGCGTGGATCGCGGACAGCACGCGCTCGGGCGTCATCGGCTGCTGCGTGACCCACGCGCCCGTAGCATCGTGGATGGCGCTGGCAATTGCCGGGGCCAGTGGTACCAGCGCCATCTCGCTCATGCCGCGCGCGCCAAATGGCCCGTTCGGGTCAGCTAGCTCAAGAATGATTGGCACAATCTCGGTGGGCATATCCAGCGCGGTCGGCAGCAGGTAGGTGCTGAAGTGCGGCGTCAGCACGCGGCCATCGCGCACCTGGAAGTGTTCGAGCAGCGCGTAGCCGAGCGCCTGCGCCAGGCAGCCCTCGATCTGGCCCTCGACCTGCTGGCGGTTGATTGCCCGGCCCACATCGTGCGCGCTGATAATGCTGAGCACCTGCACCTGCCCGGTGAGTGTGTTCACTTCCACCTCAACTGCCTGCGCAACATAGCCATAGCAGTAATTTGGCGTACCCTCGCCCGTCACCGGGGCGAGCGCGGTGGTGGCCGGTGGGCGGAATTGCACCGTTGCAATCGCCGGGCGCTCCTCATCCTGCCACTGCTGCAAGGCGGCTTTCGCCGCTTCGTGTACGGCGCGCCCGGCCATCAGCGTTAGCCGCGACGCCGAGGCGCTGCCCGCATTTGGTGCCTGGCTGGAATCGTCGGTGATTAGCGTGAGCTGCTCGGGTGCCAGCCCCAGCGTTGCGGCGGCGATCTGGCGCATTGCCAGGTGCGTGCCCTGGCCAACATCGGCGGCACCTACACGCACAATGGCGCGCTCAATCGCCTGCTCGCCATACAGCTCAACCGTAGCGGTAGCCTGCTCGGGATAGCCGAACGAGTAGCCTACATTCTTAATACCGCAGGCAAGGCCTATGCCGCGGCGGAGATGTGAGGTAGCGTGCGATTGTTCCCTGCCCTGCCCCCCATCCCCAATCCTCCGCGTGCGTAGCTCGGTGACGACTGCTTCCATACATTCGCGCACGCTCACGCCCGGAGGCAGTGGGCGCTGGGTTGCCTCGATATCGCCCTCGCGGTACAGGTTCTTGCGCCTTAGCTCGATTGGGTCGATACCCAGGGCGTGGGCCAGCCGCGTCACCATAATCTCGCTGGCAAACTGAGCCTGGGGCGCGCCAAAACCGCGAAACGCGCCGCTCGGCACATTGTTCGTATACACTGCGTAGGCATCCACCCACACATTCGCAACGTTGTATGCCCCATTGGCGAAAATCGCGGCGACCTTGGTCACTTCCTGGCTGGTCGAGGCGTAGGCCCCACCGTCGGCCAGTAGCTCGGCCTGCACCGCAGTGATCGTGCCATCGCGGCGCGCGCCCCACTTGCAGCGCACGGTGATCGGGTGGCGCTTATGATGGCCGATCATCGATTCTTCGCGGTTCCAGACCAGTGCCACCGGCTTACGCAAGCGCCAGGCTGCCAGCGCCAGCACATGCTGAATCGACAAATCTTCGCGCCCGCCAAATGCCCCGCCGATCGCGGCGTAGCGGATGACGACCTGGTCTTCGGGCAGGCCCAGCATCGCAGCGATCTGCTTGCGGTCTTCGTGCAGCCACTGCCCGGCGGTTTCTACCACCACCCGGCCTTGCTCATCGACGTAGGCAATGCCCGCTTCGGGCTGAAGAAAGGCGTGTTCCTGCCACGAGGTGCTGAACTCGTCTTCAATCACGATGTCGGCTTCGGCGAAGGCTTGCACAACGTCGCCTTTGCGGATGGGTATGCTGAATAGCACATTGCTGCCGCGCGCCACGTGTACCAGCGGGGCACCAGGCTGCATGGCCGCGCGCGCATCGGTGACAATCGGTAAATCTTCATAGCTTACCTGCACCAGGCGGGCAGCGGCGGCGGCGGCGCGCTTACTTTCGGCCACCACCAGCGCCACCTTATCGCCTTGAAAGCGCACTGTATCGGCACACAGCACCGGCTGGTCGTGGTCGATCAGGCCGAACGCGTTATACGGTACGTCAGCAGCGGTAAGCACCGCCACCACGCCCGGGTAGGCCAGCGCTGCCGCTGTGTCGATCGCGGTGATGCGTGCGTGTGCCCGGCCCGCAAATACCACCTTGAGGTGCAGCATGCCCGCGCGCACAAGGTCGGCGGGGTAGTTCGCTGCGCCAGTGACCTTGCCCAGCGCGTCGGGGCGCGGCAGCGATTCGCCAATGAGTGCGGTCATACTTCACCCCCAAGTGTCGCTACATTGGCGCGGTTTGGCTCATCCGCCGCATCCAGCACAGCATCGAGAATTTTGCGGTAGCCAGTGCAGCGGCAGATATTGCCGCTCAGGGCAATTTGCGCTTGCTCACGTGTTGGGTGCGGCTGTTCATCGAGCAGCTTTGCGCCTGCCATAAGCATGCCGGGGATGCAGAACCCACACTGCACCGCCGCATTACGAATGAACGCCGCCTGGAGCGGATGGAGCGCCGCTGGTGGGGCCGCATTGGCGCTGGCGCTCAGCCCTTCGATCGTCGTAACCTGCGCGCCGTGGGCTTGCCCAGCTGGCGTCAGGCAGGCCATCACCGCCTGGCCGTTGAGCCACACGGTGCAGGCGCCGCATTCACCCTCGGCGCAGCCCTCTTTCGCGCCGGTTAGCCCAGCATCTTCGCGCAGTGCGTCGAGCAGCGATTTGCTTGGCGCATCGCCGCTCAGGGTGCAGGCGCGGCCGTTAATCGTGGTTGCGATCGCCGCGACGACCGCCGACGGACGATCGACTAATCCTTCAGTTTGTGCCAATATCTGGCGGTCACCGGTTTCCAGAAGTACTGGCGTGCTGGGCCAACCGTCGCGCTCGCGGCCCGCAGCCAGGCGCAGCAGCCCCTGTTTGAGCATGCTGGCGACCGTGGTACGGCGGTAGCCCGCCGAGCCGCGCACATCGTCGATCGGCTGTACATCCGCAGCGGCGAGCCGTCCGGCTTCAGCACACGTCGTGGTGTCGAGCACTCTCCCTTGAAGAAACGCCTCGGCGCTGGGCGCATGTACAATCGTTGGCGCGACACAGCCCAGTGTGATGCGCGCGTCGGCAACTGAAGGCGGGCTGTTCTGTTCAGTTGTTTGCAGCGTCAGCACAATCGCCAGGTCGATGACTGAGATGGCCTGGGCGCGGCGCAGCCCAAGCTTGATAAACAGGCCGCGCTGGGTAGCGCCCAGAGCTGGCACGCGCACCTCGCGCACGAGCTCGCCGGGCCGCAGGGCCGTGGCACGAAAGCCAGTATAGAATTCGTGCAGTGGCAGTACCCGCTCACCATTTGCGCTGGCCAGTATCAGCTCGGCCCCAAGTGCCATAAGCGGGGTAATGGTGTCGTTCGCAGGCGAGGCAGTAACAAGGTTGCCCACCACCGTGGCGCGGGTGCGAATTGGCGGTGCGCCAACTTCCCAGCACGCTTGCGCCAGTGGCAGCGCGCCTTGCACACACTCCGCCGACGCAATCACATCGTTGTGGGTGGCGAGTGCGCCGATATGAATGGTATCGCCGACGCGCCGCACATACTTTAGCTCGCTGAGGCGTGTGAGGTCGATGAGTGTTTCGGTCGGGCGCACCCCGCGCGATAGTTCAACCAATACATCGGTGCCGCCCGCCACCAGCCGGGCGCGGCCAGCGTGCGCGGCCAGCAGCGCCAGCGCTTCGGCGAGTGAGCGCGGCTGCAAGTAGGTCTGCCACATAACTCTGCTCCTTTGAACATCCCACGCTCACCCAAACACCCAGCAGTTCGGCAAGCAAGATGCCGCGAATCGGCGTACAAAGGGCACAATGGCTGCCCTTGTCTGCTATGCAGTGCCGCCATCCCCGGCGGCGGGTTCATGGTTCGTAGGCTGGGAATACCTTGATACAAAGATGCCAGATGGTGAGCATCTGACATGCTGGCAACTATACACGAGCGTTGATGCGCTTGTCAAGCATAAGCAGGATAAGAAGGTAGCCAGCCTCCCCGCTGTAGCAGCTTGCAGGCTGCAGAAGCCAGGAAGCAGTTAGTTCAGCGCTTACGCCTGTAGTCATCTGGCTCAATTGGGCTGCAAATCGCTATAATCCTGCAAGCGCAGTGCCTATGGTATCATAATGCCTTAGACTTGCACCAATACCTACGACGAGAGGATCATGGCACCGAGCTACTGCGCGTTTGCGCCAACCCACCCGCTGCACCGCACCTATCACGATACTGAATATGGCTTCCCGCTGCGCGACGATGCCCGGCTCTTCGAGCGGCTGGCGCTGGAAATTAACCAGGCCGGGCTTTCGTGGCTGACGGTGCTGAAGAAGCAGGGTGCTTTTCACCAGGCATTCGAGGGCTTTTATCTCGACCGGGTGGCTGCGTATGGCCCTGCCGACGAGGCCCGCCTGCTGGCTGACGCAGGCATTATTCGCAACCGCCTGAAAGTGCGCGCAGTGATAGAGAACGCGCGCCGCCTACAAACTATCCGCGCGCAGCATGGCTCGTTCGCCGCCTGGCTCGATACCTACCATCCCCGCGACCAGCCTGCCTGGCAGAAGCTATTCAAGCAGACATTTGTTTTCACCGGCGGCGAAATTGTTGGCGAATTTCTGATGAGCACTGGCTACCTTCCCGGCGCGCACGAGCCTGGCTGCCCGGTATACGCCACTATTGCGGCGCTGCACCCCCCATGGATGCGGGCGACCACGTAATAGCAGCATCCGCCACCGGGCCACGCAATGAGTGTCGGCTATAATCCTTGGACTTGCGCTTACTCCAGCAAATTCTCCATGTTCTTGGTGCTTTTTTGCGCAGCGCTAAAATTACAAGAACAAAGAAAAAAGTACCTTGCTGCCGCAGGTAAATACACCAGGAAGCGAAAGTCCTAAATCTATTCGGAGGAAGCAGATGGATTTTCATCCCAGGGTCGTCATCCGCTATTGCACGCAGTGCCGCTGGCTGCTGCGCGCCGCCTGGTATGCCCAGGAGCTGCTTACAAGCTTCGAGACCGAGCTAGGCGAAGTAGCGCTGGCACCGGGTATTGGTGGCATCTTCGAGGTGTATGTTGGCGAGATGCTGCTCTGGTCGCGGGCCGAGCGCGGCAGCTTCCCAGATATTAAGGTGCTCAAGCAGCTGGTGCGCGATCAGGTGGCGCCGGGCAAATCGCTCGGCCATACCGACCGTGCCGCTACGCAAGTGGGTGATGGCAATGCCAACAGCTGAGCTGCCGCCCATACCGGCGCGCCACAGCCGCCTGGGCGATGCACTTGTCTATTGGGGGCTGGTGCGCTCGGCGCTCTGGTCGCACTTCGACCGCGTGTGGATTAAGCTCGACGGCGGCATCCCACATGCTGGCCCGCTGATTGTGTATATGAACCATCCCTCGTGGTGGGATGGCTATATGGCCTTCGTGCTCAACCGCGTGGTACTGCGCAGCCGCTTCCAGGGCTTCGCAATGATGGAAGAAGCCCAGCTGCGCCGCTATAGGTTCTTCAGCTGGAGCGGCGCGTTTTCGGTACATCGGCAAGATGCGCGCTCGGCAATGCGCTCGGTCGCCTATATTGGGCGCGTGCTGGCCGAACGGCGTGCGCGCTGCCTGTATGTGTTCCCACAAGGCGAAATTACGCCAAATGATCGCCGCCCGCTAGAGATATTTGGCGGCGTGGCGCATGTGGTGCGGCGCTGCGGCGGTGCGACGCTTTGGCCGATCGCGTTGCGCTACGAGTTTGGCGGCGAGCAGCGCCCCGAGGCATTTCTTCGTGCAGGTGCACCACACTATGCCCCACCCACCGCCAATAGCCACGAGCTTACTGCCGATATTAGCGCGCGCCTGACGGCGGCCTGCGATGCCCTGCGCCAGGAATATATCAGCGGCGACCTGTGCGGCTACCGCACCCTGCTGCGCGGCAGAACCGGCACCAACCGCGCCTTCGATGCGGCCCGCGCATTATTGCCACGGCGGAAACCATAGGGCACGCAGCCGGGAATTATTGACCACATTGCAGTTAGTCGGAGCCGGGAGGCATGTGCTTGCGTGCTTATGCAAGCGCCTTCTTCAGCACACTTTCTTTAGCGCAATTCGGCCAGCAAACCGGGCAGCTCGCGCAGCGAAGCGATTGTAGCATCGGGCGTGGTTTCGCTCAGCTCATAGGGAAATACGCCTGGTCGTTGCAATAACACCGCTGCCATGCCAGCGTTACGCGCGCCGCTGATATCGCGCAGCGGGTTGTCGCCCACATACAGCGCCCGCGCAGGTGGCACGCTCAATGTTTCTAACATATGCCCAAACAGGCGTGCATCGGGCTTGCGGTAGCCGAAATCGGAAGATACCACTAGCGTGTCGAAATAGTGCGCCAGGCCAAGCATCGCCATTTCAGGCTCAAGGAACAGCCGCTGCGCATCGGATACCACGCCAAGCGTATAGTGCGGGCGTAATGTTTCCAGGCAGGGCCTGGTATCGGCAAACAGGCTAAAGCGCCGCATACTGAGCGCGCGAAAGAGCTGCACCATTGGTACAACCTGCGCATCTGCCCCTCGATACCCTAGCTCGCTCAGCAGCGCCCGCCACACCGCCAGCAGATTAACTTCGGGGAATGGCTCGGGGCTACTCCGCTGGCTGTAGCGTACCGCCGCGAAAAACAGCTCGCGCAGCTGCTCGGCTTCGGCATAGACCCCCTGGTAGCGCAAGAAACGCGCCATACGCCGCCAAAGGCTGGTGCGCCGCTCATCGGTATGAATATCGATCAGCGTACCATACAGATCGAATATAACGGCTTCGTAGTGCATAGGGCAGTGGAAAAGTAAAAGGCAAAAGGTAATGTCCAGCGGTGTTCGCGTTCCAATAAGCAGGCGGCAGGTGGCACAATAGAAGCAAGCTGCGAATCGCTACGGTAATACGCTCCGTTTCTCTGCCCCCTGGTGGTGAAAAACCTCCTACTTACGTGCTGAGCTGTCGGTTGTTGGTCTACAGTGCCAGGCAGTGCTCGGCTTCGGCCAAAAAGGCTCGCCGGTAATCGAGATCAAGCCAGGAATTGCGGCAGATACGCAGCTCGGTGCAGCCCATGTAGAAACGGCAGCGCTCGGTAAGCGCGGCGAAGTCGGCTTTTCCCAGCCCTACCTCGGCAGCATAGCTCGCATAAAAATGGCGAATATATGGCTCGCCGGCCCAGGTATCGCCCTTGAGCCACGAGAGCAGGTGCCGCAGCTCGGCGGCCACACAGCCCAGGTCGGCGGCGGGATCGGCGGTGTGCATGCGCTCAAGATCGATGGCTGTAACCTGGCTGCCCTGAAAGAGAAAATGTGCTGGTGTTGCGTCGCCGTGCACTAGCGCTTGCTGCGCGTCGCCGAGTAATCCGCTTGTGGCCCAATCATCGCGCAGGCGCTCAAAGCGCAACTGTTGATCTGCGTCAATCACCTCCCAGCCGCGCAGCTGGTTAAGCATTTTGTCGTAGTAGGCGAAGGCATGCTCAGGCACCACTGGCTTTGCAATCGCAGAGCGGCGATGCAGCGCCGCCAGCCAACCCGCCAGCAGCCTCAGCCGGGTACGCAGCAGCGCGCCCGCATTTTCGTAAACCGCAGCGTGAATTGTGCTCACAAGGTCGTCGCCGGGCACAGCATCTTCAATCAGCACACAGTTAATCGTGGCCGCCATTGCCAGCGGGCGCACAACCTGATATTGCCCGCTGTCAAACCCGAGGGTTCGGACATGCAGCAGGTTCGCAAACTCGCGCTCCATCAGCTCGATGCGTAAGGACATATTCCCGTCTTGCGCGCCATCGATCCACTTGTTGCCAAAGAACTTGCCGACCACCGCCACCCCGCTGACCTGATCGGCGTAGCGGTAGGCCGTCGAGCTAGGATCGAGCTTATAGACATCGAATATTGGTGTGGTGGTGATACCAAGCTGGTGCGCCCACACTTCGCCTGCCAGCAAAGCGTAGAGCGGATCGTCGGGTGCAAGGGTTGCAAGCGGTGCTATTGTCATAGTTGTTGCGGGCAGCATACTTCATTCACGCCTGGCGATACATTGGGTTGGCGGGGCATCCGGCAAAGCGTTGCTTGAGTAGCACATGATAGATTTCTATTCTATCAGACTAAGCAAGTGCCCAATGTGCTATGAGTGAGTGCATCAACTGCCTAGTGTATGTACACCCGTTCTCGTTAATCGAAACCTAATATATACCCGTTATATTCACGCCTGTGAAAAGCCGGTCTGCTCGACGGCATCGATGAACTTCATATAATAAAGGAAAGCACAATGCGCACTACATCGAAAACCATCCTTTGGCTAGGTATCGTGTTGATCCTCATTACTGGCCTGGTGCATTTTATCGACGCTCCCGATGCGTTCGAGGAAGTGACATATAAAGGGTTGTTGTTTGTGGCGAATGGTCTTGGGGCCATTGTCGCGGCGTATGGTATCTGGAAGAACGAGCGCTGGGGTTGGGGGCTTGGGCTACTCATCGCGGCTGGCTCGGTGGCCGCGTATGTTGCCAGCCGCACGGTCGGGTTACCGCAGTTGCCCGCCGAGCCCGATGAATGGCTTGAGCCGCTTGGCGTACTATCGGTTATGGCCGAGGCGCTATTCAGTATGCTAGCACTCTGGGTGCTTGGCGGCACAAATACGCGCTCTACATTACCGCCAAGCGCAGCATAATAATATCCCTGGTCGTGGTTCAACGCAGCAACCCGGTGCCGATCTTTTCGGTGCCGGGTTTATTATGTGCGCTCGATATTCCTATAATCCAAGTGGCGATGGCACACTCCTTGCCATTACGGTAGCAGTGACAATGGCATCAGGTATTAGGCTTTTACGCAAGGGGATTGTTTGGTAGCGTGATGCAGCTTTTTTGCCTGCGGCAGCAGCGTACTCAACAAGCTTGTGCGTGTACGTGCGGTTTTGCCACGTTCCACATGGCAAAACCGCACGCACATAAAGATAAAGTACCGCGCTGCCGCAGGCTGAACACACCAACTACGTAAGTTTTATGAATTAAGAAAGCGAGGACGCATTATGGCCGAGAAAAATTATCAGGATGCTGTGCAAGCTCTGAAGGAATATTTCGGTGGGCGCTGGGAAACGAGTGAAGTAGAAGGCCGCGCGGAAATGGCGAAAGTACTCCGCGAGAAGCTTGACTTTAGCGCAGATGAGGCGAACGCTGCACTGAGCGCGATGCTCGCCGCGAATACTATTCGCTACCATACTGCTGCAACTGCCGAAAACCACCCTGCGGCGGAAACCTTACCAGCTCCCTCCGAACCCAATGTGATTATAGGTATGCCCTCTTCAAGCGGCCTGCCGAATGTGCCAATAGCCGGCAATCAATTGATTACCGCTGGGTATTGGGAAATTGGCGAGCCGACAGATGAAACGGCGCCTGGGCGAGGTGGACAGGTGACGCCAAGCGGCTTGTAGCGTAATCACAAACCCTGGCATTTTTTGTCGTGGCAAGTCTGGACAACAGTGCGGGTGGCTCATCAGCCGCCCGCGTTTTTACAGTCTCAAAGTATAGGCGGTTGCGCTCTTTCACTGGCCACCTGCATGTGCGCTAACCCGGGCTTTTGCCCTGCCTCGTGGTACAATGCGCCGGGGCGCAGCGTAGCGCCTGCCAAATGTGGAGGAACACATGCGCAAGATTGCAATCATTGGTACGCCCGTTGATCTGGGCGCGGGTCGGCGCGGCGTTGATATGGGGCCGGGCGCGATCCGCTATGCCGGGCTGAAAGAGCGGCTGGAAGGACTAGGGCATAGTGTACGCGACCTGGGAAATGTTGCAGTGCCCCAGGCCGAGCAGTTCGAGACGCCTGCGCCGGGCGAAAAGCTGCGCTACCTCGATGCGCTGCTGCAAGTCAATCACGAGCTGGCACAGCTGGTAACCACGGCTGTAGCCGCAGGTGAATTCCCGCTGATTCTTGGCGGCGACCACAGCCTGGCAATCGGCTCAATCAATGGCGTTGCGCGCGGGCGGCGCATTGGTGTGATCTGGGTCGATGCGCATGGCGATTTCAACACTCCTGAAACCACGCCTTCAGGCAATATTCATGGCATGGGTGTGGCCGCGCTCACCGGCCGTGGCGACACGCGCCTGGTACAGTTGTTGGGTACTGCCCCGGTACTGCGCGATAGTGATGTGGTGATGGTTGGTATTCGCGATCTTGATATTGAGGAGCGCGAGGCGCTACGCCATTCGGGTATTCAGGTGTTCACCATGCACGATATCGATCGGCGCGGGTTGGCCTCGGTGATGGAAGAAGCGCTGATGCGCGTGAGTATGGGCACCGCTGGCATTCATGTCAGCCTCGACATGGATGCGCTCGATCCAGCCGAAGCGCCAGGGGTCGGTACGCCCGTGCTCGGCGGTATTTCCTACCGCGAGGCGCACCTGGCCATGGAAATGATCGCGCAATCGGGTAAATTACTCAGCATGGATCTGGTTGAGGTTAACCCCATTCTCGATGCGCATAATGTCACTGCCGAGCTCGCCGTAGAATTTGCCCTCTCGGCGCTTGGCAAGCGCATTTTCTAGCCGCCATTTACGCTTGCGGCACCCGGAGATCGGCCTGGCGCAGCTTCAGCGCCAGGTCAATGGCGAGGTTGCGCATCAGCAGGAAGCCCAGCTCATAATCGCTGTGGCATAGCTCCATCAGGTTGGCGCGATGCAGCATAAGCAGGCGCGCTTCGGGGCTAGCAACGCGCGCGGTTGCGGTGCGCAGCCCTTCATCTACCAGGGCAACCTCGCCAAACGATTGACCACGCTGCAACCGCGCGATCGCCGATGCAGTGTTAGTAGTAGGCAATTGCACCAGGATGTCGATCTCGCCGTTGAGAATAATGTAGAGGCTGTCGCTGTGCGACTGTTGCTCGAAAACAACTTCACCCACGCGCATCCAATGCTCGGTGCAAATACCCGAAAGCCGTTCGAGCCGCGCGGTATCGAGCTCATCGAAGATATCAACTGTTTTCAGTAGATCGACATACGACATGGGCCAGCCTCCTGATGGTGATGAGGTAGTGCCTGCCTCCCTAGCATATACCGTATGTCAACAGTTTGGCCTTCGGGAATGTTATCTACCCTGGTATGGCGATTTACATTGTTGTGGTGAGTGTTTAGCGCACTCTGACCAATACTTTTCAAGAAACAATATAGATGGCTTATTTAAAATAAAAACCTGTTCGTTCATCAAAAATTTATCGTGCGAATATATAATATGGCTATTAGAGAGCGGCCTGGAAATACCCCGACCGTGTTTCCGTCCTCACAATGCTGCCAGGTTTGCAGTGAGGGGCCGCTTACCCTGGCGCACGCCAGTGATTACATTCGCACCACGTCTCGCCTACCCAACTATGGGCAATGAGATGTGGTGCGATTTGTTGGCGCGATTCTGTTATACCGAAGCCGCTAAAGGGTTGTGTACGCGTTCGCTTGCCATTGATATACCAATGACAGCACGCTTCTTTTCTGGTCATTTTTTTTGGGCCGACCAGGAAAGCGCAGCATGTGCCTGGGTAAGAGCAAGCCTGCTTGTTGGCGAGCGGGGATGGGGCAGCTGCACTGCCCCCGAATTTCTTTGCGGCTGTCTACTCGCCACGGCCAGAAGGCGAAGCTGCTGAGGTATACCTGGAAGGTGTCCATTCCTAATTGCGTTACCGCGTGCGCATCGCTGGGCGGCCAAACGCTTCTGGCATGGTATTCGGCACAGGATCGGCCATTGCAGTGGCAGCAGCCAGTACCAGCGTGAGCCACACTAAGTCGGCCATCAGCAAGTGAATGAGCTGCATAAACACCGGTGCCAGCAATGCGACATTGACAACACCAATAATGAGCTGTGCCAGGAAAATGCCAATAAGCACGCGCGCAAATGCTCTGGTTGCTGGGCTGGGGCGCAATGTCGCTGCCACGCGGCCAGTCACCATAGAAAGTACGCCCACCAGCACCGCCAGAATGGGATGAATGACACGGAGCTGAATCAGGAAATGCGCGGTTGGCGATAGATCTTGCTGCAAGCCTTGCGCTAGCGATTGTGCCGGGAACAGCGTATCGCCAAGTGCGGTGATAGCGCCGGTAACGCCGACCACCATGGTGCCGAGCATCGCAGCAAAAAATATGTTGAATACTGTGCCCTGGCCGCGTAGCCGCACTGGTGCCCCGCCCGAGGCCCACCAGGCCGTAAGCGCCAGCGAGGCGAGCAAGAGAAATGTGTTGACAAGGTGAATGCCGAGCGACACCGCGCGCGCCACCGAGTCATTTTTATCGGTCAGCCCAAAAATCACCAGCCCTGCCCCTACCAGCGATTCCGTGATCATGAACGCCATCGTAAGACCGGTGGCGAGCCGTACCCGATGGCCGCGCGGGTATGCGCGCCAGGCCCACACTAGCGCGATAATCGCCAGCACCAGTGCGCCGCCGCTACTTAGCCGGTGCGCAAATTCAACCATTGTTGTGATCGCTGGGGATTGGGGAATGACCTCGCCTTTACAGAGCGGCCAGTGGCTGCCGCACCCGGCCCCCGAGCCTGAAGCGCGCACATACACGCCCCACAAGATGACCAGCAAGTTGTAGGCGAGCGCGGCCCACGCAAAGCGGGCGAATCGATTAAGCTTCATAGGACACACCTAATGCTAATGAAAATAGGTCGGTGCGCCTATAATAGCATATTCTCTTTGCAGGTATCTGCCAGGACGAAAGATTTTTTACCCGGTACGGGCCGAAACCGTTTCATGTTTGGTGTACACAGCCATTCACGCCGTCTCGCGTTCGGCCAGCGCGTCGAGCCAGGCAGTGGTAGGAAGCGCCAGCCAATCGCGCAGAAACACACAATATTCGTGCTGGCCTACCGTGAAATCGGCGGGGCGCACCCGCTCGAACAGCACCTGCTCGGCAGCCATCCGCCAGATATCGGCATCTTTCCATGCGTAGAAGGTATAGGCCAGGCCAGGGGTGGTTAATACATAGCGGGTGGCGGTAACGAAAATCATCCCCTGGGTCGGCGATAGCGCCTGGTAGGCATTGGTGTCCATCCAGAAGCGATCGACTGTCACCAGCTGCCCCGGCGCGAGCGGTGGGCGCGCAGTATCGAGAAAATGCCAGATCGCTTGCGCACATGGGTCGAACATACTCCATTCACGCTCTTCAGGCAGGAGCGTTACAAAGCAGTTAAAGCCCGTTACGGTGCCGCTACTATCGCGAAACACCTGCACACCCTGCGGTTGGTGGCTGAACCAGCGCGCCGCAATCCTCGCCGATTCCTCACCTTCGTGGCGACGCACCATGTCTAGCAATACAGGCCAATCGTTGGGCGTTGGCGTGTCTTCTTGCAACCCAGCAACATCATTCCAGCTAAATGCCGAGCGAATGATCGGCGTATCGTGCAAGAAGATCAGGTCAAGCAGCATCAAATCCTGCTCGTGCCCATGGCTGTGCTCGAACACCGCCATATAGTACTTGCGGGCGCGGCGGTGCAGCTCATGGTGCCAGGGCGGGTTACGCCATTTTAAGTCGGCGGCGAGGGCGTCGCGCGCGAGATCGTGGGCGAAAATACCGCGCGGCCCGGCTGAAACAAACGAAAGACTACGCAGCCAGTCGAAGAGCTCGCGCGCCTCGGACACATCGAGCATGGCTGCCAGCAATGGCTCGCTCATCACCCGCACCTGCGAGCAAGCTTCAAGCGCGGCACGATGGGCTACACTTGGCGCGCTGGCGGCGAAGCGTTCGAGCAGCACGCGCACAATATCGGGCGAGGCAATGCCCTCGAAGCGCTGGCCGGGCCGTTGCAGGAGTAACTCAACGGCGAGCGAGAGCGCCAGTGGATAACCGTGGGTAAAGCGCAGCACCGCCGTGCGCTGCTCGGAAGGAATATTGCGCCGCTGCAAGTAATCGGCGGCTTCGGCCTCGCTCAGGTTGCCAAGCTGAATGTTCTGCGTCATCTCTTGCCAGCCAGGGTCGGCGCGCCAGCCAGCGGTTGGCGGGTTGCGCCCGGCCAGCACTACGATCGCTTTGTCGGGCAGCTGCGGCAGAAACTGGTCGCGCAGCCAGCTATCGAGCGGTGTCAGCGCTTCGTATGTATCAATCAGGAAGACGCAGCGATCGGGCAAGGTTTCTAGCGTATGTTCAGGGCCGAGAACGCTGGTCAGTGCATTCATAAAGCCATCGGCGGTAGGCTGAATATTGCGGCCATCGAGCGTGACCGCTAGCGCATGGGTTTCGCTGCACAGGCGCGCAAATTCGCTCAGAAGCGTGGTTTTGCCAACGCCGCCAGGGCCATAGACATGCAGCACAGCAAAGGGTGGCTCGTCTTCGGTTAGCGCCGCCGCGAACTCGGCTAGTTCGTTACTGCGGCCCACAAAGCTGCGCCGCCGCGCCGAGGCGAGCCGAGCGCCCAGGCGTGTGGTGGGCGCAACGGGCGTAGCCGCGCCTGGGCGCTCCACGGATGGCACGGTAACTGTGGGGCTGGGGCGCGATGTCGCGCGATCAAGTGTGCCATCGGCAATCGCCTGGTAGAGCGCGCTAGTTTCTGGGTCGGGCGCAACGCCTAGCTCGCGATCCAGCACATCGCGACAGATACGAAACTGCGCCAGTGCGGCGGCGCGATCGCCCGCCTGGTAGTGCAGCCGCATCAGCGCACGATGAAAGCGCTCTTGCAGCGGGTCGGCGTTCATCGCGTTGCGCGCATGCACCAGTGCCCGATCCCAATCGCCTACCAGCGTATAGGCGTCGATAAGCTGCTCCAGGCCATTTAGCCAGCGCTGCTGCCAGCGCTCACGTTCTAGCCGCAGCCATTCATCATACGAAATACTATCGCGCACGCCAAAGCCATCGAGGAAGCTGCTACGATAAAGAGCGGCGGCCTGCTCAAGCCGCACGATACGGTGCGCTGGCGCTTCGGCGGTGGCAGGCTGCATCGCCCCCTGGAAGGCATGCAGATCGACCCAGGCATCGGGCGCGGCCTGCCAGGCAAGCGTATCGCCTTCGGTGCGCACCGGGAACAGCGGCAATGCCTGGCGCAGGCGTGTCAGGCTCGTACTCAGGCTGTTGCGGCCCTCGCGCTCCGAGCTTTCTTCCCACAGCAGCGCAATAATCTGGCTGCGTGAGAAGCTACGTTCGGCTTCGGCGGCCAGGTAAAAGAGCAGCGCCTGGGCCTTCTGCGATGGCAAATACAGCTCTCGTGTATCATCGGCTACCGATGGTGCACCAAGCAAGCGTAACCTCAACATCCCACCCGCCTCCTTCAACGCATGAGTGTGGTGCTGCTGTTGTTCATCGTGTTGTATGGAGCATGAAAGGGTGCGTCATTATACCATGCTGCCTTCGTGGCCTAGCTAAGCAATTTGTAGGCGGCTGTGCCTACCAGGCCAAAACAATAGGCAACCGCGTAATACAGTGGCATTGGCTGGCGACCGTGCCGCCAGAGCAGCGCCAGGGCCAATAGCGCCAGAATAGCGACAACATAGAGATCAAGGCCAATTTCCTCAAATGCGAGGTTGGCAAAAATGCCCAGCCCAATGAGCAGGCCATTGAGCGCCAGTAGCGCTATGTCGCCGCCGTGCAGGGGTTCGCGGTGGGGGAAAAGCGCTTGTAACAGCAAGATCGTGGCGTTCATGATCGTGAAGCCAGTGAAGAAGATCAGGTGCGAGAATTCATCGTCGTTGTAGATAATGATGCGGCATAGGTCGCTCTGCGCACCATCTGGGCAGAAACGCGCGTGCATGTAGTTTGTCACTTCGTGGTCGCCATAGCTGGCCGCGAGCAGGTAGAGCCCGACAATAAATGTGATATTGAGCGCACGGTGCCACAAGCCGTCGCGGGCCGGGCTGTCGTAAGGGAGCTCGTTTTTGAGCAGGTAGAAGGCCACCGCACTGATCAGCGGCAGCACCAGCATGTTCAGCAGATCAACCCAGCGCAAGAACTGATTGGGTAGTACATAGCCCTCGGTCAGGCTGCTCAGGCGGTTGATTGAGACCAACAGCACCACCAGCGATTGAACCCCTAGCAAGGCATGGATGCGCCCAAGTGTGGCAATCGCTGGCCGACGCGCCGCAAGTGTAGCCATAGCACCCCCTGATTGATGTGCGGCTGATGCGCGGCTATGGTGGTAGCCCACTGGCCGCGCGAACCACGAGCATTCGTGACTTCTGTACATCTATGCGGAGCAATGCTGGCAAAAAGATCATTCGGTATACAGGGGATTTTCTCTGGGTGGCATTTCTACGGCAGGCGGTTCTTCAAAGTCGTTCAGTCGGCCTAAGCGGCGCACTTCGGGCCAGAGCAATGCCACCGCCCCCACGACCAGGATCGTCCCGATGCCGCCGCCCACGACTGCGCCGATTGTGCCAAACAGCGCCGCCGCTACCCCCGATTCGAATGCCCCCAGCTCGTTCGAAATGCCAATAAACACGAAATGCACTGCGTTCACCCGTCCGCGCATACTATCGGGCGTGCGTGTGAGCAGCAGTGTGCTGCGAATGACGACGCTAATATTGTCGAGCGCGCCGAGCAGCGCCAGCATGAGCAGCGAGAGCGCAAATGAGCGCGATAGCCCAAACACTATGGTTGCCAGCCCAAACCCTGCCACCACGAGCAGTAAGGTGCGCCCAGCATGCCGAAACGGCGGCAGAAACGCCAGCGATAAACCGGCGAGCGTGGCACCAACCGCTGGGGCTGCGCGCAGCCAGCCCAACCCTTCGGCGCCAACCAGCAGAATATCGCGCGCAAACACGGGCAGCAGCGCCGTCGCGCCACCCAGTAACACCGCAAACATATCGAGCGTAATCGATGCCATGATGATCTTGGTATTCCAGATGAAGCGCGCGCCAGCCAGCAGCGAATCGAGCGACAATTCTTCTTCACTTGGTGCCACCGGGCGTGGGCGCAATAGCCCAAGCATCAGCCCTACCGCAAGGATCAGTGTGGCAACCAGCGCATAGACGCCAGTAGCCTGTTTCTGCACAGCAATGAGGAAGCCGCCGAGCGCTGGCCCAATAATCGACGATGCTTGCCACGCGCTACTTTCCCAGGTGGCCGCATTGCTGAAGTACTCGGCAGGCACGACCTGCGCCGTCAGCGACGACACCGCCGGGCTTTGAAAGGCGCGCGCAACCCCAATGATCAGCAGGCAGCCATAAATGAACAGCAATGGCCCGCTGCTATACGACAGCACCGTCAGCCCGAGCGTGCATAATGCGATGGTGAGCATCGTCAGCACAACAATGCGCTTGCGGTCGAAGCGATCGGCAGTGTGCCCGGCGATGAGGGCCAGGGCAAGCACTGGTAATACCTGCACCAGGCCCACCAGCCCAAGCATCAATGGCGAACGGGTGCGCTCGTAAAGCTCCCAGCCCAGCGCAACATTCAGCATTTGCTCGGCAATCACGGTGACAAATGTTCCGATCATCAGCAGCCGAAAATCGCGGAAGCGTAGCGCGGCGAATGGATCGTGGCGTGTGATTGGGATGACCGGGTCGGTTGCCTCAGGGGAGGGCATAGTGGCGTTCTTTCTCGTCAATCGGTACGCTTCCAGGAAGGTCGTTCAATGAATAACCTTTTGTGCAGTGGCTACTTCATTAGCATCAGCTGGCCTGTGCAGTCCCTCAAATAGGTCGCGCTCGATCGTGCGCCCGCTGTTGACCAAACTGAACGCCCGGTAGAAGGTCTGTGTGCCCCAAAGGTGGCGATGGTGCTCGTCCGATAGCTCCCGCAGCTTTTGGTACATAGGAAGCTGCGTCTGATGGCAGCTGACTGCCTGCCAGACCTGTTGCCAGTGCGCCAGCGTATCGATCTGCGTCGTAATTGCCCAGGTATCCCAGCCGGCGGCTCGTCGCTCGATGCCGTCAATCGACATCACGAGGTCGCCGAAGGCTTCCTGGTAGGCCGCTAGCAACTTATGGCTCGGCGCCAGATAGTACAGCTTGGCGACTCGGTGGCTTGCGAATGCTCGCGGCGCGGCGTAGCTTGGATCTGCTGCCGCCACGATTGCAGCCGTCGCGAATTGCGCAATGGCGATGTGATCGGGGTGGCCGTATACTCCGTTCGGATCGAACGTGACAACCACATTGGGACGCACTCGCCGGATATGTGCGACGAGCTGGCCAATCACCTCGGCTGCGTTTGCGCGGTCAAGCTCGCCATCTTGGTAATCGAGCAAGACGACCTCGTGCAGGCCAAGCACCTCTGCCGCAGCGCGTAGCTCCACCTCACGTATTCGGCCAAGCTCGCGGTGTCCTGGATAGGTCGCCGCATCTCCCGGCCAGCCGCGCTCGCCGCGTGTGGCGGTCACCAGAAAGGTAGTGATTCCTTGTGCGGCGTAGTGGGCCAAGATGCCCCCTGTGCCAAGCGATTCGTCGTCGGGATGCGCCAGGATGCACATGAGGCGCAATGTATCAGACATAAGATATCTCCATGAGCGTTCTTCAATTGTGTAAAGAGTTTTGATGTGCCGCTGTGCCACACGCACCTCGCGGTTGAACATACGGTGGTATGTGCGACCGTGCGGCGACCCCTGGAGTATAGCCTGCCCGCCAGGCCACGTACATCAGTCACATGGCGGAAATGCTAGTTCGCTGTACTGCGGTAATGAGGCTTAACGGCGCGCCAAGTTGCGGCGGCGGTAAACTTCGGCGGCCTCGCGCACGAGCGCGGCGCATGTTGGCGCGGCATAGGTGTGTTCGAGGGTCGCCGCCACCAGCTCGATGGTGTTGGAGTGGCCGATTGCGCGGGCCAGCGCCGAGCCAGCCCAGCCGGTTGCCCCCGCCAGACATACGCGAATGCTCATCCATGCTCACTTTCACTCTGGCATAGGCGCATTGCCCAGCCTTGCTGATATGGTTCCACCTAATGGCCGACTTGACGCTGCCAGTAGGGCGTGCTATGATCGTAGGCAACAATTCTATACCAAAAGCACCGACGGGGACACATCGCCTGGGTACAGCCTTCAGAGAGGGCGCGCCACCGACTGCGAGCGCACCCGGCCTTCGAGCCAGGATGATACCACCTCCGAGCCGCTGCCAGAACGCTTATCGCCAATAAGGCAGCGCGGTTAGCCCTTCGTTATGGGGCCATGAGATTTCGCATAGCGACCGTTCGTGTTCTAGCTTGCCGTCGTTACCGAAATAAAGTTTGGGTGGAACCACGAAGCTTGCCTTCGTCCCGATCGCGGGGCGAGGGTTTTTTGTTATCGTAAGGGGATGCAATGAGCTATCGAACGAGCCGCCGCCTGGAGCGTCGCCGCCGAGGCAATGGCTGCCTGGCGGGTCTGGTCGCCTTAGTGTGGGGCCTACTGATTATTGGCGTACTGTATTACTTTTTCGTGCGCCCGCAGGTGAGCCGCTATTTAGGCGACCAGATCGGCAGCCAGATGCGCGGTACCGGCCAGGCCGAACAGCAGCTAGAGAATGGCGCAGCCGCTGGTTTGCCCACCGCGATTGCGGCGTTGCCCGCGGGCGAAGTACGCATCACCGAGGCGCAAGCCAACGACTTTCTGGCGAGCCGTGCCGATGCGCTCAAGCCAATCGACAGTATGACCGTCCACTTTGTGCCGGGCCAGGTGCAAGCCGATCTGCGCGCATTGGGCACTACGAGCACCGCCAAACTTGGCCTGGCCGTAGCGAATGGCCGCATCGTCGCCGTCGACCCGCAGCTCGATGGCCCGCTTGGGCGGGTAGTATCGCTGCCAAGCCTGAGCAGCGCGCTTGAGCAGCAGCTCAACGATCAGCTCGCCATTCAGGGGCGCACCATCACGGCGGTGCGCATCGAGCAGGGCGCAATCGTCATCACCAGCGAGTAGAATACTTTACGCTTTATGATTGGGAGACGCATCGAACCAATCCAAAATCGTAAATCAGATAAGGAGCCTGTTATGCCAGTTTCACCCGACAAAGACCCCTATTACCGGCTGCGCCATTCTGCCGCGCACATAATGGCCGAAGCCGTGCTTGAGGAATTTCCCGCAGGGAAAATTGCAATCGGCCCGCCAATTGAAGATGGCTTCTACTACGATTTTGACCTGCCGCGCGCGCTCACGCCCGATGACCTTGCGGCGATCGAGGAGCGCATGCGCCGAATTATTCAGGAAAATCACCCGTTCGAATATCGCGAGGTGAGTGCCGCCAGCGCGCGCGCGCTCTTCGCGGGCCAACCCTACAAGCTTGAACTGATCGATGGCCTGGCGCACGGTCTCGATGAATATGGCGAAACGCACCATGGCGATACGGTTATTTCAACGTATAAGCACGATACGTTCGAGGATTTGTGCCGTGGGCCGCATGTGGCGAGTACGGGCGCTGTGCCCGCCGATGGCTTCAAGCTACTAAGCGTGGCCGGGGCTTACTGGCGCGGCGATTCCGAAAAGCCGATGCTGCAGCGTATTTATGGCACGGCCTGGAACAGCAAGGACGAACTGGATGCCTACCTGTTCCGCCTTGAAGAGGCCAAGCGCCGCGATCACCGCAAGCTGGGCAAGGAACTGGGCTTGTTCTACTTCGCCGAAGATGTTGGGCCAGGGCTGCCGCTGTTCACGCCCAAGGGCGAGATGCTGCGCTACACGATGGAAAGCTTTGTGCGCAATACGCAGACGCGCTACGGCTACCAGCATGTGTGGACGGGCCATATGGTGAAGGAAACGCTGTACCATAAATCCGGCCACTACGACAATTATTCTGATGTGATGTTCCCGCCGATGGAAGACGAGGGCGTGATCTACCGGCTGAAGCCAATGAACTGCCCGAGCCATATGACGCTGTTCAAGGAAATGGGCGTGCATTCGTACCGCGAGCTACCGCTGCGCTTTGCCGAATTCGCCACGCTGTATCGCTACGAGCCAACCGGCACGCTGAGCGGCCTCACGCGCGTGCGCTCGCTGACGCAGGATGACTGCCACGTCTTCTGCACGGAAGACCAGATTCAGGAAGAGTTCAGCCGTGCGCTACAGCTCATTCGCGAGGTGCTGGCCGCCTACCAGATGACCGACTACCGCGTGCAGCTTTCGTTGCCCGCCGCCGAGGGTAAGTATGTGCGCGATGACGAAAAGTGGCAGAAGGCGATTGCCGCGCTGAAAACGGCGCTCGATACAAATGGCGTCGCCTACGAGGCGGTTGAAGGTGAAGCTGCGTTCTATGGCCCGAAAGCCGACTTTATGGCGAAGGATGCGCTGGGGCGCGAATGGCAGCTCAGCACGATCCAGATCGACTTCATCCAGCCAGCGCGCCTGGGTGTTGAGTACATCGCTGAAGATGGGCAGCCGCACACGCCGGTGCTCATCCACCGCGCCGTCACCGGCTCGACGGAGCGCTTTCTGGGCGTGATCATCGAGCATTTTGCTGGGGCATTCCCGGTGTGGCTGGCCCCAGTGCAGGCGCAGATCATTCCGATCTCGGATGAGAAGCACGGTGCCTATAGCCGCGAGGTGCAGCAGAAGCTTGAGGCTGCCGGTATTCGCGTTGAACTGGACGAGAGCAAAGAGCGGATGCAGGCGAAAATTCGCCGCGCCCAGCTGCAAAAAGTGCCCTATATGCTGGTTATTGGCGGGAAAGAGCAGGAAGCGGGCGCGGTGGCGGTGCGGTTGCGCAACGGCGAAGACCTGGGCGCGATGCCAGTTGACGCGTTCATTGCGCGGGTGCGGGCCGAAATTGACACGCACGCCTGAAATTTGGTGTATGATGGCTGGTAACAATCTGAATTGTTTGGTTGCTACCGGCCATCACCGCATAGTGTAGACACAATGGCGATTTGTAACACGATAAGAAGGAGCACCCGATGGGACGTTTTCTGCTAGGGTTTGCCATCGGCGCGGCGATTGGCGCGGCCTCGGTGATCCTTACGGCACCGCGCTCGGGGGCAGCCACCCGCCAGGGTATTCGCGGCACGATTGAAGACACCCGCGATACCGTGCGCCAGCTGGTAAGCGATGCGACCGATGTGGCACGGAAAGCCCAAACAGCCCGCGAGCGCGAGCTATGGAATGACTTCCGTGCGCGCCTGACCAATAACGGCAGCTAGTGCAAGAGAAGGCAGAAGGTAGCGGGCAGAAGTATGGGTATATCGCTTATCTTTTCATGCAACACGCCGTGCCTCTGTGGCTCAGTGGTGAATATACCACCCGTGGCCTGTCGTTAACGTACAACCCCAGAACAGTATGAATCTACGTACAGCGCTCACAACGATCCACCGCGATCCGCAGTGGTGGCGCAAAATCCTGATCGGTGGGGCGCTGATGCTAACGGTGGTAGGCTACCCCTGGGGCGCTGGCCTGGTGATCGAAAGCCTGGACGCCACGCGCAAGGGCTTTCCCACACCATTGCCACCCTGGCGCGCCTGGGGCGACCGCTATGTGCTCGGGTTGCTCGCTGTCCTGATCGACCTGCTCTTTTTCGTGCTGCCGATCTTTGCCGTGGGGTTGGTATTCCTTTGCCTGAGTGTCATCGTCCTTACCGCGAATATTGCCGGGGCCGGGTGGCTGGTGATAGTAGTGCTTACCGTGTTCGGTGGATATGAGCTAGCCGCGTTCGCCGCCAGTATAGCGCCGGTGGGTCGCCTGCACTATGTCGCTTCGGGCCGGGTTGAAGATGCGCTGGGGATGGCGACGGTGCGTGCGGCACTCGCACCCCGCGCGCGTGCAGTGTATGGCCGCGCGCGTTTGCAATCGCTGCCAGCGTATGGGCCGACTTTACTGTTGGTTGTTGTTACCTGGCTCGTGCCCTGGCCCTGGAAGTTGCTGGGGCTCTGGCTGGCCCTAAGTGCGCTCTTGTACGCGCACCTCGCCACCATGCAGCTATACGCCGCCGCCGAAAGCGATGTGCTGTTCGGGTAAACTTGAAATACGCGTAGGTGAAATCGAACCGAACTTTGCGTTCCCTACCTCCAGGCAGTAGTAGATTGGCGGCAGATGAGCTACAGGAGGTTGCATGCCGCACTTCGAGATTCAGAATCGCCCTGCCCCCGCGGCGGCCAGTACGTCGCGTCGCCGCAACTACGCCCGGTTTGTTGTCCTCCATAACGACCTCGCTGGCCCTCACGATGCTCTAGCCGAGCTTACTGCCCCAAGCTCAACAAGCGCACCGCATTTCTATATCGCCGCCAATGGCACCATTACCCGCCTGGTTTCGGAGCGGCGAGCCGCCCACCATAGCGGCATTGCCCAGTGGGAACGGCGCACGCGCAACATCGACCTGATCAGCATTGGCATTATGCTTGAACATGCGCTCGCGAGTGAAGCAGCGCCACAGCTTGTGGCCTTACACTGGCTACTCGATGCCCTGGAACTGTTCTTTGGGTGGGAGCAGGCGGAAATCTTGCGCTGGCGCGGGCCGCAAGGCCAGCAGCCGCGTGGTATGCTTTACCCGTATGCACTGCCGCCCGCGCTACAGCCGCAGCCGCAACCGACACCGCGTACCCTTGGCGATGAATTGGTAAAACCAGCGAGTCGCGCCCGCACCCTCGGCGACGAAGCCGACCTGCAGTCTGCGCTGCGCCTCTGGCAATTTCTGCAAGAACACACCTATGCGCAGCTGGGTGGGTCGCTTAACCTGGGCTGGGCATTCCATCTGCACGCCTGCAAGTTTGATCTCGGTGCGCCACTGGCGGGGGTGGCGAAAACGCCACTGGTGGTGGGCGGCACAAGCTATGGCTACCAGGTGTTCGCCCGCGACACGCTCTACAATGAGGGGCGCAACTACGCGGCAGTGCAATCGCTGGCAAAGCTGATAACCGATGTGGCGCATGTTGATGGGCTAGCGCTGGCCCTGGTGAAGGCGAGCTACAGCGCCAGCCTGGCCAGTGCGGCTGCCCGCGCACCCGCACGCGGCACGCTCGATTTTCGCAACGATTGGCGCTTCCACCAGGTCGCGCTGCAACAGCACCTCGGCCCGTCATTAAGCGGGAATTACGCTACCAGCGGCAAGTATGCGGTGCAGGTATTTGCCGCCGATACGCTGTTCACGCAGCGCAGCGCGCCAGCCGGTTGCCAGCAACTTAGTGCAATACCGCCCACCGACCCGGCGTATACACCGATCTGGGCCGAAACCTATGCCGCGCTCGGTGGCACCTACGATGCGAATGCACCGCTCCAGCAGTTTGCTGCGGCCAACAAGCTGGGCGCGCCACTCAGTATGCCTCTGGTGAAGGTGTTTGAGGGAAATAGTTACACGGTGCAAGTGTTCGCGCTCGACACACTTTATAGCGTGGCGGGCGGCCCGATCAAACGCCTGAGTGCGCTGCCTAAGCCCGACGAAGTGAATCGCTGGCAGCCAGCGCCCGCTACGCCTGCCGCTACATCATCGCCGGATGCAAACTTACTCACCAATGTCCAGCCGTCCAAAACACCCGAGCGCATTCAGCGCTTGATGACGCTCGCTACGAGCTTGCTTGGCGCGGATGCGGCGGGCCTGGCAAAATACCCGCAGCTGCGCAGCACCGTCACCGGGGGCGATGTTGTCTGCGCCGATCTGGTTACGTTCTGCCTGAGCCAAATCGGCGTTCAGCTCTGGGGCAATGTCGCCGATCCGACTGGCTCGGGCCGAACTGGCCGCCGCGCTGCGAACTATTATCGGCCTGATCCGGTTAACCAGGCTTTGTTGCGCGAGGTAACCAATGAAAGTACCTGGCTGCCCGGTGATATTTTGATTTACGGAATTGGCAACTTATCGGTCGATCGTGCGTATCATGTCAATATATATGTTGGTCCGTTCAGCTATAATGGCCGTGCCTGCGATGTCGTCAATGCCAGCCAGGATATGCCTGATATTAGCGCGATGACCAAGGAATACTGCATGCAAACGCACTGCTGGGCCGGGCACTACAAATGGACGCGGCGCGTGCGGGTGCTGGAGCTTGAGCGCGAATTCGCCGGGTAAGCTCGCATAACACGTAATCATCGCGCGATGAACCAATTCGACGCACAATCATAAGCACAAAAGGAGTGCGAACATGGACATTAGTAAAGCCTTCAGCTTCGTGTTTGAAGATGAAGAATGGGTCAGTAAAATCTTGATCGGCGGCCTGATTGCCCTCATTCCGCTGGTCGGCCAGCTGGCTGCATTGGGGTATGCACTTAAAGTTGCCCAGAACGTTGCGCAGGGCAACCCGCGCCCGCTGCCGCGCTGGAGCGAGTTTGGCGATCACCTGATGCGCGGTCTCTACGATCTTGTGATTCGCTTAATCTACACCTCGCCAATTTTAGTCATTATGCTGCTGTTTGCGTGCATTGGCGGCCTGGCAGGCGGCGCAAGCTCAAGCCAGCGCGCCCAGGAGCGGTTTGGCATGATCTTTGGCGCGGCGGGCCTGTGCCTTATTCCGCTTATACTTGTGCTAGCGTTAGTGCTCAGCGTTGTAACCTTTGCCGCGCTAGGGCGCTTTGTTGCCACCAATAATCTGGCTGCAGCCTTGCGCATCGGCGAAATCGTGGCGCTGGCCCGCAAGAGCATTGGCGCGTGGGCCATGGTGCTAGTCGTATCGATCCTGGCGGGCTTTGTTGGCGGGCTTGGGGCCATCGCCTGCGGTATTGGCGCCCTGTTCACTGGCTTCTATGCCCAGTGTGTGATCGGCCACGCGCTCGGCCAGACTGTGGTGCAGCAGGGGATGGTGAGCGCCGCGCCACCGCAGCAACCATATAATTACGGCCCTCCGCCGACCTACCAATAGCTTGTTGTGCAACAGTGTGCTAAGCAGCCTGGGCTACCTATATGCGGTACCCAGGCTGTTTGCATGGATGGGCCGCGTGATTGCGCTCCTCTCGCGCGCACGCTATACTGTCGGCACACATCATTGCGCGCCAAAGGAGGCCTCTTGTGGCAATCGAATTTTCCCTACAGGAACTGAAACATGTGCAGCGCGCGCGGCCTCGAGCTTGATCTGCTGCCGCTGCAAGGGCTGTGGATTGAGGCACAATACCTCAAGCTCACCGACCAAACCAGCCATCTTGTAGAATTCGATGGTGGCATCATTGAGGTGCTGCCAATGCCAACCGATAAACATCAGGTTATTCTGCTGCTCTATGATTTGCTGCGTAAATTCCTTCGCCCGCTTGGCGGTAAAGTATTAGTTGCACCTCTGCGGCTGCAAATCCGCCCCGGCACCTTCCGCGAGCCCGATATCCTGCTGGTGCGCGATGCGCGCGACCCGCGCCGCCAAGATCGCTTCTGGCTCGGTGCCGACCTGGTGGTAGAAATTGTGAGCGCCGACGACCCCGAGCGCGATATTGTGACGAAGCGTGCCGATTATACGGCGGCGGGTATTCCTGAATACTGGATCGTGAACCCGCTCGATGCGACGATTACTGTGCTAGCGCTTGAGGGCGATGCGTATCGCACCGCAGGGCTATACCTACGCGGCGAGCAAGCCGCATCGGTATTACTTGCAGGGTTCGCCATTACCGTCGATGAGGTATTCGACGCAGAGTAGCGCGTTGGGCTTTTGTCTACCAACAGCAAGGAGAAAGACAATGATTTCGATAAGCATTTTCGGCACACAAGTCAAGGCAAAGAAAATAATCTTGCTTATCATTGTCGCTGCTGTTTGGGCAAGCGTGACGTTGGTGCAGTTCCATTGGCATCCAGAACGTGGATTCTGGCAAGGTTTGCTTATTGGACTTGTAACAACTCTTTTTTTATTGATTGTAGAGTTTGGGCATGATCTCGCCCACATTGTCAGCGCTCGCTATGCAGGAGCGCCAATGGATGAAATACTGATATCAGCAGATATGCCGCGTACTCTTTATTCAAATAATGCTGTTTCACCGAATGTTCATCGGATGCGGGCGCTAGGCGGTCCAATTTTCAACATCATGGGATTGTTGTTGAGTCTAGCCATATATCGAGCAGCATCGAGCGCTTCAATCACCAAAGAGCTAGCCGGGTGGTGGGCGTTCGGGCACGGACTTCAATTGATGATGAGCTTGTTGCCATTACCGCCTGTGGATGGAGGCACAATACTAAAGTGGACGCTGGTCGCAAGGGGAAAAACAGAATCAGAAGCAGATAAGGTTGTGGGCCGAGTCGATTGGATACTTGGCAGCATAGTAATACTAGCTGGCATCGGGCTAATCTTTGTACAGAAATGGACAATGGGGTTAATCCTCCTTGGCGTTGGTGGTATTGTCTTTGGTGTAGCGGCAGGTAAAATTCGATAACTTTGCCCACCCCAGCGCAGTAGGCTACCGCTGCGCGCAAGCCTGGCGATTTTAAGGTGGGCCATTCTGCGCGCGCGGCGGCTGAATGTACGCCGTTGGATGTGCATAAAAAAGCATGCGTGCTGGATTTTCTCGCACGCATGCTTTTGTTTTTACCATTCGCACACAAACAGGCTTTGCTCCTCGCGGCGCGCATCGGCGGGTGTGGCGGGGGCAAATTGTGCCGCGGCCTGGCTACCCTGGGCGGCTGTCGCAGGCGTGAGCACGCAGGTGCTGCTAGGCCGCTTGCCATTCCCCGCAATTGGTAGCAATACCCGGTAGCTTGCGGCTACGGGTGCGGCGGCTACGCTCGCCACTGCGCTATTCTGAATGGTGATATGCAGCGGGTAGTAGGTGCCCGAGCGGCTGCCCGCGCCCAGGTAATCGGCGATGCTGGGCGTGCAGCGCGAATCATACGCTCGCACGTATAGCTCGTGCGTCCCATTCGCAAAGCTCCGCGTGTCGAGATTGTAGCTCAGGTACACCGCTGGGGCAGGCGCGGCCTCGTCGGTGCGCTGCGAAAGCACCACCCCACCATCGACAACAATGTCGACCTGGCGCACGCCGCTGCTGCTACCCACGCCCTGCATCGCAATGTCGTTATGCACCTCTAGTTTCAGCGGCACAATTCCGCTCACGATCTTATTGAACACCGTGACCCTGGTTAAATCGCTGATGCCCGGGTCGATGCGGGTTGTGCCAATCTGCGTGAATATGGCGTTTGGCCCGATCGGCGCGATGGTTGGCGCGGCTGCGCTCGGCTGCGCGGTGGCTGGTTGGGTGTAGGCCGGTGCGCCATCGCGGGCGAAATCGATCTCGGCGTGCAGCGAATGAAATGTGCTTGCTATGGTGTTCAAACTGATCTGGTTTGTGCCCTGGTGCAAGATGCCATTAGGTAACGGTATGGCGATCGTGTATGGTGAGATTGTGCTGACCATCACGCTGAGTGGTATCGCCGGAATGGCGTTGCTGGCTGGCCGGGGAATGGCGAGCGCCGTGCCGTTTACCGTCACTCGGTCGGTTGGTGCCCAGCTGTAGGTATCGTAGTTATCCATCTGGAGCGTAAACATCAGGCGGCTCGCCACCGCGCTGTCTACCGGGTCGGGAATGTTCAGCGTGACATTGGCAGGCGCGTTTGCCCCAAACGCTTTGATGAAATCGGAGCTGTTGCTCACCAGCCGATAGTTATGCGTCACAATCGTGTTGGTGGTGCCCGCCGGGGCATCGAAGCCGAAATTATCCCAATGGCCGAGCGAAATTGGCACGTTTGCCTTATTGCTGTTGTAGCCAAACATATTCCACAGCAGGTAGTAGCGCTGTTGCTTCAGCTGAAACGCACCTGGCGCGGTAGCCAGCACCAGCTTGCCGTCGATGCGCACTTCAGCCGAAGTACGACTCAGGCGAATTTCCCAGTGTCGCCGCACATTCGACACCTGCTTCACCCCGGCGGCGTCGAGCTTGGGAACATGCACATTGTCGGTTGCGGTCAGCACCTTTACTGTGCCATTGGTATCGAACAGGCCAATGCTGGCAGTTTGCTCGCTCTGGTGAAAGCGCAGGCCATCGGCGGGGTCGGCAGGCGCGGTAAGCCCCTCGATATTCACCTGCCCGCTAATATCCATCAGGCGCGGCACCAGGTCGAGATACCACTGGTTGCGGCGGAAGGCACCATCGAAATCGAACACGATCGTGCGGGTGCCGCCATCGGAGAAATCAAGCATGGCGCGCGGGCGGCTAATGCTTTGCCCACGGTCGCAGTTGCTCGAAAAGACGGTATTATGCGCGTGAAACTGGTCGTTGATGAAGAAACTGCTGGCATTTGGCGCGTTGCAGCGCGAGTATGCGCTATTCCACCTGGTTTCGTCGGGGAAGCCAGCCGGTAGGTTGAAATCGTCGAAGAAGCCGTTCATCTGCGCCCGCAGCGCATCGACGCGAGCTGGATCGCCGGTGAAGCTGATACTCGCGCTCGCAGCCGACAGCTGGCCATAGCTATTCACCGATTGCACACGGGCGACATACGGCTGTCCGTTCACCAGTGGTTGCAGCTGAATAATGCGTTCCTCGGTGATCTTGCTAAATGCGTCGGGCTGATCGGCTGGCCCCCAGGTGATCCTATAGCCAGCAACGCCGGGCGGGAGCGGCGCAGTCGGTTTATTCGGGTCGAAGTTCCAGCGTACAATCGCGTTATGGTCATCGGGCGTGACGTTCAGGCCGGTGGGGATGGGTAGGCCAGCAGCCTGGGCTGAGAAGGGGGCGAACGATGCCCCAGTACTAAAGAGCACAGCGAGTATCGCTGCCAGGCGTATCACTCCTTTTATCACACTATTTCCTTTCGCACGGCGCAGTCGAACGATAGCAACAGTGTGGGCAATGGCTCGCAGGTAGCGCCGTGTTACCCCGGTTGTACCATGGCGAATGGGCTACTACCATACACCGGAGGGCCATGTGCATCGAACCGAGAGCATTTTGTCAGATTGCAAGGTGGGCGATAGGGGCGGGCGTATAGAGGGAATTGGTGCGAACAAGTGTTCACTCACCTGATGCCAATGCGCTGAAACGCCTCTTTCTCACATACTCTTCATTGCCGGTGGGCGGGCGTTATGGTACAATGCGCACATTCGTGGCCTGAATTGGCACCATAAAACGCTAGTATTTGAACCGTAACGCATGCTACTTGAGCTGAATATTCGCGACTTCGCGATCATCGATCGGCTGAGCTTGCGCCTTGATGCAGGCTTTAACGTGCTTACCGGCGAAACCGGCGCGGGTAAATCGATCATTATCGACGCGCTTGGCCTCTTGCGCGGCGAGCGGGTTGACCCGACATTTGTGCGTGCTGGCTCCGAGCGCGCCCGTGTCGAAGGCGTATTCAGCATTGCCGATTGCCCCGAGCTAACACCACTGCTTACCGAATATGGCCTGTGGGACGATGACGACGAACAGGTGATTCTTACGCGCGAAATCAGCGCCGAGAGCGGGCGTAGCGTGGCGCGGGTGAATGGGCGCGCGGTGAATGCTACAGTGCTGCGCGAAGTGGGCGGGCGACTGGTCGACATCCACGGCCAGCACGAGGGCCTGTCGCTGTTCAACACCCGCACCCACGGCGATATGCTCGATCGGTATGGCGGGCTGGTGCCGCTGCGCACCCAGGTAGCCGAGCAGGTAAGCCAGCTGCGCCGCGTGCGCGATGAGCTTGGCGCATTGCGCAAGGCAGCCGCCAGCCGCGCCGAGCGTATCGAAGAGCTACGGTTTTTACTGGAAGATGTATCTCAGGCCAAGCTGCGCCCCGGCGAAGAAGCCGAGCTGCTGCAAGAGCGTACTCTGGTGCAAAATGGCGCGCGTATCACCGACCTGGTGGCATTGGCCTATGCACTGCTGTATGCGGGCGACGAAGCCGGGCGGCGACCAGTGAAGCCCATCGTTGAGACGATGGCGACGGTGAGCGATGCGCTGACCGAGCTGGCGCGGCTCGACCCGCAGCTGCTGCGCGCCGCCGAGCAGGCGAATGAGCTGCTCTACACCATTGAAGATCTTTCTGCGCAGGTGCGTGCGTACCGCGATGGTATGGAATTCGACGCGGCGCGGCTTGATGCAATCGAGGATCGGCTGACGCTGGTTCGCGATATGCAGCGCAAATACCACGGCTCGATCGACGATATTCTGGCGCGCGCTGCCTCGGCAGAGGCCGAGATTGAGCGGCTGACGCATAGCGCCGAGCACCTGGCCGAGCTTGAGCAGCAAGAAAACCGCTTGCTTGCAACGATTGGCAACCTGGCGGGCGAGCTTTCGCGCCAGCGCCGCGCAATGGGTGATGAGTTGGCAGCGGCGGTGAGCGGTGCCATGCGCGACCTGGCAATGCCACATGTTCGCTTTCATGTGGCGCTTGAGCGACAGCCCGACGCGAACGGTGTGCCGGTTGCTAGCGACCAATTGCCTCCCAATAACGATAGCGCCAACGAGCGCTGGTCGTTTGATAAAACTGGCATCGACAAGATTGAATTCCTGCTTTCGCCTAACCCCGGCGAGCCGCTCAAGCCGCTAGCGCGCATCGCGTCGGGCGGCGAAAGCGCGCGGTTGCTGCTGGCGCTCAAATCCATCCTCTCGCGTGTCGACGATGTGCCTACCCTGGTATTCGACGAAGTGGATGTGGGCGTTGGTGGGCGCGCAGGCCAGGTGGTGGGTGAAAAACTGTGGGGAATTAGCGATCACCACCAAGTGATCTGTATTACCCATCTAGCACAGGTCGCTTCGTTTGGCGATTCGCACTACGCCATTGCCAAATCGTTCGAGGCCGAACGCACGCGCACCTCGGTGCAGCGCCTGAGCCCCGAGCAGCGTACCGATGAGCTGGCGGCCATGCTCGATGGCGTGCCGATTAGCGACCATAGCCGCCGCAGCGCACGCGAAATGCTAGATCGCGCGGCGAGCTTTAAGGCTCAGCGTACTGGCGAGCCAGCCGCGATGATGACATAATCTGGCTATTCTTCTTCGAGGAGGCGCAGGCGCAATCGCTGATGCGTGCTATAGCTTGGATGATTGCTGCGCGCCTTTTCTTCTGCTTACCTCATAGGAGGCCCTGGTTTGCAACGACAAAGCAGCATTGCCGCGTGGTGCGAACGAATTATTGAGGGCGGCTGGCTGCTGGCCCTGGTGCTCATCCCAAGCTACTTCAATCTCCTCACCTCACGCCACTTCGAACCCGATAAAGCCACCTCACTACGCGCAATTGTGCTTATTATGGCGGCGGCGGGCCTGATTCGGGTGCTTGAGCTGGGTGGACGCCGCACTGCCGGGGCAGCTGCCGGAAGCTGGTGGCGGCGGTTTACCAGCGTGCCGCTGGCCTTGCCAACCGTGTTGTACGCGCTGGTGTTCATCATTACTACTATTACGTCGGTTGTACCGGGAACCAGCTTCTGGGGATCGTACCAGCGCTTGCAAGGCACCTACACTAACCTTTCGTATATGGGTCTGGCGACGATTATTGTGCTTACCCTGCGCCGCCGCGAGCAGCTTGAGCGGCTGATTACGGTAGCGGTGCTGGGCAGCCTGCCCGCGATTGGCTATGGCCTGGTGCAGCACTACCAGATCGACCCGCTGCCCTGGAAAGGCGATGTCATCTCGCGCGTCGCCTCGACGATGGGCAACTCGATCTTTGTGGCGGCGTACCTGCTGATGCTGGTGCCGTTTGCGCTGTGCCGCGCCATTACTGCCTTTGCCGATGCGCGCCGCGCCGCCGAGCCAGGCGATGGCAGCGATTTTGGCTGGGGAGCGGCCTACGCATTGCTCGCGATCGGCAGCCTGTTGCTGCTGATGGCAGTGACCAAATTCGGCGCGGTGGTGCGCTCGTTCGACGCGACAACGAATATTCCCGATCTGCGCTACTGGTGGATTTTCCTGTTTGCGCTGATTGTGACGTGTGGGCTGTATATTCTGCCAACGCTGCGCCCACACACCGCCGATCGCATCACGATTGGCATGCTGTGGCCGGGCATTCTGGCGGTGGCGTTTGTGCTGCTCCTGGGCCTGAGCTATATGGTGGGCCAGGCGTCGGGCACGCAGGTGGTGCAATCACGCGCGGGGCGCGACGATAGCGACTGGCCGTTCTGGCTGTTGGGTGGCCTGGTGTTCGTCATCGGTACGTACGGCCTGTTTTTCACATTGCCGAGCCGGGCCGTGCCCTCACGTCGCTTACTTCAGTTGCAGGGCGTGGGCATGCTCATCATCGCGTTTTTGCAGCTGCTCACGATTTTCTACACCCAGAGCCGTGGCCCCTGGATCGGCGTGGCGGCGGCACTGTTCATCTTTTTCACCCTGCTGCTCTGGCGCGCGTTTCGCCACGCGCGTGCAGGCGAACAGCCGCAGGCGAGCTTGTACCGCAATCTGCTCATTGGCTGGGTTGCGCTGGCGCTGCTGCTGGGCGGTTTCCTGGCAGCATTTAACCTGTCCGATGCGCCGATGTTCCAAAGCCTGCGCCGCGTGCCGTATATTGGCCGTATGGGGACGCTGCTGGAAACCGAGAGCGGTACCGGCCTGGTGCGCACGTTGATCTGGCGTGGCGACGACAAGGCCGGTGGTGCGCTTGCGCTTATCACCTCGAACCCGCTGCGCACGGTGATTGGTTGGGGTCCGGAAAGCATGTTCGTGGCCTATAACAAATTCTACCCGCCCTCGCTGGCAAATATTGAGGCGCGTGGTGCCTCGCCCGACCGCTCGCACGAAGCCTACCTCGATGAACTGGTCACCAAGGGCGTGCTGGGTCTGGCAAGCTACCTGTTTGTCATCATCAGCTTGCTTGTGCTGGCTTGGCGGCTGATGCAGCGCGTGGGCGATTGGCGCACGCAGGTGCTGGCGATTGCGGGCATTGCGATCGTGGCAGGCCATAGCGTCGAAGGACTTACCGGCATTCCGATCGTGTCAACGTTGATGATGCTGTGGGTTACGCTGGCGGTGGTGGTATCGGCGGGCGCGCTGGCGGGCCAATATAGCATTGGTGCCGATGAGCCAGCCCAGGTGCCAGAGCCTGCCGAAGTTGCCGCCCCGACACCTGCGAAGGCCCAGCCAGCGCGTAGCGGCAACCGGCGGCAGGGTGCGGTGGCCCGTGGTGCTAGCCAGGCGCGGGCCGCGCGCGGGCGGGCGAGTAGCAGCGGCGGCAACTCGCTGCAATGGCTGCTGTACGGCATAATCGCCGTGTTTACCCTGTGGGCGGTGTGGAGCTTCAATGCCGATAATGTCTTTGCCGACATGCGCTTTCAGCAAGGGCAGATTCTGAGCGATAACCCGAACTCGGGCTACGAGCAGCAGCTGCTTGGCATGGGCTATTACCTCGACGCGATTCGCATGGAGCCGCGCCAGGATTTCTACTACCTGAACCTGGGCCGCAGCCTGATGAGCCTGGCGGATCTGAAGCGCCAGCAGGCGAATGGGCAATTTGGGCAGCCGAAGCCCAACGCAAATATTAACGATCTGCTTGATATGAGCGATGATCAGGCCGCTGAGCAGGCTGTGCTGCAACAAACCCCGCTTGAAACCATGAGCTACGCCGAGGCGGTGCTTACGCGCGCGCAGCAGCTCAATTCACTGAATAAAGACCACTACGCCAACCTGGCGCGCATGCACAACTTCTGGTTTAGCCGCTTTGGGCAAGACCCACAGCAGTTGAACGATGCTATCGATTGGTATAAGCGCGGGCACGAGATTGCGCCGCAAGATGTGACGATCCTGAATGAGTATGCCAGTGCCGTGGCGCTGATGGGGAACTACCTCACCAACCAGCAGAAGGCGGCTGAGGCGGCACCGTATTACCAGCAAGCCAGCGACTTATTCGCCCAGTCGAAGGCGCTCGACCCGAACTACCCCGACACGGCGCTGCGCCAGGCCGAGCTGCTGCGATTACAGGGGAATATCGCCCAGGCGGTGGATAGCTACCTGGCACTGCTGAAGGCCAACCCGCACGCAATCGATAATCAAGTGTCGTTGCTGGCAGATTCTCTACGCAGCCAGCCCGATCAGCTTACGCGCCTGCGCGATGCCTATGCCAGCGCCGCCCAGCAGAATCCGAACGATGCAACCTTACAATCGTTTATCGGCCTGCTGTCGGTGCGCCTGAATGATATGCCGCGCGCGGCTACGGCGTTTGCGCGCTGGACTGAGCTACAGCCCGAGAGCCTCGATGCACGACGCAATTACACGCTGGTGCTGAGCGAAACGAAGCAATATGCCCAGGCGGTTACCCAGGCACAGGGGCTGCTGGCGCTGGCGCAGAAACAGCGTGTCACGCAAGATCAGCTGACGCTGTATCAGAATCTGGTGAGCTTCTTTACTGCTAAGGCGCAGGGTGGGTAGCTTACTTCTGGGAAGCTGCAATTTCCCGGAAGCGAGTTACCCCAAATATGCCCGCCGCACGCGCTCGTCATTCAGTAGCGCTTGTGCTGGCCCTTCAATTGTGAGCTGCCCGGCCTCAAGCACATAGCCACGGGTGGCGTGTTGCAGCGCCAGCCCAGCGTTCTGCTCAACCAGCAGAATGGTTACGCCCGCTGCACGTAGCTCGTCGATGATTGCGAAAATCTCGCGCGCGACCAGCGGCGCCAGCCCTAACGATGGCTCATCAAGCAGCAGTAGGCGCGGGCGGCTCATCAGCGCGCGCGCAATCGCGAGCATCTGCTGCTCGCCGCCTGAGAGCGTACCCGCCAGCTGTGTGCGCCGCTCGGCCAGGCGTGGGAAGCGCTTAAACTGCTGCGCGACATCTGCTTCGATGCCCGCTCGATCGCGGCGCGTGTACGCCCCTAGCCGTAAGTTATCGAGCACGCTTTGCCGTGCCAGCATGCGGCGGCCTTCGGGGCTTTGGGCAATCCCCAGGCGTACGACTTCATCGGGCCTTGCGCGCGTAATATCGCGCCCATTGTAGGTAATGCTGCCCGTGCGCGCTTGCACCAGGCGTGAGATTGCGCGCAGTGTTGTTGTTTTCCCCGCACCGTTCGCGCCGATCAGGGTCACCACTTCGCCTGCGCTTACTGCCAGGTTGATGCTTTGTAGCGCCTGGATGCCGCCATAACTGACATGCAAGTTGTGAAGTTCGAGCAGAGGAGACATAGGCATATGCGCACGATTCGTGCAGAGCACTTTTTTGTTCTCGGTTAGTTACTCGCCCAGGTACGCCTCGATGACTGCTGGGTTATTTTGAACCTGTGCCGGGTCGCCCAGTGCGATGAGGTGCCCAAAATCGAGCACCGCCACGCGGTCGCACAGGCCCATCACGAGCGGCACATGATGTTCTATCAGCAAAATGGTTAAGCCGAATTGTGCGCGAATGCTGCGAATGAAATCGGTGAGTGTGGCCTTTTCGTTTGGGTTCATACCAGCCGCAGGCTCATCGAGCAGCAACAGATCGGGCTGTAATGCCAGCGCCCGCGCAATTTCTAGCCGCCGCTGGTCGCCATATGCGAAGTTACGGGCTTTGGCATTTGCTCGCCCGGCTAGCCCTACAAGTTCAAGCAACGCCATTGCACGCTCACGGAGGTCGCGTTCCTCGCGGCGCGCGGCTGGCGCGGCCACTAGGCTGGCAAACATCCCGGCGCGGCCCTGCGTATGTTGGGCAATCATCACATTTTGTAACGCCGAGAGTTCGCCGAACAAGCGAATATTCTGAAAGGTGCGCGCAATCCCGCGAGCGGCGATGCGATGCGGGCGCAAGCCGGTAACGACCTGCCCTCGATGCAGCAGTGTGCCTGCGCTTGGCGGTGTTAGCCCGGTGATCAGGTTGAATAATGTGGTTTTTCCTGCGCCATTCGGCCCAATGAGGCCAAACAGTTCGCCGCGCTGTACGCCAAACGACACATTATCGACCGCCACAAGGCCGCCAAAGCGGCGCGTCATTCCGCGCGCTTCAAGCACAATATCTGGCGCTGCAACAGGGGAGGGTGCTGTCATGGCTGCAATTTCCGCCAGCGGCTCAGCAGATCAGGGGTGATGAGGCCCTGTGGGAAGAATACCGCACCAATTGCGATCAGCGCGCCGTAAATAATCAACCGCCCATCGCGCAGGAATTGGCCGAGCCAAGGCGGTAACCCGCTCACACCAGTCAGTGCGCGTAGCAGCTCGGGCAGCGCGGTAAGTACCAGGCCACCCACAACTGGCCCAACAAATGTGCGCGAGCCGCCAATCAGCACAAATGCCAGGTAGCTGATGCTGGCATCGAATGTGCCCTGGCGCGCATTCCAGGTATTTAAGAAATGGGCGCTGATTGCGCCAACCACACCGGCCAGCACTGCCCCTAGCGTAAAAGCCAGTACCTTATAGCAGGTTGGGCTGATGCCCATTGAATCGGCGGCAAGCTCGTCTTCGCGCAGTGCTACGAATGCGCGCCCCACCCGAATACGTTCGAGGCGGTAGGTGAAGAGCATGCTCAGCAGCAGCAGCGGCCCGGCGATCCACAGGTAGCCGATCTGGGTACTGAATGGCTGTGGAATGCCGAAAATGCCCACTGCGCCGCCAGTGATCGCCAGATTGAGCGAGAGTACGCGTAGGATTTCAACAAATGCGATCGTGGCAAGCGCGAGGTAGATCCCGCGCAGCCGTAAAGCTGGCACGCCAACCAGCACGGCTAGCACGCCTGAAGCTAGCCCCGCCAACAACATTTCGGCTAGCAAGCGCCAGAGTGGGAACAAAGTATTGCCAGCAGCAGGATACCTGGTCGAAAGCACCGCTGCGATATACCCGCCTAGCGCATAGAACCCAGGACTGGCGAGCGAGAGTTGCCCGGCCATGAGCGGCAGATAGAGTGAAAGTGCTAGCGATGCCGCCAGCACCATGGAGGTCAGCAGAAAGCCGTAGGTGTTGAAGAAGCTGCCCATGAACGCGCTACACTTTCTGCACCGCCGCGCGGCCAAGCAGCCCTTGCGGCCGGGTGAGCAGCACGATGAACAAGAGCGCGAAGGCCACCGCATCCTTATAAGCGACATAGTGCGCGGGCACAAATGCTTCGGCCAGGCCCAGCGCAAAGCCGCCCACCACTGCGCCGGGAATATCGCCCAGCCCGCCAAGTACGATTACGGCCAGACCCTTGAGGCCATAGGCAATGCCGAAGTAAGGCCCGTTGATGCCAACACTTAGGCCCACCAGCGTGCCAGCCACACCACCTAAAAACCCGCTCAAGAAGAATGTCAGCAAGATCAGCCGGTCGGTATTGATACCTAGCAAGTACGCAGTTGTTGTATCTTCGGCCACTGCTCGCAGCGCTTTGCCAGTTTTGGTCGCGTTAATAAAATACGTTAAGAGCACCACTAAAATCATCGAAACCACAAACATCACGATTTGCACCGTGCGCACGGGCACGGGTTTTCCGGGCACACCGAAGTTGATGGCGCGCGGCAGATTGCCCAACACCGTATCGGGGAAGGGATAGATCTCCGTGCCAACAAGATACTGCATAAGATTGACTAGCACGATCGAGACGCCCAGGCTCGATACCAGCGCGAGCAGTGGGTCGGCCCCGCGATCGCGAAGTGGCTTGAAGGCAATGCGTTCGACCAGCATCCCGGCCAAACCAGCTACACAGGCACCTAGCACCAACGATACTAGAAAGGGCAGCGCCAGCGGCAGCGCGGGCTTGCCGAAAAATGCGCTGAACAGGCTAGCAAGTACGCCACTTGGGTTTACTGCCGAGCCAGTGAGCAGGTAGGTGGCGTATGCGCCGAGTGCAAAAAGTGCCCCGTGGGTAAAATTAATGACACGCAGGATCGAAAATACCAGCGTGTAGCCAAGCGCAAAAATAGCGTAGAGGCTGCCGATCGCCAGCCCATTGAGGATCTGCTGCAAGAACAGGTTCATGGTTGCTGCTCGCTATGGGTGGCTGAGCCTGGCGTAGGAAAGGTGGGCAGCGCCTGCGAGTGCGGCAGGCGCTGTGTGCATAGGGCTACTTGATGAACTCGAATGCACCGCTGCTACCATCGGCGCTCATCTTCACCCGTGCGACATAAAACTGCTGCTGATTAATATCGCCGGGTGGGGTGAAAGAGATATTGCCGAGTGGTGTGATGTAGGTGCCGCTGAGAATTTGCTTATTTAGTGCGGTGCGCAGCGCGGCAAGGTCCATATCGGCAAGCTTTTTCGTCTTATCAAGCGCGGTCAGCGCTTCGACCAACACTTGCACGGCGGTAAACGCCTGGGCGCTGAACTGGCCGGGTTCCTTGTTTTGTTTCGCCTTAAATGCCGCGCGAAAATCCTGGTTGATCGGCGTGTCGGCCTGATAGCTATAGGCCTGCGCCACAATAATGCCGTCGCACTGCGCTTTGCATACCGGGAAGAGGTTGGGCGTATTCAACCCGTTGCCGCCAACAATCAACCCCGTGTAGCCCAGGTCGCGCAGCTGCTTTACCAGGTTGCCGCTGTCGGCAGCTAGCCCTGAGATGATCACCAAATCCGGCGCCGCATTAAGCACGTTCGTCGCTTGGGTGGTGAAATCGGTGTCGGTAGTTTGGAACGTTTGTACGCCTATAAGGTCGAGCTTGAACGTGTCGGTGACGGTATGCTGGAACACGACGGTTTCGGATTTGCTGAACGCGTCGTTCTGCGCAAACAGCACCATGACCTTTTTAATATTGGGGTTGATTTCTAGCGCAGCTTTTACCGCATTAGGTGCTACAGCAGTCACTGGTGCTGAGATACGCGCAATATAATCGCCAATTTCAGGGATGCCCTTTGCCGTATTTGAGGGGCCGATGATTGGTACGCCAGCTTTATCGGCAATTGGGTCGGCAGCGAAAGCTTGCTGCGACAACGTTGGGCCAACGATGGCTACCACTTTATCGTTGTTAATCAGCGCGTTGAATGCGTTAATCGTGCCTGCCTCGTCGCCGCCAGTATCTTGCAATACTACCTTGATGGGCCGCCCATTAACTCCGCCATTTTGGTTGAAGTATGCTTCGGCCACTTGCGCGCCAGCGACTTGTTCTTGGCCAAACAGCGCGACATTACTGGTTTGCGCAACCGCAATACCAATCGGGATGGGGTCACCTGTGGCTGGGGCAGCTCCTGAAGCATTTGTTGCAGTAGTGGGTTCGGGCGCGGCGGGGCTCGGAGCGGCAGCGTTTGTGGGTGCGGCGGGGGCGGTGGTAGGCGTTGCAGCGGTAGGCGCACCACACGATGCAAGTAAGCTTAGCAGCAGGAAGAGCGGCACAGTGCGAGCCACAAAAGTTCTCACAAGCTACCTCCTCAATGTTGGCTTAACGGCAGTGGGTGAATAGTGGATGACGCGATTATACCATGGAAGTGTATTGGTACGGCATTGAAGCCAGCCTACACGAGGTCAACGCCACTTCCTGTCCACAATACTCCTTACGAATACGAGTTACGCGGTGGGCGTTTATCGCCTTCGTCAGAACAGTACATTTCGATTACGGGGCATTGGTGGAAGCGCGGAGCGCTTCCACCAATGCCCAAAGGGAGCCAGTACCAAGCTGCCGCAGGCAAAACGTGCCAGCGATACGGGCAACTGCGTCATTCGGGTTAGTAATAAAAATACCGCGATGAGAAGCTCTCATCGCGGCAAATAACTGCGTACCAGCGATTTAGTTGCCTTTTACGGCTTCCTTCAGCGTGCTGCTTGCGCTAAAGCCAGGCGTCTTGGTCGCAGAAATTTTGATCTTCTGACGCGTTTGGGGGTTCACACCCTCACGCTCCTGGCGCTGCCGCACTTCGAAAGTGCCGAAGCCGGTCAGCGTCACCTTCTCGCCTGCTTTCAGGGTCTCGGTGATAATGTCTAGCGCTGCATCGACGACCAGCTTGGCCTCTTTTTGCGAAACGCCAGCTCGCTCGGCTACCGATTTAACGAAGTCGGTCTTTTGCATTGTTTTGTCTCCTCTTATGTACGTATGTGCGGAAAACCGCGTGCATATGCAGTATACTCCACTTGTCAAGCCCCCTTCCTGATTAGGAAGCCTTGGAAGGCGTTTTTCGCTTTCCAACTCGTATTTCATGGCTTTAGAAAGCCAAATCGCCATTATACCGCATTGTAGTCAGGTTTACGGCCCTAGCGATGGGGAAAAATTGCACAAATTAGATCATGCGTTCGCTATTATACCCTATAGTTCGGGCTTGTGTGGGGGCACAAATTTGCAGTTCAAGGCCAGGTTTTTTGCCTGTCGTAAGTGCCCTGGGATGTGCTGATCAAGGGTGTCGCATGTTTTCGCCCATTGCACCGAAACACACGATACACCGCTACCGCAGGCGCTGTACGCCACCTGCGAATGCCTTATGCCTCGTAGGCAAGTGCCCCGCCCAGCCAGGTTTGCTGCACCTGAATTTCGAGCAGGCGCTCGGGTAGCGCGGTCAGCGGGTCGCCACTTAGCACCACAAAATCGGCCTGGAAACCGGGCGCAAGTTGCCCCAGCCGGTCGCTTTCGCCGCTTACCAGCGCGCTGCCCGCTGTAAAGGCCCATAGCGCTTGCTCAACCGCAATCGCCTGCTCAGGAGCGATCACCCGCCCACTGCGGGTGCGGCGCAGCACCGCCGAGCGCAGACCTAGTAGCGGGTGGACATCGCTAATTACCGGGCCATCTGAGCTAAAGGCGACCGTAAGCCCGGCCTCGAACATAGCGCGGAAGGGATAGCACTGCGGCACGAGCGCTTCGGGCAAGTGGAACAGAATCGTATCGCCAATATCGTAGAGGAATGAAGGCTGAGTCGCTATCATCACACCCAGCGCGTGTGCGCGCGCCAGCTGGGCGGCATTTGGCAGGCCGAAGTGCTCGATACGCAGGCGCGGGCTTACAGCAGAAGCGGTCGCTCGGCATGCCGCAAAGGCATCGAGCAATTCGCCAATCACCCGGTCGCCAATCGAATGCACGGCAACGGTCAGTCCTGCCGCATAGACCTGGCGCACCTCCTCGGCGAGCTGCTCGGCGGGGAAGCGCGGCAAGCCACAATCGCGGCGCTTGCGGTATGGGATGCTGAGCGCGGCGGTGCCGCTGCTTAGACCGCCATCGCTAAACAGCTTCACCGTATCGCATTTGGCGAAATGGCCGCGCCAGGGTGTAGGTGGTGCGGCGCGCGTGCCATTCGGCAGAATCGTCATTGCCATAACATCGCAGCGCAGCGGCAGGCGGCCCGCGGCATCCAGGTGCTGGTACACGCCTACAGTGCGCGGGTCAACCCCCGGCTCACCAATGGCAGTAATGCCCATCGCCAGGCAGTTGCGGCCCGCCCCAATCAGTGCACGCGCCAGTTCGTCTTCGCTCGGCGGCGGCTGAATCGAGCGAACCAGCGCCATCGCCGTTTCGCGCAGCACGCCGGTTGGCTCGCCCTGCGCATCGCGGTCGATCTCGCCGCCGGGTGGGTTGGGCGTGTTAGCGGTAATGCCCGCTAGCGCCAATGCACGGCTATTCACGCTGATGATATGGCCGCAGGTTCGCCCCAACACAATCGGGTGTTCAGGCGCAGCGCGATCAAGATCATGCCGGTCGGGGTGGCGGCCTTCGGGCAGGCGCGTCTCGTCATATCCCCGCCCCTCAATCCACTGCCCGGCAGGCACCTGGGCCGCGCGGGCCGCGAACGCCTGCACCAGAGCTTCAATCGTTGGGGCGTGGGCCGGGCGGGCATTCACCTGGCTCAGCAGCATGCCTTCTTTCCATAGGTGAATGTGGGCATCGTTGAAACCCGGCACGACCGTGCGGCCCGCCAGATCAATGCGCCGGGTATGCGGGCCAGCCAGCGTGCGTATGTCTGCGTCGCCGCCAACCGCAAGTATGGTGCTGCCTGCAATTGCCAATGCGGTAGCCTGGGGCTGCGCGCGGTTCATGGTATGAATCACGCCGCCAGTCACGATCGTCTCTGCCTGCATGGCTGTCCTCATCCACTACAAAGCGCATTGCAACGCATGCTAGCCGCTAATCGACACGCCAATCAGGCGGCCAATACCGAAGGTGATGCCCGCTGCCGCGAAGCCGATCAGCACCTGGCGGAAGCCCGAGTACCACACACTACGACCGGTGAGGAGCGTAATTGCCGCGCCAATGCCAAATAAACCCAGCCCGCACAGCACCACACTGGCAGCAACGGCGGTAAACCCGCTCAGAAACAAGAAAGGCGCAACTGGCAACACCGCCCCCAGCGCAAACAGAATAAATGAAGTAATTGCGGCTTCCCAGGCCGAGCCACCTAATTCTTCCGGGTCTACGCCCAGCTCCTCGCGGGCAAGCGTATCGAGCGCGCTGGTAGGGTCGGCAGTGAGGCGCGCCGCCATGGCGTTCGCCTGATCTTCGGGCAGCCCTTTAGCCTGGTAGATCAGCGCCAGCTCGGCTTGCTCTTCCGCCGGGTTCTGGGCCAGCTCGTCGCGCTCAATCGAAATCTGGCGCTCATAAAGCTCACGCGAGCTTTGCACCGAAATCCACTCGCCGAGAGCCATAGAAAATGCCCCGGCCAGCAGCCCTGCCAGGCCAGCTACAAGCACGCCGTTCCCGTTCATATCGGCACCCGCAACGCCCATAACCAGGCTAAAATTCGAAAGCAGGCCATCGCTTGCGCCCAGCACGGCAGCACGGAGCGCGTTGCCGCTGCCAGCGCGATGGCGGCCTTCCAGTTGCGCAATTGCGCCACCCTCCATGCCGCCGCGCATCCCACCAACAATCGTTTGAATGAGGCGTGAGTGCGAGCCTTCCTGCGCAGCCATTGGGGTTCCATAGGTTTCGGGCTGGGCGCGGTAGCTTGTGTCGCCGGTGCGCTCAAGCCCGGCAATAGTGGGAAGCACAAACTGCGGGCCAAAGCGGCGTGCGAGCGCGATCATGGTGCGAGTACGCCAGCCCAGGGTTCGCGGCGGAATGGGCTGCCCGGCCTGGCGGAGCTGCTGTTCCCAGAATTGGGCATGCTCTTCTTCGGTGGCGGCGAGGCGGCGATAGACTTCGGCAAGCTGTGGCTGCTTCTCATTCGTGGCAATTGCCTGATAAAGCGCAGAACTTTCGATTTCATCCTGCCAATTCGTGCGATAGCGCGCCAGATCTTGTTGGTTTGTCACAATCATTCACTTTCAGTGCTGGTGCTTCGATGTGGGTTCAGGTGGTTCGTGCGCGCCCAATTATAGCACTGTAGCAGCTTGCTTCTACTAAAGCGCCTACGATGCGAGCGCCCGCACCATATTGGCTGCACTGACTGCAACGGTATTCGCCATACAAATAGGCTTACCCTCAGGTGGAAGAGACAACGGTATGTTGGCCTGGAAGTATGCTAGGTGATATAGAAAGTAACCATGGCAATCGTTCTGCTACCATTTTGCATCGAGCTGTTAATCTTATGCGTCATTGCTCGTGCCAGGCGACGGTTTATACTATTGTTATACCTTAATTTATTTGCACAGTATCGCTGCACGTACAGCCTGGCAGCCAAGCTGCGAGATATGATTAGGAAATGTGCCCGCCTGTTCATATGCTCTAGCAACACGGTTAGTTGCTCTGCCCGGCGATATCGTTCTACGCACCAACATCGCCGGGCTTGTGAACCATTTGCCTGGATCAGCGAACGCCCTAACTGATACATTGGAGACACCTTTGCTCAACCAGAAACACCTCGACGAATTGCGCGCGCTTGATACTGGTGATGGCAGCACATTTGCGAGGCTCGTACAAACCTATTGTGATGAGGCGCGCACCCAGGTCAGCGCCCTACATACCGCTTTGCATGCTGCCGATTACAGTGCAGTTATTCAAGTGTCCCATCGTTTGCGCGGAAGCAGCGCTAATTTTGGGGCTGTGCAGCTGGCTAGCCTTTGTAGCCAGATCGAAGTGGCGGTTCGGGCGGGGAATTTAAGCGCAGCTCAGGAACTTGAACCCCAGCTGACGCATGCGGTTACGCTTACGTTGCTTGCGCTGAGCCATCTGTACGCGCTGGATGATGGTGCCGTGGCGCTGTAATACCTGCTTCCTTGGTCTTCTCGAACAGTGCCCGGCTACAATGGGCACCGCACCAGAAAAGGCAATTCGGGCTGGATTGGATTCACCGCCCCGAACCCCACCATACAACAAGGTATATACCGGATTTGATATAACACAGATCGGCTACAGGCAGGTCATATAGCGAGCGTTCGGGACAACCAGGCTGCCCCGAACGCTCGCTATATGCGGAGGCTGTTTTGAGGCGGTTTATTGTGGCGCGTTCACGCTGATATTCGGATCGTTAATGTCGTAGAAGGTGGTGAGCACATTAGTATTGAAATTCGGTACGTCATTCATTTCCGGTACCATAATTTCAACATTCTGCTGGTGCAGGAAACTATCTTGGGTGCCGATCCAGAAATCATACTTGTACGTCACTTGCGAGATAATATCGCGCACGTCGGCAGGTAAGGTATCGAGGCTATTACCCGCAAGTTCGAGCGCCTTATCGCCACTTAACCATACCTGGTAGCGTGTGGTTGGCACATTACTAACCATTTCGTTGCCAAAGTTCAGAATGGCATTGGCTTTGGTTTGAATCAGATTAAACTGTGCCGAAAGTGGCTGAAATTGCAAACCATCCATACCACCCGCGCCATCAGTGCGCTGCCATGGGCCATTACCAACCCTTTGATACACGGTTGTGCCAACCTGAATGACATAAATAAGATCTTTTGATTGGTCGTTGCCAAGCCAGGTACTTGAGCGATCGGGCATCACTGCCTCGCCCCCACCATATGCTACAAACTTGGTATCACCGCTCTGCAAGGTTGCCAGCAGCTTAAAGCGCGCCGTCGCAAAATTGTTGACGAACGGCAGCGCATCGACTTGCGTGGGCTGCTCGGCGGCGTATGTTGGCAGCGCAACCGCCACAAGCGTGGCTAGAATCGCAGCCCATACCGCCACAAAGAGCAGGCGGTGTCGGCGTGCATACTGCAAAATGAAGGTGTTCATAGGCTTCCTTTCTTCCAAATAGGCGAACACCTTGATTATCGCATGCCGTTGGGTATGAATCAATGAATAATATTAATCCATAGTTACAATATTAATTAACCAAATCGCGCAATTATCGCTTTTTACCGATGGTAGGAGGCTTTACTATCCGTTGTGCCAAATAGCGTCGCGATGACCCGATCGGCATGCTGCTCGATCTGGTCGGTGGCCAGGATGTCGATCTGGCAGAGCTGATTGGTGAACGCCACCAGCGCAAACGGCATTGCGCCTAACAAAAGTAGCGAAAGCAGAAATGTGTCGTGGGTAAACTGGCTGAGCAGGCCAGCCTGCTGAACAGTTTGCACCAGCGGCGCCATTCGCTCGCGAAGCGGGGCAATTTGTTCAAGGAAGTAATCGAGGCGCGGCCCGCTCACCACACCTTCGTGGAATAGTAACCGCGCGACTTCGGGGTAGCGCGCCGCCACGAGCACAACGTGGCGGCTTGCGGCGCGTAATATATCAATCGCGGCTGTGTCGCTGGCGGCCGCTTCGGCCATAAGCGGCGTGAGGACGTGGAGGTATTCACTAATCGTTGTGTCGATGACTGCCCGCCAGATATCGTCTTTCGCGCCGAAATGATGGCGTAGCAAGCCATGCGTCACGCCCGCCTGGGCGGCAATATCGCGCAAACTCACTCCTTCGAAGCCATGCGCCGCGAAAATTGCCCGCGCGCGATCCACAATGCGCTGGCGCGTCTGCTCAGCGATCTCGTCGGGCTGGCGGCCACTACGGCGAGCTGGTTGGTTGTTCATATGCAAAATTCCTCAAATCATCCTTGACATTTATGCTATCCAAGTGTATACTATCTGTCAAATGCTATCCGTTTGGATAGCAAAGGTGGAGAACCATAATGAGTCACATGCCGTTACCAGATCCGCAGGCTGCGGCGGCCCCTGGCCCGCGTGGGCATTTCTTTGTTGGTAGCCTGCCTGAATTTACGCATGATCTGCCGGGCACAATGGCCCACAATTTTGCGCTGTATGGCGATATGGTGCGCTACCGCGTTGGCCCACGCACCATTTTTGTGCTTTCGCATCCTGAGCTTGCGCAAGAAATATTAGTCGAGCGCCAGCGTGAGTTTCCTAAATTTGAGGGGAAAAATGGCCTGGGTATTGTGGTAGGCAATGGCCTGATCGCCAATGTTGACCATGATTCGTGGCTGACGCAGCGCCGTATGATGCAGCCGATGTTTCACCGTAAGCGCCTGGCCGCAATGGGCGATAAACTCTCTGCTTCCGGTGAGCGTATGGTAAACCGGTGGTCAACCTACACGCCCGGCACCACCGTGGATGTCGGCCAGGAAATGCTGCAGGTCACGCTCGATATTATTACCCAAACAATGTTTAGCGCCGACGTACTCGGCCAGGTGGGAAGCATTGGCCCGGCGGTGGATGTGGGTATTCATTATGCCAGCTATAAGCTGCAAAACCCGTTTACAGCGCCTGCCAGCTGGCCTACCCCCCGCAATCGTGCCTATGCCGCTGCGCAGCAAACCCTCGATCGTGTGATCTATGGTTTCATCAACCAGCGCCGGGCAAGTGGCGAAGCACCCGGCGATTTGCTCGATATGCTGCTAGAGGCGCGCGACGCCGACACTGGCGTGCAGATGAGCGACCAGCAAATTCACGATGAAGTACTGACGATTTTCGCCGCCGGGCACGAGACTACCGCCAATACGCTCACCTTTGCTTGGTATTTGCTCAGCCAATACCCGCAGGTGCTGGCGCGGCTACAGGCCGAAATTGATACCGTACTGCAAGGCCGCACGCCCACGGTAGCCGATTTGCCGCAGCTGCCCTATACCCAGCAGGTGTTCAAGGAGGCGATGCGCCTTTACCCGGCTGCGCCAATTGTGGGGCCGCGCCGCGTGCTCGCCGATACCACCGTGGGTGGGTACAGCGTTCCGGCTGGCTCGCGGCTGATCGTGAGTATCTACAATATTCATCGGCATCCTGCGCTCTGGGAGAAGCCGCTGCTGTTCAACCCGGATCGTTTTGCGCCCGAGCAGAGCGCTAACCGCCACCACCTGGCATTTATGCCGTTTGGCGCAGGCCCGCGTAAGTGCATTGGTAATAACCTGGCCGAAATGGAAGGGCCGCTGCTACTGGCGTTTGGTGCCCAGCGCTACGAGCTGCGCATGCAGCCCGGCCAGCCAATCGAAACCGAAATGGCGATTACCTTGCGCCCGAAGGATGGTCTGCATATGACCTTGCATCCGCGCACGGTACAGGCATAGCCATTGCGCTATTGACGCGTCAGTGGTGCGCTGCGGGGCATCTGGCCCGATGTTGGAGGTAACGAAAACAACGCGTTTCAAACAACGGCGCGACCAACAAGCGCTGCCCGGGGCTAATTATAACGTCAGCCCCCGGGCAGCGCTTGTTGACTACCTGTAAGTGGCCTGCGGCTAGATCAATAGTGCCGGTACGCTGGCATCCCACAGTTCGGCGGCAAACGCGCGAATGGTAGCGCGCTCGGATGCGCTCAGTCCTAGCCGTGAAGTAAAGCGGCCTAGCCCGTTCCTGCCGATGCGTAGCGGTGCCACGGCCAGGTCGCAGCCACGCGCCGCCAAACACGCCTCCAGGTCGTCCACACCGCCGGGATGGTGGTAGCTTGGGCTTTCGACGACCTGGGTGCCGAACACGGCGACGCTCAGGCGTTGCAGCTGGCGCGGCGCGATTTGCTCGATCAGGGCGCGCAGGCGGTGGCCCGCTCGCCCGTTATGTGTGTAGCTGCCCAGGATGAGCAGATCGTAGCTGACAACTCTGCCCGGTGCAACCTTGGCATCGGGGAGAATATCGACGCTCATACCATGCTGACGCAACTCGCTGGCCAGCAGGCTCGCAATAGCGCGATTGTGCCCAAACCACGATGAATAAACAATCAGTGCTTTCATTGCCGTTCTTTCTAGGCTGAAGATATGCCCACAATAACGCCGACTATTCCTGGCTCACCATCCCACGGTTGCGCTCGGCGCGCTGCCGAATACCGCGTAGCATGGCGCGCTCCATTAGAAAATAGCCTGGCTCAAGCGGGCGATCGAAGCTAAAGAGCTTGGATGCCCGGTTACGGTGAAGCAGACGGGTTGTGTTTGCGTCGATCGGTTCGAGTACGAAGGCGTAGGTATCGTGCCAGCCGGTGCCTGTAGTATTGCGGTGCCCAATCACCAGCGCGCGGTTTGGTACAATCTGCACCACCGTAAATGGTGGTGGTGCCTTGCCTTCCGGCCCCATGCGAATCGGGTCGCCGACATTGAGCTGCTGCCATGCGGGCACAATCCGATCCGCATTGTGCATTTCCATCCCCAGCAGATTCTCGATCCATTCGTATGAATAGAGCCCGCCGCGCCCCTGGCCAAGCTGCATCAGCCAGGGCCAGATCTGCGCCGCCGATGCCTGGATGGTAATACCCTTGGTGCGCTGGCTCAGCGGATGCGGCGCGGCGATCAGCTCGTCGCCGGGCAGCTGGCGCTGCACTTCATCGGGGGTTGCGCCCCAGTGGCTATACCAGGGCCGTAATGCAAACCAGATAAACAGGATTGCCGAGGTAATGCTGGCGGTTATGAACCCCACCAGCCGCAGCACAAGCCGCTGTTTCATACTATCTCCTTCCGGAGCGCCGGGTGCAAACGGTGGCGAATATAACGGCGTGCCGGTTGAACCCGACACGCCGCCAAACACTCCCAATGTTTTTTCGTTATCGAGCCCGAAAAGTGAGTGCTGGGCCTCCTTTCCTTGCTGCGAACTGTAGTTGCGGCGTGGCCTGGCAGGCGAGGCTCGTGCTCTTCCCTCCGTCCTTGCACACAAGGTGCGGCAGCGCAGTGCGCGCCACAAAATCAACGCCGTGGTTCGGCGGGGCTTTGGCCGTGGGGTTGCCACCTGGCCTGCCAGCTGCTCACGTTGCACCGCTAGCATAGCGTAACATGGGCGATTGTGTGAAAATATTTCTTCACCAACCGCGAGTTTTTCTTCATTGTTCGCTCTGGGTGTGCAGGCTGGTGCGGCGGCGAGCGCTAGCGTTCTTCGGGCGCACCCGGCGCAAGCGAGGTTGGGCGACCATAGGAACGATACGTGAGGAATATATGAAGCAGATCAACCCACAAAAAGATGGTTCCGCGCCAGGATAAGGATATGATGCGTTCGATTGTGTTGGTATCTGACAACATAGAGAGTGTTAAGAGCCAGCGCAGCACGCCATAGATGCGTAAAAACCAAAGTAAACGCAGATATTGAACGGCTTTTCTGGGATATGGTAGCCAGGGAATGAGCAGCATTACCATTGGTGCGGTTAGAATGAAACTGGTATTGAGAGCATCGGGTGATACATCAAGCGCTGGGATGCTTCCAATCAAGAATATCCATGGCACTGTGATCCAGGGTTCTAGCGCATGGATGCGCACAAACCAGCGCAGCCGTTTGGTGGATACATTCTCGCGAGGAAGCCAGTTTTTGACATCGATTGCCATCCAGGTGCCAAATAACAACGCCAATATTGCAACAATCACTGGTGAAAACAACCATATTCTTTCATCTGAAGACAAACTCATGGTGTACCTCCTGTCGATGCGGTTGCAAATCTCGATATAATAGAAAAATCATTCCTTTGCTGATGGTACGTGAATAGATTTATTGTATGAATCAGCCGCTGGCTTTGATAGCGATCTTCTGCGTATTTTGCAATACGTAAAAAAGCGTATGCACATAGGTTCGAAACGCATTGTGTGGCTATATGCGGGGCTAGCGCTGGTGGGCGTGCTGGTGAGCCTGCTGGGCTTTGTGCGTCTGGCGGGCGAAGTCGGGCACGCGTTTGGCGGCTTCATCTGGCAGTACGATGATGTGCGCGGATATTCGGTGAGCTACGATGTCCCCGCGTATTGGGCTGGCCCGCAGCGCGGCCTGCCGCCCTACATGCCGCTGCTAGCCGTCGATGGGCAGCCGCCGGGTGAGTTTGCGGCGATCTATGCCGCGAAATCGCCAGGCGAGGTAGTGGTGTATACGGTAGGCGGTCAATTTGGTATCGCGAGGCAGGTTGGCGTACCGGTCGAGCGTTTTCGGTGGGTGGATGTATGGGCGGCGTATGGCCCGATCGCACTCACTGCTTACACTTTTACCATTGCTGGCTTTATGCTCTTACGCACAGCGCAGAATACGAGCCGCCGCATCATCGCCTGGGGCATGCTGGTGGGCGCAATGCCAGCCTTTTACCACACGCACCACGGCAGTATCAGCCAGCTGTACTACCCACGCCCGCTGGCCGCAGTGATGTGGGCGCCCTGCCCGGCGCTGCTCGGCGCGCTGCTCATCCACCTGGCGCTGGTGTATCCGCACCGCTATGCTGCGCTGCTGGCCCGGCGCTGGCTACTGCCAACGTTGTATGGCCTGGCGATATGCCTGGCGCTGGGTCTAAGCTTCAGCTACTTTGGCGGTGGGTTTACTGCGGTAGCAGCCTGGCAGCCGCTGCTGACAAATGCAAGCCTGGGCTTCATGGTGCTGGGGGCGCTGGCGACAGTAATCAGCGGTATCTGGATCAGCATATTTCAGCGCAAGCAGGTTGAGCCGATTGAACGACGCCAGGCGCGGATTTTAGCGAGCGCATGGGTACTGATTGTCGTCATATTAGTTGGCACGCTCGCCGCGGCTAATTTGCGCTGGCCTACGCCGTTTGGCTCGCTTAGTGCAGTTGCCTGGCTGCTACCGCTGGGGGTTATTTATGCGATTGGAAACGCCGACCTGGTTGCGCGGCTTGAGCAAGAAAACGCCACCCGCGCCGATCTGCTGATTGAAGTGCAGGCCGCGCACGAGCTTGAGGCGCGCATCCTTAATGATGTTGCTGATGATTTGCACGATACGGCCATGGCCGAAAGTAAAGCGATCGAGATGCGGCTGTTTACCCTTTCCCAGCAGCTCACGAATGGCACAAGCGATACATCGCAGCTCCACGATGAGATCGCCCGCTTGCACCGTAATAGCCTGGCCTTACGCCAGAATTTGCGCCGCGTGGTTGAGGGCGCAAAGCCGGTGAACTTCGAGCAGGAAGGGCTGGGCGAGGCACTTGCGCGTATCGTTGGTCAGCTGAATGCCGCCGATGCGCACACCTGCTACCGCCTGCGTGTCGCTGGCCCGGTCGAATCTTGCCCGCTTGAGCTGAAGCGCGAAATCTACTGGATTATTCGCGCGGCGCTGAATAATGTGCGCGACCATGCTGCGGCGCAGCAGTGTGATGTCACGCTTGCCTGCTCAGATACCCAGATCACGATCGCGATCTGCGATACTGGGACTGGTGTGCCCAAACGCGCTCCCGTTGAGCTGGCGGCGTTCCCGCAGCGGCAGCTGGGCCTGGCATCGATGCGCACGCGCACCACACGCTTGGGCGGCACGCTCGAATTTACGCGCTCGCCAGCGGGCGCACAGGTGCAGATTTTGATTCCGCGCGGCAATACAGGAGCAGCGCAATGAGCGATTCCGTGCTAACCCGCCTGCTGCTGGTGGAAGATAGCAGCTATATGGCGGATGCGTTTCAGGGCTTGCTGGCGCTGGTGCCTGGGCTGTGCCTGGTGGGGCACGCAGCCTGTTACGCTGAGGCTATTCCATTGGCGCTGCGTGTGCAGCCCGATATCGCTATGGTTGATCTGCGCATTCCCTTCCACCCGCAGACACCACCCGCGCCAGCGCATGGCCTGGCAGTACTACGCGATTTGCACAGCAGCCAGCCCCAGATCAAGCTGCTGGTGCTTTCGTCGTTGCCCGAGCAAGCCTGGCTAGTGCCAGCAGCGCAGTCTGGCGCGGTGGGCTACCTGAGCAAAGATACCTCCTCCGCAGCGATTGTTAGCGCGTTGCAGGCGGTGCTCGCGGGCAGGTCGGCATTCACGCTCGACCAGCTGCACATGCTTCAGCCAGGGGTTGGCGCAACGCTGTCGCCACGTGAGCGCGAGGTGTTGGCGCTACTGGCCGAAGGGGCCAGCAATCAGGTAATTGCCGTGCGCTTGGGCATTAGCGTTGGCACGGCGCGCAAACATGTTGAGCGGCTGTGCGATTTCTTTCAGGCGAACAGCCGGGGGCAAGTTGTGGCCGCAGCGCATCAGCGCGGGCTACTCTAGCAATCCCACCTCGGTTGCCAACCCTGTCAGATAGCGCCCTGATTGCATCAGGAAACAGGCACGGTATTGGTCGCCCTATCTGACAGGGTGATGACTTGGGTGGGTTTAGTCTTCACGCGAAGGCATTGTTTGTGCTAAACGGGTGTATGATGGAGCAGGCCGGAAGAAACACGCAGGCTATCCGGCAAATAGTAAGGGAAGGTTCAAGGAGCTTTAGTATGGAATATCGTCGTTTAGGGCAGGCTGGCCTGAAGCTTAGCGCGTTGTCGCTTGGTGCCTGGGTAACGTATGGCGGGCAGGTTGGCGAGCAGGTGGCCCGCGAATGCATGGCGGCGGCCTATGATGCAGGCGTGAACTTCTTCGACAATGCCGAGGCATACGCTGGCGGTAATGCCGAAACCGTGATGGGGAACGTGATTAAAGAGCTTGGCTGGCGGCGCGAGAGCATCGTCGTTTCGACTAAAATCTTCTGGGGTGGCGATGGCCCGAACGATACCGGGCTTTCGCATAAGCATATTATCGAGGGCGTGAATGGCGCGCTCAAACGCCTTCAGCTCGATTATGTTGACCTGGTATTCTGCCACCGGCCCGACCCAAATACGCCAATTGAGGAGACGGTGCGGGCTATGGACATTGTGATCAAGCAGGGCAAGGCGTTTTATTGGGGTACTTCGGAATGGAGCGCCGCCGAGATTATGCGCGCCGACGCGGTGGCCCGCCAGTATGGGCTGACGCCGCCAAGCATGGAGCAGCCGCAATACAACATGTTTGTGCGCGAGCGCTTCGAGCAGGAATATGCGCCGCTGTATAGCGAGCTGGGCTATGGCACCACGATCTGGAGTCCATTGGCCTCGGGTTTGCTGACGGGCAAATACAACGATGGCATTCCCGCAGGCAGCCGCGCAACTGCCAAGGGCATGGAATGGCTGCAAGATGCCGTGATTACGCCCGAGCGGGTCGCGAAGGTGCGCCAGCTTGCGCCGATTGCCAATGAGCTGGGCTGCACGCTTGCGCAGCTGGGCCTGGCCTGGTGCCTCAGCAACCCGAATGTGAGCACGGTGATCACCGGTGCCAGCCGCGCCGCGCAGGTCACCGAGAATATGAAGGCGCTGGAGGTTGCACCCAAGCTCACGCCCGATGTGCTTGCGCAGATTGATAGTGTGCTGGAGAATAAACCGGAATAGTGTCCAGGTCTCGATAGGCATATGCACTACGCTCTATAATCGCCGCTTTTTAGTGCGTAGTGCATTGTTCATTCTTAGGACTTTCGTTTAGCGGTTTATTTGCCTGCGGCAGCAAAGTATTTTTTCTTTATGCTTGGTGATGTTTTGCGCGTAGCGCAAAACATCACCAAGCATAAAGAATTTGCGTGTGGAAGCGAAAGTTCTAATTCTAATTAGCTGGGTCGTGGCGAAGGACGAAAGCAGCATTTGGCCTTTCGTCTTTCGTCTACTGCAACCAGCTTTTCGCACTATCTCTTGCAGCTCATTGCACAGGAGCGACCATGGGCTACGTGCTTCTCGAAGGCGGCGCTGAGTTTGGTGGGCACATGGCCGAGCCGGACGCGCGGGCGATTGCGCTGGCCGGTGGCCCCGACGCGCCGATTGCAATCATTCCCACTGCCGCCGCACCCGACAACAACCACGCGCGCGCGGGCAGCAACGGTGTGCGCTGGTTCCGTAGCCTGGGCGCGCGCACGGTGGCGGCGGTGCCGCTCATCGATCAGGCCTCGGCGAATGACCCGGCGGTCGTTGCATCCCTGCGCAATGCCAAGCTGCTTTACCTGCTTGGCGGCTTCCCGCACTACCTCGGGCAGACACTTCAGGGCAGCCTGGCCTGGCAAGCCGCGCGCGATGCCTACGCTGAAGGCGCGGTACTGGCAGGCAGCAGCGCCGGTGCGATGGTGCTGTGCTCACACTACTTCGACCCACAGGGCAACCGGGTACAGCCTGGCCTTGGGCTGGTGCCGCATAGCTGCGTGCTTCCGCACCATAATACCTTTGGTAAAGGCTGGGCCGCCCGCCTGGCTGCACAATTACCCGGCGTGGCGCTGCTTGGCATCGATGAGCGTACCGGCATGCTCGACGATGGACCAGATGGTGCGTGGCGCGTGTATGGACAGGGCCGCATTACGCTTTACCGCGCGGGGCAGGCGGCAACTTACCCGGCCGGGCAGACGTTTATGCTACAATAGGCGGCACTCGATTCAGCGCAATGGAGCGATGATGAACAAGATCGACCGCTGGCGCGATATGCCTGCTGCTCAGGTCGCCGCGCGCAGTTTCGATGCCGCCGCGATCGTTGATACTGCGATTGCCATTCAGCAAATCCCCGCCCCTACCTTCGATGAAGGCGCGCGCGGCACGTATGTTGCCGAGCAGATGCGCAGCCTGGGCTTGCACGATGTTACGATTGATGCGATTGGGAATGTGTATGGCCGCCGCCCAGGCCAAAACGCCCGCCCGGCTTTGCTTATTGCGGCCCACCTCGATACGGTGTTCCCCGCCTCCACCAACCTGCGCATTCGCCGCGAGGGCACGCGCGTTTATGGCCCCGGCCTGGGCGATAACAGCCTGGGCGTGGCGGCGCTGCTGCACCTGGCCCGCGTGCTGGAAACCTATCAGCTGCCCCACGCTGGCGATATCTGGTTTGTGGCGAATGTTGGCGAAGAGGGCCTTGGCGACCTGCGCGGCATGCGTGCGGCGGTTGAACGGCTGCACAGCCAGGTTGATGCGGCGATTGCGCTTGAGGGCACCGGGCCAGATCGAATTATTCACGCCGGGCTGGGGGTGCGGCGCTACCGCATAAGCGCAGCCGCCAATGGCGGGCACTCGTGGGCCGATTTTGGCGCACCTAGTGCGATCCATGCGCTGGTACGGCTGGCCGCGCGCCTTTCGCAGCTCAATGCGCCAAGGGAGCCGCGCAGCAGCTTCAACATTGGTGTGATCGAGGGTGGCAGCTCGGTGAACACCATTGCCGCCGCTGCCAGCCTGCTGCTCGATCTGCGCTCGGTTGCAACCCAGGCGCTTGAGGCGCTAGTGACACAGGTTGAACACGCCCTTGCAGCGGCGCGCGCCGCCGAGCCGGGCATTACCTTCACGCTTGAGACTGTGGGCGACCGGCCAGCGGGCAGTACCCCCGTAACGCACTCACTGGTGCGCGCCGCTGTGTCCGCCTACCGCGCCGAAGGGTTCGCTGCCGCCCTCGATATCGCCAGCACCGATGCGAATATTCCACTCAGCCGCGGAATCCCGGCGGTGTGCGTGGGCATTGGCGATGGTGAGAACGAGCATCGCCTCGATGAATATATCGAGCCAGCCCGCATCCCGGCAGGCATGCGCGCGCTGCTGCGCCTGGTGCTTACCGCCACAGGCGCGGGGTAATTGCCAAGAAGCTTGAACTTGGCTACCCGATTGTCTTTGGCGCTACATGTTCTGCCAGCGTAACTGACATACAAGCCCAAAATGATCAGAAGGAAAGATAGGCGTCGTTGTGCCGCTGATTGGCTCGGTGCCAATCAGTTCAATTGCTTCGGCACGCCAGCCAGGGGTTTGTGAGCGCAGCAGCACCCGGTCGAACCGCACGAAAGTGGCTGTGTCAGAGCTGTTTATGGGCAATGTTATTGACTTTGCGCTGTGGGTAAAGCCTGGCTGCTCTGGGTGCAGCAACGGCCAAAGATCTTGGTAGGCCGGGTCGAGTTGCTGATTTTCATCCCAGCTAGCGCAGAAATTAAAATCGCCGAGCAAGGCAACATGCTGCTCGGGCGCAAGCTGCGCAAAGATGCGTGCAAGCTGCTTCGCGCGTGTTGGAGCCGCGTAGCGTAGGCTTTCCAGATGAACACCGGCGAAGGTCGTGCTGGTTTGATTGAGGTGGGCGCGTGCAATCACAAGCTGGCGACCCATGGCAGTGGGCAGCGGGAGAAATTGCCAATCGGCGATTGGGATGCGGCTTAGCAGAAGCACACCGTAAGGGTCGACGCTGTCGCCGTTGATGTCGGAGACGCTGTAGTCTGCCTGTACCCACGGCTCGCTCAATATTTGTTGTAAGAATGCGGGCGTCACTTCCTGCAATGCGATGATATCAGGCGTGTGCTGCGCAAGGAGCGCAAGTAGGGCCTGACAGCGCTCATTAAAAAAGGTGGGTGCGAACCAGACATTGAAGGTTGCAATCGTGAGCTGCTCAAGGGTAGCGGCTTGTGTTACGCCACTAGTGTATGGCAGCCATTGGCGAAGGCTGGCGTGGTAGCGGCCTGGTACGGCGATAGCTTCAGCCATTTGGCGCTCGCTCGCTGGTGTTGTAGCCGTTTGGATCTGGAATCAGGCTTATTGCCTCGGGGCGCAGGCGCAGGGTTATCGGCGCGCCGACGGGTGGCAGTGCGGCGGCATCGAGCTCGAAAGTAAGCGCCGGGCCAGCGGCGGGCTGTACGACCAGGCGCGTGCGGCTGCCACGGAATGAGCGCTCGGTGACGGTACCGTGCAATTGGTTTGGGCCTGCTGGCTCAAGCGCGCCCGCCAGGGTGGCGGCCTCGGGGCGTAGCACCACCAGCACCGCCGATCCGCGTGCTATGTTGGGGCCGCCACCGGCGCTGACGAAGCGACCAAGCGCGGTATCGACAACCACATCGGTTTCTTCCTGACCAATCACCTGCCCCGCAACCAGGTTGCTATGCCCCATGAAGCGCGCGACGAAGGCGCTCACCGGTTGGCGATATACGGCCTCGGGCGGGCCTTGCTGGGCGATTTGCCCGGCCTGCATCAGCACGAGCCAGTCGGCAATGGCAAATGCCTCGGCCTGGTCGTGCGTGACGTAGATGCTGGTGACACCCACACGCTTGAGAATATCGCGTAGCTCGTCGAGCAGGCGCTCACGCAGCGCGCGGTCGAGCGCGCCGAGTGGCTCATCGAGCATGAGCAGGCGCGGGCTGGGGGCCAGGCTGCGGGCCAGGGCCACACGCTGGCGCTCGCCGCCCGAAAGCTCGTAGACGCGGCGGTGTTCGTAGCCTGCCAGGCCAACTAGCGCCAGCATTTCGGCCACGCGCGCGCGGATATGCTCGGGCGGCAGGTGTTGCATGCGCAGGCCGAAGGCGATGTTGCCGGCAACGTCGCGGTGTGGGAACAGCGCATAATCCTGAAACATCAGGCCAAAGCCGCGCTGGTGGGTTGGCACGCCTGCCAGCGCGCGGCCAGCAAATATTATTGTGCCGCTGTCGGGTTGCTCAAGCCCAGCGATGAGCCGCAGCAGCGTGGTTTTGCCGCAGCCCGAGGGGCCAAGCAGACAGACAATTGCGCCGGGCGCAGCCTGCAAACTGACATCGCGCAGTGCGGGTATGCCGTCGTAGGCTTTGGCGACATTGCGAATATCGAGGATGGGGGCGTCGGGCTGGCTCATTGCTTGCAGGTCGTTTCAGGTTGCAGAAATACAAGTGTCTGGGTAAGCAGTGCGTCAACTGTTTGTGCGCCATCCAACAGCAGTGTATCGGTGGGTAGGTGCGCGTACCAGGCGGCTTCCTGTTCGGCAGACGTGTTATCGCTGCGCCACTGCGAAGGCCCCGCCGCGCGCTGGCTCAGGCGGGCCTGCCGAATCGCGTGGGAGATGGCGAGCCGAATGACTTTTAGTGTACCTGGCGCTTCCGCCACCATCGTGTGCGCCTGCTCAAGCAGTAGCGGCTGTCGCCCGGCAGTGTCGAGAATGAGCGACAGGCGCTGCACGACGAACAGCTGGTGCGCCATTGTGAGCACTAGCTCGTAGGCCAGCGGGCCAGCCTGGGCCTGGTCGTGCTGCGCGGTGAGCAACACCGCATTGAGGATGTCTTTGTCGAGGATAGGCCAGCCCAGCCGTGCGCCCAATGCCGCAGCCAGCGTCGATTTCCCACTGCCCGGCAGCCCGGCGAGCATCACAAAGGTTGGCGGTTGCACTGGCATTATTTCGGCTCGGCGCTTGTCACTAGGTCGCCAATGCCTTCCAACCTTGTCTGCAAGCCGCAACGCTCGTAGAAGCCAGCGTTTTCGGCTGTGCAATCGACATGGACGGTCGCGATGCCTCCCGCGGCGATAGATGCGACAGCGCACTCCACAAGTGTCAATCGTTCATCCTAAATCTCTGTGCCTCTGCGCCTCTGTGGTGAACCCTTCTGGGGCCTAGCCGGTGCCGCGCGTGAACACATTCGGCCATGCCTTAAAGCGCGTAAAGAAGGTTTCGGGCGTCTTCTGCACGCCATTCTCGGTAATCACGCGATACACGGTAATATCCATGCCCCGCCGCGCGTGATCGGTCTGCTTCACCGTGCCAGCAGGTAGCGTGTTATCGTCCACATACACCGGGTCGCCGGGTGCGGGTATAATCCGTGTCACATCGGGGCCACGCGCCTCCACCGTGCGGTTGGGCTTGGTGCCGTACAGGCGCACGCTCAGCACCTCGGCAGCCTCATCAACCTTGGCTTCCATCAGCAGCCAGTGGCCGGTATCGTTCACAAACTTCAGGTCGAGCACGCCGGTGAAAATAGTCGCGTCCATGCCCGGCGCAGAATCGCCCGGGTAGCTATAATCGTCGTACCAGCTGATATAGAAGGGATGGGCGTGGCGTTCGGTAATCGGCAGCCCAGCCCAAAAGGCCGCGCGGAATACCGTGGTTGAATCCTGGCAGACGCCGCCGCCCCATTCGAGCTGGGTGCGGTTGCCGATGACGGCGTAACCCTGCACGAAGCCGTTGCTTTCGTCCACTGCGCCGAGCTGGGTGTTAAACGAGAACTCTTCGCCCGGCGCAATGAGCACGCCATCCATACGCGCCGCGCCCGCCTTAATGTTCGTCACGCGGTAGGCCGCCGAACCGGCGAAGCTGGTTTTGCCCTCGCCTACCAGCCCCACAATACCCAACGAGGGCAGTGATTTCGCGGTGACCTGCGGCGCAAGCTGCTCGACCGGCAGCGCAAGCTCGCGATGTGCCAGCTGTAAGGTCTGGCTGATCTCCTGCGCGGCAGCGGCTTGCTTGAGCCGCCATCCATCCTGCCCCGGCTTGACGATCTGCACCTTACCTGCGCGGAAGGCCAGGCGCGGCTCGCTGGTGCCAGTATCGACCACCTGGGCGAGCTTTTGCACTGCCTTGTTCAGGCGATCGGGGTCGATCTGCACACGCAGCTGGCGGCCTACTGGCTCAATCGCAATAATCTCGGCGATCTTGTTGGCATCCCATACCCATTGCTGCTCACCCTGGCGCAGGGTCAGCGGCTGATTGAGCAGCGCCTGGGCGGTAGCGGTGGCGGGCACGAGCGCAGCATCGGTGATGCGCGGCTCAAGCGTGCGTGTGCGCAGCGGCACCACCTGCGGCGACAGTGTTTGCAGCGCCTGCACGATTGCTGCGGCGGTATCATCGGCCAGCATTTGCCGCCCAATCTGCGCTTGCGTGGGCAGCACGTTCCCATCGGCGATGCTCAGCGCAGCATCGCGCGGTGGCTGCTCGATGCTGGCGGCAACCGTGCCCAGATAGGCTTGCAGCGCGCGTGCATCAATGCTCAGGTGCGGGGCAACATCAATGCCGCCGCGCCAGCGCTGCCAGAGGGCATTCGCGCGGGCCAGCACCCCGCCGCTATTCCCAGCGGCCAGCACATCAGTCGCAACGGTAGCCGGGTCGAAGCGCACGCCAAGCTGCGCCAATGTGGGCGCCCAGCTGCGGCCCTCGAAGCTCAGCGTGATCGGGGTGCGCTGAAAGGCGGCATAGTGGGTATTGACATACGCCTGCACGTCGGCAGCGCTTTTGCCCGCCATGGATGCGCCCTGCAAGCTCACCCCATCCGCTACATGATCGGCGGGAAACAGGTTGAGCACAGCGGGCATCGCCGCAACAATCACCACGCCTAACGCCACAATCCCAAGCAGCAGCCGCAGCCCGCCCCAGCGGCGGCGCACCTGCCCGGCGCGCTGAAACGGACGTGGCGCGTATTCGAGCGTCTCATCCTCTTCCAGAGGTTGCACCGTGACCGGGGCGGGGTCGTCGAAGCGTTGGCGCGTAGCACGGCGCCGACTCATCGGCCCGTACTCCTGGTAATATTTATCGGGCATAGGTGCTTCCTGGGCGACGAATCAACCGCTGAATCAGGCTTTGCGAGAACATGATTTGTTCGTAGGTGTAAAGCCTATCACGTTTACATGGCGCTGTCAAGATGAGCGCATGGCCGCATGAAAAATTGCTTAAAATGCGGCTTATAATCCGCTAGCGAGCGTCGTCATCGGCTACATCATCGGGCATCAACGCGATGTTAGGCGAGCGGAAGCGCGGCTGGAGCGGGCGGAAGCGCTGGCCGAGCGCCTGGTGCCCCTGGCCGATCACTAGCAGCGCATGCGGGTCGGTGGCGGCCACCACTTCGCGCAGCTCGTTCACCTGCGAGCGATTAATGGTGGTGAACAGGACATCGTGCGGCTGGTGGGTGAATTTGCCCTCGCCGCGCCAGGCCGTAACGCCATAGCCCAGCTGTTTCATAATTGCGGTCGCCACGCGGTCGCCGTGGTCGGTGATGATTGTGGCGATGCGGATCACGCCCGGCCCTTCGAGCACATAATCGGCTACAACCCCCCAAATGAACAGCGTCATCAGCGCATAGAGCGCCGCCTCCCAGCTGAAGAGCAGCGCTGCTACCAGAATAATGCCGCCATCGACGAGCAGGTAGGCCTGACTGAGCGGCATCCCCGTCAGGCGCTGTAGCACGCGCGAAATCACGCCGGTGCTGGCACCCGCGCCGCCGCCTCGATATAGCAGCCCGGCGCTGATGCCGCCCACCACGCCCGCGTAAATTGCATTCAGCAGCAGGTCGTTGCTGATACCGGCGGGCGGCAGGTAGTGCGCCACAATATCAACCCCGCCACTCGCGATAACCGTGTAGAGCAGCGAGCGCCGCAAGAAGCGCCAGCCGCCGAGCAAGCGAAAGCCCAGCGCCAGCAATGGAATGTTGAACCCAAGCATCACCAGGCTGAGCGACCAGCCGGTAAGCGCGTTGATGATAATGCCAATGCCGCTCACCCCGCCCGGCGCGATGCGGTGTGGCGCAAGAAACAGCGCAACATTCAGCGCGGCAATCAGTCCGGCGGCAATGATGAGCAGGTAATCGATAGCGGTGCCCAGGCTGAAATCGGCGCGCCGACGGGGCGAAGGTGCGGCCATGGCGGTGCCTCCTGCTCATAGTGGGTGCTGCGGGAAATGCGCGCCAACATACACGCGCGCTGGGCAGCTGTCAAGCCCTGAGCGGCGGGCGAGCATTCTCACCCCTGCGCCGTAGCGGCACTGAGAACTAAGCAGGAACTGCGCCCAGCCCTTGCCGATGCCGGATGAAGCGCGTATAATACCCAACGCTAGAAATACGCAAACTTGTGCTACTGAACCGTGGTAGGTTTACGGCTATAAACTTGGAGGCGCGTTGTGATTCCACGCTCACTGCTGCTGCGCAATTTCATGTGTTATCGCGACGATCTGCCGCCGCTCGATTTTCAGGGCATCCAGATCGCCTGCCTCTCGGGCGAAAATGGCGCGGGCAAATCGGCGCTGCTCGATGCGATGACCTGGGCCTTGTGGGGCGAGGCGCGCCTGAAGAGCGACGACGACCTGATCGCGCTGGGCGCGCAGGAGATGGAAGTCGATTTCACTTTTATGATCGACGGCAACGACTACCGGGTGATTCGCAAGCGCAGCAAGGCGCGCAAAACCGGCCAGAGCTGGCTCGATTTCCAGGTGCGCAATAATGGCGCGTGGAAGCCGCTGAGCGGCGCAACCATCCGCGAAACGCAGCAAACCATTATTACCACGCTGCGCATGAACTACGACATTTTCGCCAACTCGGCCTACCTGCGCCAGGGCCACGCCGACGAGTTCACCAAGAAAGAGCCGGGCCGCCGCAAGCAAGTGCTGGCCGAAATCCTTGGGCTCGATGCCTACGAGAAGCTCGAAGGCAGCGCCAAAGAGCGCGCGCGTGGGCTCGACGGCCAGCTGAAGGGCATCGAGGGGCAGATTGGTGAGCTACAGCGCCAAGCCGAAAAGCAGGCGACCTATGCCCAGCTGGTAAGCGCGCAGGAGCGGCAGGTTGAACAGATCGGCGCGGCGGTTGCGGCAGCCGAGGAAACATACACCGCCGCCAGCGCGCGCGTGCAATCGCTTGAGGGCGTGAAAGCCCGCCGCGCCACCACCGACGCCGAGCTACGCCGCGCACAGACCGAGCAGCACGAGCATGCCAGTGAGGTGACACGGCTCCAGCGCGCCCTGTCCGAGGCCCAGCACATCCTGGCGCGGCGCGCGGAAATCCGCGCAGGGGTGGCACAGCTGCTGGCGGCGCGCGCCGAACGCGAGCGGCTCGAAGGCTTGCGCGAGCAATATATAACCCTGCAGGAGCGCCGTCGCAGCCACGCCGATGCCCTGCGCGAGGCCGAGCTACAGCTGAAAGCCGAGCTACAGGTTGCCCAGAATAAAGCCAACGATATTCGTGAGCGCGCCGCCCGCCGCCCGAAGATCGAAGCCGAAATTGCGCGGCTACAGGCCCAGCTCGATACATTGGCCCCGGCTGCACGCGAGCTGAACGATGCCCGTATGCGCCGCGACGACCTGCGTGAGCGTCAGCGCTCGGCCCACGAGCTGAACCTGCAGCGCACCAAGCTCGACAGCCAGATTAAGCTCAAGCACGATTCGCTGGTAGGCACGCGCGAAGAGCTGAAGCGCAAGGTGAAGGAAGCCGCCGACTACCTGCGCGATGAAGACGGCTGGCGCACCGAGCTAACCCAGGTACTCGACGAGCGCAGCCGAATTGATAGCGAGCTAACCGCCCTTGAGCAGCTGCGCGCCGAAGAGCACGAGCTGGTGGATCGCAGCGCTACCCGCCGTTCCGAATGCGATGCGATTAAGGCACGTGGCGAAGAGATTAACCGCAAGCTGGCGCTGCTCGGCGAAGATACGCACACCTGCCCGCTGTGTAAAAGCGAGCTGGGTGATGATGGCATCGCCCATATTCATGCCGAATACGCCCGCGAGCGCGCCGAGCTGCGTGGTCTGTTCAGTGCCGCCAAGCGCGAGGCCGATACTGCTGATACTCGGCTGGCCGAGCTGCGCACCACGCTCAAAACCGCCGAGCGCCGCACTGCCGCACTGCCCGAGCTAGCAGGCCGCATCGCCCGCCTTGAGCGCGAGCTGCACGCCGCCGATGAGCTGCGCCGCAAGCAGGGCGACGACCAGCGCACGCTGGAAGAAATTCAGCTACAGATTGTGAAAGGCGACTACGAGCGCGGTATTCGTGGTGAGCTGGCCCGAGTCGAAGCGTCGCTGACAGCGTTGGGCGAGCCTGCAACCCTCGATCGCGAGATGAGCCGCCTGGAAGCGCGCATCACCACACTTGAGCAGCAGCTCGCCGACCAGGCGCGCCTGCGCGCTGAGATCGACGCCAAGCGCCGCAGCGTGCAGGATATCGAGGCCGAAACGCCCGCGCTGCACGAGCAAGAAGAGCGCATTACCGAGCTGCAAACCACGCTAGCGATGGACGATTTCGCTGGCCCTGCGCGCGTGGCGCTCAAGCGCGTGGATGCCGACATCATAGCCCTGGGCTTCACCCCCGAGCTGGCGACGGCAGCAGTTGCAGCAATGCGTGAGCTGGCCCACTGGGAATCCCAGCAGCAGCAGCTCGCCCGCGCCGAAGAGCACGAAGCCCGCGACCAGCGCGACCTGGAACGCGTGACCGCCGCCTTGAACCGCAGCACCGCCGCGGTTGAGGCCGCCGAAGCGCAACTACGCACTCTGGACGATGAGCTGCGCGGGCTGGCCCCGGCGCTGCGCGAGCGCGATGCCGTGCAAGCCGAATTAGGTGCGCGCCGCCGCGAGCTTTCGGTAGCCGAGCGTGACCTGGGCGAAAAGCGCGCATTGTTGCAGCGCGCCGAGGAAGCCGCCGCCGAACTCCTGGCAGCTGAGATGCGGCGCAAAGCCCTGGCCGAGCGCAAGGGTCTGTTCGATGAGCTGACTGTGGCGTTTGGTAAGAAGGGCGTACAGGCGCTACTGATTGAGACCGCCATCCCCGAGATCGAGCATGAGGCTAACCACCTGCTGGCGCGCATGACCGATAACCAGATGCACCTGAGCTTCGAGACTCAGCGCGACACCAAGAAAGGCGACACGGCTGAAACGCTCGACATCAAGATCGCCGATGGGCTGGGCACACGCGACTACGATGCTTACTCCGGCGGCGAAGCCTTCCGCCTCAATTTTGCTATTCGCGTGGCGCTAGCCAAGCTGCTGGCCCGCCGCGCGGGCGCGCGCCTCGAAACGCTCGTTATCGACGAAGGCTTCGGCTCGCAAGATGCGAAAGGCCGCGAGCGCCTGGTTGAGGCGATTACCTCGGTGCAGGGTGAGTTCAAGCATATTCTGGTGATCACGCACATTCAGGAGCTGAAAGATATGTTCCCGGTGCAGATCGAAATCACCAAAACCGCACAGGGTAGCACCTGGGCAATTGCCTAGCGCCGCTCGGGCTTGAGGTAGACAAAAAAAAGCTGCCGGTAGGTCATGCTGCCGTCCGGCTCGCGGTCGCCGCGCCAGAGCGCATACCAGTTAACAATATCATCGCACATAAATTTGTGCGGTGGGCAAGGCGCGGCAAATTCAACCCCTGCAATCGATATTGCAAAGTGCGGCGGCTTGATCAGCCGTTGCTGCACCGCTACAACACTGAGCGGGCAAGCCGCTAGCAGCAGCGCCAGCGCCAGGCACACGCCGACAACCAGCATCGTGCGACGGCGCGAGTGTTCGTGCACTGTTCTTGGTTCGGGCATTAGCGGCCTGCTTCAGTTCGCTATTCACTACCAGAGCTGCCGTTGAAATTTGTGGTGGCGCTCAGTATACCTGAAACGTGCCCCTGATGTGCGTGCCGCTCACGTTCTCCCCTCCGGCTGGCAGCAGCCAGCCGCCCCTTCATCGCATCGCTTGTCTGATGCCAGCGAGATATGGTAGCCGATTTCGGTACCTCGTGCAGGGGCGGTGTTGCCGAGCACCACAAAGGGAAATTCTGAGGGCGGCAACGCCACCCCAGCTCCCACCCTTGGGTACGTGTTCACCCGAATGCCGCACGCAGCCGAAGATGGATGCCGATTGCGCACAAAGTAGTATATATTTGTACATCTGTGCTATAATTTTGGTGCGCACGGGTTGCAGGAGGGGCGATGAGTACCGCAATTATCATGGAACCGGACATTCAGCAGAAGCTAGCGATTCTCGGTAGCGAGGCTGCCGAGGAAGTGACCGATGTGCCCGCTACGCAGAGCATCCAGCAAGGCATTCAGCACGCCACCGGCTTTGTTTACAATGCTAAACAAGCAGGTGGTGGCACGACACGCCTCTTCAAGGTGCTGCAAACCAACGCCTGCCGGTATCGCTGTCACTATTGCTTCACGTCCTGCGCCATCCAGCGCAAACGTACCACCTTCAAGCCCGATGAGCTGGCGACAACGTTTGTCTCGCTCACAGAGCAGAAGCGCGTTGATGGGCTGTTCCTCTCCTCGGGCATTGTGCCCGATGCGAATACCACGATGGAAAAGATGCTGGGTACCGTCGAGCGGCTGCGGCTGAAAGAGGGCTACACCGGCTACATTCACCTCAAGCTCATCCCCGGCGCGGCGTTCGAATATATCGAGCGCGCGGTGCAGCTGGCCGACCGCGTGAGCCTGAACCTGGAAGCGCCTAACCAGGCGCGGCTGAACGACCTGGCACCGGATAAAGAATTTGCTTCAACGATGTGGGGGCGGCTGGCCTGGGCAGCCGCGCTGATCAAGCGTGCTCGGCAGGAGGGGCGGCCCGCCGCGCGCAGCCTGACGACCCAGTTTGTGGTGGGCGCAGTGGGCGAAAGCGACCGTGAGCTGCTCGAAACAGTGCAGCGGGCGCAGCGTGAGCTGGGGCTGTGGCGCGCCTATTTCTCGGCGTTCCATCCAATCGCGCGCTCGCCGTTTGCCGAACAGCCCGCCGCAGACCCGACCCGCGCGCTGCGGTTGTACCAGAGCGACTTCATGCTGCGCGATTATGGCTTCCGCTACGACGAGCTGCCCTTCGACGCGCAGGGACTGCTGCCACGCGACAAGACCCCCAAGCAAGCCTGGGCTGAGCGCCATCTCCACGCGCCAGTTGAGCTGAACTGCGCCACACGCCAGCAGCTGCTGCGCATCCCCGGCATCGGCCCCAAAAGCGCCGACAAGATCATCGCGGCCCGGCGCGCGGCCAAACTGCGCGACCTGGCGCAGCTGCGTGCGCTCGGTGTGACGACCAGCTGGGCCGCGCCGTATGTGCTGCTCGATGGGCGGCGCGCGGCGGTGCAGCTGGGGCTGTGGTAGCACCAATATACCCCTACAAACAGAACCGCGCCGACCTATTGTTGACAGGCAAACGCAGTGAATTCAAAAAACATATGCAGTGATAATACCAAATTCGCCAATAGTATGACGCACCACGCGCTAGCGTTTGGCTTGTGCATGATATACACGTATTCAACCGGATTTGGTATAAGGCGGCAGGGCGAACAAGAAGCCTGAGACCCATTGCCTTATATGCCAAGCAGAAGCGTTGACATGGTGCTTGCCTCAGCAGTACAATAGCTGCATCTTCAACCCACTCTACACACCATCAGTTCACAGTAAGGTTCGCGGAGACTTGACGGCGCCTGAGATTGCGCTTCGTCGCGGCTTTCCTCGCAATAGCGCGTACAGCACACCTGTATTACATCACCTGCGTGCCCTCGTTTGTCGTTTGATCGTGATAGCGTTCAGGGCCTCTGCTTATTTGCCCCAGGGTTTATATGCATGCTACCCAGCCAGCTACTACACCAGACAATCGGAGAATATTATGAAAGAGTATCTGGAGCTTGGCCCGGCTTTACCTTTCACCGTGTCTGCTATGGGCACTTTTATGATTGGTGATATCGATGGTGATCAGCGCTGTGAAACGATCTTGATGAATCCGACAAACCAGTCGCTGACAATCCTCTCGTACTTCAGTTTTAGCGATATTGATGCCCAGTGGCCTGATACGGCCTCCGGCCAATTACTCAGCATCTATACTTGTGTTCAAAACATCCCGGCCGCTGCGGGCGTCTCCACTGGATGGCACATCAATACAGACGACCAATACTACACGGCGGATCTCGATCATGATGGCAATGATGAAGTCTTCGTCTATAGCCCAACCCAGGGTATGGGCGTGTTACAGTGGAATGGTCAGCAGCTGCAGACATTGTGGAGTTCGGCTGACCCATTGAAGCAATGGGCGGCGGTGTGGCCTGGCGGGTTACCGTTGAATTCCGCTATAACATTTTACGTTCTTGATGTCGATGGCGATGGCAGCGCCGAGATTATGGTGTATATCGCCCAACACCGCTTTCTTGGGCTTCTAAAATGGCAAGGCTCTACGCTCACTCCCTTATGGAATCTGAACAGCCAGAATTTGACTGTAACCGGTGGATTGGTGATTCAAACATGGGATCAATTTTTTCCCGCGCGCCTGGGTGCTGCTAATGGCGATACCTGTGATCAGATCGTTGTCTTCAGCGCAAACGACGGCTATCTCGTTGTACTAGGCTGGGATAGCACCAGGCAAGATCTGGTTATTGTAGGGCAGTCATCACATAGCACGATCTCCGATCCTTCCAATCCGGCGATTGGCTGGTGGCTGATGTCCCCTGGCGATCACCTATTGATCAGCGATATCGACGGTGACGGTAATGACGAGTTGATTATCATCGAGCAGTACTATTATGGTATGGGCGTGTTCGCGTGGCGTGATTTGCAGATCGTACCGCTGTGGATCAACCGAACATTCTTCACCCAAGAACTACAGATTGTGATGTCGGGCAATGTATCTTCCTTTGCGGCAAAAATTCTGGGGCGCGCGGCGAGTGAGATCGTGATGTTCTACCCGAACTTTGGGCAAACCATGCTTAACTCGCTGCTGCTGCAGTGGCAAGACTCCAGCATGGTATCGCTGGGCACCGGGTCGCCAAATCTATCGGTCACAGACCCGCTCGTGATGAGTATGGTCGATGTCAACGGGGATGGTGCGGATGAATGCGTCGTCTTCGATATGAAGATCGCTACCGTTGGCTTCCTGGAGTGGACCAATAATCAGCTCGCATTCGCTTGGGGCCCACAGAGCACACCGAAAAGCTGGAACCTCGATCTCATAGCCAATGCGCCTACCAATGGCTTTAGCGATTTTAGCGGCGCACAGCTGGAGATTTATCAGAAGATTGGGCCTGCACTGACACCACCCACCTCAATCGACCTTCGCTCGGAATACACTAATCCAGCGAACCAGAACAACTTTAGTAATTGGGCGACGCAGCTGCTTGAGAGCAACCCCAGCCAGCCTGCCTGGCAGTGGATGAGCGCGTATTCGGCAAATGATATCAAACAGGTCACGGCCACGCTGGCACAGGAACTTGGCGCAGTTAGTACGGTCTACAGCCAATACGCTGCGATTTACCAGTCGCTTTTATATATCCAGAATCAGCAGGATATCGATTTGGCGCATTGTGTCGAGCAAATTGTGCGGCCACCTTCGCCTTCCTCGCCGATCGTATACTGGCTGGGCGCGTTGATCGACGCTGCCCTCTGGGGCGTCGCGGCCATCCCTGGCATGGAAGGGATGGCGGTTATATTAGCCACATGGGCCTCTCTCGCCGGGTCGGTGTTTGGAACAATCAGCACCGGCAATCCCGGTACCACGGTTGAGTACTTGCACCTCCAGGAAAAGATTGACGAGGATTACAAAAACTCCAATACCGCGCTGGCAACCCAGCAAACGCTCGTTGTCAAAGATCGCTTCAAGCTAATTGCGCTCAATGCCTTGTGGCAGGGCGCATGGCGCTGGAACTTGCAGCAGGCTGGGCAAGTTGCTGCAAATGGGCAAAATGGCAATCGCATCTGCTTCTACAAGATGCTGTTGCCCCAGGCGTTTTATATCGGTTTCTATGATGCATCGCAGTACAACTATCCGACCTATATCTCGCGGAATATGTATCTATCGACCACTAAGCCGCTAAATTGCCCCTCATATGCCTACATGCAGGAGCCACTTGATCATGGTACCTATAATGTCTTCCTGTGGTGCACCTCAAGCGATCTCGCAACGTTAGAATACCCCACCAATGATCTGGTGACGGAATTGTTCACCACCTTGAACGTGCCCCAAATCGATTTCTACTATGGCAACAACGGCTGGACACTGCCCAGATTCGATGGTAGCGCCCTTAGCTCATAAGCATTGGTGGGTTGCACATCTATTAGACCTTATCACGATTTATTTGAAAAACCGCATCAGGACGAGCCAAACCGGCATTTCATCGAACATAAGAGCTAACGCCGTTCTTGGCTCCCTGAAGCGGCAGATCGAGATCGCAAAAATAAATCGTGATAAGGTCTATTGGGTTTACTTCTGCCTACCGCGCATAGTCGGGAACACCTACTGAGGCCATATAAATAGGACTTTCGCTTACTGGTTTATTTGTCTGCGGCAGCACGGTACTTTTTCTTTTTTCTTGGTGATGTTTTGCGCGGAGCGCAAAACATCACCAAGAAAGAGAAGATTTTGCTTGAGTAAGCGAAAGTCCTAATTATACTAACATCGTTTGGTTCCTTGGATTTTCTCGTGCAGTGCCCGGTTACGCCGGGTACTGCACGAGAAACGTAATTTCGGTGGGCAGCTTGCCGCCCCCGAACCCCACTAGAGAACAAGCGATGCGCCGGATTCGGTATTAGAAGCACAATCAGCACATGCTAACCATGAGGAATACTTATCCTTGCGACCTGCATATGCATCAAAAAAAGGCTCCCTCAGGGGCTGTGGTATACTGAACACAAGAATCGCGCCAGTACACACAGACGTATGCCACACAACCCAATCTGCGGCATCGCCACCGACCCACAGGAACAGATATGGATCACAGCGACGATGCTGCAATTTTGCGCAAACAGGGCCACCGGCTCACACCACAGCGGCTCATGGTACTAGAGGTGGTGCGGCAGGGTAAACACCTTACCGCTGAAGAAGTGTATGCTGCAGTCGTTGGGCAACATCCATATATTAATATTGCAACGATCTATCGTACACTACAATGGCTGCAGGATGTTGGTCTTGTAGCGCCGCTTGCCAGCGGCACCGGCCCACTGCGCTACGAATATGTGCGCGGCGGAACGCACCACCACCTTATTTGCCAGGATTGTGGTTATGAAGAAGAGATCGACGACGACCTGTTAAGCGCACTGAAAGCCCACTTGCAAGAGCGCTACGCCTTTAGCGCGCAGCTGCACCATCTCGCCATCCCTGGCCGCTGCAGCACGTGCCAGCGCGCCTTCGAAGAAGTGCATCATCCGCAGGAGCATCACAATGAACTTAATTAAGCGATTGTTTGGTGGTGGTGACACACCCGCCGCCGATACCGCCATCCACCTCTATGTTCGCTGTAATCGCTGTAACGCGCCTGTTCATGTTCGTATCGACCCACGAAACGACCTGGTGATGGAATATGGTGAAGACGAAGAGGCAACCGGCTATCGCCTGATTAAAGAGATAATGGACTCGCGCTGTTTCCGCCTGATACGCGCCGAGATCGAATACGATCGCAACCGGCGCGAGCTTCAACGCCAGATTGAAGGCGGCACCTACATATCGAAAGAGCAGTACGACCAGCTATTAGCACAACAGGAAACTGAGCGAACCGCGAAAACGTGATAGCGTTGCGTCAGGTATCGTTCTCAATATTTCGCAATAATAACGGTCGGGGCGGCAATACCGCCCCGACCGTTATGTTAGCTAAATATGCAGGACTTTCGCTTGTGGTAGCAGGTTCCTTTTTTTGTGGTGATTGTTAGCGCGTAACGCCAACAATCACCACGAAGATTTTGCCCAGGTAAGCGAGAGTTCTCATACTTTTGTTTACGGTGCCAGGATCTTAAAGTAGATGATCGCCGTCTTTGAGCTATCGGTTGAGCTCTGGAAGACCCAGAACCACTGGCCTGGCTCCATATCGGTGGTATCGAAGCGCAGATCGGTCGCCTGCCCATCAGGCCCAATGCTATAGGTACGGCGTGTACCAAACACGCTGCCATCAGGCGCGGTCAGCCAGTAGCCAACCTGGTCATTTGGTGCAAACCCATACACATCCATCGACATCGTTGTGCCAGCTTTGACACATTTTGCCGGGCGAATACGGCCATTCACGGGATCATGCACATCGGCACAGGGATCTGGCGGGGTTGAGGGCGCAGGCGGTGCAGCCTTGGCGGCGCGAATCTCGTTCCCTAGCAGGCCCAGCAGCACGTTGTACGGCGGCTGATTCTCGGGGTGCAGCTCGAAGCGCGCGCGCTCGAACCACTGCACGGTATACTGCTTGCCATCGCTCAGCGTTTCTACCTGCGGGTCGCTCAGTGGCAGGCCAAACAGCGCCAAGTTTTCGGCCTCGCTCTTGCCTTTCTTACGGTCAAATTCCAGGCCACTTGCGCGCCATGCCTTCAGAATATCGCCACAGACATTGTGCCCGGTTTCCTGGAAGAATCGGCAGCCGTTCTGCGGGCCGCTCTTGGGGAATGTGAACGGATCGCGGCCCTGCTGCGCCAGGCGATCGGCGCCCAGGCGGCCCAGCAGCACATCGTAGGGGCGCGCATTCTCCGGATGGAGTTCTAGACGATTGCGCTCGAACCACTGCACCTGCAGCTGGCGATTCTCAATAGTTTCCACCTGCAGTGGGGTTACTGGCAACCCAAACACCGGTAAACCACCATTCTGCTCCCAAAACTCACGAATCCGCCCTTCGATACACTGATTCGTTTCCGCAAAGCAGCGCTGGCCGGTTTGGGCATATGCGTTCCCGCTTGGGGCCACTACCAGCATAGCTGCAACGGCAAACATCAGCAAAATCAATTTCGATAAACGTGCCTGTACCATTTTCTCACTCCTAAATTAGTCTAGAACGAAAGAATATCTTCTTCGATACACTGGCGTGCAAAACAGCATTGGTGGTTCAGTGCCACACATTCGTTCTATGCTGCTCGTGCTGGTAGTGCTCCAAGCTACCAAAATATGCCGCACGACAAGTGCTCGGAAACTAGTAGAGCAATTCGTGCATGATAAACGTTCCAATTCGCGTTTTTCGTGCATTGTTTTGAAAAGAACCAAACGATATATATTCGTTTTCGCTGAGACGCGCACAGCAATGCCAGGGACGCGCCGTTATAGACGCGCCCCTGTTTAGTACCTAATGGCGCCAGCCGCGCGCGGCAGCCAGTTCATTCGAGAGCAAGCCGAGGAGTACCCCGCTATCGCCGTGGCTTTCGAAGCGCGCGCGTTCGAACCACTGCACAATATACGATTGTCCATCCGACAAGGTTTCGACTTGCGGTTCCGAGAGTGGTGCGCCAAACAATGCCAGGCTTTCAGCATAATTTTTGCCACGCCGCCCATCGAGCTCAAGCCCATTTGCGCGCCAGTAGCTCAAGAATGGCTCGCACAGGCTGTGCCCGGTAGCTTCGAAATAGACACATCCTGGTTTAGCCGCGCTCTTGGAGAAATCGTACCAATTGCGCCCATTAAGCTGAAGAATAGTATCGCCCAGGCGGCTCAATAGCACGTTATAGGGTGTGGCATTCTCAGGGTGTAGTTCAAAGCGATGCCGCTCGAAATACTGTACTGTGTATTCGCGGCCATCTTCGCCGCGCTCAACAAATTCCTCGCTTGTGGGGTAGCCAAAGATCGGCAGTCCACCATGTTTCTGCCAATACGCTTTGAAAACACCCCGGAGTGTATGCCCAGTTTCGGCGAAATAGGTTGCGCCATCGGCGGGGGCCGGAACTGGCGCGAAATATTGCGACGCATCGGGGCTAAAGCTAAAGTTTAGGGTTGCTACGCTCAGTGGCGTACCGCTCACCCAGGTTTGCTGCGATGTAGTTACCCCGCCAGGGCCGCTTAACGTAACCGTATACGCGCCTGCTGGTAGATTCTCAAAGCGATATGTCCCATCCGGGCCGGGCTGCGTCTGCTGGCCATTGCTGAGCGATACGGTGACCTGGCCGCCTTGCGCACCAGTAACCACACCGCGAATAACCGAGCGGCTCAGGATGTTCGGGTCGGCAGCGAGCTGCACTGTGCGCAGCAGATTAAGCCGCCCATAGCCATACTCTGGGTCTTTACCTGGTGCACCCTCATCATCGGCAGCAGCTTCCAGGATTTCGGCCAGCTGGTCGGCGCTCAGGTCGGGGCGTAGCGTTAGTGCCAGCGCCGCAGCCCCAGCAACATGCGGGCACGAAGCCGAGGTGCCGTTCTCAACCCCATAGCTATCACCCTCGCGTTGGTTCCAGATCGTGCTCCACAGGCCCACACCCGGCGCGGCAATATCGACAAAGCTGCCGGTAGTGGAAAACCCGGTAACGCCATCGTTACTATTGGTAGCCGAAACTGCCAGAACAGTGGGGTATGCCGCCGGATAGTTTGGCTTATTCCCATCGGCCTGGCCATTGCCCGAGGCCGCAATAATCAGAACATTGCGATCGTGCGCATATTGCACGGCATCGCGCATTACCTGGGTATCGTCAGGCCCGCCCAGGCTCATGCTAATAATGCGCACGCCCTGATCAACGGCCCACCGAATGCCCTGGGCAATCGTTGCATCGTCGCCCTGGCCGCGGCTGCCGAGTACCTTCACGGGGAGGATGTTGCAGCCCCAGCAAATCCCGGCGATGCCTACGCCATTATCGGTGCTAGCAGCGGCGACGCCAGCGGTATAGGTGCCGTGCCCTTCGTCGTCGCTTGGGTCGGCATCGTTATTGTAGAAGTCATACCCATTCAGCAGCTTATCCCGCAGATCTGGGTGCGAAGGCGATACGCCGGTATCGAGCAATGCAATGGTTACATCGCCGCCGGTAGTAATATCCCACGCTTCGTAGGCGTGGATGTTGCGCAACGCCCACTGCTGGGTTATCACCGGGTCGGCGGGCACGCGCATGGCTGTGCGAATATGATTAGGCTCGGCATACACTACGGCGGGGTTCGCTGCTAATGCCCGCACCAGGCGGCTAATATTGGTGCCGCTAGCGACATGCACGCGGAAGGTGTTACTTCGCGCGCCCAACTCTTGGGCCGCCGAGGTGCCGCTATCGCGTAATAGGGCGCTAAGAATATCGGTGTTCGTACCTAATACGTGCCCATTGTGCGCCAACGATGTTCCTGGCCGTAGCTTCACTACTAGCTCATCCGCAACCACATTACCCAACTGTGTGGGCATCGCGGCGGCATTTGCAGGCCATATCATCAGCAATAATGCAAATATCGGGAACAAGCGACCAAGGTTTTTCATAAATATTTTGACTTTCTGGAGTGCCCGAGATTACTACGTTGGGTTATTCTGGGCACATCATTCATACTGCGAAAGATATTGTACCGTACAATATCCGCTAGGTGCAAGCGCAGATTTCTGATCTAAACTGCAACCAAATTGCTTTTTTCATGAATATATAACGCTGGCGTATTCAAAAGAGATGCTGTACTATACTGTCCTTCTGCAATGGTAGAGCGTTGGTGGCAGGTAGTGCAACCTGTTAGCTATGGCCTTTAGGGCATCAGGAAGCGGTTATTCATTGTATCGAGCATAATACCAACCGCAGCTGATAGGTTGACGATCTTGGTACGATAGCCATAGGCTGTAAAAGTTCCCGTAGCTACAAACGCTGGCAACGATAGAAAGGTTACGCGTGGCAATAGTTGTGTTTGGCGCAGGGGCGATCGGCCTGCTGATTGCCGGGCGCCTGGCCCAAGCGGGTCAGCGTACTATTCTGCTGGCCCGCCCTACAGTGGCCGCCGCGATTGAACAGCAGCGCCTGCGCATTAGCGCCGAAGGCCAGGTGCAAGCAGTTGATGGGCTGGTGACGATTACGAGTCCCACCGCGCTGCTGCCTGCCGATCAGCCGCCTACGCTAGCGATTCTCTGTGTCAAAGGGTACGACACGGTCGGCGCGCTGCCCGATCTGGCCGCACTACAGCCGCTGTATGTGATGACACTCCAAAATGGCATTGGGAACGAAGAGGTTTTAGCCGAACGCTTTGGTGCTGGGCGTGTGCTGAGCGGGGCGATTACGACATCGGTAGAAATTGAGGCACCGGGCCGGATTGCAGTGGCTAAAGCGGGCGGCATTGGTATTGCACCGGTCGCACCGGGTGCGCAGGCGGCGGCAATCCAGGCCGCAACTGTGCTGCGTGCCGCCGGGTTTAGCGTTACCGAAACCGGCGATTACCGCGCGCTCAAGTGGTCGAAGGCGCTGCTGAATATGCTGGGCAATGCGACTGCCGCAATTCTCGATATGTCGGTGGCCGAGGTGTATGCCAACCGCCAATTGCTCGCAATCGAGCGGCGCGCCTTCCGCGAAGCGCTGGCTGTGATGGATCGCCTGGGTATTGAACCGCTGAACCTGCCGCGTTATCCAGCTGCCCTGCTGGCGACCGCAATGCGCACTATTCCCGCCCCGCTACTGAACCCGATCCTTCGGCGCGTGGTGGCAGGTGGGCGTGGGCGTAAACTACCATCGCTCCAGCTTGACCTGGTGCGCGGTAACCCGCGCTCGGAGGGCGAATTTTTGTATGGCGCAGTGGCGCGCGCGGCTACGCAAGCGGGAACCAGTGCACCTACCAACCAGGCGCTGTGGGCCATTTTGCAAGATATTGCCAGCGGCGTATTACCCTGGGAAATGTTTCGCCACCAGCCTGAGCAGTTGCTAACAGAACTCCGCCGCCGCACTGCGGTATAATGCCTATGCAGCGAGCATGCTCGCACATAAAGCAGCAACAAGCGGAGGACATAGATGTCAACATCGCAGATTGTATTGGCGGCCGGGCTAATTGTGGCCGCATATTTGGCCGGGTCGGTGCCGTTTAGCTTCCTGGTGGCGCGTGCGCGTGGGATTGACTTGCGCACGGTAGGAAGTGGCAATATTGGTGGTGCAAATGTGTGGCGTTCGGCTGGCTTTGGGCCATTTCTGGTAGCCGCCGCACTCGATATGCTAAAGGGTTTGCTGCCAACTCTGGCGGCGGTGCGCCTGCTTCCTGGTCACTATATCGCAATTGTGCTGGTAGGCATTGCAGCAATTCTTGGGCACACCTTTTCTTTGTTCCTTAACTTTAAGGGCGGGAAAGCGGTAGCAACGAGCGGCGGCGTGCTGCTGGTAATCGCGCCGCTTTTGGTGCTGGTTGGTTTAATTGCCTGGGTCAGTGCCTTCCTGATTTCGCGCATTTCATCGGTAGGGTCGCTCACTGCCGCAGCCACGACACTGTTGGCAGGTACATTCTTTTACTTCAGTGGGTGGCTGCCGCTGACCTATGCGGTTTTTGTGTGGTTCAGCGCCTTATTCGTGGTTTATTTGCACCGCGAGAATATTCAGCGGCTGCGCGCAGGCACCGAGAATCGCTTCAAGCGGCTAAATTAGTGCCAGCACACCTTTCTTGCAAGCTCGGCGTTTAGCGGGTGATGGGCTGCAACTTTGATTGCTCCGGCACGTACTATAGTGCTAGGAGTAATGATAATGAATACACTTGAACGCTGCCCGAGCTGCCAATCTCCACTTTCGCCACAAACCCCTGTTTGCGACACCTGCGGGCGAATACTCGCCATCGCGGCCAGCTCGGCGCTGCCGCCGATAGTCGCCCCAATGCTAGCGCCTGCCACGCCGCTACAACCCGGCAATGTGCTGGCACACGGGCGCTATACCATTCAGCGCCCGCTCTCGCGGGGTGGTATGGGTGCGCTCTACCTGGCAACCGACCACGAGGCGTTTGAGCGCACGGTGGTGATTAAAGCGCTGCTTGATGATAGTAGCCCCACCCAGGTGCAGGAAATACAGGCGGCCCGCGCCCGCTTCGAACGTGAGGCGCGTACCCTGGCCGCGTTAACCTACCCAACCATCCCGCAGATTTTTAGCTACTTCGAGCAGGCCGGGCAAACCTATATTGTGATGGCCTATATTGATGGGCACGACTTGCTGCAGGGCCTCACCCGGCAAGATCTGAATTCGCAGAAGCTGATCAGCGGGCACACCTACCCGATCGGCGAGGTCATTCATTGGGGCGTAGCATTGTGCCGCACGCTCGAATATCTGGCGAGCCGCACGCCGCCTGTGCTGCATCTCGATATTAAGCCAGCCAACCTGATTCTTAGTGCCCAGAGCAACGACCTGTTTCTTGTTGATTTTGGCGCAGCGCGGGGGCGGTTGCTGGCATCGTCGGGCGGTGCCGCGCAGACGATGGCTTTCGGCACGCCAGGCTATGCTGCGCCCGAACAGTACCAGGGCCAGAGCGACCTGAGCAGCGATATTTATGCGCTTGCTGCAACGCTCTACCATCTCGTCACCGACGACGACCCCAGCGCGCATCCGTTCACCTTCCCGCGCCTGGGGTATTTGGGCTATCTCGGCGCAATTTTGCGGGCGGCGCTCGATCCTAGCCCGGCAAAGCGCCCAACAGCTGCGTCGCTACGCGAACAGCTCGAAGCCTTGCTTCTGCCCGAAAGTCGGCGCATTCTCTATGCACCCGACCAGCAGGCGATCCGGAATGAGCACGATCTGGTGCATTGGTGTGAGCAGCACTGGGCCGAAGCGACCGAATGGCTGAGCCATAGCCTGGCCGACCAGGTTCAATTCAACTGGGTAAAGCTTGACCTTGCGGCGAAACTGCGGGCGTGTCGGCAGCATAACCCGAACGATGCCAATGCGGCCCTCGACGCAGCGCTGGCATTGCTCGATCCAGCGGGCTTTGGGGCCGATGGCGCAATCCTCACCGTCGATAAAGCCAGCCTCGATACCAAGGCTTTTACGCTCGCGCTTAATGGCGACCGCGCCACGACGCAGCTAACGATCCGTAACGCAGGCCGTCGTTATGCGCTCGTTTCAATGATGCTGCCCTTCTGGATGAGTACGCCTACCGAAAAAATAACCCTGCTGCCCGGCCAGTCGGCGAGCATCGCGCTTGAGATCGACCCATCCAAAATGCCTACCGCGCCGCGCAGCCCGACCGTGCGCATTCACAACAAGGCTGGGGCCGATGTAGTTGTGCCGCTTCAGGGTGAAGTGCCGCGTATTCAGCCGCCGCCCGCTACATCGCCAAAAGTCGTCATATTTATGCTTCTGGTTGTGTTTACGCTCGTCTTTATTCTGCCGATGCTGGCCGCGCTGCTGCAAATGCTTGGCGTTTAAGCTGTGTAATACCAAATTCGGTTGAATACTTGTATAGTATGTGCAACGCATTACGCACTACAAAGCCAAATGCTCGTGCGCAGTGCGTAATACTATTGACGAATTTGGCATGAGTGCGATTGCAGGCGTTTCAATCGCTGTCCTTAGAGCCGCCCGGCAGCGAAAGGAATGTAAACAGCGCAGCAAGCGACAGGCATGCCATCAGGATCGCCATGGGCAGCGCGGTATTTACCCCAAACAGCCCGGCTAGCGGTGCGCTAATGGCTCCGGCGATGAACTGCAACACACCCAGCAGCGCCGAGGCACTGCCAGCGGTGCGCTGATGTTCGGCCATTGCCAGTGCTGTAGCATTTGGCGAAATGAGGCCGATGCTGGAGACGACACAGAAAAAGCCGAGCAGCACGCCTACCAGCCCTATGTTGAGCATCACCACTGTGAGTAATAGTAAACCGCCCAGCACCGCATAGCATAGCCCAATCAGTAGTAAGGTGCGTGGGTTCACCCGGCCCGCCAATCGCCCACTGATCTGGCTTGTGACGATAATACCGAAGGCATTGCTACCGAAGATGATGCTGTACAGCTGTGGTGACACGCCATAGATGCCCTGTAGCACAAACGGCGACCCTGAAATATACGTAAACATCGCCGCGAATGCTAACCCCGACGTAAGCGCATAGCTTACGAAGCTGCGATCGCTCAGTAATGTGCGAAACGCGCTCAATGTCTCTGCCAGGCCGCCAGTGCGCCGCCGTTCTGGGGGCAAGCTCTCGCGCAGCCCTAGCGCGGTAAGTAAGCATAAGCCGCAGCCAATGATGGTAAGCAGCACAAATACCCCACGCCACGAAGTGAAGGTAAGCAATTGCCCACCAATCATTGGCGCAAGGATGGGGGCCAGGCCATTCACCAGCATCGTCATGGCAAAGAAGCGCATGACATCCGGGCCAGAAAATAGATCGCGCACAACTGCCCGGGCAATGACAATCCCTGCCGCGCCCGCCAGCCCTTGCAAGAGCCGGAAGGTTGTGAGCAGCGGCAGGGAAGGCGCGACCGCACAGAGCAGCGATACCAGGGCATATAGGCCCAGCCCAACCAGCAGCGGTCGCCGCCGCCCCAGCTGGTCGCTCAGTGACCCGGCGATAACCTGACCGATGGCTAAACCCAGTAAACATGCTGTGAGGGTAAGCTGGGCCTGCGATGCCGTGCCCCCAAGCTCGTGCGGCAACGCTGGTAACGCGGGCAGATACATGTCGATTGAGAGCGGGCCGAGCGCCGAAAGTGCGCCGATAATCACTACTAGCTGGGCGCGACCACGGATGCGTGCATGAGGAGCAGCTATTGGGTGTTCAACCTGATCCTGAGTCGTTTGCTTCATATCACCCTATTCATCACGATCCTGGTGTGCATCAGCCAAAGCACGCTGCTGGTATTCACCCACTTTTATTGGTACAAGCATCTCGAAGCCGCCGGTTGGCGTTTCCAGCATGGGAGATCGGGCTGAACGACGCTGACGCGGCTGTGGGACAAGCTGATACCCAAATTGCTGCGCCACAGCCGCCCGCTGCTCTGGGGTAAGCACCTGCCCAGGCTGGAGGTGCACATGCTCAATATAAAAAAGTGCATCTTCGCAGGCAACAAGCACGATACGATTGGCGGTTTCGGTGCCAAGAAATGTGCCAATATATCGGAAAATTCGATAAAAGAGATAAGTAAAACCAAAGCCACACAATGTAAATATAATCATTGAAAACCAGGTATCGTTCGTTTGTGCCAAATTATCGCTTGCGAGTGTAGTAAGTGCCCGCTCTATTTCCGCTAATATATTTTCATCTTGCAGCGTCGAGCTGACGACAAGCGCGGATATACCGATGACAATGACATTGAGGACATTTCCGCGCCAATCAGCCGAGCCTTGCTCGATCTCTGCAATACGCGACAGTCTGCGCAAATCTTCTTCTTCAAACCCTATAGCATCGCGGCGAAACGGCGAATGTGCGCTCAGTAGGAGATAGACTGCGATACCCGGAATGAATTGGCTTGGCTCTAAGCCATTTGCCCGAATGGCCTTCGTCATGAAATAGAGGAATGAAATTAATGCAGAGTAACCAATGATGAAAACTATTGCCCCAATACCACTACTAATATCGACAACTGCAAACGACCATCCTAAAGCAATGAATGGCAGGCCGATGATACTAGTGATGTATAAAATAGTAATAATGGCCATATCATTCGTGTCCATCAACCAATCAACAAGCAACCAATAGACATCATAATAATTTCTGGGCGTGTTTTTGAAGCGCATATTCCTTCCAATCTAAGTAGAAATGACGCTATTGACCGGTTGTGGCTGCGGTAGTGCCGAACAGCGTGCCTGCGCGAGCTGTAGAATGAGTGTTACGCTGGTATTATCGGCGCAATTATACATGTGATTACGAATATGCTCGCTTCGTTTGTATAACGCGTATACGCACAATACAGTGTATGCGGCACCGTCAGGACTTTCTCACACCGCTGATGTGCCTGCGGCAGCGTGGTATTTTTATGCTTCGATAAGCGAAAATTCTAACAGTATTTTGGTACGTGCGCGGGGCAGTTCAAGATTAGTCAACATCTCTTCTGTACTTTTGGGGGCGCTCCTCGGCAACGGCAGCTGCCGGACAGCGATTAGGGTGTCATGGACAGATACACTTTTCCGGTCTCCCATTCATCGCTGGTTTCCATG
>WBZP01000018.1_pt1 | contig 226834 bp, 228 predicted proteins | sample 5204301 | NCBI WGS metagenome assembly WBZP01 (sample SAMN12412401, study PRJNA552823) | activated sludge metagenome | isolation source: activated sludge from nitrification reactor of wastewater treatment plant... | place: USA: Pennsylvania | collected 2017
AGACGGCCGAGCACCTTGTCTGTGGCGTCTACCACAAACCACTCGCGCTTCACCTCATGTGGCTTTGCGGAAAACGTTTTCATGTGTATGCCGTCCTAAAAAATTGGGCGCGGATTGGAGAAAGCGTGGAATTTTAGCTGACTTTGATGGAAGGTGTCAAATGGCAGCACTCTCCGTTTGAAGCATTCTCGAATGTACTTGTCTGAACGGGCAGGTGGCTCAATCAATTTGCGCAGCGAGTGTTCAATCTGAGCGGCGGGTCGCCACCGATCTTGGGGAGCTTTCACGGATATTTTGGCTGGCACCATGGTAAGCGTTGTTGCGGTGGGTGCAGGCGAGAGATACGCCTTCATCGCGCGCAACTTCGAGCAATTTTGCCGTGGCACGTTGAACCGAGCTGCGAAGGCCGCCGTTTCGGGTTTTCTGGAGCGCGTCGCCGGCTATCAGAACCCCGGCAACTCCGATAGAATCACCCTTGAAAGGAAGGATCAGTATGGAATGCACCGTGCGATGGATGGGGGACGACGCCGGCATGTCGTTCGTGGCAGAGAGCGGCAGCGGGCATGCAGTCGTGATGGATGGGGCCCCCGATGCCGGCGGACGTAATCTGGGCCTGCGCCCGATGGAGATGGTCCTGGCCGGGACCGGCGGGTGCACCGCTTTTGACGTCGTCCTGATCCTGAAGAAAGGCCGGCATGCGGTCACCGGCTGTGAAGTCAGTCTTGACGCTGCGCGCGCCGAGACCGACCCCAAGGTGTTTACGCGGATACATTTCCACTACAAAGTCCGGGGACGGCAACTCAAACCTGATACGGTAGCGCGGGCAATCGAGTTGTCGAAGGACAAGTATTGCTCAGCTTCGATCATGATCGCCAAGACAGCCGTAATCACCTACGACTTCGAGATCCTTGAGGAATCCTGATCGCGTACATTGCGAGGGTGGGATCGTCAGACCCGGTAGGCCGTTGCGGTCATCACCTTTGCAGCAAGCTTCATTGCAGCCTTGATGGGCGCCGGCAACTCTGCCGCACCCAAGCTGACCGCAGCTTCGGCATGCCGAATTTCGTCAATGCGCATCTGGTCGACGACCTCACGTGAGCGCAGGTCTTGTTTGGGAAGGGATTCGAGGTGACTGTCAAGATGGGCTTCGACTTGGCGTTCGGTCTCGGCGAGAAATCCCAAGTTCCATTCATCTCCGAGCCGCCCGGCAATCAATCCCATCGATAGCGCACAGGTGTACCACAGCGGATTCAACAGGCTCTTGCGTCCACCCAGTTCGGCCAGTCGCTGTTCGGTCCAGGCCAGATGTTCGGTCTCTTCATCCGCCGCGCTCCGTAACGATTCGCGTACCGACGGGTCACGCGACGTCAGCGCCTGCCCCTGATAGAGAGCCTGCGCGCAGATCTCCCCGACATGATTGACCCGCATCAGGCCACAAACATGCGCCCTTTCCTGCTCGGCAAGTTCGGCCTCAGGATGGTTCTCACCAGGGAAACGGCGCTGACTTCGCGCTTGGGCAAAAACAGTGCGCACGGCGCGGTCGAATTCGACGATAAATTGTTCTGGCAACATGGTCAGTAGCGGCGGCTGTTGGGATGCCCGCCACGTCGAAGCGCGTTCCGCGCCTCATCCGCGTCGCCGACAATGACGCCACCTGGACAAAAATAATCAAGGAACAGAGCGGCATGCTGGCGATTGGCAGGCATATCCAGAATCCGCCGCCAGTCGCTGTTCCGCGGCTTGATCCAGCTTCCGTCGGGCCTGCCTGACGCGTACAAGCGCCGCTCCCTGGTTGCGCAGCGCAATCCTTCGAAGCTGACATTGATGGCGCCACCGGGAGCCCGGACAACCAAGACATAACGGACCACACCATCAGCATCAACCGTCAAGGTTGTGCCGTCGATCAAGAAGTCATTGTCGGTCGCTGCACTGACGTAGAACGACACAAGGTTTTCCTGTAGTGGCGCCGGCGGCAACTGCACAGCGACCTCTTGCCAGGTCCGAACTTCGTCCTCTTCATCAGGCTCGGCCAAGGCCACGCACATCCCGAACCAGCCCAGAAGCCCAACGAAAAGGATGTAGCGCGGGAGATGGGTTTGGTTCAGGCGCAAGATTCCCCCTTCTCGGTATCGCCGCTCACAACCGGGCCAGAGCTCTGGCGCCTTTGGTGAGCCCGACGGTCGTGATCGATGAATCTGACCAGTTCGCTGAGCGCTTGTTGATAGACCACACGCTTGAATTCTATGACCGCATCCAGCGGGACCCAGTACTCGTTCCAGCGCCAGGCGTCGAACTCCGGCTTGCTGGTGGCGCGCAAACTGACGTCGTTGTCGCGCCCGACAAGGCGCAGCAGGAACCAAATCTGCTTTTGTCCCTTGTATGAGCCGCGCCATTCGCGCTTGATCCAGTGTGTCGGCACTTCGTAACGCAACCAGCCCCTAGTTCTCCCGAGGATCCGCACATGTTCGGGCTGCAGCCCGATTTCCTCTTGCAGTTCACGGTACATGGCCTGCTCAGGCGTTTCGCCACGCTTGATGCCGCCTTGCGGAAACTGCCAGGAGTGTTCTCGTATGCGCTTGCCCCAGAAGACCTCGTTCTTCGCGTTACAAAGGACAATGCCGACGTTCGGGCGAAAGCCTTCACGGTCGAGCATGATAATCCTGCAAAATTGAAAGTTACATCTATTCTTTCACAAAGGCAGCTCGCATGCAAAGGCGGCCCAGCGTGTAAAATCCTTTGCCTGTACCGAAATCACGAGTATCCCATGCGCACTTCGCAGTTCTTTTTCACCACCCTGAAGGAAGCCCCCACCGACGCCGAGGTCATCAGCCAGAAATTGATGCTGCGGGCAGGCTACATCAAACGGGCTGCAGCCGGCATTTATACTTGGATGCCGCTCGGATTGCGCGTGCTGCGCAAGGTCGAGAGCATCGTCCGCGACGAAATGGACAAGGCTGGCGGGCTCGAACTGCTGATGCCTGCAGTGCAGCCTGCCGAGCTTTGGCAGGAATCCGGCCGCTGGGAGCAATACGGCCCGGAACTGCTGCGCTTCAAGGACCGCCATCAGCGCGAATTTGTCATCGGCCCGACCCATGAGGAGGTCATTACCGACGCCGTCCGGCGTGACATCAAGAGCTACCGCCAGTTGCCGATCCATCTTTACCAGATTCAGACCAAGTTCCGCGACGAGATCCGCCCGCGCTTCGGCGTCATGCGCGGCCGCGAATTCCTGATGAAGGACGGCTATTCCTTCCACACCTCGTTCGACGACCTGAAGCGCGAATATGGGAACATGCACGAAACCTACAGCCGGATTTTCGCCCGGCTGGGGCTGAACTTCCGCGCAGTTGCCGCCGACACCGGCTCCATTGGCGGTACTGGTTCGCATGAATTCCATGTCCTGGCCGACTCCGGCGAAGATGATATCGCTTACTGCCCGGACTCCGATTACGCGGCCAACGTCGAACTGGCCGAGGCGCTGGCCCCTGCCACCCCGCGCCCGGCACCCGCGGCAGTTCTGACCATGGTGGCCACCCCGGGCAAGACGGCCTGCGCCGACGTTGCCGAATTTCTTGGGATCGCTCTTGACAGAGTCGTCAAGGCGATCGCCGTCGTCAGCGAGAAGGAAGATGGAGGCAAGAGTTTCTCCCTGCTCTTGCTTCGCGGCGACCACGAACTCAACGAAGTCAAGGTCGGCAAGATAGCCGGCATGGCGCCCTTCCGCTTTGCGACGGAAGGCGAAGTCGAGGATAGCCTCGGCTGCAAGCCCGGGTATATCGGGCCTGTTGCGGTCGACGGCCGAAAAGTGGCTGTTTTCGCCGACCGTGCAGTCGCGGCGATGAGCGACTTCGTCTGCGGCGCCAATGAAGGTGGATTCCATCTGAGCGGCGTCAATTTCGGGCGTGACCTGCCGGAACCGCAGAGTGCCGACATCCGCAACGTGCTTCCTGGCGACCCCTCACCGGATGGCAAGGGCAGACTGGAAATCCGCCGCGGCATCGAAGTTGGGCACATCTTCCAGTTGCGCCAAAAATACGCTGCCGCGCTCAACTGCACCTACCTTGACGAAAACGGCAAGAGCCAGATCATGGAAATGGGCTGTTACGGCATCGGGGTGTCGCGCATCGTCGGCGCCGCCATCGAACAGGGCAATGACGCCAAGGGCATCATCCTGCCAGCAGCCATCGCCCCCTTCGCAGTCTGCGTCGTGCCCATGGGTTACCACAAGAGTGAAGCCGTCAAGGCTGCCGCCGACAGGCTCTATGGCGAACTCAGGAAGCTCGGCGTCGATGCCCTGCTTGATGACCGCAACGAGCGCCCCGGCGTGATGTTTGCCGACATGGAACTGATCGGCATCCCACACCGGATCGTGATCGGAGAGCGCGGTTTGAACGAAGGCAAGCTAGAATACAAGGGTCGCCGCGATGCAGAGCCAACAATGCTTGACCAAGGCGGCATCATTGACCTGATTCTGGGGAAGCTGTGCGCCGCCTGATCGCCATCCTGCTGTTTCTGAACGCTTCCGGTGCATTTGCCGGTGCGCAGATCTACGAGCCGCTTTCGGCAAGCGTCCAGGCCGCCCTGCACAAGGCCGTTTCGGATGCCCGCCCACCCTCCAGTTCGTTCAACAATTCAATGGATGCGGTCGAATGGCTTGCCGAGATGTCGCCACGACTGGAAAAGCGAATTCCCAACCGGGAGTATCGTCTCGACCTGCTGCGCAGCATCCACTATGAGGCCACGCGTGCCGGGCTGGACCCGCAACTGGTGCTCGGACTGATGCAGGTTGAGTCCGCCTTCCGGAAGTATGCCGTTTCGTCGGCCGGCGCCCGCGGTTACATGCAGGTCATGCCATTCTGGGTCAAGCTGATTGGCCGACCGGACGACAGCCTGTTCGACCTGCGCACCAACCTCCGCTATGGCTGCACCATCCTGCGTCACTATCTGGATATCGAGAAGGGTGATCTTTTCCGTGCCCTCGGGCGCTACAACGGCAGCCTCGGGAAGCCGGAATATCCGAACATCGTGCGCGCCGCCTGGCAGAACCAGTGGAGCTACCAGAAGCCAGTCAGGCTGGCCCAGGCAAGCCGCTGATCAACGCCCGATGCCGGGGAGCATGCCCCTCATGCCGCGCATCAGCTTGCCCATGCCGCCCCGGGAGACCATCTTCATCATCTTCTGCGACTGCTCGAACTGATTGAGCAGCCGGTTCACTTCCTGAACCTGAACACCGGCGCCCAGCGCAATGCGCCGCTTGCGGCTGGCCTTGAGGATCTCCGGCCTGGCACGCTCGGCCGGCGTCATCGAATTGATGATGCCCTCAACCCGTCCGACCATCTTGTTCTCAGCACCGGCCGGCAAAGCCCCGGCCGCCTGAGAAATCTGTGCCGGCATCTTGTCCATCAGCGCCGACAGCCCGCCCATGCTGCGCATCTGGGCGATCTGTTCCTTGAAGTCGTTGAGGTCGAAGCCCTTGCCGGATTTCAATTTCTTCGCGAAAGCGACAGCCTTTTCCTCGTCGAGCCCCTTCTTGGCCTCTTCGATCAGGGACAGCACATCGCCCATGCCGAGAATCCGCGACGCCATCCGCTCCGGATGAAACGCTTCCAAGCCAGTCAGCTTTTCGCCGACACCGGCGAACTTGATCGGCTTGCCAGTAATGTGGCGCACTGATAGCGCAGCACCGCCGCGCGCATCGCCGTCGAGTTTGGTCAACACGACGCCGGTCAGCGGCAAGGCTTCATTGAAGGCCTTGGCCGTATTGACGGCATCCTGGCCCAACATCGCATCGACGACAAAAAGCGTCTCAATCGGTTTGAGCGCCGCATGCAGGCGCTTGATTTCGGCCATCATTTCCTCGTCGACCGCAAGACGGCCGGCGGTATCGACGAGCAGGACGTCATGGTAATGACGCCTGGCCCAATCGACCGCCGCCAGTGCGATCGCTTCCGGCCGCTCACCGATGGTCGACGGAAAGAAATCGACCCCTGCCTGGCCAGCAACCGACTTCAGCTGCTCGATGGCTGCCGGACGATAGACGTCGCAGGACACCACCAGCACTTTCTTCTTGTAATTCTCCTTGAGGAACTTGCCTAGCTTGCCGACGGTGGTCGTCTTGCCGGCACCTTGCAGACCGGCCATCAGGACAATGGCCGGCGGCTGGGTATTGAAGCTGATCCCTTCATGGGCACCACCCATGACCTGGGTCAGTTCCCGATGAACCACACCGACCAGCGCCTGTCCGGGACTCAACGAGCCGATGACCTCCTCGCCGACCGCCTTCTCCTTGACCGCAGCGACGAAGTCTTTGATCACCGGCAGGGCAACGTCGGCTTCGAGCAGCGCCATGCGCACCTCACGCATGGCGTCCGCGATGTTGGCGTCAGTCAGACGGGCTTCACCCTTGAGCGTCTTCATGACGCGGGCAAGACGATTGGTCAGGTTATCGAGCATGGCGTGTGGGCTTCTAGTAGAATTTACGGATGTCCGACATTGTAAGTCAGCTTCTGCCCCACATCCTCGCGGCCCTTCTTTACAGCGCGCTCGGGTACCATTTCTGGAACACGCGCTGGCGGGAAAAGGACCATCAGAATATCGCCTGCCCCATGCAAGCGTGGGAACGTGCGGCAATTGCGGCAGCGCTGATCATTCATGCCATGGGTCTCTATGACGCGCTGTTTTCGGCAGCAGGCATGCGCTTCTCGTTCAGCTTCGCGCTGTCCCTGATGATGTGGCTTGCCGTGCTGATCTACTGGCTGGAGAGTTTCATGGCCCGTATGGAGGGCATGCAACCCATGGTCCTGCCTTTGGCGGCGGCATGTGCCTTTCTGCCGGTCATTTTTCCGCAGGTGCATCTGGTGGCCAATGCCAGCGCCACCGGGTTCAAACTCCACTTCCTCGCGGCCATGCTGGCCTACAGTCTGCTCACGCTGTCCGCGCTGCACGCCATATTCATGGGTTTCACCGAAAACGCCCTGCACAAGCGCCTGATCACGCGCAGCCTTGCGACCCTGCCACCATTGCTGACAATGGAATCGCTGCTCTTCCGCATGCTGCTGCTCGGCTTCATTTTGCTGACGCTGACAGTCGGCAGCGGCGTCCTGTTCTCCGAAACCCTGTTCGGCAAACCGCTCTCGCTAGATCACAAGACGCTGTTCGCCTTCGCTTCGTGGGGCATTTTCGCCATGCTGCTGATCGGCCGCCATGCCTGGGGATGGCGTGGCAAGCGCGCCCTGCGCTGGACACTCGCCGGTTTTGCCTTGCTGATCCTCGCCTATGTTGGTAGCCGATTCGTCGCCGAAGTGATACTCGGACGCATTTGATGGTCAGCAACAAGTACCAGGCATTTCCACTTCAGGGTTGCTCAGTACGCCGGTTCCACCAACCTTCTTTTGCAGCGTCCTTCCCGAGAGAAAATGGTAATGCTGGCAGCTTGTCCGATGGTGCCCCCGGTCGGAATCGAACCAACACCTGATGATTACAAATCAACTGCACGACCTTCATGCTACGGGGGCAACGTGAGAATGGCGCGAATTATAGCCCGACCATGGCACTTGGAGAACCGAAGCATGCGCTTTGAATCGCATGTCCTGGAATGCCGATTGACCATGCTCCTGTTCAGGCTCTCCTCAAGATACCTGAAAGTGGCGGAAGGCCACCATGACTCTCACCGCGGATCATGGGTGTCCGGTGAGCGCAGTGCTAGACTTGCCGCACCATCCTGATCCTGAACGCGCCCATTCCATGATCAGGTTTTGCACTCATTGCGGCTCCGGCGTCTCGTTCGAGATTCCCGCCGGCGATGTCCTACCCAGGCACATCTGCAACCGCTGTGGCCACATCCATTATGAAAACCCGCGGCTCGTCGTCGGCTGCGTCGCAACGTGGGAGGATCGCATCCTGCTTTGCCGCCGGGCCATTGAACCCCGACGCGGATTCTGGACGGTGCCGGCCGGCTTCATGGAAAATGGTGAAACGGCTGCCGAAGCGGCTTGTCGCGAAACCCATGAGGAAGCTGGTGCACGAATCATTGTTGACGCGCCGTTCGCGATGGTCAGCATCGCGCACATCAATCAGGTTCATCTGTTCTACCGCGGGCGCCTCGCCACCGCGGATTTCGGGGCCGGTGACGAAAGCCTCGAGGTTGCAATGTTGCGGGGAGACGAAATTCCGTGGGATGATATCGCCTTCCTCAGCGTCACACACTGTCTCGAGCACTATCTGGAAGACGCGGCACAAGGACGGTTCGGATTTCACGAGACTGCGCTTGGCCCTTGAGCAAGACAACCTGATCACTCATCAAGGCGGTAGTGGATTGGCAGCGTCAGCGCAAACTGGCGGCCACGCAGGTTCTCGGGCAGCGCCGCTGTGCCCACTGCCTGCCCGACCAGATCCAGCGCAGCCTGGTCGAGCGCGTCAAAGCCACTGGACTGGCTAAGACTGACAACCGGAACAGCAACCCCGGCAACCGTATTGACGACCACTACTGCGACCCCTTCCCAGCCCAGCACCCTCGCCATTCCTGGATAGTCCTTGAAACGTCGCGCCTCGCGGGCGAGGTTCATCCGATACTGACGCACACCATCCAGACCGACATTGTCCACCTGGACCGCAGCGGGGCTTGCCGTCCGCGATATGGCGCCAGAGGGGACTGCCGCCCGCTGTGTCACCGTAACATCATCTGTTGCGGTCGACCGCGAAAAGGAGTGCGAAACAGGAGTTGTCTTCTTGCTGCCGGATTTCGCCTGCGACTCGGCAGCTTGACGCTCCGGATTCCCATCAGGTGGCGCAAGGCTCTCGTATGGAAGGGTTCGCAGTTGTTCTGGCGGCGCAGAAACCAGCAACGCCGTGATCTCACGGACGGCAGCACGGCCGGCCGGCTCCGGCAGCAGGATCGTATTCCGGAACGGCAACAGCCAGGCGAGATGCACCAGGATGGAGATAAGGAGCGCCCGCCTCAACTTCGGCGTCATCTGCGCACACCCTTCGCCATCCCAAAAGCAAACCCCCGACGGCTGTGCCGAACGGGGGAATCGACCCACCCAGCGGGGCGGCATTCAAGAAGCGCCTTACTTGCCGAACCTGCGCGACTCTTCGTCAATCTTGTTCGCGTACATCTTGCCCATGACGACGCCAATCACCAGCACGCCGACAATGACGCCAAGGCTCATCAAGCCGATATCGCTACCAAACAACAGTTCCCAGGCCATAAGTCACCTCCAAGTCACAGAACAGAAAATTCTACTTCTCCGGCAGCGATGTGAGGCGTAGCGGCGCCTCGCCATCAGCCTGCCATTCTCCCTGCAGGCGCCACTTCCCGGCCGGATCCTCAATCGACACATACCAGCGACCGGAAACATCGGCGCTCAACTTGCCACCATAAAAACCCTGTCCTTCTCCCGCCATTTTGACCATCTGGTCCTGCCCGGCACGAGTCGGATGTGCCAGCTTGAGCGTCAACACGTCCGGTAGCTCCGCATCGCCTTCGGCGGCAACCAGCAGACGAACCTGCTGCCCGGAGCGCATGAAATCGGCGCGCAAACCAAGCTCACCCGCATAGTGATCGCGCTGCAACCGCTGGTTGAGCGCCATGCCCTGTTTGTAGTAGTCATCGGTGACGAGACCGTCGTTGCTGACGATCGCCAGCCAGGCGGTCACAAATCCGGCGATGATCACAATCGCCGGCCCGGCCATCAGTATCCACGGCCAAGGCTCTTTGTACCAAGGATTGCTGTCGCGGCGAATTGTCATTGCGTCACTCATGTCAGGGCATCAGGAAGGTGGCCTTCTCGTGAACCGCGATCTTGTCGTGATTCTGGGCCTTGATATCGAAATAAATGGTATTCGCGCCCGTCTTGGCCGATTCGGGCGGGACGCGTACGATCACTGTCACCTCCTGGTTTTTCGCGCTCTCGACCTCGACAATGCGTTCGCCGGCGATCTCGATACCGTCCAGACCATCAACGGACAACGCATAACGTTTCGGTTCCTCGGTCGTGTTCATTATTTTTAGAGTGTAGACGTTTTCAATACGTCCGTCGTCAGCCTCTCGGGCCAGCAGGGAACGGTCACGAATCACATCGACCTTGAGCGGAATCCGCGTCGCCAGGGACCAGGCGGCCGCCACAGTGATCGCCACCAGGATGGTCGTGTAGATGACTATGCGCGGACGGACGATATGCCCGACGACCTCCTTGGCCGACCAGTGCTTGGCCAGGGCGTTCTCAGTGGTGTAGCGAATCAGGCCACGCGGTAGGCCGACCTTGTCCATGACCGGATCGCAGGCGTCGATACAGGCACCGCACCCGATGCATTCGTATTGAATCCCATCGCGGATGTCGATGCCGGTCGGACAAACGACGACGCAGAGACCACAATCAACACAATCCCCCAATCCGGCACTCTTGGAATCCACCCTTTTCTTGCGGGCGCCGCGCGGCTCGCCTCGCTCTTGATCGTAGGTGATGACCAGCGTATCCGGATCGAACATCACGCCTTGGAAGCGCGCATAGGGACACATGTACTTGCAAACCTGTTCACGCAGGAACCCTGCCTGCATGTAGAAGAAACCTGCATAGAAGAAGGTCCAGAAGAGCTCCCAACCGGAAAAATCGAACGGAAGTGCCGCCAGCAACTCCTGAACCGGGGTGAAATAGGCGACGAGCGTAAAGCCTGACCAGACGGAGATGAAGATCCAGATCGCATGCTTCGTGGCCTTCAGAGCGAACTTGCGGCCAGTCATCGGCCCCTTGTCCAGTTTCATCCGCCTTGACCGATCGCCTTCAAGCCGGTTCTCGATCCACATGAAGATTTCGGTGTAGACCGTCTGCGGGCAGGCATAGCCGCAGAACAGTCGCCCTGCCACTGCCGTGAACAGGAACAGGGCGTACGCCGAAATGATCAGCAACAGCGCCAGATAGAAGACATCCTGCGGCCAGAGGACAAGGCCGAACAGATAGAACTTGCGCTCGACAATATGGAAGAGAACCGCCTGCCGACCATTCCACTCAAGCCACGGCAAGCCGTAGTAAAGAATCTGGGTAAACCAGACGAAGGCCCAGCGCCAAGTATTCCACCAGCCCTTGACCTCGCGGATGTAGACCTTCTTGTGCTTTTCGTAGAATGAAATTGCCACCGGCGCGGCGGCTGGCTTCTGCTTCGTGTTCCCGGTGGATTCCATGATCCCTGTGTCCGTATCAGAATTGCACTAAAGGATCGATTTTGCGGGGAATTCAAGAACGCAGCGTTGATCCTGATCAGCTTTTACTTATATTTCTGCCAAAGCTAAACGGGGCGGTTGCCCGCCCCGTTCTTTTGTCTTACTTGGTGCCTTGGCTCAGGCTGAAGACATAGGCAGTCAGAACCTGAACCTTGCCGTCGCCCAGGAATTCCTTCCATGCCGGCATCTTGTTCTGGCGCCCGTTGGTGATCGTCTCAACGATGGTAGCCTCGCTCGAACCATACAGCCAGACCTTGTCGGTCAGGTTTGGAGCCCCAATCGCCTGCATGCCCTTGCCGTCCATGCCGTGACAACCCACACAACCAGCGGACGTGAAAGCTTCCTTGCCCTTGGCGGCACGAACAGAATCGTTCGGCAGACCGGAGAGCGACCGGACGTAACTCGCCAGATCCTTGATCGTATCGGCGCCAAGCTGCGCATGCGGTGGCATGATGCCCATGCGGCCATTGTTCAGCGTTTCCTTGATCTGTTCCGGCTCACCACCATACAGCCAGTCGGAGTCGGTCAGGTTCGGAAAGCCCTTGGCGCCACGCGCGTCGGCACCGTGACACTGCATGCAATAGGTCAGGTACAGCCGCTTGCCAGTTTCCATGGCCTGCTTGTCACCAGCCAGGACCTTGACATCCATACCCATGTATTTGTCGTACATGGGCTTGACCGTCGCGTCCGCCTTGGCTTCTTCACCCTTCAACTGGCCCACCGATGTCCAGCCCAGCATCCCCTTGAAGTTGCCGAGGCCCGGATAGAGAGCCAGGTAGACGAAGGCGAAGACCACAGTGATGACGAACAGCCAACTCCACCACTTGGGCATCGGGTTGTTGTATTCCTCGAGATTCTCATCCCAGACGTGACCCACGGTCTTGCCCGGAGTGAAAGTCGCCTTTCCCTGGACGATCAGGAGCACCGCGCAGGCAAGGATGCTGCCCACGACGATCACAATGACGTACAGGTTCCAAAAATCGCTAACGAAATCGCTCATTTGCTTTCCTTTTATCAGCGCGGATGCGGCGTACGGGGCGCCGCACCCAGATCATCGTGCTCCGCGAACGGCAAGTTGGCAGCCTCGTCGAACCCCTTCTTGCTGCGCTTGCTGTAGGCCCAAGCCACGATTGCCAGGAAGCAGAGCAACCCGGTGACCGTGACAATGGACCGAAGATCGTTGATGTCCATGGCCTATTGCTTCATCGCGCTCAGCGCCGTACCCATGCCCTGCAGGTAGGCAATCAGCACGTCCAGTTCGGTCTTGTCACCGATCGCAGCCTTGGCACCATTGATCTCGGCATCGGAATAGGTCGGGATGCCGCGCACGTTCGCAAAACCACGCATCACTTCCATCTTCTTCTCGATGTCGGCGCCAACACTGTCCTTGGCCTTTGTGTTCTGCAGGAAGGCGAACGCAGGCATGTTGGATTCCGGCACGACGTCGCGCGGATTGATCAGGTGGGCACGCTGCCACTCGTCGGAGTAACGGCCACCAACGCGCTGCAGATCCGGCCCGGTACGCTTGGAGCCCCACTGGAATGGGTGGTCATAGACAAACTCGCCGGCCACCGAATAATGGCCATAGCGCTCGGTCTCGGCACGGAACGGACGGATCATCTGCGAGTGGCAGAGGAAGCACCCTTCGCGGACATAGATGTCGCGACCAGCGAGGCGCACCGCGTCGTAGGGCTTGACCCCCTCGATCGGCGTCGTCGTCGACTTCTGGAAGAAGAGCGGAACGATTTCCAGCAAGCCACCCCAGATCACGGTCAGCAGCGTCAGAACGATCAGTAGCCCGACGCTCTTTTCAATTTGCTCATGCTTAAGCATTGTTTTCTCTCCCTAATCAGGCGTGATGACCAGCCGGAGCCAGCACCGGGGCATCTTGCGTCTTGCCGCCAGCCATGGTCTTGAACATGTTATAGGCCATGATCAGCATGCCGGAAAGGAACAGGACACCACCCAGCCAGCGGATCGCCCAGAACGGGTAGGAACCCTTGACCGATTCGACGAAGCTGTAGGCCAGCGTACCGTCGGCATTGACCGCGCGCCACATCAGGCCCTGCATGACGCCGGCGATCCACATGGAGGCAATGTAGAGCACGGTGCCGATGGTGGCGACCCAGAAGTGGACCGTGACCAGCTTGGTGCTGTACATCTCCGATTTGCCAAAGAGGCGGGGCAACAGGTAGTAAATGGAACCGATCGATACCATGGCGACCCAGCCCAGCGCGCCAGAGTGCACGTGGCCGACCGTCCAGTCCGTGTAGTGCGACAGGGCATTGACGGTCTTGATCGACATCATCGGGCCCTCGAAGGTCGACATGCCGTAGAAGGACAGCGAGGTGATCAGGAACTTCAGGACCGGATCGTCGCGCAGCTTGTGCCAGGCACCCGACAGGGTCATGATGCCATTGATCATGCCACCCCAGGACGGCGCCAGAAGAATCAGCGAGAAGACCATGCCGACCGACTGGGTCCAGTCAGGCAGCGCGGTGTAGTGCAGGTGGTGCGGACCCGCCCACATGTAGGTAAAGATCAGCGCCCAGAAGTGCACCACCGACAGGCGGTAGGAATAGACCGGACGCCCGGCGGCCTTCGGCACGAAGTAGTACATCATGCCCAGAAAGCCGGCGGTCAGGAAAAAGCCCACGGCGTTGTGACCGTACCACCACTGGATCATCGCATCCTGAACACCGGCAAAGGCGGAGTAGGACTTGGTCAGTGAAACCGGCACGGCAGCACTGTTGACAATGTGCAGCAGGGCAACGGCGAGGATGAAAGAGCCGAAGAACCAGTTGGCCACATAGATGTGCGAAACCTTGCGGACGGCGATGGTGCCGAAGAACACCAGGGCGTAGGAAACCCAGACCAGCGTGATCAGGATATCGATCGGCCATTCCAGTTCGGCGTACTCCTTGCCCTGGGTGATACCCAGCGGCAACGTGATCGCCGCCAGCACGATGACGAGTTGCCAACCCCAGAAGGTGAAGGGAATCAGCGGGCCGCCCCAAAGTCGCACGTGGCTGGTGCGCTGCACGCACCAGTAGGACGTCGCGAACAAGGCGCAGCCACCGAACGCGAAAATGACCGCGTTGGTATGCAGCGGACGCAGTCGACCAAAGTGCAGGAAGCCGATATTCAGCTCCGGCCAAACCAACTGGGCGGCAATGATGACACCGACCAGCATGCCGACGATGCCCCAGATGACGGTCATGACAGCGAATTGCCGTACGACCTTGTCGTTGTATGTGGTTTGCGTTCCAGACATGAACCCACCTCTCGTTGAAGAAAAAGACTAACTGACCGCCCCACCGAACCCAAGGCGGCGCATGAGAACGGATGATATTTTACAACTGCGGCGTGAATTTGACCTAGATCAACCAACCAATTATCTAGCTCGAACTGGAGTACGCCGGCCTTCGCCTCGCCAGAAAATGACATTGCAATGGCGGCACTATTGCCGGGCAAGGCCGGTGACGCTGCTCGCACAGCGACCAACCTCTGGGGGTTTGGGAAGCGGTGCTGTGGATCGCTCGGACGGGAAGTCCATAGCGTGATCTGCCCCCCGTTTCGGGCCATGCAACATCGTCTATCAACGCTTGGGCGATGGCTTCGGCGAATCGTCTGGCAACAGTTGCGCCCAATAGCCTCGGGCGATCTCGTGGCGGTTTAAACGGACAGATCCACCCCATGGCAGATAGCTTGTTCGCCACACCAACCAATTTCGCCGTATCGCTGCCCACTACGACAAACCCGTCGAACGTTTTGTATTCTTCGTGGCGGCCGCCGTTAGATGGTTCGCTTAATCGTCAATTCGTCTTGGAGGACACTGGCGAGCCTGGCCTTCGGGCCGGGCGGATGCTTGATGAAGTATTGCTTCACGCCACGGACAATGGCATCCGCCAGTTTGTCCTGGTATACATCGTCGTTGAGGCGACGCTCTTCGTCGGGATTGGAGATGAAAGCCGTCTCGATCAGGGCCGAAGGAATATCCGGAGCCTTGAGGACCGCGAAGCCTGCTTGTTCGACACTGGTCTTGTGCAGCGTATTGACCGAACCCAGTTCCCCAAGCAGGTACTTGCCGAGCTTGAGGCTGTCGTTGATTGTCGCCGTTTGCGACAGATCGAGCAGGGTGCGGGCGAGGAACAGGTCCTTGGCGCCGAGATTGACGCCACCGACCAAGTCGGCTTCGTTCTCACGCTGGGCCAGCAGGCGGGCCTGCATGCTCGACGCCCCGCGTTCGGACAGCACGAACACCGACGAACCGCGCGCATCCGGCTTCACCCAGGCGTCGGCGTGAATCGACAGGAAGAGGTCGGACTGCACCCGGCGCGCCTTCTGGACGCGCATTTGCAGAGGCACGAAGAAGTCCGAGTCGCGCGTCAGCACGGCGCGCATGTTCGGTTCGGCATCGAATCGTGCCTTGAGGCGCTTGGCGACGGCCAGTGTGACGGCCTTCTCGTAGGTTCCACCGTGCCCGATCGCCCCCGGATCTTCACCGCCGTGCCCGGGATCGAGCGTGATGGTGACCAGCCGGTCAACGATCGGCTTGCCCGACTTGCGGGTCGTGCGGACTTCTGGGGCTTCGGGTGCCGGCGCCGTCTCAGCCTTCCTGGTCGGGGCTTCCTGGGTCTTGGGCTCGGTATCGAGCTGCAACGGCTCGACGGCATCCTTGCGCCCCTCGACCAGCGACATCAGCGGATCGACAGGTGTCACCGGATAAACATCGAGCACCAGGCGATGGCCGTACTCACCAACCGGCTTGAGTTCGAAAACCTGCGGCGCAACCTTGGACTTGAGTTCCATGACCAGGCGCACGACACCGGGCTTGTAACGCCCGGCACGCAGCAGCTTGATGTAGGGGTCGTTGGTCGTCACCTTGCGCGCAATGCTGTCGAGAACGCTGTTGAACTCGACGCCCGCGATATCGACGACCAGCCGGTCGGGATTCTCGACCGTGAAGTGGGTGAACTTGAGGGGGCCGTCGTGTTCGAGGGTGACGCGCGTGTAGTCGGTGGCCGGCCAGATGCGGACCGAAAGGACAGATGGGTGCCTCGCCGCCGCGCCAGCCAGCGGCGAAACGGAAAGAATCAACGAGGCGCCGGCATAGCGCAGAAGCTGCCGTCGCCCGCGGCTGGGTTGATGGCCCTTATGCATTGCGCCCCTTCCGGTGACTGGGCGATAGCTTCGAGGAGCCGCCCGGAACCCGCATGCTCAAGATGCAGCCGCAGGTCGGGTGCGGGCACGCGGCCTTGGGCGCGCTCCGGCCATTCGACCAGGCAGACCGTGTTGCGGTTGAAGTATTCATCAAGGCCCGCATCGAGAAACTCCTCGGGTGACTCGAAACGATAAAAATCAAAGTGATATAAGTATAAGCTCGAAACAACGTAAACTTCAACAAGAGAATAGGTCGGGCTTTTCACCGGTCCCTGAAAACCGAGCGCCCGGATCAGGGATCGAACCAGCGTCGTCTTTCCGGTGCCGAGGTCGCCTTCGAGAAATATCACCAGTCCCGGATGCAATGCCGGCGCCAGCAATTGGCCCAGCCGCAGGGTGGCCGCCTCGTCGGGCAAGTGAAAAATGGCGGTAACATCGGGGCTATGCACGATCCGAACTCCACGCTGGATGCAGCAGCGCTGAAGGAAGCCATCCGTCAGGCCGGCAGGGAACTGGGTTTCGCCGCAATCGGCTTTGCCAGGGCCGACGCCACAGGTGCGGCGGCGCATCTGCGCGACTGGCTGGCCGCCGGCTACCACGGCGAGATGGATTATATGGCTCGTCATGACAAATTGCGCGCCGATCCCCAATTGCTCCATGCCGGGACGGTGACCGTGGTCTCGGCTGCGGTCGACTACCTTCCGCACGGCAAAATCGCCGGCGATCCCGAGCAGGCGGCGATTTCACGCTACGCGCAGGGCCGTGACTACCACAAGGTCGTGCGCCACCGGTTGCAGCGCCTGGCCGAGGCGATCGGCTCGCTGGCCGGCCCATTCGGCTACCGCGTTTTCTCGGATTCGGCGCCGGTCATGGAAGTACATTTCGCGCAGCAGGCTGGCGTCGGCTGGCGCGGCAAGCACACGCTGCTGCTTTCGCAGCAAGGTTCCTGGCGTTTTCTCGGTGAGATCTATTGCGACTTGCCGTTACCCCCCGATGCGCCAGTCGAGGAACATTGCGGCACGTGCACGGCGTGCCTCGACACCTGCCCGACGCAGGCAATCACCGCGCCCTACCAAGTCGACGCGCGGCGCTGCATTTCCTACCTGACCATCGAACTGGCCGGCAGCATTCCCGAAGAATTTCGGCGGTTGCTCGGCAACCGCATCTACGGCTGCGACGACTGCCAGCTCTGTTGCCCGTGGAACCGCTTCGCGCAGCCCGGCGACCTGGAATTCGCACCGCGCCACGGGCTGGATGAAACCCCCCTGGTCGAGCTTTTTGCCTGGACGGAGACGGAATTCAACGAACGGTTGGCGGGCAACCCGATCCGCCGCATCGGCCATGCCCGCTGGTTGCGCAATCTCGCCGTGGCGCTGGGCAATGCCGGCAATTCAGCCGAAACCCGTTCGGCACTGGCCAAGCGCGCCGACCACCCTTCGCCAATCGTTCGCGAACACGTCGCCTGGGCACTGATGCAACTGGAGACCAAAGACTCCGCCCCGGAGCGCCCGTAATGAACTGAGTGGACGGCGGGCGGCAAGCTCCTCGACACCGTCAGGCGACGCTGGCGTGATGCTCCAGATAGTGCTTCAGTACGCTCTTGAGGACCGCGGCATGCTCGGCGTTGCCGGTCTCCTGCGCATGCTTGATATCGTCGCCGATCATCCTCTTGATCCGCCTTTCGCCACTCTCGGTATGAATCAGGTAGTTGCCGAGTTCGAGCGCGACCATTTCCGGGATGTGCTCGTGCTCCGCAATTGCGAGAATTTCTTCTTCAGTCAGTTCGGACAGTTCGATGCAGTCTTGCAGTGTCAACATGTTTTGCTTTCTCCCACTTGAGTTACTGATAAGACATTTAGTCCCAAGGACCAGCCCGATGCGTTGACCTGAGACAATCTTTATCAATAAAACCCAAGTACCGATCGATTACGCTATCGGCCGGCCAGGATCAACGCACCATTCGCTCCACGAACCGGCGTATAGACGCGACCCGGGTAGACCCGCGATTTCCATGGCCAGCATGTTGTGGCATGCCGAGATCCCGGAACCGCACTGATGAATGACCTGCTCTGGAAGTGCACCGGCGAGCACGGCGAGCCATTCGGCGCGCAACTCGGCGGCAGGCTTGTAGCGCCCGTCAGCCAGCAGGTTGTCACGGAAGAAGCGGTTGACCGCGCCGGGGATGTGACCGCCGACCGGGTCGATGGTTTCGTTCTCGCCACGGTAACGGTCCGGGCTGCGCGCATCGACCAGACGCATGCCGGGCGTCTCCAGTCGCTCCAGCACGTCATCGGTGGTGATTGGGCCGACTTCGTCGCTCGCATCGAAGGCAACCGCGCGCACCTTTGGTGGCAGCGAAGTCATCGTCCCTCCTGCCGCCCGCCACGCCTGCAGCCCGCCATCGAGCAACGCCACCCGTTCATGACCCAGCCACCGGAGCAAGGCCCACAGGCGCCCGGCGATCATGCCTTGGGCATCGTCGTAGACGACGACCTGAATCTGCGACCCGATGCCGATCTCTCCCAAGCGCTCCACCAAACGGTCGCGCTCGGGCCAGGGATGGCGACCATTGGCGCCAGTCACCGGCCCCGAGAGGTCACGATCGCAATGCAGAAAGACCGCCCCAGGGATATGGCTCTCGGAATACGCACGCTCACCGTAGCCAACGTCGGACAACTGATGACGCACGTCGATGACGCCCCACTCCCGGTCGCCCAGATGGGCGGCCAGCGTCGCGACATCAACCAGCGTTGTGAAGCTCACTACGTGGCATCCAGCCAAGCGTTCGCCTGGTCGGCGTTATCGAAGACCTCGACGTCGGCATTGACGAAGGTCTGCGACAACCAGGCGCTCCAAGTGACCCATTGGCTTTCGGTCACCACCGCGATGCGCTTGAAATCATCGGGGTGGGCGCGCGAGAACTTGATTTCCTCCCAGGCGACATCTATGGTCAGATCGGCCATCTGGCTGAGGTCGAAACACAGGTCGACCGGCCCTTCGAACTTGACCTTGTAATTGACGAGCTGCTCAAACTCCTTGTAGTCGGCCAACGTGAATTCGCCAAAGACGGAAACGCTGATGCGTTGAGGTTCGTGGTCAATGACAATCATTGCAGATCTCCAGTGTCGTTTGCTGCCAGTTTAATCCTGTTCGCCCGGGCTGGCGCGGGAAAAATGTGTCGCCGCGATGCCCGACACAACGATCAGGCCGATACCAAACCAGGCCGATGTGGCAAGCGCCTCGCCCCAGAACAACGCGCCGAACAGGCTCGAAAAGATCACGGTGCTGTAGGCCAACGCCGCCGACGGCAGCGTCTTGCCGCGCGTATAGGCGCGGGTCATGGCCAGTTGAGCCAGTGTCGCGAAGAAAGCGACGCCGAGCAGAAGCAGGCCTCTGCGCAGGTCGAGCCCATGCAGGTCGCTGAACAAGAGCCAGAGCCCCGCACAGCATGAGGAAACCAGGGAAAAATAGAAAACCGTGCGCACTTCGGGTTCGCCGCGGCTACCGAGCTCGCGCACGCTGAAATAAGCCATTCCGGCCAGGGCACCTGAGCCGAGACCGATCAGGCCGGCGGTGAGCTGATCGGCATGCAGCGTCGGCATGAGCAGCAGGGCGACCCCGCCAAGACCGACGACCAGCGCCCCAAGAACGTCAACACGCAGGCGCATGCCGGCCAGCGCCAGATAAATCGCGAGGAAAATTGCCGACGTGTAGTTGAGCGTCACCGCCGTCGCCAGCGGCAACTGGGTAATTGCATGGAAATAGGCGAACAGCGCCGCGAAACCGACGACGCCACGGCTGATCTGCCAGCGCCAGTGCGGCGTCGCCAGCCGCACCCCGCGCAGGCGAACCAGTCCGAACATCAAGAGCAGCGAGATGAAGCTGCGGTAGAAGGTAATTTCGACCGCCGAATGCGTCTCCGCAGCCAGCTTGACGCAAACCCCCATGCTGGCAAAGAGCACGCTGGCGAGCAGCATCCAGAGGGATTGCATTCGTTGGGGGCTCGAAGATGGAAAAGGCGACCGATTTTAACCCGCCGATTCGTGCAAGCAGCAACGGACTCAATCCCGCCCTGTTGGCACTCGCAGGTTGCGCCATGGCGTGGTCCATCAGCATCTGGCTAGGCTTGGCCAAGTTCGTCATCGTCTCCGTCAGCGCATCGCCGCTATGATTCAAGCCCTCGGCCATACCCGTGCAGCCTTGCGCAATTTGACCTTGGCCCCTCTGATGGAGTATTTTCGCGTGTTTCCTCGAAACCGGTTGCCATGGATCACCCCCCCATTACAGACATGAAATTCGAGACGGCCCTCGCCGAGCTCGAAGCCATTGTCCACAGCATGGAAGACGGCAAGCTCGAGCTTGAGGTGTCGATTGCGGCCTATCGCCGTGGAATGGAACTGATGAAGTACTGCCAAGGCCAGCTGGCCGATGCCGAGCAGCAAGTTCGCGTCCTTGAAAATGGTCAGTTCAAGGACGTCGACCCCGACAGTCTGGACGATCGGTGAGTGCCCCAGCCATCACGGAATGGATGGCGGCCACCCAGGCGCGCATCGAAGCCGCGCTGAGCCTGTTCCTGCCCGCTGCCGACAGTATTCCCGCCCGCCTTCACGACGCCATGCGCTACACGACGCTCGGCGGCGGCAAGCGAGTCCGCCCGCTGCTTGCCTTTGCGGCTGGCGAACTCACCGGGGCCACCGCGGACACGCTCGACCGCATCGCCTGCGCGGTCGAGATGATCCACGCTTATTCCCTCGTGCATGACGACCTGCCGTGCATGGACAATGACGTGCTGCGGCGCGGCCGCCCGACCTGCCATGTCGAGTTCGACGAGCCAACCGCCTTGCTGGTCGGCGACAGCCTGCAAACACTCGCCTTTGAGGTGCTGGCCAGTGGGCCGGTCGCGGATCCGTCGCGCCAGATCGAAATGATCGCTCTGCTCGCCCGCGCCAGCGGCTCGCGCGGGATGGCCGGAGGCCAGGCCATCGACCTCGAATCTGTCGGGCAGGAACGCGACCAACCGCAGCTGGAACTGATGCATGCGCTCAAGACCGGCGCCCTGATCCGTGCTGCAGTGATGCTTGGCGCCTTGGCCGGGAAGCACCTCTCGACCGACGAGCGCAGCAGTCTCGACCGCTTTGCCAAACGCGCCGGCCTGCTCTTTCAGGTGGTCGATGACATTCTCGACTGCACGGCAAACACGGCAACCTTGGGCAAAACAGCCGGCAAGGACGAGGCCGCCGAGAAGCCGACCTATGTCCGGCTACTCGGTCTCGATGCCGCCCGCAGCTATGCCGAAGAACTGCGCCGCGATGCCCTGGACGCGCTATCGATCTTCGGCGAGCGTGCCAACCGCCTGACGCAACTCGCCGACTTCATCTGTCACCGGCAATTCTGAGCCCCCCTATGAGCATCTCCACCCTGCTTGAAAAAATCAGAAGCCCGTTCGACCTGCGTCGTCTCGAGCACAAGCAGCTCCCCCAACTGGCGACCGAACTGCGCGCCTTCCTGATTGACTCGGTATCACAGACCGGCGGCCACCTGTCATCCAATCTCGGCACGGTCGAGCTGACCATCGCCCTCCATGCCGTTTTCAATACGCCGGAAGACCGTCTGGTCTGGGATGTGGGTCACCAATGCTATGCGCACAAGATTCTCACCGGGCGGCGGGCCGGAATGAGTCGACTGCGCATGCAAGGAGGCGTTTCCGGCTTTCCGAAACGCAGCGAGAGCCCGTATGACACTTTTGGGGTCGGTCACTCGTCAACCTCGATCTCCGCTGCACTCGGCATGGCCCTGGCAGCCAAGCAAAAGGGCGAGGCGCGCAAGGTGGTCGCCATCATCGGCGATGGGGCCATGTCGGCCGGCATGGCCTTCGAAGCGCTGAACAATGCGGGCGTCGCCGACGCCGACATGCTGGTCATCCTCAACGACAACGAAATGTCGATCTCGCCGCCGGTCGGGGCGCTGAACAACATCCTGACGCGCCTGATGTCGGGCCGGACCTTCAATGCGGCGCGTAACGGTGCCCGCCACATGCTCGAATTCGCGCCGCCGCTGCTCGAGCTGGCGCGGCGCGCCGAAGAGCACGTCAAGGGAATGATCGCACCGGGCACGCTGTTCGAGGAATTCGGGTTTCATTACTATGGCCCGATCGACGGTCACGATCTCGACGCACTGATCCCGACACTGGATAACCTGCGCAAGCTCAAGGGCCCCAAGTTCCTCCACGTGATTACCAAGAAAGGCCAAGGCTACAAGCTGGCCGAAGCCGACCCCATCCTGTACCACGGCGTCTCCAAATTCGCCCCGGGCGAAGGAATCAAGGCCAGCAAGGGTGCTGGCAAACTGACCTATACGCAGGTCTTCGGCGACTGGCTGTGCGACATGGCCGAGGCCGATTCGCGTCTGGTCGGCATCACCCCGGCGATGCGCGAAGGCTCGGGGCTGTTGCGCTTTTCCGCCAAATACCCGGACCGCTACTTCGATGTTGGCATCGCCGAGCAGCATGCGGTAACTTTCGCCGCTGGCCTCGCTTGCGAGGGACTGAAGCCGGTCGTCGCCATCTACTCGACCTTCCTGCAGCGCGCCTACGACCAGCTGATCCACGATGTCGCGCTGCAGAATCTACCAGTCGTCTTCGCCGTCGACCGCGGCGGTCTGGTCGGCGCCGACGGGCCGACGCACCATGGCACTTTCGACCTTTCCTTCGTCACCTGTATCCCGAACATGGTGGTCATGACCCCGGCCGACGAGGCCGAGTGCCGCCGGATGCTGTCCACGGCTTACGCGCTGGACTGCCCGAGCATGGTCCGCTACCCGCGCGGCGGGGGCACCGGTACGGTCCCGGAACCCAACCTCGCCACGCTTCCGCTCGGCAAAGGCGAGATCATCCGTCAGGGCAAGGGCATCGCCCTGCTCGCCTTCGGCAGTCTGGTACCCGCCAGCCTTGCAGCCGGCGAGGAACTCGATGCCACCGTCGTCAACATGCGCTTCGTCAAGCCGATCGATACAGAAATGATTGTCGAACTGGCCGGGAACCATTCGCTACTGGTCAGCGTCGAAGAAAATGTCGTGATCGGTGGTGCAGGTTCGGAGATTGCGCGTGTCCTGACGAAACACGGCCTGAACGTACCGCTGCTCAGCCTCGGGTTGCCCGACCGCTTCATCGACCATGGCGAGCAAGGACAACTTCTCGCCGACCTCGGCCTGGACAAGGATGGCATCGTACGCACAGTTAGGGCGCAGGCTAGAACACGGTAGATCAGAACAACACAGTTGATGAACAGCCAAGATACCCCGATCGCCGACGTCCAGAGCTCGGCCGACACGCGCCAGATTGCGATCAACAAGGTCGGCATCAAGGCCATCCGCCACCCGGTTAGGGTGCAGGACAAGTCAGCCGGCAGTCAGCACACCATCGCTGTCTTCAACATGTACGTCGGGCTGCCGCACAATTTCAAGGGCACCCACATGTCGCGCTTCGTGGAGATACTGAACAGTCACGAACGCGAGATTTCGGTCGAGAGCTTCCCGGCCATGCTCCGCGACATGGTCGCGAAGCTGGAAGCGGAAACCGGGCACATCGAAATGAATTTTCCCTATTTCATCAACAAGACCGCCCCGGTTTCGGGCGTGCAGAGCCTGATGGACTACGACGTTACCTTCATCGGCGACATCGTCAATGGCGAAATCGTGACCTCAACCAAGGTCGTCGTGCCGGTGACCAGCCTCTGTCCGTGCTCCAAGAAGATCTCCGAGCGCGGCGCCCACAACCAGCGCTCGCACGTCACGATCACAGCCCGCACCAACGACTTTGTGTGGATCGAGGAAATCGTGCAACTGGTCGAGGCCGAAGCCTCGTGCGAACTGTTCGGCCTGCTCAAGCGACCGGATGAGAAATTCGTCACCGAACGCGCCTATGACAACCCCAAATTTGTCGAGGACATGGTCCGCGATGTCGCCGCCCGACTCAACGGCGAAGGACGTATTGACGCCTACGTCGTCGAGTCGGAGAATTTCGAGTCGATCCACAACCATTCGGCGTATGCCCTGATCGAGAAGGACAAGACGCGCGGCTGAAATAAGCTGCCGCGGTCGACACCCGATTGAAGGCAAAAACCAAGAAACAGAAAAGGGGCGCCGTAGCGCCCCTTTTGCTTTTGTCGGCGAAAACCGATCAAGCCGCCGGCTTGGGAGCCTTGCGGACGAGCTTTTCCTTGATCCGTGCCGATTTCCCTGAACGCTCGCGCAGGTAGTACAGCTTGGCGCGACGAACATCGCCGCGGCGCTTGACTTCGATTGCGGCGACCAGTGGCGAATAAGTCTGGAAGGTGCGCTCGACGCCTTCGCCGGACGAAATCTTGCGCACGATGAAGGAAGAGTTCAGGCCCCGGTTGCGCTTTGCGATGACGACACCTTCGTAGGCCTGCAAACGCTCGCGGGTTCCTTCCTTGACCTTAACCTGAACGACGACAGTGTCGCCCGGCGCGAATTCGGGGAGGGTCTTGCCCAGGCGGGCAATTTCTTCTTGTTCCAGCTGTTGAATCAGGTTCATGTGAGATCCTTAAAATTATGAATACCTACTCACCGCATTGCTCCGCTCCGACTATTTCCGTGAGGAGTTGCGCTTCTTCCGCGGTCCACCCGCGGTGCGCCAGCAAATCCGGCCGGCGCTTCCGGGTTCGCGCCAGCGACTGTTTCAGCCGCCAGCGTCGAATGCTTTTGTGGTCGCCGGACACCAGCACTTCCGGCACCGCCTCGCCCTCATAAACCTCCGGGCGGGTGTAGTGCGGACAATCCAGCAAACCACCGACAAACGAATCTTCTACCGCCGAAGCGGAATCTCCGAGCACTCCCGGCAACTGGCGGACAACGGCATCAATCAACACCATCGCCGGCAACTCGCCACCGGACAGCACAAAATCCCCGATCGAAATTTCCTCATCGACGCAGCGCTCGATCAGACGCTCGTCAACCCCTTCATAACGCCCGCAAAGAAGGATCAAGCCTTCATCGCCGGCCGCCAGCTGCATCGCCCGCTCATGTGTGAGCGGCGCGCCTTGCGGCGAAAGGTAGATGACCAAGGTCCCCGCCAGTCCCGCCTCGCGCTGCTGCAGCTTCGCAGCCACGATTGCCTTCTCCAGCGGCCCCGGTTGCATCACCATTCCCGGCCCACCCCCGAAGGGGCGATCATCAACCCGGCCCGAAGAATTCTCGGCGAAATCCCTCGGATTCCAGACTTGCAACTCCCAGCGCCGCTCTTCCAGCGCCCGGCGGGTAATGCCGCTTTGCGTCACCGCAACGAACATCTGCGGGAAGATGGTAATGCAGTCGAACCGGATCACCAGTCGCTGCCCCACTCCACACGGATCAGTCCCGCGTCCTGCTCTACCGCCAGCACCACCGCCGACACGAATGGCAGCAGGCGTTCGGTACCTTCATCACCAACCACGCGCAATACCGCGTTGGCCCCCGTTTCGATCAAGCCGACCACCTTGCCCAGTCGTTCGCCAACGGTATTGATGACTTCCAGGCCGACCAGATCGGCCCAGTAAAACTCATCCTCTGCGGTCTTCGGCAACGCTGCGCGCGGCGCCCCGACCAGAAACCCCTTCATCGCTTCGGCAGCAGTCCGGTCCGCGACGCCATCCAGCATCACCACCAGACCTTCAGCATGTGCTTTTAGGCCATTCAGCCGGCACGCACGCCACGGCCCACCTTCCTTGCCAACCCACCAGGCCGGCATCTTGCCCCAGGCCAGTGGATCGTCACCAAAAGGGTACAACCTGAGCCAGCCCTGCATCCCGTAGGGGTCCGCGAGCCGCCCCAGTACGACGATGTCGTCGCCGGCCAAAGTGCTGACCGCTTAAGCGGCCTGCTGGGCGGCGTGCTGCTTGACCAGACGGGCAACCGTCGGCGACAGCTGGGCGCCATTCTTCTGCCAGTAGGCCAGACGATCGGTAGCAACCCGCAGACCCTCTGCATTGCCGGCGGCAACCGGATTGTAGAAACCGATGCGCTCGACAAAACGTCCATCTCGACGGTCACGGGAATCTGCTACAACCATATTGTAGAAAGGACGCTTCTTGGCGCCGCTACGGGCGAGGCGAATGACAACCATGGAATTCTTTCAGTGCTGGAAAAAAGACCGGAGATTATATCGCCTAATCAAGGAAATACAATATCCTTGACGGGAATGCCAGTAGCGCCTTACCAGACAGCGGGGCGCGCCCGCCATTGGTCGCTCGGACATGGCAAATGTCGCCACGATCGGCTATTCTGGAGCCGTATATGTTACAGGATGCCACGATTTCTTCTCAAAATTCCGCCGACGGAAAAGTCAAGTCCGTTGAGGAGTGGCTTGTCCATGCAAATGGCAGAACGCACCCAGATGATGCCGAGCAATTGCTCAGGCAGGTGCTTCTGTTACGAGAAGCCGCCCCGACAGAACAGCGCATCCTGTTGCTCGACCGACTTTTCGAGCATGCCGAAAGGATAGTCAGGGGAGAGTTGCCGTTGCTGCAAGAGGTCACGCTCCCGGTTTCGCGAAGGGTTCGGCGACGCACCCGCCTCATTCAGGAACTTCTGGCTGCGCTGATCCAGGAGTATTTCAACCCGCTCCCCGAATTCCTCGCCCCCCGCCCCATACCGCCCGGGCGCGCCCCGCAGGACGTGCTACGGCACATCATGAAGGGCATTGCCTGGCACCTTCGCATCAGCCACCACACTGCTTCGCCCAGCGGGCTCGGAGTCTGGCAGCAACTGCATGCCGCGTACCGCACCTCCCGCCGGCTCGGCATCGCCGACAGACCAGGATCCGACAGCGAACCGTCAATCGAACAGTTCTATCTCCGCACACTGCTGGCCGGAATTGCCCAGCCCGCATCATTCTGTTACAGCGAACTTGAATTCGTCGCCGACTACATAGCGTCATGCGTCAAGCCAGTCGACATCCTCGAGCGCCCACCTCTTGACCACAAAGGAGTGTTCTGGGTGGCTCTGGACAAGGACTTTCCAGCCCAAGCCTTGGCGCGGCGGTCGCCGCCCAGCGACTTGTTGGTCCTGTATTTTGCATGCGATCTCATCGCCAGGGATGCCCGGGAGCAACTCGCCGCGCTCACCAAAGGGACGCACGCTTCACGCCTCGGCATCCCGGATTTCGCGGATACACCCGCCGGGCGCGGCGTGTTGCGCCGTCTCAATCTGCTCTGGGGCCAGCCGGCGGCACGCAGGTTCCCACGCCGCCGTCAGTCGTACCGGGTAAATCTGTGCGCCGGATTTAAGCAACTCTGGCAATTGATCAGGCATCCGGGCCAGGAAGGGCAGATCAGCGAGTGGATGGTGACCAACGAAAGCCCCGATGGCTACTCGTTGATGCACATTTCGGGCGAGACAGCGAATCTGTTGATTGGTGATATTGTTGCCATTCAACGGACGGACGACCGCGGCGAACCTGATCCGAACTGGAGCGTAGGTATCATCCGCTGGGCCCTATCCGATAGTTCAGAGCACATCGAACTTGGCATGCAGTTACTCGCCGCGCAGGCCATTGCAGCGGAAATCGTTCGACCGGCAGAAATCGAAGCTGACAGGCTCTCGGCGTTGATCCTTCCGGAAACGCCACCGTTACGCATGCTGCCGGCCTTGGTGACCGCAGCCGGCAAGTTGAGCGGGCGCGAACACAGGCTGATCGTGCTGGTCGGGGATAAGGATAGCGGGGTTCGCGGTGTCCGCCCCACTGCGCTGACCGAGCAAACCCCGCGGATCGAGGTCTTCAGCGTCGAGCCGGACGAGCTGTTGTAGCGACAATCAGTCCCCCGAAGAGGACGACTGCCCAGCTCAGGTGCAGCCAGACCAGGAAAACCGGGAATGCGGCAAACGCACCGTAAACGCTCTTCAGAATTGCGGAACTCGCCAAGAACCACTCAAAGAGCTTCTGCATGATGGCGAAGGCCAGCGAGGCGAACAGACCGCCAAGCAACGCGCCGCGCCACGACACCGGCGCATTCGGCACCGCGTGGTACAAGAACGAAAAGAACATGCCAAGGACGGTCACCGAAATCGCTTTGAGAGACGCACGGCGCACCCACGCCACCTCCTCGATGAAGCCGACAGACGTGGTGACGGCGAACGAGACGGCGGCGGCCACCGCAGCCAGAACGAATGGCCACACGACTATCGCGAACAGATAGAGCTTGAGACGGGCGAGGAAGGGCCGCGGCTTGACCTGCCAGACGTGATTGAACGCGCGTTCGATCGTGTGCATCAGGATGAAGGCGGTGATGCTCAGGAAAGCGATTCCGGCCAGGGTCAACTGCTGGGCACGGTGCGAAAAACGGGAAATGCTGCCGGAAATGGTACCAGCCGCCCCGCTCGGCAGCAATGAACCCTGAATCAGCACTTCGAGTCGGGTCAGCAGCAGATTCAGATACGGAACGGCATCGGCCACCGACAATATGAGCGTCACCAGCGGCACCAGCGCCATCAGCGTCGTGAATGCCAAGGCAGAACTGGTCTGCATCATGTTCTCGGTGCGGAAGCGGCGGAAGATCGTTCGGGGTGCGCTCGCCTTGGGCGGCGACCGTCGATATCGGGAGTGAGTCTGCATGGGGCCGTATAATAGCCGACCATGCATGACATCCTCGTTCTCTACTATAGTCATCGTGGCTCGGTGCGCGCCCTCGCCGAGCGGATAGCGCGCGGGATCGAATCGGTCCCCGGCGTCCAGGCACGGCTGCGCACCGTGCCCCGCGTGTCGACCGTCTGCGAGGTGACAGAAGGCGGAGTTCCCGAATCCGGCGCACCGTACGTCGACGCAGCAGATCTCGACGAATGCATTGGCCTGGCGCTTGGCAGCCCGGTTCGCTTCGGCAACATGGCGGCTCCGATGAAGTATTTCTGGGACGGCACCTTGGCCGCCTGGCAGAACGGCACATTGGTCGGCAAGCCGGCTTGCGTGTTCACGTCAAGCAGCAGCCAGCACGGCGGCAACGAGGCAACCCTGCTGTCGATGACCCTGCCGCTGATCCACCACGGGATGCTGGTCATGGGCCTGCCGTTCACTGAGCCGGACGTCAGCCATACACAGCAGGGCGGGACACCCTATGGCGCCAGCCATGTTGCCGGCGCTGGCGGCAACCCGTTGCTGTCCGACGCCGAAAGCCGGCTCGCCTTCATCCAGGGCAGGCGGCTGGCAAATATCGCCCTGAAACTGGGTCGACCGTGACCGCCGGACGTTATCAGTTAGTCGCCAGCGCCAGCCTGATCGCCCTGATTTTTCTTTGCCTTGGCTGGGAACTCTGGTGGGCGCCACTCAAGCCGGGCGGCTCGTGGTTGGCCCTCAAGGCCGTGTTCCTGCTGGCGCCGCTGTTCGGCATCCTGCGTGGCAAGCGCTACACGTACAAATGGATGTCTCTGTTCATCCAATTCTACCTGCTCGAAGGTCTGACTCGTGCCACCAGCGACAGCGGTCTTTCTCAAAAACTCGCGATCGCCGAAACCTTGCTGGCGGCGTCGGTGTTCGTCGCGACCATTCTCAACATCCGTGCCACGCGCCCGGTGCAAGAGGAAAAGGCGACCCGCCCAGGCTAAACGACCGAGTCGGGCCGGGGTCGATCAGACGTCGCCCTGCGCGCGCACCCGGTCGAGACTGGAGTGCAACTTGTTCAGCGCATTCAGATAGGAACGCGCCGAGGCGATGACGATGTCGGTATCCGCGCCATTGCCATTGACGATCCGGCCAGCCTTGGCCAAGCGGGTCGTCACTTCACCCTGGGCATCCGTGCCGGTGGTAATGGCATTGACCGAATAGAGAAGAAGCTCGGCGCCGCTCCCAGCGATGCTCTCGATCGCCTTGAACGTGGCGTCGACCGGACCCCCGCCACCGGCCTCACCCTTGCGTTCGACGCCGCCGACACTCAGGATCACCCTGGCATGTGGCATCTCGCCGGTCTCGGAACACACGTGTGAATAGATCAGCTTGTAATGCTCGTGTTCCGGCGTCACCAGTTCGTCCGAGACCAGTGCATGGAGGTCTTCGTCGAAAATCTCGTGTTTTCGATCGGCCAATTCCTTGAAGCGCGAAAAGGCGGCATTCAGCGCCTCGTCGCTTTCCAGTTCGATGCCAAGTTCCTGCAGGCGGGCCTTGAAGGCATTGCGCCCCGAATGCTTGCCAAGAACGAGCTTGTTCTGCGCCCAGCCGACGTCTTCGGCACGCATGATTTCGTAGGTTTCCCGATGCTTGAGGACGCCATCCTGATGAATGCCGGCTTCGTGAGCGAAGGCATTGGCGCCCACGACCGCCTTGTTGGGCTGCACGGGATAACCGGTGATCTGCGATACCAGCTTCGAGGCTGGAACGATCTGCGTCGTGTCGATCCGCGTCTCCACCGGGAAGACGTCACTCCGCGTACGTACCGCCATCACAACCTCTTCCAGCGAGGCATTGCCTGCCCGTTCGCCGAGGCCGTTGATCGTGCACTCGACCTGGCGCGCACCGGCCAAGACCGCTGCCAGCGAATTGGACACCGCCAGCCCGAGATCATTATGGCAATGCACCGACCAGATCACCCGGTCCGAATTGGGTACGCGCTCGATCAGCTGGCGCATGGTTTCGGCGTACTGGAACGGAATGTTGTATCCCACGGTGTCCGGAACATTGATCGTGGTCGCGCCCGCCTTGATCACTTCCTCGAATATCCGGCACAAGAAGTCGAGTTCCGAGCGACCGGCGTCCTCCGCGGAGAACTCGACGTCATCCGTATACTCGCGGGCCCAGCCAATGGCCCTGATCGCCTGCTCGACAACCTGATCCGGGCTCATGCGCAGCTTCTTGTCCATGTGGATGGTCGAAGTGGCAATGAACGTATGGACGCGCCCCGATCTTGCCGGCCTGATCGCCTCGCCCGCCCGGCGGATGTCGTTTTCGTTGGCGCGCGCCAGCGAACAGACGGTCGACTCCTTGATCGTGTGGGCAATCGCGTGGATGGCATCGAAATCGCCGGGAGAAGCCGCTGCAAAGCCGGCCTCGATCACGTCCACCCGCATCTTCTCGAGCTGGCGGGCCACGCGAAGCTTTTCCTCCCGGGTCATCGAGGCGCCGGGACTCTGCTCGCCGTCGCGCAGAGTGGTGTCGAAGATTACAAGATGCTCTTTCATTTTTCTGCTCCGAAGCGTCAGAGGCTCCTGCGCTTGAACATGCCGACTGCAGCCAGCACGTAGCCAGACAAACCGTAAAGGACAAAAAATCCGAACAGGGCGATTTCAGGGCTGTAGGCAACCAGGGCGAAACCCAGTGCAATGGCCGCCACAACAAAAAACGGCACGCTCTTGCGAAGGTTGATGTCCTTGAAACTGTGGTAGCGGACATTGGAGATCATCGTCACGCCGGCAAAAATCGTCAGCCCGCAAGCAAGCCAGCGCACGTCGCTGCCGGAGATCCCTGTGTCAATCATGACCCAGACCAGACCAGCCACCAGCGCTGCGGCCGCCGGCGAAGGCAGACCCTGGAAATACCGTTTGTCCATAACTTCGAGCGTCGTGTTGAAGCGTGCCAGACGCAGGGCCGCACCAGCACAATAAATGAAGGCCGCTATCCAGCCCAGCCGCCCCAGATCGCGCAAGGCCCATTCGTAAACGACCAGAGCCGGCGCCGCGCCGAAGCTGACCATGTCGGACAGCGAATCGTACTCGGCACCGAACGCTGACTGCGTATGCGTCAGACGCGCCACGCGCCCGTCGAGGCCGTCAAGCACCATGGCGATGAAAATGGCCATCGCGGCCCGCTCGAAGTCGCCCTGCATCGCCTGAACGATGGCGAAGAAGCCCGCAAACAGCGCCGCCGTTGTGAACAGGTTGGGCAGCAGAAAAATGCCGCGTCGCTTGAGTTCCGGGTTAAACAGGGCTTTACGGGGCTTGAGTTCTGTCATGGTTAACTACTGAATTGACGACACGGAAGAGAATACACCGCTTGCCTTCCGAATCTGCATACAACAAGGGCGGTACAGACTCTCTGCACCGCCCGGAGCCAGGACTGGGCCAAGCACAAACGCAGCAATCACATCCTGTCCAGCCTTCGATCCAGCAATCAGTTCTTGGACTGGTCGACCAGCTTGTTCTTCTTGATCCAGGGCATCATGTCACGCAGATTCTCGCCCACCGTCTCGATTGGATGCACCGCATTCAGGCGGCGACGGGCAGTCATCGCAGGGTAGTTGGTGCGGCCTTCGAGGATGAACATCTTCGCGTAATCACCGTTCTGGATGCGCCTCAATGCGTTGCGCATGGCGGCACGGGATTGCTCGTTTATGACTTCGGGACCAGTAACGTATTCGCCATACTCCGCATTGTTGGAGATCGAATAGTTCATGTTGGCGATACCGCCCTCGTACATCAGGTCGACGATCAGCTTCAGTTCATGCAGACATTCGAAATAGGCCATTTCTGGCGCATAACCGGCTTCGGTCAGGGTTTCGAAACCCATCTTGACCAGTTCCACTGCGCCGCCGCAGAGCACTGCCTGTTCACCGAACAGGTCGGTTTCGGTTTCTTCGCGGAAGTTGGTCTCAATGACTCCACCCTTGGTTCCCCCATTGGCTGCAGCGTAAGAAAGAGCGATGTCCTTCGCCTTGCCCGTCCTGTCCCGATAGACAGCGATCAGGGACGGCACGCCGCCGCCCTTCAGGTACTCGGACCGCACGGTGTGGCCAGGGCCCTTCGGCGCAACCATGATTACATCGACGTCGTCGCGCGGCACAACCTGGTTGTAATGGATGTTGAAGCCGTGAGCGAATGCCAGCGCGGCGCCCTTCTTGAGATTCGGCCCGACTTCCTCGTTGTATACCTGCGGAATGTTCTCGTCAGGCAGAAGCATCATGACCACGTCGGCCGCTTTGACAGCCTTGGCGATTTCTTCGACCTTCAGACCAGCAGCTTCTGCCTTCTTCCAGGAGACGCCGCCCTTGCGCAGACCAACAGTGACCTTGACACCGGAATCATTCAGGTTTTGGGCATGGGCATGACCCTGGGAACCGTAACCGACGATGGCAACCTTCTTGCCCTTGATCAGCGAGAGGTCGGCGTCCTTGTCGTAATAAACTTTCATGAGATCCTCTTTATGTTCAGGTGGTCAGACTTTAAGGATACGATCGCCGCGACCGATGCCACAGACGCCGGTGCGAACGGTTTCGAGAATCAGGCCGCCATCGAGTGCGGCAATGAAGGAATCAAGCTTGGAACTGGATCCGGTCAGTTCGACAACATAGGTCGTTTCGGTGACGTCGATGATGCGCCCTCGAAAGATGTCGGCCATCCGCTTCATCTCTTCGCGATCCTTGCCAGTGGCGCGCACCTTGATCAGCATCATTTCGCGCTCGACGTGAGCTGCTTCGGAAAGATCAACCACCTTGACCACATCAATCAGCTTGTTGAGGTGTTTCGTGATCTGCTCGATCACGTCGTCCGAACCTCGGGTCAGAATGGTCATTCGCGACAGCGAGGGATCCTCCGTCGGCGCCACCGTCAGCGATTCGATGTTGTAGCCGCGAGCCGAGAACAGCCCCGCCACGCGTGAAAGTGCTCCCGATTCGTTTTCGATCAGGACGGAAATGATGTGTCGCATAGTCTCTTCCTTCCCCGCTTACAGTTCTTCGGCGAGGATCATTTCGGTCAGCCCCTTGCCAGCCGCAATCATCGGGAAAACATTGGCCACCGGGTCGATGATGAAATCCATGAACACCAGGTCATCCCTATGCTCGGTGAAGGCCTTGCGCAACGCCGGCTCGACATCTTCGGGCTTGTCGATCTTCATGCCGACATGTCCATACGCTTCGGCCAGCTTGACGAAATCGGGCAGCGAAGTAACGTAGGATTGCGAATAGCGCTTCGAGTAGAACATCTCCTGCCACTGACGGACCATGCCCAGCATGCCGTTATTCAGGTTGATGATCTTGATCGGGAAACCATACTGCTTGCATGTTGACAATTCCTGGATGCACATCTGGATCGAACCCTCACCCGTAACACAGGCAACCTGCGCACCCGGATGGGCCATCAACACACCCATGCCATACGGCAGGCCCACCCCCATCGTTCCCAGACCGCCAGAGTTTATCCAGCGTCGCGGCTGGTCGAAATGATAGTACTGGGCGGCAAACATCTGGTGCTGGCCGACGTCCGAAGTGATGAAGGCATCGCCGCCGGTCACCTCGTAGAGCTTTTCCATCACATACTGAGGCATGATCATCTGATCCTGCGTGTAGCGCAGACTCTCGCGTCCACGCCATTCATCGATCTGCTTCCACCAGTTGGCAAGTTCCGGATTTGCCTTGAAGCCGGCTGCGGCCAACCTGATCATTTCCTCAAGCACATCGGCCACATTGCCGACAATCGGGACGTCAACCTTGACCCGCTTGGAGATCGACGAAGGGTCGATATCGATGTGGATCACACGGCGCTTTTCCTCACCGAAATGGTCCGGGTTGCCGATCACACGGTCGTCGAAGCGGGCGCCGACCGCGAGAATGACATCCGCGTAGTGCATGGCATTGTTGGCTTCATAGGTTCCATGCATGCCGAGCATGCCCACGAACTGCCGATCAGTGGCCGGATAGCCACCAAGCCCCATCAGCGTATTGGTAACCGGGAAATTCAGCCGGCGTGCGAGCTCGGTCAACTGGCGCGCCGCATCCGACAAGATGACACCGCCACCGGAATAGATGATCGGACGCTTCGCTTCCTGAAGGATCTGCACGGCCTTCTTGATCTGCCCAAGATGTCCTTTGACCACCGGGTTGTATGAGCGCATGTGGATGGACTTGGGGTACTCGAACTCGCACACCTGAGCGGTGACATCCTTCGGGATATCAACCACGACCGGACCGGGACGACCGGTTGCAGCGATGTGGAACGCTTTCTTGAGTACGAGCGCCAAGTCCTTGACGTCCTTGACCAGAAAATTGTGTTTGACGCAGGGCCGGGTAATGCCGACCGTGTCACACTCCTGAAATGCATCCTGGCCAATGTAGGCCGTCGGCACCTGACCGGTAATGACAACCACGGGAATGGAGTCCATATAGGCGGTGGCAATGCCCGTGACCGTATTGGTGACCCCGGGACCCGAAGTCACCAATGCGACACCAACCTTCTGCGACGAGCGCGAGTAGGCGTCGGCTGCATGGATTGCTGCCTGCTCGTGGCGGACCAGGATGTGCTTTACCTGATCCTGCTTGAAGAGGGCATCATAAATGTGCAGAACGGAACCCCCCGGGTAACCGAAAACACACTCGACCTTTTCTTCCTGCAGGCACCTGACTACAATTTCCGCACCGCTGATCATCATACTTGAGCCCAATATCGCTGTTACCTGAAAACGTGTAACCTTAAAGCAGCGACCCTGTTCGGTCAAGGCGTTACAGCATATCCTTAGGCTTTTCAAGGCCTTCCACCGGAAGAGACAACCCTGGCCTCACCCAACGAACTGGCTTTTTTTCTTGAGTCCGTTGAACGACGCGCGTTCAAGCAGGCCATGTTTGCCGTGCGCGAACAGGAGAACGCGCTCGATATCGTTCAGGACAGCATGCTCAAACTTGCCGAAAAGTATGGTAACCGTCCAGTCGAAGAGTTCCCCATGCTCTTTCAGCGCATCCTGCAGAACACGATTCGCGACTTCTATCGGCGCAGCAAGGTTCGCTCGATGTGGACCACCGTCCTGTCCGCCTTTTCGCCTGACGATGATAGCGACCACGACCCGCTGGAAACCCTGGCCGTGGATGATGGCCCAAATGGTCCGCACACGCCGGAAAGCCAGCTTCTTCAGTCCCAGACCCTCGCGGCAATCGACGAGGAAATAAAAAAACTGCCGACACGTCAACGGGAAGCCTTCCTCATGCGTTACTGGGAGGACATGGACGTCGCTGAGACCGCAGCGGTGATGGGCTGCTCAGAAGGCAGCGTCAAGACCCATTGCTCGCGCGCCACCCACGCGCTGGCAGCCGCCCTGTCGGCGAAAGGCATCAGACTATGAACGAAGAACGTTATGCATCGCGAGTTCGGCAAGCGCTGAACCATGGACTGAAAGACATCCCTGCAGCCTCCGCACGGCGGCTGGAGGCTGCCCGCCATCTGGCGTTGTCGCGCCAGAAACAGGAAGTGCCTCGTTTGGCGCTGGCCGGCCAGCATGGTCATGGCCATTTCCATTTCTCGTCCGACAACCGCCACCTGCGGCAAATACTGGCCGTCCTCGCACTGTTGCTGGGGATGTGGATTTCCTTCTACATGGATAGCGTGACGTACGTTTCGGCCATTGAGGAAGTGGACAGCGCCCTGCTTTCCGACGACCTGCCTCCCGAAGCCTTTCTGGATAGCGATTTCTTCGAATGGTTAAAAGACGATACATCGGCGGAATAATTCTCTGCCTGGCGCTGACGGCACCGGTAGCCGCCCAGCCGCCAACCACCGTAGTTATTGGCACCCCGCCACAGCCCGGCTGGAGCCTGCTCAGCACGCAGCAACAGTCGATCCTCGCACCCCTCGCGGCGGAATGGGACAAACTCGACAATATCCGCCGCAAGAAGTGGCTGGGGATTGCCGAGCGCTATCCCCGTATGAATCCGGAAGAACAGCGGCGCATGCAGGATCGGATGCGCGAATGGGCTAGTCTGACCCCCGAACAACGCGCCAAAGCCAGGGATAGTTACAAGGAATTCAATCAACTCCCATTGGAACAGAAGCAGGCGGTCAAGCAGAAATGGGAAGCGTATTCCAGCCTGCCGCCTGAAGAACAGCAGCGCATTCGCCAAGAGGGAAAATCATCGCAGCTCCTGGCGCCGTCAGCGACCGAGCCGTTGCCGGCAACGCAGGAGACAGAGGCCACCACTGCGGAAAATGCAGTTGCCGCCCCGCCACCGGCTGAGCCCGGCAAGAATTGATGATTGAAGCATTGCCTGGCATTGGGCGACGCCTTGCCAGCATGCTGTACGAGGGCCTCGTCGTATTCGCGGTCCTGCTGATCGGGTTTCTCCTGCCCCAAATCGTCCTCAACGCTTTCGGACTGGCTATCCCCGGCAGGCTGCTGTGGTTGCATGTTCTGGTGCTGCTGATGGTCTATTTCGTTTGGTTCTGGCTCAACGGTGGCCAGACCTTGCCAATGAAGACGTGGAAGCTGCGCCTGGCCGGCAGCGATGGTGCAAGCTTGCGCCCCCCGCAGGCAATACTGCGTTACCTGGCCGCTTGGCCAAGCATCCTGTTGTGCGGCTTTGGTCTATTCTGGGCGGTCTTCGACAGGGACCGGCAATTCCTGCACGACCGGATCGCCGGGACCTGCATCGTCTCTTCCGAAGGGTAATGATCTCCGGGTCGCCTCAGCGCCGCTCGACCCACCACAGCATTCCGATTGCCGCCAGCAGAAAGATGCCTGAAGGCGCCGTAGCACTGGCGAATGGCGGCCATGAATTGATGACGCCAAGATTCGAGAAAAGTCCGTTGAGCATGTAGAAAAGAATGCCGAACATGACACCCGCAAAAATCTTCAGGCTGACGCCGCCCATCCGATTGTGCGAGTAGCCGAAAGGCAGGGCCAGCGCCACCATGACCAGCGCCGCCAGTGGGTAGACAAGCTTCTTCCAGATGGCAATCTCGTAGCGTTCGGTCTTCTGGCGATTGTCTGACAGGTGCTGGGTGTAGCTTGCCAGGCTTATCAGCGACATGCGTTCCGGCGAGACCATCAGGACGGCCAGCAAGTCCGGCGTCACCGCTGATGCCCATTCGGCCGTCTCGGCACGCTCGATCCGCGAGGTGTCGCCATCAATCGACGTACGCACAACTTCATGCAGCAACCAGTGATCCGGTGGTTGAAAGCTGGCTTCCTCGGCATCGGTCACTGATTGAAGCGCATTCGCTGCGTCAAACTTGTAGATGCGCAAGCCTTGCAGGCGCGCATCGGGAGTCGCCCGGCGAATGTTGATGAAACTGCGTCCATCCTTCACCCACAGGCCTGTCTCGAAGCCCTGCTGGGCAATCACCTTGCTGAGCGCCCGCGTTTTCAGCTCCTGGGCCAGACGCTCGGAAACCGGCACCAACAACTCACCTACCATCATGGTCAACAATGCCAGCAAGCCGGCGACCCGAAAAAGCGTCAGCAGCAAGTCGCGGGTCGCCAGCCCGGAAGCACGGAGGACGGTAATCTCCGAATGTCTGGCCAGCGTGGAAAGCGCGTACAGGGCACCGATCAGCGCCGCGATGGGAATCAGTTCATAGATCAGTCCTGGGAGGCTCAAGCCCACGAAAACCAACGCGTGACCAAGTTGATAGCCTCCCTTGCCGACGCTGCGCAATTCGTTGATCAGATCAAAAAAACTGAACAGCGCAAGGAACGCCGCAAGTACCAGAAAAATGGCCGCGAATGTCTCGCGCATCAGGTAGCGCTGATAGAGCCGCAGGCGAAACATCAGGCGCGCCTCCGCTGCCATGGCATTTCCACCACGCTGCGCCTGTAAAACAGCAACAGCAACGGCAGCGCCATCAGCGCATGGACGGCCCAGACCCCCACCCAGAACGACAGCTTGCCCTGCGCCACCCAGGCCTGACTCAGCGAAATGAAGTTGCTGTAGATTGCATAGATCAAAATGGCGATCAACATGTTGGCGGAACGCCCGGCGCGTGGATTCACATAAGACAGGGGAATTGCCATCAGCGCCAGGACGATTGCCGACACCGGCAACCCGATCCGCCACAATAGCTCGCCGCGTGCCTGATTGCTCTGATCAAGGACCAACTCCGTGATCGGTAGCCGGCTGGGCGAGCGTTCCGTCGGCTTGGCTTCACCATCCTCTGTCCGCACCTTGTAGCGCTCGAACTCCATGACCTTGAACTCTGGTGTTCCGGGCTCGACCTCGTACCGCCGTCCTCTCTCGAGAACCACGAAGCGGTCGCCGTTGGCCGCAGTTTCGTGATACCCGGTATCGGACATGACGACGCCCAGTTTGCCCTCCTGCAGCGAGGCGACGAAAACGTTGCCAACCCGGCTCGCATCGTCGGCCAGAGACTCGACAAAATACACGCGCTGGCCGCGCTTGGCCTCGCGGAATGCGCCAGGCGAAACCTGCGATACATCGCTGCGCGCCGAAAGTCGCTGTTTGTATTCGGCGGTGTTGTAGTTGGCCCAGGGAGACAGGAAGCCGGCGAGAATTGCAATGGCCAGCAGGATCGGCCAGGAGAACTTCAGCACCGGACGAATCCAGGCCGTCAGGGGCTGACCGCAGGAGAACCAGACCACCATTTCAGAATCACGGTAGGCACGGGAAAGAGTCAGCAGAATCGCCACGAACAGTGTCAGCGAAAGCAGTATCGGCATGAAATTCAGAGCCGCAAAACCAAGCAGCGAGGCTACAGCTTCGGGCGCGATGCGCCCCCCGGCCGCATCCTTCAGAAGGCGGATCAACTGCGTGGAGGTCAGGATGGCCAGCAGGGCGACACCAATGCCGGAGGCTGCCTGAGCTAACTCGCGCCGGGCGGCGCGCTCGAATATCATGCTTTGACGAAACCGAAAAAATGCGGGGATAATCCCGCGGGTATTGAGATATCGATGAACTGGAGCAGCGATTGGAATTTAGCATAAAAAGCGGCAGCCCGGAGAAGCTGCGGAGCGCTTGTGTCGTGGCCGGCGTTTTCGAGCCGCGAGGGCTCACCCTGCCCGCCGAGCTGCTGGACAAAGCTGCCGGCGGCTACATCTCCGACATCATCAGCCGGGGTGACATGGAAGGCAAGACCGGTCGTACGCTGCTGCTGCACAATGTGCCCGGCACTCTCTGTGGTCGCGTCCTGCTGGTTGGTCTGGGCAAGGAAAAGGAATTTCACGAAAAGGAATTTCTCGACGCCATCCGCGTCGCGGTCAAGACCCTCGACGAGACTGGCGCCATGGATGCCTCTCTGTTCCTGACCGAGCTGCCCGTAGGGAAGCGTAGTCTCGCCTGGCGCGTGCGCCAGATAGCGATGATCGCGCTGGAGGCCACTTACCGGTTCGACGCGTTCAAGAGCAAGAAGGACGTGGTACGTCGCCCGCTGCGCAAACTGACGCTCGCGGTCAACCGGCGCGATGACCACGGGCGTGCCGAACAAGGCCTGGCGCAGGGATTGGCAATTGCCGAGGGAATGGCGACAGCCAGGAATCTCGGCAATTTGCCCCCGAACATTTGCCACCCGGCGCATGTGGCGGAGCACGCCCAGACGATGGCGCGGGAATTCAACCTGGAATTCGAGGTTCTCGAGCGCGCCGATATGGAAAAGCTCGGCATGCACTCCCTCCTCGCGGTCGCCGCCGGTTCGCACCAGCCGCCCAAGCTGATCGTTCTCAGCTACCGGGGCGGGGCGACTGGCGCGAAGCCCGTCGTCCTGATCGGCAAAGGCGTCACGTTCGATACGGGCGGGATCTCGCTCAAACCGGCAGCCGAGATGGACGAGATGAAGTACGACATGTGCGGCGCCGCTGGCGTGCTCGGCACACTGCAGGCGGTCGCTCGGCTGAAATTGCCGATCAACCTGACGGTGATCGTGCCGGCGACCGAAAACATGCCCGGTGGTGGCGCCACTCGCCCGGGAGACATCGTCACCTCGATGTCCGGGCAGACCATCGAGATTCTCAACACCGATGCCGAGGGCCGGCTGATCCTCTGCGATGCGCTGACCTATGCCGAACGTTTCGAACCGGACACCGTCATCGACGTCGCGACGCTTACCGGCGCCTGTGTCGTCGCCTTGGGCGGCGTCGCCAGCGGCCTCTTCGCCAACCGCGACGCGCTGGCCCGGGAACTGCTCGCTGCCGGCGACGAGGCACACGATCGCGCCTGGCACATGCCGCTGTGGGACGATTATCAGGAGTTGCTGAAAAGCCCGTTCGCCGACATGGGCAACATCGGTGGTCGCTGGGCCGGCGCCGTCACGGCTGCCTGTTTCCTGTCACGCTTCACCAAGAAGTTCAAGTGGGCCCACCTCGACATCGCCGGCACCGCCTGGAAATCCGGAGTGGACAAGGGTGCCACGGGGCGGCCTGTTGCCCTGCTGGCCCACTACCTGCTGCAACGCGCCGGCCAACTCAATTGACCCAGGTCTTCTTCTACCATGGGGCGTCCGACAAGATTGCGGCCGCCTGCGCGCTGCTCGGCGGGGCCTATGCGAAGAACAAGCCGATGCTGGTCTATGCGCCCGAGAAGGACGTCGCCAGCAACGTCGACCGCCTGCTGTGGACGCATTCGGCGCTCGGCTTCGTGCCGCACTGCCGGAGCGACTCCCCGCTCGCGGCTGAAACGCCGATCCTCATTACCGACAACCTTGACCAACTGTCGCAGGATGACCGGCTGATGAATCTTAGCCAGGTCGTCCCGCCAGGTTTCTCGCGTTTCCAAAGCCTGATCGAGGTCGTGGGTCAGGAGGAGGCCGACCGCAACAGCGCCCGGGACCGCGTCAAGTTCTACAAGGATCGCGGTTACGAGGTCCGCTATTTCGATCTCGGCGAGCGGTAGGAGAAGGCTGATGAGCACCCCCATCCTTGCCCGTGCCGACAAACTGATGCGCCGGCAACGTTCGCGAAGCGCCGATCTCGACGACGTGCCGGTTCTGGTCGACGCCATCGACCTGGAGACAGACATCCCGCTCCTGGTCGATGCCGAGCCTGCCATCACGGTGCCCGAACCGCACACGAAAATGGAACCGGCGACGGCGCCAGAGTTCTTTCCCGTGCTTGATCAGGCAATTCTGGACATGATCGTCAACGAACTGGCGCGGCGCGTTCACGATCGCTTCGCAGCCGAACTTCCGGCCATCATCGAGGGCACCGTCCGCGACTTCCTCGCCGAACCCGACATAGTGGCGCTGGTCCAGCCACGCGACTGAGATCGCGGCGAAAGCGGGGCCGGGCTCCGGTATAATCGCCGGCTTTCCCCTATTTCGACAGATTCATGGAACTCGCCAAAGCCTTCGAGCCTGCGGAGATCGAACGCCGCTGGTACCCCGAGTGGGAATCCAGGAATTACTTCGCTGCCGGCGTCGACCGCGGCGCAGCCGACAGTTTCTGCATTCTGCTGCCGCCACCCAACGTTACCGGCACGCTGCACATGGGCCACGGCTTCAACCAGACGCTGATGGACGCGCTTACGCGGTATTACCGGATGCGCGGCCACAACACGCTGTGGCAGCCGGGTACCGACCACGCCGGCATCGCGACGCAGATCGTCGTCGAACGCCAGCTGGACGCCCAGGGCATCTCGCGCCACGACCTCGGCCGCGAGAAGTTCCTGGAAAAGGTCTGGGAATGGAAGGAATACTCCGGCAACACCATCACCCAACAGATGCGCCGCATGGGCACCAGCCCGGACTGGAAGCGCGAGCGCTTCACGATGGATGCCGGCCTCAACCGGGTGGTCACCGAAACCTTCGTCCGGCTTTACAACGAGGGCCTGATCTACCGCGGCAAGCGCCTGGTCAACTGGGACCCGGAGCTGCACACCGCCGTCTCCGACCTCGAAGTCGTGCAGGAGGAAGAAGACGGCTTCATGTGGCACATCCGCTACCCGCTTTCCGACGCTTCCGGGACGTTGACCGTGGCGACCACCCGTCCGGAAACCATGCTTGGCGACACCGCCGTCATGGTCCACCCGGAAGACGAGCGCTACAAGCACATGCTCGGCAAGATGGTCAAGCTGCCGCTGACCGACCGCGAAATCCCGATCATCGCCGACTCCTATGTCGATCTCGAATTCGGCACCGGCTGCGTCAAGGTCACGCCAGCCCACGACTTCAACGACTACGCAGTCGGCCAGCGCCACGGGCTGCCGACGATCGCCATCCTGACGCTGGATGCGAAGATCAATGACAATGCCCCGGAAAAGTATCGCGGCCTCGATCGCTTCGACGCTCGCAAGACCGTCGTCGCCGACCTCGAAGCCCTCGGCCTACTTGAGAAGACCGACAAACACAAGCTCAAGGTGCCGCGCGGCGACCGCACCGGCGTGGTCATCGAGCCGATGCTCACGGACCAGTGGTTCGTCGCCATGTCGAAACCGGGTGCCGATGGCAAGTCGATCACCGAGAAGGCACTTGACGTCGTGCACTCCGGCGAAATCAGGTTCTACCCGGAAAACTGGGTCAATACCTACGACCAGTGGCTGAACAACATCCAGGACTGGTGCATTTCCCGCCAGCTGTGGTGGGGTCACCAGATTCCTGCGTGGTATGGCGACGACGGCGAGATTTTCGTCGCCCACGGCGAAGAAGAAGCCCGAGCAGCGGCCGCCAGGCAAGGCTATACCGGCCCCCTGAAGCGGGACGCGGACGTCCTCGACACCTGGTACTCCTCCGCATTGTGGCCGTTCTCGACACTGGACTGGACCGGCGACGAGGTGGCTGACGCGGTCAACCCGGTTTTGCAGCAGTATTTGCCGTCGACCGTACTGGTCACCGGCTTCGACATCATTTTCTTCTGGGTCGCGCGCATGGTCATGATGACCAGGCATGTCACCGGCAAGATCCCGTTCAGGCACGTCTACGTGCATGGCCTGATCCGCGACGGCGAAGGCCAGAAGATGTCGAAGTCGAAAGGCAACGTGCTCGACCCGATCGACCTGATCGACGGTATCGGCCTCGACGCGCTGATCGAAAAGCGCACGACTGGGCTGATGAATCCGAAGCAGGCGGAAAACATCGCGAAGAAGACACGCAAGGAGTTTCCGGAAGGCATCCCCGCCTTCGGTACCGACGCGCTGCGCTTCACCTTCGCCTCGCTGGCCAGCCCCGGCCGCGACATCAAGTTCGACCTCAACCGCTGCGACGGCTACCGCAACTTCTGCAACAAGCTGTGGAACGCCACCCGCTTCGTGCTGATGAACGTCGAGGGCCACGACCTTGCCCTTGACCACGAGCAGAAAGCTGGCGGCGTCTGTGTCGCACCCGACGGCGAAGCCCGGCTCAAGTTCAGTTTCGCCGACCGCTGGATCGTCAGCCAGTTGCAGCGCGTTGAAGCCGAAATCGAGCAGCATTTCGCCGACTACCGCTTCGACCTGCTCGCCCAGGCGATCTACAAATTCGTCTGGGACGAGTTCTGCGACTGGTATCTGGAAATAGCCAAGGTCGAGATCCAGACCGGTGACGACGCCCAGCGGCGCGGCGCGCGGCGGACGCTGGTCCGCGTACTGGAAACGGTGCTGCGCCTCGCTCATCCACTGATTCCCTTCGTCACCGAGGAACTGTGGCAGACGGTGGCGCCGATCGCCGGGCGCAAGACTCACGACTCGATCATGCTCGCCGCCTACCCGCGCGCCGACCTGTCGCGCATCGACCCCGCTGCAGAATCCAGGGTCGAACGCCTGAAGGCGCTGGCCTACGCCTGCCGCAACCTGCGCGGCGAAATGAACGTTTCGCCTGCGCAGCGGATGCCGTTGCTCGTTGCCGGTGGTGGCGCCGAGATCGCCGAATTCGCGCCCATCCTGCAGGCACTCGCCAAGGTGTCCGAGGTGCAGATCGTCGCCGACATGCCGGCCGATGCGATGGCGCCGGTCGCCGTCGTCGGCGAAACGCGGCTGATGCTCAAGATGGAAATCGACATTGCCGTCGAGCGTGAGCGTCTGGCCAAGGAGATCGACAAGCTGGAAAAGCAGATCGCTATCGCCCGCGGCAAGCTGGACAACGAAAGCTTCGTCGCCCGCGCCCCAGCTGCCGTGGTCGATCAGGAAAAGCAGCGCCTAGCCGATTTCACGGCCACGCTGGAACAGCTCAAACCCCAGCTTGACCGGCTGGGACACTGAAGAGAAGGGAATTTATGTCCGGCGACCACCGCAGTTTTCTTGCCAAGATATTCCTGGCCATGATGATCTTCACCGGTCTCGTCTGGGTGTGGACAGTGGCTTTCATCATCGCCTGGCCATGGGAGAAAAGTGACGTCTGGAAGCCCGAGTTCCGGGTCGTCGCCGTCTGCGCCAACAACGAGCCTTGCGGCTTCGCTTATCGCGACCTGGCCAATGCCAAGGCCAAGGGTCTTTATACCTCGCTGACCCCCGCCGAACCAGCCGGCGACCTCGAGGAGGCGCAGAACTGGCTCAAATGGAAAACAGACAAGGGAGTCATCGAGGCCAAAGCTTCATCCTGGCACTTCCAGACCACCATCCGCTACCGGGTTGAAGACGACACCCCGATCCTGATCGAATATCAGGACGTGGCGGCCAAGGCTTTCTACTTTGGCATTGCCGCCGGCCTGTTCTCGCTGATCGGCCTCTACCTGCGCAGGCTGCGCGGCTGATTGCGCTGTCCTTGAGGCTGGTCGGGGCCGAGCAACCGTACCCTGATGAGTCCGCGCAGCGCGTTCCCCAGCCAGAAATCTGACTGCAGGTCGTCGGGAACCAGGGTCGCCTCCCTCGCCCGGCCGCTCGCCAGCAGTTCGGCGCGCAGGACGCCGGGAAGGCAACCGCTGGCGAGCGGTGGCGTCAGCAGGATTCCGTCGCGGTCAACGAAGACATTGCTGCGCGCCCCCTCGGCCACCTCGCCCCGCTCATTCAGAAACACCAGGTCGAAGATGGCAGGGTCTGCCGGCAGAGTGCGCAGCGCGTCATCGTAGATGCCACGTTCGCTGGTCTTGTGCCCGCGCAGCGGATCTCCGGAGTCGATGGGAATTGCCGCCAGCCGGGCATGCCGGATTCGCCCGGGTTCGTCCGCCAGCGGGAAACACTGCACCGCGAAGTCACCGTCCTTCGCCAACGTGACCCGCAGCCTCCAGATTCCGTCGGCGGGCTGCGCGTCAAGGCAGCCGCGAAGGGCAATTTCATCGAGGGCGAAGCCAAGCCAATCCGCCGACCGGCGCAGCCGGGACAGATGCCCGGCAAGGAGCGGGTACTGCCCATTTTCGCGGCGCAGGGTTTCGATCAATCGCAGTCCGGGGTCACAATCGCACAGAAAATCCGCCTTGAGCATGCATTCCTGCCATTCGGCCGCCGGTTCGGAATCGGCGACAATGCCACTGCCAATGCCCAGCGTGCCTGTCCGGTCAGCTGCAAGTTCCAGTGTACGGATGGCGACATTGAGCCGGAAGTTTCCGTCCGGGGCGAACCAGCCGAATGCACCTGTATACAGGCCGCGCGGCCGGCCTTCGAGCTCTCCGACGATCTGCATGGCGCGGATCTTCGGCGCCCCGGTAACCGAGCCGCAAGGAAAGAGCGCGCGGAGGATTGCCGCAAGGCCGATGCCGGGAGCGTTCGCCGAGACTTCCGAAACCATCTGCCAGAGCGTCGGGTAATCCTCTATCTCGAACAGGCGCTCGACCCTGACACTGCCGCTCGTCGCCACCCGGCCGAGATCGTTGCGCAGCAGGTCCACGATCATCAGGTTCTCGGCCCGGTCCTTGGCCGAGGCGCACAGGCGTTCCGCAGGTTGCCCGCGCGCCAGCGTTCCCTTCATCGGTCGGGTGACCAGACGAGCACCTTCCCGTTCCAGGAACAGTTCCGGAGACAGCGAAACGATGCCACCTGCGGCATCGCCGAGAAAGCCGCCGTAGCTGACCGGCTGGCGCGCGCGCAGCCTGGCGTAGAGCGCCAGAGGATGGCCAAACCATTGGAATGTCAGCGGAAAGGTGAAGTTGACCTGATAGCAATCGCCAGCGGAAATGTAGTCCCGGATGCGGTCGACCGCAGCAGCATGGCAATTTTCGTCGATGCCACGCATCAAGGCACCTATCCCCGCCGGCTGCCCGACCTCCTCCGCCGCAAGCCAGGCCTCGGCGGCTTCGGCCGTCATCGCGACACAGCGCCTGAACCGCCAGAACCGCGCCAGTGGTCGCCCCGCCGATGGCGACCACCCGGGAGGCGCTGCCGCCGGTTCGAGGAGATAACCCAGCTCATAGTCGAACGCCGCGACAGACCACAGGCCGCCACGTTCAACTGCCTGCAGCACTGCCGCCAGGCCGGCATTGTCGGAAACCGTCAGGAAATCGACCGGCTCTTCGAAAGACCAAGCCGAGGGCTTCCCCGGCGGCGCCCGCCGATCTTCGAAAAACGCGCGAAACTGGGGTTCTATCTGCGTTTCAGGCAAAACTCGAAGACGCGGTTCTCTTCTCTTTGCGCGACCAGCTCATTTCCGGTCTGCTTGGCAAAGGCCGCGAAATCCTTCAGCGAGCCGGGATCGGTCGCCTGTACGCGAAGCACCTGGCCGGGTTCCATTTCGCTCAGCGCCTTCTTGGTACGGAGAATGGGAAGCGGGCAATTGAGCCCCTTGACATCAAGATCGCGATCAATTTGCATGGCTGGTCACCCAATAGGACAGGCGGCGATTTTACCCCTAATTCCGCCGCTCCTTCATTTCCTCGATCTGACGCTTCTTCATTTCCCGCAGCCGACCATCGATCATCGACATCTCATAGAAGTTGGCATCGCCTGCCTGCTGCGCCAGTTGCAGTTGCTCGATCGCACCGGCGGTCTGCCCCTTGAGAGCAGTCAATTCCGCCAGTGCGAGATGATGCTGCGAACGACGCCCCAGGCCGGCATAGGAATCAGCGCGCATCTTGAGGAAATGTAGGTCCAGAGGGTAACTCTGGAGTTGGAGGTCGGCGAACTTGAGGGCTGCGGCAAACTGCCTATCGCCAATCAAGGTGTTGCCATAGCCGTAAAGCACGGAGAGGTTGCGCGGGTAGCGCACCATCGCCTCGCGATAGAGTGTCAGCCCCGCCTCCTTCTCGCCCCGGCCGATCTTGACCTCGGCAAGTTGCCGATCCACCATCGCCGACGATGCTTTCAGCCGGCGGACCGCCGCCAGTTCCTGTTCGGCCGCCGCCCAGTCGCGATTGCGCGCGAAAGCCACCGCCAGACCATAGCGGGTGCCCGCCTCGGAGCTGTATTTCCGGTCGCGCAGGAAGGTCTCGAATTCTTGGACCGCGTCACTGGGACGCCCCTGCAAGGCCCGCACCCTGGCCCGCACCAGCTGAAACTCCTGGCTGTCGGCAACCTGGCGATAGGCAACCGGTTGCTCGCGGTTCTGCATGTCCGACATGCGCTCACCGGATAACGGGTGGGTCCGCAAGTAGGCAGTCGCGTTGTTCTCATATTGGCGCGTTGACTGTTGCAGACGGGCAAAGAACCCGGACATCCCGCGCACGTCGTAACCCGCGCGACGCAGGATATCGAAACCCAGGCGGTCGGCTTCCCGTTCAAAGTCGCGCGAATAGGCCAGTTGCGCAGCGATCGCGCCGGCCTGTGTCGTGCTGATCGCCGCCATGGCGCCCTGCGGACTGGAGCGCGCGGCAAGGAGCGAGAGGCCCATGGCGACCATCGAAGCCATCGACAGCTTTTTTGACTGAAATATCTGACGTGCGATGTGGCGTTGCGTCACATGCGAAACTTCATGGGCCAGCACGCCAGCGAGTTCCGACTCTGTCTGAACTGCCAGCAATAGCCCGACATGGACACCGATAAAGCCGCCCGGCATGGCAAACGCGTTGATGCTCAGGTCATTGATTGCGAAGAACTGAAAGCCCATGCCCGGATCGTCGCTCATGGCAACGAGACGTTCGCCAAGCTGGTTCAGATAGTTCTCGACATCCGGGTCGTCAAGATACGATGGCTCACGCCAGCGAATCTCGTCCATGATCTGTTGTCCGATCTTCCTTTCGGTCGCCAGCGACAACTCGTTGCTCGCCACGTCACCCAGTTCGGGCAGACCTTCGGCGCGCAAGAGCTGGCCGGTAAGGGCACAGGCCAGGATTCCGGCAAACAGACGATGGATGAAACGCATGATGGTATGATATATCGGCTAGGAGCATCCCCTTTGAGTGACTCGTAACCAGATGTAACTAATCGTGATCGATCAGACACTTACCCACTTCGATGCGGCCGGTCAGGCACACATGGTCGACGTCGGCAGCAAGGCAGAGAGCGCCCGCGTTGCGCGCGCCACCGGAAGCATCTTCATGCAGCCGGAAACCTTGGCGCTGATCCGTTCCGGATCAGCCAGCAAGGGCGATGTCCTGGGTATCGCGCGAATCGCTGCCATTCAGGCATCCAAGCGCACTGGCGAACTGATCCCGCTCTGCCATCCGCTGGCGCTGACTCAAGTTGTTGCTGACTTTACCGTCGACGAAACGCAAAGCGCGGTCCATTGCGAGGTTACTGCCGAATGCTTCGGCCGCACCGGCGTTGAAATGGAAGCGATGACTGCGACCGCGATTGCCTTGCTGACTGTTTACGACATGTGCAAGGCAGTCGACCGCGGCATGCGCATAGAGAATATCTGCCTGATCGAGAAGGCGGGCGGAAAGTCCGGCCACTGGGTAGCAGACTGATTTTATAGGGGGTTTTCTTACCGCCCCCAAAAATCTAACCCGCTAACTCAGCTAGGTGGTTCGCAGCATTTCTGAATTGATCTGATGGGCTTGTCCATCGTTTGTCCAAGTGAGGATAACGATGGCATCAATCAGGAAGCGTGGAAACAACTGGCAAATCCGTGTCACTCGTAAGGGCTACCCCCCTGAAACCCGAACTTTTGCCAATAAGGCTGATGCGGAACGATGGGGACGTTCCATTGAGTCAGACATTGACAAGGGCAGTTACACCAGCCGCACGGAAGCCGAGCGGGTAACTCTTGCAGAAATCATTGACCGATACATCAATGAGGTTTCCCCCAAGAAACGCGGCGGTTCAGAAGAGGTCATTCGCCTACGGGCAATGAAACGGCAGCGCTTCGCAAAACTCAACATGGCAGCCCTATCTGCGAAGGTAGTAGCGGAATATCGAGACGAGCGCCTCAAGACCTGCAAAGCCAGTACCGTTGTCCGCGACCTTGGCATGCTCTCGTCAATGATCAACCACTGTCGGCGTGAATGGGGGATTGCAATCACGAATCCAGTCAGCCAAATTCGCAAACCATCCATGCCGCCGGGCCGAGATAGGGTTTTGTCAACCGAAGAGAAGTCCCGCCTGCTTGCTGCTTTGGCCCCCACGGGAAGACGTAACCCTTACATTCGTCCTCTAGCTATGCTTGCATTGGAAACAGCAATGCGCCGCTCTGAGTTGCTAGGTCTGAGGTGGCAAAACATTGACCTGACAAAGCAGGTTGCTTTTTTACCATTGACGAAAAATGGTACTGATCGCACTGTGCCGCTTTCTATGGCAGCCGTTGCCATACTTAGAACGATGCCTCGCAGCTTAGATGGACGCGTGTTCCCTATCAATGTCGCTGCAATGGAAGCTGCATTCCTGCGTGGTGTGCGTCGTGCGGAGCTACATGGTCTGCACTTTCACGACTTGCGCCATACCGCAACAACGCACTTAGCAGAGAAACTTGCCAATATACTGGAGCTAAGCGCCGTGACTGGTCACAAGGAATTGCGGATGTTGAAACGCTACTACCACCCCAAAGCCGAAGACATTGCCAGAAAACTTGGGTGATAAATTCATCACAGTATTTGACGCTATCGAAGTCGTTGCTAGTGACCCTTAAGGCCATCACAGGCATTGGTGACCTTGCATTCGATGCTAACGGCGATGTTGGCATTCGCTATGGGAGTGCGCTCGCGTTGGCGAAGCGAGGCAAGGATTCACCAAACAACTCGCGGAGTTGCGGTACCAAAACCCATTCAAATTCACGTTGCTCAGGCTCCCAGCCCTCGCCAATTACCGACATCCAGATCGGTGAGCCATCTTTACGGGTGTCGGGTATCCATTCCGGTAGCGCCGAGCATAGCCGATGGGCCAGAGACCCATAGGCCAGATTGGCTGTGCTGGGGTTGTCCGAATTCAGTGCGTGCTTAGCAAGGTACCGCATGCTGGCGGAACGGTTTGGGCTAGTTGCATGGCAACGAAGCAGGGCTAATTCCTTGTCACTTGGCTGGACCTGCGCCATTGCCGCACGGTACGCCTCAAGATCAGGACGGGGGCGTAATGGTCGTGGCCGCGCCCACGCTGCGACCAGTGATTCGGGATCGAGGGTCAGTTTTTCCCACCACGGATCGCCGACTAGCTTGCGCTCCCTTATCCGATCCAAGGCCACATTTTTCCCGGTAGCCAGTTCCGATTGCCACACCTTGCGCTGAGACACTGAGTAAAGTTTTGAGAATTCTGCCCCGTAGCCACCGACTCGCAAGTGGATCAGAAAGAGTGCCCAACGCTCTTTTGGCTGCTTGAATCGTTTGTGCAGCCGCGAGTGACAGGATTTGCAAAGCCAATAGCTTTGTGGTGGCTTGAACGTATAGGGTTCTGAGTAGTCCTCAGAATGCTGTTCGGTTGGGGGTTTCGGGTCCCCACATAGATCGCACGGCCCCGGTCCGGAGCGGTAGCCATTGGGTAGAGCTATTTTAAGTTCAGGCGTATTTTTTAGTCGCTGCTTCCACGAGTAGCCGTTGTAGTACCTGTCAGCCATGATTGGATCCCCTACTCAGCGTCGGCATCGAAGGTCTCCAGAAACTTGATGTAGGCAGCGCGTTCCTTGGGGTCCGCTATTTCCTCCGGCTTCACCTCACTCCGGGCGTAGTAGTCGAACATCTCGTTCTCGGGTGGCTCCTTGGGGTTGTAGTCGAACAGGCGGGCCGCTTCGGGGCTGAGTTGGGTAAGGGAAGACTTCTCTGTAGTCATAGGGTTTCGCTCCTCCGTGAGCCGTTGATGATCTTCAAGTTGGGCGCCGCATTGGATATAACTGTCGCAGACTTCTTGGGGATGGTCGAAATCCGGCTCACCGCTTACGACACACCTAATGACCGTGACTAGCGGAAGCCAGTGCAATCAATTGCAAAAATGGCAGTTTCACGCTGTTAGAGGCTGGCGGCAAACACAATCGCCCAGTTATGGAATTCACCGCCCGAACAGATATCCTCTACAAAAAACAACCACCTCCGCATACCTGCAATTGCCTTTTCCAATATAGATACCAGATTCCTGCCAGACGAAAAACGCAGAACATATTGGGAAGTTTTGGTCTTGTGGTTCTGCTATCGGGCATCACCGCTGGAGAATGGGCATAGTAGAAACCTCCACTAATTCAGGGCTGATTCGGGAAAATTACACTATCAGTTTCGACATTACAGGATCAGAGCAGCCCCCGCTCGGCAAAGCTCAGTGTGGTTGCGCCTGCCACGATGAAATGGTCGAGCACCTTCACATCAACCAGCGAAAGCGCCTGTTTCAAGTTGGCTGTCAGAACTTCATCGGCCCTGCTGGGTTCGGCCACGCCTGATGGGTGGTTATGCGACAAGATCACCGCCGCCGCATTCTGCCGTAGCGCCTCCTTGACGATCTCACGGGGATAAACGGAGGTCTGGGTCAAAGTCCCGCGAAACAATTCCTTGGCGTCGATCAGCCGGTTTTGAGCATCGAGGAACAGGACAACAAAACTCTCGTGCTCCTGCCCCGCAAAAAACAACCGCAGGTAATCACGGACACTGCCCGGAGAAGTCAGGACACATACCCGGTGTAGCTCCTCATCCAGCCAACGCCGCACCAACTCCTTCGCCACCACACAGACTTCGTGCGGGGCATCTCCAGAGCTTGGCGAGGAAAACAAGGGCTTCAGTGACCCTTGGTACAGGCGGCGGGACTCCCTGACCCCGATCAGCTTGGCCAACAGGTCAATGTCAGACAGGCGATCAAGATAGGCCAGCCCTGAATTCACAGTACCGCCCCGGCAGCGTTGTCGACAAACAGGTTGGCGTCTCGGATGTAGCGGGCCAGCATGGCATCGGAGGCATGGCCAGTTTGCTGACGAATCTTCCAACTGGGCACCCCAAGCTGGACGGCACTGGTGACAAGACCAGACCGCAAGCTGTGCCCCGCGAATTTGGCCGGATCAAGCCCCACAGCTTTTGCCCGTTCCTTGACCACGAGGGCCACAGCCTGAGCACTGAGCGCAACATCGGCCACCACGCCATGCCGGCTCACTGGCCGAAAGATCGACCCTTCAGTAATGCCGGAAATTTCCAGCCACTGTTGAAGTGCCAGCACCGGGCAGACTGCGCCACGGGCAAACGGGATAGCCACCTTTCGGCCTTGCCCTTCCTGATCGGTTTTCGAGAATCGGAGAATAAACACCAGACCAAGTTTGGCCTGCTCGATGTCAGCCACGGTCAGCGACACCAACTCGCTGCGCCGAAAGGCACCCGCGAACCCGACGAGCAGAAGCGCCTTGTCCCGAACCCCCTTGACCCCGGCAAGGCCAGAGACCATACGAAGCACATCTTCCTTGAGAGCGGGAGCAACTTGCCGCTGAGCCGAACCATGAGTATTCCGGATGCCCCGCATCGTTGCCCGAACCAACTCGGATTCAACGGGAGAAGGATAGCCTTGGGTGACGTGTGCCTTGCCGATACTAACCAGACGCCGCACCAGCGTTGCCACACCATTTTTACCAGCGTGGGTGGCCAGATAGGTGGCGACCAGTTCGGGAGCGGCAGGGATGACGCCACCCCACGCCAGAAAATGGGCCAGATCGCCACGGTAGGCTCTGCGGGAATTGTCGGACAGTGAGGCTTGGAGATAACCCGCCACTTCCGGCGGCATGGCCTTGTTGAGGCACACAGTGCCACTCAAATTCAGTAGCGCACCCCCGCCATAGACGGGCTGTTCGGGAGCAGGAAGCATAGTCACGTTATCCATGCTTCATACTACCGGATTCTGTTAATTTGTCAAATAAATCAATGGCTTGTGCAATTTATTGCACCCCCCTAGAGGGCCAGCACGTACTGAATTGGATTCGAGACGTTCAGTCTCCGGACCAGATGCGGGGGCGGCATGAAACCTTGAGCAGCAGCAAGCCCACCGGCAATTGCGCCCACCGTATCCGAGTCACCGGCAATGGTGACGGCTGACCGGATCACATCAAGAAAAGATGGGTTGTGCGCCACGGCACCGATGGCAAGGGCCAATGCCTCTTCGGCTACCCAGCCGCCCAACTCGTGGCGCATCTGACGATACCGATCACGATTCAGGGCCGACTGACAAATCGCGGCAATTTCAGGATGCACGTCGACTGCCCCGATGGCTGACGCCACGGCATCGGCAATCGGCAGACCGGAAATCAGGCTCCAATGGATCGCGACAAGTAGCGCCGATGAGTCAGCCGCGTAAGGATGCTGGTGCGTGGTCTCGGCATCTTCCCGCGCTAGTGCTGTTGCCTGCATCAGCGTGCCACCAGCAGCCATGATTTCGTAAGCGATGTGGGCACAGCGCATTACCGTGCCATTTCCTTTCGAGTCGTTGGATACCGGCTTGCCGGTATACAAGGCCCGGCAGGCGGACATGCAGGTACGGCCCGGGGCCTGTATGTCGTACATTTCGTGGAACCCGAGGAGACCCTCACCCGTCTCGACTGGCCCTTGGGTGGAAAACCACCGGAGATATGCCTCCTTGAACGACCAGCCCCGCCGCATCCCTTCCAGCGAAAACAGCGTCATCTGGGTGTCATCGGACACGATCAACGGCAACCCGAGTTGCTTCTGGAAGTCGTCATCGTCCGGAGCACGTAGGAACTCTAGGCGGTTCCCGAGAGCGTCCCCTAGGGCTACCCCTGCGACCACCACCGAAAGAGCCTCTGAGAGCGTTTCTGACATCAAATGGGGGCTATTCATGGCTAGTGATAAGTGAGGGTTATCGGGACCCAGAGCAGGCAGGTCAGATGCACAAATTCAAACCCGGACTGACACACAGCGTCCGATTTGGGTGCGGGTTTTTGGTCACTTTTCGACCCTAATCCGCCACAGCTGGCAAGCGAAAGCGGACATTCAGGGACGTTCAGCTTGAGGGGCAGCCCCGAAGCGAAGCCAAGGGAACCCAGAAGCGATAATTAGGCTTCGGCGGTTGATACGTCATCTGGACCTTCCGTGTATAGCCACACGAGCTTGCCGTCTTCTGGTCGGAAACCCATTGCCACTGGAATAGAATGGCAAATCATATCGACCAAAAGCATTACTGTAGTATGTAGTGAGCCAAGTAGACCCTCGAAGTCCTCTTCCGTGAAACCCGACCAGCGGAACTCCGCGTCCCGCTGGGTAAAAAGGCATAACCTTCTAGCGGTTTCCGTTCCGAACATGAGAAGGAATCCGCGCATGTAATCTACAAGCTCGTAATCAGGGTCGCGCCAAGCACGCGAGTCAAAAAGCACTTCGTAGTGATCTTCTTGCTCTTCGAAGGCGTCGTTATATAGCGTGGAGATGAACTCATGAAGAGTTAACTTCCGGATAACTTCGTCTTCTGAGCCGAAATGCCCTTTTAGAGACTCCCTGCTTTCTGGCCGTTGCTCCAGCTTCCTTATAGCGTTAAGAATTGTATCTTCGACTGCAGTTAGGTCGGTTTTGGATGCAGTCCGTTCGACAAGCCCACGAAGTTCGGTCAATTGAGATTTGTCAGAGGAGTATCGAGCGTAAGCGCCCAGCCGTTCCACCTTGTCGGATCGTGATTTACGGCCTTTCGGGCCGAAGCGGCAAGAGTTCATCGATCCGGCTATTGGGCCAGACGGGCAATTTCTCCAGGGTATCCCTCAGCCAGGCATGCGGATCCAGCCCGTTCAGCTTGGCCGTCCCCAACAGGCTTTGAATCGCGGCGGCCCGCTTCCCGGCACGCTCTGAACCAGCGAACAACCAGTTCTTCTTCCCGATCGCGATTGGCCGAATGGCGTTCTCCACGGGATTATTGTCGACGGGCAGAACCCCGCTGTCGGCATAGCGCATCAGTGCCGGCCAGCGCTTGATACTGTAGTCGAGCGCCTTGGCCGTACCGCCACCATCGGCAACGCCGATCCGGGTATCGATCAACCAGGTTCGCAAGGCCTCCAGTCGAGGTCGCGCTTCCTGCGCCCTCAGTTGCCGACGACCCGCCGCATCCATTCCCTGTGCCTGGCGCTCCACCTCATACAGCTCACCGATCCGGCGCAATGCCTCGGCCGCGATCGGGCTCTGGTTGGCCGCATGGAGATCGAAGAACTTCCGGCGCGCATGCGCCAGGCAGGCCAACTCAGTGACGCCGTGCGCAAACAGCGCCTTGTAACCGGCGTAATCGTCAACCATCAGATGGCCATGCCAGCCGTCCAGAAAGTTCCGCGCATGCGTACCCTGTCGCCCCGGCTGGTAATCAAACACCAGAATGGGTGGCCCAGGCGCCAGATCATTGCTGCGGTAGGCCCAGAGATACGCCTTCCGGGTCTTTCCTGCCCCCGGGTCCAGTTGCGCTACGGGCGTTTCGTCGGCGTGCAACACGCTGCGCTCCCGGAGCAGCACCGTCAGGCGATCGACCAGGGGTTGCAAGGCCACCCCGACGCGACCCACCCACTCGGCCAATGTCGAGCGCGCCAGCGGCACCTGCTGACGGGCAGCGATCTGCTCCAGGCGATAGAGCGGCAAATGATCGAGAAACTTGCTGATCATCACCCAGGTCAGCAAGCCCGGGGCGGCCATGCCGCCATCGATGACCGCCGGCGGGATCGGCGCGGCACTGATCGTTTCGCAGGCCCGGCAGGCGTACTGCGGACGAATGTGGCGATGGACGAAGAAGCGGGCGGGTTCGACATCGAGTTGCTCGCTGATGTCCTCACCGATTTTGACGAGATCCTTGCCACACTGACCACAGGTGCATGCGTCCGGTTCATGCCGGTGTTCGATCCGCGGCAAATGCTCGGGGAGCGGCTGGCGACCCGCGCGTTCGCGTCTGGCCGGCTTGCTGGCCGGGCTCAACTGCTCGGCTTCAGCTGCCTGCGCACTGGCGTCGGTATTCCAGCTTTCCTCGAACAGCTCGCGCTGTTCGGCGGAGAACCGCTCACTCTTGTTGGCGAAGCGAATACGCTTGTAATACGCCAGTTCAAGGGTCAATGCCTGAATCTTGAGCGCATCATTTCTGGATTGTTCGAGAAGCTTGCCGACCCAGGCCGCCAAGGCGGGATCAGGGTTGAATTGGGCGAGTTCGACAGCTAAATCCACGGCTGCATTTTACCATGCCATATCCCCCGAAACCCGCTTGTGGCAATGGTTTCAAGACTTTTTAGCCGCTCGATACAGGCGCCTAAACTTGCCAATGTGCGGGTGCCGCCGCCGAGAGTCGTTGCCAGTCGACACCGGCCGTCAGCCAGCCCCATTGGGCCGCCGTGAGACTGAAGGTTGTGGCGTTCGAGGTCGGCCAGGTAAAGCGACCACGATGCAGTCGGCGCTGACAGAGCCAGACACCAGTGCCGTCCCAGACGAGGAGTTTGAGCCGCGTCAGCCGCCGGTTGCGGAAGGCGTAGGCGCTGCCGTCACAGGGCGAGCGGCCCAGGGTGTTCTGGATCCGCTGTGAGAGGCCGTCGATGCCGCCCCGCATGTCGATGGGTTCAACGACCAGCCAGACCTGGCTCGCTGTCGGGATCATGGCAGGTGCCGCAATACATCGGCCAGCCACGGCACATTGCTTGCCGGCAGTTCGATCCGCCAGCCGCCCGGACTGTGGAGGCGAACCATCGTACTCGCCGGCGATGGGCTCACGCTGACCGGTACCAGGGTCAGGTTGGTCTTGGTGGCGGCAAGCGCCGCTTTCTGTTTGCATCGCCAGCGATAGAACGACTTGGTGCTCAAGCCGTGACGGGTGCAGTACGCTTCTTGTGTCAGGTCGCTTTGCTCCCACGTTTCAAGATGCTGCTGCCAGTATGCCTCGCCGTGCCTTCTTGCCATCTCCGCCGCCTCTCAAAAACCCGGAGATTGCTCCAACTGAATGCAAAACTACAGGTGGGACGGCTGGGCGCTTACGATGAATCTCGATGCCCAACGTCTTGCAGAGACAGCAAGAAAAATGACTTCTTTGCTTGACCGAGAGTTTGACGGCGTTACTGAAGCTCATGGAGGGGCTGCTTAACGGTTATTCAGACGCAAAAATATCCAGATTATCGCTAATGATACGGACACAGTTGAATCGCGTCTAAGTTCTTTGTGACTTGGAGATTATCCGGAGTCGATCTCCTTATCAATCAAAATTCATATTGGCTGAGCCAATGTCCGGTATGTGACTTATTGTTGAGGGACAGCTATTGGCCGTCCTCTGCCTGATGACGAATGATAGATGCAAGATACCGGACGCCCCGCCGACTTGGAAAGGGCTTAGTGCAATTAACTGCACAGGTGATACTCACGAATCGCCGAGATGCGCGTCCCGCCATCATGCTGTGTGTTCAGACTAATGACCTTCATGACCGCCCCCTAGCTGTGCTAGAAAGATCGACCATTAACGGATTGTGGTCACTTATGGCCTCCCACAGCTCGCCGGTTACGACTTCGGCGCTTTCCAATTGTTGAACCAAGGTACTGCTGATGAAAATCCCGTCGCAGTGGTAGGGCACGGAACGATTTCCGGTCCAACGAAGCGTTTGCGGTAGATTTCGGTTTGGGTGTAACACCTGCCAAGCATTAACCAATCCAAACTCATTACGCATACGCGAAAGCAGTGCGGTTTCACCCTTCGTGTTTTTAAGAGGGGCCTCGGATTGATGCCTAATTGCCGTGGTTACATTGAAGTCGCCAGCAACTACGATTGGTTGCCCATCCCAGACCGTAGAGATCTTGTCGAGTATATTTGATACAGCAGGTTCGTATGGGCCGGGGGACGGCGCGTGAACGGAGAAGATCGACAAGGACTTCTTTGCTCCATCCAACTCAAAGTCCGGGATTCTGGCGGCGACCACCCACCCCTCGAGACTTGGCATTAGGATTTCTTCGAGGCAATACCGCTTTGAAAGGATTGCACTACCCCACTTGCCGTTGGGAACACACCTATGGATGCACCCCTTGAACTCCCTGAATTCATCTTCCGTGAAGTATCTAATTGGGTGAAGAGACTCCTGAGCACACGCAATATCGGCGGATAGTTCGTGAATTACTCTCTGCCAATGATTGCCTTGCAATGTGCTGCCACCAGAGCGCAAGTTGTAGGAGATGATTCTCGACATGATCAGGTTTCCTCTGCAAGGCAAGTCGTAGGTTTGTGAAACCCAAATGACACAGACCTGCCGACCCCGGGAGTCTCAGTGCAATTAGCTGCACGGACTATTTCCGCGTTGGGTCTGGGACTGAGGGTAGCAACAATATAGACATACCCCTAGCCGACAAGCAGGGGAGTGCTTACTCAACCTTCGTGACGATGTTTATGTCTTGGCCAATCAGGGCTTCTAGGCGTTTCCTCGTTTCGTCTCGCTCATGTTTCGACAGGCACTTTGGCGGGGGGCCAGTCTGACCGGAGAGGGAGTAGCTGTAGATTTTTAATTGGGTGGGTTTTCTAATAAATATACTATTAGACAACTCACATAATTGCCCCCCCACCTTCGTGAGGTAGCTCTTCGCCACGTCCTTTGTTTTAAAAATGTCTGGAAAACGCTCTGCCAGCCAAAAGGCTGACAACGGGAGCACACCATCTACCTGACGCCATGCCTCGTTCAGCTTTGTTGTCCCCTCGATCATCTCCCCCCACGAGAGCAAATTGTCGACGGTTAGGTCGAGGACAAGATTCGACAGCAAGAAGACATGCTTCGGGTGTTGGGTATGAACTAACCGTAGGCGATCTATGCACTGAAGCGTTTCCGCTTCTCGGATCAATTCGATCAAGATTTGGACCCGTGGGTCATGATGTATAGCAACATTCACTCCAACGTGATGCCCTGAGCGTGTGCGGTATCCACGTGGCTGAAATTCTGGCGTGGTTAATCCCAGCTTTAACGGCACTTCAGAATCGAACCACAATGCACAAGCCAATGCTTCGGCATCCTTTATCGCTGGCTGGTTTCGACTGATGATCAGGACAGAATCCATGTCCTTGTACTTGTCGATACCACGTAGCGCATTGAAATGGGCTAAAGCAGAACCATCCGGGACAGTTACCAGCGCAGGAGCCTTGTCTTCGTTTCCAGTAATCTTGAGTGGTCCAACGACAAGCACTGACTTGTCTTTCGCGATGCGATTGATGAGGGTCTGTATCTCTTCAAGCCGCTTACTTGCTAAAGCGTCAATCGTCAGGGAGGCCGTGCTGTTCTGGGTCGAGTAGCACTGAAACACGCGGCAGTTCCGCTCAGTGTTGATACTGTGATACTCGGTGCCAGCAAAAAACTCGTTATGTACGGAGCGAGTGAGGTCGGCATCAATTGTCAGTACAGGCACTTTCTTGGCGACACCATTCAACTCTCCAGAGAACCGTGTGATGGGCTTGCGGTAGCGCACCTCAAAGCCGTTATCGGTTACAACGACACCATGGGCAATGTCACGCCCTGTCAGAAGCTCCTGACGCAGGATATCCAGCATCTTTTGAATACGGGGTGCCGCCTTCGTTTCGTTGACGATCCCCAGTTGCTGTTCTTTCGATTTGCCTAGTAATTCTGGAGCACCCCCGCCCGACAAATTAAGCAAGGCCTCGCCGATCATGTCGATCAACGTGTCTTCGGGCACCTTTGACCGAAGGTATGACAATAGCGGAACATCTTTCGGCGCAAGTGCTAGTGCTTTGGCCAAGTCAGATGGAAGACCAGAAAGTTTTACTTCTGGCAGAGGAACGGCCATTGGAACAGAGCCAGTTCCTGCCAACATTGTCTTGTAGTAGGACTCGTCAATTACCGCATAGTCAGGAAGGTCGCCATCTAGAAAGCCACGATCCAAGGCCAAATAGGAGTGTGTGAAAACACGAATGTCGTATTCGCCATGGAACTGTCTGATGTACTCGCACTCACTGAAGTACTCGCAGTACTGGTTACCAGCTTGGCAAAGTGTTGGGTATATCGAATACCCACGCTCCGTCAGCAGTGTGGCAATGTCATTCTTGAGGCAGTAAGGCTTGCCCTGTTTCGTTGCTTGACCACGCCCTCTAATGACCTGCCATTGCAATCCTGTCGGCGCACCCTTCTGGAATGAGAAATAGTGTTTCTTGAACGGGTGGTATTTCAACTTCCCTGCAACCTCCTCGCCCAGCTTGTGGGTGGGGACGTAGTATTCCAATCGCTTGTCGTGCATCCATATGTTCGACAGCTTGGCAATCACCTCCGTGGTTTTGCCGAGACCAGCACCCGCCCTGATTCCGACATTGCGGGGAGTCTCAAAGTACGATGCAACAACTTCCCGTAATCTGTCTTGAGCAGCTTTGGGAGTGAGTATGTCTTCGGAAAAGTAGTAGGGTTCGATGCCTTCTATTTTTCCGGTCTTTCCCTTGGCCCCGACCTTGGCGATAGCTCCGTCTATCAAGCTGTTCAGGTAAGAATCAGATGCCTTCGTAGCGATATACGACTTGTCGGGATGCTTCGATGAGTCTCCTTTCAGCACCGCCTGCTTGAGTGCGGCTAGTAGTGCTGATTTGTCGGTTGCCTGTGGCCCTTGGTCAAGAACGTAGTACCACGCAGCCATCATCAATGGCTCGTGAAAACCCATCCCGCCATCATGATCACCGACTGCATTCAGGTATTTGCTGAATGCTTCCGATGGATTCAGGCCAGATGCGATTCCAACACTGGCGTATTCAGGTGGCCCAATTTTGGGCAGTGTCACCGTGTCTGACTTGGCCTTGACGAATTCAGACCGTTTCTCAAAAAATGGGTTGGAGACACCAACGAAGATCGGATCAGCGGTGTAATGCGGCTGCACGGCACCAAATAGTTGGGTGTCAATCAAAGGGCCATGGCAGTTGATACTTTTTGCCCATGCTTTGAGCGCATCGTCATGCACCGGCTTGTCCAGCCAGTACCATATGTGGGCACGTATCGTCTTCCCGCCATCTAAACCCGCTCCACTGGACAGGTGATAGTGGTACGACACCCCATGGAAGTAGCTGGGTAACAGGCTGACGAGGTATTCGATGCCCTGCTCGGGATGCTTCAAAAAGTCGATAGAGTCGGGACAGGGTATGCCGTCGAAATCGAGCAGTAGCCAAGGCTGGCCTTGGGGGTGAGAAAGAAAAAATCCGTCTTCACCATGACCCTTGACCCCTCGCCGCAGAACAGGCTTATGCGGGTCCTTGTTGGAGGCAAGCACACCGCGAATCAGCAAAGAATGCTTGTCAGACGCGGCCTGTGTCAGGAAGGCTGAAAGCTGCTCGATATCTTCAACGGTCTTCGTGCTGTATTGAAACGATGTGCCTGCTTTGAAGTTGATCTTCTCGATATTGCAGTCAGCACCAAGTTGAATTGTCTTGGCCGCTATCGCACCTTCATCAGCTACCTTTAAGACCGATATGTTCGCCATGCTCTATGCCGCCCTCCCCCAGTGAGTAAGAAGGTAGCACAAGCGATGGTGGTTAATCCTAGCCATGCGTTAGCGCAAGATAGATCACGAGTTGCTACCGCATGAACATCGCAGTTTTTGCAGCTATACTGTGCTGAAGTTCTGTCCAATTTCTGTCCAACTCAGATGGACAAGACCAAGAAGTTCAATAACGAAATGCAACGTACCATGTGCGAAGTGACCGCCGAATTCGTTATCGACGAAGCCGCGGACGCGGTCCATTGCGAAGTGACCGCCGAGTGTTTCGGACGCACCGGCGTCGAAATGGAGGCAATGACCGCCGCATCCGTCGCCCTGCTGACTGTTTACGACATGTGCAAGGCAGTCGACCGCGGCATGCGCATAGAGAATATCTGCCTGATCGAGAAGGCGGGCGGAAAGTCCGGCCACTGGAAGGCCAGCCCAACCGCGAAATCGACCACGAATGAATGAACTGCGTCGCCGACTGCTGCAGGGCAGCACTGGCGCGCTGGTCGCGCCGTGGATTGGGAGTGGTTTGTTGCTGCCACGACGAGTGCTTGCCGCCGAGTGGAACCGCGCTGCCTTCACCGCCAACAATACACCTGACGCACTTAGGGCGTATGGCGCGGGATCCGCCACGGAATCGCGCGACATCTCGATCAACGCGCCGGAAATTGCCGAGAATGGCGCCAAGGTGGAGGTCGAAATATCCGGCCAGATAGCCGGCAGCCGCAGCATCGCCGTCTTCGCCGACCGGAATCCGATGCCGTTGTGCGCCGCCATCGAATTTGCCGGCGCCGCCTTGCCCTATTGCCGGATTCAGCTGAAACTGGCGGAAACGACCCGCATCCGTGCAGTCGTCAGGACAACCGATGGGAAGAGCTACATTGCCTTCCGCGAGATCAAGGTAACCCTCGGCGGGTGCGGAGGATAAGCATGGCCGAGCCGATCAAGATGCGCGCCCAGCTTCAGGGCGAGATGACCGAAATCCGCATCCTGATGCAGCACCCGATGGAAACCGGGCAGCGCAAGGACGACAAGGGGCAGACCTTGCCCGTCAATTTCATCCAGACCTTCTCCGTCCAGCACAACGGCAAACCGCTCGTCGAGGGTCAACTGAATACCTCGGTCGCCAAGAACCCGCTGTTTGTCTTCAAGACCCGCAGCATCAAGGCCGGAGACAGGCTGGTGGTGGCCTGGAAAGACAATCTCGGTGAGCAAAGGCAGGACGAGATCACCGTCGCCTGAAACAAGAAAGCCCGCCTGAAACCAGACGGGCTTCGGACTTGCTTGCTCTCCCTGGTTCAGGCAGCCTGAATGTTGGAAGCCTGCTTGCCCTTGGGACCTTGCACGACATCGAAGGAAACTTTCTGACCTTCCTTGAGGGTCTTGAAACCGCTCATGTTGATCGCGGAAAAATGCGCGAAGAGATCTTCGCTCCCATCTTCAGGCGTGATGAAACCAAAGCCCTTCGAATCGTTGAACCACTTGACAGTACCGATTGCCATGTCTGGAACCTTCTTGCAAAAAACCAATAAATTACGGGTCTCCCCGACTCCCTGTTTGAGCTCAGCGACCCGGTGCTTATGGCAACCTTGATGCAACATGAATCCAAACACAAGGGCTTTCTACCCCCGTCATCGCCCTGCGTCAACAAATTTTATTGACGCGGCGCAGCATAAGCTGCGGAAAATACAGTGCTTTTCGGAGGATTGGCCAGCTCTTGGCCTGTTGCACAATGGAAAGGACTGTATAGAATCCGTTTCATGGCTACGAAGTCTCAGGAAGGGAGTCTGCTCGAGGCACAACGTGCGCGGGCAATGCCTCCAAAGATGTACAAGGTGCTGCTGCTGAATGACGATTACACGCCGATGGAGTTCGTGATCGTGGTGCTTCAGCGTTTTTTTGCGATGGACACTGAACAGGCGACGAGAATCATGCTCAAAGTCCACAATGAGGGGCGCGGCGTGTGCGGGCTTTTCCCGCGCGACATCGCGGCCACCAAAGTCGAGCAGGTGAGCGCGTTTGCCCGTCAGTACCAGCACCCGCTCGCCTGCATCATGGAGGAGAACTGATGATTGCCCAGGAACTCGAAGTCAGCTTGCACATGGCATTTGTCGAAGCACGGCAAAAGCGCCACGAGTTCATCACCGTCGAGCATCTCCTCCTGGCGCTGATCGACAACCCGTCGGCCGCAGAAGCCCTGCGCTCGTGCGGCGCCAAGCCCGATATGCTGCGCAAGGAACTGATCAACTTCATCAACGAACACACGCCGAAGGTGTCCGGTAGCGACGACATCGACACCCAGCCAACGCTCGGCTTCCAGCGCGTCATCCAGCGCGCCATCCTGCACGTCCAGTCATCCGGCAAGAAGGAAGTGAACGGCGCCAACGTGCTTGTCGCCATCTACGGCGAGAAGGACTCGCATGCCGTGTATTTCCTGCAGAAACAGGGCGTCACCCGCCTTGACTTGGTGAACTACATCTCGCACGGCATCAGCAAGGTGCCGCAACAGAAGAATCCGCAGGAAGGCGAGGTGGAAACCGAAGGCGAAAAGGAGCAGTCCGGCCCGCTCGAGCAATACACGATCAACCTCAATGCCCTGGCACTGCAGGGCAAGATCGACCCACTGATCGGCCGCGACCGGGAACTCGAGCGCGTCATCCAGACTCTGTGCCGGCGGCGCAAGAACAACCCGCTGCTGGTCGGCGAAGCCGGCGTCGGCAAGACGGCGATTGCCGAGGGGTTGGCCCGCAACATCGTCGAAGGCAATGTTCCCGACATCCTTGCCAAGGCCAACGTCTATTCGCTCGACATGGGTTCGCTGCTGGCCGGCACCAAGTACCGGGGCGACTTCGAGCAGCGCCTCAAGGGCGTCATCAAGCAACTCGCGGACAATCCGCACGCCATCCTGTTCATCGACGAGATCCATACCCTGATCGGCGCCGGTTCCGCGTCCGGCGGAACGCTGGATGCCTCCAACCTGCTCAAGCCGGCCCTTTCGTCGGGAGCCTTGAAGTGCATCGGCGCGACGACCTACACCGAGTTCCGCGGTATTTTCGAGAAGGACAGCGCGCTCTCACGCCGCTTCCAGAAGATCGATGTCAATGAACCGTCGGTCGCCGAGACCGTCGAGATCCTCAAGGGCCTCAAGGCACGTTTCGAAGCGCACCACGGAATCAAGTATTCGGCGACGGCGATTTCTTCCGCCGCCGAACTGGCCGCCCGCTACATCACCGACCGCCACCTGCCCGACAAGGCGATCGACGTCATCGACGAGGCGGGGGCAGCGCAGCGGATTCTGCCGAAATCGAAACAGAAAAAAGTCATCAGCAAGACCGACATCGAGGAGATTGTCGCCAAGATCGCCCGCATTCCGTCGCAGCATGTCACCCTCGACGATCGCGGCGCGCTCAAGAATCTCGACCGCGACCTCAAGGCCGTCGTCTTCGGCCAGGACAAGGCGATCGACGCGCTGGCCCGGGCGATCAAGATGGCCCGTTCCGGCCTCGGCAATCCCGGCAAGCCGATCGGCTCCTTCCTCTTCAGCGGCCCGACCGGAGTCGGCAAGACCGAGGTCGCCAAGCAACTGGCCTACTGTCTGGGCATCGAACTGCTTCGTTTCGACATGTCCGAATACATGGAGCGCCATGCCGTGTCCAGGCTGATCGGCGCCCCGCCGGGCTATGTCGGTTTCGACCAGGGCGGCCTGCTGACCGAGGCTGTCACCAAGAAGCCGTATTGCGTGCTGCTGCTCGATGAAATCGAGAAGGCGCACCCGGACATCTTCAACATCCTGCTGCAAGTCATGGACCACGGCACGCTGACCGACAACAACGGACGCAAGGCTGATTTCCGCAACGTCGTCATCATCATGACGACCAACGCCGGCGCTGCCGACCTGCACAAGTCGAGCATGGGCTTTACCAGTTCCAAGCAGACCGGCGACGAAATGGCGGAAATCAAGCGTGTGTTCACCCCTGAGTTCCGCAACCGGCTGGATGCGACAATCTCCTTCGCCGCGCTCGACCACGAGGTGATCCTGCGCGTGGTCGACAAGTTCCTCATCCAGCTCGAGGAACAACTGCACGAGAAGAAGGTGGAAGCCCACTTCACCGAAGCGGTCAAGGAAATGCTCGCCGAGAAGGGCTTCGACCCGCTGATGGGTGCCCGCCCGATGGCGCGCCTGATCCAGGACACCATTCGCTCGGCGCTCGCCGACGAACTGCTGTTCGGCAAACTGGCCAGTGGCGGGCATGTCACGGTCGACCTCGACAAGGAGGGCAAAATTAGGCTCGACTTTGCGGAGGAAAAGACCGAAGCCGTCGTGTGAACGATTGCCATCCACCCTGAAAGCCGTGCAAATTTGTACGGCTTTTCTATTTCGAGGACTCCACCATGACCTTCAAGACCCCAGACCTCTGCGACGAATTCGAAGCCGACCTCGGAACGGCCGTTCGCGTCGTTGCCCCGATGTTCCAGCGCTACGGCGGCCGCGCCAGCTTTTCCGGCGAGATCGTCACATTGAAGGTTTTCGAAGACAACTCGCTGGTTCGCGCAGCCGTGGGCGAAGCCGGTGCCGGCAAGGTGCTGGTCATCGACGGCGGCGGCTCGCTGCGCTGCGCGCTGGTCGGCGACCAACTCGCCATCCTCGCCCACAAGAACGGCTGGGCAGGCGTCGTTGTCTATGGCTGCATCCGCGACTCCGGCGACATCAACAGCATCGACATCGGCGTTCGCGCCCTCCACACCCATCCGCAGAAAAGCATCAAGAAGGGCGCCGGCGACCGCGACATCGCTGTCACCTTCGGCGGCGTCACCTTCAATCCCGGCGAGTTTGTCTACGCCGACGAGGACGGCGTGCTGGTCAGCAGCAAGCCCCTGTGCTGATTCGGGATAAGATCATTGCTGCGGTAGTCAGGGCAAATCGACGATTAACGTGATCTGGCCCCAGTCGTTCTGCTTCCACTTTGGGCTTTCACTTCACAAGGATCTTCATGAAACTTCCCATTGTCTTGCTTGCTCTTGCAGTCTCGGCCTTGGCATCTTCGGTCAGTGCAGAAGAAAAGACCTGCGCAATTGAATTGGGCAAAAACAATTCCGAAATACTTGTGAAATGGTGCATAAATGTGAGCCCAGCGACACGCCCACCATGCAACTCGGCCAATAGCTGTGAATTGATCGTCGATGAAATAAGGCGTGGTTGTGCATTCCTGAAGAATGACAAGAACTCCCCCTATTACTGCAGGCTGACATATCGACAATAGGGAAGCGTGAACGTGGTCCGACCACGTTACAACGGGGAAAATCTGTATGGCGCGGTTGATTGTGACCAGGAATTCGGCGCGCGACCTCGTGGATGCTCAGCCAGCCGGCGTCATTGCTCGGTCAGGGTCAGCAGGATGTCGGCGTACCACGCGCAATTCAGTCCCAGCGCCTCGTCCAGCTTCACGTCGCGCGTTCCGACATCGAGGCGCGCCGAATGGACGCCAAGCAGCAGCCACGGCAGGTCGCCATATACCCGACTTCCTTCCGGCACGCGCATGACGACCGGCGCGCCGCTGGTTCCACGATGGGTGCGCGCATCGGTCAGGAAGTAACCTTCGCCCTGAAAGCGCAGCCCGAACGACGAGGCGATGACAGCATGGCGAGCGACGGGCATGTGGTGCAGCGTGTCGTGGAATCCGAGCGGGAACCCTACCACCAGCAGCGAGGTGCCGACCTCGACCTGATTCAGCCGGCCAAGCAGATGCTGCGGGGTGAAGGCGCGGAAAACCGCGGTGCCGGGGAGCGCCGGACGTTCGAGTTCGATCGCCGCCACGTCGATCTCGCCCGCTGGATCAAGACCCTGGCGCCAGAGACTCTTGCCATTCCGGTAAAGTGGAATCGAAAACCCGGTGGATCTGGCCATATTGGCCGGGTCAGTGTGCAGTTCGACCTCGATGCGGTCCGGGAAATGCTTGCTCGGCTCGTCGATCATCACATGCCTGCTGGTCACCAGAAACAGGCGCCCATCGCGCTCAAAGAAGAGCCCGCTGGCATTGGTCAGTGGCCGTTGTCCGTCAAAAGTGCAGATACGCGCGGCGGCAAGCAGAATCGGTTCGATCATTCGGGTATCGGAGAAATTGCAGTCAGTACTCACATCGTCGATGGATCGATCGGCAGCGGTTTCCGTCAGCACTAGGATCGCGCACCAACTGTTGCTGCCACCGACCGAGTATAGGCCGATCGGCGAAATTCGCGCGAATCTCGTCATCGAGTGGCGAAATGCGCGGATTCCGCCAACTTCCGCTCAACGGCGATCAAGACGATTCGCTGGTCAGCGGCACGCCCTTGGGCGAATGCAGCGAAAGATCGTTTCACAAAGGCACACCCTTTCTCGCATTGTGAAACGAATAGCCCAAACTACTGGTTTTATTGATATAAATTTTGTCTTATGTCTTATATAAGACAGTTGCTGCAGCGCATGAATGTCTCTATAATTCGGCTATCGCCCAGGTTCAATTGGCCTCGGCGCAAGGTCGCATCCCTCCAAAAACCAACATCTTGAGGAATCCACATGAGCACTCGCGAACAGCAAATCGCCGCCCTCGAAAAAGACTGGGCTGAAAACCCCCGCTGGAAAGGCATCAAGCGCGGTTACTCCGCCGCTGACGTTGTCCGCCTGCGCGGCTCCTTCCAGGTCGAGCATACCCTAGCCCGCCGTGGCGCCGAGAAGCTGTGGGATCTGGTCAACAACACGCCCTACGTCAACTGCCTGGGTGCCCTGACCGGCGGGCAGGCCATGCAGCAGGTCAAGGCCGGGGTCAAGGCCATCTACCTTTCCGGCTGGCAGGTTGCCGCCGACAACAACGAATACTCCGCGATGTACCCGGACCAGTCGCTGTATCCGGTTGACTCGGTGCCCAAGGTCGTCGAGCGCATCAACAATGCCTTCAACCGTGCCGACGAAATCCAGTGGTCGAAGAACATCAACCCGGGCGATGCCGGTTACGTTGAATACCACGCGCCGATCGTCGCCGATGCCGAAGCCGGTTTCGGTGGCGTGCTGAACGCCTACGAACTGATGAAGGCGATGATCCGCGCCGGCGCCGCCGGAGTGCACTGGGAAGACCAGTTGGCTTCGGTCAAGAAGTGCGGCCACATGGGCGGCAAGGTGCTGGTTCCGACCCAGGAAGCGGTGCAAAAGCTGATCGCCGCCCGCATGGCTGCCGACGTCTATGGCGTGCCGACCCTGGTCATCGCCCGTACCGATGCCGAAGCCGCCGACCTGCTGACCTCCGACTACGACGACAACGACAAGCCCTTCCTGACCGGCGAGCGCACCGCCGAAGGCTTCTACAAGACCAAGAAGGGTCTGGGCCAGGCCATCTCGCGTGCCATCGCCTACGCTCACTACGCCGACCTGGTGTGGTGCGAAACCGGCACGCCTGATCTGGAATTCGCCCGCCAGTTCGCCGAGGCCGTGCATAAGGTTCACCCGGGCAAGATGCTGGCCTACAACTGCTCGCCGTCGTTCAACTGGAAGAAGAACCTTGACGACGCGACCATCGCCAAATTCCAGAAGGAACTCGGCGCCATGGGCTACAAGTACCAGTTCATCACCCTGGCTGGCATCCACTCCATGTGGTACAACATGTTCGATCTGGCCCAGGACTACGTCGCCCGTGGCATGACGGCCTACATCGAGAAGGTCCAGGAGCCGGAATTCGCCGCCCGCGACCGTGGCTACTCTTTCGTCTCCCACCAGCAGGAAGTCGGTACCGGTTACTTCGACGAAGTCACCACCGTCATCCAGGGTGGGAAGTCCAGCGTCACCGCGCTGACCGGCTCGACCGAGGAAGAACAGTTCCACTAAGCTTCAACCGCTGCCTTACCCGGTAGCACCAGGGCCGGCACTCACAAGGTGCCGGCCTTTCTCATTCGCCGTTCCAGGGATTGCTTGCGGCGAGAGACGTTGCGAATTTTTGGACAATCCGCTTGTCTGATTATGACAAGCGACGGTTGCGCGCGTGCAACACCAGCCGGCTGACCGTTCCACGAAAGGAACAGGGAATCGGCAAACGTCCGCTACGATGAGTAGGCGTGCCCCGTCGCTTGTGCCACAGCCGGAGCAAACTTGTGAATCCACACCAAGGAGGTCGACCATGACCAACACCGCAGAACTGCCATTTCCCACCACTGACCAGCTTCAAGACTCGCCCTGCGAACCGCCGTTGACCGAGATTCCGGTCATCAGACCGAAGATGGCCCGCTTGCTGGAACTGACTCAGGAAAACGGCTCCAGCGTGACGCCCAAGGAAATCAACGCACAGCTTGACCGTGTGCTGCGCGACTACGACGAACTGACCGCGCTCTACGCCGAGAACAACCGCCGCATCGACAGCGAGTTGGCCGAAATGCGCCAGTCCGGCGGCACGCTATCGGGCCAGGTGCATCAGCTTGGCGCCGATTTGCAGCAACAGACCCTGGCTTTGGCCGAACATGCCGCCGTTGCTGAACAAAGGATTGACACAATTCGCGGCGAAACGCGGGGGTGGCTGGCCGACACCGAGGAGCGCTGGGACACTCGACTTGCGAGCAACAATGCTCGCATCAGCGCCGACGTAGCACGACTCGATGCCGGTATCGGTTCGCTCGAAGGCCTGTTCAGGACGCAGGAGCGAATTCTTGCCGAGCAGCGCGCGCGTCTGGATCAATTCGACATCACCTGCGAATTGCTGGATACCGCGACACGCGGCAACAAGGCCCGCATCGAGGCGGTGCGCGAGGAAGCCGAACGGCAGCACGCCATCGTCGAAGCGCGCGTCGACGGTTTGGGCGCCCTGCAACGCGAACACTACGCAGAGTTTCAGGACGTGCAGCGCCTGGTCTGGGTATTGCAGACAGAGACGCGGCGCCACGAAGAGGCAATACGCAATGTCGCTGCCGGGCTGGCGGGCCACCGGATTGACACCCGGGACAGGTTCAAGCGGACGCATCTTGCCATCGCCGCGCTGCTGCTGCTGACCGCATTGGGCTTCGCCATGGTCAAGTGGGTACCCGCCTTCGCCCCTGCCGGCACTGAGTCGGCAATCGCGCAAAACCAGGCCCGAATCACCGAGATTGGCGGACAGGTCGCCGGACTCTCGGCGCGAGAAGGCGCCCAACAGGAGACTGATGCATTGCAGCAAGCGCGCATTGACCAGGTCTCGGGCAAGGTTTCCAGTCTCGAGAAGAGCCTCGGTGACCTGCGCGTCACGGTGCGCAAACTGCGCATGCAAGGCGCTATTCCCGGAGCCGGGGTGGTGCATGACAGCCGGTGGTTGCTCCAGCAAAATCCCAAGGCTTATACCGTTCAGCTGGTAACCTCTCCCAGTCAGGCCGACATGGCGCGCTTTATTGACCGCAACGTTGAGCAACTGGCGCTGGACTCGCTGGCCTTTTCGGTTACCGAACAAGGTCAGCGCGAGCGCTACAACCTGTTTTTCGGTGTCTTCCCGACGATCAGCCAGGCGCGCGCCGCGATCGCCGCACTGCCGTCCGAGCTACGTGCCAACCAGCCGTGGGTCCGCCAGTTGCAGTCGGTACAGGACTCCTTGCGCTGATCGGGAGCGAATGCATGACGTGTGCCGACATTGTTCAGTTCCGGCTGAAGAATGTCCGGCCACGCCCGCTGCCTTCCCCCGATCGCTGCGTCTGACGCCCGCATCCTGATCCTTGGCAGCATGCCGGGGCGGGCGTCGCTCGCGGCCGGCCAGTATTACGCACATCCGCGCAATGCCTTCTGGCCGATCATGGGACGCCTGCTCGACTTCGCCGTCGCCCAGGATTACGGTGCCAGAGTCAAGGCGCTGAGCGGCGCCGGCATTGCCGTCTGGGATGTGCTGGATTCCTGCCAGCGCCCGGGCAGCCTCGATTCCGCTATCGATGAAAGGTCGCTGGTGGTCAACGACATGGGCGGCTTCCTTGTCGCCCACGCGGAGATCCGCCACGTCTTCTTCAATGGCGCCAAGGCGGAAAGCTGCTTCCGGCGACACATCAAGCTCACCATGGCCGAGCCTCGGATCGGATTCGCCCGACTGCCGTCGACCAGCCCGGCCCACGCCGGCATGTCCTTCGAAAAGAAGCTCGAAGCATGGCGGGCAGTCACCCGCGCGCTGGCGGCATAGCATTCAGATGCTGGGCCGCGACCACATCCAGGCGAGTACGACGACACCGGTGACGAGCGGCAGGAATACCCACGGCTCGGGCAACGTCAGCCATCCGCCCACGGCGCTGATCGCCAGCAACAGCGTCGCGAGGCGTTTGGCGGCCAGGGGAATCGCGCCATGGTCGCGCCAGGCGCGAATCGACGGGCCCGCCCTGGGGTGCGCCAGCAATCTGGCCTCCCACTCCGGGTGCGAACGGGCGAAGAAATAGGCAGCGAGAAGCAGGAATGGTGTCGTCGGCAGGATCGGCAGAATGGCGCCGGCCACCCCCAGCGCGACCGACAACAGGCCGAGGATGCGGTAGACCGGCCTTTTCATGCCACTTTCACTCCAGTTCCCAGTAACTCGGCCGGCCGTAGGTTGCCTTGAGCAGTTCGATGAACAGGCGCACTCTTAGCGGCAGGTGGCGGCGTTGCGGGAAGACGGCGTAGATGCCCATCGGCGGCGCCTGCCAGGCATCGAGCACCGAGGTCAGGCGTCCTTCCTTCAGATCCTGCCCGACTTCCCACAGCGAGCGCCAGGCCAGCCCCCGGCCGGCCAGCGCCCAGTCGTGCAGGACAGCCCCATCGTTGCACTCGAACGAGCCACTGACCTTGATGGTATCGGCTTCCCCGCTCTGCGGATTGCGGAAGACCCAGCCGCGCTGCTGACCGAGCGAGAGGCAATTGTGTGCCGCGAGATCCGCCGGGTCGCGCGGCACACCACGCGCCACCAGATATGCCGGGCTGGCCACGACCATCCGGCGCATCTCACCGAGGCGAACACTGATCAGACTGGAGTCGGTCAACTCGCCGATCCGGATGGCGCAATCGATGTTCTCGTTGAGCAGATCGACCAGTCTGTCGCTCAAATCGAGGTTGACCGTAACCTCCGGGTTGGCGGCCATGAAATCGCCAACCAGCGGCGCCACATGGCGGCGTCCGAAGCCGGAAGGTGCGGAAACGCGCAATTGCCCACTGGCCCGCACACCGCCCAACGAGACAGCGGCTTCGGCATTGGCCAGATCGTTCAGCGTCTTCTGGCAGTCCTCCAGAAAAGCCTGGCCCTCGAAGGTGATCGTCAGCTTGCGCGTGGTGCGCAGCAGGAGCCGGACACCAAGGCGTGACTCCAGTGCATCCAGCCGCCGCCCGATGATCGCCGGCGTCACACCTTCGATCCGCGCGGCGGCCGACAGGCTGCCGCGCGTGGCCGCCGAAACGAACGCTTCAATCTGCTTCAGGCGGTCCATTCGATACCTGGAGTAAACAATGAATTGATTCTAACCATATTTTTGTCCAATCGATTTCTCAATACAATTTATGGCGTTCCATCAATTCACTTCTTCTGGAGATCCCATGAGCCTCAACCTGCCCGCTGGCGTGCAAATCACCGGCCCGATCAAGCCCGGTTACGAATCCGTCCTGACCCATGACGCGCTGGCTCTGGTCGCCAAGCTGCACCGCGCCTTCGAAGGGCGCCGACAGGAACTGCTGAAGGCCCGCGTCGAGCGTCAGGCGCGCATCGATGCCGGCGAAATGCCCGATTTTCTACCGGAAACGAAGCACATCCGCGAAGGCGACTGGAAGATCGCTCCCGTTCCGGCCGCCCTGCAATGCCGCCGCGTTGAAATCACCGGCCCGGTCGAAGCCAAGATGATCATCAACGCCTACAACTCCGGCGCCGACTCGTACATGACCGACTTCGAGGATTCCAACAGCCCGAACTGGGATAACCAGATCGTCGGCCAGATGAACCTGTACAAGGCCATCCGCCGCGAACTGTCGTTCAAGAACGAAGCCGGCAAGGAATACAAACTCAACGACAAGATCGCCACCCTGCAGATCCGTCCGCGCGGCTGGCACCTCGACGAAAAGCACGTGCTGGTTGACGGTCAACGCGTCGGCGGCGGCATTTTCGACTTCGCCGTGGTCTTCTTCCACAACGCCAGGGAGCAGATCGCACGCGGCGCCGGCCCCTTCTTCTACCTGCCGAAGATGGAAAGCCACCTCGAGGCGCGCCTGTGGAACGACGTCTTCGTCATGGCCCAGGACCATTGCGGCATTCCGCAAGGCACAATCAAGGCCACCGTGCTGGTCGAGACCGTTCTCGCAACGTTTGAAATGGAAGAAATTCTCTACGAACTGCGCAACCACTCGGCCGGCCTCAACGCCGGGCGCTGGGATTACATCTTCTCGTGCATCAAGAAATTCAAGAAGAACAGGGACTTCTGCCTCGCCCAGCGCGGCGCCATCACCATGGAAGTGCCCTTCATGCGTTCCTACTCGCTGGCGCTGGTGCAGGCCTGCCACAAGCGCGGCGCCCCGGCGATGGGCGGCATGTCGGCGCTGATCCCGATCAAGAACGATCCGGTCGCCAACGAAAAAGCCTTGGCCGGCATCCGCCACGACAAGACCCGCGACGCCAACGACGGCTTCGACGGCGGCTGGGTGGCTCACCCGGGCCTGGTGCCGATCGCCATGGAAGAGTTCGTCAAGGTCCTGGGCGACAAGCCGAACCAGTTCGAGAAGCAGGTGGCCGGCAACTTCGGCCCGGCCCAATGGCTCGACTTCCAGCCGGAACAGCCGATCACCGAGGCCGGCCTGCGCAACAACATCAACGTCGGCATCCACTATCTCGGTTCCTGGCTGGCCGGCAACGGCTGCGTGCCCATCCACAACCTGATGGAAGATGCCGCCACCGCCGAAATCTCCCGTTCGCAAGTCTGGCAATGGGTGGTTTCGCCGAAGGGCATCCTCGACGACGGGCGCAAGGTCACCGTCGAAATGGTCCGCCCAATGATCGCCGAGGAACTGGCGAAGGTGAAAACCTTCGTCACCGCCCAAGGCGAAGACACCACCAGTTACGATGAAGCCGCAGTCATCTTCGACAAGATGTCTCTGACCCCGGAATACCCGGAGTTTCTGACCCTGCCGCTGTACGAGGCGATGGCCTGAGCATCCCCGCCGGATGCCTGTTGCGAAAGCGGCACCTGCGGGTGCCGTTTTCTTGTTGAGAAGCAATCCATGATCGCCGCCCTGACCCAACTGCTCGTCTTTCAACTGCTCGGCGAAGTCGTCGCCCGCTGGCTGGCCCTGCCCGTCCCCGGACCGGTGCTCGGCATGCTCTTCCTGTTCGTCGCGCTGGTACTGCGCAGCGGACCGGATCACGAACTGCAAACGGCCAGCCGGAACCTGCTGCAACACCTGTCGCTGCTCTTCGTGCCGGCCGGCACGGGGATCATGATTCACCTCCATCGCGTGGCCGACGAATGGTTGCCCTTGCTGTTGTCGCTGCTGATCAGCACGGTCGCGACGCTGGTGGTCACGGCGCTGGTGATGAAACTGTGCATGCGCGGGCAGACGGCACAGGGGGATGCGCCATGACCCCGCAGATCAATGAAATCTGGGTCTATCTCTCGGCCTCACCACTGCTGGGGCTGACGATGACGCTGCTCGCCTATCAGGGCGCGTTCTGGCTCTACCAGCGTTCCGGGATGAATCCGCTGGCCAACCCGGTGCTGATCGCAGTCACGGTTTTGGTGGTTTTCTTGACGTTGACCGCAACCAGCTACGAAACCTATTTTGCCGGCGCCCAGTTCGTCCATTTCCTGCTCGGGCCGGCCACCGTCGCGCTGGCGGTGCCCCTGTACACCCAGCTCCGGCGCGTCCGCGCCATGGTGCTGCCGGTGCTGGCCGGGCTCGCCGCCGGCAGTCTGACCGCCGCGCTGTCGGCAATCGCTGTTGCCCGGCTGTTCGGCGCCAGCCTGCCGACACAACTGTCGCTCGCCCCCAAGTCGGTGACGACGCCGATCGCCATGGGCATCGCCGAGCGCATCGGCGGGATTCCGTCGCTCACCGCGGTGCTCGTGATCATCACCGGCATCATTGGCGCCGTCGGCGCGCGCCATGTGTTCGACGCCATGAAGCTGCGCGATCCGGCGATTCGCGGCTTCGCCATCGGCGTTGCCTCGCACGGCATCGGCACCGCGCGCGCCTTCCAGGTCAGCGAACAGGCGGGCGCCTTCGCGGCACTCGCGATGGGACTCAACGGCGCGCTGACCGCCCTGCTCCTGCCGCTCGTCATCGGCTGGCTGCCGTAAGCCGCGCCCCGGTTAGGGTATCTACCAATGGTCGAGCCGCGCCCGCAAGCGAAGAATCAGTCCATGTTCAAACCGCCTCCGCCCCGCCAGCCGAAGCAGACTTGGCTATGGCTGGCACCCTACGCCGCCATCGGCGTTTTTGCGCTCGCCATGCTGGTCGTCACCGGCCTGCTGCAATGGCGCGAACAGGACACCGCGCTATCGGCGCTCGAAGGCGACATGCACTGGGCTGAACGCACGATCGAGAATCGTCTGCACGCGCACCAGGATTTCCTGACCGAGCTCGGGCGCGAGCAGGAATTCCGCCAACTCACCTACGAATCCTTCCAGGTGCGCGCCAGCCGTTACGTGGGCGACAACCCCGAAATCGGCGCCATTATCTGGGTCAGCACCGAGGGCAAGGTCGAATGGGTCGCCCCCAACGAGTCGACCGCCACCTTCGTCGGCGAGCAACTGACCGGCATCCAGCTGACCGCCCTGCAGGAAGCGCTGCGCACGCGCCGTGCGCTGTTTTCGCCCGACTACCCGGATGCCGACCAGCGCCGCGCCAATGACCTGATTCTGCCGGTACAGCGTGGCAGCAGCGACCTTGGCGCCTTTATTGCCATGCAATCGCTCGAAGGGCTGTTGCGCGTCACGCTGCCCGCCAGCTTCACAAGCCGTTACAGCCTGTCCGTGGTCGACGCGGAGAACCACGAAGTTTTCAGCAACTCGTCGGTGCGCCCGACCGATCGCCGGATTTCCGGATCGATCAGCCTCGACCTGCCGAGCAACCGCCTCGGACTCAATATTGTCGCCTACCGTGGCGGCGGCGCCTGGCTGCCCTTCGTCCCGGCGGCGCTGATCGTCTTCCTGACCCTGCTCGCCACCGCCACGCTGCTCCAGTTGCGGCGCCACGCGCAGCGCCGGGCCGAAACCGAAGAGCAACTGCGCGCCGCCTACGCTTTCCGCCAGGCGATGTCGCAGTCGCTGGTCACCGGGCTGCGCGCAATCGACCTCGAAGGGCGCATCACCTTCGTCAATGCCGCCTTCTGCCGCATGACCGGCTTTGCCGAGTCCGAGTTGATGGGGGTCGCGCCGCCCTACCCCTACTGGCCACCCGAGGAATTCGACCAGTTGCAGAGCAACATCGACCAGGCGCTGGCCGGCCAGGCGCCGGCTTCCGGCTTCGAGATGCGGATCATGCACAAGAGTGGCGAGCGTTTCGATGTCCGCCTCTATTTCTCGCCACTGATCGACGCCAGTGGCCAGCAGATCGGCTGGATTGCCTCGATGAACGACATCACCGAACCGCGGCGTGTACGTATTGAACTCGAACGCGCCCACGAACGCTTCGTGACGGTGATCGACGGTCTCGACACCGCGGTGCATGTGGCGGATGTGCAGAGCGGCGAGATCGTCTTCGCCAACCGCGCCTTCCGGAACATTTTTGGCTTCGCCACGGCGGGCCGCGATTCGGCTTCGGTCACGGCTGCCTGCAGCCCGCCTCCGGAAGCGCTCGACCGCGATCCGGCCAGCCTCGATCCGGGCGAACTCCCGTGCGAGATCTTCGATGGCGAGATCCAGCACGCCCTGTCCGGCCACTGGTATCACCTGCACGAACGCGCCATCCGCTGGGTCGACGGGCGCACCGTGCGCGTCCAGCTTGCCGCCGACATCACCGACCGCAAGCACATCGACGAAGTCAATCTGCAGCAGCAGAAGCGCCTGGAACAGACCGCGCGGCTGATTACCATGGGCGAGATGGCCTCATCGCTGGCCCACGAACTCAACCAGCCCTTGTCGGCGATCGCCAACTACTGTGCCGGCTGCATCAAGCGCATGCAGGCCGGCAATTACCGCTTCGAGGACCTGCTGTCGGCGATGCAGAAAGCCAGCGACCAGGCCGAACGCGCCGGCAAGATCATCCGCCGCATGCGCGACATGGTGAAAAAGAGCGACCCCAACCGGCAGCCCATCGCCCTCGTTGAACTGCTCGAGGAGGCGCGCGCCTTCGCCGACATCGAGGCGCAACGCACCAGCACCCAGATCGTCGTCGACCTGCCGGAAAACCTGCCACGGATCGACGTCGACCGCATCATGATCGAGCAGGTCTTGCTCAACCTGGTCAAGAACGGTATCGAAGCGATGTACGACACACCCTTCGCGAACCGCCGCCTGGAAATCTCCGCCCACCAGATCGACGGGCGCTGGCTGCAGGTGGAAATCGCCGACCATGGGCACGGGCTGCCGGAAGAAGATATCGAGAGGATCTTCGCTCCGTTCTACACGACGAAGCAGGAGGGCATGGGCATTGGTCTCGCCATCTGCCGCTCGATCATCGAGTTCCACCAGGGCCGCCTGTGGGTTGAGCCGCGCCGCGATGGCGGCACCATATTCCGTTTCACCGTACCGATCGAGGAAAACGACGATGAGTGATCCCCTGCAGACCATCCACGTCGTCGACGACGACGAGGCCATGCGTGATTCAATGACCTGGCTCCTCGAGGGGGAAGGCTACGCGGTCGCCTGCTACGACTCGGCCGACAGTTTCCTGGCCGCGCATAGCGAGCGCATGCACGGCTGTATCGTTCTCGACGTGCGCATGCCGCAGATGAGCGGCCTCGAACTGCACGAGAAACTCGACGCTCTCGGCTCGCAATTGCCGATCATCTTCGTTACCGGCCATGGCGACGTGCCGATGGCCGTCTCGGCACTGCAGCGGGGCGCCTGCGACTTCATCGAGAAGCCCTTCAACAACGAGGATCTGCTCTCGCGCATACGGCGGGCGCTGGAGTTCGACAGTCAGATGTCGGCCCGCCGCCAGCGCGACAGCGTGATCGAGCACCGCCTGCGACTGCTGACCCAGCGCGAACGCGAAGTCATGCTGCTCGTCGTTGCCGGCAAGCTCAACAAGCAGGTCGCCGACGAACTCAATATCAGCATGAAGACCGTCGAGGCACACCGTGCCCGGGTGATGGAGAAGATGGGCGTGCGTACCCTCGCCGAACTGGTGACGGCGGTGATGTCGGTTAACCCGCCTTCGCCGAGCCAGACTTGAGTCGATACCGGCCAGATGGATCAGGTCGGGAGCCAGCGGCACTCCGGCGCCCGATGTTGATTCGTGATGGGCCGTCAGGCATGATGGAATCGAACTCCGCGTTCGAGTTCCCGCAAGATTCGCCAAATCCGGCATTCACGACGATCATCGCCATGGCCCTGACCTGCACCAGATGAGTTCTCTCAAGTCCAGACTGACCCTCGCCATGCTGATCAGCCTTCTGGCAGGCATCTGGTCGTTGTCGTTCTACGCCAGCTGGACGCTGCAGCAGGACATGGAACGCCAGGTGGGAGAACAGCAGCTGGCGACGATCTCGGTTGTGACGTCGCACCTCGAAGCGGACTTGCGGGAAGGGATCAGGTCACTGGAAGGGCTTGCCGGTGCAATTCACGCCGCGGTCCTTGACCACCCCGTGGCCCTGCAAAAGCTGCTGAATCATTGGCCGCCTGTTAATTTCAACGCGGGCATTCTGGCCTATCGGGCGGATGGCACGGCAATCGCCGAAGCGCCGTTTTCACCCGCGCGAATTGGCGTCAATTACATGGACCGGGATTACCTCCTCGGCGCGATCCAGGAGGGAAAGCCGACGATCGGCCGACCCGTCATCGGCAAGACCCATGGCAAGCCAATTATCGTCATGGCGGCCCCCGTTCGTGACGCCGACGGCAAAGTCATCGGCGCCGTTTCGGGGGTGATCGACCTGGGTCGCCCCAGCTTCCTCGACATGATTTCCGAAAACCACTACGGCAAGACGGGCGGCTATGTTCTGATCGACCGAACCAACCGGTTGATCATCACGGCAACCGACAAGAGCCGCATCATGGAAAAATTGCCTGAGCGCGGGTTCAATCCGCTACTGGATCGATTCGTCGACGGCCACGAGGGATCGTGTATCTACACCAACACACGCGGCGTCGAGGTGCTGAACTCGGCCCGGACCATACCGGGATCGGACTGGCTCATTGGGGTCACACTCCCGACCGCGGAGGCCTTCGCGCCCATTCGCGACATGCGGCGACGCATGCTGCTGGCCACGCTCTTTCTGACCCTGCTGTTCGGAGCGGTGATCTGGTGGGCTTTGGGGCGCCAACTTGCACCGATGCTGGCAAGTGCACGATCCTTGGCCGCCATGTCCGATGCCCTCCAGCCTTTGGTGCCATTGGCCGTCGCCCGGCAGGATGAAGTCGGTCGCCTGGTCTCCGGCTTCAACCGCTTGCTCGAGAGTCTGGCGCAGCGAGATGCGGAATTGCAGCAGATGGAGTGGAAGTTCCAGGCTTTGTTCGCGAAGGGGCCGATCGGGGTGGCTTACCATGAAATGATTTACGACGCTTCGGGAAAGCCGGTCGACTATCGTTATGTCGATGCCAATGCCGCCTTCACGGAGCTGACTGGCGTTGATCCGCACGGCAAGACCGTCTTGCAGGCCTTTCCCGGTATCGAGAACGATCCCTTCGACTGGATCGCGACTCTTGGCCATGTCGCCCGCACCGGCGAGGACACTCGCTTCGAACAATTCTTGCCGCTCAATGGTCGCTGGTACGACATTGTTGCGTACCGGTACAAGCAAGACTGTTTCGTTGCGGCGTTCATGGACATCACCCAGCGCAAGCAGGCCGAGGCGAAACTGCAGGAGGCCAGCCAGAAGCTGTCGCTGCATTTCGAGCAATCGCCCCTGGCAACGATCGAATGGGATCTGGAGTTTCGCGTTGTCCGCTGGAACCCTGCCGCCAAACAAATATTCGGCTACAGCGCGGACGAGGCAGTCGGGCAACTTGCAACATTCATCATTCCGGAAGCCGCCATCCCGATAACCACTGCCGTCCGGAAAGAACTTGTCGAGGGGACGGGCGGCGAGACAAGCGTTAACAGCAATGTCCGGAAAGATGGAAAACTGATCGAATGCGCGTGGTACAACACGTCGCTGCGTGACACCAGCGGGCGGGTCGTCGGTGTCATGTCCCTGGTGCAGGACATCACCGAGCAAAACGAGGCAGAAAAGAAAATCAAGGCACTCGCCTTTTTTGACCAACTGACCGGCCTGCCCAATCGTTCCCTGCTGATGGATCGCTTGAAGCAATCGCTAAGGGCCAGCTTGCGCAGTGGTCAGTATGTTGCGTTGCTGCTCATCGATCTCGACGATTTCAAGACGCTGAACGATACGCTGGGACACGACATGGGCGATCTGTTGCTCAAGCAGGTCGCTGAACGGCTGCTTGCCTCGGTGCGCGCCGGAGATACCGTGGCGCGCCTGGGCGGGGACGAGTTTGTGCTCATCCTCTCGAACTTGAGCTCGACACTAAGCGATGCGGCAACGCTGGCCGAACTCGTGGGCGAGAAGATCATCGCCGCCCTCGATCAGGTCTATGAACTCGATGGCATCACTTACCAGTGCACCGCGAGTATGGGCGCGACCTTGTTCATGGGTGAACGCACGGATATCGACTCCCTGGTGAAGCAAGCCGACATCGCCATGTACCGATCGAAGCAAGATGGGGGTAACACCTTGCGCTTCTTCGATCCGGACATGGAGGCTTTCATCGTCAAACGCGTTGCCATGGAAAAGGACCTGCGCCAGGCCGTTCTTGAGGGCCAGTTGGCTCTCCACTATCAGCCCCAGGAATCGCGCGGGCAACTGATGGGCGCGGAAGCCTTGTTGCGCTGGGATCATCCCGTCAATGGCCCGGTTTCGCCCGCTGAATTCATTCCTCTGGCCGAAGAGACCGGTCTGATCCTTCTGCTGGGTCAGTGGGTGCTGGAAGCCGCCTGCGATCAGCTCGCGGCATGGGCCGCCCGACCCGAAACTTCGCATCTGGTCCTGGCTGTCAACGTCAGCGCCCACCAGTTCCGCCATGACGGGTTCGTGGATGACGTGCTGCGCGCACTGAGAAAGGCCAAAGCGAATCCACAGCGCCTGAAGCTCGAACTCACCGAAAGCGCGCTGGCAGTCAACATCGAGGACGTGATCGAAAAGATGTTTGCGCTCAAGGCCAAAGGCGTGGGGTTCTCGCTCGACGACTTTGGTACGGGCTATTCTTCATTGTCGTACCTGAAACGCCTGCCCCTGGATCAGCTGAAGATCGACCGGTCGTTCGTCAGCGACATCCTGATCGACGCCAATGATGCGGCGATTGCCCAGACGATCATCTCGCTGGCTGACAGTTTCGGGCTCACCGTCATTGCCGAAGGAGTCGAAACGGCGGCACAGCGCGATTTTCTGTCGAGCGTGGGCTGCCATTCATGCCAAGGCTATCTCATCAGCCGGCCGCTACCCGCAGAAGGCTTCGTGCGCTTTGCGCGTCAGGCCTGGGCTGCGCGCCAGAAGGAATCGTCGGCGGGCTAGCGCGGCAAACACGCAGAGCCATGGAATTCAGACAATTCCAGCCAGGCCCAGAAGCGCACCGACGGCAATCAGCCACAACGGATGCATCGACGTCCGCAAACTGACCGCCACCGTGACGCCTGCCAGTAGCCAAGCTGCCCCGCCCAGTTCCGCCGCCTGGGCGATCAGCGTCGCGCCGGAAAAGATCAGGCCGACAGCGAGCGGGGCGACGCCAAGCTGGATCGCCCGTTGCCAGCGCTTGCCGGCAAAGCTTTCCCAGCGGTCGATCATCAGGTAGATCACGACGCTCATCGGCAGGCACATGCCCAGCGTGGCCGCCAGCGCGCCGGCCAGGCCGGCGACCTTCCAGCCGATCAGCGTGACGACCAGCACATTCGGCCCGGGCGCCGCCTGGGCGATGGCGTAGAGGTGGGTGAAGGTCGCATCGCCCAGCCACTGATGGTTGTCGACGACAACCCGGTGCATTTCGGGCAACAGCGCGGTCGCCCCGCCGAATGCGACGAAGGAGAGCAACGCGAATTCGAGAAAGAGGTCGACGACAGCGTTCATTTCCGGCCCAGCTTCCAATAAGCGATGCCGCCCGACAGCAGCAGGCCGACCACCATGACGATGGGCATCGGCCAGCGCAGACCGGCAATGGCTGCCGCGGTCAACACCGCAAACGGCAGGAAAACGGGCTTGTCCCTGATCGCCATGCCCATGCGCCACGCCATCGCAAACAGCAGGCCGCAACCGACCGCGGCGATGCCACGCAGCATCGACTGGGCCAGCGGCAGGTGGCCATGGCGATCGTAGAGCAAGGCGAGCAGCAGAACGATGACGATCGGGCCTGCGAGCAAGCCCAGCGGTGCGACGATCGCCCCCGACAGTCCGGCGCAGCGCTTGCCAACCACAACGGCAAGATTGACGACATTGGGGCCGGGCAGGAACTGGCAAAGACCGAGCTGGGTATTGAATTCCTCGGCACTCATCCAGCGCCGCTCCTCGACCAGCATGCGCCGGGCAAACGGCAGGACGCCACCGAAGCCGGAGAGACCCACCGACGAGAATCCGAGAAACAGCGCCTTGAGGTTTGGCGTCGGCGCTGTTTCAGACGACATCAGGACTCCAGGCGGAACTCGGCCGACCGGGCATGCGCGGGCAAGCCTTCGCCGTGGGCGAGGGTCGCGGCGATGCGTCCCAGCGTTTGCGCCCCGACTTGCGACACCTTGATCAGGCTGGTTCGCTTCTGGAAGTCATAGACGCCGAGCGGCGACGAGAACCGGGCGCTGCCGGAAGTCGGCAGCACGTGGTTCGGCCCGGCGCAATAGTCGCCGAGCGACTCGGAGGTGTAATGACCGATGAAGATGGCGCCGGCGTGGTGGATTTTCTCCACCCAGGGATCGGGATCGGCCAACGCCAGTTCGAGGTGTTCCGGCGCGACGCGATTGGCGATGGTGACCGCCTCTTCAAGATCGCGCACCAGAATGAAAGCCCCACGGTCGCGCAGGGATGTTTCGATGACCGCGCGCCGCGGCATGGTCGGCAGAAAACTGTCAATGCTGGCCTGGACGCGGTCGATGAAGGCGGCGTCGGTGCAGATCAGGATCGACTGCGCCAATTCGTCGTGCTCGGCCTGCGAGAAAAGATCCATGGCGACCCAGTCCGGGTTGCCGCTGCCATCCGAGACAACGAGAATTTCGGAGGGCCCGGCCACCATGTCGATACCGACGATGCCAAAGACACGGCGTTTGGCGCACGCGACATAAGCATTTCCCGGCCCGACGATCTTGTCGACCTGCGGAATGGTCGGTGTGCCGTAGGCCAGCGCGCCGACCGCCTGCGCCCCGCCGATGGTGAATACGCGGTCGACACCGGCCAGACAGGCCGCCGCCAGCACCAGGGCATTCTTCTCGCCGTCCGGGGTGGGGACGACCATGATCAGTTCCTTGACGCCCGCCACCTTCGCGGGTATCGCGTTCATCAGCACCGATGACGGATACGCGGCCTTGCCGCCCGGAACATAGAGGCCGACGCGGTCGAGCGGGGTAATCATCTGGCCGAGGACGGTGCCATCGGCTTCGGTGTAGGACCAGCCTTCGATCTTCTGCCGTTCATGGTAGGCACGAATTCGACTGGCCGCCGCTTCCAGCGCCTCACGCTGTTCGGCAGGCAGTTCGGCAAGCGCCTTCTGCATTTCGGCCCCTGACAACTCCAGATCGGCCATGCCGGTCGCCGTCAGTCGGTCGAACTTGTTGCTGTATTCGATGATCGCCAAATCGCCGCGCGCCTTGACATCGGCCAGAATGCCAATCACGGTGCGTTCGACCCCGTCGTCCTGCGCACCTTCGAAAGCGAGCAGCGCGTCCATTTTTGCCGTGAAATCGGCGTCGACCGTAGCAAGTCTCTTGATGGCGAGTGTTGACATTACTTCTCCACTGCCTGGGCGATCGCATCGATAATCGGCTGCAGCGCCTCGCGCTTGACCTTGAGCGCGGCCTGATTGACCACCAGACGCGAGGAAATCGGCATGATGTCCTCGACCGCGACCAGCTTGTTGGCCTTCAGCGTGCTGCCTGTGGATACCAGATCGACAATGGCGTCGGCCAACCCGGCCAGCGGCGCCAGTTCCATCGAGCCGTAGAGTTTGATCAGGTCGATATGCACACCCTTGGCCGCGAAGTGCTCGCGCGCCGTCTTGACGTACTTGGATGCCACCTTGAGGCGAGCGCCCTGGCGCACAGCACTCTGGTAATCGAAGCCTTCCGGCACGGCAACCATCATCCGGCACTTGGCAATCTTCAGGTCGAGTGGTGCGTAGAGCCCCTGGCCACCATGCTCGATCAGCACATCCCGGCCTGCCACCCCGAGATCGGCGGCGCCATATTGCACATAGGTCGGCACGTCGGAAGCACGCACGATGACGACGCGCACGTCCGGCAGGTTGGTGCCGATAATCAGCTTGCGCGAGGTTTCCGGATTCTTGGCCGGAACAATGCCTGCCGCAGCCAGTAGCGGCAGGGTTTCGTCAAAGATGCGCCCCTTGGAAAGGGCGATAGTGATCGTCGTCACGGAGAGTTCTCGTGGGAAAAACGCGATTTTACTGCAAAGCAGCAAAGCGGCCATGGCCACCGGCGAAACCCGGCGCGCAATTCACAAGAGCCATGGCCCAAGGCCACGCCGCCATCACCGGAAATCCGGCGACACAACGAACAAAAGCCCGGCAAACCGGGCTTTCTGATTCAGGCTGCGCCGAGCTTACTCAGCCGGGCGGATGTTCGAAGCCTGCTTGCCCTTCGGACCTTGCGTGACGTCGAAGGTGACCTTCTGGTTTTCGGCGAGGGTCTTGAACCCGTTGCCTTGAATTGCGGAGAAGTGAGCGAAGAGGTCTTCGCCGCCGCCTTCAGGAGAGATAAAACCAAAACCTTTGGAGTCGTTGAACCACTTGACGGTACCAGTTGCCATTTATAGCTTCCTTGGAAAAAATTAACGGGCTTTCACCCAAACAATACGAGAACCAAGACCGAGGAGCTGACAAACCGTGGTACGGCGCAGGAACAAAACACTGCCTGGAAATCCCGAATCTCCAGTATGGCGCACGGATTGATTAATTCAAAGCATTTTTTGCATTGCACTGGCGTTGACCGCCGCAACCAGGCCAATTTAACGAGGAAACAACAACTTTCAGTGCACGCGCTTGACCAGCGCACCGAGCTTCGCGAGCTTCTCTTCGATCCGCTCGTAGCCACGATCGAGATGATAGATACGGTCGATCCGCGTTTCGCCCCGGGCCACCAGGCCGGCGATCACCAGCGAGGCGGATGCGCGCAGGTCGGTCGCCATCACGGTCGCTCCCTCAAGATGATCGACACCACGCACGATGGCGTTGCTGCCTTCGATCTGGATATCGGCGCCGAGGCGCGCCAGTTCGTTGGCGTGCATGAAGCGGTTTTCGAAAATGGTTTCACGGATCGTTGCCACCCCGTCAGCGACACAGTTGATGGCCATGAACTGCGCCTGCATGTCGGTCGGGAAGGCGGGGTACGGCGCCGTGCGCAGACTGACGGCCTTGAGCCGCGGCGGCGCCTGCAGACGGATCGCATCACGTTCGACGGTGATTTCGCAACCGGCATCCATGAGCTTGTCGACGACGGTATCGAGGTAGGCAGCCGAGGTTTTCAACAGCCGGACATCGCCACCAGTCGCTGCAGCGGCGCACAGGTAGGTGCCGGTCTCGATGCGGTCGGGCATGATCGCATGCGTCGCGCCATGCAGCCTTTCGACACCCTGGATACGAATGACATCGGTTCCGGCACCAGAGATGCGGGCACCCATGCTCACCAGGCAGTTCGCCAGATCGACCACTTCCGGCTCGCGCGCGGCGTTCTCGATGATGGTTTCACCCTCGGCCAGGCAGGCAGCCATCATCAAGTTCTCGGTGCCAGTCACGGTGACCATGTCGGTGCAGATGCGCGCGCCCTGCAGACGGCTCGCCTTGGCATGGACATAGCCCTGTTCGACATGAATCTCGGCGCCCATCGCCTCAAGGCCCTTGATGTGCTGATCGACCGGCCGCGCGCCGATGGCACAACCGCCCGGCAGCGACACCCGCGTCTCGCCACAGCGCGCGACCAGCGGGCCGAGAACGAGGATTGCGGCACGCATGGTCTTGACCATCTCGTAGGAAGCAACCGGATTGCTCAGGCCACTGGCGTCGAGAACAAGAGCATCGACACCGTCCAGGGTCACGCCGACACCCATGTCGCCCAGCAGGCGCAACATGGTCGAGATGTCTTTCAAATGCGGGACGTTGGTCAGGTGCAGCGGCTCGCTGGTGAGCAGCGACGCGCAGAGGATCGGCAGTGCCGCATTCTTGGCGCCGGAAATGGAAACTTCGCCGGAAAGGGGTCTGCCGCCCTGAATCAGTAACTTATCCACGCTCGGCGCTCCATTCTTCCGGGGTCAGTGTCTTGAAGGAAAGGGCATGCAGTTCGCCGCTGGCCAGCTCGTCCTTGAGTGTTCGATAGACACGCTGCTGTCGCTGGACCCGGTTCAGGCCGACAAACTCGGCACTGACGACAATGGCCGCGAAATGCTGGCCGTCGCCATCTAGGGCGAGATGTTCGCAAGCCATACCGGCGCGAATGAGTTCCTTGATCTGATCAGGGTGCATGGTTCAGGCTCTCAGTTTCCAGCCACGCTTGAGCAGGCTCAGCGTCAGCAGGGTGACGGCGGCAAAACAGGCAAAGACAACGCCCAGACTGATTTCCGGCGCGACGTCGGAGACGCCGAAAAATCCGTAACGGAAGCCGTCGATCATGTAAAAAACAGGATTGTAATGCGACACGCGTTGCCAGAAGACAGGCAAGCTGTGAATCGAGTAGAAAACACCGGAAAGCATGGTCAGCGGCATGATCAGGAAATTCTGGAACGCCGCCAATTGGTCGAATTTCTCGGCCCAGAGGCCGGCAAGCACGCCGAGCGCACCGAGAATCGCACCGCCGAGGACGGCAAATGCGAGCACCCAGAGCGGCGCGACGACGTGCAGTTCGGCAAACCAGACCGTCGCTCCGAGAACCCCGACACCAACCATCAGGCCGCGCGCCAGCGAAGCCAGCACGTAGGCGGCGAAGAAGGCGCCGTAGGGAATCGGCGGCAGCAGCACGAATACGATCGACCCGGTGATCTTGGCCTGAATCAGACTGGACGACGAATTTGCGAAGGCATTCTGCAACACCTGCATCATTACCAGCCCGGGAATCAGGAAGCTGGTGTAGCGCACACCATGCACCTGGACATGATCGTCCAGCACATGGCCAAAGATCATCAGGTAGAGCAGCGCCGTCAGCACTGGCGCGGCAACGGTCTGGAACGCCACTTTCCAGAAACGCAGCAACTCCTTGTAGAAAAGCGTCCAGAAACCGATCACTGGTTCATCGTTCGCAAAAAGACTTCCTCGAGCGAGCCGCCGGGATGCGCCGCCATCAGGTTGGCCGTGGTATCGAGGGCGATGATTCTGCCCTGCTTCATCAGGGCAATCCGCCCGCACAGGGCTTCAGCCTCCTCGAGGTAATGGGTGGTCAGGATGATCGTATGACCTTCCCCGTTGAGGCGGCGGACGAACTGCCACAAGCCCTGCCGGAGTTCGACATCGACGCCCGCGGTCGGTTCGTCGAGAACGATCACCGGCGGCTTGTGCACCAGCGCCTGCGCAACCAGTACGCGGCGCTTCATGCCGCCCGACAGGCGGCGCATGTTCACTTGGGCCTTGGTGGTCAGGTCGAGGTTGTCAAGTATCTCGTCGATCCAGGCATCGTTGTTGCGAATGCCGAAATAGCCGGACTGGATCTGCAAGGTCTCGCGCACGGAGAAGAACGGGTCGAAAACCAGTTCCTGGGGTACAACGCCAAGCAGGCTGCGCGCTTTCCGATAATCATTGACGACATCGTAGCCAAGTACTGAAATCTGGCCGGAGTCGGCACGAACCAGGCCGGCCAGCGCCGAGATCAGCGTCGTCTTGCCGGCGCCATTTGGTCCGAGCAGCCCGAAAAACTCACCTTGAGCAACGTCCAGCGACACTCCGGCCAGCGCCTGCAGCGAACCAAAATTCTTGACGACGTCAACGATGGAGACAGCGGCAACCATGGACACCGCCTCAGACGAGGGGCAGCAGTTCGGTAACGCCGTAGAGCTCTGCCAGGCATCGCACGCCCGGTGGAATGTGGGCAAATCTGACGGTTGACCGCGACCGGCTCGCGACCCGGAGCCAGCCGAGCATGACCGCTATGGCCGAGGAGTCGGCGTCGCCAACCTGCTTGAAATCGAATATCTGTTCTCCCGGCTGCAATGCAGCACGACCCGCTTCAAGCAGATTGCGCGCATTCGCCATGACCATCGGCACCTTGACCATGAGGCGTTGCGCCTCACGTTCGATCATTTCCCCGCAGCCTTGGCCGGGGTGCCCTCGAGCGACTTGTTCTTGGCTGCCACTGTCTTGATCAGGCCGTCGATGCCGCCATTGCGGATCTCCTGCCCGAACTGTTCACGGTAGTTGGTAACCAGGCTGATGCCCGCCACGTTCACGTCATAAACCTTCCAGCCAGCGTCCAGTTTCTCCAGGTTGTAGTCAAGCTGCACCGGCTTGTTGCCCGGCTGATCGACCTCGGTGCGCACCTGCACATCGCTGTCGCCAGGATTCATTCTGAACGGCTTGAAGATGACCCTCTGATTCTTGTAGCTGGTAAGCGCGTTGGAATAGGTGCGCACCAGCAGGGTCTTGAACTCGGCCGTCAGCTGCTGTTGCTGCTGCGGCGACGCCTTGCGCCATTCCTTGCCCACTGCAAGCGCCGTCATGTGCGCGAAATTGAAATGTGGAATCACCTTGGCGTCGACCAGTTCGATGGCCTTCCTGGAATCACCGTTCTGGATGTTCTTGTCCTGACGGACGATGTCCAGGACTTCTTCGGTGACGCGCTTGACCAGGACATCCGGCGCCTCCTGGGCAAGCACCAGAGTAGCGAACAGGGCAGCAAAAACAAGGACAATCAGTTTCTTCATCATGGTTCTCAGTCCAGTAGATCCTGCAGTCGCGGCGGGCTGCCATCAAAAATCTGGTTACGCCGGCGCTGGAGGTAAGCGTCGCGAACATAGGCGTATTTGTCGAGCGCCGCCTCCTCGACCACCTTGTCCGAAGGCAGCAGGCTGGCACGGACATCGACGTAGCCCAAGGCCACGAGGCTGTTGCGGGTGGCGACCGATTTGTTCAGCGTATACCAGGTCGGATCGGTATAGACATCGACGATCCAGCCGCCGGTGTCGCGCACCGTACGCGGCCCGATCAGCGGCCAGAACAGGAAGTTGCTATTGTCCCACCCCCAGACGGCCAGCGTCTGCCCAAAATCTTCATCATGCTTCTCGATACCGAGTTCACTGGCAACGTCGAAAAGGCCAAAGATGCCGACAGTCGAATTGATCAGCAGGCGACCAAGGTCGCTCCCGGCTTCTGCCAGTTTGCCCTGCAACGCGTTGTTCAGGACATTGCGAACATCGGTGATGTTGCCAAAGAAATCACCCACACCAGCCTTGGCGGGCAACGGGACGATGAAATCATAGGCCTGTGCAATGGGCTTGACGGCAACGGTGTCGAGGCCTTCATTGACTGCAAACATGGCGCGATTGAAGCCCTCGAGCGGATCGTATGCGGTGTCCGCGGCCGCTGGCGGACCAGCAAGCGCAATCATTCCGGCAACCAGACAAGCCAACCCGGCGCGGCGCTTCGATATCGTGAGAATGTCCGTCATTTCGTCTCCTGCCCTTCCGCAGCCTTGTTGAAAAGGAACTGGCTGATCAATTTCTCCAGAACTACCGCCGACTGTGTCTTGGTCACCGTATCGCCAGCCTTGAGCATTTTTTCGTCACCGCCAACATCAAAACCGATGAACTGCTCGCCAAGCAGGCCGGAGGTATAGATTGCCGCGAAGGTATCCTTGGGAAAGCGATAGCGCCCGTCGACATCCATGGTCACCACAGCCTCGTAAGTCGCCGGATCGAACCGGATATCGGATATCCTCCCGACCAGTACCCCCGCGCTTTTCACCGGCCCCCGAACCTTCAAGCCTCCGATATTATCAAATCGGGCATGCAAAACGTAAGTGTCGGACAAGCGCCCGGATGAAAGGTTGCCCACTTTCAGTGCCAGAAACAACAGGGCGGCAATACTGATCGCCACAAAAAAGCCCACCCAGAGGTCAAGTACGGTGCGGTTCATGATGTTCCCCGAAACATGAACGAAGTCAGAACGAAGTCCAGTGCCAGAATGGCCAGCGCGGAAGTCACCACCGTCCGCGTGATGGCACGCGAAACTCCCTCGGCCGTCGGCACGGAATCATAGCCTTCGAAAACGGCAATCAGCGAGACCGCGATGCCAAATACAAAACTCTTGATGACACCATTCCAGATATCGTAGCGAAAATCGACCCCGGATTGCATCTGCGACCAGAAAGCGCCGTCATCGACGCCAATGAACACGACGCCAATCAGCCAGCCGCCAAGGACGCCCATGGCGGAAAACAGTGCCGCCAGCAGCGGCATCGAGATTACGCCGCCCCAGAAGCGCGGCGCAACGACTCGGGCAATCGGATTGACCGCCATGATGTCCATCGCCTTCAGCTGCTCGGTCGCTTTCATCAGTCCAATTTCCGCGGTTACCGACGAGCCGGCACGCGACGCGAAGAGCAGCGCTGCGACGACCGGCCCGAGTTCGCGGGTCAACGACAGGGCGACGAGGACACCCAGCGCCTCGGTCGACCCATAGCGCTGCAGCGTTTCATAGCCCTGCAGGCCGAGTACCAGGCCGACGAACAACCCGGAAACCATGATGATCAGCAGCGACAGCACGCCGCTGAAATAGATCTCGCGCAAAGTCAGCGGCAGACGGCGGAACGACGGGCCCGAATACCTCAGCACGGCGACGAGGAAGCGCGCAGCGAAACCCAGACGCCAGATGCGGTCGACGACCGCGTGACCCAGTTTTCTGATTGAAGACAGCGACTCAGCCATGTGCGCGCCCGCCGAGAAATTCGCGCACGATTGTCGGCGCCGGATAGTCGAAGCGCACCGGCCCCGCCACTTCGGCATGGACGAACTGGTGAACGAACGGGTCGGTCGAGCCGCGGATTTCGTCCGGCGTCCCTTCGGCGACGATCCTGCCCTGAGACACAAAGTAGATGTAGTCGACGATCATCAACGACTCGTGGACGTCGTGCGTCACCATGATCGAGGTCGCGCCGAGCGCATCGTTCAGCCTTCGGATCAACTGGCCGATGACGCCCAGCGCGATCGGATCGAGCCCGGCGAAAGGCTCGTCGTACATCACCAGCATGGGATCGAGCGCGACGGCGCGGGCCAGCGCCACCCGCCGCGCCATGCCTCCGGACAGTTCGCCCGGCATCAGCGCGTGGGCGCCACGCAAGCCGACAGCTTCCAGCTTCATCAGCACCAGGTCGCGGATCATCTGCTCCGACAGGTCAGTGTGTTCGCGCAACGGAAACGCAACGTTGTCGAAGACCGTCATGTCGGTAAACAGGGCGCCGAACTGGAACAGCATGCCCATCTTGCGGCGCAGCGCGTAGAGTTCGGCATGCGACATCTCGCTGACGCGCTGGTCCGCCAGGCGCACCATGCCGCCGGTCGGCCGCAACTGGCCGCCGATGCAGCGCAAGAGCGTCGTCTTGCCGCAACCGGACCCACCCATGATGGCCACCACCTTGCCGCGTGGAATCCTCATGTTGATCCCCTGCAGCACTGGCCGCCCGTCATAGTTGAAATGCAGCTCCTGGATATCGACCAGAATGTCGTCCGACAAAATCGCCCCCCATGAATGCGAGCGGCGATATTATCAGAAGAGCTGCCGGTCGCCTCAGCATGGCATGGTTATAATCCCGCGAATGATTCCTCGCAAAGAACTGCGCCGCACCTTTGTCCAACAAGCCCCTGCTCCTCATTGTCGATGACGACCCGCTGATCAGCGACACATTGAGCTGTGCCTTTGCCGCAGACTTTGACGTCGTTACCAGCCACTCCCGCCCGCACTGCCTGGCGCTGCTCCGACAATTGCGCCAGACGCCGCCGCTGGCCCTGATCGATCTCGGGCTGCCACCCAAACCACATCGCCCGGATGAGGGCTTCGCGCTGATCGGCGACCTGCTGGCCCTGGCGCCGCAGATGAAGATCATCGTCCTCTCCGGCCAGAGTGGCGACGACAATGCCCTTCATGCGCGCACGCTGGGCGCCGTCGAGTTTGTTGGCAAGCCCTGCGATCCCGGCCATCTGTTGAACCTGCTGCACCAGGCGATGGCGTTTTCGTATGCCGCCGGCGAGGCTGCCAGCGAAGCGGGCCTGATCGGCGACAGCCTGCCGATGCAGCGCCTGCGCCTGCAGCTCGCCCAATACGCGAATCTCGCCTTTCCGGTCCTGATCGAAGGGGAATCGGGGAGCGGCAAGGACATTGTCGCCAGCCGCTGCCTGCACCAGATGACGGAGCGCCGACAGCAGCCGTTCCTCGCTCTCAACTGTGCGGCGATCTCGCCCAGCCTGCTCGAGCCGGCCCTCTTCGGCCACGCTCGTGGCGCCTTCACCGGAGCCGCTGCCGCCCGTGCCGGCTATTTCGAGGAGGCCGGCGCCGGCACGCTGTTCCTCGACGAAATCGGCGAACTGCCGTCCGATCTCCAACCCAAGTTGCTCCGCGTTCTCGAAAATGGCGAGTACCAGCGGGTTGGCGAAACCCAGACCCGGACTTCCCGGGCACGCATCGTCGCCGCCACCAATCGCGACCTGCGCCGTGAGATAAAGGCCGGGCGCTTCCGCGCTGATCTTTACCACCGGCTGTCGGTTTTCACGATCAGTGTCCCGCCGTTGCGCGACATGGACCGTGACCGCTTGCTGCTGCTTGACCATTTCCGCAAGGTCTATGCCGCGCAGGCCCGCTGCCAGCCCTTTGCGCTCGAACCGGCAGCCGAAGCGCTTTGGCTCGGCTACAGCTTCCCGGGCAATGTCCGCGAATTGCGCAACATCGTCATCCGGCTGACGGCACGTCGGCCTGGGCAAACAGTCACGACGGAGCAGTTACTGGCCGAATTCGACGCCTCCGACGAGGTTGACCGCACGCATCGTGGCGCGGTGGCCGAGAACAATCCCGGACAGCGCCTGCAGGCAGCCGTGAAACACCTGCAGACTGCGGCCGGAATCGACCTTGACGCGACGCTCGCTGCCTGGGAGCGCAGCTACATCGAAGCCGCCCTCGAGCTGTGCGGCGGCAATGTCAGCCGCGCCGCCCGGCGCCTCGGCATCAACCGCACCACCCTCTACAACCGCATGGAAAACTGGCATCGTTCATGAGCCTCTATCTTGAGCATTTCGGCCTGCGCGAGCCGCCTTTCCGCATCACGCCGCATACCGATTTCTTCTTTACCGGCGCCAATCGCGGCCCGACACTCGACGCGCTGATCTATGCGATCACCCAGGACGAGGGCATCGTCAAGGTCACCGGCGAGGTGGGCAGCGGCAAGACCATGCTCTGCCGAATGCTGCTGGAGCGCCTGCCAGCCGACGTCGAGTCGCTCTATCTCGCCAACCCGTCGCTGTCGCGCCATGAAATCCTTGGCGCCGTCGCCGACGAGCTGGGCATTCCTGCCGACGGCAAGACGACGCATTCAATGATCCGCACGCTGCAGGACACGCTGGTCGAGCGCTACGCCGCCGGCAAGCGGGTCGTCATCCTGATCGACGAAGCGCATGCCATGCCCGCGGAGTCGCTTGAGGAAATTCGCCTGCTCTCCAACCTCGAATCGAAAGCCACCAAGCTGCTGCAGATCGCGCTTTTCGCCCAGCCCGAACTCGACGAACGACTCGCCGCCAATGATATGCGCCAGTTGCGCGAACGCATCACCCAGCACTTCAACCTGGCGCCGCTCAAGGTCCCCGAAGTCGCCAGCTACATCGAATTCCGCCTGCGTGCCGCCGGCTATCATGGCCCCAACCCGTTTACCGGCCGCGCCGTCGAGATGATCGCCAGGATTTCCGAGGGCCTGTCACGGCGCATCAACATCATCGCCGACAAGGCGCTGCTCGCGGCCTATTCCAGCGGGTCGCATCAGGTCGATACGGCTGAGGTCAAGGTCGCCGAGCAGGATGCACGCTTTGCGCCGATCCAGCACAAGGCCGGCGGCCGGCATGTGCCCGCACTCAAGATCGCCATTGCGCTGTTGATGACGCTGGCAGTCGCCGCCCTTGCCGTTGCGCTGTGGCCAATACAACCGCCCGCCAGTCCCGCCACGGCGCTGCCAGCGCCCGAACCGGCTCAAGTGCCGGCACGAGGAAGCGCCGCCACGCCGCCAGCGACAAATCCCGCCCGCCCGACGGTGGAAGGCGGCGCCCTGATCGCCCAGCATGCAGCCCTCTACGCAGACTGGCTGGCCACAGCGGCCAGCGATCACTATTTCATCCAACTGACGGCCCGAAGCGGCAACCACACCGAAGACATCGAGAACTTTCTGGCCCGCGCCGGCCAGTGGCTCGAGCCGACAGAGTTGCGGGTCTACCGGACGGGAAGCCCGGAAAGCGGACAGATCGGCGTCATCTATGGCGACTACCCGACGCGGACGGCCGCGCTGGCCGCCGCGCGCGGCTTTCCCGAGGAAGTTCGCCGCATGCGCCCCTACCCGCGCCCGGTGAGCGCATTACAATGATCGCAAACCCAGCGGCTGCCCCATCCGCACCGAGACCAGCGGCATGTGCTAGCATGCCGGCAACTCCGAAGTATTGGACAACCCGCTCAAACGAAGGCTCTGTCGAATGAATCACGGTCTCCTCGCTACGGCCCTGTTGTCATTGATGCTTGCCGCCTGCCAGGCGCCGACGCCGCAGCAGCCGCTCGCCGGCCATCTCAGCACCGAGAGCGTCGCCCCCCAGGGCAGAGGTGAAATTCCCGCCCCGGTACAGGACTCGTTGGCTCTGCCCAGGCCGCGCGCGCTGCCAAAGGCGGAAACCTATAGCGTCGTCGTCAACAACGTGCAAGTACGCGACCTGCTCTTCGCCCTCTCACGCGACGCCAAAGTCAATGTCGATATCCACCCCGGCATCACCGGGACCGTTTCGCTCAACGCGATCAACCAGACACTGCCGCAACTGCTGACGCGCATCTCCAAGCAGGTGGACATGCGTTTCGAACTCGACGGCCCCAACCTCGCCGTGATGCCGGATTCGCCCTTCCTCAAGCATTACAAGGTCGATTACGTCAATATGTCGCGTACCGTGACCGGCACGGTATCGACCAACACTCAGATAAACACCAACCAGCCTGGCGGCCCCGGCGGGTCGGGCGCCTCGCCGGTCGCCAGCGGCTCCAGCAACGTCTCGAACACCTCGATCCAGAACAACTCGCGCAACATGTTTTGGGAACAACTCGAAAAGAACATCAAGGACATCCTGCACGAGACCGACAAGGTTTTCCCCGAGGGATCGAGCGAAACAATCATCGAGCAGGCCAACACCCAGACCGCGACCGGCGCCGCTGCCTTGCCGCAAGGCAGCGGCGCGCGCGCAGCGCAAGCCATCGCCAACGCGCTGCAGAGCAATCCCGCACCGGGCTCGGCAAGCCAGGCCACCGGCAACTCGGTCGTGCGCCGCAGCACTTTCCGCGAGGCCGCCGCAGTCATCATGAATCCTGAGAGCGGCGTCGTAACGGTTCGCGCAACTGCGCGCCAGCACGAAAAAGTCCAGGAGTTCATTGACCGCGTGATCACCTCTTCGCGGCGCCAGGTGCTGATCGAAGCAACCATCGTCGAAGTCCAGCTTGGCGAGGGCTACCAGCAAGGCATCAGTTGGGACAAGGTGCGCGCTGACGGCTCAACCAAGTTCGCAATCAAGCCAGCCTCGGTCAACAGTAACGTCGGCACTGCCGTATCACCCTTCACCATCAGCTTCAGCCAGCTGGGTGGCGCTTTCGACCTCGCCGGAATAGTCGAGCTCCTGCAAAGCTACGGAACCGCCAAGGTATTGTCCAGCCCACGCCTGTCAGTCATGAACAATCAGACTGCCCTGCTCAAGGTTGTCGAGAACTTTGTCTATTTCAACGTCAAGGCGGACACGACATCAACGGTCAATGTCGGCACCACGGTCGCCGTCACCACGACACCGCAGTCGGTATCGGTCGGCCTCGTCATGACCGTCACGCCACAGATCAGCGCCGGGGACGCGGTCATTCTCAACGTGCGACCGACCATATCGAGCATTTCCGAACTCAAGGAAGACCCGAACCCCAGCATCCCGGCCGGCGTGAAGAACTACGTGCCGCAAATCCGTACCCGTGAGATCGAATCCGTCATGCGCGTCACTAGCGGCGAGGTTGCCGTCCTCGGCGGACTGATGGAAGACGGAATCAACTGGAAAACCGGGCGCGTACCGCTCGTCGGCCAGATCCCGCTGATCGGCGAACTGTTCAACACGCGCAACAACGCGGCAACCAAGTCCGAACTGGTGATCTTCCTGCGCCCGATAATCATCAGGGATCCCAGCCTTAGCGGCGACTATTCCGGCTATCGCTCACAGCTCCCCGGTACGGATTTTTTCGAACAGACCCGTGAAGCTCAGCCCTTGAACAACTTCCCCGAACGTTAAGAGGCCGCGATGAGCCTTTTGATGGATGCCCTGAAACGCGCCGAGGCGAGCAAAGAGGCAGCGGCGCGGGCGGCCGGGCAGGTAGCAAAACCAGCGTCGACGGCAGACGGCCTGAGCCTGGAGCCGCTGTCGGTGGCCGCTTCAGGCGGTAGTTCGCTGCCCGAACTGGCTGCCCATATCGATGCGCTGGACGCTGATCTCGCGGCAACGGCCCTTCCGCCGCCAGCCCCGCGTCCGCCTCCGGCATCACCGCAGCCCGGGCTGTCGACGCCAAACCCGACCCCGAGAAACCTGCCCGAGCCCGAAAGAATCAACCTGGCGGCTGCGCGCAACGCGTTCGCCGCCAAGCAGCCGCCAAAGCCGTCGCGACTCCGGATGTGGCTGGCACTCGGCATGGTCGGAGTGGCGTTGGTCGGCATTGGCGCTTACGTCTGGTATCAGATTCAATCGATGAGCGGCACTTCCTTGACGCTGCCCGCTAGCACTCCCGCCCCGGTTGCCCAGCGTCCTGCCGCGCCGACGTCCGCCCCCGCCGCGCTGCCGGCGCTGCCGGCGCTGCCGCTAGCCAATTCAGCCCCGATTTCACCGTCGACCGCAACAGCGCCCGTCGCGGCAGCGCGGCCGGCCTTTTCCTCGCGCGCCGAGACGATCGAGGCTATGGCTGCGAGCGGGAAAGGCAACAACGCGCCGCAGATCCGCCTCACCCGCTCGCACCCCGAACCTGATGCCAATGTCGAAGCCGGCTATGCCAGCTTGCAGGGCAATCAGTTCGATGCGGCCCGCCGCGACTACGAACGCGCACTGAAGGCCGATCCCAACAACGTCGACGCGCTCCTGGCTCTGGCAGCCATTGCCCAGCGCCAGGGACGTTCCGCCGATGCCGACCGCTACCGGCAACGCGCGATCGATGCCGACCCGCGCGATCCCGCTGCCCAGGCGGCGAGCCTCGGCAGCAGTGCCAGCGGTGACCAGTTGGCCAACGAGAGCCGCCTGAAATCCCTGCTCGCCGCCCAGCCTGAATCGGGGCCGCTGAATTTTGCGCTGGGCAATCTCTATTCACGCCAGAGTCGCTGGTCCGAGGCGCAGCAAGTCTATTTCAATGCCGTGGCGGCCGATGCCGACAACCCGGATTACCTGTTCAATCTGGCCGTCAGCCTCGACCATCTGCGCCAACCCAAGCTTGCGGCCCAACACTATCGCTTGGCTCTCGACGCCGGCCAGCGGCGCCCGGCTGCGTTCGACCGCGAACGGGCAAGGCGCCGCCTGGCCGAACTCCAGCCGTGATCTCCCGCCGGTCATGAGCAACTCCACCACGCAGCGGCGCCCGCTGGGCCAGATTCTCATCAGCAAGGGGATCCTGTCCGAAGATCAGCTGCGTATCGCGCTGCTCGAACAGATGAAGGCAAACCAGCCGATCGGCAAGCTGCTGGTCTCGCTCGGCTTCGTCTCGGAGACTACGCTGCGCGAGGCGCTTTCCGAGAGTCTGGGCCGCCAGGGCATCGATCTCTCGAACGCCGTCGTCGATCCGCAGGCGCTGAAACTGGTGCCCCACGACATTGCCAAGCGCCACCACCTGTTGCCACTCGATTTCGATGCCGCCAACCACCGGCTGACCGTAGCGATCGCCGACATCGACAATATCGTCGGCCTCGACCGGGTGCGCGCCCTGCTCCCCGAAGACGTCGAGATCGATCCGCTGATCGCCGGCGAATCCGAAATCGACCGCGCCATCGACCAGTACTATGGTTACGAACTGTCGATCGACGGCATCCTGCAGGAAATCGAGACCGGTGAAATCGACTGGAAAAGCATCTCGACCACCGATGATGAATACAGCCAGCCGGTTGTCCGCCTGATCGATTCGATCCTCACCGATGCCGTCAAGCGCGATGCATCGGACATCCACTTCGAGCCCGAAGCCAATTTCCTGCGGATCCGCTATCGGATCGACGGCATGCTGCGGCAGATCCGCGCCCTGCACAAGTCCTACTGGCCGGCGATGACGGTCCGCATCAAGGTGCTGAGCGGCATGAACATCGCCGAGATGCGCGCGCCGCAGGATGGCCGCATCGGGCTCACCGTCTCCGGTCGCCAGGTCGATTTCCGCGTCGCCTGCCAGCCGACCATCAACGGCGAAAACATCGTGCTGCGCGTTCTCGACCGCCAGAAAGGCATCGTGCCGCTGGAGAATCTCGGCCTCGCCGAGGAGCATCTGCAGCGGCTGAAACTGATGATCGCCCGCCCCGAGGGGATCATCCTGGTCACCGGACCGACCGGCAGCGGCAAGACCACAACGCTTTATTCAGTGCTCAACCATATCAACTCCGAGGGCATCCACATCATGACCCTCGAAGACCCGGTCGAGTACCCAATGGCGCTGGTGCGCCAGACCTCCGTCGCCGAAACGGCCAAGCTCGATTTCGCCAACGGCATCCGCTCAATGATGCGCCAGGATCCGGACGTCATTCTGGTCGGCGAGATTCGCGACTCCGACACCGCCGACATGGCTTTCCGCGCTGCGATGACCGGGCATCAGGTCTATTCGACCCTGCACACCAACTCCGCCGTCGGCACCATCCCGCGCCTGCTCGACATCGGCGTCCTGCCCGACATCATGGCCGGCAACATCATCGGCATCGTCGCCCAGCGCCTGATTCGCCGCCTTTGCGACCATTGCAAGTCGCCCTATCATGCCGAGACGCACGAGATGCAACTGCTCGGCTCGCCGGCGTCCGGCCCGCGCCCGGTTCTCTTCCGCCCCACGGGTTGCGAGCGCTGCGACTTCCAGGGCTATCGCGGCCGCATCGCGATCATGGAGTTGCTGCGCATCGACGCCGGCATCGACGAGTTGATCGCCCGCCGCGCCACAACTCACGAAATCCGCACCCGGGCACTGGCGCAGGGCTTTATCACGCTGGCCGACGATGGCATGCGCCGGGTCCTCAACGGCACCACATCGCTCGAGGAACTCGGGCGCGTCATCGACCTTACCGACCGGATGTAGCCATGCTCTTCGACTACAAGGCGGTTAGCATGGAAGGGCGCACGGTATCAGGGAAAATCGATGCGCTCAACGTCGTCGATCTCGAATTGCGCCTCAAGCGCATGGACCTCGACCTGATTTCCGGCAGGCCAATCGCTCACCAAAGGCTGTTTGGCAGCCGGAAGGTTCCGCGTCCCGAACTCATCAACTTCTGCTTTCATCTGGACCAGCTTGCTCGCTCCGGCGTCCCGATTCTCGATGGCCTTGCCGACCTGCGCGACTCGATCGAGAACCCGCGCTTTCGCGAAGTCATCGCTGGCCTGATCGAAGGCATCGAAGGCGGCCAGACCCTCTCGCAGGCCATGGCCGACCATCCTGCCGTCTTCAGCAATGTCTTCGTCAGCCTGATCCGCGCCGGCGAAGCCAGCGGCGAGTTGCCCGAAGTATTGAGTGGCCTTTGCGAATCGCTGAAGTGGGAAGACGAACTCACATCGCACACCAAGAAGCTGCTGATGTACCCAGCGTTTGTCGGCACCATTGTCCTCGGCGCCACCGTGTTCCTGATGGTCTACATGGTGCCCCAGCTCAAGCAGTTCGTCAAAAACATGGGGCAGGCCCTGCCGCCGCAAACGCAACTGCTTTTCTTCATCTCCGACCTCCTGGTCGACTACTGGTGGCTGTTCCTGACGCTACCGGCGCTGGCCGTCATCGCCGCGCTATTGACACTGCACAGCAACCCGCTGGCGCGCCTCAGGCTTGATGGCATCAAGCTAACCATTCCCGTCTTCGGGCCGATTCTGAAGAAAATCATCCTGTCGCGCTTTGCCAGCACCTTTGCCATGCTTTACGCCGCCGGCATCCCAATCCTTGAATCGATCCGGACGACCCAGGATATCGTCGGCAACCGTGCGGTGCGAAAGGCGCTGGTCAGGGTCGAGCAATCGATTCGCGAGGGCCAGAACGTTGCCAGCGCCTTCCACAATGCCGGTTTGTTCCCCCCGCTCGTCGTACGCATGCTCCGCGTCGGCGAGAATACCGGCGGCCTGGACAAGTCGCTGCGCAACGTCAGCTATTTCTACAACCGCGACGTCAAGGAATCGGTCGACAAGGCCCAGACCCTGATCGAACCGATGCTGACCGTGTTCATGGGCATCCTGCTGGGCTGGATCATGCTATCGGTCATCGGACCGGTTTACGATGTCATCAGCAAGATAAAGACGTGAATCCCCGCCGCCTCCTCTACCTCGACAACCAACGCCTGACAGCCCATGCCTGGCAACGCGGAAAACTGGCAGCGGAAGGCGTGTTCGAGATGCGCTCCGAGGAATTCACCCGTTTCACGGACTACCTGCGCGCCCACCGCAACAGCCAGTTCCAGATGCTGGCCAATGTCGCCGAAGAGGGGCACCAGCTCGAAACGATTCCGTTCCTCCAGGGGGCCGACCGCAAGGCGCTGATCGCGCGCAGGCTAGGCCAGCATTTCAGCGGCTCCCCGCTGGCCACCGCAGTATCCCTCGGTTACGAGAAGGGCAAGCGAAAGAACGAGAAGCTGCTGCTCTCGGCGCTGACCAACCCGGTCCATTTCCAACCCTGGCTGAAATGCCTGCAGGAGGCAGATGCATCGCTGGCTGGCATCTACACGGTGGCACAACTGGGCGGCACTCTGCTGACGAAGCTGGTCAACCCGGAACCGCGCGCCCTGCTGCTGACTTTTCAGGACCGCTCGATTCGCGAAAGCTACCTGGTCGATGGCCAGCCCCTGTTCTCGCGCATGGCTCCGCTCTTTGACAGCAGCATCGCCGGCGTTGCCTCCCGCTTTGCCTCCGAGGCCGTCAAGCTCCAGCAGTACCTGGTCACCCAGCGTCTGGTCGGGCGCAACGACAGCCTGCCGGTCTATGTCCTGGCGCATCCGCAGGCGATTCTCGCCGTCCGCCAGGCCTGCAGTGATGTCCCGAGCCTCGCTTTCGAAATCGTTGACAACCACCAGGCAGCCCACCGGATCGGCCTCAAAAGCCTGCCTGATGACAGCAGCAGCGAACTGCTGTTCCTTCATCTGCTGGCAACCAACGCCCCGCGCCAGCAATTTGCCGGCGAGGCCCTCCGGCACGATTTCCACATTTCGCAGATTCGTTACGGACTGCTCGGGCTTGGCGCCGCCACTCTGATTGGCGGACTGCTGTTCGCCGCCATACAGGTCTATGACGCCTACAGCATGCGCCAGGAAGCACAGATTCTGGCGCTCAGCGAAGCGGACCTCAACTGGCGTTACCAGGAAATCTCCGCAACTTTCCCGCAACTCGGCATCGACAACGAAACCCTGCGCCGCATCACCGATCGCCAGACCGAATTGTCGAAGAAACAGCGGCTCCCGGATGATGCCTACCGTCTGGTCAGCCGCGCCATGAACGAGGCGCCGAACATTCATCTCGAAGCACTTGACTGGTCGCTTGGGGACAACATGCAGGCAACCGGGGCGCCGCTCCCCGGAAAAGCAGTGACGCTACCGGATGGCAAGGCCGAAACAATCACCTTGCGCGGCACCATTCGCCTCGGGCCAACCGCGACAGCTCGGCAGACACTGGCCACCTTCGAGCATTTTGTCGAGATATTGCGGGGCGACCGCGACAGCGACGTCACCGTCCTCCAGCAACCTTTCGAAATCGAATCGGGGCGCGCTCTCCGCGGCGGCGACATCGAGAATGAAAGCGCCCAGCCGCGCCAGTTTACGATCCAGGTCGTGCGAAAGCCGAGCTCATGAAATTTGTGTCAGGCGACGTTGGCAAGCTTCAGTGGGTTGCTCTGCTCACCGTGGTACTGATCGCCATCGCGATTGCCGCCGGCATCTGGAGTGCCAGCGGCGTCCGTCAGGCACGGGCCGAGCGCGATGCCGTTGCCACGCGCAAGATTGAGATCGAGCGACGCCTCGGCCGGGTGCGCACCGAAGAGCAGGAGATCAAGGCACGCACACAGCAGTTTCAGCAGATGGAGATAGCCGGCATCATCGGGCAGGAAAAGCGGCTCGACTGGACCGAACTTCTGCGCGACCTGCAGCGGCAGTTGCGGCTGCCCGGCATGAACTACGAATTCGGGCCCCAGATTCCGCTGGACAGCATTCCCGGCGCCGGCTACGCCTATCACAGCAGCCAGTTGAAGATCCAGTTACGGGTGCTCCATGAAGAGGACCTGCTCAGCTTCGTTTCACAACTGCAGAAACAGGCCAAGGCGGTGGTCCTGTTGCATGGCTGCAAGCTTTCCCGCCTGCCTGGCGCAAGCCCGGTCGGAGATGCCGCCCAACTGGTAGGCGAGTGCACCATGGAGTGGGTCACCGTGCGCCGCGCCACCGGGACAAAACAGCCATGAAACGCCATCTCCCCATCGTCCTGCTGGCATTTGCCACGCTGCCGGCATGGCCGCAGAGCGAACCGCTGGGTCGCCTGTTCTTTTCCCCACAGCAGCGCGCAGCGCTGGACCGTGAGCGCCAGCTCGGAACCAGCCAGCGCCCTACCGGCATCGATGGCGATGCGAGCTACACATTCAACGGCGAGGTCCGCCGCAGCACTGGCAAGAACACCCGCTGGATCAATGGCGAACCGCAAACGGCTGGCGGGCGCAGCCCCGGCGTTCCCGCCGGCGACACCTTTCACCCGAGCACCGGAGAGCATGACAGCCTGCTGGGAGGCGGCAGGATCATCATCAAGCGCAAATCATCGACGCCATGAAGCACCAGCGGATCAGGGAGAGGAAGAGGGAGTCCGGCATCGCGCTTGTCCTGCTGCTGGTTGTCCTGATTCTTGCCGGAGCCTTCGCCTTCTACAGGAGTGCCAGCATCGGTACGGGCCGCGCCGAGCAGGAAGCCAGAATGGTCGCCGCGCTGGGCCGCGCCAAGGAAGCGCTGATTGCCCGCGCCGTGACCGATGCCAATCGCCCCGGCAGTCTGCCGTGCCCCGATCTGATCACCAACAGCAGTGGTCTCAGCAATATTCCGGGCGATGGCAAGGCGGACATGTTCACCATGACCCAATGCCCGAGTTACGTCGGCTGGCTACCCTGGGTGACGCTCGACCTCCCCGAACTGACCGACGATACCGGCACGCGCCTGTGGTACGCGCTGGCGCCGGAACTGCGCGATGACGACAGCGCGCAACCGATCAACAGCGACCGTGCGCTGTCCCTGTCGCTGGACGGCGTGGCTGACATCGCCGCCGTCATCATTGCGCCAAGGGCAGCCATCGGCAGCCAGACGCGGCCATCCAGCAACATGGCGGACTATCTCGATGGCCAGAATGGCAATGGCGACGACCGCAGCTACGTTTCCGGCCCGCAAGGCCCGGCCTTCAACGACATGGTCGTCGCCATCACCCGCCAGGAACTGATGGCGGCCGTCGAGAAGCGGGTTGCCGGCGAGGTCAAGACCTGCCTGGAGCAACACGCCGCCAGCGCAGCGAATACCGAGCACACTTACCCATGGCCGGCGCCACTGTCGAACAACACTTTCCGTGGAATCGCGGGCAGCCTTTTCGGGAAAGTTCCGGCAACACAGCCGGGGTCAGGCCTCGAGAGTCTGCTGCAGAAATCCACGAGCGCGCTGGCTGCTGCGAAAACCGCCCTTGCTGGTGCGTCGACCGCGAATGACCAGATGGCGGCACTTCTCGTCATCAGCGATGCCACCATCTATGCCAGCGCCCTTTACGACAGGCTGTATGGCGTCGCCAGCACACTCGCGGCCGTCGCGGGGAGCACCCAGACAGCATTTGGCAAGCTTGATACCGACATCAACAACGCCGCCGCCAACAATCGCATCAGCGCTACCGAAAGGACAAACCTCCGGACCGATGCGATCGCGGTCAAGTCCAACCTGAGCGCCCTGCAAGCCGCCCTCGTCGATAGCGGCATCGACCCTTTCCCGGGAGAGCTACTGGCGCAGAACGCGCTACTGCAACAAAGAATCGCCACCGCGACCAACGCCCCGACCGCAGCCAATTTCACGGCCCTTGGGAAGCAGGCCACGGTTCTCTCCGATCTCTTTGGGCGAAGCGCAACGCCGAATCCGGACATAACCACCGCCCTGACCAATGCGCTGAACGCTGCCGCCGCAACAGTCACCGCCGCCGCCAGTGCCGCTGCCCCACCCACGGATGCCGCGCGAGTCAATGCTGCCATCAGCGCAGCGCAATCACTGGTCAATGCCGACAACAGCCTTCGCGCCACCATAGCCGCCAGCCGCGTCAACCTCCATGCAAGCGAGATCAGCGTCCGGGCGGACCAGCTTTCGGGCTTGCTGTCTGCCGTCGTTGCCAATCCCGGCACCACGACCGCCACGGCGCTCGCCGTCGGATTCAGGGACTTGCAGTCGGCCGCAACCACGCTAACCACCGCTTCGAGCCCGGTCGCCACAGCCCGTGCCACAGTGTTGAATGCTCTGTCCAATGCCCTGAGTGCCGCCCAGGCGGCCAACGATTTCACTCTCATCCAGTCAACCGCAAGTGCGGCCATCGCCTCAGCCAATGCGCTGGCGACCGCTATCGCGGGAAACGGCGACAACGTCGCCAGGGAAAGCCTCGCGGTGGCGGCAACCCAGTACCTTGCTGCCCAGGCGACTTTCAACGCCGTGCCCGTGCCGCCGACAACGCAGGCCGCGATGGTTCCCTTCGCGCGTGCCGTGCAGGACCCGGCGGCAGATATCGCCTATTGGGCAGCGATCACTGCCAGCAATGCGACAAGTATTGCGACGCTTGCCAGAAAATCCCCGTCGGCGTCATCCGAGAACAGCAACTCGGCGTATTACGCAGCCGATCAAGTCGTTTCCGGGATCTCCGGCTCGGGCGGGGCACAGGCGTTGCTCCAGGCTTATATCGATGCCCCGACCAGTTCCAGCAAGCAGGCGGCCGCGACCGCCGCGCTGAATACGACGCTGGCGCAAACCGGCACGCTGCTCAACAACGCCAGTGCGCTCGACAGTGGACTCGACAGCGGCAGCGCCGAAGCGATGCCGACGGTCTGGTACGGCAGCGCCTGTGCCTTCCTGCAGCCGGCGAGCGGCAGCAGTTCATGGTGGACCGCCAACAACTGGGCCAATACCACGTTCTACCAGATCAGCGACCGCGTCCGCGCGCCGGCCTCCCCTGGAACACTGACGGTAAATGGCAGTGGCGCTTATCGCGTTGTCGCCGTCAGCGCGGGCCGTGTTATCGGCACGCAAAACCGTGGCACAAGGACCACCGCCAATTTCCTCGAAGGCATCAATGCCGACACCTCGCGCGACGGGGATGCCAAGAACCCGGTCACCGTGTTTGCGAATGCCCCGGTATCCGGTACATTCAACGACCGACTCGGTTACTGATCGGCATCCGCAACCATGAGATTGCAAACACCCGTGTTTCCGCGCCACAAACAGGGTTTCACGCTGGTCGAACTGGCGATTGTCCTGGTCATCGTCGCCTTGCTCACCAGCGGATTGCTGCTCGGCGTTTCCGCGCAGCGCAATGCTGCGGAGAACGTCGATGCCCAGCGCCAACTGGAGAACATTCGCGAAACGCTGATCGGCTTCGCCCTGACCCGTGGCCGCCTGCCCTGCCCGGCCCTCTCAAACCTGGTCAGCGGCGACGCCAATGCCGGCCTCGAGAACTGCGCCCAACCGCATGGTGTGCTGCCTTGGGTCACACTGGGCCTGCCGGAACTCGACCCATGGGGACGCCGCTTTACCTACTATGCCCACAGCAACTTCACTGCTCCCGTCCCCAGCGGGGCATTAGCCAGCTTCACCCTCGACACCCTCGGCAACGCCAATATCAAGGCCAACGGCAGCAGCGGCGGCAATGTGGCATCCGACCTGCCGGCAGTCGTCGTCAGTCACGGCAGCCGCGGAACTGGCGCGTACCTGCCGAGCGGCGTGCAACTGCCCGGTGCGGTGGGCGATGAGGCGGAAAATGCCGATGCCGACCTGACTTTCATCTCCCGCACGCAGGACGGCAGTTTTGACGACCTGGTCACCTGGGTTGTCCCGAGCATCCTCAAGTCGAAGATGGTGGCAGCAGGGCGACTGCCGTGACCGACTAGGCTGCCTCTTCCTTCGGGTCGCGCGCCATCAGCAGTTCGAGCGCCTCGCCGGCGCCGACTCGGCCGTCGAGAACGGCAGCGATGGCCCTGGAGATAGGCATGTCGACGTTGAGTTTTGCCGCCAGGCTCTCCACTTCGCGGGCGGTATGGACGCCCTCGGCAACGTGCCCGAGTTCCTCCAGGATCTGCGGCAGTGCCCTGTTTTCCGCGAGAGCCAGGCCGACGCGCCGGTTGCGCGAGAGATCGCCGGTACAAGTCAGGATCAGGTCGCCCATACCAGCCAGACCCATGAAGGTGTCGCGGTGGGCGCCGAGGGCCATGCCAAGGCGTGCAATCTCTGCCAGGCCACGCGTCATCAGCGCGGCCCGTGAGTTGAGCCCGAGTCCGAGTCCGTCGCAAACGCCGGTGGCAATGGCCATGACGTTCTTGACGGCGCCGCCGACTTCGACACCGATCAAGTCGTCGTTGGCATAAACACGCAGACGCCGGGTGTGCAACTGGCGCGCGGTTTCCATGGCAAACTGGTGATCGTTGGCCGCCAGCGTCACTGCCGTCGGTTGCCCGCTGGCGACTTCCTCGGCAAAACTCGGCCCGGAAAATGCCCCGCAGATGGCCTGCGGGCCGAGCACCTCGGCCACCACCTGATGTGGCAGCTTCCCGGTCCCTGCTTCGAAGCCTTTACAGACCCACAACAGGGGCAGCTGACAAGCGAGTTCCTTGAGCCGCTCGACAGTCGGACGCAGACCGGCGATCGGGGTCGCTATGACCAGAAGTTCGGCAGCGGAAACCGCAGCGGCGAAATCGGTCTCCACACGCACGGAGTCCGCAAGCCTGTGGCCGGGAAAGAAGCGGTGGTTTTCGCGGCATTTCAGCAGGTCGACCGCAACATCCGCCTCGCGCGACCAGAGGGTAACCTCGTGTTTGCCAGCAAAGGCGATGGCCAGCGCCGTGCCCCAGGCCCCGGCGCCAAGCAATGTGATCCTCACAAGCCCCAGACCTGGGTCGAGCGCACGTAACCGGTTACGCCGTCGCGATGACGAACCTTGGCCCAACCAGGAGTTGCAGCCTCAAGAAAGTCCACCACGACCCACTTGTCGAGTTCGCCAACAACCGGCGCATCTGGCTTGGGGAACTGCCTGATCTCGGCGAGTTGTGCGATGACCATTAAGGTGCGGCGCTCCCCAATAGCTTGCGCCTCGATCCAGGCCATGGAACCTTCCGCATCACGTACCTTGAACCAGCCCTCGACACGCACCACCACCTCGACCGGCGTTTGCGCCCGGATCAGGTAGAGCTTCTTGCCCTTCTGCGATGGCGAGTCGTAAAGAATCGCCGCCGGCACCTCGACCGACCGATAGTCAAGGGCCAGCGCCGCACCGGCGGCGCCGATCAGGGCAAGGGCTGCAATGGCCTGGCGCCACATGCTCACACCTTATTGAATCGTGACTTCGGTCGGGTGCGGGGCTGCCGCCTGTTCCTGCAAACGCTGCATGTACATGGCCTCGAAATTCACCGGCTGCAGGACGATCGGCGCGAAGCCGGCGCGGGTCACGGCGTCGGAAACCGCTTCCCGAGCATACGGGAACAGGATGTTCGGGCAGGCAACGGCAACCAAGGGTTCGATCTGCTCATTGGGCACGTTCAAGATGCGGAAGATGCCACCCTGGCCGATTTCAACGAGGAACACTGCCTTTTCCTGCATCTTCGCGGTAACCGTCACGGTGAGCACTACTTCATAGACGCCCTCGCCAATTGCCCTGCCGCTCGTGCCCAGCTGAATCTCGATCTGTGGCGCCTCGCGCTCGAGGAAGATCTCCGGTGCATGCGGCACTTCAACGGAAAGGTCCTTGACGTAAAGTTTCTCGATGCCGAACACCGGCTGTTCGTTTTGTTCCATGATTCTCTTTCAGGTAATAAATCGGTTTCAGGATCCGTCGAGGAGCGGTCGCAACCTGCCCGCGCTGTCGAGGGCACTGAGTTCATCGAAGCCACCGACATGAGTATCGCCGATGTAAATCTGTGGCACCGTCCGGCGCCGGGTCTTGCGCATCATCTCTTCGCGGCGCCCTGAGTCGACATCGATGCGTACCTCCTCGATCTCGGTCACACCACGCGCCTTGAGCAGTTGCTTCGCCCTTATGCAATAAGGGCAGACCGCAGTGGTGTACATCAGGACGCGAGCACTCATCTGCTGCGAGTTCCCTTTCTGATCGGATAACCCGCCCCTACCCAAGCATCGATGCCGCCCGCGAGATTATGCACCTTGGCAAATCCAAGCTTCTCAAGTTCACCGCAGGCCTTGCCGGCGCGCACACCTGATGCACAGCAGACAATCACCGGCTTGTCCTTGAAGCGCTCGATTTCGTTGATGCGGTCGGCAAGCTTGGCCAGCGGAACATTCCTGGCGTCCGGCAAATGGCCAGCGGCGAACTCTTCGGTTTCGCGCACGTCGATGACCTGGGCATCCTCGCGATTGATCAGCAGGGTCGCCGTCGCCGGATTGACATCTTTCGCCCCAGAACCCACGAGTAGCGGGAAGACCAGGGCGAGACCACTGACCACGACGAGGCCGATGAGCAGAATGTTCTGGTTGATGAACTCCATCGGCACTTAGTTTTTCTCCGTGCCGCAAAAGACTTCGCGCATCATGCCCACAAGCAGCAGGGTGCGCTGGTCGCCCACCCGGTAATAGACACGGTTGGCATCCTTGCGCGTGACCAGAACGTCTTTTTCGCGCAGGATAGCCAGATGCTGGGAGATATTGCTCTGCGAGGTCCCGACGGCGGCCACAATTTCCTGCACGCAGGCCTCCTGATCGCCAATCACGCAAAGGATCTTCAGGCGCAACGGGTGCGCAATGGACTTCAGCGCACGGGCCGCCATCTCGATGTGTTCCTGCTTGTCGATCAGGCTGAAGGTAGGTTGTTCCAAGATGAAACCCCGATATCGGATAATGCGCCATTATAAAATAACGTCTTGCGTTTCGCAGACCTTAATCGACGCCAAGGCGGTCTCGGGCATGAATCAGTTTCCATCAAGAGGGCCCGCAGTAATCTCCCCGCACTCACGAATGCCATTGCCGAAGCAACCGCCGCGGAATGAATTGCCCGCCAGCGTGCGTAGCAAGACCCCGGCATTGCCGATGCCGCTGGCGGCGGTGTTCATCTTCGCAGCACTCCTGGGGTCGCCCTCGGGTTACGCCCAACCGGCTCGGGACAAGGCCAGAGCAGCTCCCGCATCGCCGGAAATTACCGAAAGACAAGCCGATCTGAGCGAATTGCGCCAACGTATCGAAAGCCTGCGCAAGGATCTCTCGGTCAGCGAAGAGAACAAGGCAAGCGCAGCCGACCGACTCGGCGAATCGGAACGGCAGATCTCCCGCCTGCAGCGCGAACTGCATGATCTGGGCGGCCAGCGCGGTCAACTGCAGAAGAAGCTGCAAGACCTCGAACAGCAGTCGAAGGAACTCTCGGTGACGCTAACGCAACAACAGGGTCAATTGGAAAAGCTGCTCTACAAGCAGTATCTGCGTGGCACGCCTGATTCGCTGCAACTCCAGCTCAACGGGGACGATCCGAACCAGATGGCGCGCGACCTTTACTATCTGTCGGCAATCGCACTGACCCGCGCCGAGTTGATGGGTGAGGTCAGTGCCACACTCGGCAAGAAGAAGGCGCTGGTTGTTGACATCAAGGAACGCGCTGACGAACTGAGGGAAATCGAGGCGCAGCAGCAACGACGCCATGCCGAATTGCAGAAGCAGCGTGAAGAGCGCAATGCCCTATACACCCAGGTTTCGGACAAGGTGAACGCCCAGCGCAAGCAAATCGGCTTCCTCCAGCAAGATGAACGGCGGCTGACCGAACTGATCGACCGTCTCTCCAAAATCCTCGCCACCCAGGCGGCCAAGGCCGCACGCGAGGCGGAAGCAGCACGGGCACGGGCCACCGAGGCAGCCCGCATCGCCGAGGCAGCACGGCTGAAGGAGAAGGAAAAGCCACGGTCACGCCCGAGCGAGGAGGCGCGGGAAGCGCCGCGCCCGGCACCAACCAGCGAACCTGTACGGCCCAAAGCGGTCGAATCCGAGAGCCGTTACGAACCTGTCGCCAGCGACGGCAGTTTCGCGCGGCAGAAGGGAAACCTGCGCCTGCCCGTCCGTGGCTCGGTGTCCGGGCGCTTCGGCAGCCCGCGCGAAGGTGGCGGCACTTGGCGCGGGCTGTTCATCAAGGCGGGCGTCGGCAGCGACGTCAAGGCCATAGCCGGCGGCCGGGTGGTCTTCGCGGAATGGATGCGTGGATTTGGCAATCTCCTGATCGTCGACCACGGCGATTCGTATCTTTCGATCTACGGCAACAACGACTCGCTGCTCAAACAGGTCGGGCAGTCGGTCAAGGGCGGGGAAACGGTAGCCACCGTGGGCAATAGCGGAGGCAATCCGGATTCCGGTTTATACTTCGAACTCCGCCACCAGGGGCAACCGATCGACCCGATGAAATGGGCAAGTTTGAAATGAGCAAAGTGAAAACTATCAGCCTCACATTGGGTGGCTTCGTTGCCGGCGCGCTAATCAGCCTGCACATCCCGGCACTCGCCGACAAGGATGTCAAGGCCGGGCTTCCGATCGACGAACTGCGCACCTTTGCCGAGGTCTACAGCGCGATCAAGCAAGGCTATGTCGAGCCGGTCGAAGACAAGACAATGATCAACAATGCCATCTCCGGCATGCTGTCCAACCTCGACCCGCACTCCTCGTATCTCGACGCCGACGCGTTCAAGGATCTGCAGGTCGGCACTCAAGGCGAATTTGGCGGACTGGGGATCGAGGTCGGCATGGAGGACGGGTTGGTCAAAGTCGTATCCCCAATCGAGGATACGCCAGCCTACCGGGCGGGCGTCAAATCTGGAGATCTGATCTTCAAGCTCGACGACGCGCCGGTCAAGGGTCTGACACTGAACGAAGCAGTCAAGAAGATGCGCGGCAAGCCGAAGACACCGATCAGGATTTCGATCCTGCGCAAGGGCGAAACCAAGCCGATCGAACTGACGCTGATCCGCGAAGTAATCAAGGTCCAGAGCGTCAAGTCAAAGCTGGTCGAGCCAGGCTATGGCTGGGTCCGCATCACGCAATTCCAGGAGAACACCGTGGCCGACCTGGCCAAGGCGCTCTCCGGGCTCTACAAGCAGGGCAATCTGCAAGGGCTGGTGCTCGATCTGCGCAATGACCCTGGCGGCCTGCTCAACAGTGCAATTGGCGTTTCGGCCGCCTTCCTGCCCCCCGATGTCAAGATCGTATCGACCGACGGCCGGACGCCGGACGCCAAGCAGGAGTTCCTCGCCCGGCCACAGGACTATCTGCGCGGCACCCGTGAAGATCCGCTGAAAACCATCCCGGTCGAAGCCAAGAAGGTGCCGATGGTAGTATTGGTCAATAGTGGGTCGGCTTCGGCTTCCGAGATCGTCGCCGGGGCGCTGCAAGACTACAAGCGCGGCGTCATTCTAGGCACCCAGACCTTCGGCAAAGGCTCAGTCCAGTCGGTTGTTCCGCTGCCGGGCAACACGGCCATCAAGCTGACCACCGCCCGCTATTACACGCCGGACGGACGTTCGATCCAGGCGAAGGGTATCGTACCGGACATCCTCGTCGAGGAAACGCCGAACGGCGGCAGCGGCAGCGCCCGCGTCCGCGAGTCCGACCTCGATCGACACTTGGTCAACGACCGCGAGAAGGAAGCGGCCAAGGAAGCGCAGAAGCCTCAGCCCAAGCCGGCAAACAAGCCGGCCAAGGAAAAGGAGAAGGGAAACAAGGACGAACCGGACGAAGAAATGGCGGCGCGCCTCGAGTATGCCAGCAAGAGCGACCATCAGTTCCAGCAGGCCGTGAACCTTCTCAAGGGATTGAAGATCATGCAGAACAAGGTCCAATAGGTGACTCATCGGAGGCGTGATGAACAGCGGAGACCTCAAAAAGAAACGGGAGATACTGTTTGCCAGGTTTCCGCCCGGCCAGGTGCCGGAAGCGGCCAACGACCTCGAGCATATCGCCGAAATCGACGTCCAGCCGAAATTCGAGAAGCGCGCACTGGCCGTCAGTTATGATCTGTCGGTGCACACGCTACGCGAACTCGACGAGCACCTCATCGACCGCGGCTATCATCTCGACAACACGCTGATGAGCAAACTGACCCGGGCGCTGGTCTACTACGTCGAGGACACCCAACTCCACAACATGGCCGCCCCCGAAAAACGTCTCAAACGCTCGGCGCAGGAAGCCTATGTCCACGCCTGGGAGCATCATCCGCATGGCGACCACGACGATACCCCACCGGAGTGGCGCGAATACAAGTGACCGATGAGCAGCTCTTAAGATACAGTCGCCATATCCTGCTCGACGCCCTCGGTATTGAAGGCCAGGAACGCATTCTCGGCGCCCACGCTCTGGTCGTCGGCGCAGGCGGATTGGGTTCTCCCGCCACTCTCTACCTCGCCTCGGCGGGTGTCGGAAAAATCACGCTGGTCGATAACGATCGCGTCGATTTCACCAACCTGCAACGCCAGATTCTCCATACGCAAGACCGTGTCGGCATGGCCAAGGTGGAGTCTGGCCGCCAGGCGCTGGCCGCGATCAACCCGGACATCGTAATCGTTCCCCTGCAGCAAAGACTGGCCGGTGCTGAACTGGATTCGCTGGTAGCAACTGCCGATGTCGTCCTCGACTGCAGCGACAACTTTGCCACCCGCCACGCTATCAACCGCGCCTGCGTGCGCCACCGGAAGCCACTGGTTTCCGGCGCCGCGATCCGTTTCGACGGCCAGATCAGCGTCTATGACCTGCGCAGCGAAGATTCGCCGTGCTACCACTGCCTGTTTCCGGAAGGCGAGGATGCCGAGGAACTGCGTTGCGCGGTGATGGGGGTTTTTGCCCCCTTGACCGGCATCATCGGCACCATGCAGGCAGCGGAGGCCCTGAAGCTGGTCGCCGGTATCGGTGAGAGCCTGACCGGACGCCTGCTGCTGCTCGACACGCTCGAGATGGAATGGCGCACAGTGAAATTCAGGAAGGATGCCGGCTGTGCGATCTGTGGCCCTCACGGAGACCGGAGCTATGCGAACAGCACTTGCCGTTCGGCGCAGTTCGCAGCGAAACTCTGATCAGCCCGCCGGGTTTGTGATCCCCTTGGCAGGGCGCCAAGACAAACAGTAGCGCATCGACCGCGCCTTCGTGCCCCCGGAGCCAATGGCCATTCAGTTTGAGTCCGGCTTCAGCGTCCTCGTTCTTGATGCCCCACCGGTCGAGTTCTGCGACCGACCCCCTTGACTCGCGGTGGATTCAAGTCCGAGCACTCCTGAACTGTTCCGGAGGTCGAGTTGAATACCTTCAGGGCAGCCGGAAAGCAAGTGTTAGTATCAACTTCACAGGGGGTTTTCGGAGAGGTTTTTCAAAAATGTACGATCATTGCGTTGTAAGGACGCGCATTCCCAATGCCTGCACGCCTCTGGCGGCGACCGGGGCGGTCTTTACAAACCGGGGGCTACGTAGCATCATGGCCCGATCTAAACGGCATCTGACGCGCAACCAATGTCCGCCTCACCCCTAACTAGCCCCCTGAGCGGTCTGGCCCGCGCCCTGGTCCAAGCAGGACGCCTCAAGGAGGCGGAGGCGGAGCAACTGATCAGCCAGGCAAATCACGAAAAGCGCTCGCTGATCGAACAGATCCTCGCCAGCCAGAAAATCTCGTCGATTGATCTTGCTCGTTTTGTCGCCGAAACCTTCGGTTATCCACTCCTTGATCTGGCCGTTTTCGATGAAGCGCATGTTCCGGTCAATGCCATCGACCGCAAGCTGCTAGCTGCCCACCGCGTCATTCCTTTGAACAGACGGGGAAATCGACTCTCCGTTGCGATTGCCGACCCGACCAATCTCCGGGCGCTGGATGAAATCCGCTTTCAAACCGGCTTGGGCGTTGACCCCATCGTTGTCGAACACCCGAAGCTGATGCCGCTGGTCACCAAGTATGCGGAGTCTGCCGAAGATACCCTCCGGAATCTCACCACCGACGACATCAATCTCGATTTCCTTGACGAGGAAACAGCCGGCAAGACGGATGATGCGGCATCCCAGGAGATCGACGACGCACCGGTGGTCAAGTTCATTCAGAAGATGCTGCTGGACGCGATCAATGATGGCGCCTCCGACGTCCATTTCGAGCCCTACGAGAAGTTCTACAGAATTCGTGTCCGCGTAGATGGTGTCTTGCGCGAGGTTGCGACCCCACCCCTGGCGATCAAGGACAAGATAGCGTCACGGATCAAGGTTATCTCCCGGCTGAACATTGCGGAAAAACGGGTTCCGCAGGATGGCCGGATGAAGCTGGTGCTCTCGAGAAATCGAGCCATCGATTTCCGGGTCAGCACCCTGCCGACACTGCAGGGTGAAAAGATCGTGATGCGGATCCTGGATCCGACCTCGGCGACGCTCGGGATCGAGGCACTCGGATATGAACCCGAACAGAAGGCGGTACTGCTCGACGCGATCAATCGCCCCTACGGGATGGTCTTGGTGACCGGCCCGACGGGCTCCGGGAAAACCGTGTCTCTCTATACCTGCCTCAACATCCTGAACAAGGACGGAGTCAATATCTCGACTGCCGAGGACCCGGCCGAAATCAATCTGGCCGGCATCAATCAGGTCAACGTGGACGACAAGGCGGGATTGACGTTTGCGGTGGCCCTTCGAGCCTTCCTGCGCCAGGATCCGGACATCATCATGGTCGGCGAGGTTCGCGACCTGGAAACTGCCGAAATCGCCATCAAAGCTGCCCAAACCGGGCACATGGTCATGTCGACGCTGCATACAAACGACGCGCCGGCAACGCTGACCCGCCTGATGAACATGGGCGTGCCGACTTTCAACATTGCGTCGAGCATTCTGCTCATCACCGCCCAACGCCTGGCACGCCGCCTGTGCTCCTGCAAGAAACCGATCGAAGTGCCGAGCAAGACGCTCCTCGAGGCAGGTTTCATCGAGGCGGATATTGACCGTTCATGGACCCTGTTTGGCCCGGGAAGTTGCGAGCGTTGCAAGGGTACCGGCTACAAGGGGCGCGTCGGCATCTATCAGGTCATGCCGATTTCCGAGGCCATGCAGCGACTGATCATGAGCGGGGCAGGGGAAATGGATCTGGCTCAACAGGCAAAGCGCGAAGGCGTGAAAAATCTGCGCGAATCCGGCCTGCTCAAGGTCAAGCAGGGACTGACCTCGCTCGACGAGGTTCTGAGCACAACCAATGCATAACTGGGAAGGATAACGGATGGCCACCGCCACAAGAACAAAGACCCTCGCAGCCAAGGAAGTTACCTACGTCTGGGAAGGAAAGAACCGGGAAGGCAAATCGATTCGCGGCGAAATGCGCGCCGCGAGCGAGGCAGTGGTTCAGACCAGCCTGCGCCGCCAGGGCGTGATGAATGCCCGGGTGAAAAAAGCACGGTTCAAGGTCGGCGGCTCGGTCAGCGAAAAGGATATCTCACTTTTTACCCGCCAGCTCGCGACGATGATGAAAGCCGGGGTGCCCCTGCTCCAGTCTTTCGATATTGTCGGTCGCGGTCACGCCAACGGTGCGGTTGCCAAACTGCTGCTCGACATCAAGGCCGACGTGGAGACTGGCAGTTCGCTGTCGCAAGCCTTCCGCAAGTACCCGCTCTATTTCGACGCTTTGTACTGCAACCTCGTTGCCGCCGGCGAACAGGCCGGCATTCTGGATACCCTGCTCGAACGCCTCGCAACCTACAAGGAAAAAATTCTCGCCATCAAGAGCAAGATCAAGGCTGCCCTCTTTTACCCGATTTCCGTCCTCGTCGTCGCCTTCATCATCACCGCGGTGATCATGATTTTCGTCATTCCGGCTTTCAAGGATGTTTTCAAGAGCTTCGGCGCCGACCTGCCGGCGCCGACCCTGCTGGTTATCGCCATCTCGGACTTCTTCGTCGCCTACTGGTGGGCAATTTTCGGCGTCATCTTCGGCGGCTTCTACGCTTTCTTCGAGGCGTGGAAGCGCTCGGAAAAAATGCAGATGGCCATGGACCGCTTGCTTCTTCGTCTGCCGATATTCGGTGACATCATCCGCAAGGCGGTCATCGCGCGCTGGTCGCGCACGCTGTCCACCATGTTTGCCGCCGGCGTGCCCTTGGTCGAGTCGCTGGATTCGGTTGGCGGCGCCGCCGGGAATTACGTTTACAAGGCCGCCACCAAGCAGATTCAGGGGGAAGTCTCCACCGGCACCAGCCTCACAAATGCCATGACAGGTACCAATCTCTTCCCCAACATGGTCACGCAGATGGTGGCGATCGGCGAAGAATCCGGCGCACTCGATTCGATGCTGTCCAAGGTTGCCGACTTCTTCGAACAGGAAGTCGATGACGCTGTCGAGGCGATGTCCAGCCTGATGGAGCCGATCATCATGGTGGTGCTTGGCACCTTGATCGGCGGCATGGTGGTCGCGATGTACCTGCCGATCTTCAAGCTGGGCGCCGTAATCTGATGCCTTTCGAGTCCCCGGGCGGCCTGGCTGCCTTGGCCGGGCTGCTTGGACTCTGCGTCGGGAGCTTTCTAAACGTCGTGATTCACCGCCTGCCCAGAATCATGGAGCAGGAATGGCATGCGCAATGCGCGGATCTGCGCGGTGAAACACCGTCGACCGCGGAATGCTTGTCGCTGGCGAGGCCCCGTTCCCGGTGTCCATCCTGCGGCCACCAAATCACTGCACTCGAGAACGTACCAATCATCAGCTTCCTGCATTTGCGTGGCCGCTGTTCGAGTTGCGCGGCGCCGATCTCTCCGCGCTATCCGATTATCGAAGCCCTTACCGCGATGCTGTCGGCTTACACCGCATGGCACTTCGGGCCGACACCCCAAGGGGCGAGCGCCCTCATCCTGATCTGGGCGCTGATTGCCCTGACCGCGATCGATTTCGACACCCAGTTGCTCCCCGATTCGATCACTTTGCCGCTGCTCTGGATCGGCCTGGCGTTCAATCTTGCCAGCACCCATGCCGACATCTCTTCAGCGGTCATCGGTGCCATGGCGGGCTACCTGACGCTGTGGTCGATCTTCTGGCTGTTCAAGCTGACGACCGGCAAGGAGGGCATGGGTTATGGCGATTTCAAGCTCTTGGCCGCGCTTGGTGCCTGGCTCGGATGGCAGATGCTGCCGGTGATCATCCTGCTCTCATCAATCGTCGGTGCTGTTGTCGGTGTCAGTCTGATCGTCGCAGCCCGGCATGGACGGAACACCCCCATCCCCTTCGGCCCCTATCTTGCCACTGCCGGCATCGTCGCCCTGTTCTGGGGCCCGCAGTTGACCCGGAGCTATCTCGGGTTGATGGCTTGAAATCTTCCGCCTCCGTCACCAACTGAGTACGGACGACTTCTCGGTTATAATTACAGGTTTTGGAGGATCCTCATGCCGATCTACGAATATCGCTGTGACTCCTGCGGCTTCCAGAAAGAACATCTGCAAAAGATGAGCGAGCCTCAGCTCAAGACCTGCCCGGAATGCGGCAAGGGAAGCTACAGCAAACTGCTATCGGCCGCAGGTTTCCACCTCAAGGGCAGTGGCTGGTATGCCACGGATTTCAAGGCTGGCGGCAAACCCGCAGCAGCCAAACCCGACAGCACCCCACCCTGCCAAGGTGGAACGGGCGCCTGCACACCATGCGCAGCCAACTGATCAAGCGCTACTTTCTGACCGGACTCCTGATCTGGGTTCCGCTGGTCATCACGGGCTGGGTTCTGTCGTTTATCGTCAGCACGCTGGACCAATCGTTACGCTTGCTTCCTGAAGCCATTCATCCACACACCCTGACCGGTTTCGCCATACCGGGGGCTGGCGCGCTGCTTTCACTGGCCATGATCCTGATGACCGGCCTGCTGGCCACCAACTTCATCGGTCAGAAGCTGGTCGTCTGGTGGGAGATGCTTCTCGCCCGCATACCCTTCGTCAATTCTGTCTATCACAGCGTCAAGCAGGTTTCCGACACGCTCTTTTCTTCCAGTGGAAACGCGTTTCGCAAAGCCCTGCTCGTTCAATACCCGCGCGAAGGAAGCTGGACCATTGCCTTCCTGACCGGGAAGCCCGGTGGCGATGTCTTGAATCATCTGGACGGCGACTACGTCAGCGTTTACGTTCCGACTACGCCTAACCCGACCTCCGGCTTCTTCCTGATGATACCCAAGAGAGATGTCGTCGAACTCGAGATGACTGTGGACGAGGCGCTCAAATACATCATCTCGATGGGTGTAGTGGCTCCGCCGCCCCACATCCGCGCCATCACTCCACCTGACTCTTCCGGGAAGCTGCATGCGTAGCCATTACTGCGGACAACTCAACGCCGTCCTCGACGGGCAGATCGTCACCCTCTGTGGTTGGGCGCAGCGGCGCCGTGACCATGGCGGAGTCATCTTCATCGATCTGCGCGACCGCGAGGGCCTCGCGCAGATCGTCTGCGATCCCGACCGCGCCGACTCGTTCGCGATCGCCGAATCAGTCCGCAACGAGTTCTGTCTGCGGGTGACCGGCAAGGTCAGGCCGCGTCCGTCCGGCACGACCAACGCCAACCTCGCGTCGGGCGAGATCGAGGTTCTCTGCCACGCGATCGAGGTACTGAACCCGTCGGTGACGCCGCCGTTCCAGCTCGATGACGACAACCTCTCCGAGAACGTCCGTCTGACACACCGCGTGATCGACCTGCGCCGCCCGCAGATGCAGAACAACCTGATGCTGCGCTACAAGACGGCGCGTGCCTTCCGGCGCTTCCTCGACGACAATGGCTTCATCGACATCGAAACACCGATGCTGACCAAGTCCACACCGGAAGGTGCGCGCGACTATCTCGTGCCGTCGCGTGTGCATCCGGGCCAGTTCTTCGCCCTGCCGCAGTCACCACAGCTGTTCAAGCAGTTGCTGATGGTCGCCGGCTTCGACCGCTATTACCAGATCGTCAAATGCTTCCGCGACGAGGATCTGCGCGCCGACCGCCAGCCGGAATTCACCCAGGTCGATATCGAGACCTCGTTCATGAGCGAGGACGAGATCACCGGTCTCATCGAGAACCTGATCCGCTATGTGTTCAAGGACGCGATCGCCGCTGACCTACCGGACCCCTTTCCCCGGATGACCTGCGCCGAGGCGATGAGCCGCTTCGGTTCCGACAAGCCGGACCTGCGCGTCACGCTCGAGCTCACCGAAGTCACCGATGCCGTCCGAGATGTCGCCTTCAAGGTATTTTCCGGCACCGCCAACAGCGAGAACGGTCGGGTCGCCGCAATGCGTGTGCCGGGTGGCGCCAGCCTGACGCGTGGCGAGATCGACGAGTACACCAAGTTCGTTGCCATCTACGGCGCCAGAGGCCTGGCCTACATCAAGGTCAACGATGTCACGCAACTGAACGAAATCGGCCTGCAAAGCCCGATCGTCAAGAACATCCACGAAAAAGCCCTCAAAACCATCGTCGACCGCACTGGTGCCCAATCCGGCGACCTGATCTTCTTCGGTGCCGACAAGGCCAAGGTGGTCAACGACGCGCTCGGCGCCCTGCGCACCAGGATCGGCCACGAAAAGGGTTTCCTCAATGGCAGGCAATGGGAGCCGCTGTGGGTCGTTGACTTCCCGATGTTCGACTACGACGAGGAAGACAAGCGGTGGACGGCTTCCCACCACCCTTTCACCAGCCCCAAGGACGAGCACGTCGCCCTGCTCAAGAGCGACCCGGGCAAGTGCCTGGCCAAGGCCTACGACCTGGCGCTCAACGGCTCGGAAATCGGCGGCGGCTCGGTGCGGATCCACCGCGCCGAAGTGCAGGAAGCCGTCTTCCAGGCACTGAATATCGGTCCCGAGGAACAGCAGGCCAAGTTCGGATTCCTCCTCGACGCCCTCAGGTACGGCGCCCCGCCACACGGTGGACTGGCCTTCGGCCTCGACCGCATCGTCACCATGATGACCGGCGCCGAATCGATCCGCGACGTCATCGCCTTCCCCAAGACGCAGCGCGCCCAGTGCCTGCTGACCGACGCGCCGAGCGGTGTCGATGAGAAGCAGTTGCGCGAACTGCACATCCGCCTGCGCCAGAAGGTGGAAACCCAGGTTGAAGTCAGCCAGGGCTGATCGGCCGTGAAGCCGTGGCTGCGTTTTCTGATCGTCGCCTGGCTGGCGATTGGCGGCGCACTCGGTCTTGCCCGCGATAACGTCGTCCCCCAAGAGGACTTCCTGCGAGGCGTGGTCGACTGGATTCCGCTGGCCGATTTGCCACGCGAGGCGCGGCAGACCCTGGCCCTGATCAAGGCCGGCGGACCATTCCCCTATGCGCGCGACGGTGTCGTCTTTGGCAACTATGAAAGACGCCTGCCAACGCGCCCGCGCGGCTATTATCACGAATATACCGTCAAGACCCCGGGCCGCCACGACCGGGGGGCTCGGCGCATCATTGCCGGGGGCGAACAAACGTATTTCTACACGGACGACCATTACCGCTCCTTCAGGCGTATTCGGGAATAGGGCATGAGCGAAAAGTTTCTCGACAAGGCCGACCAGTCAGGCGTCTACTACCTGCCGACGGGCCGCCGCACGACCATCGCGACAGCCGCTGGCAGGCTCCGTCTCCACACCCTGCCCGTGGACCTTTCGCGCGCCGCAAGCGCTGGCGAGGCGCTCAGGCGATTGGGTGAGGCCCTGAATTTTCCTGACTGGTATGGCGCAAACTTCGATGCACTATACGATTGCCTCACTGACCCCGAGTGTTTTCCCGGCAACGGCCACGTGCTGCCCCTCAATGGCATCGCCACGCTGCGCCAGGGCGACCCGCAAGCTTTCGCGACCTTGCTCGAAGTGCTGCAAGCAGCAGCCGGCCAGCGTCGGGCGGCTGGCGCACCCTTGTGGGTTCTCATCGACACACACGCCCCGGGCATTCATTCGCTGCCCGAAGCATGACCTGCTTCAAGCGACCAGTCTCCGTTCTGGTCGTCATCTACACACCAACGCTCGACGTTCTGCTGCTCGAACGTAGCCGGCATCCGGGATTGTGGCAGTCGGTCACCGGTAGCTGCGAAGGAGACGAATCCCTTGTCCACACTGCAAGGCGCGAGGTGAGCGAGGAAACCGGCATCGATAGCACGCACCACCATCTGCAGGACTGGCAAATCACCAACACCTTCGAGCTTTTTCCCGAGTGGCGCCATCGCTACGCACCCGGCGTCACCCGGAACGCAGAGCACGTTTTCGGCCTGCTGCTGCCTGCGCGCCAAGCGGTGACGACTGCCCCTGGCGAACATCGCGACTGGACATGGATGCCGTGGCGGCAGGCCGCCGAGCTTTGCTTCTCGTGGAGTAACCGCGATGCCATTCTGATGCTGCCGGACAAAGTCACGCCGGCGACTTGAAACGTCAGCGGGAAACCCCATATCGGAGCCATGAAGGTTTGTTCAACGAAAGGAGATGAATCATGGCAAACATTACTCGCCTGGATCCGTTTGAAGACCTGTTCCGTGGCTTCTTCGTTCGGCCCGTCGATCTGGATGGCAGCGCTCAGCAACCGCCGTCGATCAAGATGGACGTCAAGGAGCAGGGCGACAACTATCTCGTCCACGCCGAACTGCCCGGCGTCAAGAAGGAGGACATTCATGTGGTCGTCGATGGCAATCAGGTTTCGATCAGCGCCGAAGTGAAGCAGGAAAAGGAAGTCAAGGAAGGCGAGCGCGTCCTCCGTTCCGAGCGCTATTACGGCAAGGTTTCGCGCTCCTTCCAGCTGGGTCAGGAAATCGACGACGCGAAGGCGGCCGCCAAGTTCAACGAAGGGGTGCTTGAACTGACGCTCCCCAAACGCGCGGCAAGCCCCAACAAGCGGCTGACCGTCGAATAGCCGGCACGCAAGCCTCAAACACAGGCCGGGCCCCGTTCCGGCCTTTTTCTTTGTACAATCCGCGGCGATTACCCCCGGAGCATACGATGAGTATCGAAGACCTCGCCCCCGGCATGAAGGCCTCCGTTCTGGCCGAAGCACTGCCGTACATCAAGCGTTTCCATGGCAAGACCATTGTCGTCAAGTATGGCGGCAACGCAATGACCGACGAACATCTGAAACAGTGCTTCGCACGCGATGTGGTATTGCTGAAGCTGGTTGGCTTCAACATCGTCGTCGTGCACGGCGGCGGGCCGCAGATCGAAAACCTGCTGGCCCGGGTCGGCAAGAAAGGTGAGTTCGTCCAGGGGATGCGCGTCACCGATGCCGAAACCATGGATCTCGTCGAAATGGTGCTGGGAGGTCAGGTCAACAAGGAAATCGTCAACCTGATCAACCAGCACGGCGGCAAAGCCGTCGGGCTGACCGGCAAGGACGGCCATTTTATCCGCGCCAAGAAGCTGATGCTGGAAAGCCGGGACATTCCGGGCGACCTGATTGACATCGGCCAGGTCGGCGACATTTCGCAGATCGACCCGTCACTGATCGCCCTCCTTGATACCGGCGCCTTCATTCCGGTCATCGCACCGATAGGGGTCGGCAAAAATGGCGAGACGTACAACATCAACGCCGACGTCGTCGCCGGCAAGATCGCCGAGGTGCTCAAGGCGGAGAAACTGGTCCTGCTGACCAACACGCCGGGGGTCCTCGACAAGTCGGGCAACCTGGTCAGCGGCATCACCCCGAAGCAGATCGACGAAATGGTCGCCGATGGCACCCTTTCCGGCGGCATGCTGCCGAAGATCGGATCGGCTGTCGATGCGGCGCGCAACGGAGTCAATGGTGTGCACATCATTGACGGCCGCGTCGAACATGCGCTGCTGCTTGAAATCCTGACCGACCACGGGGTCGGCACCATGATCAAGTCACACTGATGCGCTGTTCCGGGAAGGTCTGGCTCTTTGACCTCGACAACACGCTGCACCACGCTTCACCGCACATCTTTCCCCACATCAACCGCTCGATGACCGAATACATCGAGCGCCATCTCGGTGTCGGCCAGCTTGAAGCAACCGCCATCCGTCAGGATTATTGGGTTCGCTACGGAGCAACGCTGCTCGGCCTGGTCCGCCATCACGGCACCGATCCCGACCATTTCCTCCGCGAGACACACCAGTTTCCCGACCTCAAGCGCCTGATTGTCTTCGAGCGCCCGGTCATCCATGCGCTGCGCCGTCTGCCGGGCCGCAAGATCATCTTTTCCAACGCGCCACGGCACTATACCGAGGCGGTTCTCGCCATCACCGGGCTTGGATGCTGCTTCGACGCGGTCTATTCGGTCGAGAGCGTTCGCTATCAGCCGAAGCCGATGATCTCCGGTTTCCGCGCCCTGCTCCAGGCGGAACGCCTCGATCCGCGGCGCTGCATCATGGTCGAGGATACGCTACCCAACCTCGTCGTCGCCAAGAAACTCGGTATGAAAACCGTCTGGGTGAGCGCCGGCTACCGTCGATCACCCAGCGTTGATGCAAGAATCAGTTCGGTCCTCGAACTTCCCGGACGCTGCGGTCAACTATGATTTCCAGGCAAAATCAAACATCGGGGCACCTCGGGAGAAACCCATGACGACCAAACCCGGCGAGCGCCGCCTGCGGATTCTGCAAACCTTGGCCCGGATGCTCGAAACCCCGAAGGGCGAAAGGATCACCACTGCCGCCCTGGCGGCCAGGCTGGAGTGCTCCGAAGCCGCGCTCTATCGACACTTTGCCAGCAAGGCACAGATGTTCGAGGGGCTCATCGAATTCATCGAGCAGAGCCTGTTCGGGGTGATCAACCAGATCACCTCCGAGGAAGTGCAGGGCTTGACGCAGGTCGAATCAATTCTCGGACTGCTGTTGCGCTTCGCCCAGAAAAATCGCGGCATGACGCGCGTCCTGATCGGCGATGCGCTGGTCAATGAAGACGAGCGACTGCAAGGGCGCATCAGCGCCCTTCTCGACAAGGTCGAGGCGGCGCTCAAACAGGCGCTACGCATCGCCGCGACGCAGGAATCCCTCAAGGCAGATACCGACTTCAGCGCATCGGCCAACCTCCTGCGCTGCTACGTCGTTGGCCGCTGGGAACAGTACGCGCGTAGCGGCTTCAAGCGTGAACCGCTCGGGCAATGGCCGATGCAGTGGCCAATGCTCTATTGCGCCTGCCTCTCGCAGTCGGCTGCGCCGGTGAGACGGAAGCAATAAGAAAGGGGCGCTTGAGCCGTCCCCGCCGCTGACCGGCGGTATGTATCAGCGTGTCAGATACGTCGCCGCATCCAGCGCGAAGTAGGTCAGGATGCCGTCGGCCCCTGCCCGCTTGAAGGCCAGCAGGCTTTCCAGCACGCAGGACTCCTCGTTGAGCCAGCCATTCTGCGCCGCCGCCTTCAGCATCGCGTACTCGCCGCTCACCTGGTAGGCAAAGGTCGGCACTCCGAACTCGTCCTTGACGCGGCGAACGATGTCCAGATAAGGCATCCCCGGCTTGACCATGACCATGTCAGCGCCCTCTTCCAGATCGAGCGCCACTTCTTTCAGCGCCTCATCGGAGTTCGCCGGGTCCATCTGGTAAGTGAACTTGTTGCCCTTGCCGAGATTTCCTGCCGAGCCGACCGCATCGCGGAACGGGCCGTAGAAGCTGGATGCGTACTTGGCCGAGTAGGCCAGTATTCGCGTATGGATCTGTCCGGCCGCGTTGAGTTCGGCGCGGATGCGGCCGATGCGGCCATCCATCATGTCGGAGGGCGCCACCACATCAGCACCCGCTTCGGCATGGCAAAGCGCCTGCTTCGCCAGCACCTCCAGCGTCTCGTCGTTGAGGACGTAGCCAGTCTCGTCGATCAGGCCGTCCTGACCGTGACTGGTGTAGGGATCGAGCGCCACGTCGGTAATCACGCCGAGATCCGGAAATGCACGCTTCAGCGCCTTGATTGCGCGTGGCACCAGGCCATGGCTGTTGAATGCCTCTTCGGCCGCCAGCGACTTCAGCGACGAATCGATCACCGGAAACAACGCCAGCGCCGGAATGCCGAGATTGACGGCACGTTCGGCGGTCTTCAGCAATCCGTCAAGTGATTGCCGTTCCACCCCAGGCATCGATCCCACCTTCTCGCTGCGACCGTCACCGTCGAGAACAAAAACCGGGTAGATCAGGTCGTCGACGGTGAGAACCGACTCGCGCATCAGCCGGCGCGAAAAGTCGTCGCGCCGCATCCGGCGCATGCGGGTTTCTGGAAAACGCCCGTTAGCACTCATCTCTCAACCCCAGACCATAAAAGACACGATTTTTGATCAAAGCGGAACTTCTCGCATTGACCGAAGTCAGATGGAACAGATGGCTCACGCCGTCTCCCGCTTCACCTCCCTGAGCGGGCACCTTGACCAATTCAAGGTATTTTGGCCTCCGGATTCCCCTTTTCCGGAGGCCTTTTGTTTTCCCTGGTCTTCCCTTCGATTCCCAGCCAGCCAGCGAGTATGGCCTCGGCCTCTTCAATGCCCGTCCTTTTCAGGCTCGAGAAGAGCTGCACCGAACACGGATTGTTAACGCCCGTGGTCGCCAGCTCGGCTTTGACCGCCCGCAAAGTCGTGGTCTGACCCTGACGGCTCAACTTGTCGGCCTTCGAGAGCAGAATGTGGATGGGGCGAGCGGTTGGCCGGAACCAGTCGATCAGGCGCCAGTCGAGATCGGTCAGCGGGCGCCGGATATCCATGATGACGACCAGGCCCACCAATTTTTCGCGCTTGCTGAGGTAAGGCCCGATCAGACCTTCCCATTGCGCGCGAATTTCTCCCGGTGCCTTGGCATAGCCATAGCCCGGCAGGTCGACAAAATACCTACCCTCAGCCAGCGCGAAATAATTGAGGTGTTGCGTGCGCCCAGGCGTCTTGCTGACGTAGGCCAGTCGCGTCTGTCCCGCCAGCGTGTTGATCGCTGATGACTTGCCGGAATTGGAACGGCCGGCGAAGGCGACTTCCCGGATGGCATCCTGCGGCAAATCGCGAAGATGGGCGACGGTCGTCAGAAAAACCGCCTGCTGGAACAAGGACATAAAAAACTCTCAGGGGCCGCCAAGGCGGCGGAGAACTAATATAGAATAGCAGGTTTGCAACCTCCGTTCTGGCCAAAGCGCCCCAAGACGCGCACTAGGAGTCCGAAAATGATCCGTACAGCGGCAATGGCAATCCTCTTTGCCACCACTTTCATGTCCCACGCGGCTGAGGAAGCCAAGTCCAAGGCGGACCCCGCCAAGGGCAAGGTCATCGCCGAGACCGTCTGTGTCGCCTGTCATGGCGCCGACGGCAACAGCGCGGCCGCCGCCAACCCGAGCCTCGCGGGCCAAGGGGCGGACTACCTCTACAAGCAACTGAAAAACTTCAAGGCGGTCGACGGCAAGCCTGCTGCCCGCAACAACGCGATCATGGGCGGCATGGTCGCGGCGCTTTCCGACGAGGACATGAAGAATCTCGCCGCCTGGTTTTCCAGCCAGAAGCTGAAGCCGTCCGTCGCCAAGGACGAGTCAAAAATTGCGCTTGGCCAGAAGATCTGGCGCCAGGGCGACTTCAAGAAGGGTATTCCGGCCTGTGCCGGATGCCACGGCCCCGCCGGCGCCGGCCTGCCCGCGCAGTACCCGCGCCTGGCTGGCCAGTATGCCGAATACACCGAGGCGCAACTGAAGGCATTCCGCACCGAAGAGCGCAACAATGATCCCGAAAAGATGATGCGCATGGTCGCCGCCAAGATGTCGGATCCCGAGATCCAGGCCGTCGCCGAATACGCTGCTGGCCTGCGCTAGGCAGGCATTCGCAAAAAGGCAGCCAAGGCTGCCTTTCCTTTTTTGATCTCTTTCCTGATCTTGGCATTCGCGCCGCTGGCAGATAGACTCTGCTGAAAGAAACCGATCAACCTCATCGAGGAGACCCAACGTGATAACACTCAAGCAAATGCTGGCCGCCAAAAACCGGCCGCTCGCCGTCGTGACGCCAAACGATTCCGTCTACCATGCACTGAGCCTGATGGCCATGCACGACGTCGGCGCACTTCTCGTCCTTGAGAACGAACAGCTGATCGGCATCTTTTCCGAGCGTGATTACGCGCGCAAGCTCATCCTGCAGGGCAAGAGTTCCAAGGAAACGCTGGTCCGCGAAATCATGAGCGACAAGGTCGCCTATGTCACACCCGGCGCCACGGTCGACGAATGCATGGCGCTGATGACGGAAAAGCGTTTCCGGCACCTGCCTGTTCTCTCTGAAGACAACGAGGTGGTCGGCATCATTTCGATTGGCGACCTGGTCAAGGCAACCATCAGCAACCAGCAGTTCCTCATCTCCGAACTGGAGCGTTACATCACCGGCTGACGGGCTTTCGCCCATGGCGGAAGCCGAAAGATCCCTGTCCGGGTTCGCGCTGGCAAGTGATTTCCCGGCACTCGCTGAAAATCGGCAGGGCAACGCAAGTTTGCGCGGGTCCACAACGACTACCCGATAAACACCCAGAGCGAGCAAGCGTCATGCTGATACGGCACCGCCCGGACATACTTCCGTCCGCAATCACCCCGCCCGATGTCTATGGCGGGCGCCGCGATTTTCTGCGCAGCATGACCCTCGGCGTCGGTGCCGCAAGCCTGGGTCTGAGTGGCCGCAGCCACGCCGCTGACAGCCAGCGCACGCGCTTCGAGTCGATCATTCCCGGCTCCTTCTCCGTTCATGACGAGAAACCGACGCCCTATGCCTCGGTCACCGAATACGGCAACTACTACGAGTTCGGCCCCGACAAGGACAGCCCTGGCCGCAACGCCTACCGCTTGCGCACCGAGCCGTGGACGGTCAGTATCGAGGGTGAAGTCAAGGTGCCGAAGACCTTTGCCATCGAAGATATCCTGAATTGGGCACCGCTCGAGGAGCGCGTCTACCGGATGCGCTGTGTCGAAGGCTGGAGCGCCATCATTCCCTGGGTCGGCTTTCCTCTCAGCGAATTGATCAGGCGCTGCGACGTCACCGGCAACGCGAAGTTCGTCGAATTCTGGTCGCTGGCCGACCCCGAGCAGATGCCCTACGTCCGCCTCCCCTTTCTCGACTGGCCCTACGTCGAGGCGCTCCGGCTCGACGAGGCGATGCATCCGCTGGCCCTCCTCGGCCTCGGCATGTACGGCGAGCACATGCCGAGGCAGAACGGCGCCCCGCTGCGCGTCGTCGTTCCATGGAAATACGGCTTCAAGGGCGCCAAGTCGATCGTCAGGGTGCGTTTTGTCGAGAAACAGCCGCCCACCGTATGGACCAAGAGCGCGCCCGACGAATACGGCTTCTATTCGAACGTCAACCCGGACGTTCCGCACAAGCGCTGGAGCCAGAGCCACGAACGTCGGCTGGGCGAGTTCTTCAAGCGCAAGACGCTTCCCTTCAACGGCTACGCCGACCAGGTCGCCCGACTCTACGCCGGCATGGATCTACGCAGGAATTTCTGAGCGATGACGACGCAGGACGTCCTGCCTCCAGTCGCCCGACTCAAGCTTGTGCTCTTCGTCCTGGCGCTGCTGCCGCTCGGGCGTCTGCTGTGGGCCGCACGGACCGGCGATTTCGGCCCCAACCCGGTGGAATTCGTCCAGCGCTGGACCGGCACCTGGACCTTCAATTTCCTGCTCCTGACACTGTGCATCACGCCGCTGCGCGTGTGGACGCAGCGGCACTGGCTGCTCCGCCTGCGGCGCATGCTTGGGCTATTCACCTTTTTCTACGCGACGCTGCACGTCCTGTCCTTCATCGGTTTTGACCACTCGTTCGACGTCGACGCCATTGCCCGGGACATCTTCAAGCGCCCCTTCGTCACCGTCGGCTTCGCCGCCTTCGTGCTGCTGATCCCGCTCGCCGCGACCTCGAACCAGTGGGCGATCCGCAAGCTGGGCGGGCGCCGTTGGCAGGAGTTGCATCGCAACGTCTACCTGATCGGCATTCTCGCTGCGGTTCATTATTTCTGGCTGGTCAAGGCGACGGCGCTGCTCTGGCCGCTGGCCTATTCGGTCGCGCTCGCCTTGCTCCTCGGCTGGCGGGTGCGCGAACGGCGGCGCAAGGCAATCCCCGTGCCCCGGTTCGAGAATGCCAAGCCGCTCAAGTTCTTCAAGCAGAAGCCCGAGTAGGTCTATTTCCTGCGCGGCGACTCGAAGCGGATGATGGCGCGGCCATCGGCGGCCTGCTTCGGCGGCACCTTCCAGGCGTGGCCATAGACGACCTCGAAGGTCGCCGGCAGCTTGCCGTCGCGGCGCAAGCGCTCGTAGGCAGCGCGCGCGCGCGCCCACGACTGGCGCCCGGTCAGGCCGTGCCGGCGCGCCTTCATCGCGCAACCCGACCCGGCGGCGCGGAGGTCGCCGAGCATGTCGTCGAAGCGGTCGTAGGTCAGCGTCAGCACTTCCATGTCCATCACCGGATCGGCAAAGCCGCAGCCGACCAGCATGTCGCCGAAATCGTGCATGTCGATGAAACGCTGGGTGTGCGCGTAGCCGTCGGCGAACGCCGAGCGCAGTTCCTTCAGCGAATCCGGCCCGAGCGTCGAGAACATGATCAGCCCGCCGGCTTCGAGGACGCGATGCGCCTCGGCCAGCGCGGGCAGCGGGTCATCGAGCCAGTGCAGCAACAGGTTGGACCAGACGATTGCGGTCGACTGCGATTTCAGGGGCAGATTCACGGCATCCGCCGCCAGCCGCTGCAAGGCATTCTGCCGCCCGCGACCGAGCCAGCGCTGCCAGCCGGTGCGCGGTACAAGGCCGGTTTGCAGCATGGCGGGAGAAATATCGAGACCGACCAGTTGCGCCTGCGGGTAGCGCGCCGCGAGTCCGGCAAAACTGCCACCGCGGCTGCAGCCGAGATCGACAATGCGCGCCGGCTGGATGTTCACGTAGTCGAGCCGCTCCTGCATGCGGCGATCGACCTCGCGGACGAAGAAATCCGCCTGATCGTAATTCGCTGCCGCCCGGGAAAAACGCCGGCCGACCTGCAGCCGGTCGACGAAGGCCTGACTCAAACCGCCTTCATGCCGAGGCGGGCGAACAGCTGGTCGTCGCGGTCGACATCGGGATTGCCCGTGGTCAGCAGGCGGTCGCCATAGAACATCGAATTGGCGCCGGCGAGGAAGCACAGCGCCTGCAGTTCGTCGCTCATTTCCTGACGACCGGCCGACAGGCGAACCCAGGAAGCCGGCATGGTGATGCGCGCGGCGGCAATGGTACGCACGAACTCGAAGGGATCGAGACGCGGGTTGTCGGCCAGCGGCGTTCCGGGGATCGGCACCAGGTTGTTGATCGGCACCGATTCCGGCGGCTGCGGCAGGTTCGCCAGCTGGACGATCAGCCCGGCGCGGTTGCGGCGCGACTCGCCCATGCCGATAATGCCACCCGAGCAGACGTTGATGCCGGCCTCGCGCACCTGTTCGAGCGTGTCGAGGCGGTCGTCGTGGGTGTGGGTCTTGATGACCTGGCCGTAGAATTCCTTGTCGGTATCCAGATTGTGGTTGTAATAGTCGAGCCCGGCTTCCTTGAGCTTTTCAGCCTGGCCGTCCTTGAGCATGCCGAGCGTGACGCAGGTCTGCATGCCGAGCGCCTTGACCTCACGCACCATGTCGAGCACGCGGTCGAGGTCGTTGTCCTTCGGCCCCTTCCACGCAGCACCCATGCAGAAGCGCGAGGCGCCCTTGGCCTTCGCCGCCTGCGCCGCGGCAACCACCTCGTCGAGCGGCAGCAGGCGCTCGCGTCCGGTGTCGGTGTCGTAGCGCGCCGATTGCGAACAGTAGCTGCAATCCTCCGAACAGCCGCCGGTCTTGACCGACAGCAGCGTCGAGCGTTGAATGGCGTTGGGATCGAAATGCGCGCGGTGCACGTCCTGGGCGCGCCACAGCAGATCCAGCAGCGGCATTTCATAGAGGGCGAGCACCTCCGCGACCGTCCACCGGTGGACGGGAACGGGCTGGGCAGCGGTGGAAACGGTGGCGAAGGAGCTTGCGTGCATGGGGGGACCTTGCTTGAGAAAGATCGGGAGAAACCGGTGGCGACGTCGTTGAATTGTCGGGGACGCCGGTAGACGTGTCAATTTTACCCCAGCCGTTGCGAACTGCACTGAACCGCGTTGCCGCCCATCTGCTGCCCGGCAGTTGTCCGCTGTGCGCCGCCGACAGCGGCAGCGGCCTGCTGTGCCCGGCATGCGCGAGCGACCTGCCGCAACTCCCGGCGGCGCTGTGCCCGCAGTGCGGCGACGGGACGACGCTCGGCGAGCGCTGCGGCGCCTGCCTCAAGGATCCACCCGCCTTCGCGCGGACGGTGGCCCTTTTTCGCTACGAATTCCCGGTCGACCGCCTGATTCAGGCGCTCAAGTATGGCCATCAGTTGCCACTGGCCGCCTGGTTCGGCGCCCGGCTCGGTCAAGTGCTCGTTGCGGCGGACTACGATCTCGTCCTGCCGCTGCCGCTGCACCCGTCGCGCCTGCGGACGCGCGGCTTCAACCAGTCGCTCGAGATTGCCCGACCCGTCGCCAGGGCGCTGGGCCTCCCGATCGACCCGATCCTCCTGACCCGCGCCCGTGCGACACCGCCGCAGGCCGACCTGCCGTTCAAGGAACGCGCCAGGAACGTGCGCGGCGCCTTCGAGTGTGCCGGCGATCTCGCCGGCCGGCGCATTCTGCTGGTCGACGACGTGATGACCACCGGCTCGACGCTGCGCGAGGCGGCCCGCATACTGCAACTCCACAGCGCCGGGCAGATCACCGTTGGCGTCGCCGCCCGCGCCCTGCGCCAATGATCCCCGGCCAACACCGCCCGCCCCCCAGAAAATGATCGCCGTCGTCCTCTACCAGCCCGAGATCCCGCCGAATACCGGCAACATCATCCGCCTGTGCGCCAACACCGGTGCCGAGCTGCATCTGGTCGAGCCGCTCGGCTTCGAGTTCACCGACAAAGCTTTGCGCCGCGCCGGCCTCGACTATCACGAATGCGCCCGCGTCATCCGCCATGCCGACTGGCACGCCTGCCAGGCCACACTCGGCGACCGGCGCCGATGGGCCATGACCACCCGCGGAGCGGCCAGTCTCTTCGCGCAACCCCTGAACGCCGACGACGTCTTCGTCTTCGGCGCCGAGACCGGCGGGCTGCCCGCCGCGCTGCTGGACGAATTTCCCCCGGCGCGGCGCCTGCGCCTGCCGATGCGCACCGGCCAGCGCAGCCTCAACCTGGCGAATGCGGTCGCCGTCACCGTCTTCGAAGCCTGGCGGCAGACCGCATTCGCCGGCGCCGCACAATGACTCCAGGCCTCATTCCGGCTGCTGTTGCGCCAACACAACACCAGAACCCGCAAACCGGCCTGCACTCCAAACATCCGTTGCCCGCCCGCCCGCTCTTTGCCAAAATCGGCTCAACTTCTCGAATCGAGAGGTAAAGCTTAATCAGCTCGCAAGAGAGATTAAAAACTAACCACTAAGGAGAAATTCTGATGCAAAAGAAACTTATCGCCCTGGCAGTTGCCGGCCTGGCCTCGACGGCTGCCTTCGCGCAGACCAACGTGACCATCTACGGCTCGGTCGATTACGGCTATGCCTACCGCTTCGACGCTCGCGGTGTTGATTCGCTGACCAACGGCGGCCGCAGCTTCAACAAACCGGGCAGCGCCAGCCAGCTCAACGGCGGCCAGCTCAACGGCAACCGCCTCGGCTTCAAGGGCACCGAAGATCTGGGCAACGGCCTGAAGGCTGTCTTCCTGTTCGAGCAAGGCTGGCTGGGCGACACCGGCGGCGCCGCCGATTCCGGGTCGGTCTACAATCGTCAAGCCTACATGGGTCTGTCGGGCAACTTCGGTACCGTCGTCGGTGGCCGCCTGTACTCCCCGCACTACACCTTCGTTTCCGGCCTCGATCCGTTCGGCGCCGGCACGATGGGCGCCTACCGCAACGTCTATTCTCCAGGTGGCCAAGGTTTATCCTCCAACGCCAATCTCATGGATCCGGTACGCCTCAACGACTCTCTTGCCTACATGTCCCCGAACTGGGGTGGCTTCCAGCTGACCGCCGTTTTCTCCAACAGCGGCCCGAGCGCTGCTGGTCCTGAAAGCACCAACAACAACGCCCAGAACAGCACCGTGTATGGCCTCCTCGGCCAATACACCGGCGGCGCGTTCACGGTCGGTGCGAACTACCACTACATCGCCGGCGGCACGGGTCTTACATCCACCGTCTGGGATGGCCCGACCCAGAACTCAACGACCACCGGCCTGGTCGACAGCGTTCAGAACTTCACGCTGGGCGGCTCGTATGACTTCAAGGTCGTCAAGGTCATGGCTCTGTACTCGTGGAACGAAATGGACCTCAAGACGTCCAACGTCGGCAACGCCACGGTCAACAACTGGATGCTCGGCGCCACCGTCCCGATCGGCAAGCACGAGATCCTGGGTTCGTACATCTACTCCGACGGCAACCGTCAGGCCGGTGGCGATGCACAGCAACTGGCGCTTGGCTACAAGTACAACTTCTCCAAGCGCACCTCGTTCTACAGCGCCTACTCGTGGATCGACAACTCCGACAAGCGCCTCAACGGTGTCGGCGATGCGACCGCATCGGGCTCTTACGCTGCACAAAACAATGCGGGCGGTGTCGCCACCTTCCAGCCCGCCGGTGTCTGGCAGCAAGGCGTCCAGGTTGGTCTGCGTCACTGGTTCTAATCTGGCGCAAGCCGGATCAGCAAAAAGGGTGCTTCGGCACCCTTTTTTGTTGCCGTACACTGCGCCGCAACGACGAAGGGCGCCCCGCGGGACGCCCTTGGTGCCGTCAGTCCTGCTGACTCAGGCCAGCAGAATCAGGTTGTCGCGGTGAATGATTTCCGGCTCGTCGACATAGCCGAGCAGCTTTTCGATCGCCGCCGTCGACTTGCGGGCAATCAGGCGGGCTTCGCCGCTGCCGTAATTGCTCAGGCCACGCGCCACTTCCCGCCCATCCGGATCGATACACGCCACTGCCGCACCGCGCTCGAACTCGCCCTCGGCGGCAATGACGCCGATCGGCAACAGGCTTTTGCCCGCTTGCAGCGCGTTGACCGCACCCGCGTCGAGCAGCAGGCGGCCCGCCAGTTGCAGGTGGTCGGCAAGCCATTGCTTGCGCGCCGCCAGTGGCTGGGTCAGCGATACCAGCAACGTGCCCAGCGCTTCGCCACTGGCCAGACGGATGATGGCATCAGCTTCGTGGCCGCTGGCGATCGCCGTGTGCGTCCCGCTCTGCGCGGCGCGTTTGGCGGCGATGACCTTGGTGATCATGCCACCCTTGCCGAGCGCGCTGCCGGCACCGCCAGCGATGCGCTCAAGCGCTTCATCACCGGCCGTCGCTTCGCCGATCAGGGTCGCTGACGGATCCTTGCGCGGGTCGGCGGTGTACAACCCCCTCTGGTCGGTCAGGATGATCAGCGCGTCGGCTTCGATCAGATTGGCGACGAGCGCGCCCAGCGTGTCGTTGTCGCCGAACTTGATCTCGTCGGTGACGACCGTATCGTTTTCGTTGATGATCGGCACGACGCCGAGTCCGAGCAGCGTTGTCAGCGTCGACCGCGCGTTGAGGTAGCGCTTGCGATCGGCAAGGTCGTCATGCGTCAGCAGGATCTGTGCAGTGTGCAAGCCATACTTCGAGAACGCACCTTCGTAGACCTGGACCATCCCCATCTGGCCAACGGCAGCGGCCGCCTGCAACTGGTGGACCGACTTCGGGCGCCTGCTCCAGCCAAGACGCTGCATGCCGCAGGCGATGGCGCCGGAAGAAACCAGCAACACTTCCTTGCCCTGCGCGCGCAGGACACTGATCTGCCGCGCCCAGTCGTCGATCGCTGCGAGGTCGGGACCCGCTCCGTTGCCGGTGACCAGCGCCGACCCGACCTTGACGACCAGGCGCCGGGCTTTGGCGAGGCGGGTCTCGCTCATTCGTCTTCAACAGCGCTGGCCGGCGCGTCGTCATCGATCTCCTCCGCGGGAGAATTATTTTGGGGCGCCGGCCGCGCCATCTTATCCAGCATTTCGTAGACCGCAAAGATCAGCCGCTTCGTCCCATCGCCGCTGATCGCCGCAATCGGAAATACCGGGCCGTCGTAGCCGGTCATCTTCTTGTAGGCCTCGAGAAAGCCGGCGATCATGGCGCCACGCTCTTCCTCGGGAATCAGGTCGACCTTGTTGAGCACCAACCAGCGCGGCTTGGCGGCGAGCGCCGGGTCGTGCTTGAGCAGTTCGCCGACGATAGCCTGCGCGTCGCGCAGCGGGTCGGCGTCGGGGTCGATCGGCGCGAGGTCCACCACATGCAGCAACAAGCGGGTACGCCGCAGGTGCTTGAGGAAGCGCAGGCCGAGGCCGGCGCCATCGGCGGCACCCTCGATCAGGCCCGGCACGTCGGCCATGACAAAACTCTTGTCGGGATCGACGCGGACGACGCCGAGATTCGGGTGCAGCGTCGTGAACGGGTAGTCGGCGACCTTCGGACGGGCAGCGGAAACGGCGCGAATCAGCGTGCTCTTGCCGGCATTCGGCAGGCCGAGCAGGCCGACATCGGCGAGCACGCGCAGTTCGAGCCGCAGTTCGAGTTCCTCGCCCGCTTCACCTTTGGTGCACTGGCGCGGGGCGCGGTTGGTGCTCGACTTGAAACGAAGATTGCCGAGGCCGCCCTTGCCGCCCTTGGCGATCATCACCTTCTTGTCGTGCTGATCGAGGTCAACCAGAAGCTGTCCGCTGGTCTCGTCGAAAATGACGGTGCCGACCGGCATCCGCAACACGATGTCATTGCCGCCAGCGCCGAAGCAATCGGCGCCGCGACCATTTTCACCACGCTGGCCAAGAAACTTGCGGGCGTAGCGGTAATCGATCAGCGTATTGAGGTTGCGGTCACCGATGACGTAGACACTGCCGCCGCGACCGCCATCGCCCCCATCCGGCCCGCCCAACGGGGCAAATTTCTCGCGGCGAAAGGAAGCAACGCCATTTCCGCCGTCGCCAGCCTTAACGTAGATCTTCGCCTCGTCAATGAATTTCATCTTTCGCCCCTACCAACAAAAAAGCCCTATCCGGCGGATAGGGCTTTCGGTCTCCGCCGTGCCGACTTATGCGCCGGCCGGAACGATGATGACCGTGCGGCGATTCTTGGCACCCTTGACGGCAAACTCGACGACACCATCCTTGAGTGCGAATAGCGTATGGTCCTTGCCGCAACCGACATTTTCGCCCGGGTGGAACTCGGTGCCGCGCTGGCGAACGAGGATGTTGCCGGCGAGAACGAACTGCCCGCCATAGCGCTTGACGCCCAGTCGTTTTGACTCTGAATCGCGGCCATTGCGTGAACTGCCGCCTGCTTTCTTGTGTGCCATTTGCTAGCTCCTTCTGTGACCTCAGGCAGCGATCGTGTCGATGCGCAGTTCGGTGTAGTTCTGACGATGGCCCTGATGCTTCTGATAATGCTTGCGACGGCGCATCTTGAAGATATTGATCTTTTCGTGGCGACCGTGGGAAACCACGGTGCACGTGACGGTGGCGCCAGCAATGAGAGGGGCGCCGACCTTCACCGACTCGCCTTCGCCTACCATGAGGACCTGATCGAGGGTGATTTCTGCGCCAACTTCTGCCGGTATCTGTTCTACTTTGAGTTTTTGGCCGGCGCAAACGCGATACTGCTTGCCGCCGGTTTTTATGACCGCATACATGGTTGGACTCCGAAAATGAACCAAAGGGTGCTACAAAGAACCGCACATTATACGGAAAATCGCCCACAGGTCAAAGCCAAGTCGCGCCTTGTGGTAGACTTTTGCCCTTTCAAACCCCCTCTCCCCCGGCGCCTCTCCCGGCGAGCGGGGGAGATTCGCGAGTCGTCGCGACTCGCCAAGTCCGGAGCAATTCATGGCTGAAATCACCACTCTCTCGGGTCTCATCTACGAAGAAACCATCGTCGGCGAAGGCGCTGAAGCGCGCGCTGGCGACCATGTCGTCGTCCATTACACCGGCTGGCTGACCAACGGCAGCAAGTTCGATTCGAGCAAGGACCGTAACGATCCTTTCTCGTTTCCGCTCGGCCAGCGGCACGTCATTGCCGGCTGGGACGAAGGCGTTCAGGGAATGATGATCGGCGGCACGCGCAAGCTGACCATCCCGCCGCAACTCGGCTACGGCGCGCGCGGCGCCGGTGGCGTGATTCCGCCGAACGCGACGCTGGTCTTCGAAGTCGAGCTGCTCGCCATCGAATGAGTGACTCCGGCTTCGAACGACGATCGAAACGGCCGCCGAGCCAGGCGGTTGGCGACGACCCATGGGCCAAGTGGCGTCAGCCGGAGGCGGCGCCAGCTCCCCCTTCTGTCGAGCGGCCCGCCCCCATCCGCCGGGAAGAAACGGGCAAGCTCGCGGCTACCGCCGAGGTCCCGGCACAGCCTGAACCGCTACCGGTCACCGAGGCGCGCACGCGTCCGACGGGCACGTTGAGTCCGATAAGGTCTGCGGTGCCGAAACGGGCGGCAGCGAAAAAGCCGTTCAAGAAAGGGGCGACCGCGCCCGAAAGGAAATCGCCTGGGCAGGCAACAGGCGCGCCTCGCGTGCCGACGCCACCGCGCGAACCCGGCGCTGCGCCGGCAGGTGTCCGCCTGTCCAAGGTGATGTCGGCGCGCGGAATGTGTTCGCGCCGTGAGGCGGACCTGTGGATCGAACGCGGCTGGGTTTTCGTCGACGGCGAACGCATTTCCGAACTGGGATCGCGCATCGACCCCGATGCCGAGATTTCGATTTCGAAGGAAGCGAAGCAGGATCAGGCGAAGCAGGTGACGATCCTGCTCAACAAGCCGATCGGCTATGTGTCCGGCCAGCCCGAGCCGGGTTCGACACCGGCGGTGACCCTGATTTCTGCGGAAACGCAGGTCAGGCAGTCGGGTGACCCGGAGTTCAGGCCGTGGATGCTGCGCGGACTGGCGCCGGCCGGACGCCTCGACGTCGATTCGACCGGCCTGCTGGTGCTGACGCAGGACGGCCGCATCGCGAAGAAGCTGATCGGCGAGGACAGCGATGCCGAAAAGGAATACCTGGTGCGGGTCAGCGGCGAGCTGGTCAAGGATGGCCTCGGGCTGCTCAACCATGGCCTCGAACTCGACGACAAGCCGCTGAAGCCGGCGCGCGTCAAGCAGATCAACGCGGATCAGCTGCACTTCATCCTGCGCGAAGGCAAGAAGCGCCAGATTCGCCGCATGTGCGAACTGGTCGGACTACGCGTGACCGGCCTCAAGCGGGTGCGCATCGGCAAGGTCAAGCTCGGTGACCTGGCGTTGGGGCAGTGGCGCTTCCTGCGCGCCGACGAGGCATTCTGAAAGAGCGCCGGCTCAGGCCGAGCCGGTAACCACCCGCCCGCGCACCGGCGGCATGACCACGGCTTCGCCTTCGATGACGACCTTGCCAGCCACTTGGCAAATGGTGTCGAGCGTGACGCGATTCTTGGCTACGTTGATTTCCTTGATGGTGACGGTGGCCTTGACGGTATCACCCGGGCGGACCGGCCCCTTGAACTTCAACGTCTGCGACAGGTAGATGCTGCCCGGACCAGGCAGATGATTGGCAAGCACCGCCGAGATGAAGGCCGCTGACAACATGCCATGAGCGATGCGCCCTCCGAACCCGGTGTTCTTGGAATACTCCTCGTCCAGATGGGCCGGATTGGTGTCCATCGAGATCCCGGAAAACATGATGATGTCGGCTTCGGTGACGGTCTTGGCGACGCTGGCCGACATGCCGGGGTGCAGTTGATCGACGTAATGAGTCATGCTGTGCTCCTGTGCTGATGCGTTGGCTGGGATAGGCAACTTTATCATGTCATTCGGTGCGCAGCGCCTCGACGGGATCAAGACGGGCGGCACGCCGGGCCGGCAGTACGCCGGCAACCAGGCCGATGGCGATGGCGACCCCCTCGGCCAGCAGCACGAAGCTGAACGGGGTGTGCACCGGCAGCGCAGGCAGGGCGAAATGAATCGCCTGCGCCAGCCCGAATCCGAGCAGCAGGCCAAGAAATCCGCCAAATGCCGAGAGCGCGACCGCCTCGCCGAGGAAGAGCAGCAGGATCGTGCGCCGGGGCGCGCCGAGGGCGACCAGCAGGCCGATTTCGCCGGTCCGCTCGGCGACGGCGATGGTCATGATGGTGACGATGCCGACCCCGCCGACCAGCAGCGAGATGCCGCCGAGCGCACCGACCGCCATGGTCAGGACGTTGAGGATGTTCGACAGCGTCTTAAGCATCTCTTCCTGGGTAATGATGGTGAAGTCCTCGCGGCCATGCCGCGCGAGCATGCGCTCCTTGATGGCGCTGCCGACGATTGCCGACGGCACGCCCTCCTCGGCGGCGATGTTGATCTCGTCCACGCCCTCGCGGTTAAACAGCTCCTGCGCTCGGGCCGCCGGAACGAAGGCGGTGTCATCGAGGTCGATGCCGAGAAACTGTCCTTTCGGTGCCATGACGCCGATCACCCGGAAGTGCAGACCGCCGATGCGCAGGCGCTGGCCGAGCGGATTCTCGCTGCCGAACAGTTCATTCCTGAGCTTCGACCCGAGAACGACAAATGCGCGGGCGCTGCTTTCGTCGTCGGCCGGCAGAAATTGCCCGCTCTGCACGGTCGACCGGAACACCTGCGGCAGGTTGGCATTGACGCCGGAAACCAGCGTCCGGCGCGTGCGCCCGTTGCCTTCGACCTCGGCATTGCCGCGCACGATCGGGGTCACGGCGATGACATGCGCGAGACGTTCGAGTGACCGGGCATCGTCCAGCGACAGGGGCCTGGCGCTGGACGGCAGGCCGGACGGCGGATGGCCTCCAGTCTTGGTCTTGCCAGGATGAACGCCAATGACATTGGTCCCGAACTGCGTAAACTCGCCGAGGACGAAGCGGTGGATGCCTTCACCGATCGAGGTCAGCAGGATCACCGCCGCGATGCCGACGGCTATCCCGAGCAGAGTCAGGAAGCTGCGCAGCCGCTGGGCGGTGACGGCGCGCAGGGCGAGCTGGAGGGCGTCGGCGAACAGCATCTCAATGCTTCATCAGGGCCTGCACCGGGTCGAGCCGGGCAGCCCGGCGGGCGGGCATGACGCCGAACAGCAGTCCCGTGCCGAGCGCCGTTCCGAGGCCGGCGATGACCGCCCAGTCGGGCGGATAGGCGGGAAAGACCGGGAAGAACTGGCGCAGGGCGAATGCCCCGGACTCGCCGAGCAGATAGCCGACCAGCGCACCGACAGTCGACAGCATCGCCGCTTCGGTCAGGAAGGCCAGCCGGATCGTGCGGGCCGGCGCGCCAAGCGCCTTGAGCAGGCCGATTTCGCCGGTGCGCTGGGTGACCGCGACAAGCATGACGTTCATCACCAGGATGCCGGCCACCGCCAGGCTGATCGCGGCGATGCCGGCGACGCCGAGGGTCAGCGTGCCGAGCAGCTTGTCGAACGTCGCCAGGATGGCATCCTGGGTGATGACCGTGACGTCCTCCTCGCCGCGATGACGCTGCCTGAGAATCTCGAGCGCGCGTTCCTTGACCTCGGGAATCGCCTCGCGGCTCTTGGCCTCGATCAGGATGCGGAACAGCGTGTTGGAGTTGAACATCGCCTGCGCCAGCGCCACCGGGATGATGACCAGTTCGTCGGTGTTCATGCCCAGGCCCTGACCAACCGACTTGAGCACGCCGACCACCCGCAGCCGGCGATCGCCGACACGGATCAGCTTGCCGACCGCCGGTTCGGCACCGAACAGTTCATCGCGGACCGTCGCGCCGATGACGGCGACCGGCGCGCCCCGTCCCCAGTCGTCGTCGGGCAGTCCGCTGCCCTGGGCAAGTTCGAAATTGCGGATGGGCAGGAAATCGCTGACCGAACCGGCGACCATGATTTCGCGCAGCCGCCCTCCGAAGCTGATCTCGGAAGTTCCGACGGCAAGCGGCGCGACCCGCCGGACCCCGGTAGCGCGGAGCAGCGCGGCGGCGTCGTCGATGGTCAGGTCGCGCGGCGTCGTCGTGATCGCGTTGGCCGGATTGAACCCGCCGGTACCCGAGCGGCCAGGCAGGACGATGACGAGGTTGGTGCCGATCGATGAAAACTGGCCGACGACATAGCGCCGGGCGCCGTCGCCGAGCGCCGTCAGGATGACGACGGCGGCCACGCCGATCGACATGGCGAGCACCGACAGCGCGGTGCGCAGCGGGTAGCCGGTCGCCCCATCGCGGGCAAAGCGCAACGTGTCAGCCAGGCGCATGGCTGCCGTCGTGCTCGATGCGGCCGTCTTCCATGACGATCTGGCGGCGCGCGCGGGCGCCCATCGCCTGGTCATGGGTGACGACGATCAGCGTGACGCCGCTGGCATTCAGCGCTTCGAGCAAGCTGACGACCTCTTCGCCCGTGTGGCGGTCGAGGTTGCCGGTCGGCTCGTCGGCGAGGATCAGGGCCGGCTGCATGATCGTCGCGCGGGCGATGGCGACGCGCTGACGCTGACCGCCGGAGAGCTGGTCGGGCCGGTGGTCGGCGCGATTCTCCAGGCCGAAGCCGGCCAGCGCCTTGGCGACACGGGCGTTGCGCTCGCGGGCCGGGATGCCGGCCAGCATCATCGGCAGGGCAATGTTTTCGGCGGCAGTCAGGCGCGGCACCAGATGAAAGCTCTGAAAGACGAAGCCGATGCGTTCGCTGCGCACCCGCGCCTGTTCGTCGGGCGACAGCGTCGTTACGTCGCGCCCTTCGAGCAGATAGGCGCCGGCATTGGGGCGGTCGAGAAGGCCGAGCAGGTTGAGCAGCGTCGATTTGCCGGAGCCGGACGGCCCCATCACCGCGACGTATTCGCCATTGTCGATGCGCAAGTCCAGCCCCGCCAGCGCGTGGACCGCTGCATCGCCGAGCTGGAAGACGCGCTCGATGCCCTTGAGTTCGATCAGCGCCATGCGCCTATCTGGCCCTGGCTTTTTCGTCGGGCGTTACCGTGGCGCCGGCCTTGACGCCTTCCTTTTCAAGCGACGTGACGATACGGTCGCCGGCGGCCAGCCCATCCACGATTTCGGTGTATTCCCAGTTGGCGAGGCCGGCCTTGACCTTGCGCTCCTCGAGCTTGCCGCTGTCGGCATTGAACAACAGCACCCTGCCGCCTTCCTGAATGGCTGCAGTCGGAATGCGCAAGACCTTGTCGCGGCCGTCGAGAATGATCTCGACATCAGCACTGTAGCCGACCAGCAGCTTGCCGGTGGCTTCCGGCTGCTCGAAGTCGACCTCGATATCGACAGTGCGTGCTTGCTTCTCGACTGCCGACACATAGGGCGCGACGCGCCGCACCTTGCCCGGCAGGTGCCTGCCCGGCAGCGCGTCGAGCGTTACGCGCACCGCCTGACCAGCCTTGATCTTCGGCGCATCGACCTCGTCCATCGGCGCCTTGACGTAGAGACAGGAGTCGTCGATCAGGTCGATCGCCGGCGGTGTCGGCACGCCGGGCGGCGACGGCGTCGAGTATTCGCCCAACTCGCCGACGATCTTGGCGACCGTGCCGTCGAACGGCGCATAGAGCGCAACCCGGCCTTGCTCGACACGCGTGGCTTTCAGCCTGGCCTCGGCCTGTGCGACATCCGCCTTGGCGGTATTGCAGCCGGCGCGCTTGACCTCGGCCTCGGTGCGCGCCGCCTCTTCCCTGCTGGTCGAGACGAAACCCTTATCGCGCAGTTCACTCTGCCTTTTTGCCTCCTTTTCGGCGTTGACCGCAGCAATGCAGACTTCCTCGCTGCGCCTGTCAGCAAGCACGATCTGGCTCTGCGACAGCGCAGCCTGAGCCTGCTGGTCGTCGTTCCACAGCTTGAGCAGCAACTGTCCCTTCTTGACCCGGTCGCCCTCCTTGACGCCGAGATACTCGATGCGTCCGCCGATGATGGTCGACAGTTTGGTGCGCTGGCAGGCTTCGACGGCACCGGCACGGGTATTGGCCAGCGTCGCTTCGACCTTCCCTTCGGCGACTTCCGTCAGGGTCACCGGAAGGGGTTTGGGACGGCTGAACCAGTAGAGCCCAATACCAAGCAGTGCAACGACGACAATTGAGATGGCCAGGCGGCGCATGCGAAATTCCTAACGAGAACCGGGCGACCACCCGGAGGGTGCGTGACTGATGATTGCTCCCAGAGCGCCTTGACAGCGCGATTCACTGATCGGCGCCACACTTGGGAGAATGAGGAAGGCGCCAAATGGTCTGTCTTTTCGCATGTACCAGCCCGGCAGAAACGTTCCAGCGTGGCGCCGCCCTTGATCAGACTGTCCATGAGCAGCGAGGCTGAGCGGGCATGCCGTCATTCTGACTGATTGCCAGCGTTTGGCCAATACTTGGTCTCTGCGCATCTTCAGCCCGCGGTGCTTGATGCTGATGAGAACGCCTGCAGGGGCCCACGAGCCAGCCGTCAGAGCCTCTGTATTTCCCTCTGCGGCGAGTTGGAGAGCACCAGATGCCACAGGCTCTGCAGGAGTGCCGGGTCCGCTTCGGCGATGATCCCGTCAAGAGTGGGCGGCATGTCAACCAATATGCCCTCGTCCCGGTAGTGCTCCTGCAGCTTGCGCATTCCTTTCCGTCCCAACCCCATGCGGCGCAGGTGATCCTGGATGCGGTAGTAGACCAACCCCCACGGCTTTCCGGCCACCGGTCTTGTCAGCAACGCGAAACCCACCGGGAACACGAAATCCTTCTCCTTGCCGAAGGGATCGCTCACACGGATCTCCAGCACTTGCAGCATGAGTCTGGCACTACCCGGGTTGGCAATCCAGGCATTCGCACCGGCGAGGAGTCGCGCCTTGTCGGTTTCTTCCGGGCACTCGACGGGGGCCGCTGCGCTTGCGCCGCCCCCGGCTCCCTGAGCGGCATAGTGGCCGACGATAATCCTGCACACATGTTCCAGTTCGAGAAAATTGATCTGCTCTCCCCATCCGGCAGCCCCCACCTCGACCGGGTCGGTCAGGATCAGCTCGCCGCTGCCGAGGCCCAGGTGACGGCGGCAGAACTGCTGGAAGCGGGCGCCATAGGCGGCCACACAGATAGCCCAGGTGACCCGGAACATGCCGGCCCATGACCAGTGGCGGAAGAGATTCATCCAGCCGCGATTATCGGGATGGCCGTGCTCCTCGTCGAGCCGCAAATCGACGTAGACGTTCTCCATGAGTTGTATCAGCGTGTTGCACAGGTAGAAGCCCGCCCGCATTTCGCTCTCGGAGGGTGGGAGCATCGTGACACGCCCGTGTCTCTCCTTCCCGCTGTTTTGCTCCACACGGTTGGACAACTTGACCCATTCGGGATAGATCTGGCTGTCCAGGAAGCGCAGGTTGGCATCCAGGCGCATGCGGTCGTAGATCTTTTCCAGCTCCGCACCATGCTTGGAGAACGCCGCTTGCCCGGCGCCGCTGGGCGGGAACCACTGCTCGGACAGGGTGTGGAAGAGGAGTTCATGATCGCAGGGCAGATCCCGGTCCGCCTTGCCCTGCCGGTTGGTGTGGCGAGTGGCCTCGGTGGCCTCTTCCCGGGCCTGTTCCAATACCTGCATGGCTATGTGTTCTCCCAGTTTGCGGTAGCTCTCGAACTGCGATTCGCTGTACCACTGGTCACCGGTACTTTCGTGGGGAAATTCGTGGTTCTGGGCTTTGTACTGCCTGACGTCGGTGGGCTCGTCGCCAGTCGTCGAGGCCTTGATGTAGAGAAGGTAGCCAGAGGTGGCCACGGGGTCGTGGCGCTCATAGTGGATGGTCCCCACGGCGCAGTGGAAACGACTGTGGCCAGTTTCCGGATCGGGAGCGATGGCACGGGGATCGATCGCGATCTCGATGCCGAGGTCGATCTGGCATTTGCGGATCGCGTTGCCCAGATCCTCGAAGCTGTAGCCGCCGTCACAGCCCGCGTCGCAGGCGATGATGTAGCGGCAGCGGCGGCGCACGAGCTCGTAGATGCCCAGGTTCTCGAAATGTCCGCCGTCGCTCAGGTAAACGAATGGACTGGCATCGGTGGTTGAGGCCATCAGCTCCGCCAGCAGGCTCGGGATGCAATGCTTTGGTCCTGGCGCGGTCCACTGCTCGAGCTCACGCGTGTTTTGCATCCACCAGCCCAGGCGCACGTTGAAAACCGTCATCAGCAAGGCGGTGGCGGGGTTGGTGTGATAGCCGGCATTTGGGCTGGCGGCGGCGCCCGAGATGGTGACAGGCGTGCCCAAGGCAAGCCAGCCGAGCCTCGCGCCCGCCATTGCCCCCTTGACTGGCCAGGATAGGTACTGCTCCGTCTTCTGGAAAGCCGCTATATCGGCATCGCCGGCGCCTGGAAGCTGATAGCCGCAGAACGCCGGCGTGAACACGAAGGAAGCGGCCTTGCGCTCCTGCCAGGCCAGGTTCCTGCAACGCGTAATGTTCAGCGCTGTGTTGATCAGCGGATAGGGACGCTGCACGCTGTCGCCCTGCTTGAGATCGACAAGTTCGGGCGAATCCCCTGGATCCAGGTTGGTGAAGGGGTTGGCCTGCCGCCGCGGGTTGCTGGCTCCCAGGTAGCAACGCTCCAGACGGTTGCGATAGAACATGTGAAAGGCGAATACGTTGATGTCCACCCGCCTGTTTAGCAGGAAGACCAGCAGGCAGATAGCCACGATGAGCAAGAAAAATCGGCCCCATGAACTGCTGAGCGCACTCTCCGACGCTTTCGCGAAGGCTGCCAGGCTGCATCCCGGATCGGACTCGACTCGCAAGATCTCGCCGGTGGCGCTGCCTTCCTTCATGTCGACGCTGAGTCGGTAGGCGGAGCGCAGACTGGCGATGGACGAATCCGGGACGGGCTTGCATACTGCGCTCCCGGCCTCTCCGCCCAGCGTGACGATGGCCGTATGCAGGGCCACGGAGAGCAGCACGAACAAGCCTGCCACGAATACCCACGGCGCGACGACGGTAACTACGTTCCTCCAGCCACCTTTGCCATTGCCGGTGGCCGGGCTTTGGCCCAGCAGCACGCCGGCAACCGTTGTCGCCAGCCAGGCCACCCCGCCCATGGCGGTGATCCAGGCGCCGGCGTAGGACACGCCGTAACTCCCAAGCAGCGCCACGCCGGCCAGGGCCAGCCAGCCTATTGCCAGCGAGAGAAGAATGCCGCCAACGCGGCTCGCCCATTCCCGGGAGGCCTCCCGCAGCTTCCGTCCGGCCAGACCGATCGCGGCGGTGGCGAACAGCAAGAGCAACAGCAGGACCGCACCGGGACCCAGCACCATCAGCAACAGGCGTCCCGCCTCCACGTCTGCTCCAGCCCCCCAGGGAAACTGCGGCAGCGCCAACTGGGCACCCACTCCAAGCACCAACGCGCCCATGGCTGCGCTCCTGATCACAACGATTGCGCCGCCTGGACGAGATCCGCCCTCACTCGCTCCGGTAGCCGCCTTCCCTAGCGACGCCTCGCGCTCGATGACTGCGATTTCGAGCCCCACCTTGCGTATTGCCCTCAGCAACAGCAGGGTGCCGCCGGCACTGACGATCATGGCCACCTTCTCCTGCTGCCCCCCGAGAATCGGCATCAGAATGTGTGGCAGCGCCAGCAGGACCCAGGGCAGGCAGAGCAACAGCAGGCCCAGCCCGCCCAGGATGACCTGATTGAGGAACACGTTGCGCAGCCAGGTTGCCACTCCGGCCATGGTGTCGGCGCTCAGGAGGCCGATGCGGGGGGTGAGGTAATTGCTGAACTGGCGCAGCCAGGACACCTGCCGTGGCTCGCGCACGGCAGCACCGGCTTCCACGGCAAGCTGCTGCTCGACATCGAGAATGCCTCTCTTCTCGCGACTGACCCAGGCATGAAGCCAGCCGCCAATGTATCCACCACCTGACACGGTGGACAGGTAATCGACGCGGCGAAGCAAACCGAGTCGGGCAAGCGCCTGCACTACGCCCAAGTTGAATGTGGCGCTGCGGATACCCCCACCGGAGAAGGCCAGTCCCAGGAGCCTGGCCTGATGGGCTCGGACTACGGCGTTATCGCATCCGGCAGCCTCTGTCTCCGGACACTGTCCGGCCTTTTCCCGGCCCTCATTTATATCGTCGAGCTCTTTGCAGAGGACTTCGTCGAAAGTGTACGGAGGCAAGTCGGCCAGTACTTCCCGGGTCGCTGAATCCAATACGCCGGTACTCGCCAGGGGCTTATGGGAGGGCTCTCCCTGAAACAGTTGCAGAGCCTCCCTCGTAGCATCGTCGAATCGCCCGTGTGGCTCGCCTTGGTAGCATTCCTGCGCCGCAAGCTGGCGTTGCAAGTTCGCCACCTCGATGCGGACCGCTCGCAGGGTGTTCCGTGTAATCCGTCCGTGCTCCTCCCAACCATAGGTGGCCCGCAACCTGTTGACTGCTTGCGTGATCTCTTCCTGCGAACGGCCCGTCGCATCCGCCTTGACTTCTTCCGGCAACTTGCCACGCTCGGGGAAAAACCCCAGCCCCTCCAATGCACTAAGCAGATCCCGATACTCCAGTTCCTGCTTCTCGTCTTGTGCTTTCATGTCACTCCTCCCAAGGCCACGCACGCAGCTGCGCATCGGGGTAAGACATATTGCAATGCAACCGCCCGAAACCGCACGATGACCAAACCTCCGCTCGCCGACAAGGGTCCACCGCAACCGATCGTCGCGATTTCAGCATAAGCACCGCCGTTCTCTTTGTCCAGCGAATGGGGAGCCTCGGGTTGGTCAATGACGACTGGCGAATTCGTGGTTGTTCGCAGATTCAGCCCGGAGAATCCAAGGCGCGATTGTTGCTGACAAGGACTGCCAGCAAAAAAAGGGGGCTTTCTGTATGATCCAACTGGAGAACACAGGACCCACCCCCGCATGATGACAAAACGTGGGCTGTCTTCTATGGTCATCAATGCTTGTCAACCTCGCAGACTTGGCCCGAGGCGCGCGGATCGGCATGATTTGGGTTGGCGACAGAATGACAGCCGACCGCTCGGGAGTCACGCGATGGCTGAAAAAGTGAAGACTGTGAAAAACCGGTAGCGAGACGATGGTGATCCGATGGACATTCTGATAATTCTTTTCCTTGTGCTGCTGAACGGCATCTTCTCGCTGTCAGAAATGGCGCTGGTTTCGTCTCGGAAGTCACGCCTTCAGCAGTGGAGTGATGAAGGCAAAGGCGGCGCCACAATCGCGCTAAGCCTGTCGCGAGACCCGGGCTATTTTCTGTCGACGATCCAAGTCGGCATCACGCTCATCGGTATCCTCAGTGGCGCTTATGGCGAAACGGCCTTTGCCGGAAAGTTCGCCGCCTACCTGGGCCAGTTTTCCCCCGTGGAGCCATTCGCCGACGCCATCGCGCTGACAACCGTGGTCATCGTCATCACCTACCTGTCGCTCATCATCGGCGAACTGGTGCCCAAGCAGCTGGCACTGCGCGATCCCGAACGAGTTGCCACTCTTGTCGCTCGCCCGCTGCACCTGCTGTCATCCATGATGAGGCCTCTGGTTTACTTCATAAACTGGTCCTCGGAGAGGTCACTCAAATTGCTTGGCGTCGGCTCGGCAAAGGAGCAACCAGTGACCGAGGAGGAAATCAATGTGTTGATGGAGCACGGTGCCGAAGCTGGCGTATTCGAGAAGACCGAGCAGGCGTTGGTTGCCAACATCCTGCGACTCGACCAGCAGCGCCTGGAATCGATCATGACACGTCGTGACGACCTCGCCTTTCTCGATGTTGAGGATGAATTCGAGAAGAACCGCCTCAAGCTGACTTCGAACAAACACGCGCGCTTGCCAGTGTGCAAGGGCGGACTGGAAAACGTTCTGGGTATTCTGGCGACAAAGGATCTTCTGGGACGGAGCTTGGCTGGTGAGTCACTCGATTTTTTTTCCGTGCTGCGGCACCCGCTTTTCGTGCCCGAAAGCATCAGTACGATGGAACTGCTGGAGACCTTCAAGAGCGCCCGGAATCATCTGGCGCTGGTGGTGGACGAATACGGCAAGATACAGGGTCTCGTCACGCTCAATGATGTACTGGAAGCCATTGTCGGCGATATTCCATCGTACGAGTCGGCGGAGGACTCAGCGATGGTGCGCCGCGAGGACGGGAGCTGGCTGGTTGATGGCGCGCTTCCAGTGTACAAGTTCAAGAACACTTTCGCGCTGAACGAGCTACCCGAAGAGGAGCTGGGCAATTTTCAAACCATGGGTGGTTTTGTGATGATGTTTCTGGGACGCATTCCCAACGTTTCGGACCACTTTGAAGCTGGCGGGCTACGCTTCGAGGTCGTGGACATGGACAAGAACCGCGTCGACAAGATCCTTGTATTGGATGAACGTAGCGGAGCGGATGGGGCCGCGAAGCCCGTCGGTTGAGCTAACCATCCCTGTCCGTGCAGCGCGGACAGGAAAAGGCACCTGGTCGGCATGCCGAGGACGAAATGCATTCTCGGATCCGACCAGCGCAGTCAGGCTCATGCAAACCTGATCGGCGTGACGCGGCATGCCGCGCCATGGTCGCTAGAATCGGTAGGCGAGGCGCAGGCCACCCCAGTGGCGTCCCCAAGCCGTGATCGGCGCGCTGACTTCCTTCAGTATCACGAACTGGCCGCCGCCCATATCGCGGCGATAGGTCTGCAGCAGGAAGGGTTTCGTATTCTTCGCCGCTGCGATACCGGTCCGGTCTTTGAAGATACGACGGTTGCGGCAATTGGCGGTGTTCCAGACGGGATCACCGCCCTGCGGCTTGCTGTAGGCCCGGTTGTGCATCGGGATGTAGCCATTGCGGTCCACCGCGACACAGAACACCACACCCTCCAGCGCCGAGAGCATGCGTTCCTGCACCTCCGGAAAACAGCGCTCGGCGAGCGCGACATTCTTCAGCATGAACTGCTGCGGGTCGCTGCCAGCAATGGGCCGATAGCGCTCGTCGAACAGGTCGTCCTCGGAAATGGCGCCATCCTCCAACGACTGTTCGAGGATGGCGCTAATCTGGTTCGCCGCCTCCTGCGCAGCAGCGATATAGCGCGAATCGCCCGTCTCGACGCCGCAACCGGCGAGGAGTTCCATCAGGCCCTCGCCCACCCGCAGGAAAGTCTCGCTGCGATCGCTCGCCAATTCCATCGACTTGGTCAGGCGTTGGGAACCATGTTCGACCTCGGCCACCGTAGCAGTCATGGCATGTGCGATCTCACCCGCGGCATGGGCCGCGCTTGTGATGTGACCAACGCCCGTCTCGATGTCAGCGAGCGCTTGCTGGAAGTTGCTCTTGGGCTCGTCCTCGCCGCGGATTTCGATCTCGAGGGCAAGCGCGGCGATACGGGCATCGAGCGCCTGCAACGTCTGTTTGATTTCCTTGGACGAAGCCTCGACACGCGTCGCCAGATCACGCACGGCGTCGGCGACTACGCCAAATCCCAGTCCGGCCTCACCGGCGTGCTTCGCCTCCACCGCCGCGTTGAAGGCGAGGAGCCGCGTCTGCAGCGCGATCTGCGTGACATCGTCCGCCAACTCACCGACGCGGTGCAGAGTCTCCTTCACTTTCGGAAATTCGTCACCGACGGCCGCGACGGCCGAGCGTGCTGTGGAGACGCTGTCGAGGCTCTCGCGCGTGACCGACTCGATCGCCTGCTGTGACTCGTTGATGCGGCGCACCTCACCAGCAAGTGCTTGCATTGTTGCGGTCTGGGCCTGCGCCGCCAGCCCTGCATCGTCCAGAATGCCGCGAACTTCCGCCGCCTCACTGCCAAGGTTGCTACTGCTTCTCGAGATGGCCTCGATGTTCCGGCGCAGCAGCGCAACCTCCCCCGCGGGGTCACCCGAGGACACCGGGCTTTCCGCAGCGACGGACTTGTCTGAGCTTCCCCACAACGACCAATTTTTCATCGCCTTCTCCCTATCATCACAGTAATTTCGGTATTCGCCGGCCTAAAGTTAAGGGTCAAATCCCGATTCACAAGCAATTGTCCGACTAGGCAACACTCGAACCATCGATCGACATGGCTGACGTGTCAACTCGAGCCTTCCGCGGTCAACCGGAAAAATCGCCCAAAACCGAAACACGGAATGTTGAGCATACATCAGCTCGCACCCGGCACCCGAAATGTCCGTGCATCATTGCGGCTGCCATAGGTTGAAGTGATCGCGGTCAGGTAGCTCTCCTTTTCCGTACCATCCTCGTCCTTGAGCACCGCGCGGCAGTTCAAGGTGGCGTTGACGTAATTTTCGGTCACATCGCCGGAATCGAGGCGGGAACTGATCGAATCAACCGTCACTTCGTAGAAGACCCAGTTGCTCGGGACATCCGCCCAGCGTTTGACCCGGCTTTCGGTCGAGTGCAGGTGGCGACTGTTGGCATTGCCGGTGAGCGGGAACAGGTTGGGTGCATCACCGACGCCGCCGATGTGCTCGTTGAGCAGGTGGCCGCGAATGAACTTGTTCGGGCTGCCTTCGCCGGGATCGGTTTCGAGCTTGCTCATCAGGGTACTTTGCGCACCCGAGCGCGGCGGGCTGCCCGGGTGGGCGCGGCGCCAGGCATCGTTCAGCCAGTCGATGGTCATGCCGACGCCGACGGTGTCGCCACCCAGCGATCGGGTACGCAGCTGATGACGGGTGACATGTGGCGCGGCCGGATCGTCGAAAATGCCGAACAGGGTGCGCAGATTGCTGACGACGGCCGGATCGTCGGCATTGGCGCGCAACGCCGTGCGGGTGGCGCCGATCAGCGGAATGGCATTGCGTTTGCGGGCCGGGGCGTTGGCGATGTTGGCCGCAGCGAGGAAACGATCAAGGCGGGTTTCGACCGGCTGCGGATCTCGGCTGGCAACCATGGGGCGCGGATCGCGCTCGTCGCCGACGAAATAGACCTCGTGGCTTTCGCCGCCGGCCGTGCGGAATGCCTTTCGCTGCCTCCACCAGTCGACGACGCTCCCGGCCGCGCTGCGGGCGGCGGTCATGAAACGCCGGCCGAGATTGACGATCCAGGCCACGATCCGATCCAGGGCCCGGTCGATGGGCGCACGGATGCGGTTGATGATGTTGGTGATGGCATCGCTGACCCTGCCCAGCCCGACCAGCCGGGCGAGGAAGCTGATGACCAGCGTCAGCAGGCCGGCCATTGTCTGCTCGACGCGATTGGCCGCTGCCCCGATGGCGCCGCCGGCGATGGCGGCAATCGAATCGATGAAGGCAGCGGCGACCTGGGCGATCTGGCGCAGGCGTTCGACGAAGAACATCACCGTGTTGTAGATGGCAATGATCGCCTGAATGAAGGCGCCGGCCGGGTTAAGCATGCTGACCAGCCGGGTCACGGCGGCCATCACGATCTTGTTGCGGACGAAGGCCATGATCTGCTCCATGACCATTTCGCGCAGGTTGGAGACGGTTTCGCGGATGCGCTCCCAGGCGGCAGCGGGGCCGTCGCGAACCAGCGTGACAACGATATCGAAGCCGGTCTCCATGGCGGTGACAACGTTCTCGCCGGCGACGCGAACCAGCTTGGCGCGGATGTTCTGCCAGGTCAGGCCGAGTACGCTGAGCACGAACTTGATGATTTCCCGCAGCGTGAAAGCCTGCGGGATATAGACATTGGCGGCACCCATCGCACCGGTCAGCCAGCCGATCAGCGCCCCCCGCAGGTGAGTCAGGATATTGGCCGCGAACTGGCGGAAACCCTGGATGCCGGCCCTTACCAGATTGCGCACGAAGCCGATCGGGTTGGCGATGATCGTCCCGAACGCCCCGACTGCCCGGCGGATATAGGGCATGACGGCCGGCGCGACGACATCGAAGATGATTTCGAGCAGGCTCATCACCTGCTGCCCGGCCCAGCTGACAAAGCGCCCGGCAAAGTTGCCAAAGACACGGACGATGCAGCTGAAGGTCTGCACCGGCGTCAGCAGGTCGTTGATGCCGAGGCTGCGCAGGGTGTCCACGAACAGGCCGGGCACGGCGGTGACGAAGCCCATCAAGCCGGCCAGAGCACCCTGGAACCAGGCCATGGCACGCGGCACGGCGCGACTTTCCTGCAAATTGCGCCAGACCTCTTCCTGACCGATCAGGCGCATGAAGCCGCCGATCAGCGCTTCGGCCGTGCGCGGCACCGCCTCGCCGGTGATCGGGTTGCGGCCGAGTACGGCGCACAGCAGATCCCAGCCGCGCGTCCCTTGCGCCAAGCCGGCCAGCGGCCGCAGCACGGCATCGCGGATGAACTGCAGGACGCCGGAGATGAGGTTACCGACGAAGCTCGTGATGCGCGCAATCGGTTCGGTGACGATGCGCTTGGCGCGTTGCCAGACGCCCCCCAGATCGAAGATGTCGGTCCAGCTCAGCGAATCGAGGAAGCGGTCGACAGCCTGCCGGATACTGCTGGCGACCAGACCGAGGCTGTTCATCTGCTGCTGCACCCAGCCGGCCACGCAGTCGATGATGCCGTAGCCGTCGAGCGCCCGGGTGATCAGCGCGCCGCCCGGCATCAGTTCGACGACGGCGCGTAGCAGGTTGCCCGGCGAGCGGTCGACGGCCTGCATGTTGATCGGATTGCGACCGAGAACGAGCGTGAACATGCGGAAGCCGGGGATGAAATTGGCGTGCTCGGCAAAGAAATTCAGCGCATCGCCGAGGCCGAGCCGCTGCACGGCCGCGGCGCTGCGTTCGCTAACCTGCGGCGTCGGGCTGTGCTGGATCGCTCTTTGGCTTTGCGCTGCTGCGCCCTGCTGGATGGTGTGTGTCAGCTCGTGGGCGATCAGCTCCCGGCCCTCGCTGCTGGCCGGATTGAACTGGCCGGCACCGAAATGAATCTGATTGCCGACGGTAAAGGCTGCCGCATTGAGGGCGCTGCTGGCCTGCGCGGCACGGGCATCGCGATGGATACGCACGGCGCCGAAATCGGCACCGAAGCGTGATCCCATGTCCTGGCGCACCGCCTCGGGCAGCGGTTCGCCGCCACTGGCTGACGGCGTGGGCACGGTTTGCAGCGGCCGGGTGAGCGGCGCGACGGCCGGTCCGCGCACCGGATTGGCCCGATGCAGCGTTGGCGGACTGACTACGCTGGCCGGCCGCGCTGCCGCAGTCGCCGGCATGCTGACGACGCGGCGCGCGACATGTCGCGCCTCGACTTCGGCCGCATCTCCGGGCGCCGAGACACGCAGGCTCTGACACTGGACGCGGATTGGCGCGCTCTGCACCACCACCGGCTCGGCCACCTTGACTGCAGCAGCGGGCGTCGGTGGCGACGGGCGATTGACGAGGCGGGGGGCGGCTTCCATGCTGCTCGGCTCAGCCCGGACCGGGCATGGCCATCGTCAAGGCGGCGTAGGCAGGTGGGTAGCGCATCTCCTGTCCGGGCTAAAAGCCCCGGCCCTCCTTGAGCAGTTCGCGGCGCAGGCCGTCGTCGATATCGTCAGCGGCCAGCCGGCGGTCGCCACGGACCAGCGATCGCAGCGCGGCGTAGCGAATGACATTGATGATGGTGCCGCCGGAAACCTCGTGCTTTTCCGCCAGACGGACGAAGTCGAGATCACGGTCGCGCTCGAGCAGGGCCGGCAGCGACTCGCTCCATAGTCGGTAGCGCTCCTCGACGGCCGGCATCGGAAAAGCGATCACCGACTGGAAGCGCCGGGTGAAGGCGTCATCGATATTGCCGCGCAGGTTGGACGACAGGATGACGACTCCAGGGAAGTCCTCGATGCGCTGCAACAGGTAGCTGACTTCCTGATTGGCGTAACGGTCGTGGGCGCTATCGACGCGGGTGCGCTGGCCGAACAGGGCATCGGCTTCGTCGAAGAACAAAATCCAGCCGCGCTGTTCGGCGAGGTCAAAAACGCGGGCCAGGTTCTTTTCCGTTTCACCGATGTACTTGGAAACGACCATCGACAGATCGACGCGATGCACCTCGCGCTCGCACAGCTTGCCGAGCAGGCAGGCCGACAGGGTCTTGCCGGTGCCAGGCGGGCCGTAGAACAGGCAGGTGTAGCCGGGGCGCATGCGGGCCGCCATGCCCAGCGTGTGGAGCAGCGTATCGCCGTGCGTCAGCCAGTCGCGCACCTCTTCCAGCTGCGCCAGCGTTAGCGGTGGCAGCACCAGATCGGCCCAGACCAGACCAGTCGTCACGCGTTGCGCCGGCAGGGCGTCGGCCTCGCTGCCCGGTGCGTCAAGGCCGAACAGGGCGAGCAAGGCCGGCGCAGCCTGCAGACGCCCGGCAAGGAACCCTTCACCGGGCGGCGGCAGCAACGGCAGCAGCACATCACCGGACGGCAGGCTTTCGCGATCACCGAGGAAGCCAATGACGCGCAAGCGTTCAGCCAGGTTGTCGCCGGCCAGCAGGAAACAGGCCGTTTCGCCGGTCGGGATGAAATGCCCGGAAGCGCTGCCCTGAACCCCTCCGAATTCACTGTAGCCGCGTTGGCTGGCCGGATTGCGCGCCCACAGCACGTCGAGCAGTTGCGGCCGGAGTAGCGGGGCCAACGCCAGCAACATCACGGCTCGCTCGTCGGCCGTCAACGCGTGGCGGCGCAGGAACTCGGCATAGGGCGACGGGCTGCAGTCGAGCATCGGTGGCGGCCGCTCGCCGAGCAGAGGCGGGTTGGCCGGCTTTTCGGCGAAATAGGCGTCGAGCCGATGCTGCAACAGCCCGGCCAGCCAGCCCAGGTCGGCATCAAGATCGCGGGCGGTGGCTTTCACGCGCTCAGCCATTCGGTGTGGAGACTGCCCGGCATCCAGGGCAGGCGAATGATGGACAAGCCCCAAGGCAGGCGGTCGAGCAAAAGGTCGAAGGATTCGCCCAGCGGCCGCAGCAGCCAGCCGTCAGGCGCCGGATAGAGCAGACCGCCGCGTTGCAGGAAGGCGGTGCGCAGGCCGTCGATGCTGGTCTTGCCGAGCACCGACCAGTGGGCAACAACAGCGCTGAGAAGGGCCTCGCCCTCCTCCCGTTCGGCCTCGCCGATCAGGCCGGCGGCGACCGTCAGCGGGTCGTCCGGTTTCAGGCCGAGCAGCAGCTTGGCAGTGCCGAGCTCGAATTCGAAGGGCTCGTCGCGGCCCGTGGCCAGCCAGTTGAGCAGGGCCGCGGCATGCGGCAGCCGGGCCCACGGGAAGGGCTCGCCCTGCCGGTGGCTTTCGCCTATCCAGCCGAGCGCTGCAAACAGGCGCGGCAGGTAGGGATGGAGCAGGATCAGCCCGGCCGAGCGCAATGACAGGCCAAGGACTTGGCCAGGCTCACGGCCAACCGGAAAATTGGGCAGATCTTGAAGCGTTGTCGGCGCCGACGCCGGCTCGCTCGCGGCGCCTATCGATGAGTTCTGACCGCCTCCGTCCGGATGATCCGTTGCCCATTCCGCTTCGCCACCGAGCCAGCTTTCGATTCTTTGCCAGTTTTTCCGGTCGACCGCAGCCAGTGTTTCCAGTTGCCCGGCACAGGATTGCGCCGCCCGCAAACACTCGTTGCGATGGCGGGACGAACCCGCCGGGTCGGCCGACAGCACCAGTTGACCAAGCGCCTGCAGGCGCAGCGCATGGTCGGCCCGGCGCGTGGCTGCCATCCGGCGCAGCACTGCCAGACAAGCCGACGAATCGCCGCCCTGGGCTTCGGCCAGATGGGCGGCAAAGTCCCACCAGCGCAGGCGCTCGCCGGCATCAAGCAGTTGCAGGAAACGGAAGAACGCATCGACCCTGGCCTGTCCGCCGGGCGGCAAATCGGCCAGTAGGCAGGGCCAGGCGGCGGCCGGCGAGACGCTCCAGCGCCTGGCTTCGGCGGCCAGTTGCTCCTGCAGTTCGGCCGGCTCGCGATCGGCATCGAACCAGTCGACCAGGCCACTGCCCAGGTAGCGGCGCAGGCGGCTGCCCGGCGTCAGGCGGCGCGGCGCGGCAGCGAGCATTGGCGGCGCTTCTAGCGCCTCGGCGAGGGCCAGTCGGGCGGCTGCGGCCAGCCTGGCCGGCAACTCCTCGGTCAGTCGGTCGGACGATGAAACATGGATCGACAGTTCGAGGCGCGGCAAATGGATTTCCCGCTCGCTATTGTCGAGGGCAGCAAAGGCGCTTTCCAGCGCCGGCAGAAGGCTGAGCTCGTTTTCCTGGCGCAAGGCCGTGCGTACGGCAAAAGCATCGGCCGCGCTGGCGGTGTGAACCTGCCAGCGCTGGCGACCGATGCGGTGCAGTGCGCTCATGGTGATGGCTCGCTCAGCCGATGCGGATGCCGACCTTGTTCATCAACTGCTCGGCAACCATGCCCGAACTGCCGGTCGACACCTTGTTGGCGGCGATGGCCGTTTCCTTGAGATTGGCCTGCAGCTTGCTGCTTGCTTCCTTGTCGGTAACCAGATTGACGGCCGAACCGACCGTCTCGTAGACCGCCGCCTTGTCGGCTTCGAAGCGCACGGTTTCCGGCGCGGCAACCGCGAAGTACTCGACCGTCGTGCTGACCGATGCAGCCAGCTGCACTTCGAGTGCCCTGGCCTGTTCGAGCGCTTTTTCTCGCGTTGGCGCCGGTGTCCGGTCGTCGCCGGCGACTTCGCGCAGGCCGGTGATCTGCGCCTGCTGGCCCTTGATGATAGCCAGCATCTGCTCCATGTACTTGTCGCCGGTCGCCGCCTTGATGCCCTCGGTCGCCACGGCGGCCCGGGAGGTCTTCAGCACCTCGCCAAGGCTGCCAAGCGAGCTCTGGAAGAACTTGCTGTAGTTTTCCTGAATCTTGATCTCGGGTGCGATCTTGGTCACCTTGAAGTCGTCGAAGCTCAGATCGAGCGGCTTGATGAACTTGATCGGCAGCAGGTTGGGCGGCAAGCGCAGGTTGATGTCGGGCAGCGTCAGAGCCGGCTCGGCAAGGTCGCTTTCATCGTTGTCGTCGATCCAGTAAGGCAGCATCAGGTCGCCGATGACCACGCCGGCATCGTTGTAGACCAGCACGAAGGTGCCGCCGGGCACAACGCCGCCAGCATGTTCCAGACCCGGATGTTCGTTCAGCATGTTGGACAGCAGCAGTTTGTCCTTCTTGTCATCCTCGCGCTTCTTCAGGATGTCGCCCAGCCAGTCCACCCACAGGTGACTCTTCGAGCCAGCCAAGGAATCGAGCGGCGAAACGATGTCATTGCGCGTCACCGCGCCGAGATCGGCCTTGGCGCCGGCGGCGCTGACCACGACCGTGCTCAGCCGCTCGCGAATCGGGCTGGCTTGCGCGACGAAATCCTTGTACCGGCGGGCGGCCAGCGGCCCCGGCTTTTCTACGCTGCCGACCAGATCGGTGTCGGCTGATTCGAGCTGGGCCTTGGCGTTCTCGAGCGGCTTCGCATAGTCGGTGGTCAGCGCAACATGCTGGTTGAAGGTGCCGCCGGCCTTGAGCTTGATATCCTCATCCCGCACCCAGTCGCCCTGCGCCTTCCTGACGTCGAGCACCAGCCGGCTGCTGTAGGCAATGTTGTCCTTGATGTGGCTGGTCAGGTCCTGACGCAGCAGATAGTGCAGGCTGTGCAGGCTGGTCTGCTTGAACTTCGGGCCACGGATGATCAGTTGCCGCTGGTTGTGAGTCAGCGCACTGATCACCGAAATCGGCAGGTTGCGCTGGCGGATCAGCTTCTCGATGGCCGGTTCGGCCACGTCGGCCTTCAGGCCAAGGAAACCCTCAATGCGATAGAAGTCGTTGCTGCCCTGATCAATGAGGAAGGGGTCGGGCAGCTGCTTCTCGGCCAGCGGCGCCTCGGGCAGGAAGGGCTTTAGGTCGGTGGCCTGGGTCCAGTGGTAGCCGGTGTTGTCGTCGCTCTCGCCCCGTTGCCGGCGAGTGTCGTTCCACAGTTCGCGCAGGCTGGCATCGGCCTTGTAATAGACGGGCATGGCCCGGTCATCGAGCGCCGCGCTCTCGCGCCGGCTGGGAATGATCTTCGGGATCTGCGCCTTGGGCAGTTCGAACATTTTGAGCAGCAAGGAAAATTTGCGCATCAGCAGGATCACCCGCTGCCGCTCGATCATGCCGCCGGCCAGCCACGGCGCCGGATAGCAACCGGTGCGATCGACCGATGGGTCGGCCAGCGCCCCAAGCAGCAGATGCTTGGGGAAGGCCTCGCTGGCCGGACAGAGCACGCCGTCGTCGGCGAACAGCGCGGTGCGCAGGTCGTTCCACACCGCGACGAGATCCTTGGCGTGGTCATGAAAATACTGGATGCCGCCAATCGTGGCAGGCAAGGCATTCTGGCGGCTCTCCAGGGTCGCCGGCCAGCCCACCGGGCTGGGCAGTCCCAAGGCGGCGCCGTCGCCAATCCGGGCGACCAGTATCCTGGCGGCTTCGCGCAGGGCATTGAAGCTGGCGTTGGCGGCCGTGCGATAGCGGGCGGCGAATAGTTCTGCGGAGGTGACATCGACCTTGGCATCGCCGCCGGTCCCTAGATCGACACGCGTCGCGCGGACACGCGGCAACTGCCGGGCCAGATCGGCACCGGTCCTGAAGGTTGCGGTCAACCCGAATTTTCCGGCAACTTCGCGATTGATCAGCAGCAGGCGCTGGGTGTTGCGGGCTGTGCGGCCTCGGTTGTCGCAATCGCCCCCGGTGCACAGGTCGGGGTCGTTTTCGTAGCTTTCCATAAAGGCCACGGCGACCATTTTTTCCGGCGATCCGGCCATCTCGGCCAGCAGCTTCCCTTCGCGCTTGTCGTCACTGGCCAGCAGTTCGATCAGCGGCAGCATCTTCTCGCCATCGTAGAACGCGTCGTAGGCCGGGGCGCTTTCGTCGTAAGGCAGCCAGCGGTCGAAAACCGTGTCGGCGGACAGGCCGATCAGGTCACCGTCGCTGGTCACCCCAATGCCCTTGCCGACAACCAGTTGCTCCTTGCCAAGCGACGGCCACAGGCCACCGACGATGCCGATGCCAAGCAGTTGCGTGCGCGTCAGGCGGCTCTGGTCGTCGAGGTATTCGACGACGCTGTTCAGTTGCGTTTCAGTCAGCACCTGATCGCGCTCGAATACGGCGTAATCGGTGGTGACTTCGTTGAGGCGGCGAATGATCTTGAGCGGTTCGGCCATGGTCATGCTCCCGGACTACTAAACAGGGGCCTCGTCGGCACTGCCCAATGCAGTGCGACCGAGGACGAAGGGTGGAGGCTCCATCTGGCCGCAGGGATGCAGGCCGCTGGAGGGATAGACATTCTTGGCGCGGGTCAGCGCATCGGTCAGCGCCTTGATTTTGGCAGCCCGGTCGGCTGTGGTAGCGCCGGCGCGGATCGCCAGCCAGTCGCGATAGGCCTTCTCGATTTCGGCCATGTCGTCGCTGTTCACCCAGCAGATGCGCGGCAGGATGTGGGCCGGCGTTTCCTGGCGCAGGGTTTCCTCGACAAAGTTGCGGAAATCGAAGTCGCGGAAGCGCCCGGTAAAGGCCGGCAGGACGATGGTGATCCGGTCACTGTACGGGTCGAGGTCGGCGCAGTCGGTGCAGCCGGGGTCGACACAGATGTCCATGAACGGATCGCCAGCCTGCTCGGGCAGCAGCAGCAGGTGCTCGATGACATACAGCCCTTCGCCGCTGTAGTAATTGCGCAGATGGGCAATCAGGCTGGCAATGGCCAGCTCCATCGCCTCGGCGCTGGCGAAATACTCGATGCGCCGGGCGATGACCTCGCCGCCGGCGTCGACGATGTTGAAGTAATGCCGTCCGTCGCTCGTCGTCTTGCGTGAATAGCCCTCTGGGCGCTGGGCGCGGGCGACGGCCTGCTCCATTTCGTTGCGCGCCTTGACCTTGCTCGTGTAATTGGTACTGCTCGAGAGCAGGATCTTGGCGCTGACCGGATGGCGGACACGGAAGCGGAATTCGTCGTTTGGCGTTTTGTCGAGTTCGGCATAGGTATCGTAAGCCACCTCGGACAGATTGCGCCGCTGCCAGTTGCCGATGTCGAGCAGCCGGGCGATGCGGCGTTCGAAACCGGAAACGTTGTCGCTGTTCCACAGGTCGCCGTCGCCCTTGAGCGCAGCGTCGTAGGCCTGCCCACGCTGACCGCCGAGGCGCGGATATTCGTCAAGAAAAACGCACTTGGCGCTGGCCGCTTGGGCCGGCCCCATGCCGAAACGCGCCTGCATCACGGCGGTGTATTCCTGGAAGTCTTCGGCATAGCGCGCCAGCAGGTGATCGAGGAAGCGGTTGCGGCGAACCAGCCCGCTGCCGGCCGGTTCGACGACCTCGCCCAGCTTGCTGGCATCGAAGCCTGCGCCGTAGACCTTTTCCCAATCCGGGAAACTGTCGACCAGCTGGCTGAAATAGCTCTGCGCCAGTTCGGGCCGGGTCGAAAACAGGTCGCGGACATGCGCCAGTTGCGACTGGTAGTTGGCCATCATCTGGTCGAAAAACAGCAGCCAGGCCTTGAACTGCAGTGCCTGCGCCGTGCGCTGCGGCGAAGCGCCGGGGGCCAGACCAAATTCGGAAATGCCGTAAGTGGCCGGGAAATGCGCCTGGAAGGATCGGTAGTTTTCCGGGTTGCGGTAGCGGCCGAGCGGGATCGGCACATCTTCGAGGACGCCATCTTCCAGCTTGAGCCGTTCGGCCAGACGCAGATCGCCAAGCAGGCTGGCGACATGCGCGGCATTCGGCGGAATCGGCAGGTTCTTCTTGTAGAAAACCAGTCGGCCACGCGTTGTCGAAAGCCGTGGCTGCATCCCTCCCGGCACCGGCAGGCGCCATTTGTCGGCCGGCTCGACGGCCTTGCCGACGGCATCCAGTGCATTGAGCAGGATGTCGCGGATGGCGACGACGCCCGGAATGTCCATGATTACGCTGATCACGTCGGAGAGCCGGACTTCGCTGCGCAGGCCGGCAGCGGCAAGCTCCTCGTCGTCGATGAAACCATTGACCAGCTTCGGGCCTTCGAAGATTTCCGGGATGGTCCACAACGAGCCATCGGCCCGGCGCCGGGCGCGCATTTCGTCCAGCGTGTAATTGAGCACCGGTGGCGCCAGGAAGCGGTCGACAGCGAAGGCGATGTCGGCGGCGACGTGATCGGCATCGGCATCCGGCCGCAAATCGATTTCGGCGCACAGGCTGAAATGCTGCATGGCGATGCGATCGACGCCGACAAAATCGGTGCACAAGGCGCGATGGGCATTCAGCTTGGCCAGCGCGTCACGATCGACAGCCTGCCGCAGTTCGGCGGTGTCCTTGTCATCCATGTAGTCGAGCAGCACGCGATAGCGGCCACGCACGGCTATCGGGCGTTCGGTCTTGCTGCCGGTTGGTTTGGCGGCCAGCGTGCCTTCGGCCGGATCCGCATAAAGGGTCTGCGGCGCCGGTTGCAGCCAGGCGTTCTTGACGCCGGGCAGGTCGATCAGCAGCTTGCGGTAGTCAGCCTCGGTGACCGGCATGCAGGGCAGGATGCTGCCGGCGCTGTCAAACAGCCTGGCCATTTCGACGGCGTTGTCTTCCGGCGCGGCGAGCAGGTCTTCAATCGGGAAACGGGCCCGGTAGGCGAGATCGGTCAGCGCGTAGGCGAGCAGTTCCAGCGTCGTGATGCCGGGGTCGTGCGTGTTGTGGTCTGTCCACTGGCGGCGCGACCGTCGGCGCACCCCGTCGAGGCCGATACCGGCCAGCCGGCGCTGGTCGAGCGCCGGATCGGCAGGGGGCAGGGGCGAGATCTTGGGTTGCAGCAGCATGGCGTTTTTCGCGTCAGTCGGTGGCTTCGGCAATCACATGCCGAGCCGCCGAAACGAGAATGGTGTCGGGCCGTTCGGCAACGATCTCGGCGACATCGTTGAGCAACAGGTCACCGCCGCCGGCCAGCCCGCAGCGGAAGTCGGTGACGAAATCGACATAGGGCAGTTCCTCGATGAAGTCGAGCAGCACCGAACGGTAGATGCGGCCGCCGAAATCGAGCTGCCGGCCGGCCGCGAAAGCCCACGGCGACAGCGCCTGGACAATGCTTTCATGCAGTTGCCGGCGGGTGTAGTCGAAGGGATAACCGGCCCGGAAGCGCACCTTGAAATCGAGCCGGATGGCCTGGTAGGCCGGATTGCGGACGCGTACCGTGACCTGCGGCGAGGCATGCGCCTGGGACAGTTCGGTCATTTGCGTCACGGTGTCGAGATCGACCTTGGGTTGCAGCAGGTCGGGCTGGTTGCGGTTGCGCAGGTCGGGAACGGCGACGATCAGCACGTGGCCAGGCGCCATCCACGATGTTTCGCTGGCGTGCGGAATGCACTTGACGCGATGCACGCCGGGGAAGTTTTCGAGCAGCAGGCGCTCGTAATCCCAGGGCGTGATGCAGCGCTGGCGATGACGCAGACGCTCGGCCGCGCGGCGATTAAACATGGCGGCACTTTCGCTGGCCCGCCCGCCAAAACTGGCGTAGGGCTGGGCCACCTGCTTGAGCGCGGCGGGTGGCGCGAGCAGTTTGGCGATGCTGCCCGGGGCCAAGGTTTCAACGGCCGGTGCTGTGGCGGCGGCCGACCAGTCACGCACCACTTCGACGCCGTTGGCGTGCACGGCAAGCAGCTTGCAGGCGGCCGCAATGCCCTTGTTCACCGACGCCTTGAGCCAGACCGGGCCGGCCGGCAGCCAGCTGTTGTCAGTCGTCGTCGACCGCGACAGCACGAGGCCGACAAGGCCGCTGGCGCGCAGGCCGCGGCTGGTGTCGAGGGCGATTTCCTCCGGTGCGGCCGGGCGCCAGTGGTTGTCGCACAGCACCGACCATTTGACCGGCTGCGCCTGCAGTTCGGGATCGGCGCTGCCCTCGGCGACCTGCAGCAGCAGATGAATGCTGTCGCCGGCCCCGACGCCATCGACACCGACGATCAACTCGCCTTCGTCGGGATAGGCCGGCAGCAGGCTGACCGTCTTCTCGCTGACCCAACCGAGTTCGCGGCGCAGGAAGGAATGTTCGCGCCGTGGACCGAAGGCGCCGACATGGAAGAACTGCAGGTCGAGCGACGCGGCGAAGCTCTCCTGATCGTTGCGCGTCAGGTCGGCGACCGGCGATTGCGCGGCGTAGGCCAGCGTGATTTCCTGCACCGTCGGCGTGTAGGGCTCGCTGAGCACCTTGGGGCTGGCCTTGCGCGCCTGCTCCATCGTCTCTCGGCGGTAGTCGGCGTGCAGGAAATCCTCGACCAGCGCGACGGTGACAAAGCCGCTGCGCACCGGCGGCGGCGCCACTTTTTCCTGCAGAAAGACCGGCCGCGACTTCATGAAACGCTTGCCGATCAGGCGGCTGATCAGACTGCCGCCGGTGAGCATCGAATAGACGAAGCCGACCTCGGAAACCGGCAGGAAGGCCGCAGCTGCCGGCGCATTCGGGCTGAGCGTGCTAACGCCATCGACCCGGTTCATCAGATTCAGTTCGCGAGACGTTTCATTGCCGCTGCGGTCGGCATAGACCAAGCGGGCGGCGATGCCGGTGCTGACCGTGGCAACATTCTTGTAGCTGGCATACCAGCCAGCCAGGTTTTCGGGAGCGCCCTGCCAGCGCAAACGGATCTTCAGGTCGGACAGTGGTTTGCTCAGTGCCTCGGGGCAACCGACCATGAAACGCGACCCCCTGACCGGCTGCGGCCCGAAGGGCTGGAAGGCTTTTTTCGGGTTGAGGATGCCGAAATCGTTTTCGAGATTCAGTGTTTTCATGCCGTCGACCGTGACCGCCAGCCGCAGCTTGTCGAGACGCAGTTGCGACAGTTCCGCGTAGGCTGCGGCGGCTTCCGGCCGGAGCAACAACTGGACGACCGGCAGCGCGCTTGTGAAGGCCGAGCCATGCAGCGTGGCGTCGCAATCGACAACGGCCGCTTCGCCATCCGCCACCGTAAAACCGAGTTTCAACTGGCCGGCGGCCAGCGTGCCGCTCAGCGGGTATGGGCCAAGCCAGCCTTTTGCGCCGCTGACAAAAGCCTGCAAGCGGTCGGCAATCGCCTGCCCGGTCAGCCCCAGGCTATCGGCAAAAGCCACATCGAGTGTGGCCATCACCTCGCGCCGTCCTTCACGCAAACGGAGCAGCGACGAAGCCAGCGCGAAGCCGAGCGGCGCGGCAGCCAGCCCGGCATGCCCGAAAGGCGACCAGTGCGGCTTGGCCGGATCGAGCGGCGTACCGAGACCATCGGCCGAATTGGCGACCGGGGCGAAGCGCACGCCGCCGGCATCGCGGTAGAGGCTGTGCAGCGCCGTGATTTTGCCTTGCCCAATCAGCGTTTCACACAGCGGCGCGTAGAGGCGTTCGCTGCCATCCGTGCCCTTGCCCGCCGAGAAGCGATGGGTCGGCTTGATCGCGAAGGGCGCCGTGCCTTTCTTCAGTTCCAGTGTCAGGTGGGCGTGTTCGGGCTCGGCGGGCAGCGGCGCGAAACCGAGCACCCGGCGATACTGGAAATCGAGGTGGCGGGCGGTCAGGTCATTCAGCGCACCGCGTGCCGGCTCCAGCATGTCGAGGAAGGCGCCGAACAGGCCGAGATGGGGCGGCACACTGCCGTCGTCGCGATTGAGCATTTGCTCCGCCTCGACCGGAAAGAGGCCCTGCCAGTCGCCATCGGCCTTGTCCGGGTCGAAACCGTAGAAGCGCAGCCTGGCGGCCAGGCGACGGGCTTCCGCAATGCGGTCCGCGGAGCTGCGGCCATCGACCGGGGCAAAACCCGGGTCGAGCGCGGCCGGCGTACGATCATCCTGGCTCTGCCCGAGCCGGGCGATTTCGTTTTGCAGGATGCGGTCGCTGGCCATGATGTCTAGCGACTGGCGGGCGCCATCGCCGCGCGCAGCTCATTGCCATCGGTCTTGTAGAACGGATAGACGAGGTTGAAACGCGAGTTGGTGGCGCGCACTTCGTAATCGAGCTGGATTTTCAACTGGCCGGTATTGGGGTCGGGGCTGTCGACGCTCAGCGTGATTACCTTGATGCGCGGCTCGTGAATCAGGATGGCGGTGCGTACGCGGTCGAGCAGCAGGGTGCGTATGGTCGTGCTCATCGGCTCGAACATCATTCCGTGCATGTCGAGGCCGTACTTGGGCTCGAACAAGCGCTCGCCGGCCACGGTGCCGAACAGGATGATCAAGCTCTCGTGGATGTCGGCCTCGTTGGAAACCATCACCGCGCCACTGCGCGAAAAGCGGGGCGGAAAACTCCAGCCGGTGCCGAGGAAGGATTCGTAACGGTCGCTGGCGTCACTCATGCCCCTGCTCCTTTGACCCAAAATGACATTTCATCGTGGCGCTCATTCGATCATCACCGTCGGGCTGCCGACCGCCGCCGACGCGCCGCACAGGCAGGTGTCGCCAACGCGCAGGGCCGGGCGGCCGGATATCATCACCGTCGAGCTGCCCATCGGAAACGGGCTGACCGTCGGCACATGGCCGGGGGGCGGAATCGGGCAGACATGCAAGTCGCCGACCACCGCCGCCGGTTTGCCGCCGATCATCACGGTCGGCACGCCCGGCCCGACGATCGTTCCGCCGTGGTTGCTGATGTCGCCGACACAGGCTGCTGCTGGCATCGCGCTCTCCTAGTTGATCTGGACCATGGCGCCGGACAACCTGGCCATGCCGCCGCCCTTGAGTTCGGCGCTGGCACTGCCCTCAAGTTTCAGTTCGCTGCCGGCCTTGATTTCAAAGCCGGCCGTCGCTTCCATCTTGGTTTCCGTCCCTGCCTTCATGTCGACCGCCTTGGCGCTCTCGAAGTGGATGCCGTCGCTGTCCATCATGATCTTGTTGCCGTTCTGGTCGGCCAACGTCAGTGACTTGTCGTCCTCGCTGAGCACAATCGAATTTCCCGCCGGGGTGGCCAGAGTCATGACGATCTTGTCGTCGTCGAAATGCACGGTCATGCCGGAACGTGTCTTCAGCATCTTCTCGTGGTTGTCGTCCGAACCTTGCAGCGGCGCCGCCTTGGCGCTGCTGTGCAGCATGCCTAGAATGACCGGATGGCGCGGGTCATCGGCCAGGAAGCCGACCGTCACCTCGTCGCCGATTTCCGGTCGAAAAAAGAAGCCGCGGTCGTCGCCGGCATCGAGGCTGGCCACCCGCGCCCACAGGCCGTCGCTGGACAGCCCAAGGAGCGGCAGGCGGACACGGACGCGGTGCTCGCCATCCGGGTCTTCGTTGCTGGTGACGATGCCAATCTGCAGGCCGGAAACGCCGGGCAGCAGACCGTCTGACTTCGCCTTTCCGGGCGCCTCGAGTTCGACGCCGCCGAACTGGATATGCGTCTTCCAGCCCTGAACCAGACTGAATTCGTGGCGTACGCCGGTGACCAGCACCTTGCCGTTGAAGCGTCGGCCGAGGCCAGCCAGGTCGACGACGACACCGGGCTTGACGGTGGCGATGCCCTGGCATTTGCCGCGCCCGGACACCTGATCGACCCGTCTATACAGCGCGACGCCATCAACCCAGGCCTGCGCTTCCGCTTCCGGCAGCGCCGGGTGGCGCAGGTCGAACGCCTGATCGGCGACACCAGCCAGATCGTCGCTGCTCAGATTGCCGGGTGGCATGAATGATGGCGCCGCGGCCTGGACTTCAACCGCCTCCTGGCTCGCCGCATCCCAACTCGTGCCCTTGTATCCGGCGTGCTGCAGACGGGCGTCGATCTCGCCTTCGAATTCAAGCAGCGTCGCGCCGTACTGCAGCGTACAGACGGTGGCGCCAGTCAGCGCCGGCTTGCGGACCACCACCTTGTCGCCTTCGCACCAGACCAGCTGGCCATTGGCTCGCGCCCGGGCAAGGATGAAATCCCAGTCCGTGCTCTGGTACTGCAACACCTGCTTGTGGTGCAGCGAGGTCGCTTCAACATCGGCGCCCACGCCGGCCGCGCCGAGCACGGCGCCGATGATGTCGCTGTCGGTTTGATCGAAATGGTCGGTCGAGCGATCGGTGACAGCCAGTTTCATTGCCGCGTGCCGGCAATCGACGACCAGTTGCGAGGCCGCCGCTTCGCGCACCCGGGCGCCCTGGCGAATGACCGTGCCGATGAATACAGAAGTGCTGTCGCGCCCGGCACCGGCCAGGATTTCGATGCTTTGCCCCGGCTTGAACAGGTCGCCGTCGCTGAGCGGAAACCGCCCGGTCGCGGCCGCACCATCGACATAGACCAGGCGGGCCGAGGCGATGCGGTTGGCAGCCAGCGTGATGCTGACCGACAGCAATTGATGCTCACGCGGTACCGCCTCGCCTCCCGCCTTGACGGTGAATTCGCGATGTTCGGCGGCGATGGGCAGGGCGCGGGTTTCCGGCACGGTCTATTTCTCCAGCGGCGGAAAGAAGAGCTCGGTGCCCGGCTGGACATGACGGAAATCGTCGAGCCCGTTGGCTTCGGCGACGCGCAGGTACAGCCGCGGGTCGCCGTAGATGGCATTGCACAAGGCCGGAAGGTGGTCGCCGGCCTTGAAGATGCGGCGGTGCGTCAGATCCGGCGACTGATCCTGCGCCATCGCGACGCGGGTCCGGTCATCCGAGTTGTCCGTAAAGGCGGCAGTGATCACGGCGCGCAGCGGCACCCCATCCGGGCGGAACAGCTTGTAGGCGATTGAAGCACTTTTCAGCACGCAGCGCTTGACCGGCAGGGTGCCCCAGACGATCTCAAGATAGTTGGTGCGGTGGATGTCACCGTTGTAGCTGGTCGCCGTCAGGAAGCGCTCGACCTCGGCCTGGACATCTGCCAGCCGGCCGTTCGCCCCGGTACCGTCGATGAAGAAAGTCAGCGTCATGTCACCCGGCTTGACTTTCTTGAACTCCATGCGGCTGTTGGTCGTGCCGGCACCCTGTGCGGCGTCGTACTCGATTTCGTAAGCTAGCGTGATTTCGGATGGATTGACGTAGGCGGCAAATCGGGCAATTGGCTGGTCGCTGTAATCCGCCTGGGCATGGGCCAGGATAGTCAGCTTCTCCAGCGTCCCGTTCGGCGTCCCGCCGACGTTCAGCGCACCGAGTCCGCCGGCACCGATGGCTGTGCCCATGACTAGGGTTCCGCCCGTTCGCGCAGGATTTCCAGCACGCGTGCAACACACTCCTCGAGCAGCTCCTGCCTTTCCTCGACCGGCGCCGCCCCCGCTGTCCCGCTCGCATCGCCACCGGCGGCGCGGTTGCCGACTTCAACTGAGATCACCACTTCATCGACAATGATGGGCATTCGGTTTTGGCCTCCTAGTTCTTGTCGACCGTGAAGTACTGGTAGGCGAGCTGCATCGACTCGACGGCATAGGTGTTGTTGCTGGCATTGAGGTCGGCGACGGCCCATTTCGTGGGCCAAGCGCCAATCACGTGCCAGGTCATCAGCGGCTCGTGCGACTCGTTGAGCAAATGGATATCGACGTTGCTCGGCTGGATGTCGTAATCGACGATGCACTCCTTGATCCAGGTTCTCACCGCCGAATCTTTCAGCAAGCCCCGCTTGAGAACCAGTTCCGGGTACTTGGCCCGCGTCGGATACTTCTGGATGAAGCGGTTTTCGCCGCCCTCGGCCACTTCCTCGCTACCCATTTCGACAGCCAGCCCGCTGACTTCGGTAAAGCGCGTGTCGTCATCGCCGGACCTGCCGATAACCTCGACCTTGAAATGGAAGCCAACAGGCGGGTAATACTGGGCCATTGAAGTATTCGCCTGGATCGTCAGTTGTTCTCGACTTCCAGACCCTCGTGCGCCAGCTCGATGCTCTCGATCGCCACCTCGTTGCCAGAAGCCTTGAGCTGTGGGCCTTCAACCTTGACCGGAAACGCCCGGTTGACTTTCCAGGTCATCACCGGGTTGTGGCTTTCGTCGAGCAGACTGATCGTCAGGTCGCGCCGCTCGACGGTGTTCATCTTGACCGACGACAACCACTTGACGAAGTCGTTGTCACTCTTGATGACACCACGCTTCAGCGTGATGTTGCCAAACTTGCGCAGGCCGGGCATCTTGATCGACGAGTATTCAGGAAAGTTGCCGTCGCGGTATTCAATGGCCTGGACCTCCTGGGTCAGGCCGGTCACTTCGGAAAAGCCAATGCGGGCGCCGCCCCATTCGACGCGGAAATGGAAGACGGGTAACGGATATTGTGCAGGCATGGTGGTAGTCCTTTCGTGTCAGTAGCGGCTCAGCTGGTCTGCAGCTTGTGCGAGAACTTGAGGATGATGAATTCAGCAGGGCGCACCACGGCCATGCCGATTTCGACATTCATCCGTCCTTCGAGAATGTCTTGCGCATTCATCGTCACGCCCAGGCCGCAGCGGACGAAGAAGGCATCCTTGGTCGTCGCGCCAGCGAGCGCGCCTTCACGCCATTTCTGCGTCAGGAAGTTCTCGATCATGCCGCGGACCTTGACCCAGGTATTGGCGTCATTCGGCTCGAAGACAGCCCAGTACGTCGACTTCTTGATCGATTCCTCGACCATGTTGAAGAAGCGGCGCACCGAAACGTAGCGCCATTCGTTGTCGTTTCCGGCCAGCGTGCGGGCACCCCAGACCAGCGTGCCCTTGCCGACAAAAGCGCGAATGGCGTTGATCGACTTGCCGGCCGTCGCGTCCACATTCAGCGCGTCGGTTTCACTGGTCGTGAAGCTGGCGGCTGGCGCGATGACACCGTTCAGGCTGACGTTGGCAGGTGCTTTCCAGACCCCGCGCTGGTTGTCGACCAAGGCGTAGATGCCGGCGACGGCACCGCTGGGCGGGCACAGGGTCAATGTCGAGTTGATGCCATTGACCACGTTGCGATAGGGCGTGAAGCTTTCATACAGCCTGTGCTCGGCCAAGCCACGGTAGTTGCCAATGGCCGAAACGATCCCGGCGATGGCGGCGACGGCGGCTGAAAAACCCTTCTGCAGGCCACCCAGCGCACTGGTCATGACTGCCGGGACAGTAGCACCCGAGGTATTGCCACTTGACGCATCCGGCGTATTGGCACCGCCACCGAACAGTCCACCCCAAGCCGCTGTCGCCGGCGGCGTGTTCTGATCCCATTCCACCGTATAGGCACCACCCGCCGTGACGATATCGGCGGCCATTTCCTTTTCCAGCGCAATCAACGCCGAGTAGGCCGGGGCCAAGGTGCCACTGATCATCGTCTGGATATCGGCGACGAGCTTGGCATTGCTCAACGGAGTTGCGTCAGCCAGACCATCAACCACCTTGGCCATGCCGAAGACGTATTCGAAGAGCTGCGCTATATCTGCGGGCACCGGTCCGGCCTTGCCCTTGTAGGTTGCGAGCTTCCTGGCGAAAGCGGTCGACAGCGTCTCTCCAGCGCCAGCATGAGCATTTACTGCTGCGCTCAGCGTCGCGCTGTCGGCAGTCAGTTCATCAAGCGTGGTTAGGGCAACGAGCAGGTCCGGCTCGGTGGTCAAATCCTTCAGAGGCTGCGGTATGCCATTCTTGAACACCTTGTCGCGGACCTGTGCGTAGCCAACGGGCTTGCTGTAGTTCAGCTTCAGCCAGGGCGTGTAGGCGACGCCGTACTTGAGGTTGTTGATGCCTATCTTGTCGCGGAAGCTGGCACCATTCGGGTCGCTCTGCCGTAAGTCGAGGAGCGCGATGCGGTCCTTCAGTTCGCCGCACTGTTTGAGCGCTTCCTGCTGCACGGCAGCCAGATCGTCGGCACTGAGCGTCGCGGCATCAGGAAAGAGGAGGATGGTCGGCTCATCGACCTTGGCCACAGCCTGAATGCCACCCTTGATTTCTTCGCGGTCGACCGGCGAACCAGCCGTCTTGTAGCTGCCGACCGAAACAATGTAGCAGTCGCCGCCACCGTTGTCGTAGAACAGGCGCAATGCGTCGTACATGAAATAGCTGTTGCCGATGTCCGCCGACAGGAAATTGCCAGCCTCGTCGATATTGGCCTGGGTCACCGTATAGCTCGGCCCCTTGCCGTAGTTGGCCTCAAACTCGAGCAGCGACTTGATGCGGCGCGGGGTCTTGATCAGATCGCCGACGATGATCAGCGTCGTGTTGGCGGTATAGCCGATAAAGGCCGGAATCGCAGTCTCCACCTCGGCAACCGATGGGGGAAAAACCGATATTTCCTCAATGTAGACATCCGGTGTACGGTAGGTTGGCATGGAATGATCCCTTTCTAGGATTTTGCGAGGTGGACGATGAAGCGCGCCTGTGCCCGGTCGGAACCGGCCTGAGGCAGATGCTGGACAAGAACCTCATTTTCGCTGCGCAGTTGCAGTTTGCGATAACCGCCAGCCCGCCGCTCAAGCTCGTCGTGCGACTGGAAAAGCACAATCCGCGTCGAGGCATTGCCGAGCACCTCCGGCGGCAGGTCGTCAGCGGCGAATTCGTCAGGTCTGACCGTGTCGAACACCTCCACCGGCCGGCCCTGCTCGGCGGCTCCGGCATCGCTGACATTGAGCTTTCCGAATTCGTTGACGCTATAGTTGCGGGCGACCACATAGTACTTGACGCGCTCGCGGCGTGCCTTGAGGCTCACCGAGAGCAGCGGCGGGTCGGTGTAGAACGTCGCATCGACGGTCACGGCCACCACTCCCCACAGTCCCTGCCCGGCCAATTCAGGATGGACCAGCCAGTGCGAGACCCTCAGCGGACCACCGGCATCCTCGGTCAGCGTATAGAGGCCGACCGGCCAGTCGCGGCTCACGAAAGTGGCATCATCCTGGCCGGAAATCAGGGTTTGTTGCGCCACCCGCTGTCCCAAGCGCGCCCATTCGAGATTCACCGGGCGTTCGGCAAGCACGGGCGCGATCCGCTGACTCGGCCTGGCAATGCGCGCTGCCAGCGGCAGGTCGAAAGCCCTCGGCTGCCCATCATTGGCGTAGATCGGCACGTACCCATCCGGCACCGCGGGTTCGGTGAAATTGGTAAAGTAGGGATTGGGAACGCACAAGCCGATCAGCAGGGTCATCCCCGGAACCTGGCGCAGCGCATTGCCCTCGTCGTCCGCTTCATACAGGACGACCAGCCGCCGGTCGCGGGTCCGTATCAGCAGGCGCCCCGCAGCCAGCGCCGGACTGCCATTCGGCACCAGGAACTCGACGTCCGGGCATGGCCCACCATGATACGTGTGGTTAACCTCGACTTCGCAGAGGATGCGGAAATGAATGCTCATCGGTCGTGCAGGTCAATGCCGATATCAGTAATCGGCTCACCGAAACGGAAGGGCTCCTGATCCTGTATGGTCACCAGCCGCGCCCGATAGAGCACCGAGGGCTGGTACTTGGCACCCATCGCGGCCCACAACTGGTTGAGCGTTTCCGGCCCGACACTGTATAGCTCCATGATGATCTTGCCGATCCGCGCATCCAGCGACGGATATTCCTCGGCGGCAAAGGCGGGAAAAGCCTGGAAAAAAGTCAGCACGTTCGACAGCGCCTTCAGCGTCATGTCGTAATTGGCCATGCGCGCGGCAAAAAGCAGCGTCAGGTTGAGGCGGAGCTCGGGCTGCAGGGTCAGCTCCCGGCCATTGACCGTGACGCGGGCGGGCACCTGCTCGCGCATGACGCGCTCCTCCTCAATATTGACGATACTGAGCCCGACTGTGCCGGAAGCGATCGCCAGCTTGCCGGAATCGTCCACAAGTCCGCCCGCCACCACCTTGCCAAGTGCCATTGAACCCGTGCGCCGCACCAGGTAGGTATTGAACTGCTCTGCCAGGAAGCCAACCGCGACATCAAGCATCGATTTCTCTCACTGGGAAGTCTATGGTCTACAGGGCTGACGCGAGAATCAGGAAACGCCTTTTGGAAAAAAGGCAATTCATTAGATCACACTAGCGCAAATGTTCGAGCAAGATTGTCAGGCCGTCCAATTTCTCCATCTGTCATTTTCAGATCTGCTTGAAAAGACCGGTTTTTGACCGTCGACCACAGCAGTCGCACACTGGCCGGGGGTTCTTTCAGGTGGCGATATGCTGCACCAGACGTAGCATGTTGCAGGTGTAGCCATATTCGTTGTCATACCAGGCAACCACCTTGACGAAGGTGGGATCGAGGGCGATGCCCGCCCCGGCGTCGAACACCGACGGAGTGGACTCCCCGCGAAAGTCCGTCGACACTACCTTCTCGTCGGTGTAGCCAAGCACGCCTTTGAGCGCCCCCATGCTGGCGTCCTTCATGGCCCGGCAAATTTCCTCATAGGAAGCCGGCTTCTCCAACTCCACGGTCAAGTCGACCACTGAGACATCAGATGTCGGCACGCGAAAGGCCATTCCCGTCAGCTTCCTGTCAAGCTCCGGAATCACCTTTCCGACAGCCTTGGCAGCTCCGGTCGACGACGGGATGATGTTTTCCAGAATCCCGCGTCCACCACGCCAATCCTTGCTGGAAGAGCCGTCCACCGATTTTTGCGTCGCCGTCGCAGCATGCACCGTACTCATCAGGCCACGCTTGATGCCGAACTTGTCGTGCAGCACCTTGGCCACCGGCGCCAGACAATTGGTGGTGCAGGATGCCCCCGAGACAATGGCCTCGCCGGCATATTTCTGATGATTGACACCATAGACGAACATCGGTGTTTCGTCCTTGCCCGGCGCCGACTGAACGACCTTTTTCGCACCTGCCGCAAGATGCCTGGCGCAGGTTTCCTGGGTCAGAAAGTGCCCGGTCGACTCGATGATGATATCGGCGCCGACTTCGCCCCAGTTCAGCTCGGTCGCATCCTTGACCGCACTAAGGCGAATCCGGCGGCCATTGAGGATCAGATGATTGCCATCGACGCCGATATCACCGTCGAAATGGCCATGCACCGAATCGAACTTGAGCATGTAAGCCAGGTACTCAGGCTCCAGCAGGTCGTTGATCCCGACGACTTCGATGTCCGCAAACTCCGTTTCCTTGGAAATGGCGCGAAATACCATCCGTCCGATGCGGCCGAAGCCGTTAATTCCTATCTTCAATGCCATGAATCAAGCTCCTGTTGCCATATTGCGCACAGTCTAGCGTGAGTTCTCGAAACACTACAACATTTGTCATTCGCGCTCATTCCAGAACGCACTCAGCGGCTGTCGGGCATCGCAAACGGCCATTTCGCTGTCGACGGGCTACAATCAGCTGGCCCGGGTTCAAGTAAAATCACTGTCCGAATGCACCAGGATGAACCCTCGTCTGATGATGATTGCCGACCTCGAAGAGCACCCGCTCCGCCAGCGCCTCAACGACGAATTCCATGCCCGCCCGCCGATTCCCCTGCTCGGCACGACGCTCGTCACGCATCTGGTGTTCAAGCACAGCGCGACCGCCGCCGAGGCCGTCCGCGACAACCTGACACTGCTCGCCCGGGCGCAGAACTGCAACGCGATCGAGAGTTCCGATTCGCACATGATGCTGGAAACCGCCAGCTTCCGAATGCGCTGGGAACTGCACACCGAGTTCTCCAGCTACACATTTTTTCGCCCGCTCAATGCCGGCGAGCCTCTGGATCCGGATGCAACCGCGTTCGCCGCGGTGCATCCGGAGTGGCTGGCCGGAATTCCCGGCCGGCTGATGGTGGCAACCCAAGTCGAGTTGCGGTCGACCAGCGAATTCAGGCCGGAATCGGTGCTGGCCAACCTGACCCCGGGCGGCCGGACGATGGTCGCCGCCAGGGTAGCCGACGAGGCGGCCTGGATCTTTACCGACTTCAAGATCGACAACGGCTTCTCGCGTTTTCTCGTTCTCGATGAAAGGATGACCCAGCGCCAGGCAGGCCGTACCGTGCAGCGCCTGGTCGAGATCGAAACCTACCGCATGATGTCACTGCTCGGCCTGCCGGTGGCAAAAGCGGTCAGCCGCTGGTTGTACCGGAGCGAGAAGCAGCTCGCTGTGCTGATGGATCAGATCGGCCAGGCGCGGACGACCGAGGACGAACGCAAGGCACTGTCCACGCTTTCGGCGCTGGCAGCCGAAGTCGAACACTCGATCGCGCGTACGACCTTTCGCTTCGGCGCGTCGCGGGCCTATCACGGACTGGTCATGCAGCGCATCGAGGAACTGCGCGAGTCCCGCATTTCCGGCCTGCCAACCTTCTGCGAATTCATGCAGCGCCGTCTGTTGCCCGCAATGAATACCTGCGCGGCGATCAGCCGCCGCCAGGAAGAACTCTCCGCCCGCGTCGCCCGCAACAGCCAGTTGCTGCGTACCCGCGTCGACATCGAACTCGAGCGCCAGAATCAGGAATTGCTCGCCCAGATGAACCAGCGCGCACGCCTGCAACTGCGTCTGCAGGAAACGGTCGAAGGTCTGTCGGTCGTCGTCCTGACCTACTACGGGTCGCAACTGGTGCAGTATCTCGCCAAGGGAACCAAGGATCTGCACCATTTGTCCACGGACATTGTCACGGCCATTTCGATTCCGCTCATCGCCGGCCTGGTCTTTCTGGCAAGCCGCCGCCTGCCCCGGAAACTCGCCAGCGAAGAAGGCGAAGCGCGTTAACCTATAATTGCCGCTTTTCGTTTTCGGGAACAGCGCCGTGTCCGCAACTCTTTTCCAGTCATCCATCACCAGCCTGCCATTGCTCTCACGGGGCAAGGTTCGCGACATTTACGCGGTCGATGCAGACAAACTGCTGATTATCACCAGCGACCGCCTGTCGGCCTTCGACGTCGTTCTGCCCGACCCCATTCCGCGCAAGGGCGAGGTCCTCACCGCCGTCGCCGATTTCTGGTTCGAGAAACTTGGCCACATCGTCCTCGACCAGTTGACGGGGATCGATCCGGAATCGGTCGTCGCCGCCAATGAGCGCGAGCAGGTGCGCGGCCGTTCCGTCGTCGCCCGACGTCTGCGGCCGCTGCCCATCGAAGCGGTCGTGCGCGGCTACGTGATCGGCAGCGGTTGGAACGACTACCGGGCGACCGGCGGCATCTGCGGCATTGCGCTGCCGCCCGGACTCAAGATGGCGGCCCGGCTGCCAGCGCCGATCTTCACGCCGGCAACCAAGGCTGCGGTCGGCGACCACGACGAAAATGTCTCTTTCGACCAGGCCCAGGCCAACTGCCAGGCCGCGCTGGCCGAAGCCCTCGCAGGCACCGGCAAGAACGGTGCCGACCTCTGCGCGGAAGCCCGCGACGCCGCCATCCGCCTGTACGAGGAAGCGTCGGCCTATGCGGCGACACGCGGGATCATCATCGCCGACACCAAGTTCGAATTCGGCATCGACAACACCGGCACGCTGCACCTGATCGACGAAGCGCTGACCCCGGACTCCTCGCGTTTCTGGCCGGCTGACCAGTACCAGGAAGGCCGCAACCCGCCGTCCTACGACAAGCAGTATGTCCGAGACTACCTGGAAACGCTTGATTGGGACAAGAAGGCGCCCGGCCCGAAGCTGCCTGCCGACGTCATCGCCAGGACCAGCGCCAAATACATCGAGGCCTACGAGCGACTGACCGGCCGCAGCTTGTAGGCCGTTTTCGCGAACCTGACCCGCTTGGCGCTGTCGGAGCAAGACAATTATTTGGGAGGGCGCTTTCTTGAATACTTCGTTTGACCCGGCCAGCCGCTCCACCGCGACCCCGAACATCCGCCGCGTGCCTGCCGGACGGATTGCTTCCTGGCTGCAAGCCGGCTGGCGTGACCTCGCGGCCAACCCGATTCCCAGCCTGGCCTATGGACTGCTGTTCGGGATCGGCGGCGACGTCATCCTGCTCGCCAGTCTCGGTCGCCCGCACCTGTTCACGGCAGCGCTCTCCGGATTTTTTCTGCTCGCGCCGTTGCTCGCCGTCGGCCTTTATGAATTGAGCCGCCAGCATGCGGCGGGAACCCGCCCCACTTTCATCGATTCGCTCCAAGCTTTTCGCAGCAACAGCCGGTCGATTGCGCTGTTCGGCCTGGCGCTGGGAACGATCACCCTGATCTGGGAGCGCGCCTCGGAGATCGGCTTCGAATTGCTCGGCGGCGCACACGGGAACAACGTCAAGCAGTTCATTTCCGAAGCAGTCGCCAACAGCGACAATACGGTTTTCCTGATTCTCTGGTTCGTCCTCGGCGGCTCGCTGGCACTGGTAACCTATGCTTTCAGCATCGTCACGGTGCCGCTCATGGTCGACCGCGACGCCAACTTCGTCACAGCGGTTCTCGCCAGCCTCAATGCCTTTGCCGCCAACATCCTGACGTTACTGATCTGGGGAGCAACCATTGTCGTGCTGACGCTGCTGGGATTTGGGACGCTGCTCTTCGGGCTGGTCGTCATCATGCCCGTTCTTGGCCATGCTTCCTGGCATGCCTATCGCGACCTTGTGGAATGAGCACACCAGCCAATCCCACGGGCGCTGATGCCGCCAGTTTTTCTTGCCTGAAGAAATGAACGCCACCAATCCCCTTCTCGATTTCTCGGACCTGCCGCGCTTCGACCTCGTCCAACCCGACCATGTCAAACCGGCCGTCGAATCGCTGTTGACCGCAGGGCGCGAGCTGATTGTCCTTCTCACCGAAGAAGCCACGCCCGCCACCTGGAAGGATTTCGCCGGCGCGCTGGCCGAAGGGCTCGAACCGCTGGGGCGTGCCTGGGGCATCGTCGGTCACCTGCATTCGGTCAATGATGTCCCGGCTTGGCGCGAGGCATACAACGAGATGCTGCCGGAAGTATCGCGCTTCTACGCCGAACTCGGCCAGAACCTGAAGCTGTTCGAGAAGTACAAGGCACTGCACGCTAGCAGCGACTTTGTGACGCTCACCCGCGAGCAGAAAAAGGTCGTCGACAATGAAATCCGTGATTTCCGCCTGAGCGGCGCCGAATTGCCCGAAGACCAGAAGCCGCGCTTCCAGGCCATCTCGGAAGAGTTGTCGCATCTGTCGGCCAAGTTCGCCGAAAACCTGCTCGATGCAACCAACGCCTTTGTCGAAGTCGTCAGCGACGAAACCCTGCTTTCCGGACTGCCTGAAGACATCAGGCAAGCCGCCAAAGCCGCCGCCGAGAAGGCCGGCGTCACCGGCTGGCGCTTCAACCTGCAGGCTCCCTCCTACGGCCCAGTGATGCAGTACGCCGACAACCGCAACCTGCGCGCCCGCATGTACCGCGCCTACGCGACCCGTGCCGCCGAATTCCACGACAGCAGCAATCAGCCGGAATGGGATAACACGCCGGTCATCCAGCGCATCCTGGAACTGCGCCGGGAAGAGGCGAAGATGCTCGGCTTCGACAACTTCGCCGAGGTCTCGCTGGCACCCAAGATGGCCGACACGCCGCACCAGGTACTGGCTTTCCTGCGTGAACTGGCGGCCAAGGCCCGGCCTTTTGCCGAAAAGGACATCGCCGAGTTGCGGGCATTCGCCAGCGATGAGCTCGCGATCGCCGACTTCCAGCCCTGGGATGCTGCCTACGCTTCCGAAAAGCTGTTGCAGAATCGCTATGCCTTCTCCGAACAGGAAGTGAAACAGTATTTCACCGAACCCGGGGTGCTGGCGGGGCTGTTCACGGTCGTCGAGAGCCTCTTCAACGTAAGGGTCAAGCCGGACACGGCGCCGGTCTGGCACGAAGACGTCCGCTTCTACCGGCTGGAAACCCTGGCCGGCAACCTCGTCGGCCAGTTTTACCTCGACCTCTACGCGCGAGAAACCAAGCGTGGCGGCGCCTGGATGGACGAAGCCCGCGCCCGGCGCCGCAGCGCCGGCGGCATCCAGAAGCCGATCGCCTTCCTGAACTGCAATTTCGCCCGCCCGGTCGGCGACAAGCCGGGCACCTTCACGCACGACGAAGTCATCACACTTTTTCACGAGACCGGTCACGGCCTGCACCATCTGCTGACACGCGGCGAGGAACTGGGTGTTTCCGGCATCCACGGGGTCGAGTGGGATGCTGTCGAACTGCCATCACAGTTCATGGAGAACTACTGCTGGGAATGGCGGGTACTGCAGGGCATGACGGTGCACGTGGACAGCGGCGCCCCGCTGCCACGCGATCTGTTCGACAAGATGCTGGCGGCGAAGAACTTCCAGAGCGGGATGATGGCACTGCGCCAGATCGAGTTCTCGGTATTCGACATGCTCCTGCATTCGGAATTCGATCCTGACGGGCCGTCGACCGTGATGGACCTGCTCAATACCGTCCGCAAGGAAGTCGCCGTCCTTTTCCCGCCTGACTGGCACCGCTTTCCCAACAGCTTCTCGCATATCTTCGCCGGCGGTTACGGTGCCGGCTACTTCAGCTACAAGTGGGCCGAGGTGCTTTCCGCTGACGCCTATGCAGCCTTCGAGGAAGCCGGCGACCCGTTCGACGCCACGGTCGGCAAGCGCTTCCTCGACGAGATTCTGGCGGTCGGCGGCTCGCGCCCGGCGATCGAATCGTTCACGGCATTTCGCGGACGCGAGCCGAGGGTTGATGCATTGCTGCGTCACAGCGGTATGATTACAGCGTAAGCAATTGCCGAGGGAGAAAGAAGATGCGCCGCCTGCTCGTTCTGTGCCTGGCCTTGTCCAGCCTTGCTGTTTGCGCCGACACCTACCGCTGGGTCGATCCGCAGGGTCGCACCGTCATTTCCGACACCCCGCCCCCGGGCCGCGCCCGCGACGTCAGCAAATCAGGGACCAGCGGCCTGAACGCCGACAGTCAGCCCTATGCGGTCCGCCTGGCCGCCGAGAACTATCCGGTCATCCTCTACACATCGGCCGACTGCACCAAGGAATGCAAGGATGCGCGTGATCTACTCAACAGCCGCGGCGTGCCCTTCTCCGAAAGGATGGTGCAGAAGCAGGAAGACGTCGATGAGTTGAAACAGCTCGTCGGCGACACCTTTGTGCCGGCGCTCAAGGTCGGCAAGCAGAGTTTCCGCGGCTTCGAGGCGGGAGCCTACAACAACCTGCTCGACCTCGCCGGCTATCCGAAGACCGCGGCCTACGGCGGCAAGCCGTCCGGCGGCCTGGCGAAGTGAAGATCGCCACCTGGAACGTCAATTCGCTGAAGGTGCGCCTGCCGCACCTGCTCGACTGGCTGGCTGATCAACAACCCGATGTCCTGTGCCTGCAGGAAACCAAGCTTGAGGACCACAACTTTCCGCGCGCCGAAATCGAAGCGGCGGGTTATCAGGTCGCCTTCTCCGGCCAGAAGACCTACAACGGCGTCGCCCTGCTCGCCCGCCAGCCGCCCAGGAATGTGATCTGCGGCAACCCCCGTTTTCCCGACGAGCAGAAACGACTGATCGCCGGGACAGTCGGCGATGTCCGCATCATCTGCGCCTACATTCCGAATGGCCAGGCGGTTGGCAGTGAAAAGTACGATTACAAGCTGCGCTGGCTCGATGCCCTGACCGGGTGGCTGGCGGACGAACTTGCCACGCACCCGAACCTGGCGCTGTGCGGCGATTACAACATCGCGCCCGACGACCGCGACGTTCATGACGCGAATGCCTGGGCCGGCAAGATTCTCTGTAGCGGGCCTGAACGCAGCGCCTTCCAGCACCTGCTCGGCCTCGGCCTCGAGGACAGTTTCCGCCTGTTCACGCAGCCCGAAAAAACCTTCTCGTGGTGGGACTACCGCATGCTGGGTTTCCAGAAAAATCTCGGCCTGCGCATCGACCACGTGCTGCTTTCATCTGCACTGGCGCGCCGCTGTACGGCAGCCGGGATTGACCGTGCGCCGCGCAAGCGCGAGCGTCCCTCAGACCATGCCCCGGTCTGGGCAAGCATTGCCTGAAATTATGCCGGACACGGTCGACCGGGGAAATCTGCTGGATCTGTACCCCGCTCTCGCCTGCCTGCCGGATGCGCGAACGGGCGCACTGGTGCGGCAGGCCGCGCTGGAACTCCCTGCCGGGAGCCAGGTCTTTGCCGAGCATCAGCCCTGCCTGGGATTCCCGTTGTTGCTCGCAGGCAGCATCAGGGTGGTCAAGCAGTCGGCGAGCGGCCGCGAACTGATGCTGTACCGCGTCGCACCCGGCGGCTCCTGCATCATCACTTCGAGCTGCCTGCTCGGCCGCAGCGACTACAATGCCCGCGGCATCGCCGAGACGCCACTGCGACTGCTGCTTGTGCCGGCGCCGGAGTTCGCGCAATTGATGCTCGACCACGGGCCGTTTCGCGACTTCGTGTTTCACCTCTTTGCCGAGCGCATCGCCGAACTGATGCAGTTGGTCGAGGAAGTCGCCTTCGCTCGCCTCGATCAGCGACTGGCCAGACTGATCGTGGCCCAGGACAGGGCGGTTCTCAATGTCACCCATCAGCAGTTGGCCGCCGAGTTGGGCAGCGTCCGCGAAATCGTCAGTCGCCTGCTCAAGGGCTTTGCCGAACAGGGACTGGTGGCGCTTGGCCGCGAACAACTGACGGTGACCGACCGCGCCGGTCTGCAGAAAATCGCTGCTCTGTGACTCAGGTTACATACATGGTCCGTCGCCACCACTACAATGAAGTTTGTAATCACCACCTGAGGAAGAACCGATCATGAAAATCAATGTTGGCGGAATCGACAAAATCCTGCGTATCGCCGTGGGTCTGGCATTGATTGCCTGGGCTCTGGTGGGCGGCCCGGTGTGGGCCTGGGTCGGGGTCGTCCCCCTGGCGACCGGCGCTATAGGCTGGTGTCCGGCCTACAACCTGTTCGGCATGAACACCTGCCCGAGCAGGAAATAGGCGGGGCCACCGGCCGCGAAAAACCCGCCAACGGCGGGTTTTTTTATATCACCGGCATCGTCGGTGACAATATCCCTTGCGGACATGTCAGATGGTTGGCGATGCGGACGTAATCGGCCACCGGGATATCTTCGGCGCGCAGCGTCGGAACGATGCCGAGATCGGCAAACCCGTCATCGTCCAAGATCCCCTTGAGGGAATTGCGCAGCATCTTCCGGCGCTGGGAAAAAGCAGTCTGGACAACCATCGCCAGCTTTCCCGGGTCTTTCGCATCAAGTTCGGAGACATCCCTGGGAATCAGGCGCACGAACGCCGACCGGACCCTCGGTGGCGGGTCGAAACTCTCGGGCGGCACGTCGATCAGCCACTCGATGTGGAAGCGGTACTGCAGCATGACCGAGATCCGGCTGAAATCGGAGTCGCCGGGCACGGCAACCATGCGCTCGACGACTTCCTTTTGCAGCATGAAATGCATGTCGCGAATGCTGCTGGCGTACTCCGCCAAGTGAAAGAGCAGAGGCGTCGAGATGTTGTACGGCAGATTGCCGACCAGGCGCAGATTCGTGCCGATGGTGGCAAAGTCGAAGGCAAGCGCGTCGCCTTCGTGGATCGTCATGCGCTCCCGGGTGTGCTGCCCTTTCAGCCGGAATATCAGGTCGCGGTCGATCTCGACGACGTGCAAGTGATCGAGTCGCGCCAGCAGCGGCCCGGTAATCGCCCCCAGTCCGGGACCGATCTCGACCACCGCGTCGCCACGCTGCGGGTTGATGACCGAAACAATGGCACTGATGATGCCGCGGTCGACCAGAAAATTCTGGCCAAACCGCTTGCGGGCAACATGCCCTTTCACTGGACTGCAGACTTCCCGCCGGCCATGCGCTCCGCCTCGGCCAGCGCCGCGAACAGGCTGCCCGGATCGGCGCCGCCCGTTCCCGCCAGTTCGAGCGCGGTGCCGTGGTCGACCGAGGTACGAATCACCGGCAATCCCAACGTCACGTTGATGCCGTGGCCGAAGGTGGCGTACTTGAGCACCGTCAATCCCTGGTCGTGGTACATCGCCAGAACGGCATCCCCCTGTGCCAGCCGGGGTGGCGTGAACAGGGTGTCGGCGGGATGCGGACCGCTCACAAGCATGCCCTGCGCCCGCAGCTTCTCGAGAACCGGCGTGATCACCTCGATTTCCTCGGACCCCAGATAGCCTCCTTCGCCGGCATGCGGGTTGAGCCCGGCGACCAGGATGCGCGGCGTCGCCAGCTCGTACCTTGCCCTGAGATCGGCGTTCAGAATGCGCAGCGTGCGCTCCAGCAGATCCCGCGTGATCGCTGCCGGGACTTGCTTCAGGGGCAGGTGTGTCGTCGCCAGCGCGACACGCAGCGGGCCGTTCCCGGTGCTGCCGGCGAGCATCATGACGACGAGCGGCGTGCCCGTCTTTTCGGCAAGATATTCGGTATGTCCGGCAAAAAGGATGCCCGCGTCGTTGATGACGCCCTTGTGCACCGGCGCCGTGACCATCGCCGCAAACTCGCCGGAAAGGCAACCTGCCAGCGCGCGGTCCAGCAGTGCGAGGACGTAGGCAGCATTGGCGGGGTCGAGACGGCCAGCCACGGCAGGCGTCATAAGGGGAATGTGAAGCAGATCGAGGCAATTGCGGTCGACCGGATTTTCCGGGTGAAAATCACGCAGGGCGACGTTCAGGCCGATCGCCGCGGCCCGTTCGGCAAGCAGACCACGGTCCCCGAGAATGACCGGCTGCGCCACACCGTGGCGACCAGCCAGACGCAGGCAGAGCTCCGGCCCGATTCCCGCCGGTTCGCCGCTGGTGACGGCGATGCGCACCGGCATTATTTCTCTTCGAGACGAATTTCGACGTAAGCGCGGTCGCGCGTCTGGCGCAGCCAGTCCTGATAGGCGTCATCAAGTTTGCGCTCGCGCAAGGCCTGCCGGGCAGCTGCTCGCTGACGCTCCTCGGACACATCGCGCTGGCGACGCTCGAGAACCTGGATAACGTGCATGCCGAACGGCGACTGAACCACCGGGCTGAGCTCCTTGTCCTTCAGCGCATCCATCGCCCGCTCGAATTCGGGCACCGTATCGCCCGGGCTGATCCAGCCGAGATCGCCTCCTTTGGCGGCGGAACCGTCCTGCGAATAGAGGCGCGCGAGCTCGGCAAAATCGCCACCATTCACCAGACGCTCGCGCAGGTTCTCCATCTTGCGGCGCGCCTCGGTCTCCGAAACCACCTCGTTGATCCTGATCAGGATGTGACGGGCGTGCGTCTGCTGTATCGACGCCGGGCCTTTGCCGCCGCGCCGGGCCAGCAGTTTGACAATGTGAAATCCCGCCGACGAACGCAGGAGGTCGCTGACCTCCCCTGGTTGCAAGCGCACTGCTGTCTCGGCGTAGAGTTGCGGCAGGCGGTCGAGCGGTCGCCAGCCCAGACTTCCCCCTTGAAGCGCATCCGGCGCATCGGAGAAAGTCGCTGTCAGTGCTGCAAAGTTTTCGCCGGCGTTTGCTCTCTTGAGCGCCTGCTCACCGCGCTGGCGCAATTTCTGCAGCTGTTCGGGACTCGCCGACTCCGGCGCCCGCAGCAGGATGTGCGCAAGCTCATACTCCTCGCCACCGCCAATACTGGTCTGATTGGCCAGATACATGTCGACTTCGCCGTCGGAAATGACGATCTTGCTTTCCACCTCACGTTCGCGCAGGCGGACCATGGTCATTTCGCCGCGAATCTCCTCACGAAAGACTGCGTAGTTGATACCGTCCTTTTCCAGCGCCAGCCTGAACTGCTGCGGCGTCATCTTGTTGTTCGCGGCGACACGGCCGATCGCCTGCTCAAGTTGGGCGTCATCCACCTTCAGCCCGGTTTCGCGGGCAAACTGTATCTGGACACGGTCCATGATCATGCGCTCGAGCAACTGACGCTCAAGGAGATCCTGCGGCGGTAGCGGCGTGCCCTGCTTCTTCAGTTGCTTGAGCGCGCTGTCAAGACGCGTCCGCAGGTCGTAGAGGGTGATGACCTCGTCACCCACTACGGCGACGATGCTATCGGCCTCCACCGGTTCCGCCGGCACCGCGCCGGCCAGCGACCAGTAGAAGCCTGTCACAAGCAGAACAAGGGCGAAAAGGGTGCGAATGGTTTGGCGCATAGCGATTACTGTGTCGTAAGCAGGCTGCTGGAAGAGGTCAACTCGTTGGACTTGCCGTAACCGGGAATCGAACGGCGCAGAAGCGAGATGGGATTGGAACCGACGCTGCCAAAATCGTTGAGCTCGAGTTGCAGGAACAGCGTGGTATTCGGCGTACCGGCAATGGCCGCCAGGCGCTGAGCGACAACCCGGGTCGCCCAGCAGCCGGCATTGTATTCGAAGCCGGCAATGGCCTCGAGCAATTGCGGGGCAATCGTGTCCGTATTGAGCAGCGAGTAGTTGAAGCGCCCGACGGCATAGAGGCGGGGAGTCAGCGGCCATTGGCCGGCGATGTCGATCTGGCTGACCTGCGGTACCCCGAGCGTCGGCTCGCGGGTATATCGATAGCCGGCGCTGATCACCTTGGCCAGCTCAGGCTGATAACGCAGTCCTGCAGACACACGCTCATTCAGGCCATCACGGTAGTTATAGTCCCAGGCGACATCGGCGTAGGTCTTGGGCAAGACCAGGCCGCTGAACGCTGCGAGCAAGTCGGAATAGCCCTGCTGCTCGTTGCCAAGCGGAACAATCGGTGATTTGAGCGGTGTGTAGTTGAGCGTCACACGGCTCGGGCTGAAGTAGTAACGCTGGCCGATCATCGCCTTGAAGCGCTCGACCCCCGTCTCGGCGTCGAGCATGCGGGTGGTCACGGCCGCCGTCAACTGATTGGCGTCATTGATGCGGTCGTAGCCGCTGAAGCGGTTCTCGGAAAACATCTGGGCGAAATTGAAGTCAGCCTGGGACGAATCGAAAAGCGGGATGTTGCTTTGATTCTTGTAGGGGATTTTCACATAGTACAAGCGCGGTTCGAGCGTCTGGATGAAAGCCTTGTCAAGCAGGCTGGTTTCGCGCTCGAAGATCACGCTGGAATCCACGGTGAACGTCGGGAGCACCCGCGAGATGTTGGAGTCCGCCCCGGCGACGGTCTGATTGCTCAGCCCGTACTGAGTCACGTTGACCCCAACCTTGGGAATGAAAGTGAACGCCGGGTGCACGATCGGCAGCGAAAACTGGGGGTAGATCACCATGCGGTCGCCCTGAACTCGTGTCTGGTGGACGAAGCGCGAGTACTGCCCAATCAAAGTGAGATCCGTACCCAGCAGATCGGGCTTGAAGCCGACCAGATTGACTTGTGGTTCGAGAAAGTAGGGAACTGCCACCGGGTTCGCCGGATCGGTCTGCAGCGTCTGATAGCGCAGGACCTGCATGTTGGTCTGCAGCCACGGAGATGGCCAATAGGCGACCGTCAGCTGCTGCGGCAACTGGACCTGCGAGGTCTGCAGCAGACGGGACGAAGTGTCCTGCCAATAGAAACTGTCCGACACGCGGTTGTAGTTGACCACGGCGGAAACCCCTTGGCCGAGGTTCTGCTGGTGGTTAATCATGTACGCGTAGCGCTCACGGTCGGCCAACTTGTCATAGGGCATGTACTCCGCCTTGTAGACATTGGGAGTGTTTGCGTTGGGCGTATTGAAATCGACGTAGCGCACTTCGGCCCCCAGTTGCAGACCACGCTTGCTCATGTAGCGGGGAAGGATGAGCGCGTCGTAGTTCGGGGCAATGTTCCAGTAGTAGGGGACCGTCAGGTCCAGGCCATCACGCGTCGAAGTCGAGAAAAAGGGATGCATCACGCCAGAATGCCGCTGATGATTGAGGGAAAAAGTCATGGCCGGCGTATAGAAAATCGGAACATCCATGAACCAGACCGAGGCGTTCTTCGCATCCCCTACGTCGCGATCGTAATCGAGATGCGTTTCCGTGGCACGCAGGTACCAGTCCTTCTCACCCGGCTTGCACGTCGAGTAGGTATTATCGAACAGCGTAATCTGGTTCTCGCCCTCGAATTCGATCCGTTCCGCGGTACCGCTCCCCAAGGAAGGGCGTGTGCGCGGCGCCTCGGTCGGCAGGCCGTAGCTGCTGGCGACGTTCGTCATCATCGGTGCGCTGGAACTGACTGTATTTGAAGCGGCGTTGCTGACAACCACCGTCGTCGCCTTGAAGAACTTGCTCTCAACCTGTTTGACGATCAGGAAATCGGCATCCTCGGCAAAACCGACCTGCTCGGACAGCTTCATGCGGACATGCGGCGCGTTGAATTCCGCGCCTTGCTGCAGCATGCGCACCTTGCCGGTCGCGTCGACCTCGTCATCGAGCGGCCAGTAAACCATCTTGTCACCGAAGACCTGGGCATCCAGCTTGCGCAGTTCGACATCCCCGGTGGCCACCGCCATGTCATCGGTGCGTCCTTCGATCTGCCCCGCAGCGACAAACAGCGGGTAGGCATCATCCTTCTTGAGTTCGACCGGATAGGGTATCCCGACCTCCGGCATGAGTGGCGGCTTCTTGCCGCCCAGCACATTGAACCGGCGCTCAACCCGCAGGCTGAGCGGCAGATCCTCATCAAGCAACCCGGCAGTGCCCTTGACGGCACCACCCCGGTTTGCCGGGATGGACTGCCGGAAGACCGATGCAGCAAGCAACAGTCCGTCGGTATCCTGGGCAGCATGACTCGCCGGCACAGCCGCGAACAGGCAAACCGCGAGACAGGCAAGCGGATGACGTGCCGGATCAGGCATCTGACGGAAGGAGGCAGGAGTCGATATGATGAGCCCCGGGAGGAATGGCGACCGAGTGTTAAAATCGGTCATTTTACAACGAACCATCGGCCATCCTGATGTCGCGCGATCAACTTGTTTCCGACTGGGTTGCCAGCCGTTTCCCGAATCAGTCAGTCGAGATCACCCCGGCTTCCGCCGACGCCAGTTTCCGGCGCTATTTCCGCCTGACCTGGCCTGATGGCGGAACGCGTATCCTGATGGATGCACCGCCGGAAAAAGAGGACTGCAGACCGTTCATCCACGTCGCCGGCCTGCTCGCCAAGGCCGGGCTGGCGGCGCCGCGCATCCTCGACCAGGATCTCGCCAGCGGCTTTCTGGTCCTCACCGATCTCGGCCGCGTCGGCTATCTCGACGCACTGAATGCCGACCTCAGCCTGGCCGATACCCTGATGCGCCCGGTTCTCGACGTCCTGGTCAAGTGGCAATTGTCCTCCAGGGCGGGCACTTTGCCCCCCTACGACGCAACCCTGCTGCGGCGTGAACTCGACCTCTTTCCGGAATGGTTCGTCGGCCGTCACCTCGGCTACCAGTTGGGGGACGATGAAAAATGCATGCTCGACCGGACTTTCAGGCTCCTGATCAACAGCGCGCTGGCTCAGCCCAAGGTGTTTACCCACCGTGACTTGATGCCGCGCAACTTGATGGTGGTGGAAAGCGAAGCCCATTTGACGCCCGGCATCATCGACTTCCAGGATGCCGTCTACGGCCCGATCGCCTACGACGTCGTCTCGCTGTTCCGCGACGCCTTCATCTCCTGGGACGAAGAACAGGAGATCGACTGGGTCGTCCGCTACTGGGAGAAGGCCCGTGCCGCCGGCTTGCCGGTGCGCGAGGACTTCGGCGATTTCTGGCGCGACTACGAACTGATGGGCCTGCAGCGCCACCTCAAGGTTCTCGGCATCTTCTGCCGCCTGAAGTACCGCGACGGCAAGGACAAGTACATCGAGGACCTGCCGCGCTTCATGAACTATGCGCGCAAGACGGCCGGTCGCTACGTCGCGCTGAAGCCGTTGCTCACCCTGCTCGACACCCTCGACGGCAAGAGCGCGGAAGTCGGCTACACCTTTTGATGAAAGCCTTCATCCTTGCCGCCGGGCGCGGCGAACGCATGCGCCCGCTGACCGACGACACACCCAAGCCGTTGTTGCCGGCGGGCGGCAAGCCACTCATTGCCTGGCATCTGGAACGACTGGCTGCAGCCGGGTTTAGCGAGGTCGTCATCAACCACGCCCACCTCGGCGAGAAGATCGAGGCAGCGCTCGGCGACGGCTCGCAGTGGGGCCTGAGAATCCGCTATTCGGCGGAACCGCCGGGCGCCCTGGAAACCGCCGGCGGCATCGCCAACGCCCTGCCCCTGCTCGGCGACGAGCCGTTTCTCGTAGTCAATGGCGACGTCTATTGCGACATCGATTTTGGCCGTTTTCCCGGGTTGACCCTAGGGCCAGCCGTTGACTCTATGGTCGCGGCAGGCAACCAACCCATCTCCCACCTCGTCATGGTCGCCAACCCGGCGCACCATGCCGGCGGCGATTTCAGCCTCGACGGCCAGCGCATCACTTTCGCGCAGGGCGGGGAGACACTGACCTACGCCGGCATCGCGGCATTTTCTCCATCCTTCTTCGCCGACGTGCCGCGCGGCTCGGTCATGAAGCTCTATCCGCTGCTCGCCGCCGCCATAGCCGCCGGTACATTGACCGGAGAACGTCACAGCGGCCGCTGGGTCGACGTCGGCACCCCGCAACGTCTGGCCGAACTGGATGCCGAGTTGAAAAAGCCATGAGCCACGCCCATTTCATCGCCCGCCGCAAGCGCCTGCTGAAGACCATCGGCGACGGCGTCGCCATCGTGCCGACCGCGCCGGAAGTCATGCGCAACCGCGATGCCCACCATCCCTACCGTTTCGACAGCTACTTCTGGTACCTGACGGGCTTCCCCGAACCGGAAGCGGTGGTCGTGCTGATCGGCGGCAGGAAGCCGAAATCCATCCTGTTCTGCCGTGAAAAGCATGAAGAGCGGGAAATCTGGGACGGCTACCGCTACGGGCCGAAGGCGGCCAAGACTGCTTTTGGCTTCGATGCCGCCTATCCGATCGAACAACTCGACAAGAAACTGCCCGAATTTCTCGTCGACCGCGACACGCTATGGCACGCCATCGGCCATGACGCTGAGTGGGATGCCCGCATCGCCAAGGCGCTCAACGAAGTCCGCGCCCAGACCCGGGCCGGCAAGCGGGCGCCGCGCGCCATCCACGACCTGCGCGCCGAACTCGACGCCATGCGCCTGGTCAAGGACGCCGCCGAGGCCGGGATCCAGCAGCGCTCGGCCGACATCGCCAGCGCCGGCCACGCCCGCGCCATGCGCGCCTGCCGCCCCGGCCTGGCCGAGTACGAGCTCGAAGCAGAGCTGAGCTACGAGTTCCGCAAGCGCGGTGCCGATGCCCACGCCTACACACCCATCGTCGCCGGCGGCGCCAACGCCTGCGTGCTGCATTACGTCGCCAATGACAAGCTGCTCAACGACCACACGCTGGTCCTGATCGACGCCGGCTGCGAAGTCGCAGGCTACGCCGCCGACATCACCCGGACCTTTCCCGTCAATGGCCGCTTCAACGCGCCGCAGAAGGACGTCTACGAAATCGTCCTCGCCGCCCAGGCGGCAGCGATCGCCGCCACCGCCCCTGGCCGCCATTTCATGGAAGGCCATGACGCCGCCGTGCGCGTACTCACGCAAGGGCTGGTCGACCTCAAGCTGCTGCAGGGCGACCTCGACAACCTGATCGACAAAGGCGACTACAAGCGCTTCTACATGCACCGCACCGGCCACTGGCTCGGCCTCGATGTGCACGACGCCGGCGAATACAAGGTCGGTGACGCGTGGACCACGCTCCAGCCGGGCATGACGCTGACCGTCGAACCGGGCCTCTATATTCGCCCCGCCGAGGACATCCCGCTGGCGCTGGCCGGCATCGGCATCCGCATCGAGGATGACGTGCGCGTCAGCGAGACCGGCTGCCACGTGTTCACGACGGCCCCGAAAACCATCGCCGAAATCGAAGAGGTCATGCGCCATGACTGAGCAGCTCACCGAGCACGTCGACATCCTGATCATCGGCGCCGGTCCGGTGGGGATGACGCTGAATCTTGCCCTCGCTGCGGGTGGCCAGAGATCGCTCCTTCTCGACAGTCGACCGCGCGCGGCGCAGAAGGACGACCCGCGCGCCCTCGCCCTCGCGCACGGCGCCCGGCAACTGCTGGAACAGATCAGGGCCTGGCCGACGCGCGCCGCAACACTGATCGAAACCATCCACGTCTCGCAGAAGGAAGGTTTCGGCCGCACCGTCATCGACCGGGCCGACTATGACCTGCCGGCGCTCGGCTACGTCGTGCGCTACCGCGACCTTGCCGCCGAACTCGCTGCGCAACTGCCGGGCGACGCCTTGCTCGATGCCGTCGACATCGTCGACGTCAGCTGCGGCGACGATCACGTCAGCGTTTCCGTGCGTCAAGACGGCGCCATGCGCATGATTCGCGCCAAGGTGCTGGTCCACGCCGAAGGCACCCCCGGCGACGACCCGGCGGTCAAGGTCAGCAATTACGGCCAGCACGCGGTGATCGCCGAGATCACCCCGCAACCCGGCCACAACAAGCGCGCCTGGGAACGCTTCACGGCGGACGGCCCGCTCGCCCTGCTGCCGCTCGGCAACCAATACTCGGTCGTATTCACGTTGCCGCCGGACAAGGCCGATGCCGTCCTGGCGCTCGACGACGACGCCTTTACCGCCGCGCTCCAGGAGCAGTTCGGCAAGCGGATGACATTCAGCAACCCCGGCCCGCGCAGTCGTTTCCCGCTCGCCCTGCGCATGCGCGAATCGCTTGTCAGGGGCCGCGAGGTGTGGATCGGCAACACGGCGCAAACGCTGCATCCGGTCTCCGGCCAGGGTTTCAACCTCGGCCTGCGCGACGCCTGGCAGCTCGCTGAAATGCTGATCGCAAACGGCGTCGACCGCAGCAGCCTCGAAAACTACGCCGCGAGTCGTCATCTCGACCGCCACGGTAGCGCGTTGTTCACCGACCAGATCGTCCGCGCCTTTTCCAATGATTTCGGCCCGCTCAAGCTGGCGCGCGGCCTCGGCCTGCTCGCCCTCGACCTCTTTCCGCCTGCCCGCCACTTCGTCGCCAAACGGATGATCTGGGGCGCCCGCGCTTGGCCGTAAATCCCGGGCGGCTGCGCGCCTGGTTCTTCGCCTGCCGTCCGAAAACACTCTCGGTCTCGCTGTCGCCGGTCCTCGTCGGCACCGCCATCGCCTGGCACGACAGCGGCCGCGTCCTCTGGCTGCCGCTGCTCGTCGCCGCGCTCGGGGCCGCCCTGATCCAGATCGGCACCAACCTGTTCAACGATGTCGGCGATTTCCGGCGCGGTACCGACACGCCCGACCGTCTCGGGCCGAAACGCGCCACCGCCGAAGGCTGGCTCGGGGCGGGCGTGGTTGAGGCCGCTGCCTGGCTGGCCTTCGCGCTCGCCTTCGTGTGCGGTATCTACCTGGTCGAGCACGGCGGCTGGCCGATCGTCATTGTCGGTCTCGCCTCACTCGGCGCCGGCTGGGCTTATACGGGAGGGCCGGTACCGATAGCCTACCGGCCGCTCGGAGAAGTGTTCGTCTTCATCTTCTTCGGCCTGGTGGCCGTCGGCGGCAGCTACTACCTGCAGATGTTGACGCTGGCACCGGTAGCGGTCTTTGCCGCGACGCTGGTCGGCCTCCATGCGGCGGCGGTCATTACCGTGAACAACTACCGCGACCGCGATGGCGACGCCCGCAACGCCAAGAACACGCTGGCCGTCCTGCTCGGCCGGCCGGCAACCCGACGCCTCTACAGCGCCGAGATGCTGGTACCGTACACCCTCTTGCCGGTATTCGCCGCCAGCCTGGGCTGGCGCGCAACGCTGCCGCTGCTGTCACTGCCACTGGCCCTCAGGCTGATCCGGCGCTTCAACAGCGAAGCACCCGGTCCGGTTTTCAATGACATCCTCGCAGCCACCGCTGGATTGCAGATGACATATGCCCTGCTGTTATCTCTCAGTTTCGCAATCTGACTGTTTCTTGGGCGTCTAGTCGGGTAGAATCGTTCGTTCTGCTCGTCCGGTCCACACGTCGCCCACCCATGGAATTTGCCGGCTTCAACTTGCGCAATAACCTGTTCGTCGCCCCCATGGCCGGCGTAACGGACCGTCCTTTCCGTCAATTGTGCAAGAAGATGGGCGCGGGACTGGCGGTGTCGGAAATGGTTACCTCGAACTCGCTGCTCTACGGCAGCACCAAGACGCTGCGCCGCGCCAACCACGAGGGCGAGGTCGCGCCGATTGCGGTCCAGATCGCCGGTGCCGACCCCAGGATGATGGCCGCAGCAGCCAGACACAACGTTGACAATGGTGCCCAGATCATCGACATCAACATGGGCTGCCCAGCCAGGAAGATTTGCAACGTGATGGCCGGCTCGGCACTGATGCAGGACGAAAAACTGGTCGGCCAGATTCTCGACGCCGTCGTCGGTGCAGTCCCGGACACCCCGGTCACCCTCAAGTTCCGCACCGGCTGGAACCTCGCCAACAAGAACGCGCCGACCATCGCCCGCATTGCCGAGAGCGCGGGTGTGCGGGGCGTCGCCATCCACGGTCGCACACGCTGTCAGCAATACACCGGCGCGGCCGAGTACGACACCATTTCGCTGGTCAAGACGCTGATCCGGATTCCCGTCATCGCCAACGGCGACATCACGACCCCGGAAAAAGCCAAGCACGTGCTTGACGTGACCGGCGCCGACGGCATCATGATCGGCCGTGCCGCCCAGGGGCGTCCGTGGCTGTTCCGAGAGATCGAGCATTACCTGAAGACCGGCGAAAAACTGCCGCCGGCTTCGGTCGTCGAGATTCACGCCATTCTGCACGCCCACCTGGAAGAGCTCCATGCTTTCTACGGACCGGAAACCGGGCTCAGGGTCGCCCGCAAGCACATCTCCTGGTACACCAGAGGGCTGGTCGGGTCGGCAGCCTTCCGCAAGGAAATGAACACCTTGCCCAGCATCGATCGACAGATGCAGGCAGTGAACGGTTTCTTCAGCCGCCTGGCGGACGAACATGAACATCTCGAATACGAACAAGAGGAGGCGTTGGCGGCATGAGTCAGACTGACTTGGAGAAATGTGTCACGGATTCGCTGGAGCAGTATTTCCGTGACCTCGACGGCGAGAAGCCCGCCGCGATCCATGACATGGTTTTGAAGAGCATCGAAAGGCCGATGCTCGAAGTCGTTCTTGCGAAGGCGGGTGGCAACCAGACGCTGGCGGCGGAGATGCTCGGCATCAACCGCAATACGCTGCGCAAGAAACTCACCGAACACCAGCTACTGCAATCGCCATGACCATCAAGCAAGCGCTGATTTCCGTCTCCGACAAGCGGGGCGTCCTCGAATTTGCCCGGGGCCTCGCCATCCAGGGCGTCAATCTGCTGTCCACCGGCGGCACCGCGAAGATGCTGCGCGACGCCGGGTTGACCGTAACGGAAATCGGCGATTACACCGGTTTCCCGGAAATGCTCGACGGCCGCGTCAAGACGCTTCACCCGAAGGTGCATGGCGGCATCCTCGCCCGGCGTGACTTGCCTGAGCACCTGGCGACCATCGCCGCACACGGCATCCCGACCATCGACCTCGTCTGCGTAAACCTCTATCCATTTGCCGCCACCATCGCCAAGGCCGGCGTCACCCTGGACGATGCGATCGAGAACATCGACATCGGCGGTCCGGCGATGGTCCGTTCGTCGGCCAAGAACTACGTCGGCGTCGCCATCGTCACCGATCCCGAAGACTACGAACCGCTGCTCGCCGAAATGAAGGCCAATGGCGGCGCCCTGCATCTCGGTACCCGCTTCAACCTGGCGAAAAAGGCCTTTACGCACACCGCCCGCTACGACAGCACGATCGCCAACTGGCTGACTGGGCTGGACGAAGGCGCCGAAGCCAAACCGGCCGAAGCCGCACCGACCCCGGCGATCTTCCCGAACACGCTGCAACTGGCCTTCGACCGCGTCGAGATCCTGCGCTATGGCGAAAATTCGCACCAGTCCGCCGCCTTCTACCGCGACACCACCCCGCTGCCGGGCAGTATCGCCGCCTACACCCAGTTGCAGGGCAAGGAACTGTCGTACAACAACATCGCCGACTCCGATGCCGCTTGGGAATGCGTCAAGGCATTCGACGCCCCTGCCTGCGTCATCATCAAGCACGCCAACCCCTGCGGCGTCGCCATTGACGGCACCCTGCTCGGCGCTTACGAAAAGGCGTTCAAGACCGACTCGACCTCGGCCTTCGGCGGCATCATCGCCTTCAATGGCGAAGTCGGCATCAACGTGGCCAATGCCATGAACGAACGCAAGCACTTTGTCGAAGTGCTGATCGCCCCCTCCTTCACCGCTGAAGCCAGGGCGGCGCTGGCGTCCAAGGCCAACCTGCGCGTCCTGGTCGTACCGCCGGGTCGCGACCTCAACAAGCTCGAACTCAAGCGCGTCAGCGGTGGCCTGCTGGTGCAGACCGCTGACGACTTCACCGCCCAGGCATCCGGCCTCAAGGTCGTCACCAAGCTGCGGCCGACCACCCAGCAGATCGAAGACCTGCTCTTTGCCGAGCGCGTCGCCAAGTTCGTCAAGTCCAACGCCATCGTCTTCTGCGGCGACGGCATGACCTTGGGCGTCGGCGCCGGCCAGATGAGCCGCGTCGATTCGACCCGGATTGCCTGCATGAAGGCGCAGAACGCCAGCCTGGACCTTAGGGGTTCGGTCGTTGCGTCGGATGCCTTTTTCCCGTTCCGCGACGGGGTCGATGTTCTGGCTGCCGCCGGTGCGGCCGCTGTCATCCAGCCGGGCGGTTCGATGCGCGACGACGAAGTGATCGCCGCCGCCGACGAGCATGGTCTGGCGATGGTCGTGACCGGCGCCCGCCACTTCCGTCACTGACAACAATGAAATCCAAGAACTCAGGCATCAAACTCCTAGTCATCGGTTCTGGTGGCCGTGAACACGCCATGGCCTGGCGCCTGGCACAGAGCCCTGGCGTCCAGAAGGTTTACGTTGCTCCCGGAAATGCCGGTACGGCGCGAGAGCGGCGGCTGACGAACGTCAATCTTACCGACCCGGTCGTGCTTGCCTGCTTCGCCAAGAGAGAGGGTATCCGCCTTACCGTCGTCGGCCCCGAGGCGCCACTCGCCGCCGGGGTGGTCGATGTCTTCCGCGCCCGCGGCCTGAAGATCTTCGGACCGACCAGGGAAGCCGCCCAACTTGAATCGTCCAAGGATTTCGCCAAGCGCTTCATGGCTCGTCACAACATCCCGACCGCCGGATTCGGGACTTTTTCCGAGTCGACCGCAGCGCATGCCTACATCGACCGGCAGGGTGCGCCGATCGTCATCAAGGCCGACGGCCTGGCCGCCGGCAAGGGTGTTGTCGTCGCCATGTCGCTTGCGGAAGCGCACGCCGCGATCGACGACATGCTGTCGGGCAACAAGCTGGGCGACGCCGGCGCCCGAGTGGTTATCGAGGAATTTCTCGACGGCGAGGAGGCCAGCTTCATCGTCATGGTCGACGGCAGGAACGTCCTCGCGCTGGCCGCCAGTCAGGACCACAAGCGAATCGGCGACGGCGACACCGGCCCGAACACCGGCGGCATGGGCGCCTACTCGCCCGCACCGTGCGTCACGCCAGAAGTGCACGCAAAGGCCATGCGCGAGATTATCCTGCCCACCGTGCGCGGCATGGCCGCCGACGGCATACCGTACACTGGCTTCCTCTACGCCGGCCTGATGATCGGCAAGGATGGATCGGTCAAGACCCTGGAATTCAATTGCCGCATGGGCGACCCGGAGACGCAACCAATCCTGATGCGTTTGAAATCCAACTTCATCGAACTGCTTGAACACGGCATCGCCGGCACGCTCGACCAGGTCGAAGCCGAGTGGGACCGGCGCGTCGCGCTCGGCGTCGTGCTGGCGGCCGCCAACTACCCGGACACTCCGCGCAACGGTGACGTCATCTCCGGACTGCCCAAGGGCAACGGTTTCGGCGAGGATGTGCACGTCTTCCATGCCGGGACGGCAGAAAGGGATGGTCAGGTCGTCACTGCCGGTGGTCGCGTGCTGTGCGTGACCGCCCTCGGCGAGAACACCAAACTGGCCCAGAGGCGTGCCTACGAGGCCGCCGCCGAGATCAGCTGGGACGGCATGCAGTTCCGCACCGACATCGGCCACCGAGCCGTCGGTCGCTGATCAGGCGTCGGCGACAACATGCGGGCGGCATCGACCGCCCCTTTTTTTGCTCTATGGAGAAATGATGGACACTGACTGTCTCAAGGATTTCTTCACCGGCCTGCAGAGGCGCATCGTCGGCGAACTGGAAGCGTTCGACGGCCAGGCATTCCGCACCGATTCGTGGCTGCGCCCGGAAGGCGGCGGCGGGATCTCGCGGCTGATCGAGGAAGGGCAATTCTTCGAGCGCGGCGGCGTCAATTTCTCGCACGTCACCGGCAAGTCGCTGCCCGCCTCGGCCACCGCCGTCCGCCCGCAGCTGGCTGGCCGTCCCTGGGAGGCGATGGGGGTGTCGCTGGTCGTGCATCCGCGCAACCCTTACTGCCCGACGGCACACATGAACGTGCGCTGCTTCGTCGCCAGCAAGGACGGGGAGGACGATGTCTGGTGGTTCGGCGGCGGCATGGACATGACGCCCTACTACGGTCAACGCGAAGATGTCGCGCATTTTCACCGTACCTGCAGGGACTCGCTGGCGCCGTTCGGCGACGACGTCTATGTGAAATACAAGAAATGGTGCGACGAGTATTTCTTCCTGAAGCACCGCAACGAGCCGCGCGGCGTCGGCGGCATCTTTTTCGATGATCTCAACGAAGGCGGATTCGCGCGCTGCTTCGCGCTGACCCAAGCCGTCGGCAATGCCTTCACCAAGGCTTACCTGCCGGTCCTGGCGACGCGCCGCGACACGCCCTACGGCGAGCGCGAACGCGATTTCCAGGCCTACCGTCGTGGACGCTACGTCGAATTCAATCTGGTCTGGGACCGCGGCACGCTGTTCGGCCTGCAATCGGGCGGGCGTACCGAGTCGATCCTGATGTCGCTGCCGCCGATCGTCAAATGGCGCTACGACTGGAAGCCCGAAGCCGGCACGCCGGAAGCCGAACTCTACGAGGTATTCCTGCAACCCGCCGACTGGGCCTGAGCTTCAACGCAGGCTGAAGCTGTTCAGCGCGCTTCGAGTCCTACCGCCGCCCGAAAATGGCGGTTGGCTTCGTCGTCGCGCTCAAGCTTGTCGCATAATTCGGCGAGCGCCAGATGCGCGTCACGCGTCTCCTCGGTAGCCAGCGACGCCTCGATATAACTCTGCGCCTTACCCCACAGGCGCTGATTCATGCACATGCGTCCGAGCGCCAGCAGCAGGGCTGCTTCGCCGGGATACTGGCGCAGCCAGTCCTCCGCCCTGGCAATTCGCGCGGTCAATCCCGGCCCCGCCATTGCGCCATACAAAGCCACCAGTTCGGGCTGCCAACCGGCCTCTGAATAACCGTCAAGAGCGCTTTCAATGATGTTCTGCGCCACCGGCACCTCACCCTGCTCAACCAGCGCCCTGGCGCCGGCCAGCACCACGCGACGGCCAAACTCGGCAGCCGGCACGGCCCGCAGATAATCCTGGAGCTGACCGGCATCACTACGGTGCCGGCGGATGTTCTCGAGATGGGCGAGCATCTTGACTTCGCGCGCCACTTCGGGTGGCAAGGCATCGCGCTTTTCAAGCTGGCGCGCAAGCTTCAGGACACCATCCCAGTCGCCAGCGCCCTGACGGGCCCGCAACTCCAGGCGAAGTGCTGCGAGGTGGCGCCCCTGCTTGCCCTGAAATCGGCCAAGCACGCCCAGCGCCTCATCGAAGCGGCGCAACTCGTTCATCATCTCGGCCTCCAGCATCAGCGCCGCCGCTTCGTTGTGCGGATCGTCGGCCAGCGCCCGCCGCATCCACTCCTGCTGTTTTTCCGGCTCGTGCATGCGTTGCGCGGCACGGGCAGCAACCAGAGCCGCAACGCCGCGGGCAGTGCCAGCCGCGTAGGCTTCGCCGGCCCTTTTCATCGCTTGCCCGAAGCGTCCCTCAAAAAGCAGCCGCACGGCGTCCTGGAACACCTGGCCGGCGCGCTCGCGCCGGCGCCGCTCACGATATTCCTTGACCCGCTTGGGCAGGCCAAAGGTCAGCGCCAATGTCCGCAGCGTCATGTAAATGACAAGAATGAGGCCAACCAGCACCAGAATGAACAGGTTCAGGCTGACTTCAGCGCGATACGGGGGAAGGACAAGCAGGACATAGCCGTCGTTGACCCGCGCGCCAAGGGCGACGGCAACCGCCAGCCCGAACAGGGCAAGAACCCAGAACAGGCCCTTCACTTCTTCTCCTTGCCGTTGCGCAGGAGGCGCATGGCCGCCTGGGTTTCATTCAGCGTCGGCAAGGCGATGACGATCTCGGTCGCCAGCAGTTGGCGCAGCGTCGCCTGCGCCGCCTGTACCCCCTTGTCGCGACCGTCGAAGAGACGACCGAGAAATTCGGAGGCTGCCTTCAGTTCGCCGCGGAATGCCACCTGATCGCGCGAGAGCAAGGCCAGGCGGGCATTCAACAGGCGCAGCTTGAGATTCTCGCGGAGGAAGAAACTCTGTCCAGGCGCCAGCAGCACCGCCTCCTCGCGGTCGAAGCGCTGAATGCGGACGAGACCCTTCAACTCCTGCCAGATCTCGCCCCCGGTCCGCTTCCACCAGGGCAGCTGCGCGGCGTCGGCCGGCTTTTCGCGGGATTCCTGCGGCCGGACGTCCATCGCCAGCGGTAACTTGTCGATGGTCAGCAAAATCTCCTCCAACCGCGCATTGGTCGCCGCCAGGTCGACCACCGGCAACGCCGAAAGGCGCTCCAGATCGGCGACCAGCGCCTTGCGCAGTGGCAGCAACTGCGGGCGATCAACGCGGGCGAGGCGGGTCTCCGCCGAGCGCAGGGCGACGATCGCCGCCGGAATATTGCCCGCCAGCTGCAATTGCTGTCCGGCCAGCGCAATCGCCTGTTCGGCTTCGAGCACGCCGGATTCGTCGCGGCTGCGCGCGAGGTCCTGGTAGAGTGCCTGCAGCGAATCCGACTGCGCCTGGAACTGAGCCAGCCGGGCATCGGCCGCACCCAGCTTGCTCTGGAGTCCGTCGATCTGCTCGCGCATCTGTTTCAACGCGCCGCGATCCTCCTTGCTGACGGCATCCGCCTCGGCCAGCCGACGGCTGGTTTCGTGTTCGACTTCGGCAAACCGCTGGCGGGTTTCGAACCATTGCCAGCCAGCCAGCGCAAGTGCCGCCAGCGCCACGAAAAACCAGGGGCCGAAGCGCGACGCGGGCGGCGACGGCTTGTGCGCTGCTGGCGGAGGAAGGGGAGTCGTGTTGTCAGGTGTCATGCCGGCCAATTATAAGCAAGCAAGCCGGCAAGGATGCCGGCATCCGCCGCATCGGTAAGGATAATTTTGTGCAATCCCGAGATCCGTGCGTTTTCTGCAATGCGGGCATGCGGCACGAAAACCGGGGTCCGCGCGAGAAAGGAGCGGCCCTCGTCGTCGAGCAGTTCGACCAGGTAGCGCAGCCCCTCGCTGCTCGACACCGTCAGCGCATCGAGGTGCCCGGCGCGCCATCTTTCCAGCAGGATATCAACACCGCCGGCAGGACCGGCGCGGCGATAGCAGGTGATGTACTCGGCGGCGGCGCCCCGCGCGCGCAGCGTGTCGGCCAGCAGTTCGCGGCCGCCGTCGCCACGGAAGATGACGATGCGCTTGCCGCTGACCCGTTCTCCCGCCAGTTCGGGCAGCGCCAGCAGCGCCTCCGATTCGAAGCGCTCCTGCGGCGCGATGCAACCGGTCACGCCACGCGCCGCCAGCGCCTTCACCGTGCCCTGCCCGACCGCCGCCGGAACCAGCCCGGCCGGCCAGGAGCCACGCGCCAGAATGACCGGCAGCGCGTGGTCGACCGCATTGGGACTGATGAAGATGGCCAGCGCCGCGCCGGGCAGACGGTCCACGCCGGCTTCCAGCGCCTGCGGATCGGCCACCGGCAGGATCTCCAGCAAGGGGAAGATCAACGGAGTGCCCCCCTCGGCGGCAATGGCGCCAGCCAGCGGCGTGGCCTGCTCCCGTGGCCGGGTGACGACGATAGTCCTGCCGGCAAGCGGGCCGGTCGCGTTCATTGGCGGTGGGCGAGCTTTTCCAGGATGACGCCGGCCCCCTGCGCCCGCAACTGGTCCGCGAGCTGGCGGCCGAGCGCTTCGTCGTCACCGGCCACCTTGCCGACGGCGCCGCGCAATTCGCCGCTGACCATCTCCTGGCCGTCCGGTGTCGCGACGAAACCGCGCAGCCACAGACTGCCCTCTTCCATGACCGCGTAGCCGCCGAGCGGCACTTGGCAACTGCCGCCCAGCGCCCGCGAAAAGGCGCGTTCAGCCTTGACGCAGTGGGCGGTTTCGGAATCGTTGAGCGGCGCGACGACGGCGGCCATCGTCGCATCGCCGTCGACCAGTTCGATGCCGAGCGCGCCCTGGCCGGGCGCCGGCAGCGACTGCTCCGCGGTCAACATCGATTTGATGCGGTTTTCCAGTCCGAGGCGGATCAGGCCGGCGGCGGCGAGAATGATCGCGTCGTATTCGCCGGCATCGAGCTTGCGCAAGCGCGTGTCGAGGTTGCCACGCAGGCTCTTGATGACCAAATGCGGGTATTTGGCGCGCAGGATGGCTTCGCGGCGCAGGCTGGAGGTCCCGACGACGGCGCCCGCCGGCAGCTCGTCGAGGCCGGCGTACTTGGTCGAGACGAAGGCATCGCGCGGGTTTTCGCGGGCCGAGATGGCCGCCAGCACGAAACCTTCCGGCATCACCATCGGCACGTCCTTCATCGAATGGACAGCGAGGTGGGCCTTGCCCTGCTCCATAGCCACTTCGAGTTCCTTGATGAACAGGCCCTTGCCGCCGATTTCGGAAAGCGGGCGGTCGAGAATCTGGTCGCCCTTCGTCGTCATGCCGAGAATGACAACTTCCGCCCCCGGATTTAGACTGCTCAGACGGCCCTGAACATGCACGGCCTGCCACATGGCAAGGCGGGATTCGCGGGAGGCGATGATTATCTTGGAAGGAGCGGACATGAAGCGGCACGCGGCAGGGGTTTTGAAGGCGACAATCTTAGCATGAGCGATTCCCCGCCCTCTTCCACACCGATCAAACCCGACGACCAGCGCCCGGAGCATCCCGATTTCTGGTGCAAGCGCTTCGGCGAGGGCGTCACGCCGTGGGATGCCGGCAAGGTGCCCGCCGCCTTCGCCGATTTCGTCGCCCGCCAGCGGGCGCCGCGCAACACGCTGATTCCCGGTTGCGGCAGCGCCTGGGAAGCGCGCCACCTGGCCGAATGTGGCTGGCCGGTCACGGCGCTCGATTTCTCGCCCGCCGCCGTGGGCACCGCCCGCAGGGCATTGGGCAATGCCCGCGTCGACCTCCGCTGCGCCGACTTTTTCACCTTTTCGCCGGCCGCAGCCTACCCGCTGATTTACGAGCGCGCCTTCCTCTGCGCCCTGCCACGCAAGCTGTGGGCTGATTGGGGCCGGCGCGTCGCCGAACTGCTGGCGGCAGGCGGCTTGCTCGCCGGATACTTCTTCATCTGCGACCAGGCGAAGGGACCGCCCTTCGGCATCCTGCCCGAACAACTTGACGAGCTCCTCAGCCCGAATTTCGTCCGCATCGAGGATGCCGCGGTCGACGACTCGATTCCGGTGTTTTTCGGGCGCGAGCGCTGGCAGGTCTGGCGGCGATGTTAAGGCGTCCCGTTCTTCGTTCACTCATCCAAAGCAAGGAGTCATGCGATGCCAATGATCACCACCCGCGTGCCGGCGCTGTTGCTGGCCGGATTCCTGGCCGCCTGTTCGGCGATGCCGTCCGCCACGTCTGAAACGCCTCCGCTGGATGGTACGGCCTGGATCCTGTCGGCACTGCCCGGACGGACGCTGGCCGACGGCCAGGCGGTGACCCTGCGCTTCGAGGGTGGGCAGGCACAAGGCAGCGACGGCTGCAATCGCTACAGCACACCCTACACCGCTAGCGGCCGCAGCCTCGAAGTATCAGTTCGCAGCGCATCGACGATGATGGCCTGCCCAGCGGAAACAATGCAGCAGGCCACCGACTACATGGCGGCACTGAACAGCGCCAGGGCCTGGCGGGTCGACGCCGGGCAGTTGAAGTTGCTGGGAGTCGACGGCCGGGCGCTGGCGACGCTGGCGGCGCAACCCACCTCGCTCGTCGGCAGCAAATGGCGGGTGACCGCATTCAACAACGGCAAGCAGGCGGTAGTCAGCATCATCTCCGGAACGACCCTGACGCTGTCCTTCGCCGGCGACGGACAAGCCAGCGGTTCCGCCGGCTGCAATCATTACCACGCGCGCTACGAGGCCGAGGCCGCGCACCTGCGCTTCCGGTCTCCGGCAGCGACCCGCATGGTGTGCTCCCACAAGGGGGTGATGGAACAGGAACAGGCTTTCCTCAAGGCCCTCGAAACCGTCACCACGGCACGCCACGAAGGCGACCGCCTCGAACTGAGAACCACCGGCGGTGCGTTGGCCGTCACGCTGGTTCTGGTGGAGCGCGAGTAGCCTGGTTGCAGCCACGGACCGGGAACGCAGTAGTCCCGGCGGCGACGGTGCCGGGAAAGGGTTTTGTATCTCGCCACCTGGCTCCGCTTGTGCGCAGTCAGTCGACCCTGCGCCAATCACGACCAACGCGCTGATCGTTGGGCCAGTTGAACAACCATGAAAAAGAAGGAGCCCGGATTTTCCGGGCTCTTTGTTCATGCTTACGGCACAGGCAACCGGGACAGGTCCCGGTCCCCGAGATGCACGGTCAGAAAATTTCGGGTATGAAAGTCTGGTCCGACATCGGCGGGCGCACATAGCCCTGGTCTTCCTGGCGCGGCGGCAGTTCGATGCGTTCCGGCGTGAGGTCCTCGTAGTCGATCAGGCTCAGCAGGTGAGTCATGACATTGAGGCGTGCGCGCTCCTTGTCATCCCCGTGCACCACATACCAGGGTGCCTGCTTGATGTCGGTATGGGCGAACATTTCGTCCTTCGCCTTCGAATACTCGACCCAGCGCGCGCGTGACTGGAGGTCCATCGGGCTCAGTTTCCAGTGCTTGGTCGGGTGGTAGATACGCTTCCTGAACCGGCGCTCCTGCTCGTCGTTGCTGATCGAGAACCAGTACTTGATCAGGATGATGCCGCTACGCACCAACATGCGCTCGAATTCGGGGCAGCTACGCAGGAACTCGCTGTGCTCGTCAGGGGTGCAAAAACCCATTACCTTTTCAACCCCGGCGCGGTTGTACCAGCTGCGATCCATGAGAACCATCTCGCCGGCCGCCGGCAGATGCAGCACATAGCGCTGGAAATACCACTGGCTCTTCTCGCGCTCGGTCGGCGCCGGCAGTGCCACGACTTTCGTGACGCGCGGGCTCAGACTCTCGGTGATGCGCTTGATACAGCCGCCCTTGCCGGCCGCATCGCGACCCTCGAAGACCACGACTACCTTGAGTCCCTTGAACTTGATCCATTCCTGGAGCTTGACCATTTCGACCTGCAGGCCCGAGATTGCCCTCTCGTATTCGTCCGCCTTCATGCGCTTATGCTTCGCGGCAGCTTCTTGCGTCTCATCATCGTCGCCGCCCCTCATGGGCAGCCGTGCTGCTTCCTTGCGCGAAGCCTTGATAGCCTTAACCGCGTCCTCGGCGGCCTTGGTCAGCGCCACCTTGGCCTTCACCGCGCCATGCGAGGCCTTGGCAAGTGCCTCCTTGTCCTTTGCCGTTGGCGCAGGTGCTGGCACTGCTTTCCTTGGCGCCGCTGCCTTCGTTGCAGCCGGCGCGGGAGTCTTCTTGGGTGCCACCGCACTCGGTGTTCTTCTTTTCGCAGGTGCTTTCACGGGTGCAGCCGACTCCTTGGTAGCGGCTGCCGGGGCAGCCTTGGTGACCTCAGGGGTTCCTTCCTCGCCGTTCGTTGCCATATCTGTACCTTCCATTCTCAGTTTGCGACCGGGTATTATGGAGCAAATTGGCTTTTTTGTATCTGGAGTGCGATGCAGTCGCCTGAAGACGGACGGGGTCAGGCTCTCGATGGAAAATCAATCAGGCCCATGATTCAACGAGGGCGTTCAAGACTTTATAATCCACCACACTGTTACCCACGGAGTTTCACATGGCACGCACCGTCAAATGCATCAAGCTCGGCCGCGAGGCAGAGGGCCTCGATTTTCCGCCCTATCCGGGCGCCCTTGGCCAGCGGATTTTCGAGAACGTTTCCAAGGAAGCGTGGCAGCAGTGGATCAAGATGCAAACCATGCTCATCAACGAAAACCGGCTCAATCTGGTCGATGCCAAGCATCGCAAGTATCTGTCCGAACAGGTTGAGAAGCATTTCTTCGGAGACGGAGCCGACCGGATTCAGGGCTACGTCCCGCCGGCCTGAGCGCAGGGCATGCCAAGAGCGAAATCCCGCTGCGGCGGGATTTTTCGCGGTTGGGAATTGCCGCTTCCGGACTGTCGACCGCAACAGCGGTAGCCGATGACTCAGGATATTGTCTTTGTCTTGACACCCTCGGCGGTACCGAGCAGCAGGAGGTCGGCCGGCCGGATGGCGAAAAGGCCGTTGGCAACCACGCCGGCAATCTGATTGATTTGCGCCTCCAGACCTTTCGGGTCGATGATGTCAAGCCCCTCGACATCGAGAATGACGTTGCCATTGTCCGTAACAAAGCCTTCCCGCAACAAGGCGATTCCTCCCACCCTCGCCAGTTCGCGGACAACGTGGGCACGCGCCATCGGAATAACCTCGACGGGCAGCGGGAATCCACCCAATATGCCAACGCACTTGGAGCTGTCGGCAATGCAGATGAACTTCCGTGCCACCGCCGCGACAATCTTCTCCCGCGTCAGCGCGCCCCCACCACCCTTGATCATGTTCAGGCCGGCATCGATTTCGTCGGCACCGTCGACGTAGAAGGGGAGATCGTCGACGTCATTCAGATCGAATACGGCAATGCCATGGCCTTCGAGACGTTTTCGCGTCGCTTCCGAACTCGCCACTGCTCCCCTGTAGCGGGCACGGGCCGGCGCAAGCGCGTCAATGAAGCAATTTGCCGTCGAGCCAGTGCCAACGCCGATGATGCTGCCTTCCTGGGCGTTCTCCGCCACGTAGTCAGCTGCCGCCTGGCCAACCGCCCGCTTGAGTTCGTCCTGGGTCATGATGTGTCTCATTTTTGAAGTCTGGCGCATTCTACCCTTCAAAAACTTCACACTCTTGTTATCTGAACTTGCTAACATGCGCGTTGCAAATTCTTTATGGAGTGAGACCGATGACAGAAGAACTGAAACCCGAAGTAACCGCTGCCGCAGCCAAACCCGCTGCCGCAGCCAAACCCGCTGCCGCAGCCAAACCCGCTGCCGCAGCCAAACCCGCCGTCGCAGCCAAACCCGCCGTCGCAGCCAAACCCGCCGTCGCAGCCAAACCCGCCGTCGCAGCCAAACCCGCCGTCGCAGCCAAACCCGCTGCCGCAGCCAAGCCCGCTGCCGCAGCCAAGCCCGCTGCCGCAGCCAAACCCGCTGCCGCAGCCAAGCCCGCTGCCGCAGCCAAACCCGCTGCCGCAGCCAAGCCCGCCGTCGCAGCCAAACCCGCCGTCGCAGCCAAACCCGCTGCCGCAGCCAAGCCCGCTGCCGCAGCCAAGCCCGAAACCCCGAAGCTTAAAGCCAGGGTCGAAAAAGCGCCCGCTGCCGAGAAATCGTCTGACGCCCTGGCAAAGGCCAAGGCTGCCAAGATCTCCCAGCCGCTTGGCAAGCCGGCGCCGGCCAGCTCTCAAAAAGCAGCCGAGGCTGCCGACGCCAAGGCGAGCAAGAAGGAAGCCAAACTGGCAGCAAAACAGGCCAAGAGCGCTGCCAAGCTGGCCAAGAAGACAGCAAAGAAGGCTGCGCAGCGCGCAAAGAGGGAAGCCAAGTTGGCTGCGAAGAAAGCAAAGGCTGAAGCCAAGCAGACCATGTAGGCTCCGCTCATCTTTGTTGCAGCAATCGTTACACTGCAACAGCCCACGGAACACCTGCACACAGTCAGCAGCCCTGACTTTGTGCAGGTGTTTTTCTGCATACTCCCCCAACCCGCCGTTGGATACGGCCCGCCATGGCGGGTATGCAGGCGACTCGGCCAATCCACTGCACAGGCAGTCCGGTTCGGCTTCCGGATCGCCGGCCGAGGCCCAGAGACACGACCGGCACCCATCGGGCTTCAGCGCCGACTTCTGTGAGCGCTGCCTGATCGATCACGATGTTCAGTGATAGACGATCTCGATGTTCTCCGGCTTGAGCCAACTGCTCAGCGCGTCAAGCAGCATGTCGTCGAGGCGCACGCGTATGGCATCGCCGAGGACCATTTCGCACTCTGCAGTTTCATTGCGGTAGCGGATCCGCACCAGCGCCGGACCAGGTGCGAACGGCGACAGCAGCGACTTCAGCTTGCGCGTGTCCGAGCCACCGTTCATCCGCAGCAGCAGGTGCTTGGCGAAGCGGGCGCGGGCCTCGCCGATGGTCATCAGCTTGTCAGCCACAACGCGCAGGCCGCCGGTGAAATCGTCGTAGCTGACCTTGCCTTCGACGATCAGCACCTCGTCGATGACGATCTTGGCGCGTTCCGTCTCGAACAATTCGTTGAATACAGAGACCTCGACCATTGTCGTGCCATCGTCCAACTGGACGTAGAGCATTTTCCCCCGGCGCGTCATCTGGGTACGCACACCGACAACGAGTCCGGCCAGCATCGCCATTTCCTTTGCCGGCTCGAGCCTGGCCAGCGGACGACGGACAAAGCGCGACAATTCCTTCCTGTAGGCGTCGTAGGGATGTCCGGAGAAGAAGAAGCCCAGCGCGCTCTTTTCCTGCATCAACTGCTCCCTTTCACCCCAGACCGGCACCGGGACATATTGCGGGGCATGCTCCTCGGCGGCCGGATCGGTGTCGAACAGGCTGGTCTGCATCGAGTTGCGCTCGGCCTGCTCGGCAAAATCCATCGCCACGCCAACCGACGCGAGCAACCGGTGACGGTGGGCATCGATACGATCGAAGGCGCCGGCCTTGATCAGCGCCTCGATGGCGCGGCGATTGACCATGCGCTTGTCGCAGCGCCTGCAGAAGTCGAACAGGTCCTTGAATGGCCCGCCGGTCTCGCGGGCCTTGAGAATGACATTCACCGCCTGCCCACCGGTACCCTTGACCGCCCCCAGTCCGTAGCGGATCGTGCCGCGGTCGACTGGCTCAAAACGGTAATTCGAGGCGTTCACATCCGGCCCGAGCACAGTGACCTTGTTGGCGACAGTATCCTCGTAGAATATCTTCACCGAATCGGTGTTGTCCATGTCGGAAGACAGTGTGGCCGCCATGAAGGCCGCGCAGTAGTGGGCCTTGAGCCAGGCGGTCTGGTAGGTGACAACCGCATAGGCGGCGGTGTGCGACTTGTTGAAGCCGTACTCGGCGAACTTGGTCATCAGGTCGAACAACTGCTCGGCGAGCGCCGGGTTGTAACCCTTTTCCCTGGCACCGGCGGCAATCGTCTCGCGGTGTTTGCCCATTTCCTCGGGCTTCTTCTTGCCCATCGCCCGGCGCAGCATGTCGGCCCCGCCCAACGTATAGCCACCAATGATCTGGGAGATCTGCATCACCTGTTCCTGGTACACAATGACGCCGTAGGTCGGCGACAGGCAGGCGGTGAGGTCGGGGTGGAAATAGTCGATCTTCTGCTGGCCCTTCTTGCGCAAGATGAAGTCGTCGACCATCCCCGAACCGAGCGGGCCGGGACGGTAGAGCGCGAGCACGGCGATGATGTCCTCGAAACGGTCGGGCGCCAGCTTTTTCAGCAGCTTCTTCATGCCGTCGGATTCGACCTGGAAAATCGCCGTCGTGTTGGCGTCCTTGAGTATCTGGTAGGCAGCCGGATCGTCGAAGCCGAGCGCCATCAGGTCGAGTCTTTCGCCGGTCAGACGCTGCACGTAGTCGAGCGCCAGTTCGATGATCGTCAGGTTGCGCAGGCCGAGGAAGTCGAACTTGACCAGCCCGGCCTTCTCGACGTCGTCCTTGTCGAACTGGGACACCGGCGAGGCTTCGGAACCCGTGGCCTGATAGATCGGGCAGAAATCGGTGATCTTGCCCGGCGCGATCAGGACGCCGCCGGCATGCATGCCGACGTTGCGCGTCAGGTCCTCGAGCCGGGCAGCGAGGTCGAACAGTTCGCGGATCGATTCGCCATCACGCTCGTCGCCCATCATTGCCCTGAGCGCCGGCTCCTGTTCGAGCGCCTCGGCCAGCGACACCGGCTTGTTCTGGACGATCGGAATCAGCTTCGAGATGCGGTCGCAGAGCGAGTAAGGCAGCCCGAAAACGCGGCCGACGTCGCGGATCACCGCCTTCGACGACATGGTGCCGAAGGTGACGATCTGCGACACCGCCTGCGAACCATAACGCTGGCGGACGTACTCGATGACGCGCCAGCGGTTGTCCTGACAGAAGTCGACGTCGAAGTCGGGCATCGACACCCGTTCCGGATTGAGGAAGCGCTCGAACAGCAGGGCATAGGCGAGTGGGTCGAGATCGGTGATGCCCAGGCTGTAGGCCACCAGCGAGCCGGCGCCGGAACCCCGGCCCGGCCCGACCGGCACGCCGTTGCTCTTGGCCCAGTTGATGAAGTCGGCGACGATCAGGAAGTAGCCCGGGTAGCCCATGTGGATAATGGTCTTGCACTCGAAGGCGAGACGCTCATCGTATTCCGGCCGACGCTTCTGGCGCTCCCCGGCATCCGGGTAGAGCTGGAGCAGACGCCTTTCCAGCCCGGCTTGCGCCTCGGCGACAAGGAAGTCGTCGAGCGTCATTCCCGACGGCGTCGGGAAATCCGGGAGGAAGTTCTTGTCCAGCGTCAGTTCGATGTTGCAGCGCCTGGCGATTTCCAGCGAGTTTTCCAGCGCTTCCGGCAGGTCGGCGAACAAGTCGACCATCTCGGCCTGGGTCTTGAAGTGCTGCTGTTCGGTATGGACCTTCGGCCGGCGCGTATCGCCCAGCACGTAGCCCTCGGCAATGCAGACGCGTGCCTCATGGGCACGGAAGTCGTCGCGGTTCATGAACTGGACAGGATGCGTGGCGACCAGGGGCAAACCGAGTTCGCCGGCAAGATCGGCCGTCTGCTGGACCACCGCTTCCTGCTGTGGCTGCCCGTAGCGCTGGACTTCGAGATAGAAGGCACCGGGGAAGATCATCTCCCAGGCCTTGGCGCGTTCGCCGGCCAGTTCGAAGTTGCCGTTGATCAATGCCTCGCCGACATCGCCGCGATGCGCCCCGGAGAGCGCGAGCAGCCCGTCGCTGCCGGTTTCGGCGAACCATTCGCGGCGAATTTCCGCCCGGTCGCGCCGACCTTCGACCAGATAGGCTCGGGTCAGCAGTTCGCAAAGCTGCCGGTAGCCGGTCTGATTGCGCACCAGTAATAGCAGGCGGCAGGGCTCTTCCGGCACCTCGGGGTTGGCGACCCAGACATCCGCCCCGGCAATCGGCTTGACCCCCTTGACGCGAGCCGCAGTGTAGAACTTGACGAGACCGAACAGGTTGCCAAGGTCGGTCAGAGCCAGTGCCGGCATGCCGTCGCCGGCCGCCCGCCTGACGGCATCGCCGACGCGCACGATACCGTCGGTGATTGAGTATTCTGAATGGAGTCGGAGATGTACGAAACGGGGGGGAATCATGGTGAGCATTTTAGCGCGGCACCACCGGTCCGCCGAATTATCCGCACTGCACCGAGATCGTCACGGTCAACGTTGGAAGGCAGACGAACGCCACGGAACGTGACGCCAGCATATAGTATCTTCAGGCTCCAGTTTGAATTCCGGCCATCCGGCCGCTACAATCCTCGCATGCTCGCCGGCGCAGGCCGCGCAGGTCAAGCTAGTGGACAGGCATCTGACGCCAACCTGGAGATATTCAGCGAAGGCGGCATCCTGGACCATCTCGGACCAGCACCGGGCGTTGCAATGTTGGAGAATGCCAAGAATCGTCAGAGGATCCTGAAACACAGATGGCATCAAGCGCTCAGTCGCCGAAGTCACGAAAATCCGGGCGATTGAGCTTGTTGCGGTCAACCCGGGAGAAAGCATGAAAATCAGACCCATTGTTGCGATCGCCGCCTTCACCCTGCTCGCTGCGGCCTCGCCCGCTTGTGCCGAGGCCGAGGTTCGCCACGAGCAGGTTCAGTTTCAGGCAGGCACGAGCGGCGCCACGGTCAAGGGCACGGTCAAGGGCCGCCAGATCGTCGACTACCGGCTACGCGCGACCGCTGGCCAGAATCTCGATGTGGCCATCAAGGCGGGCAAGGGGTCGCCTTACTTCAACGTCCTGACCGCGGGTGGCGATAGTCCGCTCTTCGTCGGCTCCATCTCGGGCGATCACTTCTTCGGACAGTTGCCAAAGGACGGCGAATACACCATCCGGGTCTACCTGCTGGGCAATGCCGCCAGCAGCAACCAGTCGGCCACATTTACCCTCGACATTGACATCACCGGCAAGCCGGTGTCCGCCGCCAGAGGATCGACGCCGCCCGCCAGGTACGATGCCTCCGGGAAGATCAAGTGCTCCGAGGACAAGGACACGCTTGACCGCCAGTGCGACTTCCGCGTCGTCCGCAACCTCGCCGCCCGCAGCGCCCAGATCTGGATCGCCTACGGCCCCGATGGGCGCACCCGTGTTCTACACATTGCCAGCAAAAAATTCACCACCGATGACGGGGCCGGCCTCTCCGCCCAGCGCGCAGACGACAACTGGCGTATCAGCGTCGGTGGCAGGGAGTTCTATTTGATTCCCGACGCCCTGCTTCACGGCGGCTGATCACCCGCCGCCTGCCACAATCGAACGAACCGTCCGCCAACCTTGACGCAAAGCGCAATCCGGTTACGCTTGCAGCCCCAGAACCCGATGGAGAGATGCCATGATCCTCGAAGACCCGCTCGTCGTTCGCAGCGACCGTGCTGACGGCCTGACCACGCTGACGCTGAACCGGCCCGGCCAGTTCAATTCGCTGTCGCAGGACATGTTGACCGCGTTGCAATGCGAACTCGATGCCATTGCCGCCAGTGAAGCCGTGCGTGTCGTTGTCATCGCCGGCGCCGGCAAGGCTTTCTGCGCCGGTCACGACCTCAAGGAAATGCGTTCCAACCACGACAAGGGCTTCATGCAGGCGCTGTTCCAACAATGCGGCGAACTGATGCTGACCCTCACCCGCATGCCGCAACCGGTGATCGCCCGGGTGCACGGCATCGCCACCGCCGCCGGCTGCCAACTGGTGTCGATGTGCGACCTGGCGGTCGCCGCCGATGTCGCCAGGTTTGCCGTTTCCGGCATCAACGTCGGCTTGTTCTGTTCGACTCCCGCCGTCGGCCTCGCGCGCAACCTCGGGCGCAAGGCCGCCCTGGAAATGCTGTTGACTGGCGACTTCATCGACGCGATGGAAGCGAAAGCCAAGGGACTTGTCAATCGCGTCGTCCCCGCCGACGCGCTGGATGCCGAGGTCGAACGCCTGACCCAGTCGATCCTTGCCAAGAGCGCCGTCGCCGTGCGCATCGGCAAGGGAATGTACTACAAGCAGCTGGAAATGGGCCTGACCGAAGCCTACGCTTACGCCAGCGAGGTGATGGCCTGCAACATGATGAGCGAAGATGCCGGCGAAGGCATCGACGCCTTCATGCAGAAGCGCAAGCCGGAATACAAAGGGCGCTGAAGTGGTGTGACAGGCTCCCGGTCAGCGCTGGGCGCAGCCGGTCAACTCGTGGCGCTCGGGCTTGACGAGTTTGCCGTTGGCGAATCGCTGCCGGGTTTCATGCGCAATGCAGCGCCGCACTTCCGGGGAAATCCAGAATTCATGTTCGCCTCGGTGTGTGTGGTCCAACGGTCGTGCTACCGAACGGGAAAGCCCATGACGCCTGGGGCAGTATGCGCGGCCACGCCAGCCAATGCAAACATCGCACGCCCGTCCTCGGGTGACCTCCGGCTACTTGCCGATCACGCCCTGCAGGCCAGCGTAGACGGCAGCCAGCGTAGTGCCGGCAGCCGTGAGCGTCCCGCCCAGATCGTTGAATTTCTTGACCACTGCCTGAAATTGGTCAGTCTTCTCGGCCCCGTTGCTGACCAGTCGAGCGAGTGCCACGGACAGGCCCGCTGCCCGCTGAACCCGAGCCTTTTGCCGGGACATGCTGCCGATGATCAGTCCGGTCACAAAACTCAGCCCGATGCTTGCAGCGTACTCGATGAACTCGCGCCATTCGCGCAAACCCATCGGCAGGATTGGCGTGCCATCGACCAACGACGTCAGTACGCTCATGCCAAGCACTGCCAACCCCGACATGCTGATCGCCATGAATGCCAGCAACCAGCGCGGACGCCGCGCACGTGCGGCCAGAAGCACGCCGAACGGCAGCGGGATGAGCAACGACACCACCCGCAAGTAGATCGTATTCAGGTCATACACGACGACAATCAAGCCGTGCGTCAGCAACAGCAGCGCTAGCGGTGCCAGCCAGTTGCTCAGCCAGTCCGCCACACCTGGAAGAACCTCGGTCTCATCCTCCAGGCGCGACCCAGCAGCTTCTTCGACAACGATACCAGCGGACGCCCCCGTTAGGTCGGTCAGCACCCCATCCTGCGCGGCCAGTTGCTTCTCGAGCACATCAATGCGCTCAAGCAATGGCTTGAATAGGTAAAGGTCACGGCGACAGATGGGGCAAACCACAGCCCCGTCATTGATGTCGCTGACGCAGTAGGGGCAATGCACGGCTTACTTGGCCACGTTCAGCTTGAACACCGCATTCGATATTCGCCCGTCGCTATCCTGGACGCTGACCCGGATCTGATGCTCGCCCGGCGGCACCTCTGCCGCCTTGAGATCGATACCCTTTTCCGACAACCCGGCCTTGATGCGCTCGGTCAGATCGACATTGGGGCTACGCAGATAGGTCAGCTTGACCGACGGCAGTTCAATCTTTGCTCCGCCGTGCGGCTCGAAAGCAATCTGCAGTGCAAACGGGGAAGCCAGTGACGGGCTGCCCGTATCAGGCGAAAGGATCCGGATTCCCGGACCACGGGTAATCGAGCGGGTTGCTGGCGCCGCCACCGGGGCTGGCGGCAAACGCGCTTCGGACTCCTTGATCAGGGTATCGGCTGTCGCCCCGGCGACCAGGAGCAATCCGAAAAGAAACGAGACTGCGGGCTTCAACATGAGCTTCCTCCGTCGGCACAAAGAACAGCAGGGCAGCGAAAAGTATAGAGCGTTTCGCATTGAGTTTCCCTCGGTTTTTCGTCTGCCAAACCGTGTCGCCTGACCCATTCATGCAGCGTGGCGCCAGCACAGCCAATCTTCGGGGCGATCGATTCGACTGCCGCCCACCGCGAGGGGTCATCCTTGCGCGCTTCCCGTACCAACCTTACCGCACGCTCTTTGACTTCCGGTGAATAGTGCTTCGTCTTGCTCATGGTGACTCCATTCTCTCAGGTAATGGAGCCTCCTCAATTCCCGGGGCGATTCAGTCCCGTCAACACCGACCGCTTCGAGTTGGTGTCGTTTACGCCAGGAAGCTGAAGCCCGATTGCGGCGTCATTAGCCAAACGCCTGCGGGGTGACCAACGGGAAGCGCGGTAAAATCCCGTTCCATGCCTGTTCCTTCCCCTGCCCGCCAGACCCTGCTGCTGTTCCTGCTCACCCTCACGGTGTTGCTGCCGGGCATCTGGGAAGCTACGGGTTTGACTGGCAAGGACGAGTTCTTCCTCGGCCTGCGCACGCCAATGGAGATGATCGAGGGCGATCACTGGCTGGTGCCCTTCCTTGACGGCGCGCCACGGATCCGCAAGCCACCCCTGCTTTACTGGGCCACCCGCATCAGCTACGAGATTTTCGGAATCTCGCTGGCCAGCGCCCGACTGGTGACCGTTCTCTTCGCCGCCCTGCTGGTCGTGGCGACGGCGGGGATCGCGCGCCGCCTGGCGGGCCAGGCGGAAACCGGCTGGATTGCTGGCTGCATCCTGCTCGGCTGCCTCGGCATGGCCAGCGAGGCCCGCCGCCTGATGCTCGATGTACCGGTGGCCGCATTGTCCACCGCTGCATTCTGGAGCCTGCTGGTGTGGCTGGATTCTGGCAAGAAAAGGTGGTTGACCGCAACCAGCGTGCTGCTGGCCGCCGGATTCCTGACCAAGGGACCGATCGTCGCCCTGGTCTGCGGCGGCGGCGGGCTGGCGCTACTGGCTAGCGGTCGCCTGCGCCTGGCGCAACTCCGCCAGCAGTTTGTGCCGCTGGCCGTCCATGCCCTGCTGATCGCCGTCCTGGCTCTCCCGTGGTTCCTCGTCGTCCGCGCCCTTTACCCGGACGCCGCCGATCTGGTGCTGGCCGACGAACTGGAATCGCGCCGGTTCTTCAATTTTTCGCCGGGGATCCTGCTTGGCCTCCTCAATATTGCGCTGCCCTGGGTCTTCGTCTTCGCCGCTGCCGCCTGGGCGACGTGGAAGCGCCCGGTACCCGATCGTCTGCCGCTGTTCTGGTTTTTGGCCACCTTCCTGCCTTTCGCCTTCATCAAGAGCTTCGACCGTTACCTGATCGGTTCGCTGGTGCCGCTAGCGATCCTGGTTGCACTGGCATTGCCCGAGATGCGCAGCCGCTGGCCATTCCGCCTCGGCCTGCTAGTGGCCCTGCTGCTCGGCGCGGGACTTGCCGTCTTCACTTTCTGGTTCGACCTTGGCGGATGGTACTGGCCGGTCGTGCCCGCCCTTTATTTCGTTTGGGCCTGGTGGCAACAACGCAGCGTCGGGCATGCGCTGGCAGCACCTGCCCTCTACTGGATCGCACTGCTCTGGGGGCTCTTTCCAGCCGTCGGCGTCAATGCCGTTCCTGACAGCGTGCGCGAACTCGGGCGGACTCGCGACATCGCCATGTTCGACGGCCCGCAGCCGGCTATGTTGCCAATTCTCAGCCAGCGCACGCACCGGCACTACGGAACCCTGGATCACCACGACCTGGCCGAGCTTCAAGCGCTCAAGGCGCTGGTCTTTCTCGAAAGCAAGGATGCCCCCCGCTTCCAGGAGCTTGTAAAGCAAGCCGGATTTCGCGCCCGCCAGGTTGACAGCTACCAGACCCTGGCATCGCATGGCTCGGGCCTGCGTTTCGCAAAGGTCGGCGCAACGCTTGCCGACTGGCGGAAGGCCTTTGCTGCTCGGGATCTGGCAGCCCTGATGACGACCATCATCTGGTTCGAGATCGACGGATCATGAGCATACCGCGCTGGCTGCAGGCTTTCCTGTTCCTGCTCGCCCTGGCTGCGGCCGCATGGCGAGCGCCGACGCCGGAGGCTCCGGCGTTTACTGTGCCGCCCACGCGATCGGCAATTGATGCGCCAGCCTATTTTTCCAGCGCCATGCTGCCTGTGACCGCACCATCTGCCCATGCCGCGACGCTGGCCGAACTGCCTGACGGCCGCATTGCAACAGCCTGGTTTGCCGGCACCCGCGAGGGCGCCGCCGATGTCGCAGTCTGGTTCTCGACGCTGAATCACGGAACATGGAGCACGCCACGGCAACTCGCCACGCGGGAGGGGACGGCCGCTGCAACGCTCACATTCGTGCGCAAGATCGGCAATCCCGTTCTGTTCGCCGACGGCGACCGCCTTCACCTGTGGTACGTCAGCGTTGGGTTAGGCGGATGGGCGGGTAGCGCGCTTAACCATAGTATCTCGCACGATGGCGGACACAACTGGACACCGGCGGTCAGGCTGCACACGTCGCCATTCGCCAACATCAGCACGCTGGTACGCGCCCCCCCACTGCCGCTGGCCGACGGTGGACTCGGTTTGCCGGCCTACCACGAGTTCATCTCCAAGCATGGCGAATGGCTCCGGCTTGCCGCTGACGGCCGGATCATCGACAAGGTGCGCATGGGCCATGACGGACGCACCCTGCAGCCGGCCGCCGCTGCGTTCGACGGTAGCCATGCCCTGGCCATCCTGCGCGATGGCGGGCCGGGACCCGGCCGCATCCGCAGCGTCACGACCGTTGACGGAGGCCAGGACTGGGGCGCGGCGAACACATTGCCCCTGGCCAATCCAAATTCCTCGGTCGCCCTGTTGCGCCTGCGCAGCGGCCGGTTGCTGATTGCCGGCAACGGCGCAAGCAACCGGAACGACCTGCTGCTCTGGGTATCCGACGATGACGGAAAGAACTGGCGTCCAGCACCAACCGTCGAGCACGCCGGCGACCCGCAGGTCGAGTTCTCCTATCCGGCACTGCTGCAGGCCCGCGACGGCGCTATCCACCTCGCCTATACCTGGCGCCGCCAAGGCATCAAGCACGCGGTATTCAACGAGTCATGGCTGGACGGTCAGGGACAATGAATCCGACCGCCATTTACGGTTTCCTGGCCCACAGCATCATTCTTGGGGCGTTTGTTGCACTGCTACCAATCGGCGGAACGCAACGGACACTTGGGCTCATCGCAATCCCCGTCGCGCTCGGCGCCGGCGTTGCGTCATTCATGCATGGCGTCATTGGCACACCCTCACTGACACTGCTTGCACTCGCCATCTGTCAACTTGCGCGCGGGACAGCTTCGCCCCTGAGTTACCGAGCCGCCCTCACCCTCCTCACCTTTGCCATCCCCTTTTACGCTATGGCGCTCGGCGTCGGGCCGTTCGATCCCTATGCACTGGGCTATCAGCCTTTCTCCATGCTGGTCGCAAGCATCCCGTTGGCGGCAATGCTCTGGTGGCACCGGCTGGGCTGCTGGCTATTGATCCTGGCACTCGATCTCGCCGGCTACGCCAGCGGGCTGTTCGCCAATCTATGGGACGTGCTGTTTGATCCACTGCTGGTGTTGGTGGCGCTGGTGCCCGTTGTCCGGCAACCTCTTCAGTCCATACGCTCAGCGCGGTCGATTTCCAGGTAACCCTGGCTCAATGGTCTGCCAGACCGAATAAATTGGGGGGTTCCCATTCTCGGTCAACGAAAGTCAAGAGTATCCGACGAAATCAGGAAACAAACAGCGTCAGGGAAAGAAGCCCCGCCACAACCAGGCAGGGCCGAGGTATCAGTCGACCGAGGCAGTGTTTACCCAGTCCTGCCGGGCATTTACGCAGCAATCTCCAATCTGCCCGCTTCACGCTCCAACCGCCTCATCTCTGCGGTCAGGCTGACCTGCTGGCCAGCCGTAATCATGCGCAATCCGGCACGCCACTCAAAACTGATATGGCGGGCGGGAATCCTGGCGCTGTGAAGCGCATAGGCTATCGTATGCAGATCAGGGCGCTCAATGCGTCGTCCGTCAGTCAATGTCGCAACAAAGTTGTTCTTTACGAGCGATACGCTTGCTTGGTTGGCCATCATTATTCCTCGTGTGCGCTTACCTGTTGTCATGTCGATCAGCTCAGTTGAACCGTTTGCCAGATTGCTCGATCGCGGCACGGAACTCCGCGAAAGAGAGTTCACGCACAACTGTGGCGGCCAATGTGTCGCGCAGGTCATAGCTGTCTTCGCTCGAGCAGAAGCCATTCGCGACCGCCGGGTTGGAGTGCTGACGCATCGGAGACTGAATAGAAAGGGTGGGTGACATGGCATTTTCTCTTTTTGTCGGTTGATGTGGCAATGATGCCAAAGCGCAACAGAATCATGCGTGAATGAATTCACGAACACCGCCAGAAAGGTGACATCCGGCAACGCCGGATCGTGGCGAGGCAAGCCGGCGCTTGGGCATGGCCTTGCTGTCGCCTTGCATCGGTCAGCGGGCATGCTGCAGATATCGGCTTGATACTTGGCCGCATGGCGTCCGTGCGTCATGGCCGGGCAGCCAGGGCTGGCGCAATCGATGCGGGGATCCTTCGCTCTCTTCAGGGCAAGTTTGATTCAAGAATGATCACGGCCCGGGACGTGATCACGCGGCAAGAACGCGTTCGTGACTCCTGACAGGCTGAACTGCACGTCAGATTGAGACCACAGGGATTTCGCTACCCGGTTCGCTAGCCTCCACCTCCACCGGTATCCGGTAGGACTCGGAGGCCCAGCAACCAAGGTCAATCTGCCGGCAACGCTCCGAGCAGAAAGGGCGCCACGGATTCTCTGGTGCCCACAGCGCTTCAGCCCCGCATTGCGGGCAGCGAACCTTGCGCGCAGCCATCAGAGATTGCAGAAGGTAAGGTGTGAAATGGCTGGCATTGATTACCAGACGCAAAATATTCTATTCATGATTATTGCAGCTACTCATTTAGCTACTCAAAAAATACCGGTAGGGAAGTAACGACTGCGATGAGATGTTCGGGCACTGGTTTCAATTATAGCCCCGACCGTTTGTTCAACAATGAACATTGCCACGCTGCCGCATCACAATAATCCCATCTCGGCAAAGCTGACGATTGAACTGCCTGCAACAACGAAATGATCCAAAACCCGGACATCAATCAGCGCAAGCGTCTGCTTGAGGCTATGGGTCAGCAATTCATCAGACTTGCTCGGCTCGGCAACCCCGGATGGATGGTTGTGAGCGAGAATCACGGCCGCCGCATTTTGCTTTAGCGCCGCCTTGACTACCTCACGGGGATAGACCGAGGTTTGGGTAAGGGTTCCTCTAAAAAGCTCCTCTGCAACGATCAGGCGATTCTGGGCGTCGAGAAACAAGACGAGGAAAATCTCATGTTCCTTGTCGGCAAATTGAAGGCGCAGAAAATCCCGAACCGCACCCGGAGAGTTCAATCGACATTCCCGGCGCAATTCCTCATGCAACCATCGCCTGACCAATTCTCTCGCCGCCAAGCATTTTGGCTGCGCATCTCCGTCAGTCTCGAAAAAAGCGTGAAGCGAGCCTTGGTAACGCGATGCCGCCTGACGGCCAGCCACCTGTGCGAGCAGTTCCTTGTTGCTGAGGGAGGCGATTTTCTCAGCCGTCACAACACGACCCCAGCGGCATTGTTCACGAAAATATTTGCATCCCGGATATATCGAGCCAGCATTGCCTCGGACTTGTGACCGGTCTGCTGCTGAATCTTCCAGCTACTCACGCCCATCTGGGCTGCGCTCGTCACCAGACCTGCTCTCAAACTGTGGCCTGCGTAGCGTGATGAATCAAGTCCGGCAGCCTTGGCTCGCTCCTTGATGACCAGCGCGACGGATTGGGCGGTCAGTCTGCTATCGGCAATGTCTCCCTGCCGATTAACTGGCCGGAAGATCGGACCTTCGGTGATGCGAGAAACCTCAAGCCAATTCTGAAGCGCGAGAACGGGACACACTGCCCCACGAGCAAACGGGATGGCAATCTTACGGCCCCGCCCATCTTGATCGGTCTTGCTGCGACGCACGTGAACGACCAGTCCTTGCTTGACGTACTCAATATCAAGAATGGTCAGGGCAACCAGTTCGCTGCGACGGAAGGCCCCGGCAAAGCCAACCAGCAGCAGTGCCTTGTCCCGAACCCCCTTTGTTCCGGCTAGTCCGGCCACCATCAGCAAGAGGTCTTCCTTGATGGCAGGTGCAACCTGTCGCTGTGCCGATCCATGCGTATGCCGAATGCCACGTAAGGCCATGCGAACAAATTCGCTGTCAGTAGGGGAGATCAGACCTTGGGCTGTATGTGCCTTGGAAATGCTCACGACGCGCCGCGCCAGCGTCGCCATCGAATATTGCTCAGCGTGCGTCACGAGGTAGCAGGCAACCACTTCCTGCGTGGCGGGTATCGAGCCACCCCACGTCAAGAAATGAGTCAGATCGGATTGGTAGGCGCGTCGGGAATTGTCGGACAGGGCCGCCCGAAGGTAATCGGAAAGCTTCGGCGTGAGGTGATGATGGTCAGAGGACTGATTGCTGATGGTGGGCAAATGCTCCCGCACCTACCGAATCCCTCGAAAAATCACGCATTACACCCATGTGCTATTGGATATAGAAACGATAACACAATCACATTGTTAGTCAAATAAATCAACGTGTTGCAATTGATTGCAGGCCAAATTCCAATCCCACAGGGTGCGCCTTGGAGCTATCCATTCAACGGCAGACTCTGGCAGGATAGAGGCTAACGCTGATTTGCCACCGGCCCGACTTCCTTCAGCACAATTTGCGCCAGGAGAAGAGCACATGCCATGTGAAGACCAAACTTCAACATTGTGCCCTCACTGGCTTGCTAGCAAATGCATGTCATTGGGGCGCTCAATGATCTTCAAACCGCCGTTCGCTGAGAGCTGACCCTGTCGACAACTCGGTCACTGCGGTCGTTCGACTAGCTGACCCTCTCGGTCAGCAATGCGCCGGTTAGCGGCCTCTCGGCAAGGTTTCGATCCGAGCGTCTGCTTTTCAAACTGGCGAACGCGTGCTCTCGACCCACAACTGCCTGATGATGTTTGCAAGCTCTTTGGCGGCTTTCTGATCCGAGACCCGCCGGTCGAGTTTTGCGGTTGACAGACTCTGCTTCGGCCTGAGCGGCCGTTGGTGTCTCGCGACAAGTCGGTCAGCTTTACGGCGCTTACGAGCCGTTGGTCGTGAACGACGGCTAACCGATTCGGCGAACACGTTCTCATACTCCTACGCCGCCAGTAGGGAGAACTCAAAGCGCCATTCGCATATCAGAAACAGTTGAAGAAAACGGCTATTCGCGTTAGCGATAGGTAACGCCGCGCGCGGTGCTGATCAGTCGCCACCGCTGCTGCATGCCATCCAGTTTCCAACATAGGCTTATCCCTTGCGCCGACGCATGTGTCGCGAGACGCTCGTTGTAGATGCCTGCCAGTTCCGATCGTCTCATCGCGGCCAGCTACCCGAAGTCGGGGAATCTGCGTGGAACTGAAGCAACTTCGACTATCTTGTCGTCCCCATCAGAATAAACAGGTCAATCAAAATAACTTGCATTTTTGCTCGCTATGCGCATAATTGCCGTATATTTTATATTTATTGGGTGAATGTAATGCTGGTCGAGTTCCGCGTCGAAAACTTTCGGAGCCTACGTGACGAGCAGGTACTCAGTCTTGTTGCGTCCAAGGACAAGACTTTTGAGGATACCCACACCTTAGAAACTGGCCTCAAGGCAGCACCCCGCTTGTTGCGCAGCGCCGCGATCTACGGTGCCAACGCCAGCGGTAAGTCCAATCTCATCAAGGCGCTGCAATACATGCGCGGCGTCGTGATGGAGTCGGCCACCGTAATCCAGCCCGGTCAAACCTATGCCGTGCAACCCTTCCGCCTCGATGCCGAGTCCGCCGACCAACCGACCGAGTTCGAAGTCACCTTCATCCTGGATGGCATACGCTACCAGTACGGCTTTGCCATGACCACGCAGCGCATCGTGAGTGAGCATCTATTGGTCTACAAGGCCTTCAAGCCACAACGCTGGTTCGATCGCCATTTCGACGAAAGCACCGGCAAAGACGTCTACGATTTCGGCCCTGGTCTCAAGGGACCCAAGAATCTGTGGGAAGGCGCTACCCGTCCGAACGCCCTATTCCTGTCAATGGCAGTTCAGCTCAATAGTGAAGCTCTGCGGCCAGTTTTCGGCTGGTTTGCGGGCGGGTTGGTAATCTTAAACGAGCAGGCACCCCTCGGTCCGCAGGTGTCGATTCAGATGCTGAAGCAGGCAGAAGGCCGTAAGCAGATTTGCGACTTCCTAAGTGCCGCCGATATCAGCATCGCCGATATTGAGGTCGTCACTCGCAAGGTGCCGGGTCAGGCGGTGCATTTCGATCTGGCGGCCGGCAAGACGGAGGTGCGTAGCGAGGAAATGGAAGAGCACCAATTGCGCTTTTCCCATGTCACCGAACAAGGTAGAGCATTGTTCGACCTGATGGACGAATCGAACGGCACACGCAACCTGCTGTTCCTTGCCGGTCCGGTCATGGACATCCTGCGCAAGGGGCTAACGCTGGTCATAGACGAGCTCGACACCAGTCTGCACACACTGCTGGTGCGCGAACTTGTGCGTCTATTCCATTGCCCCGACGTCAACACTGGCGGCGCGCAACTGATCTTCACCACGCACGACTCGTCGCTGCTGGATGCCCAAAACCTGTTCCGGCGCGATCAGGTCTGGTTTGTCGAGAAAGACCGTGACCAGGTATCAGCGCTGGTCAGCTTGTCTGAGTTCAGCCCACGCAAAAATGAGGCGCTGGAGCGTGGCTATCTGATGGGTCGTTACGGAGCTGTGCCTTTTCTGGACCATGCCTTGGGGCTGAAACACTGATGGCGCGAGACAACTCGCCAAGAGAGCGCCAAAAGAAGCAGCTCGAACGCAAACAGGGCCGGCGTGCCGGATACGACCGAATCTTGATTGTCTCGGAAGGCAGCAAGACCGAGCCGAATTACTTCCGCGACATCCGTGCTGCCTATCGCCTGCACACGGCAAATGTCGAAGTGCGGCCCAGTGAACTAGGCACGGCCCCGATCCAGGTGGTGCAATACGCACGGGAGTTGTTCGAGAACGGCGACCCACGCAAGAACATCCAGCCCCGTGCATTCGAGCAGGTCTGTGCAGTATTCGACCGAGACGACCACGATAGCTATTTCAACGCGCTGCGGTTGGCCGAATCGCTGGATGGCAAATTGAAGAATGATGCCAAGCAGCTGATCAGTTTCAAGGCCGTCGCCTCGGTTCCCAGCTTCGAGCTATGGCTGTTACTACATTACGAGAACATCGAGGCGCCGCTGCACCGTGACGAGGTGATGCAGCGGCTTAGGCAGCACATCCCTGGTTATGAAAAGGGTGCATGCCACGCATTCGACATCACCCGTGAGCACTTGGATATCGCCGTCCAACGGGCGGAAGCCCTGACCGCTAGGTTTACCGCCGATACAGCGCCTGAGCCCTACACCGCTATCGTTGGTCTGGTGCAGTTGCTGACCTCGCTCCGCCGCTAAGCACTCAGTCCAGCGCAGGCATGCCCAGTGCGTCCAAGCGGATTTGCGCTGAAGCGTGATGTGCCAAGCGGTCATTGAGGCCAATTTCTTGGTGAAGACCGCTTAACTACCCATTGCGGCCGGTGGCGGCACAGTGCGCCAATGACCGTTCAGGCCGATCAACTGCGCATTTCGCGGAACGTGACCGTTGATTTCGCGGCATCGTGACCGCTGCGGAGATGCTGCATGGGTACGGGTTGATATTACCTCAAACGGTCACGCTTTTTGTGAAATCGCGGTCACGCTTTGGC